>ERZ791802.4-NODE-4-length-389940-cov-53.712179_pt1 | contig 389940 bp, 328 predicted proteins | sample MGYA00510308_ERZ791802 | MGnify/ENA primary metagenome ERZ791802 (study PRJEB30046, sample SAMN00792028) | human gut metagenome | study: EMG produced TPA metagenomics assembly of the A metagenome-wide association study of gut microbiota in type 2...
ACCGAATCCGGAATTCTTATGCTTGTAAGGCTACTGCAACCGTTAAATGCACTTTTACCGATACTTGTAACCGAATCCGGAATTCTTATGCTTGTAAGGCTACTGCAACCGTTAAATGCACTTTCACCAATGCTTGTAACCGAATCTGGAATAGTTATACTTGTAAGGCTATTGCAACCTTCAAATGCACTTTTACCAATGTTTGTAACCGAATCGGGAATGGTAACGCTTTTAAGTTCGTAGCATTCGTAAAATATATAGGGATTGATACTTGTAACTGAATCCGGAATAGTTATACTGTTAAGACTTCTGCAACCTTCAAACGTGTCCATACCGATACTTGTTACGGAATTGGGAATGATTATTGCTGTAAGACTGCCACAGTATTTGAATGCTAAATCTCCGATACTTGTAACCGAATCGGGAATGGTTACGCTTGTAAGATTGGAACAAAGAAAAAAAGTCTCATCATTAATGCTTGTAACTGAACTTGGAATGATTACTCTTCTGAGATTAGTACAACCGAAAAAAGCACCGCTACCTATACTTATAACCGAATCAGGAATGGTTATGTCTGTAAGACTATTACAGTTGTAAAATGCATCGATACCAATACTAATGACTGAATCCGGAATGGTTATACTTGTAAAGCTTTTACACCATTCAAACGCATCCTTGCTGATACTTGTAACAGAATTCGGAATGGTTATGTTTGTGAGGGTTTCACAAAAACTAAATGCACCTTCACCAATGCTTGTGACCGAATCCGGAATAATTATGCTTTTGAGACTGCTACAGCCGGAAAATGCCAATTTACCGATTTCTTTCACACAGTCCGGTATAACTACCTCAGACACTCCCTTTTCTTCTATGTATTTTTCCAGAACGCCGTCGTTTGTAATTTTAAATCCCATATTTTTCTCCTTTACAACAATACTGTTATTTCAGACTTGTAGATATTTTGATATGTCAACTGCGTTTTACAAGATTATCAAAATATCGTGTCGCTATCTGATAACAGATTCGGTTTTCGGTTATCCGTTTTATTTTATTGTACTGTAATTATATCAAAAAAGCAATACATAAAAACGGATAAACTACTAACTTACCTACTTGGCTTAAATGGCAAAGCGGTAAATAAATACTACCTGTTTTACTAAGCAAAATATGAGCAGATTTGCGGCTTGAAATAGTGTTGTCTTTGCGAAAAGCCGACTTTTAATATATTTCACTGTCATTTTTGTATAGCAAGGCAGACAGATTGAAATACTGTTTTGCAAAGTGAACGCAATCCGACTTAACATCACAACTTCACTTTGACAATTCAGATTTCTTATAATGCAATTATACACGAGCCCCTGTCCCAAAAACAGTACATTGTTATATTGCAGATAAATTTACATACAAAAGCAAGGCAGAAAACAAAAACGAGCCGTATTTCTACAACTTGTTTATGATTATTCGTTACAGATTGCAGTCCACTTTTCAATCAGTTTTTCTTTACCGCCCGGTTTGTGCCACCATGGACACCCGGGATGAACGGTATTGATGATATTGGGCGCATTTTTATATTTTCCTTTGTAAGCATCCCATGCGGATTTTGAGGTAAATATTATTATTTCAGGGTTGAGGATATCAACAGTTTCGTCAAAAACCGCTGTAGATTCTTTGACGATTTTATCCCAGACTTTATTTGCGTAACTTGTTGTTTCTTCTTTATTTTTAAGATTCAATCGGTCTGCGTTTTTTGAAGCACTGTATTTCAACGAGTTCCAGAATTTTTCACCTTTATATAACGACGGCATCTGAAAAAAGTTCATGAAAGCAAAATGCCTGTAGTTTTGCGATTTTTCAGTATTGATTTTGCCTATATCACGTTTTTCATAAATCTTTGAAAACACTTTGACAAGCTCGGTGAAAATCCCATGAGATCTTGTCCGATATCCGTTCAGATAATCTACAATGACTTTCTGAGTAATTATCCAGTAGCGCCAATTACAGTCGTCCGAATTATTGTTTTTGAAAGATTTCATATCTTCGCAAGAGTCTGATAACCATTTTTCAAAATAGTCAATCGGGAAAATGTCCTGCTCTTCTTTTAATTGTGGAATAAAGTGGCTCTCACCGACTTGCAGTATCCTGTATTTTTCAAACTTATCTCCGACAAAAGCAATATATTCAGGATGAAGTTTGTAAAAGCTGATTTCTTTCAGCTTGCTTTCATATTCTGTGTTTTGGTATTCTGCACCCATTATGTACCGTCCTTTCATGCTTCCAATGAAAATGCCGAAGCATTCATGTCAGCTCTTTGCTATGACTATAACCGTTTGAAAACATCAAATAAGTCCCACTGTTTTAAAAAAACATAAAAATGTATCACAGAGAAAATTTCTGACGGCAAACATTCAGATTACGTTAGTTAAATATCGTTTTTCATCCCCCAAGATAAACCCTGAAATTCCTCTCAAGCAACGTTTTCACCAGCTCCTCGTTACTCCTTATCCTGTGCTGTGTTTCTATTCCGTAGGCACTGTCAAAGTCGGTGCTGTGCAGATCGCTTCCTGCGGTGATAATCGTATCTCCGTTGCCAAAAACACGGATTGCTTTTTCGTTTTCAATATCACGGTTTCCTCTGTTGTAGCCCTCAATTCCGTCAACTATCGAAATATCCGGTACTTCATCTGGATTTTTTATGTAATCTCTGTTACGGAAAGGGTGAGCGTAAGCAATAAATCCGCCGACTGAGTGGATCTCTTGTGCCCATATATTCAGATCGGCATTTCTCAGAAACGGACGTGATAAAAGAAATTCCGGCTCAAAGCCGTATGCTAAAAATTCCTTGCCGTTACCGTAGCCTTCTTCAATGCCGAAAAACAGGTCAAAATCAAGCTCTTCGGCGATTCTTCTGCCGTTCGTGTATGCCTTGCTGTATTGCATAATAAGCTGTTCCCACGGCAGAGAACGTGAAACACAGGTGTTGCCTCTTATAAAATGGTTTGTTACAACAGCACCCGAAAAACCGATTTTTACATACTGCTTTATCATATCTTCTACCAAGCTTACAGCGCAGGCACTGCCTTCTTTGGTGTGCATATGCAATTCGTATCTGTACATAAGAAACTCCTTTTAATCAGATGAATGGTCAGATGTTATTGTAACACATTTTGAGAGGTTTTGCAAAGGTATGTTTTATCAGAGTGCAGTCTATGGCAAAACCCCGATTTAAAAGCAAATCGGGGTTTTGTCTAAGCTGTTATAGCTGAATTTAAATTTACAAACTCGGATAATCAGCGGATTATTGCAGTGATTGCAGTGCTATTTTGCTAACTTTTGTTCGCCATTCTCGCTTGTGTAATAAATATAATCGTAATCTCCCCACAGCGAACGTGGGATTATTTTTTCACCGCTTACAATTTCGCTGAGAATGCCTGTTGAAAGATCGTAACGCTTGATGCTGTCCTTTTCACTGATAAAATAGATGCTGTGAGCATCGTAAATCAAGCCTTCGGTTACAGGCTCGTCTATTATCAGTGACGCATTTTTATTTACGCCTACCTTATACAAACCGCTGTCTGTAACAAAGAAAAAATCTCTGTCATCGGTGAAAATTAAGGAGCTTGTCGTAAATATGCTTTCGCTGTCCTTAAAGGTAAGTCCGAACAGATTTTTTTCTACTCCTCGGGTGTTCTGAGCGATTGTTTGTGTTGAAAAGTCATTCAGGTCATAGTACCGCATTGCTTCTGTTCCGTCTTTGGCGATATACTCGACTAAAATGTAATGCTCGGTTATAAAGCAATGAATGAAAGTTTCGTCCGAAAAATAGCTCTGCGGAATATCGAGCTTTTCATTGCTTGCAAGGTCAATCAGCGATATTGAAAATCCGCCGGAAGACTGATTGGTCTCAAGAACGATTTCATATTTGCTTGTTTTCAGTTCATTTGTAAAGGGAATATTATATTCGCCGATCAAGGTATATGAGCCGCCTACAAGCTTCATTGTATCTTCGGGGTCGTAGCGGTTATTCGCAACACTGCACGAGGACAGAAGCAGTGAAGTGACAATGCACATCGTTGACAAAAGTGCCGCCTTGCGTATCTTTTTCCTTTTTCTTTTCAGCCGGTTATTGCAGGAAAGAATCGTTCCTGCACAAGCTGCCGCCGAAAAAATCAGCAAACCGCACATAAGCACTGCAGTATACCAAAGAGGCACTCCCGAAAACTGCATATAATTGTTTTCGGCGGTCGGCGTGACATCGCCGTAAAAATAACCGTAGCCACGCATAGCCCCTGTCGGCAGAAGATAGCTGAGATTTGAGCGGTTGCCTACATAGTCGACAACTATCTGCACGGTTACAAGCGAAAATACGCTTGCGGCATAGCTTTTAAAAAGCTCGGAAATAAGAATTGCAACCGAGGCGATGAAAATACTTCCAACCAGTTTAATAAGCTGGGTCTGAATAAACAGGCCGCCTATAGAAAGCTCTGCCGTGCAGTTCGTCATTATCACTATACCTCTTGCGGAATACACCCAGTATTCAAAGGGAAGCTGTTTTGAAAGGCAGTATCCCTCAACCGCCGAGAGTAAAACCGATGCCACTGCGACCGATAAGAGCAGAACTGCCGTTTTTGCCGCCATACTGCGTGACTGTCCTGCCGGAGTAGTACACAGGATATATCTTGTCTTGCTTGTATACTCTGTGATTACACTCAGACTGCATATAAGACAGATTGCAAGCACAAAAAGGTAATCGGCTGACGCATCACATATTATGGGGACATAGCTTACAGGCAGAATATCGCATTGGCGTTCTTGCGCCTGCCGTACCTGTTCGACAGTTTTTTCAATCTGTTTTTTGATATTGAGCGTCGGTTCGTACAGCTTCATCTGCTCGTAATATTCAATATCCGATATTTTGTGTTCCAGACGCTGATCAATCAGCTTATCGTATTGTTGACTTGCCGTTTTCAGCTGATTTTCAAGCTCGTCTGCACGGTCAGTTTTTTCTTCGGTCACTGCTCCTATAAACGGAGAGATTATCTCAAAATATTTCTCTCGCTCTGTGGCGGAGTCAAATCCGTATGTCTGCTTTGCAAGCGGCAGAGAAGATAGCAGTCTTACTATTACTACAGCTGCCAGAATTATTATTGCGTACTGTTTTATTAATATCTTTTTCATCTCATATACAAATATTTTCATATAGCATTACTCCTCGCTTTTCCGGTAAGCCGTATCGCACGTTGCGGGCAGGCGACAGCAAAGCAAATAATATTTACTGTAACGCAAAGAAGTATTGTAAGTATCGGCAGAAAAATTATGTTAAGCACAGGGAAACCCAGCACATTAACAAATTCCGCATCGGTGAAAAAGTTACTCATACATATCATAGAAAAAGGAGAGAATTGTGATGGCACAGAGCCGTGCAGATAGATAAGCGCACCTATTGCACAAAAGCTCAGGGCATAGGAAATGCCGATGTTTTTCTGGGTAGAGGATATGAGCAGTACAATTTCACCGATAAACACAGTAAGCAGGAATCTCATAAACGCCGTAATAAGTATTGCGGTAAATATGCTTATGTCAAGCGGCGCATAAGTAAAGCTGTGTATCGCATATATCGGCTGCTCCAAAAATTCAATGCCGTACCGACAGCCGAAGGATAAAATATCCGTAAATGTCATTATCACCGTAATGGCGGCACAAAATGCGTACATACACAAATGCTTTGCAAAAAATACGCTTTTGACCTTTCCACAGGCGCATATTATCTTGTCATCGCTGATAGCCTTTTGCTTTGAAAACGAGGGAGCAAATACAAACAGCACCATTATCATCGAAATAAAGGTAGAGAACTCATAGTCAAAGTAAAGTGCATAAGTATCGTAATTGCCGTATACGTCTATATGACGGTTTCCGTACAGGCGTTCGATTTGCTGAGCCTCTCTCACCTTGTAGTCGTTTTTACCCTCGTAAAACGCAATTGCGGTCTGTGTTTTCTCTCTCAGCACAATGATATTGTTTATGTATTCTATCGCATATTTCATTTCTTCGATAACTTTTTCCGATGACCCGTTATCTCCGAATGCAAAGCCGGTATAATATCTGTCATCGGGCGTAGTCGGATAGTCGAAATCCGATGAGCTTACAATAGCCGACATTTCATTTCTGTATGCGGCTATCCGCTGTATTTTTTCATCGGTAATCTCACCTTTGTACGCCTGATAAATATTGTGCATAGGACCGTCGGCAAGATAATCCTGTGTGCCGTATAATTGAACGGTTTCATTTTGCTTGTACAGGCTTACAAGTATAAGAGCCGCAAACAACAGCAGAACGGGAAGCCGCAGTATATTCTTTTTCAGTTCATATTTAAACAGTTTCATATCACATATCTCCGAAATAATATATACATACGTCCTCAAGTGTAGGCGGTACTGAAACAGCGCCGTTTTCGGGATATTCATCGGATACTATTCTCAGGGTATACTTATTGCCGTCAGACACTGCGTTTGATACACGCATACGGTTCATATAGTCCATTACTTTGTCACTCTGTGCGGTTATCTCCCATACCTTGTCAGAAATATCGGAGCAAAGCTCCTCCTGCGTTCCTGTTTTTATTATCCTGCCGTCGTTCATAAGCACGACAGTTTTTGCTACATACGCAATATCGGTCACGATATGAGTTGCAAGTATTACTATTTTGTCTGCGGCAAGAGAGCTAATAACATTTCTGAAGCGTATACGCTCCTTTGCGTCAAGTCCGGCAGTAGGCTCGTCGAATATAAGCACCTTCGGTTCTCCGACTATAGCCTGTGCTATGCCGAGTCTTTGTTTCATTCCGCCTGAAAAAGCGCCGATTTTCTTGTCGGCATCCGCACGGAGATTTACTTTGCCGAGCGTTGTCAAAGCGTACTCGTCTGCATTATCGGGAGAGTATTTTTTCAGTGCCATTATGTACTTTATGTAGTCCTTTGCGGTAAAGTTGCGATAAAAGTCCATACCTTGCGGCATAAAGCCGAGATGCGACAAAAAGCTGTTGTCATTGCCGTCGGTAAAGGATATACTGCCGCTGTCCCTGCCGATTATCCCCGTTATAATATTTATCAGCGTTGATTTTCCCGCACCGTTGGGTCCGAGAAGTCCGTATACTCCCTCGGTAAGAGTGAGAGTAAAGTCTTCAAGAGCGTTTTTGCGTTTTTTTCCCTTTGTGTAGGATTTTGTGATACCTTCTAATTTAAGTTCCATTATTTTCCCTCGTTTGCTAAATTTAAGGCAATACCGCACAATTAACGGCTATCGCCTTTGCCGCACGCTTGCTTGCATATTTTCCGTCATCTTGCACAAATTTTGCTTGACAGGCGTCAGCCTGCCCGCACTCAATTTATACAATCTGACGAAAAATCTGACTAAGCAATCGCACGACAATAATTATGCGGTATTGCCTTAAAGCATACAGTGCAATTTTATAATGTACTGTATGCTTTCTTCTGCTGAAAGTGTGTTGCCTTAACTGTCAGTGCTTGATCATCCGTAATTTCAGTTACGCTTTATCCTTTGGCCATATAGATTCACCCTGAACAGTTGCACTCATTATACATTTCCCATCGTCACGCAGGCAGGCAACAGGTAAAAAGACTATCGTGTCACACTCGCCCAGTATTTTCGAAAAATCCTGTGCTTCATATACATACAGCTTTCCCGGTTTCATATCTATGCTTTTATAAATACTTCCGTCCGGAAAAGCGTGGGGAGCGCCGTTTACAAACATAGAAACAAGGTATCTGCCCTGTGAAGATATTTCAAAGTCAAATTCACCGTCTTCGCTTACCGATGTGATAAAACCCAGATCAAGCTTTCCGTTTTCATCAAAATTGAAATGTGAATGATATTCGGAATCGACATTTGCAAAGGGACGTGTATTTTCAGTTATGGCTTTTGGGGCAATATTAGCCATTTCCGAGTATTTTTCTATAACCTCATCGGTTAAATCCAGCTCGGTAATGCCGCTCTCTGAAATTATATCCTTGGTGTAGTTGGTTATCGGTGAATTAAGCGTCATTTTAAGCACGTGGCTTGTAGCTGCCCGATGTATCAAATAGCCCAAAGGATATTCAGGCTGAAGTCTGAAAAGCGGGTTGTCTACTGTGATAATTGTAAGCTGCAGCATTGTCAGGTCCTTATCCTTTTCGTTTATCTGCGGCTCAAAGCTGAAGGTGATTTTTTTGCGTGAAGTGTAATCTTCGTTTTCCTTTATGAAATCGTCCTTTTCATAGGTCTGAACATACATATATTGATCTTTTTGCTCGCCGTATGATATTTTCTGAAGTACGCCGTTTATCGCTATAAGGCATCCTGTTGATACATCTGTGAAAGATTCTTCCGATTTACAGCTCTGTTCTATACTGCAAGGCAATTCCATTATGCCGCCGTTATATTCAACAGTGTCAACTTTGTCATCTATGTCACATAACACGTTTCCGTTTCCGAGTGAAATGAGCTTTTCACGTGCTTTTGCGGATCTTTCCTCAGGTGTTAAATCTTCTTCGGAACGGTCATTTTGCGATGCCGATATATCGGTGCTTTGCGAGTTCGCAAAGTCTGCACTGACAAGCCCGTCGGATAAAACATCCGGGGCTGAAGAACAGCCGGAGATGATGAGAGCAAGAAACGATGCTGTCAGAGGTTTAAATAGTTTTTTTATGTTCATATTAACTTATGTAGGATTCTGTATTTTTGGAAAGAACACGTTTTCCGTTGCTTTTTACTTCGTGATAAGAAAATACTGTAAGCTTGTAGCCGAGGGGTGCATCATCAACGGCATCAACTCTTGTAGCGTTATCCTTAAATTCCTCTTGAATTGTACCAAATTTATTTCCTGTTACTGTATTTGCTTTTTGCCAGTTTACATATACTTTTTCCTGCTTTGCGGTTGCACCGTAGTGTGCGGCAACAGATGTAGATAATTGGATTTTTTCGAAGTTTTTTGTTAAACTTGATGAGTTATTGCCATAGGCGGTATAACCCATACCGTTATAGGTGAATGAACTTGAAACAGTGCTACTTGTTGCAGCTGCAACGATTGCACAAAATGCCGATACTGTTGTTAATGTTGTTACAAACAGTGTTCTTTTGAATCCTTTTTTCATGATAAATTTCCTTTCTGCTCATAATGAGTTTTGTGCGACAGCTATATGCTGCTTGTTTTTGATTTCTTTATAAGCCAATCTGTGATCTGTGTCAGCTGATAGTTTCTTTGGAGTAGTAAAACTTACCGGGAATCAATTTGCTATAATAAATACGAATAGCGTTTTTTAACTATCATCTTTTTCCCTCCTTTAAATTGATTTGAAATGACGCTTCATATAATACATCTTTTTAAATTCGCTGTTTGTTAGCAAGAAATTACTCGAAAATTCATTTTTGTTAAATATGCACAGATTATTTTTAAATAATTAGTCACTATAACAAGATTGGACGAAAAATCAAAGTATTTGCTTGACTTATTATTCTTTTGATGATATTATAAATATAGAAAAAATAAAGGATATGTTGTCAATGCTATCATTCTGTCTATCTCTCATTAAAACTGAACAAGAAAAACTACTGATTGAAGAATTATACAATAAAAATAAGCAGACAATGTATAATATCGCATATAGCAATCTGCATAACAGAGACGATGCTGAAGACGCTGTACAAGAAGCAATTTTGAGAGCAATAAATCAGATTGATAAGATTTCTCAGATTTCGCCTGACAAACAGTGCACTTATCTGAATGTAATAGTGAGAAACATATCATTTGATATGTTCAACAGGAAGGTCAACCATCTTTCGTTGGAAGAAGATGCGGAAATATATGACCAAACTGTCCTTGAGGATCAGGCAATCGGAAATGTAAATTACGATTCATTGGTTGAGTATATCCGTTCATTACCGCAAGGTATGCGTGATGCACTGTATCTGAAATATTGCCTTGAATTTACAAACGAAGAAATAGCGCAATCGCTGAATATCAGTCCGTGTGCACTCAGAAACAGATTATTTGCGGCAAGAAATAAAATAAAGGATCATATCAAAAATTAGAAAATGTTTCGGTAAAAAGGAAAGAATGCGGCAGGAGAGCCGAAAAGATCGGTGTCGGGTAGTGTATACAGTTGATGCGGTTTATGCAAAAGTGAATAATTCAAAAAAGCCACTCTCACGAGCGGCTTTTCTTTTTGGCACCCCCTGCGAGAATCGAACTCACAACTAACCCTTAGGAGAAGCCTCTGAACGAAATTTCTAATTTTCTCAAAATCATCAAGAATCTTTGATTTTACCGGCTTTTCAGAACGTAAACTGATGTCCGTTATCGGTTTCAAGCTATATTCAGATATTAAAACGGTAAGTCTTCTCGGCTGCACATTCTTGCCCTTCGGACGAGGAGTTTTCCTCATTCAAAGAGTGCGGTCAATTTCTGTTTAACGGTTTCTTTTTCCGGTATTCTCTGTCCCTCGGATTTCCTCGTGATAGAAATAATTCACAATCACCGGATGTCCCTGCGGAACTCTTCCGTAAGGCATTTCATTATCCACAAAGGGACAATCATACTTCTTAGCCATTTCCTCAGCTTTTACTTCAAGCGCTTCAAAGTAGCTGCGGTTATGCTTGTTATAGATCTCATCGTAAAGTGGTACAAGATCAGGATATTTTCCGGAGATATAGTCCATAATCGTCTTTTTGAAGCCACCCCTAAGATTGAGATTTTCAAGCCAGAACAAATCGCACTGATTCTTTACCCGCTCAAAGATTGCTTCAAAGTCCGTGATACCGGGGAACACCGGGGATACGAAACAGACTGTACGGATACCTGCATCATATACCTGCTTCATAGCAGCAATGCGCCGCTCAATGCTTGGAGCAGAGTCCATATCGTTCTTGAAATTTTCATCCAGTGTGTTGATTGACCATGAAACGGTCACTCGTCCAAGCTTCTTCAGCAGATCAATGTCCCGTACCACAAGATCAGACTTTGTGCAGATCAGAATATCTGCGTCACTGCCGATCAGCTGCTCCAGAAGTTTTCTGGTATTCCCGAATTGCTCCTCCTGTGGATTGTAGCCATCTGTCACAGAACCGATGACCACCCGCTGTCCGGCATATTTCTTCGGATTTTTAATTTCCGGCCAATGCTTCACATCAAGGAAAGTGCCCCATTCCTCCGTGTGTCCGGTAAAGCGCTTCATAAAAGAAGCATAGCAATACTTGCAGGCATGTGTACAGCCCACATAGGGATTGACCGAGTAACCGCCTACCGGCAGACTGGACTTGGTCATGATGTTCTTTGTTTCCACCTCACGAATGAGGATTCCATCGATTACTTCTGCCATGATCTCTGCACCTCCAACACTTTGTTGAATTCTTCCGGCATTTCCTGAATCATATTTTCATCCCCTATGATAGGGACAAGGTCTTCCTTCATAAACACCGGAATGCCGAGCTTATGTGCCTGGTCCGTCAGAGACCATGCCCATTCCGGCTCCGTATGAATCTTCCTGCTCTGAGCTCCGGTCATGGTGCCGACAACGATCCAGTTGATTCCGGAAAGGTCAACTGTGCCGGGATCGTCGAATAACGGCTCAAAGGTAACATGGTAATGTTTTGCTCTGACGTTTTTCCGAAGGGCGTCGATACGCCACAGTTCGGCTTTCCTCGTCACCGTAACGCCAAACCATGCGTTTTCCAGATCGGTATCAAAATCCAGCAGATCGGGGCGCTTGGTAAGGAACAGGAACTGATGCTGTGGATTTTCACGGATCTTTGCAAATACCTCGTCTCTCCATTCCGGCTTCCATCCGGAGAGATCGCTCATGCCGGTAAGAAGAAAGTTCTGCGGACGTTTCTTTTCCATCATCTTGAGCTTACCCGGAAAGAATTCAGGGTCAGCGAAGTCATCAATCATATGCCAGCGTTTCACGTTGTTGCGGGCATAGCAATATGTACACCCCACTGTGCAGCCGATGACGAGATTCATGTTCTGAATCTGATCTTTGATACAAATACTCATGACTTCTGCCACTCCTCAAGATTCTTTCTGATGCGGTCGAGGCATTCCTCAAACCGGGTAATTTCTTCCTCTGAAAAACCTTTGTAGTAAATGCTGCCCATCTCATCAGATACAGAATCGTACTCGCCCTTTAAGGCATGTGCTTTCTCAGTCAGAAACAGGAGTGTTTTCCTTTTGTCCGTTTCAGACTGAACACGGCTTATCAGCCCTTGATTTTCCATTCTTTCCAGCATCGTCGTAAGAGATGTTATCGCTAATCCGCATTTGACCGAGAGTGACCTGATTGAGATACCATCCTCCTGCCACAGCACATAAAGAATACGCCCCTGGGCTCCATTGAACGCATCAATATTCTTTTCGCTGAGAATCTTCTCAAAAATCCGGTCTCCAAGTTGTTTTATTTTGGTGACAAGAAATCCGCCGTTTGTTTTCATACAAATGCTCCTATATAGTAGTTTATTAAATTATACTATATAGGAGCTTTATTGTCAAGAGTTTGTATGCCTTAATAGAGGTAAATTTCGATTTGTTGCTTCGTTTATGCTACAATTTGTTAATGAGATTTCTCGCTTTTTTACTTTTGTTGTATTTGAGCAAAAATAAAAAAAGCCGAAAAGCCTTGATTTTACCAGGCTTTTCAGCTGTGCATTTGGCACCCCCTGCGAGAATCGAACTCACAACTAACCCTTAGGAGGGGTTTATTATTGCGGAGCAAAAAGGTTCTCACAGCCGTCAAAATCTGTGATTTTGGAAACGGCGAGAGGTTCTTATAGCGGAGCAAAAAGGTTCTCACAGCCGTCAAAATCTGTGATTTTGGAAACGGCGAGAGGTTCTTATAGCCATTTAACTTATCAAATAGGGGAAGCAAAAAACTGTAAAAGAATAAAGCCGCACATCATATTGAACGATGAGCGGCTTTTATTTTTGGCACCCCCTGCGAGAATCGAACTCACAACTAACCCTTAGGAGGGGTTTATTATATCCATTTAACTAAGGAGGCGTGCTTGCATATTAAATTGACAGATAATATTATACACTATCTGCTTCGGATTTGCAAGCACTTTGCGAAAATTATTTATACAGTTTTCCGTCACAGACGGTCAGTATCCTGTCGGCATATTTGGCATCGGAAAGGCTGTGTGTGATAAGAATGACGGTTTTACCGCATTTGTGGCGGGAGAGAAGCAATTCCATTACTTCCTTTCCGGAGCGGCTGTCAAGATTTCCGCACGGCTCGTCCGCAAGGATAAGGTCGGGGTCTGCGGCGATTGCTCTTGCGATAGCAACACGCTGCTGCTGTCCTCCCGAAAGCTCATACGGCTTGTGCGACAGCCTTCCCGAAAGTCCTACAGCTTCAAGCGCAGAAATTGAGCGTTCAAGGCGTTTCGCTGTCGGGATACCTCTGTAAGTAAGAGGCAATGCTACATTTTCAACCACCGACAGCGTCGGTATAAGATTGAACGACTGAAAAATAAAACCTATCCTTTCGTTTCTTATACGGCTCAGCTCGTTATCGGCAAGCATTTTGGTGTCAAGTCCGGAAAACATATATGTTCCGCTGTCGCAGGTGTCGAGCAGACCGAGAATATTCATCAGCGTGGATTTTCCCGAACCGCTCGGACCTGTAATTGCTATGAACTCGCCCACGTTTACCGTAAGGCTGACGTTGTCCAGTGCCTGTACCGTACCGTCAGCCATTGTGTAGTGCCTTGATATGTCAGCGGTGTTTATCAGAGCATTCCCGTTTGCTTGATTGATATTCCTGCTTTCTTTCATAAGAGTCGACCTCCTTCGGTGAGAAATAACGGCAAGGCGAGGCTGTCGTGTTGGTTATTACGCCTGCACCGTGAAGTCCGCAACAGCCGTCATGCTGATGTATGCAAGGCTCGCCGCATATTATCATATTCATTTTTCCACCTTCTTTTTGTGAGATTATAAAGCTATTTTTAGCCGCAACGACTGTAATATTCACAGCATTTCAGTAATATTTTCCGTAACGGCAGATAAACTAAGTAGGTAAAAACGAAAAGGAGAATGAGTATGAATTACCGTAAAACATACAAAAAAAGAAAGGCGTTTCATATTACGATTATCGCAATTTCGGTTATTGCAGGGCTTTATTTCAATATGATGCTTCCCGGTGTTATAAGGGATAACGTTCCTTGTGTGGACGTAATCTTCCCTGAAAGGACAGAATATATCCCGTTCGTAACCAGCAGCGGTACGGTAGGTTATTCACAGGTCAGGAGCATAAAAGAAGAAATACCGCTTATTATAAAGGAATATCTTGTGAATGTCGGCGACAGGGTAGACCAGGGACAGACGATAGCTGTTGTTGATAAGCAGGCAGTGTGTGATAAGCTGAGCAATATATACAGCGGTTCGGTATCCGATGTGCTGACGGCGGCGGAGCTTTCCGACAGGATACCTGAGGAAATACCGGCTTTGGTATCCGGAACGGTATGCTATCTTGCAAAAAGCGGAGAGCTTATAGATGCCGGAGCGGATATTGCAAGGGTAGGAGGCAAAGGCGCACTTGTGCTGAATGTTGCTGTGCCTGAACGCAATCTGTCGAAAATCAGAAAAGGGCAGACCGCATTGCTTACTCTGTCGTCTGTTGACGGAAAATTTGCAGGACAGGTGAAAAGCATCGGCAAAAGTATGAGGAAACAATATCTCGGTGCCGTAGAGGAAACCGTAGCCGATGTTATGATAAGTATAGAAAGCCCGTCGGACAAGCTCAAAAGCGGTGACAGCGGATATGCGGAAATACAGACAGGTCTTAAGCGTGATATAGTTACCTTGCCTTACAGTGCGGTTATGCAGGATGAAAAAAGCGAATATATCTACGTTATCGAGAACGGCAGAACAACAAGACGTGACGTTATAACAGGGCTGGAGCTTGCAAAACGGACGCAGGTTTTCGGGGTAAGCGTTGAGGAGGAAGTTGTAAAAAGCACGCAGGGAGTAGCGGCGAACTCGATTATTATCAGAAATAAGACGGAATAAAGGAATACACAGGCACAAAACGGTAATTATATAATGGTCGGATATGAAACATAAAGCGGAGGTAGGTTATGGGACTGATGTCGGTTATGGCTGATATATGGAGAAGCAGGAGCAGAAGTGCACTGACTATGAGCGCAGTTGCGATAGGTATTTTTTCGGTGACGGTAATATCGGCGGCAGGGCAGATAGGCACAGCCAAGATAAACGACAGCCTTGACGATATGGGAGTAAACTCTGTACTTGTGGAGGCACAGGAGGCGGGAGTTGCTCTGGGCGACAGCGATATAGATGCTTTGGGCGGATTGAGCGGTGTCAACGGTGCGATGCCGCTTATGGCACAGGTCACCAAGTGTGAGCTTATCGAAAGCAATGTTTCGTGTATGGTGTGGGGAGTAAACGAGAAAGCGGACGAGATTATTTCGATGAAGGCGATACACGGCAGACTTATTGACAGATCGGATCTGAAAAAAGCCGAAAATATCTGTGTTATTGATGATGAGATAGCACTCGAAACATACGGAAGGACGAACATAGTCGGAAAGACGGTGAGCGTGAATTTCGGCGGTAAATACACTGATTTTACGGTGATCGGTGTTGCCGAGTCGGGACTCAGCCCTATACAGAATATGATGAATGATGCAGTGCCGTATTTTGTGTACATTCCATACACCACAGCGCAGAATATAAGCGGTAAAAGTGAATATGACAAGATAGCCGTTCTTCTTGACAAAAACGGTGACGGCGAAACTGCGATAGACAGAATTAAAACCTGTATGGCAAATGTCAAGGGTGAGGGAAGTATTAAAATAAGCGAGCTTCAGAGCCAGAAGAAACAGCTTGACGGAATACTGGCTGCCGCAACCTCGGCACTGTCGTTCACGGCAGGAATTTCGCTTGCGGTAGCGTCCGTATCGGTTATGACCGCAATGCTTGTAAGCGTGGGTGAACGAAAACGTGAGATAGGCATAAAGAAGTCGCTCGGAGCAAGGAATATAAGAATAGTCGGCGAGTTTTTAGCCGAAAGCACGATGATATGTATTATCGGCAGTATTGTAGGCATTGCGGCAGGCTGTGCGGTGGCATTTGTCATAGGTCTTGCGGTCGGTGAGAGCTTTGTTATGCAGACGGATATAATGCTTATTGCAGTTGCGGTGTCGGCGGTGATAGGTATGATTTCGGGGAGCTATCCTGCATATAAAGCGGCAAGGATGAAGCCGATGGATGCGCTGAAGATGTAAAAATTCAATAAAAATTTTCCCTACCCCCTTGACAGCTAACGATTATTAGCTTATAATATAGCTAACAATCGTTAGCTTTTTATATCGAGGTGAATATATGAAACAAGCCGCCAAAAAGGAAGACACAAAACAACGCATACTCGACGAAGCGTTGCGGCTCTTTTCACAGAGCGGTTATGATGCTGTAAGCGTTGAGAGAATAGCTTCGGCGGTGGGGATAAAAGCACCTTCACTGTACAAGCATTTCAAAAGCAAGCAGGAGATATTTGATGCTATAGTTGCGGAAACGTACCGCCGTTATGATACATTCACGGACGGCATTGATGTGCACGTTTCCGAAAGCAAAGCAGACGAAAAGGTGTTTGACGGTATTTCTGAGGAAATGCTTGCAAAAAAGGTAAGACAGCTGATAGAATATTCACTGCACGATGAGTATGTCAGCCGATTCAGACGAATGATGACGATAGAGCAGTTCAGAAACGCTGAGTTTGCGGCTATGTATTCCGAACGGTATCTGGAAAGATTGGTGCGTTATCACGCAGGACTTTTCAGAGCGCTTATCAAGTCGGGAACGATAATCGGAGAAGATCCCGATACGCTGGCACTTGAGTATGTTGCGCCTGTTGTGCTTATGGTAGAAATTTGCGACAGACAGCCCGAAAGGGAAACGGAGTGTCTGAAACGGCTTGAGGCACACGTCAGAAATTTCTACCGTACATATTCGCCCCATATGGTGAAAACGGCAGAGAAAAGAGGCGGTAAGCGTGACGGATGAAAGTCGTTTTATACTGTGTCCTCACTGCAAGTCGAAAACGAGGGTAAAAATTACACAGGACACGGTGCTGAAGAATTTTCCGCTGTTTTGTCCGAAATGCAAACAGGAGAGCGTTATAAACGTTGAAAATTACATAATTACGTTGATTCAGACAGACGCAAAGACGCAGTGCTGACCTATTTATCGGGGCGGCACTGCGTTATTTTTTTGAAAAGAGGTTTTTGATATGAAATTATATTTCAAGGACGGGGTCACAATTGCGACTACCGTAATGATACTTATCCTTATAGGCTACATAGCATTCTGTATTCTGACACGAAAACAGACACAGCACTGGGGGCTGAGAAGCCTTATACTGCTTGTGTACGGCCTTGTTGTATGCTGTTTTGCCGCAACCCGTGACGGACTTGACAAGACTATTCAGAATACTATAGACAGAAGCTGTGATTCCGGATTGTTTCAGCTTATCAGCATACCGAACATAGTCGGTTGTATCGGTGCGCTTGCGGTAATTGTCGGAATAATCGCAACACCGATAGCTAAAACGCAGGTAGCCCGTGAGGTATGGTTTTATGTTATGTCTGGCGGAATAACGCTTAAAATTGTTACGGCTGAAATTGCAAGGATTATAGCGACGCTCAGATAAAAGAGGTATTGATAAATATAAAAACAAAACGGACAGCAGGAAAATCTTGCTGTCCGTTGTTTTGTGCGGTCATCTTTATGACCATAGGATATAGAAAGTGTTGAAATCAAATTTTTTCATAGCTTCGGCATCTACGCTGATAAATCCGTACAAAATGAGGAGTGCAACAGCTAAGTATATAAGCGAAATAAAAAAGCAGGCGATACCGTTTTTGATGATTCTGTTTATCGAGAATGTCATAAAAGCACCGCCGTAGAAGAGCAGAGATGAAAAAATGATGCTGAGTGCGGCGCTTAGCGTTTCACCGAAAACCATTATGGGAAAGATATAAGCGATTGTAGCGGTAATCGGTATTACAAGCATTGTAAGCGTTGAAAGCGCATAGAAAAACATATATTTCTTTCTTGTGTGCCGTGACTGCATAATAATCAGAATTACCACTCCGACAGCATACAGCACATATAACAGCATCATATGATCGCAAAGCCATCTGACAACGCCGAAAAGAGCAAGTGCGGGTATCGCAACAGCGGCAAATATAAGGAAAGCGACCACCGATGTTACATAAGTACCGTCAACATAATATACTTCGGCATATTCGTCATAGAATGGGTCAAGCGACTTTCTGTGTCTTATAAAAAGCACCGTTAATCCTCCAGCCCCTGATTAGCCTTCTTTACAAGCAGATAAATAAATCTGCCTATACCGAGGACAAGGGTGATAAGACCGAGAACCGCACTCAGTAAAAAATACACTACCATAATGACTACACCGAATACGATATTTCCAGAGAATAAAGCACCTAATGAAGCAAATCCGAACATGGATTTCAAGAAGTGCCAACCAAATACAATAGCCGAAACAGCATATAACAATGAACTGATATTCATGCAAGTGCGGGAAAATGGCTCTATTCCCATAAAGTGAGTAACCACCCCGACTAATAAAACAGCTACAAAGACAATCACCAATATAATCCTCGGTTTGAGGTAATTTAATTGTTGTGTTTCAGTTTCTCCGAACAGTTTTCTAAACATGAAAATTTCCTCCTTGAAAAGCATAAAATTCTGCTTTCGATTAATAATATCCCAAAACGGGATATTTAGATTATACCATAATGGTATAATCGTGTCAAGGGGGCGATTAACATTTTTCGACTGAAAGAGCTTCGTAAAAAGCGAAAGATTTCACAGCTGAAACTGGCGATAGATCTTGACCTTAATCAGAATTCCGTAAGCCGTTATGAGAATGAGCAGCGTGAAGCCGATTATAAAACGCTTATACTTTTCGCTGATTATTTCGGCGTATCATTAGACTATCTTCTCGGCAGGACCGATAATCCCGAAGTGAACAGATAGTACAGCGTATAGAAAACGGACAGCATGGAGCTTTTCCATGCTGTCCGTTGTGTTGATCTATGATTTACGCAATTGTCTTATCCGAGATTATCTCCCCGTCCGAAAGCTCAACTATCCGCCTGCACTTTTCTGCCACTGTTCTGTCATGCGTTACTATAACTATGGTTTTCCCGATAGAATTGAGCGACTTCATAACCTCCATTATTTCGTCTGCCGTTGCTTTGTCAAGTGCCGCTGTCGGTTCGTCCGCAATGATTATATTCGGACGGTTTACAAGCGCATGGGCAAGAGCGACACGTTGCTTCTGACCGCCCGACAGCTCTTTTACGGGCTTTTTGAGAAGATTGCCTATTAACATTGCATAGGAGATAATCATATAAAAACTCAGCTATCAAACCTTTTCCGCAATCAATACGTCCATACAATGCTTATGAGGAGTACCGCTGCTGTCGCAGTCAAAGATCCACTCCTCGTTTTTATGAAACAGCCAATCGTGGTAATACATAAACAACTCACCTGATTTCCAGCTATCCACAACAAATTCGCCTTTTTCTGTATCGGGCGGAAGAGGAATAAATGGCTTCTCTACAAAAACATTTACAACATTGATACCATTCGTAGTCGTATGAGCTTTAAGATTATTAATAACATTTTCTCGTAATTCAAGCGGAATATAATGAAAAACCCCACTTGAAAAGATGATGTCATAGTCAGCTTCAAGCCTGAAATCTCTCACATCTGCCTTGAAAAAGTCAACCTTTACACCATAAGTATCGGCAAGCTCTCGTGCCTTTGACAGCCCCTGTTCAGATGCATCAAACGCTGTAACATCATAGCCGTTTCTTGCAAGAAATACTGCGTCCTTGCCTTCTCCGCAACCAATATCAATAACCTTATACGCCTTAACAGGCGGCTTAATTCTCATTATCTCATAACACAGATTGTTAGGCTTTAAGCCCCAATAATACTCCTCATTGCCGTACCTTTTGTCGTAATCGGTGACGGATTGCGATGGATAACCCAACAGCGAATCAATAGTTGTTTTCAGAATAGCTGCGATCTGCGGCAGAAGTTCAATATCGGGACATGAAGTTCCGTTTTCCCATTTGGATATAGCTTGAAAAGAAACGTGCAGCTTTTCGGCTAAAGCCTGCTGTGTCAGACCAAGTGCTTTCCTTTTTTCTGATATTACATTGCCAATATTCATATGCCTGCCCTCCTTTGTCCTTATTATATCATCATAAATTGTAAAGTTCAATAACCGCCTTGTAGAATGATCGAGTGATATTCTATTGACAGTTGAAAATCAATAATAAAATTGAGAACTTTCCTAAATCAGACTAATGGAGCGTGAGTTTTTGCTCAAGTTCCATGCAGATTGTCGAAAAAGTCAATCAGAAATGCTAGGCTTTTTATTGTATTTATGATTTACGCAATTGTCTTATCCGAGATTATTTCCCCGTCCGAAAGTTCAACTATTCGCCTGCACTTTTCTGCCACTGTTCTGTCATGCGTCACTATAACTATGGTTTTCCCGATAGAATTGAGCGACTTCATAACCTCCATTATTTCGTCTGCCGTTGCTTTGTCAAGTGCCGCTGTCGGTTCGTCCGCAATGATTATATTCGGACGGTTTACAAGCGCACGGGCGAGAGCGACACGCTGCTTCTGACCCCCCGACAGCTCTTTTACGGGCTTTTTGAGAAGATCGCCTATCAGCATCGCATCGGCGGTTTTGGTGATAAGTTTTTTCATCATCTTGTATTTAACGGCAGGGTTGAATATAAGCGGATATGAAATATTTTCATATACCGTCTTGTCGGCGAGAAGTCCGAAATTCTGAAGCACGAAACCGATTTCCTCGTTCCTTATCACCGCAATTTCATTATTGCTGTACTTTGTGACTTCATATTCCCCGAGAAAGTACTTTCCGTATGTCTGTTTGTCAAGACAGCCGAGAATATGTATAAGCGTTGACTTGCCTGAGCCGGATACACCCATTATAGCGACCATTTCGCCCTTTTCTATGCTAAGATTTATATTTTTCAGTGCATGCACCTCGCTGCTTGTGTTTATATTATAATATTTATCTATATTTTCAAGTTTCATCATACGTTCTCATATCTCCTTATTGTTTCAAGCATATTACTGCGTACCAGCGTTACAGAGCCTGCAATGCTGACAATTACGGAAATTGCAATCAGATATACTGCAGTGAACAATCCGCTTTGTGCATCGATGATTTCTATAGCAAAGATGTGGTTTATTGCGAGCAGGATAAGCGTAGCGGCAAGCACAGAAATAACTGTTACAGCCGTGTCACAGACAAGCTCGAGTATTATCACAGAGCGGGTCTTACCGCCGCACAGACGGAATACCGCCATTGCTTTTGTGCGTTTTTCGGCATTCAGCAGAATATTGGCAATCACTCCGAGAGTGCCGACTACGGCTATCATTATGAATACAGGCATTAACTGTATCAGCAGCATATTGTCACGGTACAGCAAATCGAGATTTGCCACATCATAGCGTATATTCATGTACAGATCGCCTTTTGAATCATCACTGTTTGCGTCCAGTCCGTCAATTATACGAGCCGCAATTTCGCCGAGTGAAGCGTTGCCGTTTTTCAGAATTATCACATATTGATAGTAACGCTTATCCACGCTTTTTCCGGAATAGTCCTCTTGATTTTCGGGAGCGGTGGCAAGTCCGGAATTGTAGAGAACATCCGCATCGGTGTAGAAAGTCGTGCCCAAGCTTGCGGTGTCAGCATTATACAGTATTACGCTGTCGAGATAGTTATCGGTGTATTTTCCGACAACAAGAAGCTCGGTAATCCCTTTCCCACACTTGTATTTTGTTGTGTCGCCGATATTACATCTCGATGTATAGCTTGCGATTACCGGAATCTTGCCGCCGTAGTCCTTTGATTTGTCCGGTCGCTCTCCCGAAAGTCCTATATCGAGATATTCGCTGTATTCGGTCGAATATCCGAGCAGAGTTCCGTTTATATCATTATAAAACCGATAGAAAGTGTCATCGTCCATATTATTTATCTCGTTGTCGGTTATACTGCTTTTTTCTGAGTAAAGCTCCAATGTGGTTTCATGGTAACGCTCGACACGGCAATTTATTCCGTACTTTTCAAACTCTGAAACTATCTTTTCATCGGTTATAGGTGCTTTTGACGAGAGTGTACCGTGCAGTATCTTCTTATCATAGCGGTTACTTGTTATGTATGCTTTTTCGGCGAGATAATCCGAAGATGCAGTGATTGCGAAATTGAACAGCAGAGTTGAAAAAATGATACATATCATCATAAGGATAAAACTGTGTTTTTTTGATCGAAGCAAGGATAATGCAAGAGATAACAGCTTCATATTGCACCTCCGTTTGCGTATGTGGCTGAGGATATGCGCTTAAAGCCGGGCAGTAACGATATTATGATTATAATGCTGTATATTACAAATGACAGCAGATAGTCAAAAGCGGTAGGTACATATTCCATTCTGAGCGTTTCCATAAGTGCGGTAAAAATCGGACTCAAAGCAATAGCGCAGATGAATGAAACCGCTGTGTATGTAAGAGTGACTGCCGATAAAAGCAGTGTTATCGGCATTGACTTGCAGCCTGTGACCTTCAGCACGTTTATCTGTTCGCTGCAATTATCCGTCAGGTGAAGCATAAGCGTCAGCAGGAGCAGAGCGGTGAATATGCCTGTTACCACGATTCCTCCCGTGATGATAGCGTAGATTATGATAACAGAATCGTTATTCTCTCTGTTCGGCGGCTGAATATAAACCACCTTGCCGAGAAATTGCTCAAGTGCCTGCAGTTCATCGTCAGACAGATCGGACGTAAAGAAAAAGCTTGCGCCGTTGTATTTTGTCGGAGCGGTATTCTTCATCTCATTTTCAAAATCTTCATCCTTTACATAAATTCCGCTGTTGTTGTGATATAAGAAAAAAGTGTACGGAACAATAAAATCATCGGAAAGACCTATTACATTAAGTACGATGTCGCCTTTATCATCGGGAATGATAAGCCTGTCACCGACATTTATACCGCAGTCGTTTTCGGCAATAATAGCCTTGCTGTCACCCTTCAACTCATCTTCCGTGAAAAATCTGCCGTCGGTTATGTTATAGTCGGATTGTATGAAGCGGTACAGTTCTTTCATGCTCTTGTTAAAAGCAACTTTAGCTGATTCCGTACAGATGTAGTTTTCGGTTGAGCGATAGCTGACAACCGCATTGTCGGCATAGGCAGTGTAGACTTCGGGCAGGTTTTCTCTGAAAAATTCGGGTGAATCTTCGGGCATAATACCGTCAAAGATGTAGCCTGAACGATCCATCATATTGTGATATGCCGCATTACCGCTGTTCAATGCACAGAACAAAGAAATAAATGTAAAGACAGCCGAAACAGAGATAAGAAAAATAAGTATATTCAGCTTGATATCACTTTTGAGAAATGTTTTCAGCATACTGAAATAAAGCTTTTGATATTTCAATTATTCTTCTCCTTTTCATAATATATTTCCGTTAAGATTGTCAGCAAGTGGCAAACTAACCGTACTATCAGAATTAGTACAGTTTTAGTATAGCGCAGAATGCTGAAAATGTCAATAGCGGTTAAAAAAATAGCAGGCGGAAAACCGCCTGCACAGATTGTAGAAAAAGTCTGTTTTTGAAATTAACTTCTGATTTATTATCCCTATCCCCCTGCCCCCTTTCCCCCGTGAAAGGCTGTGTATGCTTGGTTGGCTTTGCATCGTGCAAAGCCCTTGTGCATACACGCCCGGCATCCGTGCCGGGGGTGAATACGGGGACTGGCGTCCCTGCGACCTGCCTTGGGGCTACGCCAAAAGCAAGGACGCTTTGGTTGCTTGCCAAAAGTTATAAGCAAGGACGCTTATGTCAGCTGAACCGAGCCGTTGCACGATGCAACGGCACAAACAGCTGACTTTGCAGAGATGCAAAACCAACATAGCAAGCAACGCTAAACACCCATTTTCAAAAATTATATAGGTTTATCGACAGTCTGAGCAGGCGGAAAACCGCCTGCCTTAATAATCACAGAACATCACAGTTCATAATGCCGAAAACGGATATTTTAGCAAAATCATTATCCGTGCTGTCGCAGGCGGTTTCTTCCGAGCTTTCGCTACCGGTATCATCGCCGCCGAAAAGCCCCTGCAACGCTTCAAATATCGCAAACTTTATTTCGTAATCACGGCTTTCTTCAACCCGTTTGCTTTGTTCTTCGGTAAAAAATTCACCCGATGCGGCAGGCAGGCACAGCGGCGGGAACATTACGCACCACCAGTTCCTACCCTCTGCATTTCCGATAAGCAGGCGGACGGCTGTGTATTCTCCTGCAGGTAAGGTTACATTCTCGTACTTTCTGGTGGTAAAATATGTTTTTGCGACCTCGCATTTTACATTGTAGCTGTAGCCTTTGGAATGTACAAATTCGTTAGCCTTTTCTTCGATTTCGGCTCTGCGTTCGTTTGCAACGGCTACCGATTGACTGAAGCTGTCACAGTTTCCGAATACATCCGAAAACGTTGAAAGCATATAGTCACGCAGATCGTATTTCAGCGTCTGGTCATCCTTACTGTCCGAGTTTGCCAGTATATGAAGCCTCAGCACTTCCTGCGGCTTTTCCTCACAATCCTCCGCAAATGCGGTAAAGGCTGTTATTACAATACATATTACCGCACCCAGTATCATAGCCTTGTCAAGAATATTACGTTTAAAAAAACCTGTCATAAGTACCTCCGTAGCGTTTAGCTTTGTGAGGTAATTATTGACAGGTTTATTTTGGTTATTCACTAATGCTTTTATTTGAGATTTTCTATCTGACTTAACCACAGCGTTGCACAGGCATCGCTCGGCATTCTCCAGTCGCCTCTGGGTGACAGCGTTACCGATCCGACCTTAGGACCGTCGGGCAGGCATGAACGCTTGAACTGCTGTGAGAAGAAACGGCGGTAGAAGGTTTTCAGCCATTTCAGTATTGTTTCACGGTCATACGCACCGTCAAAAGCGTACAGCGCAAGCCTGAATACTTTTTCGGGGGTAAATCCCCATCTTATGCCGTTATACAGGAAGAAATCGTGCAGTTCATAAGGGCCTACAAGGTCTTCGGTTTTCTGCGATATTTCTCCGTTATGTGCAGGCAGAAGCTCGGGGCTTACAGGCGTATCAAGTATATCCTCAAGCGATTCTTTGAGCAGCTTGTTATCTGTCGTCTTGCTGTAGTAGCTGACAAGATGCTTGATAAGCGTCTTGGGTATTGAGCAGTTCACGCCGTACATAGACATATGATCGCCGTTGTAGGTCGCCCAGCCGAGAGCAAGCTCGGACAGATCGCCCGTGCCTATTACAAGTCCGCCCGTCTGATTGGCGATGTTCATAAGCACCTTTGTACGTTCTCTTGCCTGACCGTTTTCAAATACTACCGATAGATCGTTTATATCGTGTCCGATGTCCAGAAAATGCTGTTTTACGCTGTCGGTTATGTCGATTTCACGCAGTGTGACGCCTATCGCCTCGCATATCTTCACAGCGTTTGTTTTTGTGCGTTTTGTTGTGCCGAAGCACGGCATTGTCACCGCTACAATATCCGTCATAGGTCTGCCGAGCAGCTTCATGGCATTGGCGCATACAAGAAGTGCAAGCGTGCTGTCAAGTCCTCCCGAAATTCCTATAACGGCGGTTTTTGCGTAAGTATGGGCAAGGCGCTTTTTGAGTCCGTGTGCCTGCATCGAAAGAATAAGCTCGCATCTCTTGTCGGTCTCATCGGCAGAGTAGGGGATAAACGGTGTGCGTGATACAAAACGTGTTATCTTTGTATCAGTGAGCGGTATATCAAACCATATAGTTTCCGTATCGCATTTGTCATTTCTGAATGATGTGTTTTTTCTGCGTTCAAATGCCAGCTTGTTTACGTCTATCTCGCTGATAACATAATCGTTTGAGAAAAGCTCGCTTTCGACAAGCGTTGCACCGTTTTCGGCAATTATGTTATGCCCTGAGAATACAAGGTCCTGCGTGCTTTCGCTTTCTCCTGCGGAGCAGTAGATATAACCCGAAATAAGCCTTGCAGATTGATTTAAAACAAGCGAACGGCGGTATTCCGACTTTCCTATCATCTCGTTGCTTGCGGAAAGATTAAGAATGATATTTGCACCTTCCTGTGCAAGATATGTCGAGGGAGGGCAGGGTGACCACAAATCTTCGCACAGCTCGATTCCGAAAGAAAAATCGTGCATATTGTTACAGCAGAATATAAGTCCCGCACCGAAATACGCACTCAGCGAATCGTCGCATTCGCCGTCGGCATCCGTGTCAAAGCGGTTTAAAAAATATTCGCATTTACTGCCGTCCCAGGCGGTAAAGTGGCGCATCTCGTAAAATTCGTTGTAGTTCGGCAGGTACTGCTTAGGCACATAGCCCAGCACTTTTCCGTGATAGGTCACAGCCGCACAGTTATACAGCTTACTGTCAAACTGCATCGGCAGGCCGACTACAGTTATCATATCAAGCTCAGACAGTTCTTCCAGAATCGTTACGAGCGCATTCTTAGCACCGTCAAGGAGCGTTGTCTGGTAGAACAGATCCTGACAGGTGTAACCCGTGATGCACAGTTCCGGGAAAACTGCGAGCTTTACATCTTTTTTAGCAAGCTCCTTTGCCAGAGAGATTATCTGCTTTGCGTTGTGCTTACAGTCGGCAACCTTAATCTCAGGTGTTGCCGCCGCTACTTTTATAAATCCGTCTTTCATATTGTTCTTTTCGGCTTAAGGCTTAAAATTCGTAATTGCCTGTCATTCCGCCGACCTTTCTTTCTATCCAGGTTAAAATATCGTCGAAAACTATTTCCTTCATAGTTTCGTTTACAAGCTCGTGACGTGCGCCGGGGTACAGCTTGATATCAACGTTGCAACCCTCGTCAATCAGCTTTGCGTATACGTTTCTTACGCCCTTGCCGTATCCGCCGACAGGGTCTGCCGTTCCTGCCATGAATATAACAGGCAGCTTTTTCGGCACCTTTTCAGCCCACTGCTGACTTGATACTCTGCGAAGAAGGGTAGTAAGGTCAACAAATCCGCTTGCCGTAAACACAAAATTGCTCTTTTCGTCATCGATATACTTCTTTACAACATCTCTGTCATGAGTGAGCCAGTCATAGATAGTCTGGCAATCTTTGATTTTGTCGTTATACACTCCGAAAATGAGAGTGTTCAGCTTATCACTGCGGAAACGTTCGCCTTTCAAGGAAACAACGGAGCGTGTAGCCCTTACTCCTATTTCGGAAAGTGCCTTGTCATCGCCCGTACCCATAATTACGGCGCAGGTAAGCTCGTTAGGAAAGCGTGTGAGATACAGCCTTGCAACAAAACTGCCCATACTGTGACCTATAAGGATATACGGCAGTGCAGGATACTTCTTTTTCATTATCATCGTCATACGGTGCAGATCGTTTACAAGGTGGCTCCAGCCGTCCTTTTCGGCAAAAAAGCCGAGATCATCGTTTGATCTGACGCTGTTTCCGTGACCGAGATGGTCATTACCGCAGACGATATATCCGTGTGAGGTAAGAAAATCCGCAAAGTGTTCATAACGCTCAATATATTCACACATACCGTGCGAAATCTGAATGATGCCTTTATATCCCATGTTCATAGGAAGAACCGGAACATAGATGTAATATGCACAGTTATCAGTGCCGTTCGAGGATTCAAAAGTGCCTGTGAGCTTTTCGTATGCCATAGCGTACCTTCTCCTTTCGCAAGACGCATCAAATATTTCTTTATACTTATTATAACAAACACAGCCATAAAATACAAGTAAAACGGGGAAAAAGGGGTGTGGTGCGGATAGATAAAACTATAATCGTACTTTTTCCGGTAAAACTCCGAAAGGATTTTTTATTTCGGCTGATATTAACAAACATATTTATATCGCAGTGCAATGCAAAAAAACTGACTTTATTGCCTAAAATATTTGACATTTCGCCAAAATATGTTATAATATATACAAAGTAATTTCAACTTACCATAAGAAAAGAGGTATCCTGTTATGGGTAAGAAAATACACGCACGAGATCTCAGAGAACAAAGAAAGACCGATAGAACGGAAAAATTTGCAGATCAGAACAAAAAACGTGAAGCAGAGAGGGCAGTTCAGAAAAAAGACGCAGCCGTTTCTGTAAAATCAGTTTCTTCTGTTTCATCAAAAAAAGACAATGTAACAAAATCTATGGCTAAAGCCGCAGGCGTGAAGTCGGTTTTTGCTGTAGGAAATACTGTTTATATGACTTCATTCGGCAGAGGAAACGATGCTGTACTTGAGCAGAAAATAGTCGATACATCGCACGAGCCGCTGAATATTGACGATCCTGCATATCAGTTGAACGTTGTTACGATGAACGGTTATTCGGTTACCGGTCACAGAGGTGAAACGGTATCTGCCGTAACGGATAATCCGCTGCGCCGTTTTAACGGAGGAAAGAAAGATGAACCGGAACAGTCTGTGCCTACGGATATGCTGTGCCTGAAACCGACTCTTGAAAAGAAATTCTTCGGCAAGGAATTCAATGATAATATACATATCCAGCTTATTTACAATATTCTTGACATTGAAAAAATACTGGCGGTTTATTCAACTAACGCTATTTACGCATTGAATAATATGAGTGCTGACGAAAATATCGAAAACAGCGATTTCTTCATGAAACGTACCACCGATGAAACCTTTGACGATTTTGAAAAGAAAAAGGAGAGTACAAACAGTCGAGAGAAAGCCGATTTTGACGCATTTGAAAAATTCATCGGCAATTACAGACTGGCTTATTTTGCTGATGCATTTTATGTAAATAAAAAGAATCCCAAAGGTAAAGCAAAAAATGTTCTGCGTGAGGATAAAGAACTTTACTCCGTGCTCACTCTGATCGGTAAACTGCGTCATTGGTGTGTTCACAGTGAGGAGGGCAGAGCAGAATTCTGGCTGTATAAGCTCAATGAACTTAAAGATGATTTCAAAAATGTACTCGACGTTGTTTATAACCGTCCTGTTGAAGAAATAAACAACCGCTTTATAGAAAACAATAAGGTAAACATACAGATACTGGGCTCGGTATACAAGAACACCGATATTGCCGAACTTGTAAGGTCATATTACGAATTTCTTATCACAAAGAAGTATAAAAATATGGGCTTTTCAATAAAGAAGCTCCGTGAGAGTATGCTCGAAGGTAAAGGTTACGCCGATAAAGAATATGATTCTGTAAGGAATAAGCTGTATCAGATGACGGATTTCATCTTATACACAGGATATATCAACGAAGACAGCGATAGAGCCGACGATCTTGTGAACACTTTGAGAAGTTCGCTCAAAGAGGATGATAAGACAACCGTATATTGCAAGGAAGCGGATTATCTGTGGAAAAAATACTGTGAATCCATAAGAGAGGTTGCCGAGGCGCTTGATGGCGATAACATTAAAAGGCTGAGCAAATCGAATATTGAAATCCGGGACAACGAACTGAGAAAATGCTTTATCAGCTATGCCGACAGCGTATCGGAATTTACGAAGCTTATTTATCTGCTGACAAGATTTTTAAGCGGTAAGGAGATCAACGATCTTGTAACAACGCTGATAAACAAGTTTGACAATATCAGAAGTTTCCTTGAAATATTGGACGAGCTTGGGCTTGACAGGACCTTCACCGCCGAGTACAGCTTCTTTGAAGGCAGTACAAAATATCTTGCCGAGCTTGTCGAGCTTAACAGCTTTGTGAAATCGTGTTCGTTTGATATAAACGCAAAAAGAACAATGTATCGCGATGCACTGGATATTCTCGGTATCAAATCGGGTAAGACCGAAGAAGATATTGAGAAGATGATCGATAATATCCTTCAGATCGACGCAAACGGTGATAAAAAGCTCAAGAAAAACAACGGTCTGAGAAATTTCATTGCAAGTAACGTTATAGATTCAAACCGATTCAAGTACCTTGTGCGGTACGGAAATCCCAAGAAGATCCGTGAAACGGCAAAATGCAAGCCTGCTGTAAGGTTTGTGCTGAATGAGATCCCGGACGCACAGATCGAAAGATATTATGAGGCTTGTTGCCCCAAAAATACAGCTTTATGCTCTGCAAATAAGAGACGTGAGAAACTGGCTGATATGATAGCTGAAATAAAGTTTGAGAATTTTTCGGATGCCGGCAATTATCAGAAGGCAAATGTCACATCAAAAACGCATGAAGCTGAAATCAAGCGGAAGAATCAGGCAATAATCCGTCTTTATCTTACCGTTATGTACATTATGTTGAAGAACCTTGTAAATGTGAACGCCAGATACGTTATCGCTTTCCATTGCGTTGAAAGGGATACGAAACTGTATGCGGAAAGTGGCCTGGAAGTCGGTAATATAGAAAAAAACAAGACAAATCTTACAATGGCTGTAATGGGAGTCAAGCTTGAAAACGGAATCATAAAAACGGAATTTGACAAGAGCCTTGCAGAAAATGCCGCAAACAGATATCTCAGGAATGCACGCTGGTACAAGCTGATACTGGATAATTTAAAGAAGTCGGAAAGAGCGGTTGTCAATGAGTTCAGAAATACCGTCTGCCATCTGAATGCGATAAGAAACATCAATATCAATATTGACGGTATAAAAGAGGTTGAGAACTACTTTGCTCTGTACCACTACCTCATTCAGAAACATCTCGAAAATCGTTTTGCCGATAAAAAAGTAGAAAGAGACACCGGCGATTTTATAAGCAAGCTCGAAGAACACAAGACTTACTGCAAGGACTTTGTAAAAGCATATTGCACGCCTTTCGGATATAACCTTGTGAGATATAAAAACCTTACGATAGACGGGCTGTTTGATAAGAATTACCCCGGAAAAGACGATTCTGACAAACAGAAATAATATTAATATGTAAATCGGTGCGCAAGGGTGATTTTATGAATAAATCTATTGACATTTGTACAAAAGTGATATATAATATAGATAATTCAAAATCACCTTTGTGTATTTTGAGGAACTACACCCGTGCAAAAATGCAGGGGTCTAAAACAGCTGTGTGCAAGCAAGAATACCCCGATGTGAACTACACCCGTGCAAAAATGCAGGGGTCTAAAACCGTTCATTTTCTCATAGATAGTCATTGTATGAACTACACCCGTGCAAAAATGCAGGGGTCTAAAACTGAACGCAAAGCCAATACTTTTCAAGGATAGAACTACACCCGTGCAAAAATGCAGGGGTCTAAAACCGATTAATCGGCTTAATGCGTCGGCGGAATGAACTACACCCGTGCAAAATTGCAGGGGTCTAAAACAAATACAGAATGTTTTTAATAAAGCAAATAGAACTACACCCGTGCGAAATTGCAGGGGTCTAAAACTGGATTTATTATTCTTATATATTTTTTTAGAATTACACCCGTGCAAAAATGCAGGGGTCTAAAACTCATTAATGTTGAAGCAATCTTGTTTTTGAGAACTACACCCGTGCAAAATTGCAGGGGTCTAAAACCATTTTTTGAGAAAGAATATAAATCGTAATGAACTACACCCGTGCAAAATTGCAGGGGTCTAAAACTGAATGGTCATTATCTTTATATAATGATAAGAACTACACCCGTGCAAAAATGCAGGGGTCTAAAACTTACAACCTTCTTTGAAGAAGACTTCTTAGGGACTACACCCGTGCAAAATTGCAGGGGTGTAGTTTTTTTGCATAAAACAGCCCGACCTTAGTTTCAAAGGTCGGGCTGTTCTTTTGTCATAAATAGATTTTTGGGTACAGTATTTCGATTTACCGAGGGGGTTCGATGTGGTAAAATGTGATTGTAAGGAAAAACAAAGAGGAAAAAATGTTGTTTTGGGTACAGTTTTTCGCTCGAAAAAAATGAAAAATGTGAGATAATATAATCAGAGGGTAAAACCTCACGGTTATATTATTGAAAAAAGAGCGAATTCAACAAAAAGGTATCGGCAACATATCCGGTCCGCTGTTACAGTTCAAGGAGGTACATATTATGTTCGGAGATTTCTACAGTCTTGTCCGCCTTTTCTTTTATCACGGTAATTCGGTTTCCGATGAACGTGACGCATACTGCTACAACTTCACAGACATCAGTTATTGGTATTGATAAGACGATAAACGCTTAAACCGAAAGGGGATGTTAAAATGTCAGCTTTAAACCGTATCCGTATCCATATTCCTGAATTTCCGTGCTGAGCGTAATGGCAGGAAATTTTATCCGAAAGGGGAGGTTCGTATGACAAAGCAGGTATTGACTTCAGTAATTGTCGCAGCTCTTACGGGAGCTATCGGTGTAATCACGGCACTCGGCAAGGGTGATTGACAACATATGTGACATATAACGAAAGGGAGGTTCATATGACAAAGCAGGTATTGACTTCAGTAATTGCCGCAGCTCTTACGGGAGCTATCGGTGTAATCACAGCACTCGGCAAGGGTGATTGATAACAGATGTGACATATAACGAAAGGAAGGTTCATATGACAAAGCAGGTATTGACTTCGGTAATTGCCGCAGCTCTTACGGGAGCTATCGGTGTAATCACAGCACTCGGCAAGGGTGATTGATAACAGATGTGACATATAACGAAAGGAAGGTTCATATGACAAAGCAGGTATTGACTTCGGTAATTGCCGCAGCTCTTACGGGAGCTATCGGTGTAATCACGGCGCTCGGTAAGGACGATTGACAACAGACGTGACATATAACGAAAGGGGAGGTTAAAATGTCAGCTTTAAACCGTATCCGTATCCATATTCCTGAATTTCCGTGCTGAGCGTAATGGCAGGAAATTTTATCCGAAAGGGGAGGTTCGTATGACAAAGCAGGTATTGACTTCAGTAATTGTCGCAGCTCTTACGGGAGCTATCGGTGTAATCACGGCACTCGGCAAGGGTGATTGACAACATATGTGACATATAACGAAAGGGAGGTTCATATGACAAAGCAGGTATTGACTTCGGTAATTGCCGCAGCTCTTACGGGAGCTATCGGTGTAATCACGGCGCTCGGCAAGGGCGATTGATAACAGATGTGACATATAACGAAAGGAAGGTTCATATGACAAAGCAGGTATTGACTTCGGTAATTGCCGCAGCTCTTACGGGAGCTATCGGTGTAATCACGGCACTCGGCAAGGGCGATTGACAACAGCCGTGACGTATAACGAAAGGGAGGTTCATATGACAAAGCAGGTATTGACTTCAGTAATTGCCGCAGCTCTTACGGGAGCTATCGGTGTAATCACGGCGCTCGGCAAGGGCGATTGATAACCTTGATATAAATTCAGCACATTTGCCGTCAATATTAATTTTTTGGTGACAAATGTGCTGAAATAGTGTATAATAATATTTATAACAAGCAAACAGATAATAGTTACAGAGGTGATTGTTTTGGAGATAATCGGAGAAAGAAATACCGCTGTTGTATACGGCGAAATTATTGACGAATGCGCTGTCAGCCAGATTGAAGAAATCTGCAACCATCCTGCATTCGAAAATTCCCGTATCAGGATTATGCCCGACTGCCACGCCGGTAAGGGTTGTGTTATAGGCTTTACCTGTGTAACTTCAAATAGGATGATTGTGCCGAATATCGTCGGTGTAGATATAGGGTGCGGAATACTCACGACCGTTTTCACAGCGGACAGAGAGATTGATTACAGGGCACTCGATACTTTTATCCGCAGTAATATCCCTTCCGGTATGGAGATACACGACAGCGTGAGTGATACGGTAGCAGAGAATACGGCTCTTATCGCAAAGGTGAACGGTATCTGTGACGTTATCGGAGAATCAGCCGATGTTGATTATCATCTGCGCAGTATCGGAACGCTCGGCGGAGGAAACCACTTCATTGAAATTGACCGTTTAAACAACGGGAACTATGCTTTGACGGTTCATACGGGGAGCAGAAATCTCGGAAAGAGAATCTGCAGTTATTTCCAGAGCAATGCTTCTGTAATTGACACGGAGTTAAGACGCAGTATTCTGTTAAGGCACAGGAGCGCAACGACAAGCGAAGAACACGAAGAAATCGACCGCCGTGCCGCACAGATTGCACCCGTGAGCAAGGAACTGGCATTTATCACGGGCGAAAGATACGATTCTTACATCGGTTGTATGCTTGACGCAAAGGCGTTAGCCGCATTCAACAGAACGGTAATATCAGACAGAATAATGTCTTTTCTTGCGGACGAATACGGCGTTGAGATAAAGGACAGATTTGACACAGTTCATAACTATATTGATTGGTACGACGATACGCATACCTCTGTTGTAATCAGAAAGGGCGCAATTTCCGCAAGGAAGGGCGAACGTATTGTAATCCCGCTCAATATGCGTGACGGTATCATCATTGCACACGGCAGGGGCAACGAAGAATGGAACTGTTCCGCTCCGCACGGCTCAGGGCGTGCATACAGCCGCAGTGACGCAAGAAGAACATTCACGCTTGAGGAGTATGCCGAAGAAATGGACGGAGTCAACACATGGTCTGTCAGTGAAAGTACCATTGATGAATGCCCTATGGCATACAAGCCGTCCGAAATGATTATCGGAAGTATCAGGGATACGGTCGAAATCGAAAGTATCGCTCACACTGTATACAATTTCAAGGCATAAGCAAAGAATTAATAAAGGAGATGGGAAAATGAAAAAAACGGAAAAATTCGATGATGTTCAGAGCGGATATGAATATAAGTATTTTCTTGAAAGCATAGATAAATACAGGGCCGCTGTTCAGAATATTTATACTTACGGTTGCTTTAATCAAAAGCAGCTGTCTGAGCAGTGCAATTGCTCCGATCAGACGATCAAGAAAGCGTTCAATTTTTACAATCTTTGCTTAGCAAACTATATCAAGAAAAAGAAAGGCACTCTTTCAAAAAAAGCAAAAGGCCGTCCTACCGAAGCAAAATACTTGGAATATGACAGATTTACATTAAATGAGAATTATCTGTATAACATCTACCTCTGGGCAAGGATAACAAAGAAACAGATGTGGGCGTTCTCCTACTTCAGAAGGCATACATCTCTGCTGATAAATGCGTCCCGAACGGAGATCAAAAATCAGCTGAGCGACTTTTTCTTATATTTCAGCGAGTATATGGATAGAAGCAAAAAGTCGGAAAATTCTCAGGACCTTGGGTATATTATTGATATGACGGCGCCGACCGAGAAAAATATGCTGATAAGTTCAATGTGCGATGCTCTGGCGGTATTCGGAAGAAAAGCGCCGTACAGCGTTCCTGCATACAGCATAAGCCATAAGCTGAAAAAGCTGTGCGGAAATGACAGCAAAAGTATCTGGTCGTTTATGTACGACAATTACGACAGAATACTCTATGACGAGGCGGTCTACACTATCCGTCAGGCTATAAGGGACAGAAAGCTCATTGGCTATCAGACGGTCGGAACCGAAAAGCAGAAATCTGTAAATTATGTTGTTCCTCTGAAAATAATGTATGAATATAATCTGGGCAGATGCTACCTGCTGTACAGCCCGCTGAATTCAGAAAGTATTATAAAGAGCATTCGTCTTGATAAGCTGTATAAGGTTGCGGCATACGAGCCTGACAGTATTATCAATTACGAAAAGCTCTACGACGTACTTGCTGTTGCCGAAAATGAGATCTGGCTTTCCGGTGATTATACCAAAAAAGATTGTCTTAGCAGGATTGTATTGAAGAATGTAAAACCGCAGGCATTTTCGCTCATAGAAAAGTACGGCGTTTGCTATACGGAAGACAGAGAAGCAAAAACAGTAACATTCAATATAAGAAAAGCCGATGATATAAAGCCGTTTATTCGTACATTGGGCGGTGATGCTGTAATATCGGAGGAGGATAACCCCGGACTTTTCAGAGAGTTTGCTTATGATGCCCGTATAGGAAGGCAGATGTATTATGACGACAGCTTTGCCGACTGTCCGGCTGAGAAAGACAGTCAGCCTGCAAAAGACAGCAAGACCGCAAGCGGCAATGACAATATAAAGAAGTACGCTTCTTACCCAACGTTGCGCTTGTTTAATAAATACGGCAGCTTTATGAATATTCTTGCCGAGGAGCTGGCAGAACATATTTTCTCGGAAATCATCAGAATGCCTGTCGAAAAGAGAGCCGGACAGATTGAATATTCGTCAAACCGTCTTGAACGTGTATTGAACTCTTACTTTAAAATATACGGCTTTGATGAGTTAAGAACCGAAGCATCCAATATCACAGAATGGTTTACAAAAGCAACCGAAGAACTCAGCGACAGCGATTACAGCTCGTGGTTCAGCGTGAACGGCGGCAAGTTTGAAGCTGTGGCGGATTTAAACGAATATGAGCATAAACAGCTTCTGACAAACATTGAGTACGAATACCTGCGTCTTATGCTGGGCGATCCGGACGCAAGGGCAATAATAGGAAACGAATACTGCGAGAAGCTTTCGGAATATGTCGGCAGTGCCGACACGACCCTTGATGAGTTTTTCACGGTGCGGTATGCAAACCGCAATGAAAAAACGATAGAAAACAAGCATAGTGTTCTGCGTACGATAATGCGTGCGATGAACAACGAGAAAAAAGCGGATATTGAGTATAAGGGCAAGCACTATATCTGCTCGGCATATCGTTTTACATATTCCCTCAGAGAGCGTAAGCATCGTCTTATGGTGTTTGACGGCAACTATATAATGCAGCTTAATCTTTGCGACATCAAAGACGTACAAATGACCAAAGAGCCGTCCCTTTCCGATGAAGAAATGAACAAACTGCTTACAGAAAGAAAAAAGTATATAGAAATTGCAATCCCTCAGAACGCCGATGCACAGCAGAGAAACGTATTCGAGAGAGCTTTACGCTTGTTCGGCGGCTTTGAAAGATATTCGTGGAACGATGCCAAAAACGGCGAGTATGTAATAGCCGTTGCTTACTATGAGCCGGATATCAGCGTTTCGTCTTCTGCCGACAGAAGAATATACAGGCGTGATACCGTTGCGGCGGATATTATGTCGCTGGGCAGATATGCAAGAGTTATGAAACAGCCGGGATTTGAGCTTGACGGCGTGAGGTATGACAGCAGCTTATATGACTATATTTCAAAAAATTATTCCGGCACGGCAGCAAGGTATGAAAAATAGTAAGGGCAATATTTAAAGGTGATTTTATGAATAAATCTATTGACATTTGTACAAAAGTGATATATAATATAGATAATTCAAAATCACCTTTGTGTATTTTGAGGAACTACACCCGTGCAAAATTGCAGGGGTCTAAAACTGTAATGCTATCAGTTTGTCCTGCACATTAGAACTACACCCGTGCAAAATTGCAGGGGTCTAAAACCTGGTAATTTATGCATTGTCGAACAACTGTGAACTACACCCGTGCAAAATTGCAGGGGTCTAAAACCGTTCCAAAAACTTACAGAATGCGTATTATGAACTACACCCGTGCAAAAATGCATGGGTCTAAAACCCAATTTTCTATTTAGGTATCCAGAAGATTGAACTACACCCGTGCAAAATTGCAGGGGTCTAAAACTTTCCATGCTCTATATCCCAACCAAGATATGAACTACACCCGTGCAAAATTGCAGGGGTCTAAAACCGGAGCGTATTCCAGTCTTATTGTCTGTCTGAACTACACCCGTGCAAAATTGCAGGGGTCTAAAACCGGTGTTAGTGCCGAACGATATAGTCATTTGAACTACACCCGTGCAAAATTGCAGGGGTCTAAAACCTTTCTCGTACCAATCTAAAGTTCTTTTTTGAACTACACCCGTGCAAAATTGCAGGGGTGTAGTTTTATACGCAAAAAAAGCCGTACCCTTTGCACTTTTGCATCGGGTACGGCTTGTTACTCTTATATTAAATTGTATCAAAATGAAAAAACTCCCGGAGAAAATTCCCCGGGAGTTGCTATATATATCAGAACATTGTGTTATTTACTTCTGCGACAAGGTTAAGACCGCCTCTTGAGTCACTGCAGGTTGCCGCCGCTTCACAGCTGTAACGGTGATCGCCCTTAAGAGCGATCTTATAGTGACCGGTATGTTCTATGATTTCGATACCGACATCTCTGAGCGCCTTTGTTATCTTAGCTGTTGAGAAGTTCTTGTAACCGTCAAGAGTATTTCTGATGATTGTTCTGTATTTTTCCGGCGTGCCGTCGGCGTGATTAGCCTCTAAGACCGAGAGGATAATATCAGCTCTGCGGCTGTCAGGAACGGTGGACTTTGCAAGGTACTCCTTAAGAATGTCGATGATGATTTCATACTGCTCGTTATTGTATAAATCTGTTTCGTTTCCACGCATAAGGAGCGGAACTCCTTGTACAAAAAAACGTTCGTTTTCCTGCCTGAGCCTTGCGTTCTCGGCAATAAGCATATTATTTTCATAGCTGAGCTTGTCCCTTAACTCTGCCGCTTCAGCCATCTTTGATTCAAGCTCTGAGTACATTTCGCCCAGTATCTCATTATCGGAAGAAACACTGCTGTACTTACAAAGGAGGTTTCTGTTATTTATATCGGTTCTTTCGTTCTGAATACCGTCCCACGTTTCCAGCTTTCTGTATTCTCTGCTGTTAAGATAGTTTTCAACGCAGCACTGAATATCTCTGTGGAAGGGATAATTGTCAAATGCTGTCGGAGCCATGTTTCTGTGAGGGTAGAATACATAGATAGGTTCAGGGTACTTGTCGGCAATGCAATCATTATGATCGCTTACGACCAACGCAAGCCCGGACAGCTTTGCGGCGAGCCTGTCGGCGTTAAGCTCTGAGCGTGAAGAAAGATATACCATAGGTAAAGAGAATCTGTCAGACGAGGATATTGCACTGAGAACAGTTTCTCTGTCGTCAATGCAAATAGCCTTGTTGCTGATAGGAATACCCATACTCTTGTCGGCATAGCCGTTGTCGATGATCTGCGTTACGATGAGCGGAGCAAAGGCATAAGCCGAAGGGTTGTGTGTATCCTCGCTGACGGTTCTGTTCACATATACGGAAAGGACGCTTTCGGCATAGTTGAACACAACATCTGTGTTCCACATACCGCCGTTGTTATCAATATGTATTCTTGCGGCAATTACATTTTCTTCTTCGAGATCTGTCACTTCAAGAAAGTTATTGTCATCGCCGGCAATAAACGAAAACGAATCCGTTTCAATATCTTCGATAGGATTTGACCCTTTTTTGTTCCACTCGATAATTCTGTCAACGAAACACTTCTTATCGAATGCGGGAATAACTCTGAATCTGGTTGAATAGATAAGCATATTTGTTTTTGTATGATACAGTCCGACTGCACCATACGCTCCTTCCTCATTTTTTAACGTTGCCTTTTCTGAAATAGGTCTGACTCTTAGCAAAACAATACCTGCTGTGAATGATAATTGCCGATACCGGCGGATATGCCTTATTCGTTTGCGAAAAGCAGGCTGTTAAAGCTCGAAAATAATATCAAGGATTTCTCCGATTTCCTTAAAGAAGCATTCTGTCATTGTTTTCACCTCCGTATGCCTTATTCGTTTGCGAAAAGCAGGCTGTTAAAGTTCGAAAATAATATCAAGGATTTCTCCAATCTCCTTAAAGAAGCATTCTGTCATTGTTTTCACCTCCGTATGCCTTATTCGTTAGTGAAAAGCAGGCTGTTAAAGCTTGAAAATGATGTCAAGGATCTCTCCGATTTCCTTAAAGAAGCATTCTGTCATTGTTTTCACCTCCGTATGCCTTATTCGTTTGCGAAAAGCAGTCTATTAAAGCTTGAAAATGATGTCAAGGATTTCTCCGATTTCCTTAAAGAAGCATTCTGTCATTATTTTCACCTCCGTATGCCTTATTCGTTTGCGAAAAGCAGGCTGTTAAAGCTCGAAAATAATATCAAGGATTTCTCCGATTTCCTTAAAGAAGCATTCTGTCATTGTTTTCACCTCCGTATGCCTTATTCGTTTGCGAAAAGCAGGCTGTTAAAGTTCGAAAATAATATCAAGGATTTCTCCGATTTCCTTAAAGAAGCATTCTATCATTGTTTTCACCTCCGTATGAATTCAAAGAATTCCGTATGCCAAAATTCTGTTTTGCATATTATGATGTTTGTTCGGGATTGCCGTTTGATTGATAATCAAAGGCTTTTCCTTACCGTAATTACATTTTATCATATTCAATTCGAAATTGCTAATAAAAAACTGTACCCAAAAATACAGTTTATGATTTTCGAAAATTTACAACGAAATAAACAGCTGCTATTATACGCAGATAAACAAAACAGTGCTGTGACTGAATTTGTCATTCGGTCACGGCACTGTTTTATTTAAATACAATGTTTTTTCTTGTCAAGCAGATAAGCGGAAAACTGAACAGCCTTTTTCTCTGTGGCATATTCAAGTAATTCATCAATATTGTTCTTTTTGATAACTCCGAATTGCTCCAAGTCAAGCACCAGCTTCATATCATCTGCATCAATGCAGAGCTTTACCGCATTTTTGCAAAGCGTAATAACTATTTCAGATTTAAAGATTTTCTGATAACTCTGCTGTAATGAGCTATCTTTTCTGCTTTTGTCATACCGTAATTATATCACAGAATCAGTACATTAAACCGTACAGAAATCACAGCTTCAGGCTGTCCAGCACATTCTTACCTTTTTTGAAATGACTTTCCTTGTACTCAAGCAAATATGCGGTAAACTGAACAGCCTTTTTCTCTGTGGCATATTCAAGTAATTCATCAATATTGTTCTTTTTTATAATACCAAGCGGTTCGCAAGAAAGCAACAGTTCCATATCATCTGTATCAATACAGAGCTTTACCGCATTTTTTGCAGAGCGTACAATATAAGAACTGTACATTTCTTTCTGCTCGTCAGTTAAATCTATAGGATAATGTAATCTGTTCAGGGCAACTCTTAGCTTGTGATATGCTCCCTTGATTTTCGGGAAAAATTCATCAACTGCGTTGAAATTGAATGTTGCGTTTCTTCCCCAGGATGATGCCAGTGTGTAGCAGTATTCGCCTTGAGTGCAGTCGCCGCCCATCCATACCTTGTACTTTATCTCATCGGTTTGTGCGGAGCGCACAGTCACCTCATAATCGAGCCAGTTATCATGAGTTTTATAGTTGACAACAGATCCTAACAATGAGTTGGGAGAGCCGCCATATTTATCTGAATGACTTTTACACGGCTTTGCATCGGGATCAATAGAATCATAAACTGTTATCTCTTTGCACCGGCAAAAACTGCCTCTCCCGACTTTTCTTACAGTCTTAGGGATAGTAAAAGAAGAAAAATTACAGCCTTCAAATGCACTGTCGCCGATGCTTATGACTGAATCGGGAATGACTATGCTTGTAAGGCTTCTGCATTCCAGAAATGCACGTTTGCCGATACTTGTGACCGAATTTGGAATTGTTACACTTGTAAGATTACTGCAACTTTCAAATGCACTGTCGCTTATACTTGTAACAGAATCGGGTATAGTTACGCTTGTAAGACTGTTGCATTTTGCAAATACTCTGTTACAGATACTTGTGACCGAATCGGGAATTGATATTACGCTGTCCTTTCCTTTGTATGCAATCAGGATTCCGTTTTTCAGCACAACAAAATCATCCGGATATTCCGAAAGCCACTTTGTTCCTTTAAACGCATATTCGCCTATATCGGTAACAGATTCGGGAATGGTCACGTCTTTAAGATTTTCGCACTTGTAAAATGCTAAGTTACCTATGCTCGTAACCGAATGGGGGATCGTTATACTTGTAAGGTTAGTACACTCATAAAATGCACAGTTACCGATATCGGTAACTGAACCCGGAATGGTTATACTTGTAAGATTACTGCAACTTACAAATGTATGATTACTGATATTTGTTACGGAATCGGGAATAGCTATGCTTTCAAGACTGTTGCAGTCGGAAAAAGCGGCTTCGCCGATACTTGTAACCGAATCGGGAATGGCTATATTTTTAAGGTTGCCGCATTTGCAGAATGCACCGGCTCCTATGCTTGTAACGGAATCCGGAATGCTAACGGCTGTAAGGCTGTTGCATTCAAAAAAAGCATTGTCACTGATACTTGTAATCGAAACGGGAATAGTTACGCTTGCAAGATTGATGCATTCTTGAAACGCACCTTTGCCGATACTTGTGACCGAATCCGGTATAGTCAGGCTATTAAGACTGCGGCAACCTCCAAAAGCATAACTGCCGATACTTGTCACCGAATCCGGAATAGTTACGTTTTTAAGGCAGGTACAGTTACTGAATGCACCGTCGCTGATACTTGTGACCGAACGGGGAATAGTTACGCTTGTAAGCTTGTCGCACCATTCAAATGTACATACGCAGATTTTTGTAACAGAATTCGGAATAGTTATATTTTCAAGGTTGCTACAGCCGGCAAAAGCCGACCCGCCGATACTCGTGACCGAATCGGGAATGGCCACGTTTGTAATATTGTCGCAGCCCGAAAATGCCCGCTCACCGATTCTTTGTACGCCGTCAGGTATAACTATCTCGGTCACACCTTTCTCTTCGGTGTATTTCTTCAGTACGCCGTTGCTGATTTGAAATCCCATATTTCCCCCATATCACTATAATATTCATTTCAGATTCAAAGATTTTCTGATAGCCCTGCTGTAATGAGCATCTTTTCTGCTTGTGTCATACCGTGATTATATCACAAAATCAGTACACAAAAACGGACAGAAATCACAGCTTCAGGCTGTCTAACACATTCTTACCTTTTTTGAAATGACTTTCCTTGTACTCAAGCAAATATGCGGTAAACTGAACAGCCTTTTCTCTGTGGCATATTCAAGTAATTCATCAATATTATTGTTAATTATAGCACTTTCCGTCGATTTTTGCAAATTTGATACAGTATTTTTCTGATTATTTAAGAAAATTGTTGAAATTTACTAAATGATGTGCTATTATAACAATAGTAAGAGAATAGTTGATTCATACAGTAAAAACGTAATTCGAGAAGCAAAATACGGTTATCAAAGTTTATCAAAATTTATTCAAAATGAAATTAACAAAGATGTTTGGATATTAAATAATACTTCCGTAAAAAGTATTGAATGGCAGTTTTATTGGAGTGAAGTTTCACAAACCGGTGGTCCATCTGGTCTGTTGTTAAAAGAATTAACTAACCGTGGAATAGGTAGAGTTGATTTGTCAGAACAAAATCTGTGAATTTTTTATGGAATACTGCATTCTCGATTCTGCAGAACCCCAAAATCAAGGAATAACCACTCTGAGAGTTGCGGATAAAGCAACACATCCCGATATAATGTTAGAGGTAGATTTGGACGTTCCGGTAGAATGCGGAATTTATGTTGTTAAGTAAACTGTTCCGGCAAAACGATAACATATGACAAAATAGGAAATCCGCTGACTTACCGTGACTCGCTGTCATTTACCTGGAAGAACGGCAGACAGCTTGCTTCTTTACAAAACGGCAGCAGTGTGGTAAACTATACATACAACTACAATTATAGAAATGCATCTTGGAATTTAACTTATTCTACCGGACAAGGCGGGATATTTACAAAGTCTGGTAAGATTTTAACGTTTTGGTATAGGTGAAACTAATGAAAAGCAAACAACACGAGTACATTTTGAAGGCGTTTTTAAACTCAAGCATTCCTGCGGTAATTCGTAGAAGTTCTACGGAACTTATGGTTATTGATTCTGTTATAGGGGGATATTGCTCTCAATTGATAAAGCGAGCAAAACTCATCAGTCTCCAATCGAGCGAGATTATTTCTAAAACCGAAAAAGCCGCATTCTCAGAATTGATAAATCAATCAACTGGAATGGAAAAAGATGAATTAGTACTATACTATCGACTTGCAATACTTGTGGAATCTATATTGATTCAGTATAGGGAACAGCATATACCGAAAAGCAACGCTTAAAAAAGAACAAAAAGCCAGACGTTCACGTAATATGCAAAAGAGAGGAGGAAATAATAGAAAATGAATAAATCGGAAATAATTAGTATATGCAAAAAAAGTGACACTTTAACGAAAAATCAATATCTTGCGTTATACCAAATAATATTACACGGAGATTCATTTGAAAAATCCGAAATAGCCGATTTGCTAATAGACCATGTAAATAAAAAATCTATGTATTTGTTATCGGTTTTGTGGAAAGATAAAGATTCTTTGGTAAGAATGTGTGCATATGATACTGTGTCAGTTTATCCTGCAAAATTTACATATAATTATTTAATTAGTAGAATTAGTAAAGAAAATGATGAATTGGCAAGAAGCTATATCATTACATCGTTAACAGACATTAGTTTACGAGAAAAAGTGCAAGGAACTATCCGAATTTTCAAAAAATTGTATATCAAAGAAAAATCGGCGTATTGCATTTTAGCATATTTAAGAGCTTTTTATCTACTTGGGAATCATCAAATTATTTCCAAAACACGAAAATATTTGACTCATTCTGATTATCACATAAGATGCACAGCATCAATGGTTTTGGATGATTTACTGGATAATACTCAAAATATTGATGAAACCCTTTCTTTTATCAAAGAAAGAATAAAGAAAGAAAAATCAGTTGCTGTAGAATCAAAATTGAGAGCGCTTATAAAAAAATATGGGAAATAATTAAGATTAAGTCTAGCGACCATAGATTATCTCTATGACGAAAACGGTTCACCTGTAGGGCTTACTTACAAGGGACAACATATTATGACATAATAGGTGGCTTACCGGATTTAACGGCAGATTAACAAATTTTAACATATCTAAACTTAAGGCAACTTTTATATTTAAATTTTACTCAAGAGCAAGGTATAACGCATTTAACCGTACATATAAAAACAGAGGATTTGTTTATATCAGAAATAATTCAATTCGAATTTTATTTTATGGAGGATATATATGAAAAAATTGAGCATGATATTTTTGAGTGCCATTATTATAATTTTTTAAAATAGAGGTAACTAATGTCGTTTTTTCGATATAAAGTAAGACGAATGGTATGCACAATAATAATTTCAGTTTTGTGTTCAATTATCCTCACTTCCTGCAATCTTGTAACAATGGTAACAGGCGACTACAGCGGACTTGCCAATCGGAATTTCAATGCGTTGATAACCGCTATGGAAAATAAGGATAAATCGGCAGTCAAAGCACTGTTTATGGACAGCACAATAAACAGCTCGGAGAATTTTGAAAATTCCTTGGATGAATTACTTGAATATTATAATGGAAAAATGACTTCTTATGATGACGTGTCAAGCGGCGGAGAGTTTGTTGAAAGAAATTTATTTATTGGCAAGCGGGTATTTATGTCCTCGTATTTTGTAGTTGAAACCGACGGCGATAAATATCATTTTGATATTACAGAATGTGTTTTTGACAGCTTAAATCCGGGTAATGTCGGAATAAAATCTTTCTACATAATAAACGACAAAGATTTTCCCGATAAAGACGGGTACTATCAGGGTGATTACAAAAATACCGAAGGGATAAATATCGGAAAATATGCCGAATATTCCGAAGACACGGTAATGTCAAGAGAGAAATTCAATAATCTGCTTACTGCGATTGAAAACAAGGACAAGGATACGCTCGGGTCTTATTTTTCAAAAAATGCCGTTGAGAAAACACCCGATTTCGACAACGAAGTTGAAAAATTGCTGAACCTGTATAAAGGAACTCATAAGCCGTTTAACAGATATACGGGTGGCGGCAGTGTTTATGAGATGAATGACCGGGGTACTGAATACAAATATCTTGATTCGAATTTTTATCTCGAAACCGAAGAGGGCAAAAACTTTTATTTTAAAATCAGCGAATATCTTATCAATGAAGAAGATGAAAATAATGTCGGCATTACATGCCTTAAGGTTTATAACCAAACCTCAGATGTAAATGCCGAAATCGATATGGAGGCTGTGCCGATTGTTGTTATCGGGGCTGAATGACCAAATCGGCTTCGGCGGTCGTTAAACGGTTGTGTATCTGAGGATTTAATAATGCAAAAAATTTTAGAACCCATTTTAGTTACGATAATTTTTGTCGGCTCATACATTCTAAATTATTCTTGCTTTGACACCTGTCTTTCCGATGATGTCGAGTTTAATTACGGAAAACACAAAAAGCGCAAAATATATAAAGAAACCCATGGCTTTTGGAGAAAGTTTTTCTTCATAGATATAAGAAAAATGGTAAGCCGATGGCATTACGTCCTGTTTATTGTAAATTTTGTCGCTTTTGTTCCTATGCTTATTTTGGTAAATATTTATGTATTGAGCGAAGAAAATGTATCCAGATGGTTGTTTCTTATTTGTGGCGGAGTTTACTTTCTGTCGTCTGTTCCAGTAGTATTTGCAAGATGGGGGCTTTACAGAGGGAACGTTGTCAGAAGTCGCAAAGAGTACAGGAAGAATAATCGGAAGTGATTACATTTCTTGATGAGTTGTGTGTAATCGTAGTTCTTTAACGTTATCAAAAACAAGGCATTGATTTCAAATTTACAATGCCGAATAAGCACATATTACGACTGACAACACGGAGCTTGCAGTAAACAACCCGTTCAGATACAGAGGATATTACTATGACGAAGAGAGCGGATTGTATTATCTCAACAGCAGGTATTATGACCCTCAGACGGGTAGGTTTATTAATGCGGATGTCTGCTCGGCACAGACGGGTTTGCTTCTTATTATAATCTTTTTACGTATTGTGGAAATAACCCGGTTATCCTAATTGATAAGGATGGAAATTGGTCTGTAACGTGTTATACATTTACAAAAAACCAAGCCGATTCACTGATAAAATACATTAACAAATATGTTAAAAATGATTTATCGCCAAAAGAAACACTAGCTTCTGGTGGTGGAGCAATATTTGGTGCATTGGCAGGATTGATTTCTGGACCTTGGGGATTAGCCGTTGGTGGAATAATTACAATTACTAGTGCCGCAACTCCCAAATATTCGAGTGAGTTGATTGATTTCGCTGATGTATTAGGAGATGCAACGGAAATTTGCAATAAAAAAAATAATAGAAAAATAAAAATAAGTGTGCTATTTGGCTCTCATAACAATCAAATAAAGATTGAAGTAATAGAAACAACAAAAATAAAAATTAAAATGAGAAATTATTGGTATTATTACACTTGTTCAAAAGTTATTTGGAAAAGAAATAGAGAATATTATTACAATGGATTTAATCAAACTATCTATCAGTTTAGCCAAAATAAATCTGTTAAGTCATATTCGTATTATGTAAAAACTGGATTTAAGTTTTTTTAAAAAGGAGAATAAATGATAATCAAAATAATTGTTCTAATGTTGCTTTGTGCTGTTATTGCATTCCGGAAGTGCTTTAAAAAACGTGCTTTATTTGTATTTGCTTTGATTGTGGCTATTTGCGCAAACATTTTTATTCCGGCTTTTGAATTTATTGCTCGTTCAGAGCCACAGAATGACAGAATATTGGATTATATCAGTGAAATCGATTGGCATGACAGCGACTTGTTAAAATCAAAAGGTTTTGACTGTGACGGCGAAACAGGTACATACGCAGATGATGATAAATTCAGCATTCACGTTGCTGATGCGACTTCTTATGATAAAGCAGAAATTGTTTCGGAATATAAAAATATTCATTATGAGTATTTTTCGTATTTGTCAGATACACTTTTTATTCCGGAACTGCGTAAGAGCTATTCGGTCATAGTAAATGATAAGGTTGTTGAGATCACTTATAAAGACTGCCTTAGCAAGCCGGGCATAATGGATAAGCTGAAAAGGATATTCGGTGCAGCTGCGTAACCACATAACCGATAATACCGCACTTTTTAAAATCATAAAACAGAAATTAAATCACGACGATAGAAAACCGACTATCGCCGTGATTTTCTTTTTCTGATAGCGAAAATACAAAGCTGTGCCGACGGGTACGGCTTTGTATCAAGATTTTTTAGAACATAAAAACACCCCATCGCAAATAAATGCAATGGGGCTTTCTATCTGGAGCTAATACCCGGATTCGAACCGGGGACCTCATCCTTACCAAGGATGTGCTCTGCCGACTGAGCCATATTAGCAAACTCCTGACGGTTATTAATTATATCATACCATATCGACTTTGTCAAGGAAAATTTTCGAATTTTTAACTGCGATATACCGTAACGGTTTTATCAACGGTCAATATGTCGTAAAAATCAAACAAACCGCATTGTTGTGCGGTTTGTAGCTGGTACGGGTAACAGGACTTGAACCTGCACGCTTTCGCACCAGAACCTAAATCTGGCGTGTCTGCCAATTCCACCATACCCGTATATAAAAACGACGCTGAAAAACTCAGCGTCGTGTGGCGGAAAGAGAGGGATTCGAACCCTCGAACGGGTATTAGCCGTTACACGATTTCCAATCGTGCGCCTTAGACCAGCTCAGCCATCTTTCCACGACTTTAATATTTTATCATATCCCAGAAGAATTGTCAAGAACTTTTTTCAAATGTTTTCTTATTCCTTTACGCATTGGTACTAATTTTGAAAAAATTGTGTCCAAGCCTCTTGACAAACACAATATGTTGTGGTACAATTGAGAAAACAACGAAATGTACTTACTGCTTTTATATACAGTAAATTGAAAGGAAGATTGTTATGGTAAAAGTAAATGTAAAAAACGGCACACTCGATCAGAAAGAGATTGACGCTTACGTTCAGTATGCTATCGAAGCTAACCCCGGAAAACTGGTCACCGAGCTTGATATAGACATTGACGGAGATTTTGCCAATCTCACATATCATTTCGGCGAGATACCCTTTGACCGCATACGCCGTATCACAGGTTACCTTGTAGGTACGCTTGACAGATTCAATAATGCGAAAAAGGCTGAGGTTGAAGACAGAGTAAAGCACAGCATAGCGCCCGATGTCGAAGACGATATTTATGTTACGGCATAATTTGTGATTGCCTGTAATCCGACAGAATAAAAAACGTTATTCCGTCCATACTTTTATTGGAAAATGAAAGTATGGGCGGTGTTTTTTTGTATTACAACAAGGTTGAAATAAGCGGTGTCAACACAGCGAAGCTGAAGGTCCTCAAGGAGTCGGAAAAAACCGAATTGCTAAGGCAAATGCGCAGCGGCGACCCGACAGCCAGAGAGAAGCTGATAAACGGCAATCTGCGTCTTGTTCTCAGCGTGATACAGCGTTTTTCGGGCAGAGGAGAAAACCCCGACGATCTTTTTCAGGTCGGATGTATCGGCCTGATGAAAGCTATCGACAATTTTTCAACTGATTTTAACGTCAGATTCAGCACTTATGCCGTGCCTATGATAATGGGCGAATTGCGGCGCTACCTGAGGGACTCAGGCTCAATCCGTGTCAGCCGTTCAATGCGTGATCTGGCTTATAAAGCTATGCAGGCAAGAGAAAAACTTACCAATGATAATTCTAAAGAGCCTACGATTGAGCAGATAGCCAAAGAAATCGACGCAAAACGTGAGGATGTGGTAATAGCGCTTGAGGCTGTCAGCGACCCTATTTCGCTGTACGAACCGGTATTTTCGGAGTCGGGTGATACCATATATATGATGGATCAGATAGGCGATAATAACGATGACAGAAACTGGCTCGATGAAATAGCATTGAAAGAGGCGATAATCGGGCTTGACGACAGAGAGAAGAATATTCTCAAGCTGCGTTTTTTCAGAGGCAAAACTCAGGTGGAAGTCGCACAGGAAATAGGGATTAGTCAGGCACAGGTATCACGGCTTGAAAAAGGCGCTCTCGGTAAGATAAAAAAGGCATTATAACTTTGCAATCACATATTTCTGCTTGACTTATACAGTATATTGTGGTATACTTACTGTTAATATTAAATTAAGGATAATAGTAGAAATATGAAACGCTTTCTTTTACTCATGCCGGTGATGATTCAGCCATATATTTTACTGTTTGCTCTCTACTCCATATTTATAAATCAATATATTGTAGAGCGTTTTTTCGGCGGTAATGGGCTTTGGCTGTTATTTGTGATATTTGTGACAATTGTCATTTCGTTTATATGCACGCTTGTGTATATGCCGCTTTGCCTTGCAAAGGGGTGGGGAGCAAGACAGACAGCCTTTTTCAATATGCTTATAAAGCTTGTTCAGATACCGGCATATCTTGCTATATTTGTGCTTGGTGTATTATTTTTCCTTACAATTTTCACTTACGCTTTTTCTGTTTTTTTCGTGCTGTTCGATTGTATAACGATATTCCTCACAGGACTTGTCGGATTAACGGCAAATCTCAGGGTTTATAAGGAACGTAAGTGTTCCGGAAGCTTTGCGGCTTTGAATTCTGTATGTCAGTTTGCTTTTTGTATAGATGTTATAAGTGCTGTTGTTGTTTATATATGTTCAAGAAAAGAGCCTGTGCAGTGAAATTATATTGAATAAAATGCTATAATTCAGTGTGTTGACTTGTTGTGGTCGGCACACTTTTTTATGCTGCCAAAAATGCTGATTATAACTATTGAAATTCGCAGAATAAAGCAATATAGGCATACAGCAAATGAGTTTTATATAAAGAAGGTTATTTCCAGGCAACAAAAGCGCACTTTTTGAAAAAACATACTTTTTCTATAAACTGAAGATGGATCAGATCGGCGATAATAACGATGACAGAAACCGGCTCGATGAAATAGCATTGAAAGAGGCGATAATCGGGCTTGATGACAGAGAGAAGAATATTCTTAAGCTGCGTTTTTTCAGAGGCAAAACTCAGGTAGAAGTCGCACAGAAAATAGGGATAAGTCAGGCACAGGTGTCACGGCTTGAAAAAGGCGCTCTCAGGAAAATAAAAAAAGCATTATGATAAAGCGGTGTCAATCTCTGTAGGTTGACACCGCTGTTATGCTTGTATGACAATTATGGAAAAAATCCGCCAATTATGTCATTTTTGTTGACAAAAAAACTCTTATGTACTATAATTATATATTAATGTAAACTGATAAGAATAAATCGTATTAAGGCAGTGGAAAGATGAGTAATATCCGTATTTTTGTATCGCACAGGATAGATATTGACAGCGAAACAGTAGACACTCCCGTTTACTTTCCGGTCAGATGCGGTGCGGTCTATGATGAAAGTAACAGTGAGATTCAGGGCGATGACACGGGCGACAATATTTCAAAGCTCCGAATGTCGTTTTGTGAGTTTACCGTTCAGTATTGGGCATGGAAGAACGTTGATGCCGATTATTACGGACTCTGCCATTACCGTCGTTATCTTTCCTTTTCCGATAAGCACTATAATAATACAGCCTTCAATATGGTGCGTGAGCTGAGGCTTACAGCACACGAAAAAAAGAAATATCATCTTGACGATACCCAAAGAATCAACAATGTTGTTCAAAAATACGATATGATAATTCCCGTGGTTGCAAAAGCGTCCGAGATGAGTTATAACAGGGCAGAAGTCAAAACGCTTCGGGAAATGTGGGAAAGCTATAACGGAGTTTATTTTGAGCAGGGAATAATAGATAAGATGTTCTCCCTTATCAAAGAGCTTTCGCCCGAATATTATAATTCCGCCTGCGAATATTTTTCCGGTGAATATCACAGAGCATTCAATTGCTACATAATGAAAAAAGAACTGTTTGTCCGTATGTGCGAGTTCCAGTTTCCTATAATGAACAGGATAATGGAAATAACCGATTGCAAAACTTATGAACGTGCTCCCGGATACATTGGGGAAATGCTTAACGGAATTTTTATACATTATATGCTGACGGTTGAAAACAGGTCGGCTAAGGAAACCCAGCTTGTGTTTTTTGTAAATACGGAAAAGATAAATTCCGCAAAAGAGTATTATAAGTACAGGATTCATGCCGTTGCCGATAAAGCAGTACGGAGCGTTGCCGACAAGATATTCCCGATGTACTCGCCCCGACGTGAAAAGGTTAAAAAGCTGTTAAGACAAAAATAGCGCTTTAATAATTTAGCTAATGATTTAGTTAAAGAGGTGCGTGTTTTTAGCTGGTTTTTTGTAAAAAATTAACCAACTGAATCTGTTCGCATTGACAAAAATGCTTTTTGTGTTATAATTATTTTGATATTAGTATGAAAAATGCCCGAGTTTTGACATTTTTCAACATCATCAGGAAATGAAAGGATGAATAGCAATGAAAGTATTAGGAATAATTCCCGCAAGATACAAGTCGAGCCGTTTCCCCGGCAAGCCCCTTGCGGATATATGCGGAAAGCCGATGATATGGTGGGTATACAACAGAGCCATAAAAGCCGAAACTCTGACAGAGGTGTATGTTGCCACCGATGATGAACGCATTTACAATGCCTGCAAGGAAAACGACATTAATGTAATAATGACTTCCGATACTCACAAGACAGGAACAGACCGAATAGGTGAGGTCGCAAGAAAAATTTCTGCGGATTTATATGTCAATATACAGGGCGATGAGCCTATGATTGAGCCGGAAACAATAAACAAGGCAGTATATCCTTTCTTCGAAAATCCCGATTTGCAGATCACAAATCTTATGACTAAGATAAAGGATCCTGTTGATGTTGTAAACTTCACAGTGCCTAAAGTCATAACGAATGCCGACAATATAGGCGTATATCTTACCAGAAGCACCGCTCCTTATCCTAAGGGAAGCATAGACTACAGCTATTACAAGCAGGTGTGCGTATACGGCTTCAAGCCTGAGGCACTTCAGTTCTATTGCTCTTCTCCCAGAGGAAAAATAGAATCCATAGAGGATATTGAAATACTCAGATTTATCGAAGCAGGCTACAGAGTTCAGTATATTGAGGTCGATTCCGAAACAGTAGCCGTTGATACACAGAACGATCTTGAAAAGGTCAACAGACTGATAGCGGCAAAGCTCGAACAGGAAAAGAATTAATTATTACAGGTGGGTATGAAAAAAATACGGATACTTGATTGTACTCTGCGTGACGGCGGATACATAAATAACTGGAAGTTCGGTTATGAAAACATAAAAGACACAGTACAGCGTCTTATACAGGCCGGTATTGATATAATAGAGGCGGGTTATTTATCGTCAAAGGGAGATTTTTCTGCGGATGAGTCGCAGTATTCTTCGGTTGACGCTATAAAAAGAATCCTTCCTGCCGACAGGAAAAATACTCTGATCGCCGTAATGATAAACTGTGGCGATTATGATGCAGAGCTGTTGCCGCAGTATGACGGTACAGGACCCGACTGCATAAGGGTTTGCTTCCATAAGTCGCAAGCATTGCAGGCGGTTGAGCTTTGCAGAAAAATCAAGGAAAAGGGCTATAAGGTATATTTTCAGCCTATGGTAGCTCTCAGCTATTCCGATGCCGAGTACCTCGGTCTTATAGGCATGGCGAACAAATTCCGTCCCGACGGTTTTTATATCGTTGATTCGCACGGCTCTATGAAACAGAAGGATGTTGCACGTTTCTTTTACCTTATAGAGAATAATCTCGATAAGGAGATAGCTGTCGGCTTCCATTCCCATAACAACCTTCAGCTTTCGTATTCAAACGCTCAGTATTTAACCGCTTTGCATACCGATCATAATCTGATAATAGACAGCAGTATTATGGGTATGGGCAGAGGTGCCGGAAACCTCAACACCGAGCTTTTTGTAGAATATCTGAACGAAACCGCAGGTGCCGATTACAGCACAGAGCCTATTCTCTGTTCTATCGACAACACCATAGCTCCTATTTATATGACTACGGCGTGGGGTTATTCCTTATCGGGCTATTTGTCCGCAAAATACAGATGCCACCAGAATTATGCAAGATTCCTGAATAATAAGAATACGCTTACTTTTGAAGGTATGAACGCTATTTTCTCAAAAATAGAGCCTGAAAAGCGTGACAATTATGACCGAGAATATATAGATAAGCTGTATACCGCTCATATGTCTGCAGGCGGCGAAAAAACGCCCGAGGCTGATCTCAGCAGACTTTTTGAAGGACGTAATGTTGTTATTATCGCACCGGGCAGGACAACATCGGTAGAATCTGAAAGACAGAAGGTCTTTGATAAGGTCAAAGCCACCGATGCAATCGTGATTTCCGTAAACCACTGCCCCGAATGGATTAAATGCGATTATGTGTTTGTAAGCAATATAAGACGTTATGAAAAGCTAAGCGGAATAGAAACCGACAAGCTGATAATCACATCTAATATTAATGCACAAGCGGGCTACACAGTAGGATACGAGCCTTTGCTGTGTTCTATAGAAGCTGTTCGTGACAATGTTACACTTATGCTTATAGCGTTGCTTATAAGATCCGGAGCAAGCTCCGTTTATCTTGCCGGAGTTGATGGATATTCATTCAAGGACCGCAACTTTGCATACAGAGATATGGAAACGTATGAAGACGAGCAGGTAGCCAAAGAACAGAACAGCGGTATATCAGCCGCAATCGCTCAGCTTTCACAGCGGATACCCGTTTCATTTATAACAAAATCACTTCTTGAAAGAGAGGAAAACCGTTCATAATGAAGGTAGTTTCTTTTGGAGAAATAATGCTCAGACTATCGCCCGACGGATATTACAAATTGTTTCAGAAGCCGGCGCTTAATACATCGTTTTGCGGTGCTGAAGCTAATGTAGCCGTTGCCCTCAGTAATTTCGGAGATGAGGCTGAATTTGTGACCGCACTTCCCGATAATGATATAGGCAGGGCGGCTTGCAGAGAGCTTATGAGATATGGCGTAAAGACGGATAATATAGTTTATACAGGCGACAGGCTCGGGGTATTCTTTGCCGAGAAAGGCGCAAGTCAGCGTCCCTCAAAAGTAATATACGACAGAAAGAACAGTGCGATAGCATCGGCTGACCCTTCGTCGTTTAATTGGGAAAAGATATTTGACGGTGCGGATTGGTTTCATATTACGGGAATCACTCCGGCACTTTCCGATAGCCTTGCAATAATTTCTGTCGATGCCGTAAAAGCCGCAAAAAAAGCGGGTCTTACCGTAAGCTGCGATATAAACTACAGAAGCAAGCTGTGGAGTGCTCAAAAGGCACGTCCCGTAATGACCGAAATAATGAAGTACGTTGATGTCTGCATAGGAAATGAAGAGGACGCTGAGATAGTGTTCGGAATAAAAGCAGGCACTACGGATGTCACAAAGGGACAGCTTGATACAGACGGCTATAAAAAGAGCCTTCAGACCGTTGCGGAAACATTCGGCTGTAAAATAGTTGCATACTCACAGAGAAAGAGTTATTCCGCAAGTGATAACGGCTGGTCGGGAATCATTTATGATGACGAAAAAAAGCAGGTTTATACATCTGCGCAATATGATATAAGAATCACAGACAGAATAGGCGGCGGCGATGCATTTGCGTCGGGGCTTATTTATGCTCTGCACAACAATATATCGCCGGCGAACGCTATTGAAACAGCTGCTGCGGCAGGCTGTCTTGATCAGACGCTTGAAGGCGATTTCTGTCTGTTCGGAATTAATGATGTAATTGATCTTGCCGGTGGAAATTCGTCGGGAAGAGTAAAGAGATAAAAGAAAGGAATTTTATTATCAATGAGTAGCGGTGAAAACAACAGCAAAAAAATCGCAATTTTCGTTTCACACAGAATCGATCTCAAAAGCATGGTGGTTGACAATCCTTTATATGTACCCGTAAGATGCGGTGCAGCACTCGACGAGAATGATAAAGGCAACGCCATAATGGGCGACAACACAGGCGATAACATATCCGAGAAAAGAATTTCTTTTTGCGAATACACAGTACAGTACTGGGCGTGGAAAAATTATGATGCGGATTATTACGGACTTTGTCACTACAGAAGGTATCTTTCGTTTATGGATTCCTTTATGCCGGGCAATGACTACGATGTACGAATGGAAAACAACCTTTCGGTACGCACCGCAGAGTTATATCAGCTTTTCAATAAGTCAAAGATGGAGAAGGAGATCTCATCCTATGACGTTATTGTCGGCAAGGCTTTCGATACGACAAAGATCACCAGAGTACGTCCCAGAAACAGTGTAAAGGAGTTATGGTACGCATCAAGAAATCTTGTCGATCCTATAGCTATTGATACATTGATAAAGATAATAGAAGACAGGCATCCCGAGCTTGTTGAATCTATGAATGAGTATTTTGCCTCAAAGTATTACAGAGGCTATAACTGCTTTGTAATGTCAAAGAAGATATTCAACGAATACAACAAGGTGCTTTTTGACATACTCTTTGAGTTTGATAAACAGTTTGACACCACCGGCTATGAGGGTAACAAGCTCAGAGCCACAGGCTATATGGGCGAGATTGTATACGGCGTTTATATGTGGTATCTTCAGCATCACACCGACTGCAAGTTCCTTGAGCGTCAGATTGTATACTTCAAGAACACCGAAGCAGATCCTGATGCAAATACCCTTGCACAGCGTACTCTGTCATACAAGAAACCAAACGATGACATCAAGATTTTCGTTTCGCACAGAATGGATCTTGACAGTGCCGTGATAGGTAACCGTATATTTGAAAACTATAAGTGTAATGCAGGCTCGGCAAGATGCTTCCTTAAGATGAACGGCGATGACACCGGCGACAATATCTCCGATCTTGCAAAGTATTTCTCGGAACTGAGTGTTCAGTATTGGGCGTGGAAGAATGCCGATGTAAATTACTACGGCCTTTGCCACTACAGACGTTATCTTTCATTCAGCAATAAGAAGTTTGACCAATGCTCAAGAGGCTACATAATCGAAAATATGCTCAATGACGAGAGCGTAGAGAAGTACGGCCTTAAAGACTATGACGGTATGGCAAAGCAGATAAAGAAATACGATCTTATCACAGGCGGAAGCATGAATGTTGATGAGATGGATTTCCTTTTTGGCGGAAAGCGTGCACATTGCATCAAAGATATATTCATGATTCAGGAGCATTTATTCGATAAAAGCGCACCTGAGCTTACGCTTAAGCTGGTTGATGAGCTTTACCCCGAATATTCTAAGGCTGCCGAGGAATATATGGCTTCAAAGAAGTACTATGCGTACAACTGCTTTGTAATGTCAAAAGAGCTGTTCAACCGCTTCTGTACATTTGAATTCGGCGTACTGTTCGAATTCATGAAAAGATTTGATATGTCAAAATATCAGGGTACCAAAATGAGAACGCCCGGCTATATGTCTGAGGTTCTTTACGGTATCTTCATATACTGGGTATTAAAGCAGAGAAAGTACAAGGTAAAGGAAAATCAGCTTGTATTCTTCAGAGAAACCAATGCCGCAAAGTGCAGGCTTGCTCCTGCAAAAACAGCGGCTGCTCCCAAAAAGCCCAAAAAAGACGAAAGCGTTTTAAAGAAGATAATGAGAAACACCTTCCCTGCATATCGTGTTGCTTTACGAAACGAGGAAAGACTCGGTGCACTGGTTGCTTCTGTTAACGATCTTCAGAAAAAGTCTACAGAACACAGCGCACTGCTTGCGAGAACCGTAAAGGTTTGTCAGAGCACCGCGCCCAAGAGCGTACAGGCGGCGGCCGCTAAGTCTCCTATCATCGCTACCAGTCTTCGCAAGGATATATGGGATGCAAAAACGCTCACCTCAAATATCAATCTCAATATTGCCTGCCTTGCAAATGAGATACACGAAACTCATAAGAAGTCATTCGGCGAGTTCAGAAATATCAATACCGGCAGAGATGTTGTTGTAATGGCATCAGGACCTTCGATGAGATACTACAAGCCCATTCCCGGTGCCGTACATATAGGTATGAACGCTTCATTCTTAAATCCTGATGTTGATATTGATTACTATTTTACCACCGATTACGAAAGCCGTGCTCCGTGGTTTGAAAAGCTGAAGGAATACGATTTTGTCAAGTTCTTCGGTCAGTATTCTACCGGTGAATACAGAGATAAATTCCAGGTATCAGAGAAGATCATCAGAGAGAATAACGGCAGAAGATTCTTCCAGGCGGCTCCCAGCGAGGATATACATATCAATATAGAATTCTATCCTCTTATGGCATTCTATTCAATTGCGTTCCAGGCTATCCACTTTGCACTCTTTACCAATGCGAAAAGAATTTATCTCGTTGGCTGCGACTGCACCAATGCAGGATATTTTGACGGCAGCAAGCAGAGATTGTCGGATCTTGTAGCAAAGACAAGTGTTCCGCACTGGTTAGACGGTTATCAGAAGGTCAAGGCGTTTGTTGAACGCTTCTATCCGGATACAGAGATTATATCCGTTAATCCTATGGGTCTCAGAGGACTTTATTCAGACGTTTATACGGATGACTTCATAGCAGATCATCCTGAAATAGATAGCAGTAAAGTAACACGTCTTAACAGCACACAGGAGGAAAAATGAAAGTTGTAATACTTGCCGGAGGTTTCGGCACCAGAATCAGCGAAGAAAGCCAGTTCAAACCAAAGCCCATGGTCGAACTTGGCGGTATGCCTATAATATGGCACATAATGAAGCTCTATTCAGCTTACGGCTTCAATGAATTCGTTATATGTGCAGGTTACAAACAGCACGTTATAAAGGAGTATTTTGCAGACTACTTCCTGCATACATCCGATATTACATTTGACTTCACAAGCGGCAAAAACGAGATGACCGTTCACCGCAACAGCTCGGAACACTGGAAGGTTACCGTAGTGGACACAGGCCTTAACACAATGACCGGCGGACGTGTAAAGCGTGTAAAGGAGTATATCGGCAACGAGCCGTTTATGCTGACATACGGCGACGGCGTTTCCGATGTAAATATAGCCGAGCTTGTCGAGTTCCATAAAAAACACGGAAAGCTCGTAACAATGTCAGCTTATAATCCCGGTCAGAGATTCGGTGTGCTTGATATTGACGAAAACGGAAAAATAAACGAATTCCGTGAAAAGACATCCGGTGACGGCAACCTTATCAATATCGGTTTTATGGTATGCCAACCCGAATTCTTTGATTACATTGACGGCGACGATACCGTTCTCGAAAAGAAGCCCCTTGAAACAGTAGCAAAGCTCGGTGAGCTTATGGCATATAAGCATACAGGCTTCTGGCAGTGCATGGATACTGTAAGAGAAAAAGAACAGCTTGAGAAAATGTGGAGCAGCAACAATGCTCCCTGGAAGATTTGGAAATAATGAGTAAATTATCCGATAAACTTGCGGGATTTTTCGGAAGATTATTTCCGATGTCACGCAACAAGACAATAAAGCTCAACAACGAGATAAGGCAGACAGAAAGCGAGCATTTTGCACAGCTTTGTGAAATGCTCGGTTTTCTTGAAAACAGCCTGAATATTTGCACGGATATATGCCGTGATAATGCGGAGCAGATAAAACTGTGCCGTCAATCGTTGCGCACATTGGAAGACAATCAGGTTAAATTCGGAGAGGACACTGCATTAAAACTCAAAGAAATAAAACTTGATATTGAAAATCTGAAAAAGCAAAATGAGTGTATCAGCGAAAAACTGAGTAACGAAATATCAGAGAAATCTGCCGGAATATCCGGTGAACTTATCGGCTGTATTTCACATCACACAGAGGAAATACTCGGTTGTATAACCGACAGCGACAAGCGTTCTTATGATAGCGATAAGCACATTGTCGAACTTATTGAAAACGGCATATCTGAAAACAATAAGCACGCAGGAGAAATAAAAGCGTTCAACAACTCGCTTTCCGGTGATATTAAGTCACTTTCGGACAGCGTAACCGCAGGCTTTGACAAGACCTCAAAGACGGGCGAATATGCGGATGTGTTTGACAACTTATCGGCAGATAATGAAAGCATTTCGGCTGATATTAAGTCGCTTTCCGACAGCGTAACCGCAGGCTTCGACAAGACCTCAAAGACAGGCGAATATGTGTCTGTGCTTAACGGCTTATCGGCAGATAACGAAAGCATTTCGGCTGATATTAAGTCGCTTTCCGACAGCGTAACCGCAGGCTTCGACAAGACCTCAAAGACAGGCGAATATGTGTCTGTGCTTAACGGCTTATCGGCAGATAACGAAAGCATTTCGGCTGATATTAAGTCGCTTTCCGACAGCGTAACCGCAGGCTTCGACAAGACCTCAAAGACGGGCGAATATGTGTCTGTACTTGACGGCTTATCGGCAGATAACGAAAGCATTTCGGCTGATATTAAATCACTTTCGGACAGCGTAACCGCAGGCTTCGACAAGACCTCAAAGACGGGCGAATATGCGGATACACTTAACGGCTTATCGGCAGATAATGAAAGCATTTCGGCTGATATTAAGTCACTTTCGGACAGCGTAACCGCAGGCTTCGACAAGACCTCAAAGACAGGCGAATACGCACAGTCTTTGCTTGATGCAGAGAATACGGCAAATACAATCCGCCGTGAGATGAATCTGTTCAAAAGGCAGTCATATCTCAGAAAACTGTATTTTCATCCCGGTGAACGTGAAGCTCTGGCAAAATTGTTCAGTGACGCTATGAACAGAGAGGACAGTGCACAACGATTCAGCGCACTTATAAGCGGACTTGACAACGAGAGCAGAAATACCGTTTCCGATATAATTCATCGTATGGGAATGATAGCGGACGGCAACAAGTCCTTGCAGGATGTCTATACACAGCGTGAGCAGGAAGAATTCGTTCGTATGAATGATGAATTCAGTTCAAAGATAGTAAAGCTGAACGATAATCTTTATTATTACAACGGTTATTATCTCCCCGTTAACCAGTTTGACAGCAGCGTATTCTTCACAAGATACGGAATAGATAAGCTGACCACCCTGGACAGCGTGAGAAATAAGCATATAATCGACGCAGGCGGATATGTCGGTGACACTGCGCTTCTGTTCTCGTCATATACGGATAAGAACATTCATGTATTCGAGGCCTCTCCCTCAAATATGGATATTATCCGTGAAACGATAAGGCTGAATCATCTTGATAACATAGTGCCTGTAAGCAAAGCACTGGGCGAGAAAAGCGGCACAGCAACATTCAGTCTGGGTGAGCGCAATTCCTGCAATTCCCTTGTTGAACGTCCCGGTTATAATTATCCGGATCATATCGAAGTTCCCGTTGTTACTCTTGATGATTATGTACGGGAAAACGATCTCGAGGTCGGTCTTATAAAGGTGGACATTGAAGGAGGCGAGCAGCTGCTGCTCAGGGGCGCTGTCGAAACTATCCGCACACAGCACCCGATACTTCTTATCAGCATCTATCATTCGGCGAACGATTTCTTTGAAATCAAGCCTATGATAGAGAAAATGTGCGATAAATACACTTTCAGAATAGTTAAACCCGCTAATCCGGCTATTGCGCTTGAAACAATACTGTTAGCCGAGGTCAGAGATGAAAGCGGCGAAAATATTATTAATTCGTAAAGGAAAAATCAATATGGATATGTCATTTTACAAGGGTAAAACTGTACTGATAACAGGTCACACAGGCTTCAAGGGAAGCTGGATGTGCAAACTGCTTTCTATGGCAGGAGCAAAAGTTATCGGTTATTCTCTCAATCCCCCCACAACGCCCTCTCTTTTTGAGCTTTCCGGAGTTGAGAAGGAAATAGTTTCGGTTATCGGCGATATAAGGGATCTTGCAAAGCTGAACGAAACAATGCAGAAGTACCGCCCCGAAATAGTAATTCACATGGCGGCACAGCCCATAGTAAGAGAAAGCTACGCAGAGCCTGTCTACACATACGAAACAAATGTTATGGGTACTGTAAACATATGTGAGGCTGTAAGGCTGTGTGACAGCGTAAAATCATTCGTAAACGTAACCACCGATAAGGTTTACAAGAACAACGAATGGGAGTGGGGATACCGTGAAAATGACGCACTTGACGGCTATGATCCTTATTCCAACTCAAAAAGCTGCTCGGAGCTTGTAACAAGCTCTTATATAAAGTCGTTCTTCTATAACCGTGACATTGCGGTTTCTACCTGCCGTGCAGGTAACGTTATCGGAGGCGGCGACTTTGCAAAGGACAGAATCATCCCCGATTGCGTAAGAGCAATGGAGGCTAAGCAGGAGATAACAGTAAGAAATCCTTATTCGACACGTCCCTATCAGCACGTTCTCGAGCCGGTCGTTACATATCTTGTACTTGCGATGAAGCAGTATGAGGACAAGAGCCTTGCCGGTAATTATAATATCGGTCCGGATGATTGCGACTGCGCCGCTACAGGCGAGCTTGTCGATTTGTTCTGTTCACACTGGGGCGACGGCGCTTCGTGGAAAAACGTTGCGGATAAGAACGCTCCCCACGAGGCAAATTTCCTCAAGCTTGATTGCTCAAGAATAAAGCGTGTACTCGGATGGAGTCCCCGCTGGCATATTTCCGATGCTATCGAAAAGGTGACCGAGTGGAGCAAGGTATATCTTTCAGGCGGCGATATTAGTGCCGTTATGGAAAAGCAGATAAACGAATATCTGGAGGTAAAGTAATGAAAAAAGCTCTTGTTACAGGTGCAAACGGCTTTGTCGGAAGTGCGCTTGTGCGTGAATTGGTAAAGAATAATGTTGAGGTAATCGCACTTGACCGTGACGGTTGCAATAACAACATACCCGAAAATGTAAGATTTGTGGCTCACGAGCTTTCCGAATCGTCAAAGCTCGCCGATATTATCCCTGACCGTGATATTGATGTATTCTATCACTTTGCTTGGGTAGGCTCGGCAGGCCCTGCGAGAGCAGACACCGCTTTACAGCTCAATAATGCTCAGTGGACGGTAGATTGTCTGCGTGTGGCAAAGGATATGGACTGCAAGAAGTTTGTATGTGCCGGCTCTATAATGGAGCATGAAACAATATCAGCCGCATTCAGACAGGGTAATAAGCCCGGTGCCGGCTACATATACGGAAGCGGTAAACTTGTTGCTCATACAATGTGCATGAGCGTTGCCGCACAGATAGGTATAGATCTTTGCTGGGCAAAGATAACCAACGCATACGGTGCAGGTGAGCTTTCACCCCGTTTTGTAAATACGACCATCAGAAAGATTATAAACGATGAGCCTTTACAGTTCACAAGCGGTACACAGAATTATGACTTTGTATATATAGACGATGTTGCAAGAGCGTTCTATCTCATTGGAGAGAACGGCAAGCCTTTCTGCCACTATCTTATAGGCAGCTCGGATGCAAAGCCACTCAGAGAATTTGTTCTTGAGATGAAGGCCGCACTGGCTCCCGACAAGGAGTTCGTGTTCGGAGATGTTCCGTTCACAGGCGTAAATATGCCGCTGTCGGATTTTGATTGTTCGATTACGGAAAAGGATACAGGCTTCAGAGCTACAATACCCTTCGGTGAAGGCGTCAAAAAAACAATGGATTGGATTAAGGAGCAGAAATGATACAGAAGTTTGAATTCAAGGAAACAGAGATTAAGGGACTTATAGAAGTAACTCCCTTCAATGCCGATGATATAAGAGGCTGTTTTACAAAGGATTACTCGAAGGAAGTGTTCGAGGCAAACGGCATAAAGCACGATCTTGCCGAGGTTTTCTATACGACAAGCTACAAGGGCGTTATCCGTGCACTTCATTTTCAGCGTGAGAAACAGCAGCCCAAGCTGGTACGTTGCATACACGGTCACGTTTACGATGTAGTAGTCGATTTACGCAAGGACAGCCCCACGTTCAAGAAGTGGCTTGCATTTGAACTTATCGGTGAAAAGCACAACGAAATACTCGTTCCCGCAGGTTGCGCTCATGGCTATCTTGTACTTGAGGACAGCATAGTATCCTACAAGTGCGGAGAAAAATTCTACGGCGAATATGATGACGGCATTATGTGGAACGATCCCGACATTGCAGTAGACTGGAAGCTTGACAGAGTAGGCGGAATTGATAAGGTTATACTTGCCGATAAGGACAAGAATCTGCAGACCTTTAAAGAATTCATGAGCAAGTACGGTGGCTTTTGATGAGCAGTTTTGATTTTGACACCCTTATAGTCGGCTGTGGACTTTCCGGAGCGGTAATTGCCCGTCATTTAGCGGAAAAAGGCAAGAAGGTCGAGATATGGGAACGCAGGGATCATATCGGCGGCAATATGTACGACCATGTTGACGATCACGGAATACTCGTACAGGATTACGGTCCGCACACATTCCACACGAAAGAGAAATATCTTTTTGATTATATGTGCCGCTATGAGCAGTGGTCGGATTACAAGCTGACCTGCGGTGCGGTATGGAACGATACATATACCCCCACGCCCTTCAACTTTACCACGATTGATAAGTTCTTTGATAAGCAAAAGGCGCAAACGCTCAAGGCAAAGCTGACTAAGGTTTACGAGGGCAGACCTACCGCTACCGTGGTCGAAGTTCTCGAAAACGAGGACGATGATATAAGAGCATACGCTCAGTATCTTTTCGATAACGACTATGCGCCGTATACCGCTAAGCAGTGGGGCGTATCTCCCTCTGAGATTGACCCGTCCGTGCTTAAAAGAGTACCTCTGCGTTTTTCATATGACGAGGGATATTTCGATGACGCTTATCAGGTAATGCCGGTGCATTCATTCACGGAGTTCTTCAGAAATCTTCTGAACCACGAGAATATCACGGTCAGAACCGGTGTCGAGGCGCTTGAGCGGATTACCGTAAAGGATAATAAGCTGTATGTTGACGGTGAGCCGTATAATAACATTCTTGTATATACAGGTGCGCTGGATGAGCTTTTCAGCGAAAAGTACGGCAGACTTCCTTACCGTTCACTGCGTTTTGAGTATAAGTATACCGACAAAGACAGCCTTCAGGATGCTCCTGTCGTCGCATATCCTCAGGAAAAGGGCTTTACCAGAATCACAGAGTACAAGAAAATTCCCGTCCAGAATGTAAAGGGCAGTACCTATGCGGTAGAATATCCTCTCCCGTATAAGTCGGGCGAAAAGCTTGAGCCGTATTATCCCGTTCTCACAAAGGAGAGCATGGAACAATATGAAAAGTACGAGGCTCTGGCATCGCAGATTGATAATCTTATCTGTTGCGGAAGACTTGCCGATTTCAGATATTACAATATGGATCAGGCGTTAAAACGTGCGCTTGAGCAATGCGATAAAATAGATAATATATAACGAACCGTCTGAGCTGTGGGCATTGACCCACAGCTTTATTTTTTACACTTATTGCAAAACGCTTTCAGCCATGTTATACTGGAATAAAAGAGGTGAGCAGATGAAAAAAAGAATAGCAAGGTCGTCCGTTTTACATATAATATTGATAATAACCGCCATAGCCGCCGCAATGCTTTGCAGACAGCTTGACAGGATCGGTACTATGCAAATATTCGGCATTATCAGAAGTCTGATATATATTTTTATGTTTCTGATATGGGGAATCACCCTGAGAAACAGGATAGTGCAGATACAGGCAAAACGCTTTATGACATCTATAGCATGGCTTATTGTGTTCTGGGTAGCTATCCGTTCGGTGAAGTTCATCATAGCCCAGAGTCCGCTCGCTGTCAGAACGCTGTGGTATATGTATTATATCCCTATGATATTTATCCCTATGTTTGCGCTGTTGGTCGCTCTGTCGCTCGGAAAGCCCGAAAACTACCGCCTGCCCGCAGTTACATCCTTACTGTATGTCGCTTCTGTCCTGATGGTAATATTCGTGCTTACAAACGATCTGCATTGCCTTGTGTTCAGATTTCCGGGAGAAAGGGAAATGTGGAACGACAGTGATTACAGCTATGCAGGCGGATATTACATAGTGGCAGGATATATGCTTTTATGCACAATCGGCGCATTTGTGGCTTTAATATCAAAGTGCCGTATACCAAAGGCAAGAAAAACGTTTATTATGCCGTTACTGCCTGTTGTTGCAATGGTTATCTACACGTTGCTCTATGTGTCAGGAGAAATCACGGGCGGTACGTTCATTCACAGACTGGCAGGCGATATGACTATTACCGTAAGCCTTCTTACTGCGCTTTCTTTTGAATTCTGCATACAATGCGGACTTATCCGCTCAAACACTTATTATATACAGCTTTTGCGGCCGTGTACAGTTCCTGCTTTGATTACCGACAATGATTACAATATACTCCTCTCGTCCGATTGTGCCGAAAAGATAGACCGTGAAATAATGCAGATGGCAAAGTCCTCTCCCGTAATGCTCAGCAACGGAAAACGTCTTTCCTCCGCAAAGATAAAAGGAGGCTATGTCTTGTGGCTGGACGATCTTTCCGAACTTATTGAGGTAAACGACAAGCTGGCAGAGGCTAAGGACGATCTCAAGGATGATTACGATCTGATTTGCGAGGAATACGATCTCAGAAACAGAGAGGCTCACATACTTGAGCGTGACAGGATATATGACAGGATCAGCCGTGAAACGTTAGGTCAGATAGCTGTATTGAACAGCCTTACAGACCGCTTCGAGATGTCGGAGGATGAAGATGAGCGCAGAAAGCTATTGGGTAAGATGGTGGTGATCGGCGCTTATCTAAAGCGCAGGAACAATCTCATATTCATATCGGAAAGAAGCAGTATGATAAGCGAAAAAGAACTGTACCTTGCGTTCCTTGAGCTTACGGATAATCTTGAACTGTACGGCGTGACCTGCGGACTAAATATCAGATTAAATAAACCCGTGCCGGCTGTGGCGGTAATGGAAATGTTCGATACATTCGAAAAAATGATTGAGCTGTCACTGGATAATTTATCGGCTGTGAATATATCCGTGACGTTAAATGACGGCATATTCACAATGACAGTCACTGCTGAAAGCAGTACGGATTTTGCTGTAATGAACGGTGATTTTGTAACGGCGGTATGTGACGATGACGGCGAATGGCAGATCGTATACAGAAGGGAGGCTGGAAGATGCAAGGCTTAGGCAGACGTTATCTGTTACGCAGGACGGTAAAAGACGCATTTGATAATCTCCCGTCGGGTATATGTTTTTTCGACAGCAACGGAATAGCGGTCCTGTGCAACAAGCAAATGGACAGGCTGATATATGAATTGAAAGGCTTTGACGTACAGTGCCTCAGCGAACTACAGGATATATTTTCGGAGCATAACAGCGGCTCGGTCGTACTTGTAAAGGGAAAAGCATGGCGCTTCAGACTTGATGTGATTTCGCTGAACGGTATCGGCTACTATACGCAGGTAACAGCAACAGATGTTGACGAGTTGTACAGACGTCAGCTTCAGCTTGAAGAAAGCAGCAGAAAGCTCGAACGTGCAGGCAGACGAATGCGAAAGCTGACCGAGAATATAAGAACGGTTATCCGTGAAGAAGAAATACTCAGTATGAAGATTCGTGTACACGACGATATAGGCAGGAGCGTAATTGCGACCCGTAATCTGCTGTCAAATAACAGACCGACAAGCGAGCTTGACCTTACAGCGTGGAAGAATGCTGTAAGACTTCTTATGAGGGACAACGAAGAAAACTACGGAGCAAACAGCTATGATATATCCGGTCAGCTAAAGGAAACATCTTCCGTTCTCGGAATCAAAATAAACGTTGAAGGAGATATTCCCGACCCGTTTTATTATAAAATATTCATAACGGCTGTCAGAGAGTGCGCTACGAATGCGGTACGTCACGCAGGGGCGACAAAATTGAACGTAAAATGCAGTAAAAGCGGCGGCAGGCAATGGATAGCCTTGTCCAATGACGGAAAGGCACCGGTCAGCACTGTCACTGAAGGCGGCGGTCTTTCGTCACTGCACGACAGAGTAGAAAAAAGCGGCGGAACTATGAGCATTAATTCATATCCGTATTTCGAGCTTGTAATTTCATTTCCGCTCAACAAGGAGGTAACACTATGACGCAGGTACTGATTGTAGAAGACCAGAAAATGATAAGGGAAAGCCTTGAAAATCTTGTAGCACAGGCAGACGATCTTTCTCCGGCAGGCTCGCTGTCTTGTGCGGCGCTTGCCGAGCAATACTGTATGCGTGGCAATATCGACCTGATATTAATGGATGTATGTACAGAAAATGATGAGAGCGGATTTGTCGCTGCGGAAAAAATAAAAAAACGCTTCCCCTCGATAAAAATTATCATCATAACCTCAATGCTTGATTACAGCTATCTTGATAAGGCGAGAAAAGCAGGTGCGGAGAGCATCTGGTTCAAGGACGTAAGCGCAGAGGAACTGCTCAGCGTTATAAAGAGGACGATAGACGGAGAAAGCGTATATCCCGATAAAATGCCCGAAATACCCGTAGGAAACGCTACCAGCTACGAGTTTTCCGATGCGGAAATCAGAGTTCTGCGACTGCTGGTCGAAGGTATGACGTATAAGGAGATGGCACAGGAGCTTTGCGTTACTCCCGATTGCGTAAAGGCACACGTCAGCAGTATGCTTTCCAAAACCGGTTATTCATCAAAAACAAAGCTCGCCGCAGTGGTAACATCAAAAAAACTGATTGTTAACGGATTTTGACATAAATTTCTTGCGTTTACTTTTATTTTACCCATTTGGGTAATGGCTTAAATGGAATGGTATGGTATAATAACCTCAGACAGATAAACCGCATAAGCGGCTTATCCCGTGCAAAAGCACGGTAGGCGGTTACCCGCCTGTCTGAGAACATTTTATCATCAAATCCTTTTGCCACAGGCAAAAGCACGGCATACCGCCGTGTCGGCTTGCGCCGATTTGATTTGTGATATAATAACCTCAGACAGATAAACCGCATAAGCGGATTATCCCGTGCATAAGCACGGTAGGCGGTTACCCGCCTGTCTGAGGACATTTTATCATCAAACTCTTTTGCCGTTGGCAAAAGCACAGCGTACCGCCGTGTCGGCTTGCGCCGATTTGATTTGTGATATAATAACCTCAGACAGATAAACCGCATAAGCGGATTATCCCGTGCAAAAGCACGGTTGGCGGTTACCCGCCTGTCTGAGAACATTTTATCATCAAACTCTTTTGCCGATTTCACGCTATACCTTAGTTTATCTGATTATGACGGAGAATTATTATGTATCACTCATTGAGCTTTGAGGATTACTGCAACGGAATGGTTCGTGAAGAAAATAAATCAGACGGTAACGTAAAAGTATCCGGTTTATCCGCTGTACACAGTGCTATGTCAAGCCGCAATTGCTATTCTTTTTCGCTGTATTACGCAAAGAACGGTAAATATGTCATGGACGCATTCTGTAATTATGCTGACAGCTTCGAAACAAAGCGGATAGATATGGGATATACAGCAATAGAAGACGAAGACGCTTTAGCAGTGCTACGTCTTGCAGATACAACGGGGCTTATAAAAAGAATAGAGGAATACAAAACCCGGAATAACAGTTGTCCTGCGGGTATGCAGCCGTATGACAAGCCTGTAAGAAGCTGCTTGTTATATTATTCGGACGGTTCTGTAAAGAGTGCGCCTTTTGAGATTGACGATGAGATAAAGAGTGCTTTTATAAAGCTGGCTGAGAAATACACTAAAGACAAGGTCTGTACGCAGACATGAGCTGAAAAAGGGGATGGAACACATGGGCTTTTTCGAAAGAACAAAAAAATACAATTATAATGATGTAATTGAAATCTATGCTTCCTGCGGTCATATGTGTTACACCTTTAGCTATAACTTCGATCTTAATAAAAGCGGCGATAAATGGCTGTTCAGCTGTAATTGCTCGGTAAGCGACAAAGAAGAAAGAGTCAAATTTGATAACCGTGAGATAACGCAGGAAGAAGCCGAAAATGTAATCAAAGCGGCTAAGGAAAGCAATCTTGCGGATAAAATCAAGAAATACCGACCAAGACCGTTAAGCCGTGTTGTTTTTGTATGCGATGAAACGATGTATTCGAGCAGCCTGAAGTTTGCAGACGGCACTAATCTTAATGCAAATTGCGAGGTAAGCGAAAACGTAAAGGATTTGTTTTACGCACTGGCAGAAAAGTACGGAGAGGAAGAGGATTCCTGAGCGGAGCAGTAATAGCCCAATATCGCCATTTTATACCGCCACATTGATAAATGATATTACGATAGGAAACATAAATTAATTACCCGGTAAAAAGCTAATCAGCTTAAATACAGATGATACAGGAGGAACACAATGGGACTTTTTGACAAACTTAAAAACACAGCGGCAAGCGCTGTAGGAGGTGCGGTAAATAACGCCGCAATGTCTATAGGCAACAAGAGCGAAACATTTACATTCACAGCACTCCCCGAAAGCCTTGCGCAGATGCAGGCACTGCCTGAGGCAAGCCTTGATTCGCCGTTCAAGACGGCTGCACTTACTGTGTGCGCACTGTGCGCCTATGCGGCAGACAAAAATATCGGTACGGAAATGCTCAACTGGCTGAGAGGTCCACGTCCGCTCAACGGCGCTGAAATTTCATTTCTCAATGACCGTTTCCGTGACGGAAAGACCTATATTCCGTTCTCATATTTTGAGGGAGCAACACCGGATAATGATTACACGCCTTCAGAGCCGTTCAGAATAACGGTACAAAGTACGCACGTTTCGGGCGAGGAACAGGGTTACATGAAGCTGTTCATTCCCTGTGGCGGCGCTGACAGCCCCAGACCCATAAAACTGCGTATGAAGGGCGACGGCAAATGGTTCTTATGGGAGCAGTACCTGCTTACAGGTATACGCACACCCAAATCCGCAGACCCCTGGGCATAAGCTGTAACGGCTTATGTTCGCTTAAATCAGGAAAATTCAGAGTATGAAAGGATGAATAGTATGAATCTTATCGGAAAATGGAAAGTTAAAGAATTGCCGGTTTATCCCGAACCGAGTAAAATGATTTTCGTAGCGGTTGAAGACTTCCCGAAGTATATCACTGACGAGGATCTGCTTAACGATTATATGCAGCAGGCATCTTTTATTTACGAATTTTGCGAAGACGGCACGATTGAAACAATGATGCCTATTCCGGAAGAAATGATGGAAAAGGCAAAGGAGCAGGGAGCTAAGATAAAGGGTAACTACGGTGTGATTGACACTACCGTGTGGAAGGAAGAAGACGGTAAGATCTTCTACGATACAAAGATAAACGGTACCGTTATGGATGAGCCTGTTTCTTCATTCGCTGAAATAAAGGAAGCTGAGGACGGAACTATCCGTTTTAACGCAGGCTTCACAGTTTTAGAAAGAGTATAATCTCCTTGTTGATCTGGGGTTACCACCGTATGCTTAGGCATACGGTGGGCTTTTTTATAATTTTACGTTTTTTGTCTTGCAATCTTCCGGACAAAGTGTTATAATCATACGTCGAGTGATTAAGAAAAGAAGGTTATTTTTTGGCAGAAAAAGCAAGATCGGTTTCTCCGGAATTTTTCGGAACAGAAAGCGTGTGGAAGATAATGCTCCGTATCGCTCCGCCTATAATGCTGGCTCAGCTGATACAGGCAATGTACAATATAATCGACAGCCTTTTTGTCGGACAGTATTCCGATGACGGACTTACCGCCCTGTCGGCTATCTATCCCGTTCAGCTTATTATAATAGCTCTTGCGGTCGGCACGGGAGTAGGAACCAATACGCTTATGGCAAAGCAGTATGCGCTGAAAGATGAAAAAGGTGCCAGCCATACGGCAGGTGTCGGAACTGTTCTTGCTGTGATAATGTGGGCGCTGATTTCCGTAATATCAATAGCGTTTATGGGACCGTACGTTGCAATATCGGCTCAGTCGCCCGTTGCAATGCAGTACGCAAACGAGTACGGTATGATAGTAAGCATAGGAAGCATAGGACTTTTCCTTGAAGGAAACTGGACAAAGGTGCTTCAGTCTGAAGGCAATATGAAGCTGCCGATGATTGCTCAGATTGTCGGAGCGGTAACAAATATCGTTCTTGACCCGTTGCTGATTTTTACCGCAGGACTTGGGATAAAGGGTGCGGCAATAGCTACCGTTATAGGTCAGATAGCCGCCGCAGTTATCGTCGGTGTAAAAGGTGCACGAAAGCCGCCTGAAATAAAGCGTATCCCGTGTATCGCCAAAAGCATATACAAGCTGGGCTATCCGTCAATATGCATGCAGGCTCTTTACACTGTTTACATAGCAATTCTGAACATTATACTTGCGGGATTCTGCGATGAGGCTGTGACCGTGCTCGGACTTTATTATAAATTGCAATCGTTCTTCTTTATTCCGCTTCTGGGCTTGCAGACGTGCATAGTACCTGTACTCAGCTACAATTATACATCGGGAGATTACTTAAGGTGCAGAAGAATCTTCCGCAGCTCACTGATAATATCCGGCGTGTTTATGATACTCGGTGTGCTGTCCTTTGAGCTTATCCCCACTCAGCTTATAGGGCTGTTCACTCAGAGCGAAACGGTAAAAAGCATAGGTGCGGTTGGATTCCGCCTGATAGGAGCCAGCTTTATTCCCGCTGTTTTTTCGTTTATGACGCCGATTTTCTTTCAATCTATCGGTTATTCAAAGACCAGTACGTTCCTTTCCGTATTACGTCAGCTTATCTGCCTTGTGCCGTTATTCTGGATATTCTCTTTTATCGGACTTGATTACGCTTGGCTTGCATTCCCTCTGACAGAGGTAATTACCGGAGCTATCGGTATGGGGATGTACTATTACGCAATAAAGCGCTTCTGATTTTTCCCCGTAATATGAAGCAACAAGCCCCGTTCCGACTAAGAACGGGGCTTGTTTTACGTTTTGTTTATCAGAAACTCAACGTTTCCTGCGACTTTGTGAACGATGACAGGGTAGCGGTGGCATTTTTAAAGTAAAATACCTGCGTGTTGCCGTCATCCGCATCATACAGAGCCTTAAGCTCAGGGTAGGCATCAAGCATCGAAATTTTTGCCGCACGGTCGTCGTCCTCGACAAGCTCCCCTTCAATTCTCAGCCAGTCGCCGTCTGCCATAGCGCATATCTCAACATTGGGATTTGCGGCTATCTGATGCGATACCGCCTTTTTCTTTCCTGTCTGGATATACAGCTTTCCGTTGTAGATGTGAGCCGTACCGAAAGGTCTTACTCTCGGCTTGTCACCGTCTACGGTCGCAAGGTAATATGTACCTGCGGCTTTCAGAAATTTGCACACATCAAGTAAAGTTTTCATAGATATACCTCCTGAATTAAAACCCTTTCGGGATATTGCCGTTATCTTATTGCCGCCTTGAAAGCGTTATAGTTGCCTGCCTCACGCTCGGTATGGAATACGGCAAATTCGATAGCCTTGAAACAGCCTCTGAACGCCTGAAGCTGCTCTGCGAAAACCTTTGCCACAACTATCGGCGGATTTTTGAACGCACCGCAGCCGAAAGCGCCAAGTATCAGCGCCTCGTTGCCGTTTGCCGCCGCAATCTCGAATATCCTGCGTATCCTCGATGTCAGAAGCTGTGCAAGCTCTTTATCGTTTATATCAGCCCGTTTGTCGCCGGCTCCGGGATTCATACAGTTGCTCGGCTTATGTCGCAGATTCGGTGCGGCACAGGTGATTATGCTCACCTTCTGCCATTCGCTTTCGGGCAGCAGCTTAGGTATGCTTGTGTCGCTCTTTATCACATATACATCGGGAGTGTAGATGCAGTCGTTGTTGTAAAGCGGATTTTCAGCTTGTCTGTGCGGAGTGTAGAAACAGCTCCACATATCGCCTGTGTTAAGGCAGGGGTACAGCGTCGAGCAACGGCAGATTGATTCTTCCTGTGCCGATGCACCGAGAGTAACACCGCCGCCGGGATTGCTCGCCGAGGCAAAGTTCAGCACGCAGGTCTTCATGCCTTGCTTCGTATACTCAACAGCCGCCTCAAGAGAGCGTTTTCCGCTTACCGTAACGGTCGGCGTGTATCCGGCGCACTGCGGTAGCTCCACCGTTTCGTCAGCCGCCGTAAACTTCTGGTTTGCAACCGAATTGCTTACAGCCGCTTTAAGTGTGGGATTGCTCTTATAGTGCTTCATTGTGTCTTCAAATACTTCTATGTTGATTTCTCTTCTGTCTTTCATTTTATAGTCCTTGTCTTTGGAATTATTTGTCGGTTGAGCCGAGCAAATCGGTCATAATGTCCGAGGGATCGTCGGAGCCGTCCATTCCGTCGAGCATTCTTTCGACCGTGGTCTTGTCCTTGTCGTCCTCATATTCGCTCTTGTATTTTCTGGGCTTGTCATTGTCAAGGCGGCGCATAAGAATAGCCTGCTTATATAAGTCGGGCATCTCCTCGGCGAGCTTTTTCCTGTCTGTCATAGGCACCTTATCGCCGTTCATTATACGCATTGCTATCTTCAATAATTTACCGTAATCTGTAAATTTCTTCCCGCTTTTTTCGGCTTGTTTTTCCGCCTCACGCTGTTTCTCAAGCTGCTGAATTACGCTGTCGTACTCCTGCTTTTTTTGCTCTCTCAGTTGCTCAAGTCTTGTTTTTTCTTCAGCGTGCTTATCCAAGTTCGCTGAAACTTTTTCTTTATTCTCTGATTTGTCGGAATCGGCTTTGTTGAGCGGTTTTTGCTGATTGTTCTTTATCTGTGACGGGGAGTAAATGCTGGTTTGTTTGAATGTTACGTTCATAAATTTCCTCCTGTTCCTGTGCGTTTTTGCTTGCATATTTGTATAATTGTGGTAAATCATCACTTAAACCGCCAAATGTAGTTTTATGATGAAGAAAAAGGGCAGACTGTCACATTGTCTGCCCCGATATTAAGTTGATAAATATGTGATATTTTAAATATGGGAATTTGCAATAAGCATCACATCGTGATATTATATAAAACAATTACTTGGAGAAGCTGTACTTATCCGAAAAATCGAAAGTAGCAAAATAATCCTCCGGAGTTTCTGCACGGCGGATGAGCTTGAACGAGCCGTCCTCTTTCAGAAGAACCTCTGCACTGCGGAGCTTGCCGTTGTAATTGTAGCCCATCGAGAAACCGTGTGCGCCTGTATCGTGGATATAGATTATATCGCCTATATCAATCTTAGGAAGCATACGGTCAACGGCGAACTTGTCGCAGTTCTCGCAAAGACCGCCTGTTATATCGTACTTGTGGTCGCAGGGCTGATTTTCCTTGCCCATAACCGTAATATGATGATATGCGCCGTAGATGGCAGGACGCATAAGGTTAGCGGCACAAGCGTCAAGACCGATATATTCCTTGTAGATATGCTTTTCACGGATAGCCTTTGCAACAAGTGCGCCGTTGGGTGCAAGCATATATCTGCCAAGCTCTGTGAAGATAGCTACATCGCCCATACCTGCGGGAACGAGTATCTCTTCATAAGCCTTGCGGACACCCTCGCCGATAACCTTTATATCGTTTGCGGGCTGGTCAGGCTTATAAGGAACGCCCACACCGCCGGAAAGGTTGATGAAGCTTAACTGTACGCCTGTCTTTTCCTTTATCTCAACAGCTGTTCTGAACAGAATACCTGCGAGTACGGGGTAATACTCGTTTGTCAGCGTGTTGCTTGCAAGGAATGCGTGCATACCGAAATGCTTTGCGCCCTTTTCCTTAAGTATCTTGTATGCTTCGATTATCTGCTCGTGGGTCATACCGTACTTTGCGTCCTTGGGGGTGTCCATTACGTTGCCCTTTTCGCTTGTCTTGAATTCACCGCCGGGATTGTAACGACAGCAGATGGTTTCGGGGATACCTGTCAGCTTGTCGAGTACATCTATATGAGTGAAATCATCAAGGTTGATTATAGCGCCAAGCTTGTAAGCAAGCTTGAAGTCCTCGTCGGGAGTAGCGTTTGAACTGAACATAATGTCGTGCTGTTTAGCGCCGACCTTATCGGACAGCATAAGCTCTGTATAGCTTGAGCAGTCAAAGCCGCAGCCCTCCTCCTTAAGTATTTCCATAAGGTAGGGGTTAGGTGTTGCCTTAACGGCAAAATACTCTCTGAAACCCTTGTTCCACGAGAATGCGTCATACAGCTTTCTTGCTGTTTCTCTTATTCCTTTTTCATCGTAAATGTGGAAAGGTGTGGGGATCTGCTTGATTATCTCCTCCAGCTTTTCCTTAGTGGTGAAAGGTACTTTGCTCATTTTTATGCCTCTTTCTTTTGTTTATATTCTGCCGTTCACGGCTTGGTTTATAGTTTGCTTTTACTCAGACTCCGAGATACTTCGCAAGGAAGTCAACGGACATCTTTATCCACTGCTTGCAGTTATCAAGATAGAATGCCTCGTTCCAGCCTGTTACCTTATCGCAGGTCGAAAGTCCGTGAGGTCCGCAGTCGAACATATGCAGTTCAACGGGTACTTTATTTGACACACACGCTTTAGCCATAACAAGACTGTTCTGTGCAGGAACGCAGTCATCGTTTGCGGTACACCATAAGAATATGGGCGGTGTCTTGGGCGTTACACGGTTTTCAATAGACAGCTTTGAAAGTTCATCCCTCGTTGCGTCCTTGCCGAGCAGTACGTCAAACGAGCCCTTGTGCGGATTTGTCGTTCCGCTGATAACAGGGTAGCTGAGTATCGCCGCATCGGGACGGATGTCCTCGGGCTTGCAGCCGAGTGCCTTGTATATCGACGGATCCTGCCACATTGTAGCGGTGCAGGCGGCAAGGTGACCTCCTGCGCTTGCTCCCCATACTGCAAGCTTGTTCGGATCTATGCCGAACTCCTCGCATCTCTGACGTAGCTTCAGAATAGCATAAGAAGCGTTAAGGAGCGGAGCAGGGTGTCTTGTGTTACAGCTGTATATAAGCACGAAAGCGTTATAGCCCTCGGCAAGATAGTGCATTGCAACAGGCTCTCCCTCTCTTGCGGAGCAGAATTCATATCCTCCGCCGGGAAGAATAAGTATACCCGGACGTTTTTCGCAGAAGGGAAGTCCTTCAACGTTATCAAGCATATATGCCTTTAAATAGACCGTTTTATCTTCGCTGAGAAAGTATGTCTTTATAGTCATACGGTAGTCCTTTCTTTATGTAAATATCCGCATTTAAGCTCAGATAGAGTTTCACACAATAATTGTACTACTTTTTTTGGGAAAAATCAAGTACCGCAACATAATAATTGCGGTACTCAGTTTCGGTTATCTCACCGTATACTTGATAATATTGCTTATCGGCACATACTGACCCTTGACGTATGCCGAGAGATAAATTTCATAGCTGTGTCCCGACTCATTTCCGAAATAGCAATAGCTGAGCTCGTTCTCTGCGTTTCTGTGGAGCATCTCCTTTCCGTCCTCATATACCATCCAGCCGAGGTTCAAATAACCTGTGACTTCGGGACGTGTGACGGTGTAGCTTTCATCTATCGTTATTGTAACGGGATCATCTATTTTTATCTCGCTTTTCTGCTGTTCGTTCCACGAAAGGAAATCGAATTTCTTGCCGTTTACCTCAACATCTGCGGTGCAGTTTTCTTTATCGCAGTTTGCCTCATAGCCGAGAAGTGAGCCTGCACTGCTTCCGTTTACCGTTCCGCTGACGTGGCAGTTTCGGTAATTTCCCATAATAGCCTGACCCGTGAGAACGCCGACATTGTCATCGCCTGTTACAATGGCATTTTCAATATCAAGATCGAACACACCGCATACCGTTCCCCAGCCGATAAAGCCTGCGTTGCTGTAGTCCGAATATATCTTCATATACGTTATCTTGTGATTTTCGCCGTATACACAAAATGAAAACGGATGGTCTGAATTGCCGCCTCCGCTCCAGCCCATAGGCGCCCATTTATAGTCGGAAAGGTCAATATCGGCTGTAAGCACAAGCGAAATCTGACCCTGCTCTACAGGCTGAGTGTTCACATAGTAAACAAAGCTCGCAAGCTCCTGCGGTGTTCCTGCGGTAAAATATCCGTTTTGGACGCACTTGTCGATATAATCCTTATCCGCAAGGGATAATATATCGCCGCATTCGGCATTGTTCAGCCAGTTATCGTTATCCGGATAGGCACTCAGCAAATCGGCTTTTTCTTTTTTCAGCTTCTGCATTTCCTTTGCTCTTTTTATCTCATCGCTGTTTTCACGGTAGAAGAGAATCTGCGGATAGCGGTCGCTGCTGTCTGCGAAAACGGCAAGTATATCGCTTCCGTACATAACGATACTGAACAAGGTATCATCGCCTGAATAAACATTTATAATATCGCTCTTGTATTTTGCGGATATGTCATAGGCCTTTCCCGAAAAGCTGTCGAATTTTTCGCCAAGCACCTCTTTAAAAGCGTTGCCTGTCACGGTGAGCGACTTTCCTGCAAAGAATGTGAGCGTTGTGTTCAGGTCATCGGGATCTACCCATACGCCGTTAATAGCAGAACCTGCGTCGGTCAGCTCATTATACTCATCACTATCTTTTTTTACCAGCGTGCAGGAAGAAACCATATCGCCGTAAGAAAAAATAAATATCAGTTTATCGTCGTCAAGCCTTGCGTATGTTTCAATGCCGTCCGATTCGAATAACGAGTTGCGTAGCTTTACACCCTCAAGTCCGACGGTAATCTTATCGCCGGAGAAATCGTTTCCGAGCGATGTCAGAAAGGTGAATTTTCTGATTTCTACCGTTTGCGCATAGCCGTATTCGCACATTGACCAATCTCCAGAAGCGGCGGTCAGGAGATTTTCGCAAAGCTCTGCGCCTTTCTCGCTGTCGGCGTGGTATGCGGTATAATTCTTATCCTCGCAGGAAATGCTTATCGTATCTTTGTCCTGTGCCGTAATTTTAACGGATTTTCGGGTCTGCTCGTCTGTCTGCTCGTCAAATACCGCTGTCCTGCCGTTTTCTGAAAAGCTCGCCACAAAGCCGTTTTCATCGACCCATATACCTTTCAGAAATTCATCTTTATCCGATATTTCACCTGACGGCACAGAGGTTACGGTGCGAAGGGAACTGTTCAAGCTGCCTGAGGCTGATGACGCTGAGCTGTTTTGTAAAGAGGCGTCGGAATTTGCTCTTCCTGCGGTGCAGGAGGACAGGAATACCGCTGTGATTAATGCTGTTGCTGTTATTGAAAATAAAAACCGATTTTTTTTCATATTGATTCCTTTCTGATATTTGTCTGATATTTACAGTAATGCAGTGCCTTGATTTCGTTAACCGCCGTGAAGCTTTTCTGTACATAATTTTACCATAAAATTATGTCAGACTGTCGATAAACCTCTATCGTTGTTAAAAATGGGGGTGTCGCATGTTGCTTGCTCTGCTGGTTTTGCATCTCTGCAAAGTCAGCTGTTTGTGCCGTTGCATCGTGCAACGGCTCGGTTCAGCTGACATAAGCGTCCTTGCTTATAACTTTTGGCAAGCAACCAAAGCGTCCTTGCTTTTGGGACGCCAGTCCCCGTATTTTCCCCCTTTCCCGGGAAAGGGGCTTTCGGCAAGGATGCCGAAATAAGGACACACCGAGCTTTGCAGGAGGCAAAGCCATCAGAGTGTCGTAAAGGGGATAGGGATAGTAAGTCAGAAGTTTGTTTCAAAAACAGACTTTTTCTTCAAGTTGACATAATTTTACCATAAAATTATGATTATTACAATAGGGCAAGCAACATAAATCGAAATTATTCATTTTGAAAATATGTTTACATATCAGCTTAAAAATTCCTGAAAAAAGCAATTTATTTCACTTAATTTATTAGCCTGCAAAAAATAAATAAATATTTTTCAAAACCCCCTTGACAGCCTGTTGGCATTGTGCTAAAATACCCAAAGCAAAACCGATTTTTCCGTGTAATATCGGCTTTGTAAAAAGAAAGAGAGCTTGTGCAGAGCGTTTATTGCAAGGCTTTGCACAAAAATATGAAAACGATTACCGAATTTGATCTGCCGTTAGGTAAATTTTTATCTTTATTCGGCGGACAACAGGAAAGGTGTGGTGAAATGTTCCAGTTCAAATGGATGCTCGGAAAGATGAAGGGCTACCGTGCGGTGTATGCCGTTGCGCTGTGTCTGTCTGTAGTGATACAGTCATTCTTCCTTACAGGACCGATGATCGTAGAACAGATAATCAGTATATTTATATCCTCGCCCGACGCTTTAAAGAACATTGAAAATCAGCGTGATTTGCTGATATTGCTTTGCGTTGCGATGATTTTATTCGTATTCGTGCGTACCTGCCTTCAGTTCCTTGCAAAAACTCTGTATGAGATAGTATCGCAGGGAGTGCTGCAGAAGGTGCGAAACGAGCTTTTTGAGCGTATTCAGAATCAGGATATGCACTTCTTTGACACTCATACAAAGGGCGACCTTGTAACAAGGCTTACGGGCGACCTTGATATGATACGTCATTCTATTGCGTGGATTATTATGATGGTGGTTGAAAGCAGTGCGTTGTTCCTCTTTACAGTTATATATTTCTTTACGCTTGACTGGCTGATGACGCTTTTTATACTTGCGCTTACCCCGATACTGTTCATTGTGACCCGTATGTTCTCGAAAAGAGTAGGTCCTAAGTATGTGGTACTGCGTGAAAAGCTGTCAAGGCTTAACACAAAGGCACAGGAGAACATAGCGGCAAACCGTGTCGTAAAGGCTTTTGCCCGTGAGGAATACGAAAAGGAAGATTTCGATAAGTACAACAGGGATTACTGCGAGCATAATCAGCAGGCGGCTATGGTATGGCTCACATTCCAGCCATACATAGAAACGCTTGCACAGGCACTCTGGGCTGTACAGATGCTTGTCGGCGGTATCTTCGTCATAAACGGCAGGATAACCATAGCTCAGTACACCGTATTCTCAGGACTGTTATGGACAATAGCAAACGCTATGAGAAATATCGGTATGCTGATAAACGATTTACAGCGTTTCTTTGCAAGTATATCAAAGATAATAGATATATACTATGCACGTCCGCATATAGAGAATAATCATAACAGTAAGGAACGTCCACGTCTTAACGGCGATATAGAGTTCAGGAACGTAACGGCAAAATTCGGAGATGTTACCGTGCTTCACGATATAAATCTTCATATTAGGCACGGAGAAACCGTTGTAATAATGGGCTCTACGGGTTCGGGAAAAACAACGCTGATGAACCTTATAGCGAGATTTTACGATGCGTCGGAGGGCGGAGTATATGTTGACGGAAAGAACGTCAAGGATTATGAGCCTGATGTACTTCGTGCGAATATCGGTATGACTACTCAGGAGGTATTGCTGTTCTCGGATACGGTTGACGGCAATATAGCATACGGCAAATCCGACCTGCCTTTTGAAGATGTAAAGAACTTTGCTCATCTTGCCTCGGCATATTTTATCGAGAAGATGCCCGAACAGTATGATACCATAATAGGAGAGAGGGGCGTCGGTCTGTCCGGCGGTCAGAAGCAGAGAATAGCCCTTGCAAGAGCCATGGCTATCCGTCCGCCGATACTGATACTTGACGATACCACCTCTGCGCTTGATATGGAAACAGAGGCGGAGATACAGGAAAACCTCAATAATCTTGACTTTGAGTGTACAAAGCTGATTATAGCTCAGCGTACATCCTCCGCAAGATATGCAGACAGGATCGTTATCCTTGAGGACGGTCGCATAAAGGAATGCGGTACGCACGATGAACTGATGCGGCAGCGTGGATATTACTATGAAATATATACCCTCCAGAACGGTAATGAAGAGGAGGCGGTTTAAATGGCAAGAAACAAATTCGACGTTGATGAAAGACTTGAGACACCATTTGATTTCAAGCATTTCAAACGTGCAATGGTTTATGTAAAGCGTTATAAGTGGAAGATGATACTGGCACTTTCGCTGTCTGCAATATCGGCAATAGTTGCGCTTATCGGCCCCTTGCTTACTAAAGAGGCGGTCGATGTGGCGATACCCGACAGAAATATCCCTTATATAGTATTTTTGTCGATAGGCTTTTTGCTGTCTATCATTGTCAGCGTTGTACTCGGAAATATCCGTCAGCGTATTATGACAAAAGCCGGTCAGCTTATGATATACGATATAAGAAAAGACCTGTTTGCGCATTTGCAGGAGCTTCCGTTCCAGTATTATGACGACAGACCGCAGGGTAAGATACTTGTTCGTGTCGTAAACTATGTGAATAATGTATCGGATATGCTGACAAACGGCATAATCAACTTCATTCTTGAAATATTCAACCTTATATTCATAACGATATTCATGTTCTCGGTTGACGCAAGGCTGGCGCTTGTTATATTTGCGGGCGTTCCCGTGTTCATCGTTGTGATGATAATACTGAAAAACAAGCAGAGAAGGGCGTGGCAGGGAGTTTCAAACAAGAACTCCAACCAGACGGCATATCTTGCGGAGAGCATTAACTGTATGCGTGTAACGCAGAGCTTTGCGAGGGAGAATGAAAACCTCGGCATATTCCGCAGACTGTCAACAGCCTACAGAAAAGCGTGGATGAAGGCGGTCACGGTAAACAACTTTGTCAGCTTCTCGGTCGACAATATAAGAGCGGTGGTCGATTCGGCACTGTACTTTGTCGGACTGCTCGTTATAGGCTATCCGGCGGTATCGCTCGGCTCGATACTTGCGATGAGCAACTATTCCTCACGCTTCTGGCAGCCGATAATCAATATCGCAAGCCTTTACAACAACTTTGTAAATGCGGTGGCTTATCTTGAGCGTATATTCGAAACAATGGACGAGCCTGTAGATGTAAAGGACGCTGAGGACGCTTATGAAATGCCTGATATTAAGGGCGAGGTGGAATACCGTGATGTTACGTTTGCGTATGAAGAGGGAAAGAACATCCTCGAAAATGTCAGCTTTACGGTAAAGCCCGGAGAAAGCATTGCGCTTGTAGGTCCTACGGGTGCAGGCAAGACTACTATTGTAAATCTGCTGTCACGTTTCTACGACCTTACGGGCGGTGCGGTGTACATAGACGGCAACGATATAAGCAAGGTCACGCTTCACTCACTGCGTGAAAAGATGGGTATTATGATGCAGGACAGCTTCATATTCTCAGGCACTATAGAGGATAATATCCGGTACGGCAAGCTGGACGCTACCGAGGAAGAAATAAGGGCGGCGGCAAAGACGGTATGTGCAGATGAATTTATCATGGGGCTTGAAAACGGATATAAGACCGAGATGTACGAGGGAGGCTCGCAGCTTTCGGGTGGTCAGCGTCAGCTTGTATCCTTTGCAAGAACGCTTATATCTGATCCGAAGATACTGATTCTTGACGAGGCGACATCATCTATTGACGCAAAGACCGAAAAGGAATTGCAGAAGGGACTTCAGGAGCTGCTGAAAGGCAGAACGAGCTTTATTATTGCTCACAGACTTTCAACAATCAAGAACTGCGACAAGATAATGTTCATCAGCAATAAGGGTATTACCGAAGCCGGCACGCACGATGAACTTATGGCGAAGAAGGGCGACTATTACAAGCTGTGTATGGCGCAGAAGTGATATAATGATGAAACTTATAAAAAATACAGCAATAATACTGCTTGCACTCGGTGTTGTTCTATTAACATCGTGTACCGTACAGGTGCAAATATCCGACAACGGTGAAGGTGAACCGATATTTCAGACGGCTGACGATGAAAATTCGCTCAAAACGTCAAAATCGTATTTGGACAATATGACCCTGGAAGAAAAAATCGGTCAGATGTTTATTGTTTGTCCTGAGGCTCTTAATGTAAGCGAAAACGCCGAAACTGCACAGGCGGTCGATACCGTGACAGAGGTAATGCGTGAGAATCTGGAAAAATTCCCTGTAGGAGGTATAGCTGTTTTCGGCAAAAATATCACAGGAGCAGAGCAACTGCCGAGATTTATCTCCGATTTGCAAAGCAACAGCAAATATCCGCTTTTTGTTGCTGTAGACGAAGAAGGCGGCAATGTTGCCCGTGTCGCAAATTCAGGATTTTTCAATGTAGCAAGCTATAAGAGCATGGCGGAAGTCGGAAAAACCGACAATCCCGCAAAAGCGGAGGAAGTAGGCAGAAAGATAGGTTTTTATCTTAAAAAGATTGGCTTTAATTATGACTTTGCACCTGTAGCGGACGTAAATACAAATCCCGACAACATAGTGATTGGTGACCGCTCATACGGCAATGATCCCGTTACAGTCGGTAAAATGGTATCCGCACAGCTTGACGGTTTGCATAAAAGCGGTATTATAGGAACGCTCAAGCATTTTCCGGGTCACGGTGATACAAAGGATGACACACATTCGGGATATGTCAGCGTTAATAAGTCGTGGGACGAGCTTAAAGCCTGTGAGCTTGTACCGTTCATTTCCGCCCTTGATAAGGCTGATACAATAATGGTATCGCATATTACCGTCACCTCTGTTGATAAATTGCCCTCGTCGCTGTCTTATGAGATTATCACCCGTAAATTACGCAATGAGCTTGGATATAACGGAGTAATCATTACGGATTCTATGGCTATGGGAGCGGTTGCTGACAGCTATACGTCCGATATAGCGGCTGTTATGGCTGTAAAGGCGGGTGCTGATATTATTCTCATGCCTGAAAGCCTTGAAAAATCCTTCAACGCAGTGCTAAATGCCGTGAACAGCGGAGAAATAAGTATAAGTCGTATTGAGGAAAGTGCAGAACGTGTATTGACCTTGAAAGCAAAATATAAAATAATATGATTTACTGACTGCTGTAACTGACGGTTACAGCAGTCAGTTTGTAGAAAAAGTCTGTTTTTGAAATTAACTTCTGATTTATTATCCCTATCCCCCTGCCCCCTTTCCCCCGGAAAGGGGGTGAATACGGGGACTGGCGTCCCTGCGACCCGCCTTGGGGCTACGCCCCAAACCCCATTTTTGATAACGATAGAAGTTTATCGACAGTCTGACTGCTGTAACTGACGATTACGGCAGTTTTGTTTTGTCTATATTTACTAAATCTGCGGCTTTGTCGAGGAAAATATTCTGTTATCGGCTGAAAATACTGCCATTGCCATATAATTTTTATATTGCTGACTTGCTTTTCAGCCATTTTTATGGTAAAATGTAAGCAGATAATGCGGTTACCCGTATTTTGTAACAGGAAATATATCAATTCACATCTCGAAAGGACACATCATGGAAAATAACAACATGAATGAACAGCAGACAAACTGGCAGCAGGCGCTGAATGAATTCAGCGATCAGCCCCAACAGCCTGTTTCGCAGGCACAGCCCCAACAGTATGCACAGCAGGCACAGCCCCAGCAGTACGCACAGCAGGCACAGCCCCAGTTCAATCAGCAGGCACAGTTTGCACAGGCTGACGGACAGTATATGCAACAGGGTATGCCGGCTTATGATGCAGGCAGTTTTGCGGTAGTTCCGCCTAAGAAGAAAAGCAGTGCGCTCAAGATAATTCTTATTGTGCTTGCGGCTGTTATCGTAGTCGGCGGAATACCTCTTGCTTTATATTTTGCGGGAGTTTTCGGAAAGTCCGGCGGCGGATACGAAACTCTTGAAAAGAACTATTTTGCTGCGGCAGAGAAGAAAGCCGATGAAATTTTCGGCGGTGCTAAGAATATAAAGACGGGTATCGAGCAGACCTTTACCGTATCTGCATCAAAGGATGTACTGGGCATTAATGCCGATGTTGCTCCTACCGTAATCAAGGCGACAAGCTATGCGGATGCTTCTGCGGAAAAAGGCTCGGGTACAGCTTCACTTGTTGCCGGCAGTGATGAGTATCTTACGGTAAAATACTGGATGTCGGGAGATAAGCTGTATTTTACTGTTCCCGATCTTACCGAAAAGTACATAGTAATGGATGTCAATGAGCTTGCTTCTTCAATGAAGGATATTTCTTCGGGCAAATCCGATATCGGCAATATACTTACTCTTTCGGATGCTACAGATGAAATGCCCTCGTCATCATCGGGATATGAGGATATTTTAAAGAATATCGACGAAGAAACTATCAACAAGGCTATTGAGATCATAACAGACGCTTACTTCAAGAATTTCACCGCAACGGAGAATAAGTCTGATTCTTTAAAGGTTTCGGACAGCACTGTAAACTGCACATCGTACACAATTGATTTTACAGCCGAAAAGGTAGTCGCTTTCTGCAAGGACGTACTCGATGCGGTTGAAAAGGAAAGCAAGATAATGGATGTTCTTTCACAGCTCGGAATAAACAACGCTTCATTCCAGTATCTCAAGACGCTTGTAGACGATGCTACAAAGGATGCGACAGAGGACGAGCTCAAGTCTGTAATGGCTACAATGATCGTTTATGCCAAGGATAACAATATCATCGGCAGAAAGATAACAATTTCCGGCGAGATTGAGATTCTCCTTGTAACATACTCTGACAATGCACAGTTTGATTATTCGCTGACGGCGTCAATCTCAGGCGATACGCTGTACGCAGGTGCAAAGGGTACTGTAAACGGCAATAACTACACCGGTACAGGTTCTGTAACATTTAACGGCGAAGCAGCTATCACGGCTGATTACTCTTTTGACGCAACAAACGGTAACGGCACATATAATTTAAAGGTCACGACAGATGACAACGAGAGCTTTGAGGTAAAGTTAAACGTAGCTATGGACGGCAACAATGGTACTTTTGACATTGCGGTTGCTTCAAACGGCGCAGAGATGCTTTCTATCAAGGCTGACAGCAAGGAAATAGCTTATGTTGACGAGGCACTCCCCGAAGTAAATGATTCAAATACGGTCGATATTAACAACAGCGCCGCTCTTGAACAGTTCAGCACAGAGATCTCGGCAAACATTCCTCAGCTCATTACAAAGATTCAGAATGTAAAGACACCCGATATAGTTTGCTATGCGTTTGCTGAAATGATCGCAGCAGGCGGATCATTTTAAGAATTGAAACGGCAATAGGACAGAGACGATATTAAATGATATTAAATGCCTTCGCTTAAGCCTTTTGAAACTTAAGTGAAGGCGTTTTTCTGTTAAAATGTGCAAGATAAGGCATCACCGGAAGCTATCAGGAACAGCTATAGACGGTATTTTAATGTGATTATATCTGCGAGTATTATATAAATGTTTTGTTCAATAAAAATTAACCGATTCACTGCTTTATATATTTTTGAATACTAAAACAATTCGGTTTAATTTATCATCGGCTTACAGTGGGTTTTTATGCAGGGGCAATTATATTTTGTCAGTAATTTTGATAAATCGTATGAGCAATTAATAATAAATCACACTAATAATATGTAAACTGCTTCAATTGCTCTGATTTTCTTTATATTTTAAAAAATAAATGTGTTATTTCTATGAAAATGCAACGATTAATATTGACTTTTTTGTTGAGATGTGCAATAATATTAAACAAAGATAAGGAGGTAGTTATCTTATGATGGGAATTAAGGAAAACTTTAAAAGAGGCACACTCGAGATGCTTATTCTTCATCTCTTAAAGGGTGAGGAAATGTACGGCTATCAGCTGACTCAGGAAATCGGCAAGAGAAGCAACGGTACATTCAGAATCACTGAAGGTTCTATGTATCCTACGCTTTACAGACTTCTGGACAAGGAGCTTATTGCTGATCGTCTTGAACTTGTAGGCAGAAGACGTACTCGTGTTTATTATCACATTGAGCCTAAGGGTCTTGAGTATCTGGACAAGCTGGAGAAGGAATATGAGCTTACCAGCGCAGGTATTGATGCCATTATGAGTTATGTTCCTGAAGACGAAGAATAATTGATTTTTCGTTGTAAACGGCGGTGTACGTTAAGAGGTACACCGCCGTTTATCACATTCCGGCATATTATTAAGGAGAATGATATGTTAAGTTACAGTAAATATATAATAGACGCACACGCTCATATTTTTCCCGATAAGATCGCACAGAAAGCGACAGACAATATCGGCAGTTTTTATGACCTGTATATGAACTTTGACGGTACGGCAGATATGCTTATAAAGCAGGGCGATGAGTGCGGCGTTTCAAAGTATGTTGTACAGTCTGTTGCCACAGTGCCGCACCAGGTAAAGAGAATCAATGATTTTATCGTGAAGTCGGTAGAAAAGTATCCGGATAAGCTGATAGGATTCGGTTCACTACACCCGGATATGAAAGGCATGGAAGAAGAAATCGACAGGCTTATTTCTCTCGGCCTTCACGGGATAAAGCTACACCCGGACTTTCAGAAATTCGCTATAAACGATGAAAAGGCTTGCAGGCTGTATGATGCGGTGGGCGATAAGCTGCCGTTTCTTATTCATACAGGCGATAAGCGTTATAATTATTCAAACCCGTCACTTATGGTGGAAATAGCGAGAAAATATCCGCATACCCGTTTTATTGCCGCTCATTTCGGCGGATGGTCGGAGTGGGAAAAGGCGGAGCAGGAGCTTGTTGGACTTGATAATATATGGGTAGATACCAGCAGTTCTTTCTATTCTATGACACCCGAAAAAGCCGCAGAGCTTATTACAAAGTTCGGTTGCGACAGGGTATTCTTCGGTACTGATTATCCTATGTGGAGAGCGGACAATGACCTTGAGTTTCTCGATAGGATACCGCTCGGTGAGGATGTCAAGGAAAAGGTGCTGTGGAAGAATATAAATGATTTTCTGGGATTGGGGCTTTGTTGATGAACGTTGAAAAACCTCTTATATTCGTATCTCCGATAAAGAAAAAATCCGTAATCAAATCCGGCTATCACGGGTATTCTCATAAATGCGGAATATTACTGCTTGAAAAAGCGTTTTCTCATATCGGACTTGAATTTTCACAAAACGATATAGTAAAAGCCGAAAACGGAAAGCCGTATATCAAGGGCAATCCTGTTTATTTCAGCATTTCTCACTGTGACGGACTTGCTGTGACTGTTTTATCAAAGGCTCCTGTAGGGGTTGACTGCGAGAGCGTGCGCCGTACAAGCGGTGCTGTTATGAAAAGGTGCTACGGCGACAGGGAAACGGAACATATTCTGACTTCTGCGGACAGCGACAGGGCATTTTCACGGCTGTGGACGCTCAAAGAGAGCTATGCCAAAATGACAGGCGAAGGGGTAGGCTCCGATCTGAAGATGAAGTGCTTTGATGAGGAAAACGGCAGGACGCTTTTTGAAAGCGGTGCGGTTTTTTATCATTACGGCACCAGTTTTAATAATGAAGATTACTTTATAAGCGTCTGCGTCAAGACGGACGATAAAAAGTCGGCTGATATTATTAAAAAGGCAGATTTTGACATTGACAACGAACATATTTTGTTGTACAATGTATCAGACAACTGAAAAAAGCGAACGGGAGCTTGTTTGACAGGCTGAGAGGGAAATGAAATTTCCGACCGATAACTTGATTTGGGTAATGCCAACGTAAGTAAAACTGCGCATACGGTGGTGTTCCGTATGCGTTTTTTATTGCCCGAAAGGAGTTTATATATGAACATAACACCAAAGCAGATGCTTTTATATGCGGTAAGCGACAGAGCGTGGAGCAACAGTGACGAGGAATTTCTGTCACAGGCAAAGCAGGCGATAAAGAGCGGAGTTACAATATTCCAGCTTCGTGAAAAGCACACAAGCTATGAGCATTTCAGAGAGATCGCCCTTAAGCTGAAGCCGATATGCAAGCAGTACAATGTTCCGCTTATTATCAACGATAACGTAAAGCTGGCAAAGGAAATCGACGCAGACGGCGTTCATCTGGGACAGGACGACCTTGACATAAAAGCCGCAAGAGAATATCTCGGAGCGGATAAGATAATAGGCGTATCCGCTCATAATGTAAAAGAGGCACTGGAGGCGGAAAACGGCGGTGCGGATTATCTCGGAAGCGGTGCGGCATTTGTTACCTCGACAAAGACGGACGCAGGTGCGATAGATCACAAGGTGCTGTCCGATGTTGCACATTCGGTCAAAATACCTGTGGTTGCGATAGGCGGCATAAATAAGGATAACATATCACAGCTTGAGGGGCTTGGCCTTGACGGAGTAGCGGTAGTCTCGGCAATTTTTGCGGCTGACGATATTTCGTCTGCTGTTATAGATTTAAAGGCTAAAGCCGAAAAAGCAGCGGAAAGTTCATCGAAGTAAGAAAGGACTTGATATTATGAAAAAGATACTTACAATAGCAGGCTCGGACTGCAGCGGCGGTGCGGGAATACAGGCTGACATAAAGACAATAACGATGCACGGAATGTACGCAATGAGCGCAATCACGGCGCTTACGGCGCAGAATACAACGGGCGTATACGGTATTATGAACAGCTCGGCTGATTTTCTGAAGAATCAGATAGACTGCATATTTAACGATATTCGTCCCGATGCTGTAAAAATAGGCATGGTAAGCGATGTTGAAATAATCGAGGCAATAGCGCAAAAGCTGAAAGAATACAAGGCTGTGAATATAGTAGCCGATCCTGTAATGGTAGCGACCAGCGGCAGCCGTCTTATCAGCGAGGACGCTACAGACGCACTTATGACAAGGCTTCTTCCTCTTGCGGATATTATCACGCCGAATCTTGCGGAGGCTGAGGTGCTGACCGGTATGAAGATAACCACAAGAGAAGAAATGGAAAAGGCGGCAAAGGTGCTTTCCGATAAGCTCCCTTCAACCGTCGGAATAGTAATAAAGGGCGGTCATCTTGACGATACAGCCGACGATCTGCTTTATGTCGGCGGTGAAAATCACTGGATAAACGGCAAGCGCATAGATAATCCGAATACGCACGGCACAGGCTGTACATTTTCATCTGCCATAGCCTGCAACCTTGCTTTAACGTCAGATAAGGTACAGGCTGTCACAAATGCAAAGGAATATCTTGCGGGAGCAATCGCCGCAAAGCTGGATTTAGGCAAGGGCAGTGGTCCGCTTATGCACAACTATAAGATAGTCGAAAAGGATATATAAGATGTCCTTTGTTGAGTTTAACAATGTCACATTCGGCTATAAAGAGGACGATTATCTTCTGCTTGAGGATCTGTCGTTTTCGGCTGAAAAGAATGATATAATTACCGTTATCGGTGCGTCCGGCTGTGGAAAAAGCACGCTGTTCCGTCTTATGACCTGTCTTGAAACGGAATATAAGGGCAGTATCACGATAAACGGGAAAACACCGAAAGAGGCGACCGGCACGGCGGCATTCATGCCGCAGAAGGATCTGCTTATGCCGTGGCGGAACATACTTAAGAATGTGACCTTGCCGCTTGAGGCACTGCCTATGTCAAAGGCCGAGCGTATTTCGCAGGCAAAAGAGGCAATAGAAAAAGTGGGGCTGTCGGGCTGTGAGAATAAACGTCCGTCAGAACTTTCGGGCGGTATGCGTCAGAGGGTATCGTTTGCAAGAACGCTTGTACAGCTGTGGCACGGCAGGGAGCTTATGCTGCTTGACGAGCCGTTCTCGGCACTGGATTCGCTTACAAGAATCTCTATGCAGGACTGGCTTATCGGGCAGGTAAAGGGACTTGATGCCACAGTTATGATGGTAACGCACGATGTCGAGGAAGCTATGCTTGTCGGCAATAAAATCTTTCTGCTCAGCGGCAGACCCGTAAAGCAGATAAAGGTCATCGATGTAAGTCATATAACCTGCCGTGAGGATCTGTATACCCCGTCATCTGTCGAACTTAAAAACGAGCTTGTCAGGGCATTCCTTACGGAAAAAGCAGAGAGGGGAGATAATATATGAAAAAACACCTTCCTGCAGTGCTTACCGGAATAGGTCTGCTTATATTATGGCAGGTCATTGCAATGTGCATAAATGCGGCATACATACTGCCGTCACCGACACAGATTGCAGTGAAAATATGGGAGCTTCGGGAGCCGTTGTTTACGGTACATACTCCTGCGACAATGCTTGTAACGCTTATCGGACTTCTTATTTCCGTGGTTCTCGGCGTGGGGCTTGCCGTTGTGATGGAGCGTTTTGAGTGCGTAGAAAGAGCGTTATACCCTGTAATCGTCACAACGCAGACGATACCGGTAACGGCGATAGCTCCGCTCTTTGTGCTGTGGCTCGGATACGGCATATGGAGCAAGGTGCTTGTTGCTGTGCTTATAACATTCTTCCCGATAACCATATCGGTACACGACGGACTTAAATCCGCAAAAAGAGAAAACGAGGAGCTGCTCAGGACTATGGGAATGAGCGGTACGGCGATATTTTTCAAGCTGAAATTTCCTGCCGCATTGCCGTCATTCTTTTCGGCGATAAAAATGGCGATACCGCTCAGCATTCTTGGAGCGGCAATGGGCGAATGGCTCGGTGCGCAGAGCGGACTGGGATATTTCAGTAAACGTATGATGACACAGCTTGACGGTGCGGGAGTATTTGCTCCGGTAGTTGTTCTTGCGGTGTGTGCAATGCTGGTTGTAGCTGTTATCAGTGCAATAGAAAGAAAACTAATAACATGGAGAAAGGAAATTTAACATGAAAAACAAAAGATTTACGGCGGTTGCCACAGCGGCGGCTATTATGCTGGGCGTGTGCGGCTGTGCAGGCAACACGGCTTCGTCTACGGTAGGAGGCAGTACCGATGTTTCTTCTGCAAGCAGTGAAGCGAAGGATCTCGAGGAGGTTTCTGTTGTACTGGACTGGTACCCCAACGGCTCGCACGTTTTCCTCTATGACGCTATAGAGGAGGGCTATTATGAGGAAGAAGGACTTAAGATAAAGGTTGAGTTCCCCTCAAACACGAATGACGCTATTTCAATGACCTCCGCAGGCAAGGCTGATATAGGATTTTACTATATGCACGATGTAATACAGGCTAATGCCAATCAGAATATTCCCGTTGTTTCTATCGGTGCGGCAGTACAGAATCCCGTAAATGTGCTTATGTCGCTCGGTGACAAGAACATAAAGACAGTAGCTGATTTAAAGGGCAAGAAGATAGGCTACGGCGGATCTGTCCTCAATGAAGCGTTTGTAAAGACTATGCTTAAGAACGCAGGTCTTAAGGAGGACGATGCGGAGCTTATTGATGTCGGATTTGAGCTTATGTCTTCTATGACAACAGGACAGGTTGACGCTACAATCGGCGGATTTATAAGCCACGAAGTACCCGAGCTTGAAAATCAGGGCTTTACCGTAAACTATATCAAGCCTACCGAAAATGGCGTGCCTGATTATACCGAACTTGTATTCGTAACATCTAAGGAAAATGCAGAGAAGAACGCCGACAAGCTGACACGATTCCTTCGTGCGACAAAGAAGGGCTATGAGCATGTAAAGGCAAATCCCGAAAAGGGCGTTGAGAACCTGCTCAAGAATCAGAACACTGAAAACTTCCCGCTCAACAAGGACGTTGAAACAAAGAGTGTAGCTACTATCCTTTCTCTTGCTGAAAAGGACGGTGCACCTTTCTTATCACAGAGCGAGGAAACATGGACAAACAACATCAAGTGGATGCTTGACACAGGCGTTATCACTAAGTCTGTTGACGCTAAGGATATGATAGTAAAGCTCGTTGACTGATTATAATTTAATATTAAGCCGTCTGCATTACACAGGCGGCTTTTGCAATATAAACAAAAAAATCCTTAAAATTTGTGCATATATCCATATTTTACTTTATTTCATCTTTTCAGCGGACAAAACGTAGTTCTGAAATGTATAATTATAAAGCGTAAAAATACAAATTCGTTTTGTTCCGTCAGAATCTATGTATTTTTATCGTAAAAAACGGAGGTAAATATGAAAATTAAAAAAATTCTTCTCAGTACATTAGTTTTTGCCGTGGCAGCGATAGTGTGTGCGTTGACAGTTGGCGCTGAAAAAGCAGGTGATTATCAGATCTATGCTACAGGTGCCGATACCGCCGCAATTACTTCTTACAGCGGCACTGCAACAAGCGTTACAATACCGTCGAAACTCAACGGTTTTAAGGTTACTCAGATTGAACGCAACGCATTTCGTGGTAACACAAAGCTTACAAAGGTAACTATCCCCAATACCGTAACCGATATATCAGACGGCGCTTTCGGAGATTGCACCTCTCTCGAAACTGTCACTATCCCCGACAGCGTTAAGTCTATAGGTGCAGATGTTTTTGAAAATACGAAGATACTTAAAAAACAGAGCAAATCATCAACCAAGTATGTCGGAAAATGGCTTGTCGGTGCGAACACAGGCACTCTGACGGTCAAGAACGGTACTGTCGGAATAGCTGACAGCGCCTGCCAGACAAACTATAATATAAAAACACTGAATCTTCCTTCAGGACTTAAATACATCGGTTCACTTTCCTTTGCATATTGTACGGGTTTGAAGAAGGCTAATATTCCTTCATCAGTTGAGCGTATAGGAACATACGCATTCACCGGAACAGCTATCGTAAACAATCAGCTTGAAAGTGCGGACATTGCTTATATTGATAAATGGGTAGTAGACAGCTTCTATGAAATAAGCGATGCGAACATTACCGCAGGAACAGTCGGAATAGCCGATTCTGCTTTTGAATCTACTGAGCTTAGAACGGTTAAATTACCGTCTTCACTCAGAATAATAGGTATTAGTGCTTTCTCCGATACATACCTTACAACTGTTTCGATTCCGGCAGGTGTTACAACTATAGGCATAGGTGCATTTTCCCAGAACCCTTACCTGAAGTCAGTTACTGTAGCGGGCACAAATAAGAATTACTCATCTCAGAACGGCGTTCTGTACAATAAGAATAAAACAATACTTATGCAATATCCTGTAGCAAAGACAGATAAGGCATTCTCAGTTCCTTCTACAGTTACGGTAATAGACAGCGTGGCTTTTACAGACGCTAAAAAACTTACATCTGTGACATTCCCTTCTTCACTTAAATCTTTAGGCGAAGGTGCTTTCGGAAGAGCGTCGGCTCTGACTTCAGTAAAGTTCGGGGCAAATGTGAGATATATCGGTGCGTTTGCGTTTATTGACTGCAAATCGCTGACAGGTGTAACACTCTCATCAAATCTGCGTGATATAGACAGCATGGCATTTCTGAACTGTGACAAGCTTACAAAGATAACAGTACCGAAAAGCGTAAAGAACATAATGCCCTATGCAATAGGTTATTGCTTTAATGCTGACAGTAACGGGGATATTTACATAAAGAGCGGCTTTACGATATACGGTTATGACGGTGAAGCAAAACGTTATGCAAATGAAAACAACATAAAATACGTCAAGCTGTCTGATGCCAATGTTACCGCAGTGAGCGGTTTCAAATGCTCTTCCAAGACAAGCACATCGGTTACATTACAGTGGACAAAGAACTCCACCGCTTCCGGTTATGAATTACAGCAGTACAAGAACGGTAAGTGGGTCACTATAGCAACTCCCTCTGCTTCAACCACATCTTATACGGTCAAGAGCCTGAAAGCGGGAACAGCAGGCTATCGATTCAGAATCAGAGCGTACAAGACAGTCAGCGGTACAAAAAAATACAGCTCGTGGAGCAGTGAAGTAAAGGTAAACACAAATCCTTACGGCGTAGGCGGATTCTCTGTTAAATCTAAATTCAGCGTTTCCGTAACATTACAGTGGAATAAGGGAACGACAGCAAGCGGCTATGAGCTTCAGCAGTACAAGAACGGCAAATGGACAACTATTTACACGGCTGATAAGGCAACTGTAACGAGCTATACAGTTAAAAATCTCAAGGCAGGAACAGCCGGCTATCAGTTCCGTATCCGCGCATATAAGACCTACGGCACTAAAAAGCAGTACGGTTCATGGAGCAAGGTTATAAAGGTGAATACCAACCCCTACGGTGTTGGTGGATTCTCTGTTAAATCTAAATTCAGCGTTTCCGTAACATTACAGTGGAACAAGGGCACTACCGCAAGCGGCTATGAGCTTCAGCAGTACAAGAACGGCAAGTGGACAACTATTTACACGGCTGATAAGGCAACTGTAACGAGCTATACAGTTAAAAATCTCAAGGCAGGAACAGCCGGCTATCAGTTCCGTATCCGCGCATATAAGACCTACGGCACTAAAAAGCAGTACGGTTCATGGAGCAAGGTTATAAAGGTGAATTCTAACCCCTACGGTGTTGGTGGATTCAAAGTTAAGTCCACAGCGAAAAACTCTGTGACATTGCAGTGGAACAAGGGAACAACGGCAAGCGGTTACGTCATTGAAAAATGGAACGGAAACAAGTGGGTACACGTTGCAAGAATAACAAGCGCAAGCACAACTACCTACACTGTAAACGGACTTAATTCAAATACAAGCTATCAGTTTAAAATACGGGCGTTCAAGTCCTATCCCACAGGCAATCAGTACGGCACATGGTCAACTCCGTTGACAGCGAAAACAACTAAATAAATCAGGTAAAGGGACACGGTTATAATCTGTGCCCCTTTATTATTACTGTCTGCTGACGGGTATCTAAAATGATACCCGTTATTTTTATATTATGATTCCGCTGAGGTGGTCAACCTCGTGCTGTATTATCTGAGCGGTGAAGCCCTCATACGTTTTTATCTTTATCTTGAAATTTCTATCAAGATAGCGCACTTTTATCTTCTTGTATCGCTTTGTTTTCCGTAAACCGTCAAGCGACAGACAACCTTCTTCCGTTTCATAAGCACCGTCTGACTTTATTATTTCGGGATTGTACATAAGAAGGTAATCGCCGTTGTCGTTTATGGCGATAATGTTTTTAAGTATGCCTATCATATTTGCCGCCATGCCGACACAATGCTCGGAATTTGCAATCAATGTTTCGAGCAGGTCTTCGCCGGTTTGCCTGTCATTTTCTGTCGCAGGGGCGGACTTCTGCGACAGCAGGAAAATATCTCTGTTAATTTCTTTTATCATAATACATCTGCCTTTTTCTTTTTATTTTAGCATATTTCAAGCTATTTTGGCAAGTGGGGAAAATGACGTTTGCACAAAATGTAACCTGTTTGTGCTGAATACGATATTGCTTATTGTGCGTTTATGTATTATAATAACCTCAGACAGACAATCCGCATAAGTGGATTATCCCGTGCATAAGCACGGTAGGCGGGTACCCGCCAGTCTGAGAACATTTTATCATCAAATCCTTTTGCCGTTGGCAAAAGTACGGCGTACCGCCGTGTCGGCTTACGCCGACTTGATTTGTGATATAATAACCTCAGACAGACAATCCGCATAAGCGGATCATCCCGTGCATAAGCACGGTAGGCGGATAACCGCCTGTCTGAGAACATTTTATCATCAAATTGATGAAAATAATCTGACGAAAGGAAAAAACAGCTATGCCTAATCCATATTTACCTTTATGGGAATATATTCCTGACGGAGAGCCGAGAGTTTTCGGTGACCGTGTATATATCTACGGTTCGCACGACAGAGCAGGCTCAGATGATTTCTGCGACTATGTTTTAAAGTGCTGGAGCGCACCTGTGAACGATCTTAACAACTGGGTGTGTCACGGTGTTACGTTCCGTGTAAAGCCGGACGGTGATTTTCCGTCGGATACCGACTGGACGCCCGATAAAAATCAGATCTTATTTGCACCCGATGTCGTTTGCAGGAACGGAAAGTACTATCTGTATGCATATATTGTCAATGCGACAGGCTGCGTTGCGGTGAGCGACAGACCCGAAGGACCGTTCACACTGCTTTCAAAATACAAGTACACTATATCCGATGAGATATGCTGTAACGGCTGGTTCATCGATCCGGGCGTGCTTGTTGACGATGACGGAAGAACTTATATTTACTGTGGCTATGAGCGTTCTTTTATGGCTGAGGTCGATACGGATACGATGTACACGATAAAGGATAACAGCTGTATCGAGCATATCATACCGATAACCACAGATAATGACGGAGGCTTTGACACGGAAGAAACGCTTTTCTTTGAGGCTTGTTCTCCACGCAAGGTAGGTGATACATATTATCTTATCTATTCTCCCAAACGTGGCCCACGTCTTGCTTATGCTACTTCAGACAAGCCTACGGGGCCGTTTAAGTACAGAGGATATATCGTAGATAACGGTGTTGATTATCCGGGAGGCAACGATCACGGCTCGATAGCTCAGATAAACGGTCAGTGGTATATCTTCTATCACCGTATGACCAACGGTACGATAATGTCAAGACGTGCCTGCGTTGAGAAGATCGAGATACTTCCTGACGGTACTATACCGCCTGTTGAAATGACTTCGCTCGGCTTTGAGGACAGCCTTGATCCTTACAGAATAACGGAGGCTGAGATTGCCTGTGTGCTTAAAGGCGGAGCGTTTGTAACGGAGCATAACAAGTTCGAAAGAGTGGTAACGGGTATAAAGGACGGTGCTGTAATAGGCTATAAATACTACGATTTCGGGCTTGACAACGGTAACGGCAGAATGTACTTCAGTGCCGATATAACGGGACTTGGCGCTGATTGCAACGTGCATATACGCATCGACAGCGAGGACGGCGAGGAGATAGGTTCGTTCAAGGTAGGACACGGAAACGGTGTTTACAAGACAGAAGTAAAGCCGGTCAGCGGCAGACACGCAGTGTTCCTTACGGTTGACACGGATTATACAGGCTGGACGGCTGCCTATTTCAAGGAAAGACCGCTGTTTGAGCTGAAGAGGTTTGTATTCACAAAGTAATTTTCGGTTGTTACGAGGTGAAAATATGAAGATAGGTTCTATCGGATATAATCATGTTCATGATATGAAATATGAAAATTTCATTATGGACAGACCTAAAGGACCCGGTGCGGTTTTACTGCTGCTTATAAAGACACCTGCGGTTTTTAAGGTAGGCGGTGTGCAGTATCAGGTCAAAGAAAACTCGTTTATACTGATGTCACCGGATACTCCTTGCTACTATACGGCGCAGGAAAATGTGTATACAGATGACTGGGTGTATTTCGAAAACGACGACTGGGATAAGGAATATGTCGAAAAGCTGGGGATACCGATGGATATACCTGTATATCTGGGAGATATGGACGAACTTTCTCACCTTGTACACATACTTGTCTACGAGCATTATTCGGGTGCGGTGAACAGCGAGGAGATCGAGAAAAAGTATATAGATGTACTGTTTCTTATGCTGAGCAGAACGCTGAAGTCCCGTAACTGTATGTCGTCAAAACAGCTGAGCGAAAGGCATTATCGCTTTACGCAGATACGAACCATGATATTCACTATGCCCGACCATGTGGGTAATGTAGACGACCTTGCGGCACAGGCGGGTATGAGCCGTTCCGGCTTTCAGCATCTTTATAAAAAGCTGTTCGGAACAACGGTAATAAAGGATATAATCGAGGGCAGGACGAAACGTGCGAAACGCCTGCTTTCCTCTACAAGACTTACTATAAAAGAGATAAGCACACGCTGTGGTTATACGAATGAATACAGCTTTATGCGGCAGTTCAAGGAACAGGTCGGAAAGACACCGACAGAGTACCGCAGCAGTATATAAGGAGAATGTTTATGAAGAAGATATTATCTGCCATACTGGCATTATGTATGATAGTTTCGATTACTGCTTGTTCATCGGAAAATGAATCGTCCGTAAAGGGCAGTGAGAACAAGGTAATGCGTGACATAACAACGCAGGAGCTTATCGAGGATATGGGACTCGGTATAAATCTCGGAAATACCTTTGAATCCTGCGGAAACTGGATAAACAAGTCGTCTGTTACAAATTATGAAACAGCGTGGGGAAGTCCTGTTATTACCGAGCAAATGATAAAGGGCTACAAGGACTGCGGTTTTGGCGTTATGCGTCTGCCTGTTGCGTGGAGCAATATGATGGACAAAGAAACGTATACTATAAATCCCGACTATATTGCAAGAGTAAAGGAAGTGCTGAACTGGGCGCTTGACAGCGATTTATATGTAATTCTCAACATTCATTACGATAACGGCTGGTTTTCGGACTTTGCCGATGATAAAAAGAGAGATGAATGTTTTAAAAAATATGAAGCTATATGGAAACAGCTTTGCGAGGAATTCGGCGATTACGGCGACCATCTGATGTTTGAATCGCTCAATGAAGAAGGCGGTTGGGAGGAACTGTGGAACAGATACAGTAACGAGGGCGACAAGGAAAAGTCATATTCGATACTGAATGAAATCAATCAGAAGTTTGTTGATATAGTAAGGGCTTCAGGCAAAAATAACGGTAAGCGCCATCTGCTTATCGCAGGATACAATACCGATATTGACCTTACCTGTGACAAGCTTTACAAGATGCCTGCCGATCCGGAAAACCGCTGTGCAGTATCGGTACACTATTATACACCTGCGACCTTTGCCATACTTGAAAAGGACGCAAGCTGGGGCAAGGCACAGACAACGTGGGGCAGTGAAGCCGACAAAAAGCTGCTCACAAAGTATATGGATATGCTGAAAACTACCTTTGTAGACAAGGGTATCCCCGTTATTATAGGTGAATATGGCTGTACAACAAAGAACAAGCAGGCAAAATACATTAATCTATATCTTTCAAGCGTCTGCAAGGAGGCATATTCGAGAGGTATGCTCCCTGTGCTGTGGGATGTAACCGATGTATTCTATGACCGCACGACCTGCACGTTCAAGGATAAGGATTTACTCGACGGACTTATGGCAGCAAAGGAAACCGAAAGAAACGTATAACAAAGTAATTATCTCTTTATAAAATGACTCCCGGAGTGAAATACTCCGGGAGCCTTTTTATATGGTTGTTTACGCCTTCAGTTCAAATGACTTGCAGTCTGTGCAAGCCTTCTGAGTGGGGTCTGCCTCGTGTGTGCCGATCTGGATATGATCGAGTGAGCAGTAATCCGCACAGCAGCAGTGATGCTTACAGTTCGTTATTGAACATGCGATGCACTTGTTTGCGTGTTCTGTTCCCATTTTTCGTACTTCCTTTCAGAAATAAATATGAGTAAAGTTGTCTTTACGCACATTATTATAACCGGAAAGCCGAAAAATATAACAGGGCTGTCATTCCATTATTATGTTTAAAATATCGGAAAATTCAGGTACGATATAATCCGCTTTATATTCTTTAAGCTCGTCCTCAGAGCCGAAGCCGCATAGCACACCGACAGATTTTATACCGCACTGTTTTGCGCCGATTATATCAAATTTTCTGTCGCCTATCATAATGGCGGATGAACGGTTTTCTATATGCTGATTGTCAAGCACATAGTTTATTATGCTTGCCTTGTCCTCAAACGAGAAGTCAAGTGACGCACCGCATATAAAAGTAAAATATTTAGCCAGATCGAAATGCTCAAGCACTATTTTAGCGAGCTTCAGCGGCTTTGAGGTGGCGAGGTATATCTTTTTTCCGTTGTCATAAAGTGTTTTCAGTGTTTCTGGAACACCTGCTATGACCTTGTTTTCGTATACTCCGACAGTGTGATAGCGTTCACGGTATTTCAATACCGCCTCTTTCGCCTTTTCTTCGGGGAAATCATAGAAGATATGGAACGATTCCCAAAGCGGAGGACCGATAAATCTTTTCAGATTTTCTTCGTTGTTTTCTTCAATGCCGTAATAGTGAAGGGCATACTGCACGCATTTTGCTATACCCTCGTATGAATCTGTCAAAGTTCCGTCAAGGTCGAATAAAATATGCTCAAATGCCATTTTTCCTGTCCTGCTCTATAAGTATTTTTACTGCGTTCACTGCCGTTCTTATCGCTCTGTCGCTGTCCATACAGACAGTATCCGGAAGTCCTGTGTTGCTTCTTTCAACGTTCCAGAGGGCTGTGAATACAGCGCCTGCACGTTTTCTTCTTGCAAGGGCTACGGAGAATATTGCGGCGGATTCCATTTCGGAAGTAAGACAGCCGCATTTTACATAAGCCGCCCAGCTATCCGAGAGTTTATCTCCTACAGGCATCTGTAATGGCTCTATCTCGCCGTAAAAGCTGTCCTTGCTGTGAACTACTCCGACGTGGCAACGCTTGCCGTCAACATCTTCCGATAATGCGTCGCCTGCGGCTTTAAGCGCAGTGGTTACTTCAAAATCCGCTACCGCAGGGTAGTTTTCGGGAATATACTCATGCGATGTTCCCTCGCTTCGTATTGACGCTTGCGCCACAACCAAGTCGCCGCCGGAAACGCTTATATCCATACCGCCGCTTGTGCCTATTCTTATAAAAGTATCCGTGCCTGAGCGGATAAGCTCTTCAACGGCAATTGCTGCGGAAGGACCGCCGATACCCGTTGATACAACACTTACCTTTTCGCCGAGAAGATAACCCGTATAGGTCGTATATTCACGGTTTGACGCAACAAATTCCGCATTGTCGAGATATTTTGCTATAAGCGGAACTCTGCCGGGGTCGCCGGGAAGAATAGCGTATCTTCCGACATCGCCTTTTTTGATTTTAAGATGGAACTGTTCGTTTTCTGTAAGAAGTGCCATTATATCACCCTTTCGCAAAACGTTTATTTCTTCGCTTTAGCCCTTTTCTTAGCGGCTTTTTTTGAAACCACTTCGTCAGCCGGAGCGGTAGTGCCGCCCAGAACAGAGGGGGATGCCTTGTTCTTTTCCTTTTCACGCTTTTCGATATTTCCGTGTATCTTATCCCAGTTGCCGAATATCGCAAGAAGTATGCCGAGTACCGTTATAATAAGGAGCGGCATATAAAGGTATCCGGGGTCGCCCGGCAGCATTTCGTGCAGGATGAGTACGCATATCAATCCGACAAAGGTAAGAGCGCCGCAGATAAAATATTTTTTCAGCATAGCAAAGAACACAGGCACTATATAGCATATAACGGTGAATGACATCCAGAATATCAATATGCCCATTATCGAGCTTACGTCGGTAGTCTCGGTAGTTATCAGCGAAATAAGTCCGAGAATATTCAGCACTACCGCTATTACTCCCGTTGCTATCATCATAAGTACCTTTAATATGATTACAAAAATCTTCATTTTATCCTTTTCCGTTTCAATTAATTTTTTAAATTTCTATAATTTAATGATAACACAAGAAACCGGAAAAATCAACATATTTATTGTGAGCATCCTGTGAAGAAAATTGCATTCGGTTTTGTTTTTTCCAACCCGTACAATTTATAAAATTAAAAAATACCTCTTATATAAAAATTGTACACGCAGATAATAATTCTGTGAGAAAAACGAAAGGAAAAGATTATCCGATGCCACAAAAGATAAAACTTATCAGCGGTATTTTTACTGCGGTTACGCTTTTTTCAAATATAATGTACGGCGGTGCGTGTGCAGAGAAATATATATCCGTAAATTCGCCGTGTTACCCGATGAAATGCAGTGCAGAATATGAAAGACCTGAGCTTTATGTCTGTGGAACGCCGTTTGGTATCAAGCTGCTGACAGACGGTGTTATAGTAACCGGATTTGCCAAAGTAGGCGACAGCAAAGATGCTTTTGAATTATCTCCCGCCGGCAAAGCAGGAATAGAAAAGGGAGATGTTATAACGAAAATAGACGGGGAGAAAATTACGTCCTCAGCAAATATGAGCGAGCTTATATCCGGGTGCGGAGAATATGCAACGCTGACTTATATAAGAGATGGCTGTGAATATACTGCCGATGTTGAAATAAAGTGCGACAGCGACGGTGAAAAGAGAATAGGACTTTGGGTGCGTGACAGTACGGCAGGAATCGGTACAATGACGTTTTATCAGCCGAATACACTTGCGGGTGCAGGACTTGGACACGCTGTGTGCGATGTAGACACGGGGGAAATTCTTCCGCTCGGAACAGGTCAGATAGTGCCTGCGGTGATAACCGGCGTAAAAAGAGGGGAACGTGACTGTCCGGGTGAGCTTTGCGGTACGCTGAAACCGTCGGATGTAAAGGGCAGAATAACCGATAACTGCGGATGCGGACTTTATGCCGTGCTTGAAGAAGCAGATATGCAGGGGCAGTTGATGCCGCTTGCATTTGCAAGTGAGGTACAGTGCGGACAGGCATATATATTATCGACCGTTGACAGCGGCAAGCCCGAAATGTACAGCGTTGAAATAGAAAGCGTTGACAGAAATTCTGCTGACAACAAGAATATGGTAATAAAAGTAACAGATGAACGGCTGACAGAGCTGACGGGCGGAATAGTGCAGGGGATGAGCGGAAGCCCGATAGTGCAGAACGGACGGCTTGTCGGAGCGGTAACGCACGTTTTCATAAGCGACCCTGCTCACGGGTACGGGATATTCGCACAGAGTATGTATGAGCATTTGCTGTCACTCAGTGAAACCGAAGAACAGGCGGCGTAAATTTAACCGAAAAACGCTTTTGCAAAGTCTTTATGAGGCTATGCGAAAGCGTTTCGCCGTTATCACAGCAAAAATCGTTTATTCGAAGAAACGTGATAGTTACAGACCTGCTTTTATTCACATAGAAAAGCTACAAATCGACATACATATTGTGCAAAATCACGAAAACGGTTTTTTATTGCAGAAATTTGTCGAAAAATGTTGAAAACGGTCATTTCACGGATATATAATAAATAAGAAGAAGCAAATTTCTACATATTGGGTTAGGTAATCCGATAATTCGTTTTTATATTATCAATTCGGACTTCGATTCAAAAAAACTGAAAAAATTTGGTAAAATCATCTTGAATTATTTTCCAGTTTGTGTTATATTATAGAAGCAATAAAACTATGGAGGTAAGAAAATGTCACAATCTATCAGAGTACTTATAGGGGATGATTCGTTAGAGCTTGGAATATCATGGGCCACCGCTTTCAAAGAGGCAGGGCTGTATGCAATAACCAGACCGAAGATGGGAAAGGTTCTTGTTGATTATGTGCTTACGGAGCGTCCTGCTGTGGTTATCCTTGACGCAAAAACACCCGGTCTTGATGTCTGCGATATAATCAGGACACTCAAAGGAAGCGGAGAATATGCTCCTGTTATATTCGTAACGGCGAACTATGATTCTGCAAAGGTCGAGTTTGAGGTGATGGACGCAGGGGCGGACTATTATATGATACGTCCGTTTGATCCGGAAACGCTTGTATCAAAGGTTTTGTCGGTATATAACGACAAGATAAACGGCAGACGCAATACCGCATCGGACGAATCCGATATGGAGTGCGTAGTGACGGAGATAATACATCAGATCGGCATACCTGCTCATATCAAAGGGTATCATTATCTCAGAACCGCAATCATGCTTTCGGTTGAGGATCCCGACATGATAAACTGTATCACAAAGCTGCTCTATCCGACCGTTGCCCGTATGTATGAAACAACGCCGTCAAGAGTTGAACGTGCAATACGTCACGCAATAGAAATTGCGTGGGACAGGGGAGATGTAGACACGCTCAACAGCTATTTCGGATACACTATTCATACATCGAGAGGAAAGCCGACAAACTCGGAATTTGTTGCTCTTATTGCCGATAAGTTGAGGCTGAAGTACAGATGCACGGCAATCTACGGCTCTAAAAGAATGAAAAATTCACCTGAGGATTCAGTGGTACGCATTTAAGCGTGTAAAGGATATAGATAAGTAAAAATCAGAACCCCCGTCGTGTGACGGGGGTTCATTTTATTTACTTTATATCTGCGTGGTGTGCCTGAATTGACTTTACGCCGAAGTGTTTGTTCGCTTTAAGTGACTTTATACCCTCGATGCTTGCCTTAGCGGCCGCCATTGTTGTGATATAAGGCACCTTATGTCTGATTGCTGACTTACGGATGTAGCTGTCATCGTTTGCACTTGTCTTTCCTGCGGGTGTGTTGATGATAAGCTGGATATCGCCGTTTGCTATTGCATCGGTGATGTTGGGTCTGCCCTCGTACATCTTGTTGATACGTTCAGCGGTGATACCTGCGTCCTTTATCATATCATAGCTCTTGCCTGTTGCAAGGATACGGAAACCAAGCTCGCTGAATGATTTTGCGATTTCAAGCAGCTCGGGCTTATCTCTGTCGCATACGCTGAGGAGAACGGTTCCCCCAAGAGGAAGCTTTACCTGTGTTGCCTCCTGAGCCTTGTAGTACGCTTCTCCAAATGTGGGAGCGATTCCGAGAACCTCGCCTGTTGAACGCATTTCGGGACCGAGAACGGGGTCGACCTCCTGGAACATATTGAAGGGGAATACCGCTTCCTTAACACCGTAGTGATTGATTACCTTGTCGTGAAGCTCGGGTACGGGGGAGGGCTTGCCTGTCAGTGACGATGTGATTATCTGAGTAGCAAGCTGTACCATGTTTATATTGCAAACCTTTGATACCAGCGGTACTGTACGGGACGCTCTGGGGTTAGCTTCAAGAACATAGACAGTATCGTCTTCAATAGCGTACTGCATATTCATAAGACCGCATACATTCATTTCAACGGCAATCTTCTTTGTGTAATCCTTGATTGTTGCGACCTGCTTTTCCGTAAGATTCATAGAGGGCAGGATACAAGCGGAGTCACCGGAGTGAACGCCTGCAAGCTCGATATGCTCCATAACAGCGGGAACAAAGCAGTTCTTGCCGTCCGAGATAGCGTCAGCCTCGCACTCTGTTGCGTGGTGGAGGAAACGGTCTATCAGTATAGGTCTGTCGGGGGTAACGCCTACTGCCGCAGACATATAGACCTTCATCATTTCGTCATCGTGAACGATTTCCATACCTCTGCCGCCGAGAACGTATGAAGGACGTACCATTACGGGATAGCCGATGCGGTTAGCTATTTCAAGCGCTTCGTCAACGTTTACAGCCATTCCGGATTCAGGCATCGGGATTCCGAGCTTGTCCATCATAGCACGGAAGTGGTCTCTGTCTTCCGCAAGGTCGATAGTTTCGGGAGTTGTGCCGAGAATGTTTACGCCGTATTTCTTAAGGTCGCTTGCAAGGTTGAGCGGTGTCTGACCGCCGAACTGAGCGATAACGCCGAGCGGCTTTTCCTTATCGTGAATCGAAAGAACGTCTTCAAGGGTGAGCGGCTCAAAGTAGAGCTTATCCGATGTATCGTAGTCGGTTGAAACTGTTTCGGGGTTGCAGTTTACGATGATAGATTCAAAGCCGAGCTTTTTGAGTGCAAGTGCCGCATGAACGCAGCAGTAGTCAAATTCGATACCCTGACCTATTCTGTTGGGACCGCCGCCGAGAATCATTATCTTGGGCTTGTCGCTGACAGGGCTTTTATCCTCGTCAAGATGATAGGTGGAGTAGTAGTAAGCCGCATTATCAGTACCGCTTACATGAACGCCTTCCCACGCTTCCTTTATGCCGAAGCCGATACGGGCATTTCTGATCTCTTCCTCTGTAACCTCAAGAAGTGAACTTAAATAACGGTCGGAGAAACCGTCCAGCTTTGCCTGCTTCAGTACAGCCTTTTCGGGAACAGAACCCTTGATCTTGAGCAGTGCTTCTTCTTCGTCAACAAGCTCCTTCATCTGCTGTAAAAACCAGTCCTTAATCTTTGTAAGGGCATGGATTTCTTCAATAGTAGCGCCCTTGCGAAGCGCTTCGTATATAACAAACTGTCTTTCGCTTGTGGGGTATCTCAGCTGTGCTAAAAGTTCTTCCTTTGTCATATCGTGGAAGTTCTTTGCAAAGCCAAGACCGTATCTGTCCTTTTCGAGTGAACGTATAGCCTTCTGGAAAGCCTCTTTATAGGTCTTGCCGATGCTCATTACTTCGCCGACAGCTCTCATCTGTGTTCCGAGCTTATCCTCTGCGCCCTTGAACTTTTCAAATGCCCAACGTGCGAACTTGATTACAATATAATCTCCGTCAGGGTAATACTTGTCGAGTGTGCCGTACTTACCGCAGGGAATATCCCCCAGCGTCAGACCGCAGGCAAGGAGGGCGGAAACGAAGGCAATAGGGAAGCCTGTAGCCTTTGAAGCAAGGGCTGAAGAACGTGATGTTCTGGGGTTTATTTCGATTACAACAATACGTCCTGTTTCGGGATTACGGGCAAACTGACAGTTGCAGCCGCCGATAACCTCGATGGATTCGATAATGCGGTAAGACATTTCCTGAAGCTCTTTCTGAACATCTTCGGGAATAGTCAGCATAGGAGCGGAACAGAACGAGTCGCCCGTATGCACGCCGATGGGGTCGATGTTTTCGATAAAGCAAACGGTAATCTTGTTGTTGTCGGCATCACGGACAACTTCAAGCTCAAGCTCTTCCCAGCCGAAGATACATTCCTCGACAAGAACCTGACCTACAAGAGATGCCTGCAAGCCTCTTTCGCATACAACCTTAAGTTCGTCTACATTATAAACCATTCCGCCGCCGGCACCGCCCATTGTATAGGCAGGACGAAGAACTACAGGGTACTTGAGTTCCTCGGCTATCTTGACAGCTTCATCAATCGTGTAAGCAACTTCACTTCTCGGCATACCGATACCGAGATCCTTCATTGCATTCTTGAACTCAATACGGTCTTCACCACGTTCGATAGCATCGACCTGAACGCCGATTACCTGTACGTTGAACTTTTTCAGTACGCCTGCCTTGTCAAGCTCAGAGCAGAGATTAAGTCCTGACTGACCGCCGAGGTTGGGCAGAAGCGCATCGGGACGTTCCTGCTCGATAATCTGAGTAAGTCTGTCGAGGTTGAGCGGTTCAATGTAGGTGATGTCCGCTACATCGGGGTCGGTCATAATAGTTGCGGGGTTTGAGTTTACAAGAACTATCTCGTAACCGAGCTTCTTGAGTGCTTTACAAGCCTGTGTGCCTGAATAGTCAAACTCACAAGCCTGACCTATGATGATAGGGCCGGAGCCTATTATCATAATTTTGTTAATGTCCTGTCTTTTTGGCATATTTCTCTTCCTTACCGCACTTTTGCAGTGCGAAATTTTTATTTGCCGTATTGTTGGCATATTTTATTAGGATAATAATATCACAAAATCCGACAGAATGCAATAGAAAACTTCCGGATAGGGCAGATTTGTCATAAAAGTAACATTTTCAGGCGGATGTTCGGTTTTGGGTACAAAAAAGCCGACCTGCCGGAAAAGGTCGGCTGATGATATTCAATCATATTTTTTCAAATATAAGGATTTTCTGAGTTACTTTCTTGATTAAAGGGAGGTTTCTGAACGGTTTCAATATCGGCATAATTTCTGTCATACCACGGATGATATTATCGTTTTTGATACATCTGAAGCCGTCTGCCGCTTTACCTAAATCATCAAAGGTATCAGCACCAAACACGAATTTTGCACCGGTGTCCTGAATTGATTTTTCGGTATGCTCCTTGTTTACCCACTTTTTAGCAAGGCACTCCATAAGCACTGTCGCATTATCAAATTTATCTCTGATAATCGACAGCATCTGAGCGTTTTCATCAGAGGTAAGGTACATTGAAAGACCTTCGATTATAAATAGCATTTTACCTCTTTTTGTTACCTTGTCAGCCCAAGCGGGATCGGTTGCGGAAATGCCTATTGTAGACACCCTGCCTGATTCGTGATATATTGCGTCACGAACCTCTATAGTTTCCGGCAGATCGACATTGTACCATATTATTCTGCCGTTATCCATACGGTAAAATCTTGTATCAAGACCGCAGGCTATGTTTACAACTGTGCAATCGTGATTTTTGTTTATAAAGTCTTTGACCAATTCGTCAAATACGATGGTTCGTGCGATTACTCCGTTGCTCATCGTAGAATCCTTTTCCGCTTTTGAAAAGTCATAATCGATTTTTTCGACAAGCTCTATTGCCTTTGCGTCATAAAATTTAGCATTCTTTTTTCTTGAATACTTGGCTCTTGCATAAAAACTCTGTAGCATAGTTTCTGCTGAGCCTGTAAGCAGTGGATTGATTTTTTTGTCTTCCATAATATCTCCGTTAATACACAAATACATTTTGGTTAATCTCGACTAACCAAAATCATTTTACCACAAAGATGCGCCTCTGTCAATAAGAATCCAAGAGTATTGCGGCTGAAGAGCGGATTTAAACAGGTTATAATCGGTTATAAATCAAAATTTCATAATATCAAAATAAAAATGTAAAAAAAGGCTTGACAAAAGAGTCAGGATTTGTTATAATAAATCACGTTGTGAAAACAACTCAAAAGTTTTATAGTTTTTGAGCCACTAGCTCAGGCGGCAGAGCACCTGCCTTTTAAGCAGGGTGTCCCGGGTTCGATTCCCGGGTGGCTCACCAAAGTCCTTCGATTAAATTCGGAGGACTTTTTTATTTGTGTTTTGATAAGTACCGAATTGCACTGAACGAAGCTGTTTTTGCGGTATCGGAAAAAAATTTGCGACAAAACTTGACATCGGGGCAGATATAGTATAATATATAGTTATAATTATCAGAAAAGAGAACTGTATGACCAAAAAGGAAAGAGCAGGGCTTGTTATAGACGGGCTTGCCGAGTGCTATCCGGACGTGAAATGCGCTCTTGTTTATAAAAAGCCGCATGAGCTTCTGATAGCGACAAGGCTTTCGGCGCAGTGTACCGATAAGCGAGTAAATATGGTTACTCCCGCACTTTTCGAAGAATTCCCCGATATTGACAGCTTTGCGGCGGCAGAGCCTGACGAGGTTGCGGAATATATACATTCGTGCGGACTATATAAGACAAAAGCTGTCGATATTGTTATGATGTGCAGAATGCTCCGTGATGATTTCGGCGGTGAAATTCCCGATACAATTGAACAGCTTGTAAAGTTGCCCGGGGTCGGAAGAAAGACAGCTAATCTTATAGTAGGCGACCTCTACGGTAAGCCTGCTCTTGTATGCGATACACACGTTATAAGAGTGAGCGGAAGGCTGGGTCTTACCGACGGAACAAAGGATGCGCTGAAGGTTGAAAAACAGCTTGCCGCAATAATAAAGCCGGACGACAGATTGATGATGTGTCACAGGCTTGTGTGGCACGGTCGGCTTGTGTGCAGTGCGGCAAAACCGAATTGCAGCGAATGCAGGCTGAGCGGTTTTTGCAAGTTCTTTTCGGGGACAAAATAAAATAACGGCTTGGAGTGAGTATTATGAAAGGAAAGGTACGCAACGCAATAATAATTGCCGCAGGCGTGCTTATCCTTACCGTAATGCTCACTGTTGTTTTATATTACTATAACGACAAAGTAATGCGTGATAACGCATGGGTGTTCTCTGTGGATGAAACCACATACGATGAAAACTCGTATTCATATGTGCAAAAACCGGATCTTAATTCAGCAGATCTTGAAACGCTGATGCAGATAAAAGGCGTCGGACGGAAAACGGCACACGATATTATAAACTATCGTGAAAAGCACGGGAAATTTACATCTATGTCACAGCTTAAAGAGATAAGCTCGGTAGATGATGAAGTATATATGATACTGTGCAGTCGGTTTATCGTTGCCTCGTCGGGATATTACACTAAAAACGAGTCTTACGGCATTCGCAAGGTAAACCTCAATAAAGCTACCGTAGACGAGCTGATGAGCGTTGAGGGAATAACGGAGGAAATCGCAAAGAATATTATATTGCGCCGTAAAGACCACGGAGATTATACCTCTGTAAGAGAGCTTCTTGATACCGAGGGCATAACGATAACTCTTTACAGCAAAATTTCCGATAAACTGACAGTTTGATTTTATATTATTTTAGTGAGAAATCGCCAAAAAACTATTGATTTTATTGCAGTGATTTGGTATACTTAATTAATAAAGCATAACGCTTTATATATTTGCAGGAAATACAAGGCGTTACGGAGGTCATTATGGATTATAATATCAAAGACGTATCCGGCAGACTGAAAAGCACAAGAGAGTACCTTGATATATCTGTCGGCGAAATGGCAAACAAAACAAACGTCACCACAGACGAATATATTTCACTTGAAAACGGAGAAAAAGATTTTTCGCTTTCATTTCTGAATCAGGCGGCGGACGCACTCGGCATTGAGCTTATAGAGCTTCTTACAGGTGTTACGCCTAAGCTCAATACATATTCGATAGTCCGTAAGGATCAAGGCTTACCGATTGAGCGTCGGGAAAGATTTGCCTATCAGCACCTTGCCTATCTTTTTAAAAACAAGAAAATAGAGCCGTTGCTGGTAACAGCTCCTTATGATGAGGAGGAGCAGAAAAAGCCTATACACCTGTCTGTACACGACGGTCAGGAAATGGACTATATAATATCGGGAACGTTGAAGTTCCAGATAGGCAGTCATATTGAAACGGTAAGTGAAGGCGACTGCATTTATTACGACAGCATGAATCCGCACGGAATGATAGCCGTTGACGGCAAGGACTGCAAGTTCTTGGCGATACTGATCTGATAAACAAAGGAACGGAAAGAAAAGTATATGGAACAGGTTAAAAATTACTACAAGAGATTTGTAAAAGAAGGCTTTGATGAGAACGGGATACTGAATAAGTTCGAGATAGACTGTCCCGATAACTATAACTTCGGTTACGATATTATAGATAAGTTCGGAGAAATCGAACCCGACAGGAGAGCGCTTATCCACATCGACCTTCAGGAAAACCGTCACGATTTTTCCTACTCACAGCTTTCGAAGCTGTCAACGCAGGCGGCAAATCTTTTCAAGTCATACGGTATAAAAAAAGGCGACAAGGTAATGCTGGTACTGAAAAGAAACTACCAGTTCTGGATTGCGATAATCGCTCTTATCAAGCTCGGTGCGGTTGCTATACCCGCAACGCATCTGCTGACAACACACGACTTTACCTATCGCTTTGAACGTGCAAGCGTAAAAGCTATAGTATGTACCGGCTATAATCCCGATATAGCCAAGTATGTCGATGAGGCGCAGGAAGAAATTCACGCTGACGGTCTTGTTAAATTTATAGCAAACGGTCACAAGGACGGCTGGATTCCGTTCGATGATGAAATTGCCGGAATGCCCGAAACTATGGAGCGTGTGCAGACGGATACAAGGGAGCATATGCTGTTATATTTCACATCGGGTACTACGGGCTATCCCAAGATGGTTGTCCATAATCACAGATATGCACTCGCACATATTCAGACTGCGGCACATTGGCAGAATGTCGATTCTGACGGTGTTCATCTTACAATATCAGATACAGGCTGGGGAAAAGCCGCCTGGGGCAAGCTGTTCGGTCAGATGTCGCTCGGTGCGTGCGTGTTCGTGTATGATTTTGACAAGTTCATACCGACCGATATGCTGAGGATAATGCAGAACTATAAGATAACCTCATTCTGTGCGCCTCCCACCATGTTCCGTTTCTTTATAAAGGAAGGTCTTGAAAACTACGATCTTTCGAGTCTTAAATATTCCGCTATTGCAGGCGAGGCACTCAACCCTGAGGTGTATAACAAGTGGCTTGAGTTTACCGGCCTTAAGCTGATGGAGGCATTCGGTCAGACCGAATCGACAGCACTGCTTGCAAATCTTGTAGGCATGACGCCTAAGCCCGGCTCAATGGGCAAGCCTACTCCGCTCTATGATGTCGACATTGTCGATGATGACGGAAATCCGGTGCCTGTCGGAGAAGTCGGTGAAATAGTAGTCCGTGCCGAACGTGGCAAGGACGGCCTTTTTGACGGTTATTACCGTGATGATGAGCTTACCGCTCAGGCATGGCACGATGGGCTGTATCATACAGGCGATACCGCTTGGAAGGATGAGGACGGCTACTTCTGGTATGTCGGAAGAAATGATGATGTTATCAAGGCGAGCGGTTACCGTATAGGACCTTTCGAGATTGAAAGCGTTCTGATAGCACACCCGTCTGTACTTGAGTGTGCTGTTACGGGTGCACCCGACCCTATAAGAGGTCAGGTGGTAAAGGCAACGATCGTTCTTGCAAGAGGCTACGAACCGTCCGATGAGCTTAAAAAAGAGCTTCAGACTTACGTTAAGAAGAACACTGCGCCTTATAAATATCCGAGAATAGTGGAGTTCGTTGACGAGCTTCCTAAAACTATCAGCGGCAAGATAAGAAGGGTACAGATTCGTAACGAGGATAACAAGAAAAACAGTTAATGACAGAATTCGCCGCAGGTAATACTTGCGGCGATAGTTTTAGAGGGCTTTATGGAGTATTACATCTATCTGTTGCAGATATTCGGCGGCGGTAACCCGAAAATTCACGAGGTGATAAAGGCATACGGTAATGCAAGACTTGCGTATGAGCATATCAGCAGTGGCGATATGTCGCATATACCTTCTAACCGTCACGAGTATGTCCGCCGAGCGTCGCTCGAACGCTCGAAGGTGATAATGGATTATTGCGCCGGGAATAATATCGGCATTGTCACAATTGACGACAGAAATTATCCCGAACAGCTTAAGAATATATATAATCCGCCCGTTCTGCTGTTTACTGCGGGAGATATAAACTGCCTGCAAGGTAAGCTGGCAGTGTCGATAGTAGGCCCCAGAAAGCCGTTTGGCAATGCGATAAGGCTTGCGGAAAACATCTGCTACAATCTTGCGAGAAGCGACATTGTTCTTGTAAGCGGTTTTGCACTGGGTATAGACAGGATAGCGCACAACAACAGCATCCGTCACCACAAGCCGACCGTGGCTGTGCTTGCCTGCGGAATAACTATTGATTATCCGAATAATTCATTCGGGCTGAGAAAGAACATAATCGACAACGGCGGACTTATTCTGTCGGAGCTGCTTCCGGACACACCGTGCAATTCCGATTATTTCAAATTCAGAAACCGTATTATTTCAGGGCTTTCAAAGGGTACTGTCGTGATAGGCGGCTACAACGGAAGCGGAAGCCTTATCACTGCAAACCATGCGTTCGAGCAGGACAGAGAGGTATTCTTTACTATACCTGACGATACGTTGGATAAGAAATACAGCCGTGTTATCAGATTTTTGCGTGACGGGGCGCATTCCGTTTATGATTTCTATGATATTATCAATGAGTTTTATCCTACTTATCGTGACATAATCGACGATACATATCTTGATAAGGAACAGCTGACAAGCTTTGTGATGCACGAGGATGTCAGGGAAACACCGCCTGCTGAGGATGAGCCGACGGTTTGCGAAGTAAAGGAACCTGAGCCTGCGAAAAAAGATGAGAAGAAGCCTCTGCCTAAGGTGAAGGCGGCAGATGCACCACGCTTTAAAATTACAGGTGTCAAGAATAAGGAAAAGGAAATAGATTATTTCCGGGTAACTCCCGAAAATGTGCTGAAAAAGCGAAAAAAAGCGGGAAAGCCTGCTACACTGAATGATACGGCAGTAAAAGAAAGAATTCCTATAATAGCGCCGATTGCCGAAGCCGATAACACGGATGTGAGTGAGGCAGAGCCGGTAACGGATAAGGAAGAAAAGCAGAGCGGACAAATTGCGGAAGCCGCAGAAAACGCATCGGGAGCCGCAGAAGTTCTCGGTATCATCGCAAACAGTGACGGAGTAACGCTTGATACGTTGCTTTCTGCCTGCAGTTTATCATTCGGGGAACTCAGCGAGATACTCGCCGACCTTGAAATAAGCGGCACTGTATCCTGCGGTGCGGGCGGAATATACACGGTAAAGAAGGAGCGGTAATGAATCGTTCACAGCTTGACAAATACATAACCGACTATTACGGCGTCAGAGCCGAAAGATTGTTTGAAAAGAATCCCGGTTTTCAGGCGTATCGTCATAATGATACGAAAAAGTGGTTCGCTATGATAATGGATTTGCCTGAAAGCAGGCTCGGACTTGACGGGCAGAAAATTACAGATGTCGTCAATCTAAAGTGCGACCCTATCCTCATCGGATCGCTGAGGCTGGAGCAGGGCTTTTATCCTGCGTATCATATGAATAAGGAAAACTGGATAACGGTCGCCCTTGATGAAATCGTACCCGATGAAAAACTAAGGATGCTTGTCGATATGAGTTATGAGCTGACAAGGAAAAAGCTCAGAAAAAATAAGTAAAGAATACCGCCTGTGAATGCAGTGAGCAAACACGGGCGGTAAATGTTTTATTTACTTTCTCATAAGTCTTAGTGAATTGAAGATAGCGATTATCGAAACGCCAACATCTGCGAAAACAGCCGCCCACATATTAGCAAGACCTAAAACGCCGAGTACCTGAATTATCAGCTTTACACCGAGTGCAAATATGATATTCTGGAGAACTATGCGGTTTGTTTTTTTGCTGATTGCAAATGCGTCGGCAAGCTGCATAGGATCGTCCTTCATAAGAACGCAGTCTGCGGTTTCTATGGCACTGTCTGCGCCCGAGCCGCCCATTGCAACGCCTATGTCGGCAGATGCTATTACGGGTGCGTCATTTATGCCGTCGCCTACAAACATTACCTTTTCATTGTCAGGAAGCTCCGACTTCATCTTAAGCGTAATTTCGCTCTTGTTTTCGGGGAGAAGCTCTGCGTAGTAATCTGTGATACCGAGCTTTTCAGCCGCCGCAGCTGCCGCAGACCTGTTGTCGCCTGTGAGCATTACGACCTTCACACCGTGATTTTTAAGCATCTTTACAGCTTCTGCCGAATGTTCCTTAGGCATATCTGCAATTTCGATAAGACCTGCATATTTATTGTCTACAGCCACATAAAGCACTGTGCCGTTTGCTTCGGGGCAGTTTATGCTGTAGTCAGCCATAAGTCTGCTGTTACCGCAGAGAACAGTCGAACCGGAAATCACAGCCTTGATGCCCTTGCCGGCTATCTCACTACACTCTGTAATCTGCGACTGGTCAATATCCGCACCGTATGCCTTTCTTACCGAAACGGCTATAGGGTGGTTGGAGTTGCTCTCGGCATAAGCCGCATATCGCAACAGCTCATCCTTGCTCATTCCAGCAGGCTCTGTCCTTGTAACCTCAAACTGACCTTTTGTAAGCGTGCCTGTCTTATCGAACAGTACGACCTTAGCCTTTGAGATTGCTTCAAGGTAGTTACTGCCTTTAACCAGTATACCCTTTGATGAAGCCTTGCCGATACCTGCAAAGTATCCGAGCGGTACGGAAATAACCAGTGCGCACGGGCATGAAATTACGAGGAAGATAAGACCTCTTTGTACCCACGTTACGAAATCAAAGCCGGTGAACAGGGGTGGGATAAGCGATATTATCACTGCCGCAAGTACGACTATTGGGGTGTAGTATTTTGCAAATACCGAGATGAAGTTTTCTGTCTTTGTCTTTTTCTCGACAGCGGATTCGACCATCTGTAGCATTTTGTATACCGTGCTGTCGGTGAACCGGCGTGTTGTTTTAAGCGTGATAACACCTGAAATGTTGATAGCGCCTGCGGGAACTTCATCATCTGCCGTAATATCTCTCGGTAAGCTCTCGCCTGTGAGGGCTGATGTATCTATTGATGTGTTACCGCTTTCGACAATGCCGTCAAGCGGTATCTTTTCGCCGGGCTTTACTCTTATTATACTGCCTGTTTCAACGTTTTCGGGATCGACTGTTATATATTCGCCGTCAATCAGAACATCGGCTGTTTCCGGCTTTGTCTTGATAAGAGAAGATATGCTTCTTCTTGACTTGTTCACGGCTATTGACTGGAAGAATTCGCCGACAGTGTAGAAGAGCATAACGGCGACCGCTTCTTCGTATTCTCCGAGTACGATAGCACCGATGCTTGCGATAAGCATAAGCGTGTTTTCGTTGAAGAAATTCTTCTTTGCTATCGCCTTTATTGAAGTGATTGCTACCTCAAGTCCGCAGATAACGTAAGCCGCAAGATACATCGAAAGTATCGCTATCTTAGGCACAAGCTGCTCTGTACCGATAGTTTTTTCAAGGATAAAAGCGACTATGAACAGAATGCCTGCGCTTGTCATCTTTATTATATCTTTAGTATAGCTTACCTTTTTCTCAACGTGGTTTTCCTTTTCGCTGACCGTTACATCCGGTTCAACGGCAGTTACCGTTGCTGTTACCTGCTTTAACAGTTCCTTGTCGGAGATTATCCTTGACGGTGTTACGGTAAGTTCCTTTTTGATGAAATTCATCTTTGCACCGTTCGCATAGTCGGATTTTTCAACAGCTTCTCTTACTTCTTCCGCACACTGTGCGCAGTCAAGGCCGTCTATTATATATTTCTTTTCCTTGAAACTCTGTTTTTCTCTGACGGTTACATCGGGTTCGAGCTTTGCGACAACTTCGGTGACCGTTGTCATAAGCTCATCGGGCGAACACGAATTTTCCGCTTCAACGGTAAGTTCCTGCTTCATAAAGTTCATTTCTGCCGATTTCACATGTTCGTCCTTTTCGACTTCCGCACGAATCTCCTCTGCACAGTGAGCGCAGTCAAGACCTTCTAAAATATAGATTCTTTTCATAAGCTACCACCTTTGATATGGTTGAAGTTTTGAACAATTGAGTAACTGTTCAAATGTATTGCCCGAAAAAACAGGAGATGCTATCTCCTTTGATTTTTCCCGTTTTACTCCATAATATGTTCAAGCGCATTGCTGAACACCGTGTTTACATGGTTGTCGCTGAGCATATAGTAAACGACTTTGCCTTGCTTTTCACTGCGTACAAGCTCTGCCTGCCGTAATACTCTCAGCTGGTGAGAGATTGCCGATGCTGTCATTCCGAGCAGTGCGGCGAGGTCGCACACGCACATTTTTGAGCGTGACAGCGAGTAGAGGATTTTAATCCTTGTTTCATCGCTTATAGCCTTGAAGAACATTGACAGCTTTTCAAACTGCATCTGTTCAAGCATCCTCTCACGCACATAGTTTACTACGTCCTCGTGTATCACATTACAGTTGCAGAATTCATTTTCGTCTTTTGCAGTGATATTTTCCGACTTTTCTGATTTGCTGACCGCCATTTTAACCTCATTTCATTTGAACGGTTGTTCAACTGTTTGTATTATAACACCGTCATACTGCATTGTCAATAGTTTCTTTATGATTTTTTGCTTTTCCTGCAAAATATTTTTCTGCAATACAGGAAAAGAAAGTTGTCTTATCATTTTCGGTGAAATCCTCATCGTCAAGCATAGCCGATACTTCACTCAGTAGCACATCGGCCTTTTCTCTTGTTTCTGTCGGAGAAGTGCCGTTGAAATACAGCTTTTCATCGCCTGACAGTATCAGATCCACAGTGTCGTCTGTCAGCAGCTCCTCGCTGACGCCGAGCAGTACCGCCATATCCGACAGCGTCTTTGCTCTCGGGGTCCTTGCACCGCTTATGTAGTTCGCAAGCGCTCTGTAGGTTATGGATACGGCAGACGCAAAGTCCGTCTTTTTATAGCCGTTTCTTTTAATAAGTATTTCCAGCTTGTCCTTAAGTTCCATAATTCCTCCGACTGAATTTCCTTTTACTATTATTATATCCTTACATTTACGGCTTGTCAATCAAAAAAATACATAAAAATTCGCTAAAATTCAACAATTATTCACTATATGCAGTATATTATGCAGTTTTGTGCATAAAAATACTTGACTTTGATGTGAAAAGGTGTATAATATTCAATGTGAGTTAAATCAGAAAGCAGAACGCCCGAAAGCGTCTGTGAGATAGAAAGGAAATAATAAAATGGCTAAAGAAATCAAAAAGATCGTACTTGCTTATTCAGGCGGACTTGATACATCCATCATCATTCCGTGGTTACACGAGAATTATCCCGGCTGTGAAGTAATCTGCGTAGCAGGTAACGTAGGACAGGACTCTGAAATAGTAGGTCTTGAAGAAAGAGCTAAGAAGACAGGCGCATCCAAGCTCTACATAGAAGATATACAGGACGAATTCGTAAACGACTTCATATTCCCCACACTCAAGGCAGGCGCTAAGTACGAGGGTTATCTGCTCGGTACTTCGTTCGCTCGTCCTCCTATAGCTAAAAGACTTGTTGAGATAGCTAAGAAGGAAGGCGCTGACGCTATCTGCCACGGCTGCACAGGTAAGGGCAACGATCAGGTACGTTTTGAGCTTACTATCAAGGCTCTGGCACCTGAGCTTGAGATTATCGCTCCCTGGAGAATATGGGATATCAAGTCAAGAGATCAGGAAATCGAGTATGCAGAGGCACACAATGTTCCGATAAAGATTACACGTGAAACCAACTACTCAAAGGATATGAACCTCTGGCACTTATCACACGAAGGTCTTGACCTTGAAGACCCCGCAAACGAGCCTCAGTACAATAAGAAGGGCTTCCTTGAACTTGGCGTTTCACCCGAGCAGGCTCCCGACAAGCCTACTTATGTTACAATACACTTTGAAAAGGGTATCCCCACTTCACTTAACGGTGAAAAGATGGACGGCGTAAAGCTCATAAAGACTCTTAACAAGCTCGGCGGCGAGAACGGCATCGGTCTGTTCGACGTTGTTGAAAACAGACTTGTAGGTATGAAGTCAAGAGGCGTTTACGAAACTCCCGGCGGAACAATCCTTTATCACGCTCACGAAGTTCTTGAAACTATCTGTCTTGATAAGGAAACACAGCACTACAAGTACGGTCTTGCACAGAAGTATGCAGACATCGTATATAACGGTCAGTGGTACACACCTTTAAGAGAGGCTATGGACGCTTTCGTTGACAAGACACAGGAAACTGTTACAGGCGACGTTAAGCTCAAGCTCTACAAGGGCAACATCATCAACGCAGGCGTTACATCACCCTACACACTGTACAGCGAAGACTTCGCTTCATTCGGTGAGGACGATGTTTACGATCAGACAGATTCAAAGGGCTTTATCAACCTGTTCGGTCTGCCGATAAAGGTCAAGGCTCTGCTTGATGCTGAGAGAAACAATAAGTAAGCTTTAAAAGCGTTACGGTAAATCCCGCAAGGTGTAAAACTATGCCTTGCGGCTTTTACGGTTTTTAAGATGCGATTTAAAACACGGTCGGTACGGCTGTGTTTTAAAAAGCGTTTTAATTACTTTTATATTTATAACGGAAAAAACAAAACGCTTTTTGCGTTATGAACATAAATCTGAAAGGAAATAACAGTATGTCTAAAATGATGTGGGCGGGAAGATTTTCAAAGGAGGTTGACTCAAAGGTCAACGATTTCAATTCTTCCATCTCATTTGATGCAAGAATGTACAAGCATGATATAAAAGGCTCTATAGCACACGCAACCATGCTCGGTGAGTGCGGTATTATCGACCCTGCGGACAGCAAGGTGATAATAGAAGGTCTTAACGGAATTTTAAGCGATATTGAAAACGGAACACTGCATTTCGATCCCAATGCGGAAGATATTCATATGTTCGTTGAGGCTGAGCTTACCGCACGAATAGGCGATGCGGGAAAGCGTCTGCACACTGCAAGGAGCAGAAACGATCAGGTGGCTCTTGATATAAAGCTCTATCTCAAGGATGAAGTCGATGAGATTGCAAAGCTTGTCCGTGAGCTTATAAACACTGTTATAGATATTGCAAAACAGCACACCGAAACCGTAATGCCGGGCTACACCCATTTACAGCGTGCACAGCCTGTTACATTCGCACATCATCTTATGGCATATGCACAGATGCTGACAAGAGATCTGACAAGACTTGCGGACTGTAAGGAAAGAATGGATGTAATGCCGCTCGGTTCGTGTGCGCTTGCAGGCACTACATACCCTCTTAACAGAAAGAGAACGGCAGAACTTCTCGGCTTCAAGGATATTACGATGAACAGCCTTGACGGCGTATCCGACAGGGATTTCTGCGTTGAGTTATGCTCCGATATTTCGATGCTTATGATGCACCTTTCGAGATTTTCGGAAGAGATAATCATGTGGTGCTCGTGGGAGTTCAAGTTTATTGAGCTTGACGATGCATATTCCACAGGCAGCTCGATAATGCCGCAGAAGAAGAACCCTGATGTTACGGAACTTATAAGAGGCAAGACGGCAAGGGTATACGGCGATCTGCAGACGCTTCTCACAATGATGAAGGGACTTCCGCTTGCATACAACAAGGATATGCAGGAGGACAAGGAGGCAATATTTGACGCAGTGGACACAGTAAAGCTGTGTATCTCGACATTTACTCCTATGCTTGCGACTATGACGGTACTTAAAGACAATATGCGTACTGCCGCCGCAAAGGGCTTTATCAACGCTACAGACTGTGCAGACTATCTTGTAAAGAAGGGACTTCCTTTCAGAACGGCATATAAGATAACCGGTACACTCGTTGCGCTTTGCATAGAGAAAAATACAACGCTTGAACAGCTACCGATAGAAGAATACAAGAAGCTGTGCGAAACGTTTGATAATGACGTATATGACGCTATCAGCCTTGATACCTGCGTTATGCAAAGAGGCGTTGACGGCGGACCTGCTCCGGATGCGGTAAAGCGTCAGATAGCTGAGCTTGAAGACAGACTGGGCGGTATCAACATCTGATGATAACTTATGAATACAGATTGCCGCACGATATAAATTCGTTCAGACGAAGCGTAGGCTGGTATGAGCTTTCGCCAAGACAGCTTAACTGTGCGCTTAAAAGCTCGGTGTTTGCGATAACGGCGCTTGACGGAGAAAAGGAAGTCGGCTCGGCAAGGGTAGTCGGTGACGGAGGCTATCAGTTCTTTATCAGCGATGTTATTGTACGTCCCGAATATCAGGGACAGGGAATAGGCAGAGAGATGCTTTCAAGGCTTATGGACAAGGCGTTGTCGGTAGCTGACGAGGGCGAAACGATAATGATAAATCTTATGGCGGCAAAGGATAAAGAGCCGTTCTACGAAAAGCTCGGATTTATGCGCAGACCTAATGATGAACGTGGCTGCGGAATGACAAGATTTCTTAAAAAATAAGAGGTGCTTATATGAGCGTAAAGGTGTATATTGACGGTCAGGAAGGAACGACCGGACTTAAAATTCTCGAACGTTTCAAGGACAGGAACGATATTGAAATAATGAAGATAGATGAGGATAAGAGAAAGGATAACGAGGAGCGTAAGAAGTTTATATGCTCGTCCGATTTCACGTTCCTTTGTCTGCCCGATGCCGCCGCAAGAGAGGCGGTAGAGCTTGCAAAGGGCAGTAACGTCCGAATTATAGATGCTTCTACGGCACATCGGATAAATCCCGACTGGGCATACGGTTTTCCCGAGCTTTCAAAGCAGCACAGAGAAAAGATTGCGGCTTCATCGAGAGTAGCTGTTCCCGGCTGTTATGCAAGCGGTTTTATTTCGCTTGTATATCCTCTTGTAAAGGCAGGCATAATGCCGAGCGATTATCCTGTTGTCGCTCATGCGGTATCCGGTTACAGCGGAGCGGGAAAGAAGGCTATCGCAGTGTACGAAAGCGATGAAAAGCCCGAAGAATTTTACAGCCCAAGACAGTATGCGCTTCCTCAGGAGCATAAGCACTTACCTGAAATGATGAAGATAAGCGGACTTGATTACAAGCCTGTATTTAATCCTCTGATATGCGATTATTTCAGCGGTATGGTCGTAACTGTTCCGGTACTTACAAGACTTCTGCCGAAGAAATATACGCTTGCCGATATTCATAAGGCTTTCACTGAGCATTATGCAGACGCAAATCTTGTAAAGGTGATGCCTGTTATGGGCGAGGGTGTGCTTGAAAACGGTTTTCTTGCCGCAAACACATTATCGGGTAAGAACAATATGGAAATATTCGTTTGCGGAAACGATGACCGTATAGTGCTTTGCTCAAGACTTGATAACTTAGGCAAGGGCGCAAGCGGTGCGGCTGTTCAGTGCCTTAACATAATGATGGGCATTGACGAAACGACCGGACTTGTATAATAAGTGAGGTAATAACAATGGTTGAATTTGATAATTATAAATTAGTGGATAAGGGTGTATGCGCCGCAAAAGGCTTTAAGGCGGGCGGTATCAATGTCGGCATAAAGCCCGGCTCGAAAAAGCGTGACCTTGCTGTGATAAGCTGTGACACAAAGTGCACTGCGGCGGCAATCTACACACAGAACAAGGTGAAGGGTGCGCCGATAACCGTTACAAAGGAGCACCTCAAGAACGGTATCGCTCAGGCGGTTATCGTAAACAGCGGTAACGCAAACACCTGTAACTCAAACGGTATTGAGATCGCAGAGCAGATGTGCGAGCTTTGCGCAAACGAACTCGGTATTGATAAGAATGATATGATAGTAGGCTCTACAGGCGTTATCGGACAGAAGCTGTCAATCGACCCTGTGAAGAACAATATCAAGACGCTTGTAGACAGCATAAGCGAGGACGGAAGCTCGCTTGCGTGTGAGGCGATAATGACGACCGATACACGCAAAAAGGAGCTTGCAGTAGAGTTTACGCTTGACGGCAAGACCTGTCATATCGGCGGTATCAGCAAGGGCAGCGGTATGATAAACCCCAATATGGCTACAATGCTTGCTTTTATCACAACCGATGTAAAGATAAATGCGGAGCTTCTGCATAAGGCACTGAAAAGGACAGCTGACATTACTTACAATATGGTAAGCGTGGATGGTGATACATCCACAAACGATACACTGTGCATAATGGCGTCGGGACTTGCAGGAAACAAGGAAATAACGGCAGAGGACAAGGATTATGAAGTGTTCATAAACGGTCTTTACGCTGTAATGATGAACCTTGCAAGAGAAACCGCCCGTGACGGAGAGGGTGCAACGAAGCTGATGGAATGCGTTGTTGACCACGCACCTACAGAAGCTGTTGCAAAGAGCGTTGCACTGTCTGTTATAAACAGCAGTCTTTTAAAGGCGGCTATATTTGCGGCAGACGCCAACTGGGGACGTATTCTCTGTGCGATAGGATATGCCGAGGGCGATTTTGATATTTCAAAGGTCGAGGTCGTTCTGTCATCTTCAAAGGGCAGTGTAAAGGTCTGCGAGAACGGCGCAGGTGTTGACTTCTCGGAGGATGAGGCATTCAAGATACTTTCAGAAGATGAAATTGTTATCAGGATTGATATGCACGACGGTGCGGATAAGTCGGTAGCTTGGGGCTGCGATCTGACTTATGAATATGTAAAGATAAACGCAGAATACAGAAGCTGACACCGAAAGGACAAAAGAAGATGGAACTTGAAAACGAAAAGAGAGCAAGTATACTCAGCGACGCACTTCCTTATATACAGCAGTATTCAAACAAGGTAGTAGTAGTCAAGTACGGCGGTAACGCAATGACAAACGATAAGCTGAAGCAGGCGGTAATGTCTGACCTTGTTCTGCTGTCGCTCTGCGGTATCAAGATAGTGCTTGTACACGGCGGCGGACCCGAAATAAACGCAATGCTGAAAAAAGTCGGCAAGGAGAGCAAGTTTGTAAACGGCCTTCGTTACACCGATGAAGAAACGATAAACATCGTTCAGATGGTGCTTTGCGGTAAGGTAAACAAGGATCTTGTCGATCTGCTTTACAGCCACAAGGGCAGAGCGGTAGGTCTTTGCGGTCTTGACGACCATATGATAGAGGCAGAACAGCTTGATCCGGATTTAGGTCTTGTAGGCGAGATTACTCAGGTAAACGTAAACCTTATAAACGATGTTCTCGAAAAGGGCTATATCCCTGTAATTTCGACTGTTGCGGCAGGCAAGGACGGAACCGTATACAATATCAATGCTGATACGGCGGCGGCAAGAATTGCGGCTGAGATGAAATCCGAAAACCTAATCCTTATGACAGATATAAAGGGACTTCTTGAGGATAAGGACGATGACAGCACGCTTATACATACTGTCGGAGTTTCAGAAGTGCCTTATCTCAAAAAGCAGGGGATAATCTCAGGCGGTATGATACCTAAGATAGATTGCTGTGTCGAGGCCGTCCGCAGAGGCGTAAAGAAAGCAAATATCATTGACGGCAGAATACCTCATTCAATACTTATAGAGCTGCTTACAAACGAGGGCGCAGGTACAATGATTATCTGACGGCAAACGATGCAGGCGGAAAGGACAGATATGAATACTATAGACAAATTCAATTCTCATATAATGGGATCATACGGCAGGCTGAATGTTGTTCTTGACAAGGGCGAGGATGACAAGGCAGTTGACGAAAACGGCAAGACGTATATAGATTTCGGCAGCGGTATCGGCACAAACTCGCTCGGTTACTGCAACAAGGAGTGGGCTGACGCTGTGTGCGAACAGGTACGCAGTATACAGCATACCTCAAATTATTATTACACAAAGGTTCAGGCTGAGTTTGCCGAGAGATTATCGGAAGCGGCAGGAATGAAGAATATGTTCCTTTGCAACAGCGGTGCTGAGGCAAACGAATGTGCTATCAAGATAGCAAGAAAGTACAGCTTCGACAAATACGGCAAGGGCAGACACAACATAATCACACTTGTAAACTCATTCCACGGCAGAACGCTCTGCACGCTGTCGGCTACGGGACAGGACGTGTTCCACAACTACTTCTTCCCGTTTGTTGACGGATTTATAAATGTTGAAGCAAACAACATAGAAGACCTTAAGGCAAAGCTCGATGATACGGTATGTGCCGTAATGTTTGAGTACATACAGGGCGAGGGCGGTGTTGTGCCGCTGGAGCAGAAGTTCGTTGACGCAATATTTGAGCTTTGCGCCGAGCGTGATGTGCTGACGATCTCGGACGAAGTACAGACGGGCGTCGGCAGAACAGGTAAATTCCTTGCAGGCGATAATTTCGGAAAGAAAGCCGATATAATAACTCTTGCAAAGGGCATAGCAGGCGGTATCCCGATGGGTGCGTGCCTCAGCGGCGACAAGTGTGCAGGTGTACTAACTCCCGGAACACACGGTTCGACATTCGGCGGAAATCCTATCGCTTGTGCAGGTGCAATTGAGGTGCTGAAGAAAGCGGCGGATCCGATTTTCTTGTCGCAGGTTGCAGATAAGGGAAGATATATAGCCGAAAAGCTGAAAGAGATACCCGAGGTCGAATCGGTTACTGGTATGGGTCTTATGATTGGCATAAAGCTAAAGACCAAGAATGCAAAGGATATACTGAATGCCGCTCTTGAACACGGACTTCTTATCCTTACCGCAAAGGAAAAGTTAAGACTTCTTCCTCCGCTCACTATCTCTTATGAGGATATTGACAGAGGTCTTGAAATACTCGCAGAACTTTTAAAATAAAAACTAAAACCGAAAGGAAAAAATTATGAAACATTTACTTAAGATGATGGATCTCAGCACAGAGGAAATCATTGAGATCCTCAATCTCGCAGATCAGCTCAAGTATGAGCTTAAGCACGGCATCCCTCACGATCATTTAAAGGGTAAGACGCTCGGTATGATCTTCCGCAAGGCTTCTACAAGAACCAGAGTTTCCTTTGAAACAGGTATGTATCAGCTCGGAGGCAATCCCCTTTACCTTTCAGCAAGCGATATGCAGATAGGCAGAGGCGAGCCTATACAGGATACGGCAAGAGTTTTATCGCGCTACATTGACGGTATTATGATAAGAACATTCGATCAGTCTGAGGTTGAAAATCTTGCGGAATACGGCAATATCCCGATAATCAACGGTCTTACTGACCTTTCTCATCCTTGCCAGGTGCTTGCTGATCTTATGACAATCCGTGAGTACAAGGGTAAGCTTGACGGTCTTAAGATGTGCTACATAGGCGACGGCAACAATATGGCAAACTCGCTCATTGTCGGCGGCTTAAAGACAGGTATGAGCGTATCTGTTGCTTGCCCTGAGAACTACCACCCTGCCGCTACAACACTTGCGTTTGCTAAGAAGTATGACTGCTTTGAACTGACAGACGATCCGATAAAGGCCGCAAAGGACGCAGACGTTATCTTCACAGACGTATGGGCATCTATGGGTCAGGAAGGCGAAGCCGAAATCAGAAAGAAAGCATTCAAGGGCTTCCAGATAAACGATGAGGTTATGGCTGTTGCTAAGCCCGACGCTATGGTGCAGCACTGCCTGCCCGCACACAGAGAAGAAGAAATTACAGCCAAGGTATTCGAAGAACACGCAAACGAAATCTTTGACGAGGCTGAAAACAGACTCCACGCACAGAAGGCAGTAATGGTACTGCTTATGGGTAATAAGGATTGATCCGGATAAAACTTAAATATCCGATACGGAGCAACGCATTATGTTGCTCCGTATTCGTGTAATATGGGGGAATAGTCATGACTAATCTGCTTATAAAACTGTTCGTAAAGGACAGCAAAAATACATCCGATCCCACTGTCAGAAAGCGTTACGGGTATCTCGGAGCATTTACCGGTATCGTACTTAACATACTTTTGTTTCTCGGAAAGCTGATTGCAGGTATATTATCAGGCGGTATCTCCGTAATCGCTGACGCATTCAATAACCTTTCAGACGCAGGCTCATCAATAATGACCTTTGTCGGCTTTAAAATGGCAGGAATGCCTGCAGACAGCGAACACCCCTACGGTCACGGCAGAATGGAGTATGTTTCGGGCATAATAATTTCTTTTATCATAATGATGATGGGCTTTGAGCTTGGTAAAAGCTCGGTCGAAAAAATCTTCTCGCCCGAAAAGTCGGAGTTCAGCATACTTGCCGTATCGGTGCTTGGAGCGTCGCTTCTTGTGAAGCTGTGGATGGCACTGTTCAACACAAAGCTTGGTCGGAAAATAGACAGTGCCACAATGAAGGCCGCAGCGGCAGATTCGCTGTCCGACTGCATTTCTACATCGGTGGTAATCATCTGTATGTTCATACAGCTGTTCAGCGGCTTTGAACTTGATGCATACGCAGGTATCGTTGTTGCACTTTTTATCCTATATACAGGCTTCAACACATTCAAGGAAAGCCTCACTCCGCTTCTTGGTACTAAGCCTAAAAAGGAACTGGTGGAGGAGATTGAAAACACTGTAATGAACTATGACGGAATAGTCGGCGTACACGATCTTATGGTGCATGATTACGGTGTAGGCAGAATGGTAATATCGCTCCATGCCGAAATAAGCAGTAAAACAGATATAATGCTTGCACACGAGCTTATAGATCTTATAGAGGACGATCTCAGAGAAAAGTACAGATGCAGTGTTACGATACATATGGATCCTGTCGTTGTGGACGATAAGAAGGCGGACGAGGTAAAAAAGGTGGTTCTTGATATAATAAAAAATATCGACAGCAGCCTTACTATTCACGATTTCCGCATTACCGACGGTGTTTCAAGGATAAATGTAATTTTCGATCTCGTAACGCCTTTCGGCTTCAGATATAAGGACGGGGAGCTTGCTCTTATGATAAAGAACGCAATTGCGGAAAAGGACGGCAGGCTTAATGCCGTAATCACCGTTGAACGCTCAATGTGCTGAATAATGCTTTTTAACGCACAAAGTCACAAAAGACTTTGTGCGTTTATTTTAAGTTGACTTGACACGGATTTTGTGATAAAATAAAACTATACTATATTATGAGAGAGTGTTTGTATGAACGGCAATAACGGAAAATGCGGAAAACTGTTTGTTATAGAAGGGCTTGACGGATGCGGTAAAAGCACACAGCTTGAGATGCTGAAAGCAAGCGCAGACAGCAATATCCGTTTTATCAGCTTTCCGAATTACAACAGTGCAAGCGGTGAGATAATCAAGGACTATCTCAGCGGCAAATTCTGCGAGGAAAACGGCAGAACGGGCGCATATACGGCCGGCAGTTTCTATGCGATAGACCGTTATATCAGCTACAAGACCGACTGGGAAAAGGATTATAAAGCGGGCAAGACCATAATAGCCGCAAGATACACCTCCTCAAATGCGATATATCAGATGGCAAAGCTGGAAAAGTCCCGATGGGATGAGTACCTTGAGTGGCTTGAGGATTACGAATACGATAAATTCGCAATACCACGTCCCGAAAGGATTATATTTCTGGATATGCCCGTAGAGGTGTCGCAAAAGCTCCTTTCCGCACGTTACGGCGGAGATGAGGCGAAGAAGGATATTCACGAAAGCAACGTTGCTTTTCTGAAGGCCTGTCGGGAAACGGCGCTATACACAGCCGACAAGAAGGGCTGGTATATACTGCTGTGCTCGGACGGTGAAAATCCTTACACTCCCGAAAAGATAAATAAGGAATTATCGGCGCTGATTTACGGCTGATAACAGACAAAAGCAAGGTAATATAAAGTGTTGGAATTAAAGAAAATTGAACTCAGCGACAAGCAGTGGATAGATCCGCTTCTGAAGCTGTCTGATTTCAGAGGTTGTGAGTATAACTTCACAAACAACTTTGTGTGGAGCGGTGTTTACAACATTACTGTAGGACGTTTTCAGGATTTTTATGTATCAAAACACGGAAACTGTTTCGTGTTTCCGGCAGGAAAAGGCGATACGGACGCACTGCTTTCAGAACTAAAAAATTACTGTGACAGTACGGGAATACCGTTTGAATTCTGCAGTATGGATATAAAGGACAAGCAGATGCTTGAACAGCGTTATCCCGGTATGTTCACCTTCGATACAAGCGAAGATCTGTACGACTATGTGTATCAGTCGCAGTCGCTTGCAACGCTCGGCGGAAAGAAACTGCATTCAAAGCGTAATTATATAAACCGTTTCAAACAGCTTAACTGGAGCTTTGAGGATATTACGCCGGACAATATTGACGAATGCAAGCAGATGAGCCTTGAATGGTGCATACGCAACGATTGCGATAAAAGCGAGGATAAATCGGAGGAAATGTGCGCTGTCGGAATAGGACTTGAGCATTTCTTCGACTTAGGTCTTGTCGGCGGAATCTTGAGAGTCGATGGCAGGATACAGGCGTTTTCGTACGGCGAACAGCAATGCAGTGATACGTTTGTGACCCACGTTGAAAAAGCGTTTACTGATTATGACGGAGCATATCCGATGATAAACTATATGATGGCAAACAGGTTCTGCAAAGGACTTGAATATATAAACAGGGAAGAGGATATGGGAGAGGAGAATCTCCGCAAGGCGAAGAAGTCTTATCACCCGTGTTTTATGGTTGAGAAGTTCAGTGCGGTTTATAATGCCGGGAAAGGACAATCAGAATGATATATGTATTTTTAGCGGACGGATTTGAAGAAACCGAGGCAATTGCCCCGATTGACATTTTAAAGAGATTCGGAAAAGAGGTAGTTACCGTCGGAATAGGCGGCGGTAAGATTACAGGCGCACACGGAATTACGGTTATTGCCGATATTACCGACAGCGATGTTATTATGACAGATAAGGTCGAGATGATAGTTCTTCCCGGCGGTATGCCCGGAACGCTCAACCTTGAGAAAAGCCCCGTTGTACAGGCGGCTATAAAATTCTGCGCCGATAATAAGAAAGCGATAGGTGCTATCTGTGCCGCTCCGTCTATAATCGGAAAGCTGGGACTTCTGAAAGGCAAAAAGGCAACTTGCTTCCCCGGCTTTGAACAATTCCTTGAGGGTGCAATGTTCACGGGCGACCTTGTAAATATTGATGATAACATAGTTACCGCAAAGGGCGCAGGTGCGGCTGTAGAATTCGGACTTGCACTCGGAGCATTACTCTGCGGTGAAGGAAAAGCAGAAAAGACAGCTAAGTCTTTACAGTGCAGATGAGCGTAAACGAGCAGAAAAAACAACTGAGAAAAGCCTTGCTTCAGAAGCGAAAACTGCTTTGCGACAGTGAAACGGCTGTTAAAAATGCCGCTATAACCGAGAATCTTTTAAGCCTTGAAAAAGTGCGGACGGCGGATATTATACTGCCGTTTGTTTCGACAGACGGCGAGGTGGATACGAGAGAATTCATAACACAGTGTCTCAAAGCAGGAAAGAATGTCGCTGTGCCGAGATGTATAGACGGCAGTAATATGGAGTTTTGCGTGATACATACGTTTGACGATCTTGAAAAAGGTATGTACGGAATCGACGAGCCGAAAAAGAGCTGTGCTGTGATTGATGCCGCCGGTGCGGAAAACAGCGTGCTGATAGTTCCTGCACTCTGCTTTAATGCTAAAGGCTTCAGACTCGGTTACGGCAAAGGCTATTATGACAGATTTATAAACGGTTACAAGGGCTATACTGTCGGAGTATGCTATGAAGAATTTCTGACGGAGGATATACCTGTCGATGATTACGACAGATGCGTTGATATAGTCATTACAGAAAAACGGAAAGGACAAAAATATGGAGAATAATCCTATGGATTTAACTCATAAGGATGAAAATACAGAAAGCACCGAAGAACGCACAATTATGATGGATTCGATAAAAGCGCTTCACACAGGCGAAGTGCGAAACGAAGATTCATCTGATGACAGCGGATACGAAAGCGTTCCTAGCGGTGAAGAATCGCATTCTGGGGACGGTGAGCCTGCGGAGGACGAGGTAACCGAAGAAGAATATCAGGAATATCTTGCGGCAAAAAAAGAACGCAACAAGAAAATCAAAGCGAAAAACCGCCACAGGAGAACATTTTCACATATTCTCACAGGCGTTCTGCTGTCTGTTTTCATCATATCAATTTCTGCGTTTCTTGCTACATACATTGTAAAGTCGGCGCTTGATTTTACGGGTATCGGAAAAACTTATTGCCAGGCTGAGATACATATAAACGAGGATTCGACAACAGATGAAATCGCTCAGGATCTTGCAAATCTCGGTATTATAAATATGCCGGATGTGTTCAAGCTCTATACCAAAATGTTCGGCAAGGGCGATAAGTTCATAAAGGGTACCTTCACGGTTGATACAACTATGTCGTACAGTGCGCTTATTTCTGAGCTGCAGACAGTGTCTACTGTAAATCAGACGGTTTCAATACAGATAACCGAGGGTATGACTATTGATGAGATTGCTCAGATGATGGAGGATAATCGTGTCTGCCGTGCCGAAGATTTCATGGAGCAGTGCAAGACGCTCGGAGATACTTATAAATTTCAGAAACGTCTTGAGAATAAAAAGCTGAAATATTATCAGATGGAAGGATATATATTCCCCGATACATACGAGTTCTATATTCTTCCTGCCCTTGAGGACAATAAGGAGCTTGATACAAGCGAGTATGCCGCAGATGCTCTTGATATTATATATCAGAACTTCAATAACAAGCTGACGGCACGTTACTATAACCGTATGAGCGAGCTTGGGCTTACGCTTGACGAAACCATAACGCTTGCTTCGATAGCACAGCGTGAGGCGGATACTACGACCAATATGGGCAATGTTGCATCGGTATTCTTCAACCGTATGGCTGATGCGGAAGCATTCCCGCATCTTGAATCGGACGTTACCGTACATTATGTTGATGAGCATATAAAACCGCATCTCACTTCATCGCAGTACGACCAGAAAATGTTTGACGCATATAACACCTATAAGTGTGACGGTATACCGATAGGACCTATCTGCAACCCCGGACTTGATGCTATAAAGGCTGTGCTTTATGCGCCTGAAACAAGCTATTACTACTTCTGTGCTGACCCTGACACAACAGAAATGTATTTTGCAGAAACTATTTCGGAGCATGAGGAGAATCTCCGCAAGTGCGGACTGGATCATGCGATAGCCGAATAATCAAACAATCAATATTCCGCCGCAGAGTTTTCTGCGGCGGAATGTCATAATAAGGTAAAAGAAAGGTTAAGTTTATGTTAGAACTTTTATCGCCTGCGGGTGATCTTGAATGTCTTATGTCTGCCGTTGATTACGGTTGTGACGCTGTATATCTCGGAAGTACAATGTTCGGTATGAGAGCAGGTGCGGCAAAATTCGATCCCGAAACGTTGAGGAAGGGTGTTGAATACGCTCACGCAAAGGGTGCAAGAGTATATCTTACCTGCAATACCGTTCCGTCAAACGATGAGATAGAACTGCTCCCCGAATTTATAAAAACCGCATACGACTGCGGAATAGATGCCGCAATAGTAAGCGACATCGGCTGTATTGCTCTGATAAAGCGTACCGTTCCCGATCTTGAGATCCATGTTTCTACACAGGCGGGAGTGGTAAACTATGTAACTGCAAACGAGCTGTACAAGATGGGTGCGAAGAGAGTAGTGCTTGCCCGTGAGGTAGATATTGAAAATATAAAGCGTATAAGGGATAACATACCTGAGGATATGGATATTGAAGTGTTCGTTCACGGGGCAATGTGCGTTTCATTTTCCGGAAGATGCCTGCTTTCCGCTTTTATGACAGGCAGAAATGCCAACAAGGGCGAATGCGCTCAGCCTTGTCGCTGGAAGTATCACTTAGTGGAAGAAAAACGGCCGGGCGACTACTATGAGCTGTCGGAGGGCGATGGCGGCTCTTATATCCTTAACGCTAAGGATATGTGCATGATAGAGCATCTTAAAGAACTTAAGGATGCGGGCGTTACCAGCTTCAAGATTGAAGGCAGAGCGAAATCCGCATATTATACGGCAACGGTAACGAATGCCTACAGAGCGGCGCTTGATGCGGTGAAAAACGGTGAACCGATTCCGAAATGGGCGGTTGAAGAAGTTTATAAGGTAAGTCACAGACAGTATTGCACGGGCTTTTATTTCAACAAGGATGACGCAAACCAGTATTACGAGAACAGCGGCTATATCCGTGAGTGCGACTTTGTCGGCGTAATTGACAGCTGTGAGAATGGTAGGGTAAATATCACTCAGAGAAACTATTTTACCGTTCACGATGACCTTGAAGTGCTGTCGCCCGGAAAGACGCCGGTAAAGCTGGATATTCCTTATCTGATAAATTCGAAGGGCGAGCAGACAGAGATAGCAAACCGTGCGACAGAAAAGATGTACTTTGACTATCCCGTTTCTTTCCCTCCTCATTCAATAATAAGAAAACCGTTGAGCAAAAAGTAAATTACGGAGGTAACTATCATGCTGAAAGCTCCGCAAAACCTGTTCGCTACCGCTTATGACGGATCGGTGCGATCCGACTGGCAGACGGTAAATGGCGCAGACGGCTATATATTGCAGTTCTATAATGCAGATGAACCGGAAAAGTGCATTAAAACACGCTATGCACAGAATAATTCAAAGCTGATACTTGGGTTTCGCAACGGCAGAAAGTATGTTGTACGGGTAAAAGCGTTCAGCTATCGTGACGGGAAAGAGGTATACGGTGAACTGTCACAGCCGGCAGAATTTACACCGATGTGCCATCACCTTAAAGCTCAGAATGTAATCACGATGAACAAGGGCGAAACGTCACAGATAGTATGGGAATGCAGAAATAAAGTGCCTGCCGTTACTTTTGAATGCGATGACAGCGATGTGGCGACCGTAACAAAGGGCGGACAGGTTACCGCTGTTTCGGACGGCGCGGCTGAGATAAAGCTGACGGCTGATGACGGTCAGACTTTTACTGTTAAGATAGTTGTCGGCAGGGATATGTCACGTTATCCGGCTACGGCAAGAATCATGCTCTGCGGCGATATAATGTGTTCGCTTGAGCATCAGCGGAAAGCCGCTTTGCGTTCGCTTGATTTTACAGACGCATTCGGAACGCTTAAAGAAACGGTCAGTTCAGCCGATTATTCTGTAGCGGTGCTTGAAACGACCTGCTTTGACGGAGCACCGTTTGAATATGAAAAGATACGCACAGACAGCGGAAGCCCCAATTGCAATTCTCCGTCCACCTTCATAGACGCAGTGAAAAACTGCGGATTCAATGCACTGGTAACCGCTAATAATCATAACTGTGATACAGGGCTTGAAGGGCTTCACGCTACCGTACAACGTATCAGAAACAGCGGTATGGCAAATATCGGTACGCTTGACGATGAAACTCATATTGCCGATATAAACGGCATAAAAGTAGGATTTGTCGCAGTAAATTCAATATCAAACGGGCTTGAGAAAAATATACCGCCCGAAATTATCGGGAAATATGAGCCTGAGCATTTCAGACAGCTTGTTGAAACGCTTAAAAATGAAGGTGCAGAGTATATAATCGCATATCAGCACTGGGGTGTTATGAATTCCGTTACGGTTCGAAATTCTCAGATAAAGACGGCTGAATATATGGCACAGTGCGGCGTGGATCTTATTATCGGTTCTCATCCGCACGTTATGCAGAGGGTCGGTAAAATACTCACATCCGCCGACAGAGAGGTGACGTGCTTCTATTCTTTAGGCAATCTTTTGTCATCTATGAAAGAGCTTCGTGAAAACCGTGAGAGTGTAATTGTAAATCTGATTCTCACAAGGACCGAAAGCGGAGTAAAGTCTGATATATCGTGCATTCCGACGCTTTGCAAGGATATCTCCGACGGATATACGGTAAGCGTTCTTGACGGGTCGCTGACACAAACAGAACAGATTTCCGAAAATCGCATAAGAGATATACTCGGCAAGGAGGGCGTTATACGAAAATACCCTAAATTCTTGCTGCAAGGCTCAGCCGTGCTGAGAAATATTTTCCGTGACAGCGGCTTTTCTTATGACGATACCGCTCTTATTCTATCGCCGTTATCGCTTGTAAGTAAAAAAAGCAATCTTTCGGGAAAAGCCGGCAGCCAAAGAAATAAAATTGATATAAATAAAAATTTCAAATCGTTTTTAGACGGCTCAGACAGCGATTATATCGTAATCGACCTTTATACTGCGGCGGCTGTTTCGTGCTACAAGTACGGCGACAGCTTCTATACGGCATCAGGCAGTTTTATTTCTTCCGATTTTTACAATTCCAATAAAGACAGGCTTGAAAAAATTTCTCCGCCTTTTGACGAAAAAACAGTAAAATCTGCGCTTAAAGAATATGCGAAAATTGTCTTGTCAAAATATGATAAGGATAAAATCATATTAGTGCGTTTAAAATTCAGCAATATCTGCGTAAAAGAAAATCAGCTAAGAAACGGTAAAAACAGAAATGCGTTGAATAAGCGGTTGAGGCTGTATGAGGATTATCTGATTTCTCTTTTACAGCCGGTGGTTATTGATGTTTCCGGCAATTATTTTATGTCGTCAAAAAGTGACAACATGATGTCCTTTGAGCCGCTTTTCTACGATGATGTAAGAATCAAGCTGAACTCAGCGGTAAAACGTATCCGCAAGGATACATATTTTTCTGCACCGGAAATAAGGCTGCAGCTTATGCGTGTCATAAAGTACTATGATAATATGACAGCAAGAGCCTATCAACCTGAACTGCTTGACAGGAATTATGTATCGGACAGAATGGCAGAGCTTACGTCAAAACAGTTTGTCGCTGATAATTTCGAGTATTTTGTATATCTGCGTGAAAATGAGATCCGTACCTATGATGATGCAAAAATCCTGCTTTCTGCTAAAGCCGTTGCAGAAAGGCTTATCTCGGCAATAAAAGCCGCTGAGTGTATTGACGGCGACCTTGGCGATTGCAGTTACGATGATATAAAGATCGTTTTCGATGAGAACTTCCTTATGAAAAAACAATTATCCCGTAAACTTTCTGAGGTTTACAAATATACTGTTCCCGATAACTGCGAACATATTTTTCTTATCAGAAACGACCGCAAATTGCTTGAAGACTACGAAGCACGGCACAAACCTGTATCGGTTGACATCTGGGGCAGCTGTATTTCCCGTGAATCCGTTAACCGCAATTCCTCAGGTATCTATGTCGATAAGTATATTTTCAAGCAGCCTTTTTTGCTTGCAGACGAGCCTGAAATGCCGTTTGACAATGATTTGTCGGCTGATAAATTCTGCGGCAGTAAGTGGCGAAGACGCACTGTTAAAGAGGCGTTTTTGCACGAAGGAAAACGCATTTTATCTTGCAGTAATGCCGAATGGCTGATTGTTGATATGTACGACCTTATCTGCAATATGCGTAAGTGCGGCGATTCGCTTTTCGAGGTGGATGATTTCATACTTCGCACCGCTTTTTACAAGTCGATTTCCGATAAATGCGAAAGCACATATTTATTTAAAGAAAGAAGCCGTGAATATCTCGAAAGAGCGCTTGAAAACTTCTGCAAATTTGTCACAGAGCGCTATGGAAAAAACGTTATTTTAATTAAAGCTGATCTTAAAGACCGTTATATTTCGCTTGACAATCGGTTAGAAATGTTATCCGACAGCGATAACACATTCAAAACCAAAAAAGCATTTATAAACGGATTTGAAGAAGAATTCGCACGTCTTACCGATTGCTGTGTAATTGATATTTCTAAAAGGTATTATGCCGATGACCGCTTTGCACTTGGCGGTGCGCATATCGTCCATTATGAAGATGAGTTCTACCGTCAATGCTGTAAGCATATAACGGCTTTCATCGGCGGTGCCGACATCCGTTATACCGATAAGGTCGATGAGGAGTATATCGCTCTGAGAGATATGAAAATTAGATAAAGATTAGCTATCCCCGTACAGTTTAATGCTGTATGGGGATAGTTTTGTATATATGTCCATTTTATCGGACAGGGGATATGGTAAAATTTATAATGGTAAGGTGAATGCGTTTCTACACAACGAGAGCCGCACAGACTTTCGACTGTGCGGCTCAGGTTGGTGCTGAACTAAGATACAACATAAAAATTATTTCAATCCACCGATATTATCTACCGGACCTTTATATTATACAGTTTATGCGGAAAAATTTCAAGATGATACCGAACTATATTATGTGATTGTCGCTATGCACAAATGCAATGACTAAAAATTGTTGATTTTCACGATTGACGTAAGTGCATCATTACGATATAATGTAGAAAAGCAGCAGATAACAACACTATGATAGTACATATAAATTGAAATTGATTTCAATAAATTCGACAAATTCTCTCATGGATTTGCAAAAAAATTACTTTTTCTTTCAGAAAAGCATTGAAATTTACATTTGCTGATAGTATACTTAATTTAGTGATATAATTCGATGGAGGATTATTATGGATCATATTGCTCATATAAAAAATACAGGCGGCTTAGATAATGAAAGTGTTACCGAAGAAACAGTCAGCGAGCATTGTAAGAAAACTGCTTTGTTGGCTCGTAGTTATTCAGCCCCGTTCAATATGGAAAGTACAGTTTTCGTTTCTGCTTTATTACATGACTTAGGAAAGTTAAATAACGATTTCGACGGATATATAAAGCACGAGAACGGTATTAAAAGAGGCGAAATCGATCACAGCTATGCGGGAGCAAAATTTCTTTTGGAACTGGTTTCAAACGATGATGATAAATATAAAAAAGAAGTCGCAAGATTAATTGCGAGAATCATCATTTCTCATCACGGGTTGAATGACTGGTACACACGGAACAATGATGATTATTTTGATTACAGATGCAGTAAAAATGAACGTTATGACGAAATCAAGAGCAACATAAGCGAGCTTATCTCTGATAGCGAACTTGATGAGTTGCTTAATAAAGCGGCTGATGAATATCGCAGAATTTTTGAAAAGATGAAAGAAATCTGCTGTGCCAAAGACAGAAAACAATATTTCACAACATTAGCTTTTTATCACGGATTGTTGGAAAGACTGACCGAGTCCTGCCTTATTGACGCTGACAGGACGGCGACAGCCGAATTTATGGAAGGTATTGAAATTACCGAACCGTCTGAAGATGAAATACGGCGTAATTGGCTTGATATGAAACAGCGTTTGGATAACAAGCTGAGTAAATTTTCCGGAAGCGACAGTTTAATATCAAAACTGCGAATGAACATTTCGGACAGATGCTGTGCATTTGCCAAAAATGATGTAGGTATAGCTCAGCTTATTGTTCCTACAGGTGGCGGCAAAACGCTTTCGGCATTGCGTTTTGCGATTGAGTATGCTGTTGAGCATAAAAAGGAGCGCATTTTTTATATTTCTCCTTTTATGTCAATACTTGAGCAGAATGGCGATGTGATCCGTGAGATAGCGGGAGATGATAATTACCTTGAGCATCACTCCGATATGTATTGCAAAATTATTGATAATAAGCATAAGAGTAATGAAGAAGTCAATGATGAGCTTGAGGACTATGAGCTGCGTTGCAGGCATTGGGATAAACAGGTTATTTGCACTACTATGGTGCAGTTCTTTGATACATTATTCTCGTCCAGGACCGAAGCTCTGAGAAGGATGCACAGATTTACTGATTCGGTAATCATAATTGATGAAGTGCAATCAATACCGATAAGGTGCGTATATTTGTTTAATCTTGCTATGAATTTTCTTTCCGAATTTATGGGATGCACGATAGTGTTATGTTCCGCTACACAGCCTACATTTGAACAGTGCAAGTATCCTATAATGCTTGACAAAGATAACTCAATGACAGGGGATTATACAAAGGATTTTGAAGATTTTAAAAGAACTGAAGTTGTATCGTTGCTGAATAATCAGGGAAATACTTATGAAGAAGCTGCGGTAATATGTATGGACAAGTACCGTGAGAACGGGAATCTTTTGTTTGTAGTCAACACGAAAACTGCGGCGGCAGAAATATTCAGGAATGTAACGCAACTTAATGACGAAGAAGAAATCAAGGCGAAAGTGGTTCACCTCAGCACAAATATGTGTCCGGCACACAGACGCAAGGCAATTGATGATATACGCCGTATGCTTGATAACAATGAACGTGTGATATGCATAACGACACAGCTTATAGAGGCAGGGGTCGATATCAGCTTTAAATGTGTAATACGTTCAAGTGCAGGTCTTGATAACATAGCTCAGGCGGCAGGAAGATGTAACAGAAACGGTGAAGATGATCGCAGGAATGTATATATAATCAAACTGAAGGATGAATATATAGAAAAGCTCGGAAAACTTAAAGAGGCACAGCGCCAATGCGGTTTGATAGTACGAAAATACGGATGTGAGCAACTGTTGTCGGTTGATATTATGAAAAGATATTTTCGTGATTACTATGAAGATTGTGCCTGTGACAGTAATGGCGATATGCTTGAATATCAAATCAGAAATTCAAATTACAGCCTTCTTGATCTGCTGTCTTGCAATATAATTTTTAGTAATGATAAAGGAAATTGGAGGTCAAGGCAGGCGTTCAAAACAGCAGGCGATAACTTCAGAATGATAGATAATAACACTATTGATATAATAGTGCCGTATAACGAAGAGGCGAGCAGAATAATCGAAGCTCTTAACGGTGAAACAACTATATCGCAGGCTCTTGAGCTTCAGCGTAAAGCACAGCAGTACATTGTAAATGTATACGATTATACATTTAAAAAGCTTGCTGAAAACGATGCTTTAAACGAGATCAAGGTAAGGCGGGATGAAAAAGTGTATATCTATGCGTTGAAAAAAGAGTTTTACAATAACGCTACAGGGCTAAGTACAGAGGGCAAACCTCAGGAAGCAATGTTCGTCTGAGCTTGCTTCAAATATCGGATATATACAACACGATGTGTGACCTGTCTGTTAGAACAGGCTGACATAAATTTTAAAATGCAAAATACGGGTAAAAGCGAAAGCACAAGCCCGAAAATAAAGGAGGTAAGAATTTTGAGCAAAACCGAACACGATAATATTGTCGAGTTCAAGGTGAGCGGAGATTTAGCACTGTTTGCAGACGTGCTGACACGTCCTGGCGGAGAAAAATTCAGTTATCCCATACCTACTTATGAGGCGCTGAAAGGCATACTAATGAGCGTATACTGGAAGCCGACTATCATATGGGTGATAGACGAGTGCAGGGTGATGAATAAGATCTCTATGGAACGTAAGGGCATCCGTCCGATAAAATACGGCGGAGGCAACGACCTTTCGTATTACACCTATCTTAAAGATGTGGAGTACAGGGTAAGAGCGCACTTTGAATGGAATGACAACCGTCCCGAGCTTGAAAAAGACCGGAACGAAAACAAGCATCATAACATTGCAAAACGCATGATACAGCGTGGCGGAAGGCGTGATATTTTCCTCGGTACAAGAGAATGTATGGGGTATGTCGAGCCTTGCAGCTATGATGAAGGTGTAAGCTATTATCAGGGTACTGAAATTCCATATGGCTTTATGTATCATGGCATTACTTATGCAGACGAAGCTGAGAGGGAAGAAGACAAGGGCAAACTTACCGTCAGATTCTGGCGGCCTGTTATGAAAGATGGGGTTATAAAGTTTGATCATCCGAATGATATTCCCGAATCTCAGAAAAGGCATATCCGTGATATGAAAATAAAGCCGTTTGATAAAGATCTTGATAATTTCAGCGGACTTGAAGAATTCGACTATATAGGCGGGGGTGATGATATTGAGTTGGACTGATGAATTGATGAGAGTATATGACATTCTGAATTCAACGAATGACCGAAATTTACTTCCGCTTTGTCATTCGACGCAGAATGCACAAATTACAATAGATATCAATTCAGATGGCACTATACCGTCAATAGGATTCGCAGAAAAAGTCGAAAAAGAAGATGCTGTTACAATAATTCCCGTAACAGAGGATTCATCGTCCAGAGGAGCGGGTATCAATCCGCATCCGCTTGCAGATAAACTGATATATATTGCAGGCGATTATCCTAAGTATGCAGATGTCAAAAAAAGCGACAACAGCGATTATTATAATGCGTATATCGAAAATCTGAAAAAATGGTGCGAGTCAGGATCTGCACCGCAGGAAGTAAAGGCTGTATACACTTATCTTTCCAAAGGCACTATAATTGCCGATCTGATTGACGCAGGGATATTCACTTTGAATGAAAAAGGCAAATTATCCGATGAAAAGATAGCCAATACCGATCCCGCAGATTGCTTTGTGAGATTCAGCGTTGACGGAAAAAAGCTATGGAAAGACGAGAGCTTGTATCAGGCGTATATAGCGTATGTCTGCGGCGATTGTGCAACTTCGGATATTTGCTATGCTACAGGCGAACATGGCGGTATAACATATAAGCATCCGTCTAAAATACGAAATACCGGCGATAAGGCAAAGCTGTTTTCCACAAACGATGAAAGCGGTTTTTCATATAGAGGAAGATTTGCGGATAAAACTCAGGCTACCGCAATCAGCTTTGACTACTCGCAGAAGTTACACAATGCGCTTAAATGCCTGATAAAAAAACAAGGCTATATTGTAGACGGTCTGTGCATTCTGGTATGGGAAAATAATCTTGAAGAAATTCAAAAGCCTTTTGAGGGATGCAGTTTTGATGACGATGAAGATGGCTATATTCCTGAAAGCAACACCGGCGAAATAAACAAAACGCTTACGATAGCTTCTATTACGGGTACCAAAAACAAATACAAAAGCGATTCTAAAACTCTTTTGATTATGTTCGACAGTGCTACAACGGGAAGACTTTCAATGACGGAATATGCTGAGGTTGCAACCTCGGATTATCTTTCTAACCTTGAAAAATGGCATAGAGATACCTCGTGGATATGCTATGGTAAACGCCGTTCTTTTTCTGTATATGAAATTGCCGCCTGTGCTTATGGCAATGAAGAAGGAAGTGTGCTTAAGCCGGGCGAAAAAACAAAAAAAGATGTTTATCAGCGACTTATTCCGTATATCGTATGCGGCGGAAGAATACCGCAGGATATAGTAAACCAACTGTTCATCAGAGCTTGCAGATACAATGCCTTTGATAATAAAAGCAACAACTGGCAAAGAGTTGTTAACTGTGCCTGCGGTATGATACGAAAAAGAATTATCGAAACAAAAGGAGAGTGTACAATGTCACTTGAAAAAGAATGCTGCGACAGAGATTATCTGTACGGCAGACTGCTTGCAGTAGCAGATTATGCGGAAGGTTCAACGTATGACGATAACGAAAACCGACCGACTAACGCAAAGCGCTTGATTGAGGCATTTTCAAATCACCCGTGCGAAACGTGGAAGGTGCTTTGTCTGAGTCTCAGACCGTATCTCAACAGAATGAATATCGGTAAGAGAAGTTATTTTGAGCGTATGATAAATCAGATCACAGCGATGTTCCCGTTGGATACCTACAACGATAATTCGCCGTTGTCTTCGGAATTTCTGCACGCATACAGCTGTCAGATGAATGATTTTTTCACAAAGAAAACAGACGATAACAAGGAGGAAGAATAATTATGAGCACATTAGCAAACAAGGTTGATTTTGAGGTTATTATCTCAGCAACAGACGCAAACCCCAACGGCGATCCTTTAAGCGGTAACCGTCCCAGAATAAATTCAAAGGGTCTGGGTGAGATTTCAGATGTCTGCATCAAGCGTAAGATACGCAACAGACTTCAGAATATGGGCGAAAGAATATTCGTACAGAGTGATGACAAGTGTGATGACGGATGCGACAGCTTAAGAGCAAGAGCGGAATCTTGCGATGAACTCAAAAAAGCATCTTCAGGCAAGAATACCAACAAGGATGAATACGCAAGGATCGCTTGTGAACAGTGGATAGATGTCCGCAGCTTTGGTCAGGTTTTCGCCTTTAAAGGTGATGCGGTTTCTGTTGGCGTAAGAGGTCCGGTATCAATCAGCATCGCAAAGAGCGTATCTCCTATTGAAATAATCAGTATGCAGATAACAAAGAGCGTAAACGGAGAGAGCGGTAAGAACGGTAAAGCTTCTGATACTATGGGTACAAAAAACCGTGTTGGTTTTGGTCTGTATGTATTCAAGGGCAGTATTAACTGCCAGCTAGCTGAAAAAACAGGCTTCAGCGACGAAGATGCGGAAAAGATAAAAAAGGCACTCGTAACGCTGTTTGAAAACGATTGTTCTTCCGCACGTCCCGAAGGAAGCATGCAGGTGTGCAGAGTTTACTGGTGGAAGCATGACGGTAAAACACCTAAGGTATCTTCTGCAAAGATACATAATGCTGTTCAGATAAAGGAAAAGGCTGAGCTTAACGGAAAGGAACCTAATTCTGTAGAAGATTATGATATTGTTCTCAACAATCCCGAGGGTGCAGTACAGCCTGAGATAATTGACAATATTTAATGAGCTACAGTGAAGATGAATATCTGATGATTTCCGGCATACAGCATTTTGTGTTTTGCAAACGACAATGGGCATTATTGCACATTGAACAACAATGGAACGAAAACTACCTCACGGTTGACGGCAACATTCTTCATCGTAATGCACACGACGGAGATTTTACCGAAATGCGAAGGGATGTTATTGTTACCAGAAGTATGCCGGTTTCTTCATCGGAATACGGTATCAGCGGTGAATGCGATATAGTTGAATTCCATAGGTCAAAAGACGGAATATGTCTTTTTGGCAGAGAAGGAAAGTACAGCGTTATTCCCGTAGAATATAAAAGGGGAAGACCTATTGACAGCGACTGTAACGATCTTCAGCTTATCGCACAGGCTGTTTGCCTTGAGGAAATGCTGTGTTGCAGCATACCGTACGGATATATGTATTATGGGCAGATAAGGCGCAGGGTGAAAGTTGAGTTCACCGATGAATTAAGAGTAAGACTTTCGTCTGTATTGAACGAAATGCACAGGCTGTATAAGGCACACCATACACCTGTTGTAAAAAAGAGCAGGAGTTGTAATGCCTGTTCGATGAACAATTTGTGTTTACCCTCGGCAACATCTTCGTCAGCATCGGAATATATTAAAAATCGCTTGAAAGGGGACAGTATATGAGAAAGCTCAGAAATACGCTTTATGTAATCACGCCGGACAAATATCTGTCCCTTGACGGCGAAAATATAGTAATGCACAGCAAAGACGATACGCAAACACGTCTTCCTTTGCATAATGTCGAGGATATTGTGATATTCGGCGGCAGGGGAGCCAGTCCTGCATTGATGAATAAATGCACTGAAGATAATATCGGGCTTACATTTATGAGCCACAGCGGAAAATTTCTTGCAAGAGCAGAGGGAGCAATCAGCGGAAATGTGTATCTGCGACGGGAACAGTTCAGAATAGCGGATGATGAGGCGAGAAGTCTTTCTGTAGCAAAGAATTTTATTATCGGAAAACTGTTTAACAGCCGCTATGTTATCGAAAGAGCAGTAAGAGATCATTCTTTACAAGTTGATGTTGATAAACTGAAAAACCGTTCCGATCTTCTTTCACAGGCTATAATCAAGTGTCAGAGCGTTTCTGATATTGATACTTTACGTGGAATCGAGGGAGAATCCGCACAGCTCTACTTTTCGGTTTTTGATGAATTTATACTTCAACAGAAAGATGAGTTCCGTTTTGTAACAAGAAGTAAACGGCCGCCGCTTGATAACGTCAATGCTTTACTGTCTTTTTCGTATTCTGTTGCAACCGGTATGTGTACCTCTGCACTTGAAACCGTAGGACTTGATCCTTACGTCGGGTTTATGCACACAGACCGCCCCGGCAGACGTTCGCTTGCACTTGATCTTGTAGAAGAATTCCGAGCGATAATGTGCGACAGATTTGTTATAAGTCTTATCAACAAGCGTATTATAAATAACGGCGATTTTGAGAAGAAGGAAGATGGCGCAGTATTATTAAGCGAAGACGGCAGAAAGGTCTTTCTGACGCATTGGCAGAACAGAAAACAGGATATTGTTATGCATCCGTTTTTAAAGGAAAAGGTTGAATGGGGCCTGCTTCCTTATATACAGGCACTTCTGCTTTCAAGATATATCCGAGGCGATCTGGATGAATATCCTATGTTGCTCTGGAGGTAGTTATGCTTCTGTTAATAACTTATGATGTAAACACCGAAACATCGGCCGGCAAAAGTCGACTTAGGAAAGTTGCAAAACAATGTCTCAATTACGGTATCAGAGTTCAGAATTCGGTTTTTGAATGTGTTGTAGATGCAACTCAGGCACACGAACTGAAATTTAAACTCAAAGAACTTATTGATACAGAAAAAGACAGTCTTAGATTCTATAATCTTGGCGATAAATACTCAAATCGTATTGAGCATTACGGAGCTAAGTCCGCAATCAAGGTTGAAGAACCTTTGATTTTCTAGATTTGTGCGAATGTGTAGTGCGCAGAATTTTCCGTAGACATTCGCACACGATAATTTACTTATAAAGGAAATTATCAAAGTGCAAATTTAGTTATTAATGATTTTATTGAGGGAAAATGTCCGAAATGTGATATTTAGCTTCAAGATAAAGATAATCATTGTATAAATTTGCTGTCGCCCTCTTCACGAGGGCGTGGATTGAAATATTTGCGCACATATCACGCACAACACGCTCAAATCGTCGCCCTCTTCACGAGGGCGTGGATTGAAATTGCGTCGCAGAATTATAAAGACCATGTACCGCTAGGTCGCCCTCTTCACGAGGGCGTGGATTGAAATGCCCCGAAGGGCGAGAGCCGAAGCTCTCAATCCTGTCGCCCTCTTCACGAGGGCGTGGATTGAAATACAAACACAAATTTCCTTGCCTGTAATTTGGGTAAAGTCGCCCTCTTCACGAGGGCGTGGATTGAAATGTGTAGCAGGCGAAAACGGCATACTGGGCATGTATGTCGCCCTCTTCACGAGGGCGTGGATTGAAATAGACTGCTACGCAGGGCAATTTTTCAGGGGCATGGTCGCCCTCTTCACGAGGGCGTGGATTGAAATGGTATGCTTACTGTCGCTTACATTTTTTCCCACGGTCGCCCTCTTCACGAGGGCGTGGATTGAAATTGTCATACTGATATAATCTATCCGCGTAATATTTGTCGCCCTCTTCACGAGGGCGTGGATTGAAATACGCATAGTTAGTGCGGTGTCAACTTTTGGGACAGTCGCCCTCTTCACGAGGGCGTGGATTGAAATCGATATAGTCGTTATACTCAGACGTGATAAAACTTGTCGCCCTCTTCACGAGGGCGTGGATTGAAATCGGATGTCAAGTCCGCTTTTTACGTGATGAACTATGTCGCCCTCTTCACGAGGGCGTGGATTGAAATCTTTATGAACGGCGGCGAAAACAAATCAGATGTCAAGGGTCGCCCTCTTCACGAGGGCGTGGATTGAAATATGGAGGACATTGCCCAGCAGGTAGCAGATTATTGTCGCCCTCTTCACGAGGGCGTGGATTGAAATGACCGTTTCAAACTGGCTTTCGTACGCCAGCCAAGTCGCCCTCTTCACGAGGGCGTGGATTGAAATCTTAATTGCACCAGTACATGGATGTGGCGACGCACGTCGCCCTCTTCACGAGGGCGTGGATTGAAATTGAGAGGTTGACCTTATCAGCCTCATCCCAACCCGGTCGCCCTCTTCACGAGGGCGTGGATTGAAATTTAATCCGTACTATAACGCACTTGGGGTCGTAACGTCGCCCTCTTCACGAGGGCGTGGATTGAAATTGTCGGCGCTGATAAATCGCATAGCCGAGGTAAAGGTCGCCCTCTTCACGAGGGCGTGGATTGAAATTGTAGTCGATTTTCTTTGACTTTTTGACTTTTTGCAGTCGCCCTCTTCACGAGGGCGTGGATTGAAATAGACTGTCAGCGATACCCTGACAGTCATCGGAGCGTCGCCCTCTTCACGAGGGCGTGGATTGAAATATGCAGATATGGTAAGGAGGATTTACAATGATTGGTCGCCCTCTTCACGAGGGCGTGGATTGAAATTGACACCCGGACTGATGACTTGACCGACACTAACGTCGCCCTCTTCACGAGGGCGTGGATTGAAATCTTAGCTCCGTGGAAATTTTTTTGTGCCGCTCTGTCGCCCTCTTCACGAGGGCGTGGATTGAAATATTTTTATTAAACTTTATGTTATCACAGGATAATGTCGCCCTCTTCACGAGGGCGTGGATTGAAATACGGTTTCTGCTATGTCCCGTCCTCATATCACACGTCGCCCTCTTCACGAGGGCGTGGATTGAAATTTAATCAAACTATAGCACAAATAGGCAAAAAATGGTCGCCCTCTTCACGAGGGCGTGGATTGAAATAAGAATGCTCGGGCGGTCACCCCGAATGGCATAGTCGCCCTCTTCACGAGGGCGTGGATTGAAATAACACACAACACCTAAAAAAGTTACAAAAAAAATGGTCGCCCTCTTCACGAGGGCGTGGATTGAAATCTGATATGTATGATGAACACATTGACCCTAAAGCGTCGCCCTCTTCACGAGGGCGTGGATTGAAATTTAAAGGCGATACTATCCCTAAACAGTATCTTGACGTCGCCCTCTTCACGAGGGCGTGGATTGAAATATCAACGGCAATTTTCGTTTTAAAGACCTCGCTTGTCGCCCTCTTCACGAGGGCGTGGATTGAAATTTTACGGCATCAAAGACCTTGACAACAGTATGATGTCGCCCTCTTCACGAGGGCGTGGATTGAAATAGCGGACGGTCTTGCAGTAAGAGTAGTTTACGGCTGTCGCCCTCTTCACGAGGGCGTGGATTGAAATTTCAGCCTCGGCATTATGTTTTTGCCGACCGTTGGTCGCCCTCTTCACGAGGGCGTGGATTGAAATACACTGTTTCTGTTCCCATTTCGGTGGCGATTGAGGTCGCCCTCTTCACGAGGGCGTGGATTGAAATCATATATTACTTATAACGTTACAACAGACAGCTTCGTCGCCCTCTTCACGAGGGCGTGGATTGAAATCTTTATCAGCTTTGCAACGCCCTTAAGGATTTTCGTCGCCCTCTTCACGAGGGCGTGGATTGAAATCACGCTTACCAAAAGTTCCTTTTTTAAGCATTTGGTCGCCCTCTTCACGAGGGCGTGGATTGAAATGATTTCGTCAATTTTCCGCATTACCGAGTTGTAAAGGTCGCCCTCTTCACGAGGGCGTGGATTGAAATGTCAAAATCGGAGTTGACGACCAAGCGAGTGACAGTCGCCCTCTTCACGAGGGCGTGGATTGAAATAATTCGGTTGTCGGTTCTGTTGCCATTTATGTGGGTCGCCCTCTTCACGAGGGCGTGGATTGAAATTCAGCGATGAGGAAATTTTGCTTACCTTGTCACTCGGTCGCCCTCTTCACGAGGGCGTGGATTGAAATGGGCATTGTAGAGGGGAATGTAGAGGACTTTGTAGTCGCCCTCTTCACGAGGGCGTGGATTGAAATTTCCTTTCCGCCTCGTATTTGCTAACTTTATTTTAGTCGCCCTCTTCACGAGGGCGTGGATTGAAATGTCAAAATCGGAGTTGACGACCAAGCGAGTGACAGTCGCCCTCTTCACGAGGGCGTGGATTGAAATAAGTCGTGCGTATCGCAGGAAACAGAGTAACTTCGGTCGCCCTCTTCACGAGGGCGTGGATTGAAATTTACTCCCACCGTGTTAAATCTTGAGTTTTGCTCAGTCGCCCTCTTCACGAGGGCGTGGATTGAAATTTTTGATGTTGTTCCCATAATGTCAAGATTTGCGTCGCCCTCTTCACGAGGGCGTGGATTGAAATCATATATTCGTTTGCTGATAAACCTGCGGTTTTGTCGCCCTCTTCACGAGGGCGTGGATTGAAATTTTAAGCATTTGGCTTATATTACTTATATTGCAACGTCGCCCTCTTCACGAGGGCGTGGATTGAAATGCTTCAGACGACTAAAAGCGGCAAGGGTCAGATTGTCGCCCTCTTCACGAGGGCGTGGATTGAAATCCTTATCTGCGACATTGTTTTTATAATGTTCTGGTCGCCCTCTTCACGAGGGCGTGGATTGAAATTTTGCCGCTTCTTTATGACTAACGATGTTATCAAGTCGCCCTCTTCACGAGGGCGTGGATTGAAATGAACTCCATGTCAGCCCTGAGGGGGCAAAATTGTGTCGCCCTCTTCACGAGGGCGTGGATTGAAATATCGAAAAAATTGTAACTACCATGTTTACAGCGAGTCGCCCTCTTCACGAGGGCGTGGATTGAAATAATATTATACAGTCCAAAGTATTTAAAAATAATGGTCGCCCTCTTCACGAGGGCGTGGATTGAAATCGATTGCCTGTTGTGTTGCCATGTTTTGGCAGAATGTCGCCCTCTTCACGAGGGCGTGGATTGAAATATTATTAACATACTCAACATCAGTAATAAAAGCAGTCGCCCTCTTCACGAGGGCGTGGATTGAAATAATATTATACAGTCCAAAGTATTTAAAAATAATGCGTCGCCCTCTTCACGAGGGCGTGGATTGAAATATTGACCGATACGGTATAGGCTGTATATAAAAAGGTCGCCCTCTTCACGAGGGCGTGGATTGAAATCCACGTTTGCTAAAGTTTCCCATAAGCACAAGCCGTCGCCCTCTTCACGAGGGCGTGGATTGAAATATTATCACACCCTGTGCTGTGGACGATTATTCCAAGTCGCCCTCTTCACGAGGGCGTGGATTGAAATCTGACGTGAAGTCGGCGTTTTATGTGATGAACTATGTCGCCCTCTTCACGAGGGCGTGGATTGAAATAATCGCCGTTTCGCCTGCTGTCGCAAAACGATGTGTCGCCCTCTTCACGAGGGCGTGGATTGAAATTCTTTGCCCTCAGCAACATACACCCACCCTCCTTTGTCGCCCTCTTCACGAGGGCGTGGATTGAAATCGATTGCCTGTTGTGTTGCCATGTTTTGGCAGAAGTCGCCCTCTTCACGAGGGCGTGGATTGAAATACTTGTGCCAATATCTCCACCCGTGTATGTACTAGTCGCCCTCTTCACGAGGGCGTGGATTGAAATAGACTGTTTCGGACGATATGACCTTTTTAAAAAAGGTCGCCCTCTTCACGAGGGCGTGGATTGAAATAGAACGAATTTTTATCTGCGCTGATAAATCGCATGTCGCCCTCTTCACGAGGGCGTGGATTGAAATCGCCCTTTGACAATGTAGCTGTCGCAGGGGATATGTCGCCCTCTTCACGAGGGCGTGGATTGAAATAGCCTGTGAAAACTCGTGGTAATTCTCATCGCCCTGTCGCCCTCTTCACGAGGGCGTGGATTGAAATCCATAAGCACAAGCCGCCGTCAAGAGCCGACTGTGTCGCCCTCTTCACGAGGGCGTGGATTGAAATCACAGGCTGAAATGGAAGCTCTTGACAGCGTGCGTCGCCCTCTTCACGAGGGCGTGGATTGAAATATCGAAAAAATTGTAACTACCATGTTTACAGCGAGTCGCCCTCTTCACGAGGGCGTGGATTGAAATGCCCGCCACACGAATGTAATTATTTACCACGTTGGTCGCCCTCTTCACGAGGGCGTGGATTGAAATGCCAGTTGTCATTTTTATCACCTCTTTTATATTAGTCGCCCTCTTCACGAGGGCGTGGATTGAAATATTTTTATTAAACTTTATGCTATCACAAGATAATTTGTCGCCCTCTTCACGAGGGCGTGGATTGAAATACAATACTCGCCGTTATCATCAAGTACATCTGAGTCGCCCTCTTCACGAGGGCGTGGATTGAAATTTAATGCCGCTATCGAATACTGCGCATATCTTTGGTCGCCCTCTTCACGAGGGCGTGGATTGAAATATTTGCGCACAGATCACGCACAACACGCTCAAAGTCGCCCTCTTCACGAGGGCGTGGATTGAAATCCTGCTATTTGCTCAAATCCACGCTTTGCGGTGTGTCGCCCTCTTCACGAGGGCGTGGATTGAAATATCATACATATCAGGAAAATTTGATTCCCAGTCCGTCGCCCTCTTCACGAGGGCGTGGATTGAAATAAATATAAAAAACCTGTCATTTCGTCATACTCACGTCGCCCTCTTCACGAGGGCGTGGATTGAAATTTTATGAAAATGATAAATGCAAACTGTGACAAAATGTCGCCCTCTTCACGAGGGCGTGGATTGAAATATCACATCTTTAGGATTTCTCCTATCCACATTGGTCGCCCTCTTCACGAGGGCGTGGATTGAAATATCATTTAGCAAATGCCGTTCATACTTGAATCCCGTCGCCCTCTTCACGAGGGCGTGGATTGAAATCACCACCGAATTTTGCGACCCATATATGTAGCCCGTCGCCCTCTTCACGAGGGCGTGGATTGAAATCCTTTGGGGAACGGCTAACCCCGTTCCCCTTATTTGTCGCCCTCTTCACGAGGGCGTGGATTGAAATAATGTCGTAAAATGCTGTTACCAACGGGTCACCGTCGCCCTCTTCACGAGGGCGTGGATTGAAATTCAAAATCGTGTACAGTTTGATTATGAATTTTGTCGTCGCCCTCTTCACGAGGGCGTGGATTGAAATACGAAATAGCCCGACAAGCGTCTTGCCCTTGCGAGTCGCCCTCTTCACGAGGGCGTGGATTGAAATCCCGATAGTATGGCTTGTCCAGTCTGACGGCGCAGGTCGCCCTCTTCACGAGGGCGTGGATTGAAATCACCTCATCTGCGTCAAACACAGTTCCGCAGTCAGTCGCCCTCTTCACGAGGGCGTGGATTGAAATGGCACTTGCCAGCGTTGTAAACAATATCAATGTGTCGCCCTCTTCACGAGGGCGTGGATTGAAATTCAAAATCGTGTACAGTTTGATTATGAATTTTGTGTCGCCCTCTTCACGAGGGCGTGGATTGAAATCGTTGTCAATAATCTTGCTGTAACGGTCGAGAAAGTCGCCCTCTTCACGAGGGCGTGGATTGAAATATCGCCTACTATCGCAATAGGTGATATTATCCCTGGTCGCCCTCTTCACGAGGGCGTGGATTGAAATAAGGAGGGATAATATGTACTATAATCAAAATTACAGTCGCCCTCTTCACGAGGGCGTGGATTGAAATCGCATTACCGAGTTGTAAAGCCGCCCGTTTGTTGTCGCCCTCTTCACGAGGGCGTGGATTGAAATAAGGTCTAAAATGTCCTTGTCGATAATATCAAGCGGTCGCCCTCTTCACGAGGGCGTGGATTGAAATTTTGTTCCTGCATCGACTTCCTGTCGGGTGTAATGTCGCCCTCTTCACGAGGGCGTGGATTGAAATTGATACCGTCATTTTTCTCCCTCCAACAATTGTAAGTCGCCCTCTTCACGAGGGCGTGGATTGAAATAAGGAGGGATAATATGTACTATAATCAAAATTACAGTCGCCCTCTTCACGAGGGCGTGGATTGAAATATCTTGTTTTTGTATTCATCGTGAATTTCCTGCGTCGCCCTCTTCACGAGGGCGTGGATTGAAATATTACAGTTTCTCGACCGTTACAGCAAGATTATTGGTCGCCCTCTTCACGAGGGCGTGGATTGAAATATACTTAAACGAACACCCAAACACAGGAGTATACGTCGCCCTCTTCACGAGGGCGTGGATTGAAATATCGCCTACTATCGCAATAGGTGATATTATCCCTGGTCGCCCTCTTCACGAGGGCGTGGATTGAAATAAGGAGGGATAATATGTACTATAATCAAAATTACAGTCGCCCTCTTCACGAGGGCGTGGATTGAAATCGCATTACCGAGTTGTAAAGCCGCCCGTTTGTTGTCGCCCTCTTCACGAGGGCGTGGATTGAAATTACAGCTACATTCCGTGTGAATATGCAAGGTTATGTCGCCCTCTTCACGAGGGCGTGGATTGAAATATTACTTGCGATGGAGTATCGCATTATATTAATGGTCGCCCTCTTCACGAGGGCGTGGATTGAAATAAGGCTTGCCGTATCTTTACGACAATCGATTACGTCGCCCTCTTCACGAGGGCGTGGATTGAAATATCTCAAGTTGATACTTGTGAAAAGGTTTTTAAGTCGCCCTCTTCACGAGGGCGTGGATTGAAATTCGAGGTACTTTGTAGTGGTTTTCGCCGTTAAAGGGTCGCCCTCTTCACGAGGGCGTGGATTGAAATCAGAAGATCAAGAAGCGTACCGGGATAGATAGAGTCGCCCTCTTCACGAGGGCGTGGATTGAAATATCGGGATAAGCGATAAAGACTTTTACACCGTTAAGTCGCCCTCTTCACGAGGGCGTGGATTGAAATATTTTTGCTGCATGAATATGAACACAATGGCAAGGTCGCCCTCTTCACGAGGGCGTGGATTGAAATCATTGTTAACCCCTTTCTTGTGCACGGACGGAGCGTCGCCCTCTTCACGAGGGCGTGGATTGAAATGTTTGGGTCTTGGTATGATGGATTGAGCGGTGAAGGTCGCCCTCTTCACGAGGGCGTGGATTGAAATAATATAGTTCTCAGAAATGCAATAGTTATAGAACGTCGCCCTCTTCACGAGGGCGTGGATTGAAATCGGTTCTATTTTGCTTCGGCAGTTGGATAGTTTAACGTCGCCCTCTTCACGAGGGCGTGGATTGAAATTTCGTGAATTTCCGCAGAAAAATAACACTGTACACGTCGCCCTCTTCACGAGGGCGTGGATTGAAATCGGATCATACGGTTATTAAACCGCTGAATAGCGTGTCGCCCTCTTCACGAGGGCGTGGATTGAAATTGATGTATCAGAGGAGGTAACAGAATGATTTTGGTCGCCCTCTTCACGAGGGCGTGGATTGAAATACAAAGGCACGGTATAATATAGACAATGAAACGAGTCGCCCTCTTCACGAGGGCGTGGATTGAAATAGTATTGACACAGGAAAAAAGTGTGGTATAATATGTCGCCCTCTTCACGAGGGCGTGGATTGAAATCACGTGGAACGTTACGCAAGTCTGAACAGCCTGGTCGCCCTCTTCACGAGGGCGTGGATTGAAATAACGCGTCAACGGTATAGCCGTACATCGTAAAAAAGTCGCCCTCTTCACGAGGGCGTGGATTGAAATTAAATCAAACTGTATCACAAATTGGTAAAACAAAGGGTCGCCCTCTTCACGAGGGCGTGGATTGAAATACAATGGCATGGTATAATACAGATAATGAAACGAGTCGCCCTCTTCACGAGGGCGTGGATTGAAATGCAAATAGTTATTATAGATTATAACACCATTATTGAGTCGCCCTCTTCACGAGGGCGTGGATTGAAATATCGCCTGCTACGGCATCCTCAGATACAGTCACAAGTCGCCCTCTTCACGAGGGCGTGGATTGAAATTGTCTATAAACGGCGTGTCAAGCTTCATTGAAAAAGTCGCCCTCTTCACGAGGGCGTGGATTGAAATCTGACGTGAAGTCGGCGTTTTATGTGATGAACTATGTCGCCCTCTTCACGAGGGCGTGGATTGAAATCGATTGCGTGCTGTGTTGCCATGTTTTGGCAGAACGTCGCCCTCTTCACGAGGGCGTGGATTGAAATGGCGTTTAATATGGATAAGGTCGAGTTTCTCGGACGTCGCCCTCTTCACGAGGGCGTGGATTGAAATATCGTACATATCCGGAAAATTTGCGTCCCAGTCCGTCGCCCTCTTCACGAGGGCGTGGATTGAAATGGTAACCTTGACAATGGCGACCCTGCGTATGCTTCGTCGCCCTCTTCACGAGGGCGTGGATTGAAATATTACAGTTTCTCGACCGTTACGGCAAGGTTGTTGGTCGCCCTCTTCACGAGGGCGTGGATTGAAATTCTTATCTACTATGTCATTACTTATAGTGCTCCGTGGTCGCCCTCTTCACGAGGGCGTGGATTGAAATAATGTTGTTATGTTAATGAATGCAAAAAAGATTGGTCGCCCTCTTCACGAGGGCGTGGATTGAAATATGTATTATTGTCGTTTGGCTCTGTTAAGTCGTGTCGCCCTCTTCACGAGGGCGTGGATTGAAATTAAATCGGTGCAGGGTCTTTTTTACCAAAATCAGTCGCCCTCTTCACGAGGGCGTGGATTGAAATTCAATCATTTTTTGCGTGAGGTCATATTCAGCGAAGTCGCCCTCTTCACGAGGGCGTGGATTGAAATTGGCTTTTCCTGCGTTCCTAACCGCCGTGCTTCAGTCGCCCTCTTCACGAGGGCGTGGATTGAAATAGAAAATCTTTAAAGGTTTATATAAAGATGATCAAGGTCGCCCTCTTCACGAGGGCGTGGATTGAAATAAATATAAAGCGAGCACGGATAAATAAAGGATACACGTCGCCCTCTTCACGAGGGCGTGGATTGAAATTAATATCGGCGCAAAAGGATAGAGCAAGCGTGACTGTCGCCCTCTTCACGAGGGCGTGGATTGAAATGCCCGAAATTAACATATTGTTAAAATTTTCCTTTGGTCGCCCTCTTCACGAGGGCGTGGATTGAAATTGCTTGGATAACGCCAACTACCGTTTATTACAAGTCGCCCTCTTCACGAGGGCGTGGATTGAAATTTCGGGGACATCTCCCGCTGTCAAAATGTCAACAAGTCGCCCTCTTCACGAGGGCGTGGATTGAAATATCCTTAAGTGCAAAATTATTGACACCGACAAGGTCGCCCTCTTCACGAGGGCGTGGATTGAAATATCATACATGTCAGGAAAATTTGCTTCCCAGTCCGTCGCCCTCTTCACGAGGGCGTGGATTGAAATTGTGCTTACTTTGCAAAAGTTGCTTGTTCTGCGGTCGCCCTCTTCACGAGGGCGTGGATTGAAATCGAACACGCATTGCGTAGGCTTGTCAAGTCGGGGGTCGCCCTCTTCACGAGGGCGTGGATTGAAATATAGCCGAGGTTGCAGATGCCGTTACCGATGTTGTCGCCCTCTTCACGAGGGCGTGGATTGAAATAGCACAATGGTAAACTTTCCCTCGACCGTGACATAGGTCGCCCTCTTCACGAGGGCGTGGATTGAAATGCCTACGCCACAAGCGTATCCTCCTGCGTTGATTAGTCGCCCTCTTCACGAGGGCGTGGATTGAAATATCAGGTACATCTCCCGCCGTCATAATATCGACAAGTCGCCCTCTTCACGAGGGCGTGGATTGAAATAAAATCACGAACTTACACAGAAAATGATTGAAAAAAAGTCGCCCTCTTCACGAGGGCGTGGATTGAAATAGCGTTGATAAATCGCATAGCTGAGGTAAAAGTTGTCGCCCTCTTCACGAGGGCGTGGATTGAAATTGCCGTCGTTTTAATAATGTACGATGTTAAGTCGGTCGCCCTCTTCACGAGGGCGTGGATTGAAATCTCTGCAACAAGACAGAGGGAGAAAGGAAAGGACGTCGCCCTCTTCACGAGGGCGTGGATTGAAATTTTTATCGGCGCAAACAGTTACTACAAGTGTGCCGTCGCCCTCTTCACGAGGGCGTGGATTGAAATGAGATCACCGCCGTCACATAAGTAATTTGTGGCGAGTCGCCCTCTTCACGAGGGCGTGGATTGAAATTGTTAGATATGATTACGAAAAGGTACAGCGTCAGTCGCCCTCTTCACGAGGGCGTGGATTGAAATCTTCCGTGCTTGACTTGATACGCTGTAATTCACGGTCGCCCTCTTCACGAGGGCGTGGATTGAAATTTTTGCGTCAATAGCGGAGTATAATGCCGCTGTACGTCGCCCTCTTCACGAGGGCGTGGATTGAAATACCATTAAATAGGTGGCGTCGTCTATCACGATAGAGTCGCCCTCTTCACGAGGGCGTGGATTGAAATAACGCTTTCCGTGTCTTTGTTGCGCTCACACGCTGTCGCCCTCTTCACGAGGGCGTGGATTGAAATGACATCTTCGCAATCGCCGGAGACACAAGAAAATTGTCGCCCTCTTCACGAGGGCGTGGATTGAAATCTTTATCATCAATGCGAAAATCTACGATAGGGAAGTCGCCCTCTTCACGAGGGCGTGGATTGAAATGACTGCTTTACTTTTTGAACAAGTTGTTTTTTAGGTCGCCCTCTTCACGAGGGCGTGGATTGAAATCGTATACGTTTCCGTCCTTGTCAAAAACGTATCCGTCGCCCTCTTCACGAGGGCGTGGATTGAAATCGCTGTATCTTACAGCGATTATAGCGCTGAAAGTGTCGCCCTCTTCACGAGGGCGTGGATTGAAATTCCAACAATGTGCTTTTTGTTGCGGGAACACCGTGTCGCCCTCTTCACGAGGGCGTGGATTGAAATGGCGAATGCTGATACAGCCGCTATACTTGCTGATGTCGCCCTCTTCACGAGGGCGTGGATTGAAATGATTCCTGGTGACGTTAATTGTAATACAAATACAGTCGCCCTCTTCACGAGGGCGTGGATTGAAATAATTTCATTTCATTTAACGAAAACTTTTTAACCATGTCGCCCTCTTCACGAGGGCGTGGATTGAAATATCTTTCCAGCCTGAAATGTTGTCCGGATCCATGAGTCGCCCTCTTCACGAGGGCGTGGATTGAAATGAGAAATTTTGTCAAGCCAACGCAACTAATATATGTCGCCCTCTTCACGAGGGCGTGGATTGAAATTTGATCAGATTCGTAACATTGAGGCTAAAATTAACGTCGCCCTCTTCACGAGGGCGTGGATTGAAATATTTGTAATTAAACTATCTAAGTGACTTCTATGCGTCGCCCTCTTCACGAGGGCGTGGATTGAAATGCATTGCAAGCATTACCGAAACGATCCACGAAAACGTCGCCCTCTTCACGAGGGCGTGGATTGAAATGATCAGATCATCACATTCTGAAATATCAAGCGAAGGTCGCCCTCTTCACGAGGGCGTGGATTGAAATGATAACGGGAACACAAGCACAACAGCCGCACTCAGTCGCCCTCTTCACGAGGGCGTGGATTGAAATTGCAACGAGCTTTGCACCGTCACGGTCGATCGTAGTCGCCCTCTTCACGAGGGCGTGGATTGAAATTATCATATCGGTAAAAATACGTCAATCTTTTTATAGGTCGCCCTCTTCACGAGGGCGTGGATTGAAATGAAGTACATTTTTGATAATTTAAAAAGTAATGCGGTCGCCCTCTTCACGAGGGCGTGGATTGAAATGTTGCTTACCGATACAGTAGCGTTTGCTGTTTTAAGGTCGCCCTCTTCACGAGGGCGTGGATTGAAATAGTACAACAGGTGACATTATAGATATACAAGATAGTCGCCCTCTTCACGAGGGCGTGGATTGAAATAAAACATCTGAATCATTCTTGATTTTATAGGAATGTCGCCCTCTTCACGAGGGCGTGGATTGAAATGTTACGTTCCACCAACACAAATAGCGAAACAAAAAGTCGCCCTCTTCACGAGGGCGTGGATTGAAATATTGGTTACCGTGATATCTTTTGTCTTACTATTTGTCGCCCTCTTCACGAGGGCGTGGATTGAAATTGATTCCCAACCTAATGGTATTTCTTTGAGTAAGTCGCCCTCTTCACGAGGGCGTGGATTGAAATACAAAGGCACGGTATAATATAGACAATGAAACGAGGTCGCCCTCTTCACGAGGGCGTGGATTGAAATAGAAAATCTCTACAAACTCTACAAAGTTTGCATAAGTCGCCCTCTTCACGAGGGCGTGGATTGAAATCGATTGAAACAACAATAACAAATGGCGGATTGAATGTCGCCCTCTTCACGAGGGCGTGGATTGAAATAATCCAAAGCAGAAAATCGTTGGTATAACAGTATAGTCGCCCTCTTCACGAGGGCGTGGATTGAAATAATACTTTTGTCAGGTGCGTCATCGGCACGTTGTGTCGCCCTCTTCACGAGGGCGTGGATTGAAATTTGAAATGTTCGGCTGGTCGAACGACATGATCACGTCGCCCTCTTCACGAGGGCGTGGATTGAAATTGTCCCGGCATAGCTGTTATATGATAATCAACTAGTCGCCCTCTTCACGAGGGCGTGGATTGAAATTGCTTATGATTATATTTATATTGATGATTCGTTTGTCGCCCTCTTCACGAGGGCGTGGATTGAAATCCACAAGTGCAGATATTAAGTAATATTACGTTGTGTCGCCCTCTTCACGAGGGCGTGGATTGAAATACGGTAGATAACAGCCTTACAAAGCGCAAGGGCAGGTCGCCCTCTTCACGAGGGCGTGGATTGAAATGCCACGCTCATACGCTGTACAATGTTCCGATCTTGTCGCCCTCTTCACGAGGGCGTGGATTGAAATTTCCGTAAAGTTTTCGTCTTGCAACTGCCGTTCCGTCGCCCTCTTCACGAGGGCGTGGATTGAAATATCTGATAAATCGTAGCGTCTTTTAATTATAGACAGTCGCCCTCTTCACGAGGGCGTGGATTGAAATGGAAAGCCACACAACAGAGCAAAACTCGTTTACGGGTCGCCCTCTTCACGAGGGCGTGGATTGAAATTTAAGGAACTTGAACATTGTTAATACCTCCATATTGTCGCCCTCTTCACGAGGGCGTGGATTGAAATGCCTATCCTGATGAAAACACATACGGTAACTGTACGTCGCCCTCTTCACGAGGGCGTGGATTGAAATACGAAAGGATTAACAACGAAATGGATAATTACAGGTCGCCCTCTTCACGAGGGCGTGGATTGAAATATAAAATCACCTCTTAGAAATCAAAAGCACAATGCGTCGCCCTCTTCACGAGGGCGTGGATTGAAATTCTGCAGAACAAGTACGGGGTATTGATAGATTCCCGCGTCGCCCTCTTCACGAGGGCGTGGATTGAAATGGAACACAGATGCGGCAATATATACCTCTCGCCTAGTCGCCCTCTTCACGAGGGCGTGGATTGAAATAGGAACAGGAGATGGCACAGGCACAGCAACATCAGGTCGCCCTCTTCACGAGGGCGTGGATTGAAATAGAAACATTTGCAGACGATAAGCTGTTTGTTCCGTCGCCCTCTTCACGAGGGCGTGGATTGAAATCGAGCTCACAAAAAGGTATGAAGACAGGATAACGTCGCCCTCTTCACGAGGGCGTGGATTGAAATAATATCTACCAAAGAGGGACGGTTATTCGGTCGTAAGTCGCCCTCTTCACGAGGGCGTGGATTGAAATACCACTAAAGAGGGTAAGCAGGTAGAGTACAACAGTCGCCCTCTTCACGAGGGCGTGGATTGAAATGGTCACATTGTTATCAACAAGGTTGACGCAAAGAGTCGCCCTCTTCACGAGGGCGTGGATTGAAATTTAAACTTTACCACCTGTCCGGTTTGGCCGACACGTCGCCCTCTTCACGAGGGCGTGGATTGAAATTGAATAAAAAGGTTGCAAGTGGCAATGTTTTTATGTCGCCCTCTTCACGAGGGCGTGGATTGAAATAACTCGGGCAGACTTTCTGTCCGATAATCTCATGTCGCCCTCTTCACGAGGGCGTGGATTGAAACAAAAATGATATTTTGATTGATGATTATAACAAAAAGTCGCCCTCTTCACGAGGGCGTGGATTGAAATATAAAATCCCTTGAGCGTGAGGCAGACAGCCACGTCGCCCTCTTCACGAGGGCGTGGATTGAAATAGGAGCAGATAAGCGCAGGGGCGCACCGAATGAAAAGTCGCCCTCTTCACGAGGGCGTGGATTGAAATGCTACGCTTATTATATCACTTTTGAGGAAGCTGTTGCTGCTTATTATAGCATGTCAAGGAATTCGAGAATCGTATTGATAAGGGACAAAGGTTTTGGCAACGTTTATTTCGAGTTAAAATATGTTGAAATATGTATAAAATATTCGGCTTTACTTGACATTCGCTGTGCAGTATGCTAAAATCAAATTATGTCATTTATTGTATCATATTAAAATTTATATCGGTTGTTTTGTTGAGCATCAGATAAATACTTGTTGGGGGGGCATTATACTTGGATGATATTTACAGCTATCATACTTTCCTATTTCCGTTTGCGTGGGAAGATGACAGCGTTAATATGTTAACGGTATTCAGGAATGAAAATGTAGAAAATATATGGACTGTGGCAGATACGGCTATACAGTCCAGTAATTTTTCACGAGCAGTTTTTCTCGGAGATATGAACCCTACAGAATATAACGAGTTTCATTTCTTCAATGAGGCAGCAAGAAATCTGATTTTCCCCGATGAAAGCGGTCTGGTTCACAATTTCAGAGTGAAAAGCGACATTGTGTCAGGAACGCAGTATATTATAACAAAAGGTTGCAACAAATATACACTTGATATCAGCAATATACTTCTTCATATTTTCAGCACCGGCATTGCAATAATAGAAATAAAATGCAGGAACAGACAGCACCGTAATCTGAAAGCGGTCAAAGAAATCAACGAATACGGACGGCGCATTGCGATGCCGTTCTGGTCGGGAAACAGCGGTTTTTCAAAGTGTGCTGATCTGCTTGAGCTTAAAGGACCGCATATAAATGAACGAGATGACTTTTGTTCTTATAGGAATGAGAAAGTATCATTCTGTTACGTTTCTAAAGTTCTCCGTTGCTTGCTGAATAAAAACGGGTCCGGGCGAGTTTTCAGAGCTAAATACACCGATAAGGAAAATGAAATCCAGATACGCACAATTGTTGATGAAAAAATGTATGATTGCTGTCTGATATACGACAAAACGTTTGCCGACAGCCTTATTAATTCATACGAAACGAATGACGGCTCATTCGATAGGGAATCGGAAGCAGAACTTGCCGAACTTCTGTATGTGGAAACCGACGAAGGATATCATAACAAAAACATCAGAACAGTAAAAGAAAAGCTGTATGGGTGCCTTTATCTTGATGAGTTCACGACCGGAAACCCAAAACTGACAGCAATATCCGATCAGGCATATATCAAGCTTATCGGAAAGCCCGATTATGACGTTGAGTATTTTGATAAAATATATACAAAAATTATTATTCTGGGCATTGCCCAGCGTATGTCGCTGGCGAAATTTTCAACCAGAATAAACAAATGGACGGACACTCTGGGATCATCCGGCAAAAAGATAACTATGAACAAGGTCAACAGCGTCATGCGCCTACAGAAACAGTTTGTAACATTCCAAAATCAGTATGCACTGAGCGAAGTAACCGTCAAAAGCGAGGGCAGGTTCATATATGACAGTATCCGTGAAAAACTGAACATACAAGCGGAATACGCTGATATCACAGGACAGATAAATTCGCTTTATGAGCTTGTCAGCACAGCACAGGGCAACGCCTTTAACAAATGGGGTCTTGCATTGTCACTGATAGCAATGGAGCTATCGGTTACGGGGCATCTTATCACAGCGGACGATGTAACCCACCTGAGCTTTTTGTCCTACGGAGGAACACTTGTACTGGCAATTGAGGGAATTATTGCAGCTATAACGATATGGCTTGTAACTGGTGTAATATTTAATAGAAAAGGAAAATAAAAATGCAGAACAAAACAGCTTATACCGCCATTGAAGAAATGGGCAAAATCAATATGAAAACTTACGGCATGGAAAGACCTTATCCCACAAGTGCGGGTATGTTTGAATTTAAAAATCAACGTTTTTGGGAGAAAAACGCAAGAGGAAAAAGAGAAATATCTTGTAAGCGTTCTGAGCTTGAGGCGCATGCTGTAAACTTTATTAGGAACCGCTGTGTAGGTCTTCGTTTCAAGAAAGACGACAGACATATAAACTTAAAGGATTCTGACGGAAAAAGTCTTAAACCTAATCAGATCCCTTACAATATGGAAATGGATATTGACAGGAGATGTCTTGAAGTCGCAATACATCGTTTTCTCGAGTCGGGAGTTGCCAAAGATGCTTTCGATATCTATTACATATTTCTTGAAATGTTTATAAGCTCTTACGGCAGCACTAGGGAAATGATCGAAATGCTGTCCGAATTTGAAACAAATGCAAGTTCACTTCTTATGAAGCACAGGGATCATTACTCACACTCCGTATATGTATTTTTAATCGGTCTGGCATATTATGATTCAAGCGAAAGCTACCGTGAAGAATACAAAAAGCATTATAAAGACCTTTTGCCGCTTGATAATCTGACAGAAAGCGATGAGGATCTTGCGGCGCATTTTCTTAAATACTGGGGTATTTCAGCTTTATTTCATGATATCGGTTATCCGTTTGAACTTTCGTTTGAACAGGTAAAAAGCTATTTCAAAAACAATATAAACTATGTTCCGTTTGTAATGTACAATATGAACAATTACCTTGTCAGTGAGGCTACATATCACATTCCGAAAATGGAAAAAGAGCTTGAAGAAGCAAAGAAGCGGTTATCCGAAAATGACAGCGGCATTAACGAAAAGGATATAAACAATTACAAAAGAATCGTTGAAAGCTATCCCGATAAAATGAACACATTAAAGCGGCAACAGCAAGAGGCTGAGGCAAAGCTTAAAAAAATGCTTCCTGCCGGATATAATGAAAACATCGGCGACGATCTGTATATTTATCTTGCGGATGCTCTTGAACAGTGTCTTGGCACACGGTATGAAGATTCAAAAATGTATAAGGCTTATCTTGGGAAAAATCCCGGAAAGAAATACAGAGATTATCTTGAAAACGTACTTTCTGAAAGAAATGACCCGTCAAAGTGCAACGGTTTTATAGACCATGCTTTTTTCAGTGCGGTAATGCTGACGGTAAATCTGCTGAAAACGGTTGATCTCGACAAAATCAACATGATGTACACTAACGCAATAACCGCTATTCTTCTTCATAACAGTTTTTATAAATTCTCGGTAACCAATTACAAATCACCGTATAATAATGCTCATCGCTTTACGGTTGATATAAGCCCTCTCGCCTTTCTGCTTATGCTCTGTGATGAGATACAGTGCTGGGACAGAACTTCATACGGTAAAAATTCAAGGGGTCAGATACACCCGATGAATTGCCGCATTTCATTCAAAGGCGACAAGATGGACGCTGTGTATGTATTCGATTCCAAATATTTCAACAAAGACGAAAACGGCAATCTTTCACTTAAAGAAGAATATGCCGGAGTTAAAGGAACGTACAGTAAAATTGCAGGTGACAACGAATTTCTTAAAGATATAGAAAGTATCGTAAGCATCAACGGCGACAACAGCTTCGGCAGTGGGGCGGCAAAAACAGAACTCTCCGTCAGTATGGTGGCTGAAACAGACAACCGATACAGAAGAACTTATCTTTCCTCAAGCAATTTCCTGCACCTTTATACTATGGCTTATAAAGTTCATCAGATGAATCACCCGGAGATAAGCGACGAGGAAATGGAGCAGAAATTCAACGAACTTTCTCTTGAGTATAAAATGACTCATATCGGAAGGGCAAAGAAGTATGCTCGCTATCTTCATGAAATAAATTGCTTCTATTCGGACAAACAACCGGATTTTGAGGTAGTAAACGAGATAACCGATGATGATAAGAATACAGACAATGCACTTGACAGAATCGGTGAACTGGAGCATGACAGATGGTGCTTTGATCATTACGCAATGGGCTGGATTGCCGGAAAAGATTATGATATTGCTGACGACAAGGCGGTTGCAAGAGAAAGGATGCGTATCCACAAGGATATGATTGATACGTCAGAGGGATATTCTCAAGAGAACGCAATCCGACATTATCACGAGGGTCTTGACGACACGGACAGAAAAAAAGACAAAAGACCTATAAACAATTTTCTTAAAGTACTCGCCAGAGATGATGGCATAAGAGTATACAGACTGGATTTAAAGAAGAACGGAAACAATGAGTGAAAATAAAGTAAAAGCTTACGATGAAAGCTATATGGATGAACTGGAAATTACTACAGCAGATGACTTATACAAAAACGAAAATGAAGGATTTGTGTTAATAAGTTATTGCAGTAAAAATAAAAAACTGTTTTTCGTGATGTAGTTATTCCTATGCAAAAAAATACGGACTGCGAGTATATGCGGATAAAGCATTTGACTACAAAAAACGATGAATGGGTTAATCAGATGCAGTAAAATTTGGCAGCGAGCCAGGCTGTATTAATATTTGTCAGCAATGAGTATGTTTGCAGTTACGCTTGTTTTCTTGAAGTGCTTACCGCCGTTCAAGAAGATATACCTATATTACCCATTTATATAATAATAATCCCAAAGCAGGTGATCGTGAAAAGGATTTAAGGATTTCTAATAATACAAATAGAAAAACATTTTGATATGCTCGATATACTTGAACAAAAGCTTACCAGCGTGTCAAAGAAACCTATCAGTGAGCTTAAAAAAGCAGGCATCAATTATTTCAACAGCGGCAGTGAGTTCACATATCAGGGACAGATTTATTCTGTGGGTACTTCTTATGGACGTAACGAAAAACTCGCACAAATCAGAAATGCTATTATGTTGACCGCAGAAGAACCTCAGAAATTCGACATTAACGGACTTTTCAATGAAAAACAGTTTGAAGAAGCCGAGATGCGTTATTACGAATTATTTAGTGAAATGGCGGAAGAATAAATCGATATGTCTATTCTGTAGATGCAGATATAATAGGAACCCGACGACATAGCCGTCGGGTTTCTGCTTGTAGAAAAAGTCTGTTTTTGAAACAAACTTCTAACTTACTATCCCTATCCCCCTGCCCCCTTTCCCCGGGAAAGGGGGATTTTACTGGGGCTACCGCCCCTAGTCCCTGTCGGGGGCTCCGCCCCTGCGACCCCTTTTTTATCAACGAAAGAGGTTTTTCGACAGTCTGACCCGACGACATAGCCGTCGGGTTTCTGCTTGTAGAAAAAGTACGCTTTTAATTGACGTGCTATAACTTTTTTATCAGCATTCATACAGTTGTGATGATAAATTGTTCTCCGACATCGAGAATTATGTTCTGTTTACTATGTAGGTGCGGTTTATATTCAGTCAGAGTTCGATTTAATAACATTTTTCCCGACAAAAGAAAGATGTGATAAGTAGTGAAACCATATATAGTTCAATTAGAAATCGATGACCGTAAATCTATTGTATATTGCAAGGATGGGGCAATATACAAAGGGCGATGCATCGGTGATTGTATTGTTACAAATGATGACGGAGAAGATGAAGACGGCATTCGATATCAAACTAATGACGGATATGAAATTCTTTTAATAGATGATGACATTGAATCCGTCAAATTTATTGATTAAGCACCATTTCAGGAGTGTTTTTCTTATGGTAAAAGGAGATAGGGTTTCATATTACGTTTAAACAGCACTTTCACGGTGCTGTTTTTATATTATCTGTTTTACAGAAAAGAAAAATCGTTATGGATGAAAAAACCACAACATCGGAGCCTTGCAAACGCCGAAATAGGCGTTGATACAGAGCATCTGGGCGATATAATTCAGAGTGCGTATATGCAGACGGTTTTCGATGTGACGAAGGGTGCGGATTACCGTGCGGCTTTTGATTTAATTCCCGAAAGCCGTGTGAAAGCTATTCTGTCTACTAACTGGAGCGGTCAGATGTTCTCCCAGCGTGTCTGGGATAACACAAACGCACTTGCAGACGGGCTGAAGCACGATATGCTTGTGGGCATTATGGCAGGAAAGTCCGAGCAGCATATGGCGGACGATATAATGAACCGTTGCGGTGTCGGCGCTTTCGAGGCACGCAGACTTGTCCGGACGGAAACCACCTGCGTTGCGAATATGGCGGAGCTGTACGGCTACAAGGAGCTTGACATTGACGAATACGAGTTTTCCGCCTGCCTTGACAGCCGCACAAGTGATCTATGCCGTGAGCTTGACGGTAAGGTGTTCAAGCGTAACAGCGCACAGGCAGGTGTAAATCTTCCACCTATGCACCCGTTCTGCCGTTCTACAACGCTCCCTGTTCTGCCGAGCGAGGAGGATCTTGATAAAGGGCTTGCGGAACTTTGCGATGAGATAGGCGCAGATGTTGACTTTGACGAGTGGGAGCGGAACTTACAGCAGGGCGAGGACGGCAAGTGGCGGTATGTTGCAGGGTGCGGCTAAACGCTTTGCGGAGCTTGGATATGACACTGTGCTTATATCGCAGTACGGAGGCTGCTCAGAAACCTGCGAGCCGTATCAGGGCAAGGTTTACATTGATGATGTATTCACGATATGGAACGGTGAGAGAAGCGGCGACTTCGGCAAATCAAACTACTGTGACAAGTGGTTTATGCTGTTGTCTGTGGCAATCCGAGGCGGGCTGTTCCACCCTAACTGCCGTCATACTATGGGGCAGTACATAGAGGGGCTTACAAAGATACCTCAGCCGATTCCTGCCGAGAAGATACGGGAACAGCGAGAGCTTGAAGAAAAGCAACGTGCTATGGAGCGCAAGATAAGAGCGCTCAAACGCAAGGTTGAGGGCACGCAGGACGAGAAGAAGGTCAAGGAGTATAAGCGTAAGCTCCGAGAGGAGCAAGGCAAGCTCAGAGAGTTTATCAAAGAGCACGACGATGTTCTCCGCAGAGATTATTCGAGGGAGAAGATCTACAGCGGTAAGGGTGAGCCGAAACAGGCAGCTCCGAGAACGGAAGAAGCGCCTATGAGTAAACTGCCCGAGAACACAACACCGCAGTTACCGAAAGTGACGCAGGATAGCCCAAAAGCTAAGAAGATTATGAGCGAGGGTGTTGACAAATATCCAAATTCTGATATAATTAAAACTGAACGGAAATCTAATATTCCCAAAGAAGTTATTAGTGATGTCAATAAGGCTGTTGAAAAAGTAGCTGAGGATTTTCCTGTTATTAAAGATCAGGTTGAGCCTATAGAATATGATGATTTGTATGATGCCCTTGGTGTAAACGGACTCAGAAACAACAGTGCGATTAACGTAATAAAATTATCTAAGCAGTATTGCTCTGATTATTCACTTTTACGCCAAAAGTTATCGGACGATTACAAAAATAAAGTAAGTTATCAGACAGATAATGTTGGCAGTCTTGCTTGTCATGAGTTAGGTCACGCAATTCATAAAATACTTGCTTTTAAGCGAGCAGGGTTAGAATACGGCAAGCCTATATCAGCGGAACAAAATATTCTGCTCAATAAAAAACTTAATGAAATTTGCATAGAAATTTACGAAGCCGCATTTGATGATAGCTTCAAAACGCCAGAAGCAATTTTTGATGAATGTGCGAATCAGTTGGGTAGTATGGCTGTAATGCCAAATGAGTTGATTGCTCAAAGCTTTGGCAATTACTATTATGGCTCTGATAAAATGCCAATTGCTAAATCTATTATTGAATATTTTATAAAGGAGTTGAGTTAGATGTATGAAGTTAATGACCGCTTTTCTTATGCAAAAGGTTATTTTGCGATTTTCCCTAAAGGCTTTAATAGAGCTATGGGGGCGGGGACGATATATGAAACCGACGACTATATAATTTATTTTAAAGAAAACACTCCAAAAGAGATAGAGCGGCGTGTTGTCAAGGAATACGCTGAATATTACAAAGAATACATGAGAAATTTTATAGGCTAAACCGCCCACAGCAGTGAGCGGTTTTATTATACCCTTGTGCAATCAATTGCACTTGACTTGAACACAAACTTTGCAAAAACAGCCGTTTTTTTGTGAAGTTCGGTGCAAATACAACCAAACTTAATAATTTTACCGCCCCGAAAGGAGCGGTATTTTTATATCCAAAATCAAAGAAAGCGAGGAAAAGCAATGGAACCTGAAAAGAAAACTCCCGAAGAGGAGAAGAAGCCCGCTCCCGCAGCGGAGCAGAAGGACGAGCCCAAGCCCGAAGAGAAGCCCGCCGAAAACAAGCAGACGAGCGATAACGGCACGGCAGAGAAGACACCGGTAATAAACAAACAAACCGCATAAAAATGCGGTTTGAAAGAAATATGGTCGAGGTGACAAGATTTGAACTTGCGACCTCTGCGTCCCGAACGCAGCGCTCTACCAAACTGAGCCACACCTCGATGTTATCCCTCTTTTTCAAGAGGGAAGAGTATTCAATTAATATTCTACGCCGTAAGTGCTGCGGTACTGCTTCATAGCATCAAGGTACTGCTTGCCCTCTATAACGCCGTTCTCAATGGCACCGATTATATCGTTTATATTAACAATCGAGTAAACCTTTACGCCGAAATCCTTGTCGGCAGACTGTACTGCACTTAAATCGCTGTCAAGTGCTTTTTCCATACGGTCAACTGTTATTACCATTGCCGTTATATTTACATCAGCCGCACCCTTGAGCTTAGGAAGAACTTCTCTTAGAGCCTTGCCCGATGTCATTACATCTTCTATGATAACTACCTTATCGCCGTCGGCAAGCTGCTTTCCTACAAACATACCGCCTTCGCCGTGATCCTTGACCTCTTTTCTGTCAAAGCAGTAGCTTGCATCAACGCCGAACTTGTTGAACAGAGCCACACAAGCACTTACCGAAAGGGGAATGCCCTTATAGGCAGGTCCGAACAGTACATCGGCTTCAATGCCGTTGTCGTGGATGCACTCTGCATAGAACTCACCGAGCTTTGCAAGCTGTGCGCCGGTCTTGTAGTTGCCTGTGTTTATGAAGTAAGGAGCTTTTCTGCCACTCTTGAGTGTGAACTCGCCGAATGTAAGAACTCCGCTGTCAACCATGAATTTAATAAAGCTCTCTTTATACGTCATACTGTTCTCCTTCTTGGCAGTTACTCCAAAACTTAACGCTATATATTATAGCATATCAATTTTGCCTTGTCAAGCCTTTCCGGTAAAATCATCAAAAGTGAGTTTTTTAAGCTCGTCACATACTATATCGGAAATTCTGGCAAACGCTATGCGATAATTGCAGGGAAGACCGTTTTCGGCACGATTGCAGTTATAATGCCCGTCAAGGCAACGGCTGAACATATATGTACCCTCTACCGCCTCGACCACGTCATACAGCGATAATTCAGACGGCGACCTGCCAAGCTCATATCCGCCCTTAGTGCCTTTGTACGAGTTTACTATACCGGCATTTCCCAGCTTCCGCAGAATCTTCATAGCAAATGTCTGCGGCACATAGGTCTTTTCGGAAATCGCTTTTGCATCGAATCTGCCGTCATTCTTTACCATAAAATCAACTATCCTGATAGCATAGTCGGTTTCCAGAGTAATGTGCATTTCTTACTCCTTATCAGTCCAGAAAATCCTTCAGCTTCTTGCTTCTCGAAGGGTGTCTCAGCTTTCTTAAAGCCTTTGCTTCTATCTGTCTGATACGTTCTCTTGTAACGTCAAACTCTTTACCTACTTCTTCAAGAGTTCTCGGTCTGCCGTCTTCAAGACCGAATCTCAGACGAAGAACCTTTTCTTCACGGGGAGTAAGCGTACCGAGAATTTCGCTCAGCTGTTCCTTGAGAAGCGTTCTTGATGCCGCTTCTGCAGGTGCGGGTGCATCCTCATCGGGAATGAAGTCGCCTAAGTGGCTGTCTTCTTCTTCACCGATAGGGGTTTCAAGCGAAACGGGGTCCTGAGATATTCTGAGTATTTCTCTTACTCTGTCAACCGTGATTCCGAGTCTGTCCGCAATTTCCTGAGGTGTAGGCTCGTGACCGTTTTCGTGCAGGAGCTGGCTTGAAACCTTCTTTACCTTTGTTATGGTTTCAACCATATGAACGGGGATTCTGATAGTTCTTGCCTGGTCTGCAATAGAACGGGTGATTGCCTGTCTTATCCACCATGTAGCGTAGGTCGAGAACTTGTATCCCTTTGTATAATCAAACTTTTCAACCGCCTTGATAAGTCCGAGATTACCCTCCTGGATAAGATCTAGAAACTGCATACCTCTGCCGACATATCTTTTTGCGATGCTTACAACAAGTCGCAGGTTTGCTTCGCTCAGACGCTTTCTTGCATACTTGTCGCCCTGTGCCATACGGGTGGCAAGTTCAATTTCTTCTTCCGCTGTCAGCAGAGGCACTCTGCCTATCTCCTTGAGATAGATTTTAACAGGGTCGTCTATAGCGATGCCTTCAGATGAAAGAGAAGACTCGAAATCGTCGCTGTCGGTAAAGTCAAGCGCACTGTCAAGGTCTTCATCCGCAGAGAAGTCATCGACGATCTCGATATTGCTGCTTTCAAAATCGTCATAGAGCTTGTTGATTTCATCGGCATCAAAGTCAAGCTCCTCAAGCACATCGGTTATCTCCTTCGTTGTGAGCTTACCGTTCTGCTTACCGTGATTAATGAGTTCGTTTATTTTGCTGTCTGCCATATTTATCGTTCCTTTCAAAACCTTCCGGTCATGATTTATTGTTTTTTATTTTGTCAGCGAATTGCCTGAGTTCGTCCTCCGACATATCCGCAACACTTTTTGATTGCTTCTTATCTCTGTATTTTATCAGCACATTCAGATAATCGTTCAGCCGTTCAACGCTGAATGGCAAATTATTGTTTTCGTGTATCAGCTTGTATATTGACGCAACTTCCTCCGCAGAATATCTATCGGCAAGCATTGAAACGTCATTTGAAAGTCCGCAGGAAATCATTGCCGTGAGATCGATAAACAGCCGTTTGTTGAACTCCGTAACAAAATCATCGGAGCTTATTTTATCGGTTATTTTTTTCAGAGCGTCGGGCGAGTGGAACAGATATGCTATGATACCCCGTTCTGCCTGTGTTTCAGCAGGATAGCGTGACGCTTCCGGATTAATCTTATCTCTGTTTACCGAGCCGTTAAGTATCGCACGGCGATTATCCTTTTCCCGTGTCTTGTTTCTCTTTGCGATAATCTGATTTACGGCTATGTCTACATTTGCACGGTTTACATCGCATTCCTGTGCTATAGTCGAAATGTACACGGCACGGTCGATGGGGCTGTTTATATTTGCTATAAAGCCTACCGCTTTTTTAAGATATTCCGATTTTCCGCCGGGTGCGGAGAGGTCTGTCTCTGAGCGTATTTTTTTAAGCTCGTAATCCATTCCCGACTGACTGCCGTCAATCAGAAGCTGAAACGCCTCTTTGCCGAACTTTTTGATATATTCATCGGGGTCTTTTGCACCCTGCATTGTCAGCACATTTGCGGAAATTCCTACCTTGTCAAGAATATTCATCGCTCTTGCGGTAGCTTTCTGTCCTGCGGCATCGCTGTCATACGCAAGAATGACCTTCCTGAAGCCGAGATTCGCAATGTTCCTTGCGTGAGAATCCGTTATGGCTGTACCGCAGGTCGCTACGGCGTTTTTAAAGCCCGCCTGATACATTGAAATGACGTCAAGGTTTCCCTCGCACATTATCAGAACGCTCTCGCCCGCATTTTTTGCGTGGTTAAGGCTGTACAGGAATGTACTTTTATTATATACCGCAGTCGCCTTTGTATTAAGGTACTTTCTGTTATCGTCGCCACCGATGACACGGCCGGAAAAACCGACGATATTGCCTCTGACATCAATAAACGGAAACATTACCCTGTACTTGAAAAAGTCAAAGTAATTACCGCTTTTTGATGATTTTGAAAGCAGTGACGCTTCTTCCATCTCGGAATCGCTGTATCCAAGCGAATTCATATGTTTTTTCAGCGAATCCCATGTATCGGGAGCGTAGCCAAGACCGTATGTTCTTATCGTGTGGTCTGTTAGACCTCTGCCGTATAAGTAATCAAGGCCTTCCTTGCCGGCAGGGGAGTACAGATATTTATGAAAGAACCTACCTGCCTCACGGTTCATTTCATAAGCCCTTGTACGCCTTTTTATGCCGTTATCGCCTTCCTCGTCAGGCATAGCTATACCTGCACGCTGAGCTAAAAATTTCACACTTTCCATATAGTCGAGATGCTCATAGAGCCGTATGAAATTTATAACATCGCCTGCCGCTCCGCAGCCGAAACAGTAAAAACTCTGCGTGGCCATATATATATGACAGGACGGTGTTTTTTCCGAGTGGAAGGGGCAGTTGCAGACATAATCCGTACCAGACTTTTTCAGTGGTACATACGATGAAATCACATCGTATATATCGTTGCTTTCTTTGATATTTAAAAGAAAGTCTTCCGATAAACGCATCGTTCTTCCTTTCTTTGAAAACTGTTAATAAGACCAGCTTTTCGGAATGCAAAGCTCCTTGAAGTAGTCAACCGCAAAGTCGTCCGTCATTCCGCTTATAAAGTCGCATACCGCACGTTCAAGCCCGTATTCTTTTGCGAAGCCGACATAAAGCTCCGGCATTTTCTCGGGTGAACCGATGAAATACTTATACAAATATTCAACTATGTGGCAGGCCTTGCCTTTTTCGGCGTTCGTACTCGGTGCGAAATAAACCTTGTCAAACATGAATTTCCGCAGCTCGTCATGCGCCTGCCTTGTAGCTTCATCGTATTGTATAAGATCTGTGCTGTTTGCGATTATTGATTTTATCAGAGTGGTTATTCTCTCACTTTTGCTTTTGCCAAGCACCTCTATAGGTCCTTTTGGCAAATCCTCCTGTCTTAGAACACCGCCTCTTATCGCATCCTCAATGTCGTGATTTATGTACGCTATCTTGTCGCTGAATTTTACGACCTGACCTTCAAGCGTTTTAGCGGTAGCGTTGGTGTGGCACAGGATGCCGTCAATCACTTCGCTTGTAAGATTAAGCCCCTGACCGTTCTTTTCGATCACCTCGACCACTCGCTTGCTCTGCTCGTAATGCCTGAAATGGTCGGGAACAAGCTGATCCAGCGTTCTCTCTCCGTCATGCCCGAATGGAGTATGTCCAAGATCGTGACCGAGCGCTATAGCTTCCGTAAGATCTTCGTTTAGTCTTAACGCTCTTGCTATCGTTCTTGCAATCTGCGATACCTCAAGGGTATGCGTAAGACGTGTTCGGTAGTGGTCTGATTTCGGTATCAGAAAAACCTGTGTTTTGTGCTTGAGCCGTCTGAAAGAATTGCAGTGGATTATTCTGTCACGATCCCTTTGAAATTCCGTGCGTATGTCACACGGAGGCTCATATACCTTTCTGCCCTTCGTAGCTGTGCTTTTGCAGGCGTAGGGCGAAAGCGTCAGATTTTCAATTTCTTCGGTTACCGTGCGTGGTAATTTACCGTTATTTGAGTCCAAATATCACACGACCTTTCCGTCAACGACAAATCGAAGATGAGCAACCTTCCGGCTGTTCATCTTCCGAAGTAATATACTTTAAAATATGAAAAAAGTCCTTTATTTTTTTATTTTTGTTTAAAATTCGACATATCCGCTTTTCAGCTTCTCGATTTTGACCTTGCCGTTGCATCTGTCGATAAGCTTTGCCGTAAGACTTTCTGTAAGCTCGGTTTTTACGTCGGCATAGATACACACGCTGTCTGTAAATTCTGTGTCACGGATAATCGACTCAAATTCAGGCAACACAGAATTGACTATACCGTACATAGTATAGTCGCAGCTTATTTTAAGGCTGTCCGCTACCTCCATATTTACAATTTCGGCATTTGCAAGGGCCATCGACGCACCTTTTGAGTAAGCATGGACCAGCCCTCCCGTACCGAGCAGAATTCCTCCGAAATAGCGGGTCACAACGCATACGACATCTGTTATGCCGTTTTTGGAAAGAACGTCATAAATGGGCATACCCGCAGTACCGCCCGGCTCGCCGTCATCGCTGTGTCTGCCTGTATTGTTGTTGCGAAGAATATAGGCATAGCAGTTGTGGGTGGCTTTTCTGTGCATCGCTCTTATTTCGTTTATGAAGCCTATTGCTTCTTCCTCTGTTCCGGCAGGCGAAATGTATCCGATAAATTCTGATTTTTTCTCGGTAAAAGACGCTTCAGTGCGGTTTCTTATCGTTTTGTAGCTCAATATACGCCTCTGTCAGTTTTTGCTGTCTTTAAGCGACGCTCTTGTCTTTCTTACATCGGTAAGGTTCGAGGTGAGAAGCTCGTCAACCCTGCTGAGCATACTTTCAACATATTTGTTGGTCGCACTTTTAATCTCTTTGGACTTTGTCTGCGCCGAGGTGAGTATCTCGTGAGCCCTGTTCTGCGCCTGCTTTGTGATAACTTCCTCGGATACCATAGCTTTTGCTTTTTCTTCGGCTTTTCTGATTATGCTTTCGGCTTCTGCCTTAGCATCGTTAATAATCACTCTGCGGTCGTTTACAAGAGCCTGAGCCTGCTTTATTTCTCCGGGTAGATTAAGTCTTACCTGTTTTACAAGCTCTCTGAACTGCTCAACGTCAATAAGGGATTTACCTCTTGTCAGGGGAACGTTCTTTGATTTGTCAAGCTCAATGTCCATTGCCTCAAGAATTTCTTCAATGCTCATTTTAATACCATCCTTTCAAACATCTGATTTATTTTTACGAAATATAATTCGTCAGTATCTTTTCAGTCTTTCGTTTATTCTGTCAAGTATGCACTCCGGAACGAAATCGCTTATATCTCCGCCGAACATCGCTATCTGCTTTACCATACTGGACGACAGATAGGTATACTCGCTTTTTGAAGTCAGGAATATCGTTTCGGCTTTGTAGCACAGCTTTCTGTTGGCTTGCGCCATCTGGAATTCATATTCGAAGTCAGAAATAGCACGAAGACCCTTTACGATAACATCTGCGTTATGCTCGTTGAAATAGTCTATGAGAAGTCCTTCGTTGCTGTCGACTTCAACATTTCCTATGCCTTCCGCTACAACGCTTTCACGCAGGAACTGTTTTCTTTCATCTATTGTAAAACTGCACGGCTTGAGCGGATTTACCGATACAAGCACGATTACTTTATCAAACAGCTTTGACGCTCTTGAAATAATCTCAAGATGACCGTATGTTACAGGGTCAAAGCTACCGGGATATATAGCTGTTTTCATATTTTATTCCTCGTCTTCCGTCTGTGGTTTTCTGTAGAATGTAAGTGCGGTTTTGCCGTATTTTTTTGATTTTGTAATGACAAATCCGTTTATTTCTTCGGGTAATCTGCAACCCGGTTCATGCTCGCATATTATTACGCCTGTATCCTTCATTTTTTCGGTAAGAGCCGGCAGAGAACGCTGTATAAGGCTTTTCTCATACGGCGGGTCGAGCAGGGCAATGTCGAATTTCTCTCCTGTGGTTCTTAAGAATGCGGAGTTCGGCATATTGACAATCTCGCACTGACTTTCAAAGCCAACGTGGGCTACATTCTGCTTTATGAATTTTATCGAATTCTGACTGCTGTCCACAAGATACGCTTTTTTAGCGCCTCTGCTTACAGCCTCTATTCCAAGCTGACCGGAGCCTGAAAATAAATCAAGCACAACGCTTCCTTCTGTTTCAAACTGTATAGCGCTGAATATTGCCTCTTTTACGCTGTCCTTTGTGGGACGCACATCAAGTCCTTCGGGTGCAATCAGCTTTCTGCCTCTTGCCGTTCCTGTGATTACTCTCATCTTATTTCCTTTCCTTTGTCAATCAAAAATTCTCTTTAATAAAATCGTATATTTCTTTTGCTTTTTCTTCTTTAACTTTAGCTACGGATGCAATCTCATCGGGAGATGCGTCCTTGAGTGCCTGCTTTGTCTTGAAATGCTTTATCAGAGCGAGCGCCTTTGCTTCTCCTATGCCTTTGATTTTTGTCAGTTCAAGTTCATAAGTCTTTTTCTTATGCGTCTGTTGCTGGAATGAAAGCGAGAAGCGGTGAACCTCGTCCTGAATGTTTGTCATCAGCGAAAACAGCTTCTTGTTGGCGTTTATCTGTATTTCTTCCCCCTGCGCCGCAATCGCTCTTGTACGGTGCTTATCGTCCTTTACAAGTCCGTATAGCGGTATTGAAACATTCATACTGTCAAGCACCTGCTGTACAGCGTGTACATGACCTTTTCCGCCGTCGAGAAGAATAAGGTCGGGCAGCGGTGCAAAGCTCTCGTCACCGTCAAGATAACGCTGTATTCGTCTTTGTAATACCTCCTGCATACACGCATAGTCATTCTGACCTATCACGTTCTTAATTGTGAATTTCCTGTAGCCTGCCTTATACGGTCTGCCGTTGCGGTACACTATCATGCCGCCGACTCTGCTGTCCTCTCCGAGATTTGATATATCATAGCTTTCAATAACTGTCGGTATCTTAGGTAAGCCCAGCAGCTTTGCAAGATCCTCCAGTGCGTTTATTTCCTTAACCGTCCTGCCGACCTTCATCGAAAGGTACTCAGAGGCGTTCTGCTTAGCTAAAAGCACCCTTGACAATCCTTCGCCCCGCTGAGCCACCGTGACAGTAACCTTATGTCCGCAAAGAGCGGAGAAGTATTCTTCGAGGATTGCACTGTCCTCCATTTCCTTGTCTATATAAATCTGTTTCGGTATCGCATCTGTCCTTGCACTGTAGTATTCGACCAGAAAATCCGAACGCATCTGACCTGGGTCATATTCGTCACCGATGAAGAAATTCATCTTGTCGGTTATTCTTCCGCCACGGTAGCACATAACAGCAATACTTGCAAGTTCAACATTCTGAGCCAGTGCTACAACGTCAAAATCGTATGTCTTGTCGGAGAATATATCCTGACCGTCCTTCATTTTCTCAATTGCGTTTATACGGTCACGGAGCTTTGCGGCTTTTTCAAACTCAAGATTCTCCGATGCTTCGTACATCTGCTCGGTAAGACGTTCTACGCTCGCTTTACTGCCGTTTTGCATATACTCTATTGCAGAGTGTATAAGGCTGTTGTATTCGTCCTGCTTTATCTTGCCGGTACAAACGCCCATACATCTTTTTATATGATAATTAAGGCACGGACGCTCTTTCCTGAAATCTCTCGGAAAGACTTTGTGACAGGACGGGAACATAAAGATCCTGTTGACCTCATCGACCGCCTGCTTTGCGGTAAATCCGCTCGTGAACGGGCCGAGATACTCCGCATTCTTATCGTTGCAGTTAAGCGCATAAGAAATTCTCGGATATGGCTCTTTTGTGATTTTTATATAATTATAGCCCTTATCGTCCTTTAGCAGTATATTATATTTGGGATTGTACTGCTTTATCAGACTGCATTCAAGAACAAGTGCGTCAAGTTCGCTCGGTGTGACAATGAAGTCAAAATCATAGATATTTTCGACCAGCTTCCTTGTCTTTGCGTTATGGCTCTCAAGCGCATGAAAATATGTTGTTACACGGTTCTTCAGGGCTTTTGCCTTACCGACGTAGATTATCCTGCCCGTCTTGTCTTTCATCAGATAGACACCGGGGGACAGCGACAGCTTATTCGATTTATCTTTTAAAAAGCCAAGTCTATCGTTCAATGGTCACACACTCCGGAAAATCAGATAAATTATCCATATAGATATTTATATTGTATCATTTTTTATGTCCGATTACAAGTAGTTTTTGAAAATATTGACGAATAACGGCGCAATGTGTTTTTTCGTCTTTTTAAAAAATGCTTTGACTTTTAGAGCCGAGTGGTGTATAATAGCAAGAGATATATTTTTTATCCTGAAAAGAGAGGTTTATTTTATGAGAGCAGTAGTTGCGGTTATTGGTAAAGATACAGTAGGTATTCTCGCTAAGGTAAGTAATATCTGTGCGGAGTGCAATGCAAACGTTATGGACGTTACACAGACGATAATGCAGGATCTTTTTGCTATGACAATGCTTATTGACATAACAAAGTGTTCCGTTGATTACAACGTACTTGCAGACAAGCTGAAAGAAGCCGGAAACGATATGGGTCTTCAGATACACGTTATGCATGAAGATATTTTCAATTCGATGCACAATATATAATTACATACGGGAGAAACTAAATGTTCAATTCAAAAGATATTCTTGAAACCATCAAGATGATACAGGAAGAAAATCTTGACATCCGTACTATCACAATGGGTATCTCGCTTCTTGACTGTATCGACAGCGATATAGACAAATCCTGCGAAAAGGTATACGAGAAGATGATGCGTGTTGCTGAGCATCACGTTGAAACAGGTGAGATAATAGAAAAGCGCTACGGTATTCCGATAATCAACAAGCGCCTTTCGGTAACACCCATCTCGATGCTTGCGGCAGCCGCAAAGGGAAGCCCCGTAAAGTTCGCAAAAACTCTTCAGAGAGTAGCAGAGGGTACGGGCGTAAACTACATCGGCGGTTATTCCGCACTTGTTCAGAAGGGTTTTGCGGCAGGCGACCTTGAGCTTATAAACTCTATACCCGAAGCGCTTGCAGAAACATCAAACGTATGTTCTTCGGTCAATGTCGGCTCTACAAGAGCGGGTATCAATATGGATGCTGTTGCTCTTATGGGTAAGATTATAAAGCAGGCTTCTGAAGCAACTAAGGATAACCATTGTTTCGGTGCCGCAAAGATAGTGGTTTTCTGCAATGCCGTTGAGGATAATCCTTTTATGGCAGGTGCCTTCCACGGTGTCGGCGAGGCGGATTGCGTTCTTAATGTCGGCGTAAGCGGACCCGGAGTTGTTCGTTCGGCACTTTCCAAGATGCCTGACGCAAGCATAAGCGAAGTCGCAGAGCAGATAAAGAAAACCGCATTCAAGATTACCCGTATGGGTCAGCTTGTAGGCGCTGAGGCAAGCAAGATGCTCGGCGTACCTTTCGGTATCGTTGACCTTTCACTTGCTCCTACTCCCGCAGTAGGCGACAGTGTTGCGCATATCCTTGAGGAAATCGGTCTTGAGAGCTGCGGCGCACACGGTACAACAGCCGCACTTGCGATGCTGAACGATGCGGTAAAGAAGGGCGGCGTAATGGCGTCCTCAAGCGTAGGCGGTCTTTCAGGCGCATTTATCCCCGTATCAGAGGATGCAGGTATGATAGACGCTGTAAACCGTGGCGCATTATCAATAGAAAAACTCGAAGCCATGACAGCTGTTTGCTCTGTCGGTCTTGATATGATAGCCGTTCCCGGCGATACATCCGCCGATACGATCTCGGCAATCATCGCAGACGAAGCCGCTATAGGTATGGTAAACTCAAAGACAACGGCAGTCCGTGTAATTCCCGCAATAGGAATGAAGGAAGGCGACACGCTTGAGTTCGGTGGTCTGTTCGGAAGCGGTCCGGTAATGAAGCTCAGCAAGTTCTCCTCGTCAAAATTCATTTCAAGAGGCGGACGTATTCCCGCACCCTTACAGAGCCTTAAAAACTAACATTGAACCGCAGGACATCCTGCGGTTTTTCAATATCTTGACATTTGCGTTCGACAGGAAAAAGTCTTGTCAAGGATATTATCATACAAATTTTTCAAAGTCTTTTTGGTAATAATTCGGCTTGTTTTTTGTGAATAATTGTAGTAAACTTAATTATGATTTTAGATTTATGCCTATTGAAAGGTGGTGTTCCGATGGATGTAATCAGCGAGATTATCGCTTATGAGAAGCACGCCGAAGAAATAGTTGCACAGGCAAACAAAAAAGCCGAAGCCATTCTTTCCGATGCGGCGGCTCTCCGTGAAAAAGAACGTATCGTCTGCGAAGAAGAACGCAGTGACAAGATAAACAGCTATCACGATGAGCTTAAAAAGAGCGGAGAAGAGCATTGCTCTGCGACTGCAGCCGAGTGCAACGCTGTCATTAAGCGTCTTGACGATGAATTCTCGAAGAACAGGGATAAATGGACAGACGAGATATATAAAAATATCATTTCGGTTGAATGACAGCATAGCATAAGTATTCGGAGGTGATTTCATGTCGGCAGGTTCGGCGGCGGTCATTGCCAAAGCAAGAGCCAAGTACGGCGGGCTTCTGGGTCTTGATGAATATAAGACCTTGATCTCAAAGGCAAATGTCGGTGAGATCGTGGCTCAGCTGAAAACATACGGTGATTTCTGTGAGGATTTTTCAGCGGTTGACAATACGGTTAGGCGAAGTCAGGCTGAAAGGCTGATGGAAAAACGTCTTTTCAGAATATATGACGAGCTGAGAAAATTCTGTCCGGGCAGTAAAAACAAGTTCTATGATTTTCTGCTTATACAGGAGGAAATAAAACAGATTATCAATGCCGCAATGTATATCGGCGCAGGCGTTTACGATTTGTTCATTCCGGGCTTTCCGGGTTATCTGACGAATATCTGTTCTTACGATATTCGGGCACTTTCAAAAGCAAGAACATTTGATGAAATACTGGATGTTCTGAAGGGTACGCCGTATTATGACGTTCTTGCTCCTCTTTCCGACGGAACTAAGGCTTTTCCGCCCATTGTTTCTGTTGATTATGAGCTTACAAAATATCTTTATACGACGCTTTTTTCCCGTATAAAAAAGGATATGTCCGGCAGTGAACGCACGGAAGTAGAAAAATGTATACGCAGACGTTGCGATATGTACAATATCAAGATATGCTATCGGCTGAAAGGACTTTTCAAAATGTCAACCGAAGATGTGGTTGCGCATACTCTGCCTTTTTGCGACAGATTCGATAAAAAGACAATGGAACAGATACTGACGAAAGCCGATAACGAGCCGATATTGCCGCTTCTGCTGAAGCTTCCTTATTTCAAGGATATTAACGAGGAGCAGGCAACGGACATAGAAACGGCGGTATATACGTCAAACAAACGTTATTATGACGCAAAGCTTGCATTGTCGCAGTGCGACAGCACGGTTATATATTCACTGACTGAGCTTTTGCAGATCGAAAACAGAAATTTAACAACTGTGATAGAGGGCGTAAGGTACTCGCTCGAACCGTCACAGATAGAAAAAATGCTGATATTATAGAGCAAATATACAGCGAAAGGAATGATATAATGGCAGTTGAGAAGATGTCACTTATATCGGTCAGCGGACCTCTCAAAAAAGTCAACAAAACTCTTGTACGATGTTGCGAAACGAAATGTTTTCACATTGAGCCGTCATTTTATACCATGACCTACGGCTCCGCACATTTCAAGACGCTGAAAGACAAGGACATTTACGGCGGTCTTATGAAACGAGCGGATGTATTGTCCGTCGGGCTTGGGATAAAAAACAAAACCGTTTCGTATGACGATATACAGATGGAGGCAATCCATGACTTCGATATGTATTTCACAGAGCTTGAACAGCGTGTGATGCCTGTCATAGAACAAAAGAACGAGCTTGAGAAATCAATAGACGAATACAGCCATGTATTAAGGCAGGTCGGAAACCTGTCGAATCTAAACGTTGATTTCAAGGATTTGTTCAGCTGTAAGCACGTCAAGATACGTTTCGGCAAATTGCCGTCGGAAAGCTATACGAAGCTTGATTTCTACAGCGAAAAAGGCTTTGTGTTTGAGCCGCTTGAAGAAAAGGACGGTTATGTCTGGGGTCTTTATTTTGCCCCGGTGGAAGAAAGCGTACAGATAGACGATATTTTCAGAAGCCTTTATTTTGAGCGGATACGTTTACCGGACTTCCTTCACGGCGACGGAGAAACAGCCGCCGCAGAGCTTAACAGACAGCTTAAGGAACTGGAAATAAAGCTGAAGGATGTAAAGGAAGAGCTTGCGGTCATAAAGAAAAATGAAGAAACGCAGTTTGAAAAGGTGCGTAGCAAGCTGATTTTCCTTAACAACAGCTATGAACTTAGAAGTCAGGTTTCTGTAATCAACAATAAATTCTATATGGCGGGTTTTGTCCCGACAAGAGAAGTAGAAAAGTTCAGGGAGCATCTGTCGGGCGTATCGGATATTGTTATCGAGGAAAAGAAGTATTTCGTTGATGACAGGATGAAGCCTCCGACAAAACTCAGAAACAACCGGCTGTTCAGACCGTTTGAGATGTTCGTCAATATGTACGGCTTGCCGTCATACACGGGCATCGACCCGACGCCGTATGTCGCTATAACGTATATGCTGATATTTGGCATAATGTTCGGCGATCTCGGACAAGGGCTTGTAATCTCGCTTTTCGGATTTATACTCACAAAGTGGAAGAAAGCAAAGCTCGGTCCGATAATGGAGCGTATCGGCATAAGCTCGGCGATATTCGGCTGTCTTTATGGCTCGGTATTCGGAAATGAAGATATAATAAAGCCTTTCTTCCATATTGAACCGCTTTACTCTGTACTCGGAAAGCCGAACAGCATATTCCAGATTTCAACCTATCTGCTTATAGCGGCGCTTGCGATAGGTGTCATATTGATAGTGGTTTCAATGACGATGAATATTGTGCTGTCATTCAGGCGCAAGGATTATTCCTCCGCACTGTTCGGAGCAAACGGAATAACCGGTATGATATTCTATATCGCAGTCGTAGCGGCGGCAGGACTTCAACTCGGATTCGGCATTGAGATGTTCACATTGCCGTATATACTTCTTCTGGTGATACTGCCGCTCGGTGTTATGATGTTCAAAGAGCCTCTTGCACACCTTGTCGCAAACTCAATAAAACGCAACGTTGTCAATTTAAAGCATAAGACGGTTGCCGATGCGGCAATTATGGCTTCCGATACGATGAGCGAAGAATTGCTCAGAAAAACAAGAGAAGACCTCGAAAAGCTGAACGATCTGAAATTTGTCCGTGCGGTTTACGGAAAGATGCCCCGTGAAAGCTATGACAAGCTGGGATACTTTACCGACAAGGAATTTGTGTTCATTCCTATCACCGAAAACGACGATAACGTCTACGGCGTTTATTTTGTATCAAAACAGCACAGGGCAATGGTGGATGATATATTTGCAGGCCTTTATTTTGAACGTATGAAGATGCCCGCAGAGCTTACGTCACCCGGAAGACCCGACCAGAACGATAAGGATAAGCCGAAGGAGAAAAAGTCTGTCGGCAACTTCATTATTGAAGGCGTCATCGAACTGTTCGAAACCTGTCTTTCATATCTTACAAACACAATGTCATTCCTCCGTGTAGGCGGATTTATCCTGAGCCACGCAGGTATGATGCTGGTCGTAGGAGTGCTGGCTGGCGACGGAGGCGTCGGTACCGTGATTGTACAGATACTCGGAAACGCTTTCGTAATCGGTATGGAGGGATTCCTTGTAGGCATTCAGGTATTAAGACTTGAATTTTATGAGATATTCGGTCGTTTCTATGTAAGCGACGGAAAGAGCTTTGAGCCGCTTAAGGCTAATTTGAATTAATTTCGGGAGGAACTGAAAAATGTTACTGTTTTTACTGCCTTTATTTGCACTGGCACTGATTATGCTGCCGTTCTTTGTAATGTTAAAAAGAAGAAAAGAGGGTAAGCCCTTAAAGACAAGAAAAGCTATACTTATAAATGCCGGCTCGTTTATCGGCGTTATGGTCATGATGAGCGTATTCGTACCGCTTTTTGCGTTTGCTTCGGCTGAAGGCGCAGCAGAAGCCGCACAGACAGCACTCAGCGTAGGCGACGGACTTAAGTATCTCGGTGCGGCGCTTGCAACGGGTCTTGCGACAATCGGTACAGGTATTGCCGTAGGCGGTGCTGCTCCCGCAGCTATCGGAGCTACTGCAGAAAACGACAAGAACTTCACGAAGGCTCTTATCTTCGTTGCACTCGGCGAAGGTGTCGCTATCTACGGACTTCTGATTTCGATACTTATCCTTTATTCATAATAGCCGAAAGGTACAGAAAAATGAAATTTTTTCTTATCAGTGACAACACAGATACACAGATGGGTATGCGTCTTGCAGGGATTGAAGGCATAGTAGTAAGCCGACCCGAAGAAGTCACGGATGCACTGGAAAAAGCAAAGGCCGATAAAGACATCGGCGTTGTACTTATGACGGAAAAGCTCATCAATATGTGTAAGCAGACAGTGTATGATATGAAACTGAACAGCACAAAGCCGCTGATAGTGGAGATACCAGACCGACACGGAACATCGGATATAAGCAAATCCATTGACGGCTATGTGCGTGATGCAATAGGACTGAAATTATAATTAATCAGAAGGGAGCAGCTGTATGCCGGAAGTTCAGGACAGAATAGAAAAGCTGGGCAATTCAATTCTTTCCGACGCTCAGAAAAAAGCGGAAGAAATAATCAGCAAGGCACAGCAGCAGGCTGACGAGCTGACAGAGCAGGCGAGAGAGCAGTACAGACGCAGTGAAGAAAACGAGGTCGCACTGGACAGACAGAAGACCCATACTCTTTACGCAAAGGAATTATCAAAGAGCGACTTTGCCGCACATAAGTCGGTGCTTGCTCACAGGTGCGGGCTTGTAGACAGCTTGTTTGAAGATATTAAGAATAAACTTGAAGAATTTGCAAAGAGCGATAAATATAACGACTTTATGACCGCTCTTGCCGAAAAAGCAGACAAAGAGCAGGCTTTCAGCAAAGACTGCGTGATAAATGTCGGCAGAAACGATAAACAGCTTGCCGATGATATAGCGCAGAAGTACGGCATCGGTGTTGCTGTTGACCGTAATATCGAGCTTGGCGGATTGTCTGTTTACTATCCGTCAGAAAATATATATATCGACTATACGCTTGACCTTGCTTTAGAACAGGAGCGAAAGGCTTTTGTGGCAGGTCACGGCGAACTGTCACTATAACGGGAGGAGTTGCAATGAACTGTATTTATGCGATTAACGGACCCGTTGTAAAGGTCAGGGATACAAAATCATTCTCAATGCGTGAGATGGTAATGGTCGGTAAGAGCAAGCTCATAGGAGAGGTAATCGGCGTAACCGATGAAATGACAACGATTCAGGTTTACGAGGGTACGGCAGGACTTATGCCGGGCGACCCCGTAGAGCCTACAGGAACACCTATGAGCGCAACACTCGGACCGGGCATAATATCCAATATTTATGACGGTATCCAGCGTCCGCTTAAAGCTATGACGGCTCTCAGCGGTGTATATGTTACTGAGGGCAGTGCAATAGCCGCACTCGATGAAGAACGTGAATTTGATGTTACTGTGACTGTAAAGGTCGGCGATAAACTGCACGGCGGAGATATATATGCGCAGTGTCCCGAAACGCCGCTTATTACACACAGATGTATGGTACCTCCTTATACTGAGGGTACAGTAGAATATGTTGCGCCTGACGGCAAGTATAAGGTCAACGATGTGATAGTAAAACTAAGGATAGACGAAGAAACGGTGCAGGAGCTTACCCTTGTACAGAAGTGGCCTATCAGAACGCCAAGACCTATAAATAAGCGTCTGCCGATCTCAAAGCCGCTTATTACCGGACAGCGTATAGTAGATACCGTGTTACCGCTTGCAAAGGGCGGTACAGCCGCTATACCCGGCGGTTTCGGTACAGGTAAGACAATGACTCAGCATCAGCTTGCTAAGTGGTGCGATGCGGATATTATCGTGTATATCGGTTGCGGTGAGCGTGGCAACGAGATGACTCAGGTACTTGAGGAATTCTCTGAGCTTATCGACCCGAAGTCGAACCGTCCGCTGACGGACAGAACGGTGCTTATTGCGAACACTTCAAATATGCCCGTAGCCGCCCGTGAAGCGTCTATTTATACGGGCATCACGCTTGCCGAGTATTATCGTGATATGGGCTATCATATTGCTATAATGGCGGATTCGACATCACGCTGGGCAGAGGCACTGCGTGAAATTTCCGGACGACTTGAAGAAATGCCTGCTGAAGAAGGCTTCCCGGCATATCTTCCGTCAAGACTTTCCGAATTCTACGAGCGTGCAGGTTATGTCGAAACGATGAACGGCAGAGAGGGCAGTGTTACGATTATCGGCGCCGTATCTCCGCAGGGATCGGACTTCTCTGAGCCTGTAACGCAGAATACAAAGCGTTTCGTCCGTTGCTTCTGGGCGCTCGACAAGAATCTTGCTTACGCAAGACACTATCCGGCTATCAACTGGAATATGAGCTATTCGGAGTACAGCGACGATTTAGCCGAGTATTACAACGAACACGTCGGCGAAGAATTCTGCCGCTACAGACAGGAAATATCGACCTTACTGGTTGAGGAAAACAACCTTATGGAGATAGTAAAGCTGATTGGTGCGGATGTTCTGCCTGACGACCAGAAGCTGATAATAGAAATCGCCCGTGTTATAAGAGTAGGCTTCTTACAGCAGAATGCTTTCCATAAGGACGATACATTCGTTCCGCTTGAAAAGCAGAAGCTGATGATGAAAGCAATCTTACTTCTTTATCACAACTCGCTGAACGCTATCAACGGCGGTAAGCCGATATCGGAGATCATCTCATACGGTTTCTTCGATAAACTGATAAAGATGAAGTACGATATACCTAACGACAAGCTCGAAATGTTTGACGAATATTTTGATATGATAAACAGCAAGTTTGCCGATGATTAAACCCGATAGGAGATTATTTTATGATTCAATATGCAGGACTGAGTGAAATAAACGGACCGCTTGTCTGCCTTGAGGGTGCCAAAGGTGTTTCTTATGATGAGATAGCAGAGATAAAGCTGGAGGACGGCACAAAGCGTTTAGGCCGTGTCGTTGAAATGCAGGGCGATAAAGTCGTCTTGCAGGTGTTTGAGGGTACAAACGGCATCTCGCTCACAAATACAAAAATCAGCTTTACGGGAAAGCCGCTTGAGATTCCGCTTTCTACCGAAATGCTCGGCAGAACGTTCAACGGTGCAGGCAAGCCGATTGACGGACTTGGTGAAGTTTTTCCGCAGAAATACGGCGATATAAACGGCCGTGCATTGAACCCCGTTGCACGTTCATATCCCAGAAACTATATACACACGGGTATTTCCTCAATAGACGCACTTATGACGCTTATCAGAGGTCAGAAACTGCCTATATTCTCAGGCTCCGGTCTGTCGCATAACAAGCTGGCGGTGCAGATAGTAAAGCAGGCTAAGATTGCCGACAGCGAGGGAAAGGACTTTGCAGTTGTATTTGCCGCAATGGGCGTTCAGAATGACGTTGCGGAGTATTTCAGACGTTCATTTGAGGAAACCGGTGTTATACAGCGTGTTTGTATGTTCCTTAATCTCTCGAACGATCCTATCATAGAGCGTATCCTGACACCCAGATGTGCGCTTACTGTGGCGGAATATCTTGCGTTTGAGAAGAATATGCACATACTCGTTATCATGACCGACCTTACCTCATACTGTGAGGCTCTGCGTGAGTTCTCTTCGTCAAAGGGAGAGATTCCCGGAAGAAAGGGTTATCCCGGTTATCTTTATTCCGACCTTGCCTCTATGTATGAAAGAGCAGGCGTAGTAGAGGGCAGTACAGGCTCTGTTACGCAGATACCGATACTTACAATGCCTAACGATGATATTACACACCCTATCCCAGACCTTACGGCATATATCACGGAGGGTCAGATAGTGTTTGACAGAAATCTTGACCAGACAGGAATTTATCCCGGACTTTCCGTATTGCTTTCACTGTCACGTCTTATGAAGGACGGTATAGGAGAACAGTACACAAGAGCAGATCACGCCGATGTTTCAAACCAGCTTTTTGCTTGCTATGCAAGAGTGCAGGATGCAAGAGCGCTTGCATCGGTTATCGGTGAAGACGAACTTTCCGCATCGGATAAGGCGATTATGAAGTTCGGCACGATGTTTGAAAAGTACTTTCTCAATCAGGGCTTCGATGAGAACCGTTCTATGGACGAAACGCTGGATCTTGCTTGGGATCTGCTTTCGCTTCTTCCTGCAAGCGAGCTTGACCGTGTAAACGAACAGCTCATAAAAGAACATTATCACCCTGAAAATGCAAAGAGATTTGTATAACAGTTACTATATGAAAGGCAGGTGAGTGTATGGCTGAACAGGTTTTCCCGACCAAAGGCAATCTTATCAAGGCTAAACGTTCTTTACAGCAGGCAAAGCAGGGCTTTGAGCTTATGGACAGAAAGCGTAACGTTCTGATAAGAGAAATGGTGGCGCTGACCGATAAATCAAAGCTGGTGCGAGGAAATATCGAGCAGACCTATGAAAAGGCTTATGCCGCCTTACAGAAGGCTAACATTACGCTGGGCTCGGTATCAACGCTGACGCAGTTTGTACCTGAAGAAACCGATCTTAAAATATCTTTCAGAAGCGTTATGGGCGTTGAGCTTCCTACAGTTGAGCTTCCCGATAAGCCTATAGTTCCGCAGTATGATATTGCAATGACAAATTCATATCTTGACAACGCTTATATCTGCTTTAATGAAACAAAAAAGCTGACAGTCGTACTCGCCGAGATTGAAAACAGTATATACAGGCTCGCCGTTGCTATAAAAAAGACGCAGAAACGTGCCAACGCACTGAAGAATATAATTATTCCGAAGTACGAGGCACAGGTAAGATTTATCTCAAACTCTCTTGAAGAAAAGGAACGTGAGGAATTCTCACGTCAGAAGGTTATCAAGAGTACCAAGATAAAGAAAGAGCAGGCGCAGAAGGAAAAAGAACAGGCAAAAACCGAATAAATAAAAGCCGCACAGAATGGTTATCCATCTGTGCGGCTTTGCATATATATCTGATTAATTATACCTCAACAAAAATTGCACCGCTTGCGGGAACGGTAACTGTATCTGCGCCAACAGAGCCGTTTTCGCCGAGCGTGTAAATAGCAGTTCCGCCCTTTGCATAATCTGCATTGACAGTTACGGCCTTATCGGACGGATTGATGAACACATAAACCGTCTGATTGTCGCTGCTTCTCTTGTATACCAGCGGATAACCGTCACTGCTGACAAACTCAAAGGCAGAGAGATTGTGAAGAGCGGGATTATCGTTTCTGACTTTTATCAGCTTCTTTACCTCATTGTAAAGTGATTTGTCATCGAGCATCTGCTTTTCGACAGTAGGTCTGTCGGGTGCGTCATCCTGCTTTATATAAAGCTGTGACTTGTCCGCAGTTGAAAATCCGTCATTTGCGGTGCTGTCCCACTGCATAGGACTTCTTGATCCGGTACGGTTATAGCCGCCTTCTACCGATACAAGACCCTCGACATAGCGTAAGCCTATCTCATCGCCGTAGTATACAAACGGTGCGCCGGGCATTGTGAGAAGGAAAGCAAAACAGCATTTAAGCTCGTCCTCATCCCTGCCTCTTGCAAGTCTGTCCATATCGTGATTGCCTGACGGAATGCAGATAAGTCCGCCGCCTGTCGTTGCCTTTTCGTGATAGCCGTTGTACTGCTCGGCAAAGATTGCGGGAGTACCTTTGCCCCTCTTTGAAAAGAATGGCTCAGCGCTTCTGAACATCGAGTTGTAGCCCTCAGGACCGAAGTGCAGTAAGAAGTCCATATCAAAGCCGCCCTGCAGCGAATATTGCGGCTCGCCCCACTCAGATACCATAGCGGCTTCGGGATATTCGCTCTTAAGATAACCCGTTATATCCTGCCATAGCTTGATTGTTTCTTTATATTCGGGATCGCATTTTACAAGAGAGCCTGCCATATCCACTCTGAAACCGTCACAGCCCATGTCAAGCCAGAACTTCATAACATCCTTGATTGCGGCTCTTGTCGCCATAGGTCCGGGATCTGTAGGCTTTTGCTGATAAGCATACTTAGGCTCGGCATATCCGTAGTTCAGCGCAGGCTGAGATGAGAAGAAGTTGACTGCGGCACTGCCGTCACGGTCCGATATGCCTCTTATACAGTTAAGGCCCTCCGGTTGCTCCCATATATTGCTTGTCCAGATATATCTGTCGGTATACTCGTTGCTTTCGGGGAGCATCGACTTTTTGAACCATTCATGCTCTACCGAAGTGTGACCGGGTACAAGGTCAAGAAGAATGTGCATCCCACGCTTATGGCACTCATCGAAAAGTCGCTTTAAATCATCGTTTGTTCCGTATCTTGCGGCGGCTTTTTTATAGTCCCTTACATCATAGCCCGCATCACCGAAGGGCGAATCAAAGCAGGGGTTCATCCATATTGCGTTGAAGCCTGTTTCCTTGATATAGTCCAGCTTTTCGATTATACCCTGAAAATCTCCGATACCGTCACCGTTTGTATCATTGAAGGATTGCGGGTATATCTCGTAAAAAATTGCATTTTCCAACCACTTAGCCATAAAATACCTCCTGTTTGTCGGAATTGTAAATTGATTGACATCGTTTACATACTGGTATTATAAACTAAGACGGCGGAAAATGCAAGTGCTATTTCATGAAAAATACATAAAAAAGTACCAGAATCAGCTTGTAATCGGCGTGGTCACGCCATAATATAAACGCTACAGCGGCAACCTTCATCAAGTCGTCGTCCTTCATCAGCTTGCCTATAATATCCATATCGGTACTGCGGGCTGAATTTCAGTTTGGTTTTTGCCCGCCCTTCTCCTGCATACGATTGCCGCTTTGACAGCGGCATCGTTCACATCCGCAGGTTTTTCCGCTTTTATCTTGATTGTTATTATGGTTATGTATCTTTGCGGTGAAATCGGGCGCAGGTCGGGAGTCTGAAACAGACTTAGAAAAATCTTCTATCTTTTTATCTGCTTCCTCTTCACTCATAAAAGTGCTTTCAAAGCTGCGCAGTATTTCGTCTACAGTGTGATTTTCGGTTTTGTCGGAAATCTCGGAATCGGCTGTATTATCAGACTTATCGCCGTAGATTTCAGCGTTGCTTGCTTCATCATCTGTGTTGCCGGCTGATGAATTTTGCTGTTTGTCGTCAGTATCGGATTTATCCGTGTTTTCGTCAGATTTTTCTTCATTTACGGGAATATTTGTTTCGGCTTCTTCGCTTTCTTTATTTTCATCTTCAGTGTCAGAAGCCGTAATCTCGCTTTCGGCTTCGGTAATTTTTACCTGCACTGTTGCGATTTTTACCGAATCGGGCTTTATTGTTTCGTTCACGTTTTCTTCTGCCGGCGTTGGAAGGTGTGATATTGCCGCAGCGATATTTTCGGCTTTCGGAATTTCTTCTTTCGGTTCATCCGCATCGTAACTGAGCCTTGCTTTTTCGGCCGTTCTTATTGCCGCCTCGGCATATTCTTTCTGCAAACGCTCAAATTCGGCTTTTGACATTCTTATATTACTCCATTCCATAAATTTACTCCTTTTCATAGTAGATTATCAAACAGACCGCTGTCTTTAAGATAGGGAAGCAGTGAAATCAGCCTGAACAGCTTTACCGCCGTATCTATTTTTGCCCTGTTTTCTTCTCTTAGGTGAGGCTTCAGAGCAAGCAGCAGACCTGTATTTCTGTCCTGCTCGCTCATCTTTGACATTAACTCGCCTATCTTCATAAACATATCTATGTTTATTCCGCCGAAAATATCATCGCTGTCGGTATCGGTCGTGAATTTTTCCTCGTTTTCCGTACCGTTTGTTTCTTCTGAGGTTGAATTGTCGTTTTTATTATCGGACAGCATTGCTTTAAGAATATCATCTATCTCACTCATACTGCCCTCCGTCTATTACTGATTTTTCATAGATTTTTTCAGTTCCTGCGCCTGTGCGGATTTCATCATTTTTTTGATAAGCTCAGGGTTTCCGAGTATGCTTTTAAGCTTTTTTGCGTCTTTTTCCGGCATTTTTTCGAGTGCTATCGAAATATCGCCCTTCTGCATCGCTTCTTTAAGACGCTGAGGTGTGATGCCGAGTTTACTGCTGACCGCCTCAAGCATTGAATCAACGTTGTTATTCATAACTGCCTCCTGAAATTATATTGTCAATGCGGAAAATATATTCCCGTTAAGACTGCCCTAAAACCTTATCCTATGAACTTTTTGCTAAAATCAACGATAAAAGGATATTTACGTTATATTCAGTTCATATTTTTTTGTAAAAATATACAAAAGGTTGTTTTTGTTTTGTGTAGAATTTCTAAAAATACGGATACTAATCTTTTCTTTTTTCACATTATGTGTTATAATAACAAAGTGGGCAATAAAAGCCGTATCGGGCTTGCCCGACTGAAAGGATAGAAATTATGAAAATTGTAGTAGTATCCGATTCGCACAAGGAATTTCATAAGCTGAATTCGGTGGTTGAGAATAATCTTGATGCCGACGCTTTTATACATCTGGGTGACGGCGAACACGAATTCAACGATGTAAGGAATCTTCATCCCGAAAAGAGCTTTTTATTCGTAAAGGGAAACTGTGACTTTGCCGACAACAAAACGATAAGAATCGCAAATGCAAAGGGCATCAAGATACTTTGCGTGCACGGCCACGAGCATCATGTGCATCAGGGACTTGATACGCTTATCGCTGTTGCCAAGCAGAACGGCTGTAAGATAGCTCTTTACGGTCATACTCACCTTTACCGTACCGAGCTTATCGACGGTATATACGTTATGAATCCCGGAAGCATTGATTCTCCGAGAGATAAACGTCCGCCGTCATACGGCATAATCACCATAGATGATAACAAGAAAATCACAATGAACATAGTTGCGCTTGATTACCATGCAGATAAGCAGTAATATAGCCGGCTGTCCTTTATTGAAGTTTGACACCTTACCGTCAACCAACACCTATCTTAAGGAACACGCCGACGAGCTTCCCGACAGAACGGTAGTGACAGCAGACCTGCAAAGCTGCGGTAAGGGCAGAATCGGCAACACATGGCTTGCTACCCGTGATATGCTCCCTGTTTCAATGCTTATAAAGGCACCGGATAACGCACACGATCTTACGGTTATATGTGCGGTAGCGGTCTGTCGTGCGATTGAACGGCTGAGCGGTATCAAAGCAGGCATAAAGTGGACAAATGATATAATCTGCTCTGAACGCAAGGTATGTGGTATTTTATGCGAAAGCACCTTAAAAAGTTCCTGTAACGGAGCAATTTACAACAATGTCATCTGTGGAATGGGGCTGAACGTAAATCAGGATGAGGATTTTTTTGAAAAAAGCGGTCTTGTGAATGCGGCATCCCTTTACACGCTGACGGGCAATAAATACGATAAAATGCTTGCGGCGGAGTATATAGTGGACGAGCTGACACGGCTCATTGACGAGGATTTTTCTACAGTTATAAACGAGTATTCGCAAAGATGCGTAACGCTCGGAAAAACAGTGAAACTGGTGCAGAACAATACAGAAACAACTGCATTTGCTAAGGCTATCGCCCCTGACGGTTGTCTTATCTGCGAGAACGAGAACGGTGAATTTACAGTCAACTCGGGTCTTGTCAGAGTGAGAGGTGTCAGAGGTGAATACGTCTGACGCTTAACCGAAAGGAGTTCATATGGCAGAAAATTTGTACATACCCGAGATCAGCGGTCCGCTCAGGAGCTTTATGCTGAAGGTTCCCGAGGAAATTCAGCAGGCAAGCGGTATAAGAGTAATGGGCAAGCTGATAAAATCTATAGTATTTACAACAGATATATGTATAATCAGAAATGTAAATGCTGATGCGGTAATAGCGGTTTATCCGTTTACGCCACAGCCGATAATCACGCAGGCAATTATGAGTGCCGCTGATATACCTGTTTTTACGGGTGTCGGCGGAGGGCTGACGCAGGGCAAGAGAGTAGTCAATCTCTCGATGCACGCAGAGTTTCAGGGTGCTATCGGTGTTGTAGTGAATGCGCCGACATCGAATGATGTTGTGCGTCAGGTATGCGACACTATTGACATTCCCGTAGTTGTTACGGTTATTTCGGAACACGAGGATATTGAAAGCAGGCTTGAGGCAGGCGCAAAGATATTCAACGTATCTGCCGCAGGCAAGACAACAAATGTTGTAAGAGAAATACGCAAGCGTCACCCCGACATTCCGATTATCGCAACGGGAGGACCTACAAGCGAGTCGATTCTTGCGACTATTGAAGCTGGAGCGAATGCTATCACATGGACGCCGCCCACAAACGGCGAGGTGTTCCGTGATATAATGAATGCCTACAGAGAAGGCAAACCCCACCCCTAAGGTGCCGATGCGGCACCGCAAATTCCGCCTGTGGCTGTGAGCCACTTCAAATTCCGCCTTTGGAATTGTCTGAGCAATTCTCAGAATATCGAAACGGCGGGACTAAACAAAGCAGTAATTAATAGATAAGCGGTTACGGCGACAAGCTGTGACCGCTATTTATATCATTGTTAAGTTTAGCGAAGCAGTGTATGGCTCGTGGAGCAAAGAGCTGACGGTTAAGACGAAGAAGTAAGCGGTTAAACTGAATATAAAAACGAGCATTTATTACTGATATATAAGGTTATCCGAAAACGAGAGTTTTTTTATAAAAGTAGTGCAATTCTGTTTCAATTGTGGTATAATTATAAAGAATAATTTAAAATAATACAGATAAAAACGGAGCAGATATGAATTATAATATAAATCTCGGCGGCTGGAACAACATTTTTGCTGTACCGTCCGATGTGGTGGATAAATACATAAAGATAGCAAGCGGAAGTAACATCAAGGTGCTTTTGTATTTTTTGAGGCACTGCGGTGAACTTCTCAACGATGAAATTATAGCAACAGCACTTTCTATGAACGAGGAAGATGTCAAGGACGCACTTTCGTTCTGGGTGCAGGTGGGGCTTCTTACAATGAGCGATGGTGTTTACTCTCCTATGCAGGCTGTACATGAAGCCGCAAGACCGCAGGAAAAAGAACCTGCAGTGAGCGGTGTGTCTGCAAGCGTAACAGTGCCGTCGGGCGTTACGGCGAAAGATGCCGAATTTGCCGCAGTCAAGGCGGCAGCACTTCGTTCTCCGGAATTTTCACCTGCCGAAATTGCGGATACGATAAAAAGTGACGATAAGATCGACTTTCTTTTCAAGACCTGCGAAACGCTTTACGGCAGACCGCTGAAACATACGGAGCAGAATGCAATTATCACGATAACGGAGCATATCGGGCTTCCTGCCGAGGTTGTACTTATGATGGTCGATTACTGCTTTTCGATAAACAAATCATCGCCTGCATATCTTAAAGAAACGGCGATGAACTGGATGGAAAACGGCATAACCGACCTTGCCTCCGCTGAAAGACAGATTTCAATGCTGCAAGCGAAAAATGTTGCCGAAAGCTCGGTCAAGTCAATGTTCGGGTTAAACAGGGCGCTTACGCAAAAGGAAAAAGACTTCGTGAATCTTTGGTTCAACGTGTGGAATTTCGACTCTGAAATGGTAAAACTTGCCTACGAAATAAATGTCAACGCAAAGGGGCAGTTTGCATTCCCGTATATCAGCAAGATACTTGAAAACTGGCATTCAAAGGGCATAGCTACAGCAGAACAGGTAAATGACGAAAATATCAAGCGACAGGAACAGCAGAGCAGTAACTCTTCATTCGACGTTAATAAAATAGATGAACTGTTGTTACAGGATTACGAATAAAGGAGAAACGACCGATGGCATATCCTTCCGAATACTATACAAAAGCGCAGGAGATAATTGACAAAAGACGTTTTGAAAATTCTGTGAAGGCGGAAAAACGTCTGCGTGAGGTAAGAAGCAAGATACCCGAAATAGTTGAGATTGACAGCAAACTCAGTAAAACTATTGATGAGCTTGTGAAGATAATCCTTTCAGATAAACCTGACAAGAAACAGTGTATTGAGCAGGTTAAGGAAGAAAATCTTGCATTACAGGAGCGCATGAAAGAGTTGCTCAGAAAAAACGGTTATGCTGTCGATTATCTTGACCCGATATACACCTGCAGGAAATGTCACGATACCGGTAACGGCGACGGCGGAAGATGCTCGTGCTTCAATGACGCTCTCAGAACTGTGGCGGCACAGGAACTCAGCAAGAGTCTGCCGATGGGGCTTACCTGCTTTGAGAGTTTTGATTTATCGCTGTACAGCGATACGGTGACACCCGGAATGAACACCAAACGTTCTCCCCGTGAAATGATGACGCAGAACTATGAGTACTGCAAGGAATATGCGGAATATTTCCGTGTACCTAATGAAAGTATTTTTATGACGGGCGGAACGGGGCTCGGAAAAACACATCTTTCGTTATCAATAGCAAAAAAAGTAATAGAAAAGAATTATTCCGTTGTTTACGGCTCTGTGCCGGACTTACTGAGAAGAATAGAGAACGCTCACTTCAACAAATCGGAAGATGAAACAGAGGTTATCAACACTCTTAAGGAATGTGACCTGCTTTTGCTTGACGATCTGGGGGCGGAATTTGAATCTACTTTCTATGTGTCGTGCCTTTATGAGCTTATCAACAGCAGAACCGGTTACGGTAAACCTACAATAGTTAACACGAATCTTTCGGGTGCGGAACTGAAAAAGCGTTATTCCGACAGAATAGTATCACGTCTTTATTCGATGAAAACGCTTGTTTTCAGCGGTGAGGACATACGCATGAAATTAAAGAAGAAAAAGTAACAGCTAAAGTATAACCACAGACAGCAGTAACAGCTTTAATAAGGGGTGCATTATGAACAGAGGTTTTGCGGTATTTATAATACTGGCTTTGATTTCGATTATTTTATCCTACGTCATACCTGATAATTCGAAGAGGGGATTTACCAACGCTTTGACATCATATATGATAGCTGATGAAGAAAACAAGCTGAATTATGATGATACAAGAGAACATCTGAGGATGCCGTCAGAGCTTCCTTTTGAGTATTCTTTTGATAATAAGGAATTCAACAATGGGTTTGAGTATGAATTAAACCCGAACATTCATTCGGGATATTATCACAAGCCGCAGACACTGAAATTTGACAGCAGTGACACGATATGGTACACCACAGACGGAACATTGCCCGAAAAGAACAAAACCGCTTATCTCTATGACGATGAAAAGGGCATAAGGCTTGATACCGGCGTGACAAATATATGCGTCAGGGCAGAGAAGGACGGCAAAATGAGCCGTGTATATGTCGGCTCTTATGTGATACTCGGCTCGACGGAAGACGCATTTTACGGTTACGGCTACAACTCGCTTGACAAATACGACCGATATATCTACAGAAGTCTTTACAAGACTATGAGTAACTATGAAACGAAGTTTGACGTACCGTTTACAAATGTTTCTTATCAGAGGCTGTACCGAATATTCATGTGCGTAAACTACGATAATCCTCTTCTTATTCAGGCACCGCTTTCTTTTGTGAGCTGGAGCGGCAATAAGAAAGATGTCAGCTCTATAAAGCTGATTTATGATTTTTCTAAAGAAGCAAGTGAATATCATGTTGAAAAGACAAAGAAAAGGGCAGAAGAAATACTGAATACCGCCGATGGCTCGGAATCTCTTTTTGATTATCTTCTTACAATACATGATGAGATTCTGAAAAATGCCGATTACGACTATACGCTGGAAAGTGACGGAGCATATGAGGCTTTCGGTGTTCTTACGGCAGGAAGCGGAGTTTGTGAATCGTATTCAAGGGCGTATCAGTATCTTTGCCAGTGCATAGGTGTTGACAATCTGCTGGTTGTCGGAACGAGCAATGACGAACCGCATATGTGGAATATGGTTATGCTCGGCGGAGAGTGGTATCATGCCGATTTCACATGGGATGACGGTGACGGCATTGAAATAGGGTACTATTATTTTGCGTTCAATGACAAGAATCTGAAGGATTACGGAGAGCGGACAATCTCGCCGGAATTTAACGAGAACAGACCTATACTTGATATGTACAACGATTCTAACTATTATCCGATACCTGCGGCGAGAGGAACGGAATATTCTGTTTCAAATATGCTTTTATATTAATGTGATTGATGTTATTAAGGATGTGATTGATTGAAAAAAAGTATTTTTAATATAATTGCCGTGATTATTTGTGCAGCCGTATTTATATCATGCGTCAGTGGCTGTTCGGTAAGCGAAAAGGATAAGAACGACAAGGAACACAGCTTTTCCGAGATGAAGACGGACGGTGAGCTTGCATATAACAGCAAGGGAGAGTTTTCAGTCAATCTGTCGGTCGATAATATAACTCTGTCAGACAAAACCGGAATAAATGATGTAAAAGTGTTCTACTCGGTGATAAACAGCGATAAGCTGACAGATATAGACGCATCTGACGCAGTGAAGCTGAATGACAGCGAATATAAGGCTGTATATGCAAAGGTTTCGGCGGTTACGCTGAATTCCGGGCATTCGGCTACGGTTTCGTTCAACGACAGCTCTTTCAGCCGAAATAGGCCGGATTGCTTTTTTATCGTATTCGATAAGAGCACAAATGAAACCGGGCGGTATCTTGTGTCGATGATACCTGTAAGATACCCCGCTTATTCGGCGGTAAGCGATACGACACAGATACGTTCTGAGAGCAGTGCCAACAGGTTCAAGCTGACGCTTGACAAGAGCAGTTTTGCAAACGGAATAAACGCTGACGATATTGTGCTGTCGGGCGGTTTTGAAGGCTGCAAGGTAAGCGAAATCGAAAGAACGGGAGATAATACGTTATCTCTTGTTATAAGCACCGATAACGGCTATAAGTCGGGTGAGAACGGATGTATCACTATAAAGCGCAGTGCGATAGCCGATGCCGCCGTTGACGTATCTGCGACAGTAAGCATCGTTTCACCGTCAGTAGTATTTTCATCTGCTGACTTTGAAGCGTCTACAAATTACGCCAGAATAACCGTATCGCTTGTTGACTGTTCGTTCAGTGACAGTGTATCAGTGTCAATGCTCGGGTGCGATAACGGCAATGTTGAGATAACACGTTTTGATCGTGTGTCGGCAAGTGAGGGTGTGCTGTATCTGTCATTTGACACGGAAACACCTGCAAAGGCAATCGAACTGATTTCGGGATGCACGTTTACGATAAAGGATACCGCACTGAGCATAAATTATCCGCTGCATTTCAATGTCAATCCTGAAAACCCTGACGTAAGTGCTACAATTACGGAAGTTAAGGAAAACGGCTCAGATTTCAGCGTTACGGCACAGCTTGGCGTTGTTGACGGCTCGTTCAATGTAATAAGCAAGAACAGCTTTATATTCAGCGGCGATTATTCAAAGGCGGTAATAACGTCAATCACAGCACAGGATAATTCCGCAACGGTATGCTTTGACATACCCAGAACATCTTCTGCCGGCAACGCTGAACTTTACGGTACGCTGGGTCTTAAATCCGGTGCGGTCGTAAGCAGGTGGGGAACTCAGACGGGTATATCATCTTTTCCTCTTTATTATAGCTATTCGGAGAGCAACAACAGCAAGATTGTAATTCCTGATGCGCAAAAGCTGAATAAGGTATGCGAGGCGCTCAATGAGTATACCGGTTTTACCGGTGTGAGCGGGAATGCTTCGCTTGAAGAGCTTGCCGGCTATAAGATTGGCAACACAAATTTCGGAAAGATTTTCTTTGAACAGTGCGAAAAGTACAGCGGTGTTTACGGGCTTATAAACAAGACGGATAAGCTTGTGAAATCCGATCGTATCTCGGCAGGTACTCAGAATATCGAATATGTATTCGCTGTTGAAAGATATATGAATGACATAAAGGCACTTCATTCTCTGATAAAGCCTGTCAGCGACAGCCTTGCGAGATTGTTTGCCGTATATGAAAGTATGAATTCGACTAAGGATAAGCAGGAGCTTGAGGCACTTACCTCTGAGGCGGATGAGCTTATCGGAAAAATCACTTCCGTATATTCTACGAAAATCAAGGGCATATCATATTCTGAAATGCTTGACAGGGTGACAAAGGAATATTGCGGCGGTGCATTGACAGCATTTGATAGCATCTGTGACGATATATATAACTGGTATCCGCAGAGCGTCAATGACAAGAAAATGTTCAGGGCTATGTCGCAGAGCGTTATTGTGAATGCGGCGGCGATACAGTTTATTTCGGTTGCAGGAAGCGAGGATACGTCGGGAGCATACGCATCGTTATCTGATGATATTTCAAAGTTGTACCGATACACCGATTCTAATCAGGTAGAGAAGATAGATAACGGTGACGGTGTGTTATGCACCACGCTTGACAGAACGTTCAGACTTCAGAAGGTCAATTCGGCACTTCATAACGCTGTCAATGAAATATCGCTCTCAGAAATCAGCCAGCTTGAGAATATGCTCGAAAAGGACAGCACATTGGAAAGTGAGCTTACAAAAGTCGGTTTTGACGTATCGCCAGTAAGGTATATTGTATGCTCTGACAGTGATATTACAAGCAGATCACAGATGGAGCAGGGCAGACGTGCATACTCCTTTATAAGACGTGCCACGCTTTACGATCTGACATCATCGCAGACGGTGAGCGAAAAGGAATATTGCAATTATTATTACAGTATCGAAATCGGCGAGGACGGAACACCCGTTGCAGTGCCTTATGTAAATGTGTATTACCGGCTTTATACACTGAAGTGAGAGTACAGAATCTATGAGCAAAAATGTGATAAATACAGAGCGACTGACTTTAAGACCCGTTTTAACCCAGGACACAGACGAAATTCATAAGTATGCAGGCGATAAAAGCATTGATATGATGCTTTTTCTGCCTAATGATACTGTGGAACAGACAGCTGAATTTGTCAGAAATGCGGTTTTACGGTGGGCGGATGAAAAACCGTCCGTTATGGAATTTGTGATGCTATATGACGGCAGAATCATCGGCGGTATCGGTCTTGAAGCGGTGGACGAAGTAACTTATGAAATAGGTTGGGTATTAAGTAAGGATTACAGAAATAAAGGATTTACCACAGAGGCGGGCAAAGCACTTTTGGAATATGCGTTTGATGTTCTGTCCGCCGATAAGGTGATAGCCCATTGTGATATAAGAAACAAGGCATCCGAAAACGTGATGAAAAAGCTCGGAATGACGCTTAAAGATAACAGCGGCACAAGATTTTACGAAAAGACGGGCGTAACATCGGGAGAGTTGATGTATTGCATTGACAGGCAGGAAAAACAGAACAGAAAATAGCGGCAAAATAAACGGGGCTGTACAACTGATACAGCCCCGCTAATATTATTCTTTTTGATTATTCCTGAGTTTCAGCCTCAGGCTCTTTTTCTTCTGCTGTTTCAGCTTCAGCGGCATCTTCAGCCTTTTCTTCTTCAGGCTTGTTCATTACCTCTGCAGGATCAAGAACTTCATCGTCATCATCAAAGAATTCGTCATCGAAATCTTCGTCGCTGTCCATAATGTCATCGAACTGATCGTAAGCGATCTCCTTTTCTGTCTTCTTCTTGAGATATATAAAGACAGCCGCAACAGCACCGAGTACTGCAAGTGTGCCTATGGCAAAACCGGTAAATGCTTTCATTTTAAACCTCTTTTCCGGTGCTTTCACACCAACTTTATTGTAATTATTATACTATATTCACTTCGGTTTTTCAAGTGCTTTTTATCAATATGAGCATATTAAACAAAATTATTATAGGTTTCCTGTTAAATTCATCAATACGGCAAGTGCTGCAACAGGTGCCGTTTCGCATCTTAAAATGCGTTCGCCCAGATGTACAGCGGTAGCACCTTTTGAAAGTGCATAATCTACTTCCTCTTTTTCAAAGCCGCCCTCACTGCCGATGAATACAGCAATCTTCTTATATGAAAGGTCAAGCTCCGACAGCTTCTTTCCACCGCATTCATAGAAAATTATCGGCAAGGTGTCGCTGTCGATGCTGTTTACTGCGGATTTAAAATCCGTAAACGGCATAACTTCGGGAATTTTTCCTCTGCCGCACTGCTTTGACGCTTCATACGCTATGCGCTGTAAGCGTTGTACCTTTTTATCGGCACTTTTAGCGTCCGGTCTTGAAACACAACGTTTTGACAGGAACGGTACTATTTTCACCGCACCAAGCTCAGTTGCTTTCTGAACGATAAAATCCAGCTTATCGTTTTTGGGAACGGCCTGAAACAGCGTTATTTCAACATCCGGTTCAGCTAAGTTGTCCTTTTTATCGAGTATACCAAACTCTATTGCGTTTTTGTTTTCTAAGGAAGAAAGCTCGCAAAGGTAATCGTGTCCGTTTTTGTCGCAGATTATTGCCTTGTCGCCCTTTCTCATTCTGAGTACCTGAGCGATATGCTTTGAGTCCTCGTCATTCATATATATTATTCTGCCGTTTTCGTCTATTGTATCCGAGAAAAATCTTGGATATCTCCATTTTTCGAGTTCTTCAGCCATATATTCTCCTTTAAGCATTTGGTGCATTTTCAAATAAATTGTTTACCATTTCTGTATAACAGCGGTTTTCGGGCTTTTCAAGACGGCTGTCATCACGCAGAATATCGTCGGCCGCTTCGCCTGTCATTTTCAGTATATCAAGGTCTGCGTAAATATCTGCGATTTTAAGCTGCGGCAGACCGTGCTGTTTACTGCCGAAGAAATCACCGGGTCCACGCAGTTTCAGATCCTCGTTTGCGATTTCAAAGCCGTCCGAGGTCTTTACCATTGTATCCATACGTTGTCTTGTGTAATCGCTTTTATTATCTGTGACAAGGATACAGTGAGATTGCTCTGTACCTCTGCCTACTCTGCCTCTCAGCTGATGGAGCTGTGACAGCCCGAACTGCTCGGCATTTTCAATCACCATCACAACGGCATTCGGAACGTCTACGCCGACCTCTATTACCGATGTCGCAACAAGGACTTTCAGCTTATTGTCCTTAAAATCCTGCATAACTGCATCCTTGTCTGCCTGCTTCATCTTTCCGTGAAGAAGCCCTGTCGGAACATTGGCAAGGCAGGTATTTTGAAGCGAATTTATATATTCTGTCGCCGCCGCTTTTTCGGATACGCCTTCTTCGATAAGAGGGCAGACGATATACGCCTGAAAGCCGTTGTTGACATATTTCAGGATGAATCTGTACAGTCTTTCACGGTAGCTTGTATCAACGGCATATGTTCTTATCGGAAGTCTGCCTTTCGGCATTTCGTCAAGTATGGATATATCAAGGTCGCCGTAGATTATCATTCCGAGCGTGCGTGGAATAGGCGTAGCTGACATTACGAGAACGTGAGGCTCGTTGCCTTTTGAGCCGAGTGCCGCACGCTGACCTACTCCGAATCTGTGCTGTTCATCGGTTATTACAAGTCCGAGAGAGCTGAACCTTGTGCTTTTCTGAATAAGTGCCTGAGTACCGACGGCAACGTCAATCTGCCCGTCGGCTATAAGCTGTCTTATCTGCTTTTTCTGAGCAGGTGTCTGTGAGCCTGTAAGCAGAGCAATTGTCACGCCAAGCGGAGCTAAGAACTTGTAAAGCGTGTCATAGTGCTGCTTTGCCAGTATCTCGGTAGGTGCCATAAGAGTGGATTGATAGCCGTTAAGGTATGCAAAATAAGCCGCACCTGCCGCCACGGCGGTTTTACCGGAGCCGACATCGCCCTGCAACAGCCTGTTCATCGGAACGGATTTCTGCATATCGTCACAGCATTCCGATATGGCTCGTATTTGTGCGCCTGTCAGAGTGAAGGGCAGAGAGGAGTAGTATTCATCTATGCTCTTGCTTTCCATAGGTGCGCCGGCAAGCCTTTTTTTGCGGTTTTTCATAGATTTAAGGCCAAGCTGTAAAAGAAACAGCTCTTCAAAAGTCAGACGATATTTTGCCTTGTCATACTGTTCTTTATTTTCCGGGAAATGAATCCAACGTAAAGCATTATCATAGGAAATAAGGCTGTATTTTTTCATAAGCGTGTCGGAGAGATGCTCAGGAAAGGTGAAATCACGCAGTACGTTTTTAATGCAGTTTGACATAATGCCTTGAGATATACCTGTTGTCAGGCTGTAGCGAGGCATCAGCTTATTGGGGTCTTGAGAATCTATAAAAACAGGCGAGTTCATTTCTTTTCTCAGAAAATCTCCCGCCATCTTGCCATAAAAGCAATATTCATTGTCGAGCTTAAGCCTTGTGAAAGAATAATCGCTGTTGAAGAATGTTATCAGCATATCGCCTGTGCCGTCGCTGACAAGCACTTTGAATATATTGATCCTGCCGTAGTATGCAGGAAATTTCTTCGTGACAATCGCTTTTACAACGTGATTTTCGCCGTCATTTACCAGATTCGATATTGCGGTTGTTTCGTTGAAGTCGATATATCCTCTCGGATAATGCTCGGCAAGCTGTAAAGCCGTTGTTATGCCGAGCTTTTCGAGGAGCTTTGCTCGTTTTTCACCGACTCCCTTGATATAGCAGACAGGGGAGTCGGGAATCTTTTTTATTTCATTCATAAATTATTCTACTGATATGAGATAGTAGTATACGGGCTGACCGCCGTTTACAAGTACAATTTCAATATCATCGCTTATCTTGGCTCTGAGCGCTTCAAAAGCGGCCTGAGCGGTTTCGTCGGTAACATCGCTTCCGTAAATAATCGTGATATATGATGAGCCTGAACGAATCAGCTTTTTGGTTATCTTGATGAGCGCTTTTGTAACATCCTTTTCAACAAAGGCGAGCTTGCCGTTTTCCATAGCAAGAATTTCGCCCTTCTTTATCTGCTTGCCCTCAAAATCACTGTCACGGACAGCAAATGTTATTGAGCCTGAGCCGACATTATCAAGCGCCTTTGTCATATTTACGCCGTTTGTGCTGAAATCGCTGCTTTCATCAAAGGCGAGCATAGCTGTGATACCCTGCGGTATAGTTCTTGTCTGTAAAACGATAACGTTTCTGTCGGTGAGCTTTACAGCCTGCTCAGCCGCCATAATGATATTCTTGTTGTTGGGAAGAACAAAAATGTTTCTTGCGGGGGTAGCGTTGATAGCTTCGAGAATATCCTCTGTCGAGGGGTTCATTGTCTGACCGCCTCTTACTATCACGTCAACACCGAGATCCTTGAACAGATCCTCAAGTCCGGCACCGGATGTAACTGACACAAAGCCGAAATCCTTGACAGGCTCTGCGGGAGCAAGCTTTTGCTTCTTCTGCATTTCAGCCTTTGCCGCTGCGCCCTTGTGCTGTTCTTTCATATTTTCAATCTTGAGGTTTATAAGCGAGCCGTAAAGGATACCTTCTTCAAGCGCCTTACCGGGATGCTCTGTATGAACGTGAACCTTTATGATGCTGTCATCATCAACGACCACAACACAGTCACCTATTGATTCAAGAAAAGCACGGAGCTTTGTTGCGTCCTTGTTAACGTCGCTCTTCACAACGATAAATTCCGTACAGTAGGTGAATTCTATATCGGTTTCAAATGTACCTGCGGCATTTGTTACGACAGCTTTTTCTGTTGCAGTTTCTTCCTTTGCACTAATCATCACTCCGCCGCAGATAACGGATGCCATACCCTTGAGGATAGTATAGTATCCCATACCGCCTGCGTCTACAACTCCCGCTTTTTTAAGAACGGGGAGCATTTCGGGTGTCTGATCGAGAGTTTCCTTTGCGGCTGTTGTAAGAACATCGAACAGCTCTGCAAAGTCTTTGCACTGTGCGTCGTTTGCCTTTTCTGCGGCAACTCTTGCAACGGTGAGGATAGTACCCTCAGTGGGCTTCATTACTGATTTATAAGCCGCCTCTGCACCTAATTTAAGTGCATTGCAGTAGTCTTCGACAGTAGCCTCGTGCTTTCCTGCAAGACCTTTTGAAAGGCCTCTGAATAACAGTGAAAGGATAACGCCGGAGTTACCTCTTGCGCCTCTCAGCATAGCAGAAGCCGCTGTCTGTGCCACTGTTTCGACAGTTACGCTGTCACTGAGCATATTAAGCTCAGCAACGGCATTTCTTATAGTCATCGACATATTCGTGCCGGTGTCGCCGTCGGGAACAGGGAACACGTTAAGCTCGTCTACGCTTTCTTTATTATTGATTATATTGTTTGCACCTGAGATGATCGCATCTCTGAGAATTTTTCCGCTTAGCATTAGTCAGATACTCTCCTTGATATTATACTTTAACAGCATCGACAAAAACGTTTACCTTGTCAACGGTAAAGCCTGTTTCGTCCTCAACTGCAAATCTTACCTTATGAATGATGCTCTTTACTATCGTAGACACATTTACCCCGTACATTACGGAAATGTGAAGGTCGATATAGAGCTTGTCATTTTTATATCTTACCGTGACACCTTTTTCTGAAAGGATAGTCTTTTCGGCAAATTTCTTGATGAATTTAAGAGGTACTTTTTCAACGAAGGTCTGTTTTGCGTCACCGGCATTCATTCCCACTATGCCGAAGCAATTTGTAACAGTTCCGCCGATAAGGCTGTAGAAGAACTGCTTTGAATAGGTAATCGTTCCTAAGTGGTTGTTTATCGTGATCATTTGTATAACCTCCTTGTAAATCGGACTATATTATTATACTATATTTCACGGCAAATTTCAAGCGTTAATGCCAAATTACCGTTCAAGGACATAAACTCCGCAGCTGACAGGGCGTGTAGTAAAAACATGGGGATATTTTCCCGACAGGATTTTTTTTGCATAGGCGGCTGTTTCTTCGCTTTCAAATACTCCGAAAACAACGCTTCCGCTGCCTGTCATTTCCGATATTACGGCTCCGCTTTCAAGCAGGTCGGTTTTCATTTCTTCTATCCTGCTGTCGTGATAGATTTCTGTGAATACGTTGCTTATAAAGCCTGCACCTTCAGAAAGACTTCCGCAGACAATGCTGCTTACAAAATCGGCATAATGAGGATTTATCTCGGTCGGATTTTCATCGTATTTTGCGTAAGCCTCAGCCGTACTCAGAGTAAAATCGGGATAAATGCAGACAAACACGCAGTTCGTGTCGCATTCAGCCACAATCATATCTCCGCTTGTTATGCTGTAAAGCGTGCCGCCTTTAATGCAGATAGGAACATCTGCACCGATTTTATCACCGACAGCACACAATGCTTCGGTATCGAGTTTTTTACCGAACAGCTCATTTAGTGCGACAAGCGTTCCTGCACCGTCGACGGAAGAACCGCCCATTCCTCCCATCAGAGGAACGTGCTTTTCAATATCAACAGCTATCTCGGCGGCAAGTCCGGTTGCGTCGAAAAATGCTTTTGCGGCTTTCCATACGATATTCTTTTCATCGCACGGAATGTCGGGGTTATTACAGGTTATCCTGCAATCGTAACTATCCGTACTCATAACGCTGACGGTTATATCATCATAAATATCAACGCTTTGTGTCGCAATGTTGAGCGAATGTCTGCCGCCGGGCAGTCTGCCTGTTATGTCAAGAAACAGGTTCAGCTTTGCGTATGCTCTTACCTTTATTTTCATAGATTACAGTACACCGAGGTCTTCAAGAAACAGCCTTATGCGTTCAAGCGCTGTCTTGATGTGCTGAAGCGAATATGCATAGGAAACACGGATGTAACCCTCTCCGCACTTGCCGAAAGCATCGCCGGGAACTACCGCAACTCTGTGCTTTTCAATCAGCTGTTCGCAGAACTCCTGTGATGAAAGTCCTGTTTTCCTTATGGACGGGAAAATGTAGAATGCACCCTCAGGTTCAAAGCAATCAAGACCCATTTCATTGAAGCCTTTTACGATAAGACGTCTTCTCATATCGTATTCGCCACGCATATATTCAATGTCTTTTTTGCAATCCTTAAGTGCTGTTACTGCGGCATACTGGCTCATTGTGGGCGAACACATTATGCCGTACTGGTGAATCTTCAGCATTTGAGTGACAATAGGAGCGGGACCTGCGGCAAAACCGAGCCGCCAACCTGTCATCGAAAACGCTTTTGAAAAACCGTTTATAAGAACGGTACGTTCTTTCATGCCGTCTATTTCAACGATAGAACAGTGTTCCTCATCACCGTAGGTAAGCTCTGAATATATCTCGTCGGAAATAACGATTATATCTGTGCCTCTGATTACCTCCGCAATCGCTTCAAGGTCTGATTTTCTCATAACCGCACCTGTGGGATTGTTCGGGTAGGGAAGTACAAGAGCCTTTGTTTTCGGGGTTATATGTGCTTTCAGTGCTTCGGCGGTCAGCTTGAAGCCGTTTTCAACGCTTGTTTCTATAGCAACGGGTGTGCCGTTTGCAAGTGTTACGATAGGACCGTAACAGACAAAGCTGGGCTGAGGGATAAGTACCTCATCGCCCGTATCAATGAGTGCTCTTATAGCAAGGTCTATCGCTTCCGAGCCGCCGACTGTTACAAGTATCTCGTGCAAGGGGTCGTAGCTGACGTGCAGTCTGTCTTTGATATAGTCGTTGATAGCAATGCGAAGGTCGGCAAGACCTGCGTTTGCGGTATAGTTTGTACGTCCTTTTTCAAGAACTCTGATTGCTTCTTTTCTTATTGCCCACGGTGTCTTGAAATCAGGCTCACCGACCGACAGTGATATAACATCATCATAGCTTGCGGCTATGTCAAAAAACTTTCTTATACCCGAAAACTGCAGATCCTGCACCTTTCGGGAAAGTATATTTTCATAATCCATCACGGAGATACCAAACTCCTTTCGTCCGTGTTCTTTAAGAACATCTTGTCTTTTTCCTTATATCTGTGCAGAATGAAATGCGTTGTTGTGCTGAGAACGCCGCCTAAAGGCGCTAATCTGTCCGTTACGAACATAGCTACATCACGCAGATTTGTACCCTTGATAGTTACGGCAAGGTCATAACCGCCGCTCATAAGGTATACCGATGAAACCTCATCATACTGAGCGATAACTGCCGCTACATCATCATAACCGCACTGTATTTCGGGGGAAACTCTGACTTCGATAAAGGCGCAGACGGAGTTTCTGTCGAATTCTTCTTCGTTGATGATTGCGGTATAGCCGATTATCATTCCGCTCTTTTCAAGCTCCGCTATCATCGCCGCCACATCGTCAGCCGAAGTATCAAGCATCGCCGCCAGCTGTTCGTTTGAAAGTCTGGCGTCCTGTCTTAAAAGGTCAACAAGCTTTTCTTTCTTTGTCATAATCTTATCCTCCGAATTATTTTATGCTTATAAATGTGGGATTACGTTTCTTGAAAAATGCAAGTTCTGTAAAGCCCACATTTCTTGCGAGTTCTATAGCCTCCGGAATACCTTTTCCGAGGTCTTGCGTGCAATGTGCGTCCGAGCCGACAGTAAGTATTTTACCGCCAAGCTCTTTATAAAGTCTTACATAGTATTCATCTGGCAGCGTAAGACCTATCTTTTGCCTGAGTCCGCTAGAATTTATCTCGATACCTATATCGTTTTTTATAAGGGCAGAGAATATCTCCTTGATTATCGGAAGGTACTTGCTCATATCTATGTAAAGTTCCGATTCGCCCACAATATAACGCAGAGGGTATGTCAGGTGACCCAGTACGTCAAATTCGCCCCACCGAGCCATTTCAAGCATTTCCTCAAAGTACAGCTTCATTATCATTTCGGGCTGTACCTCGTTATAATCAAGAAGATAGAAATCTTCCCAGCCGTTGCACATATGGAGCGAGCCGATTATAAAGTCATAATCATAGCTTGACAGCATTCTTTTTGTAAGTTCCATATCCTGTAAAGGCTGACCCAGTTCAACACCGTATGCCATATTTATCTTATCCGCATACTTTTTAATAAGGGCAGGAGAGATCTCCGACGCTCGTTTTACAGGTTCTTCATAAAGATATTCCTCATCGTAGAATTTATTTATTTCAAGGTGATCTGTGAGCGAGTAATATCTGATACCAAGCTCTGTCGCTCGTCTGACCATTTCTTCCGGATCGTTACTGCCGTCGGGCGACAGATTTGAGTGATTGTGTACGTCCATCAGAATTTCGGGGTCGTTCATATTTGCTACCTTCCTTTTGCGGTTGTTCTATATCTATACATATTTTATTTTACCACAAACAAAGCTGTTTGTCTATTGTAATATTCAAATTAATTGTGAAGATTGCAAAAAAATACCGAGGAAATAAATTCCCCGGTAAGATTTTATTTGTCATTGTCAAGATTGTTGTTGACACCGTATGAAAGCGTCAGCAGGCTGTCGCCCAGATGAACGTTTTCAACGATTATGTTTTTATGCTCAACGTTAATGTCGTAGTGCGAGAAGTTCCAGAACGATCTCACACCAAGCTCTGTAAGGCGGTCGACTATCTCCTTTGTAACCGATTTCGGTATACAAAGAACAGCAACCTCCGGCTTATTTTCACGGCAGAACTTTTCAAGATCGTCAATATCTGTTATTGTCAGCTTTCCGAGAGGATTTCCGACTATTTTCTTGTTGGAGTCGAATATACCGATAAGACTGCATCCGCTTTTTTCAAAATTAATGTGAACGGCAAGCGCAGTGCCGAGATTACCCGCACCGATAAGAATCGTTTTTCTGTGCTTGTCAACGCCGAGAATACGTCCTATTTCTTTACGGAGTTCCGAAACATTGTAGCCGTAGCCCTGTTGCCCGAAGCCGCCGAAGCAATTGAGATCCTGTCTTATCTGTGATGCGGTAAGGTGCATTCTCTCCGATAATTCCCTTGAAGAAATCTTAGAGATCTGCTGATCCTCCAGCTCGCCGAGAAAGCGGTAGTAGCGGGGAAGTCTGCGTATTACTGAATTTGATATATTAATGCTTTTCGACAAGATACTGCCTCCTTACAGTTTTTATTGAGATCAGAGTGTTGCTTTAAGTCTGTTGTTGATTTCAAGCAGGAAGTCCTCTGTGTTTACCTTTCTCTTGTTGTCAAGATTTGAAAGTACATAGAGGTCACCGGTCATAACACCGTCTTCAATCGTCTTTATAGTAGCCTTTTCGAGCTTATCCGCAAAGTCGGAAAGCTCCTTGTTTCCGTCAAGCTCGCCACGTTTTCTTAATGCGCCCGTCCACGCAAACAGGGTAGCTACCGAGTTCGTTGAGGTTTCCTCACCCTTTAAGTGCTTGTAGTAGTGACGTGTTACTGTGCCGTGTGCGGCTTCATACTCGTAAACGCCTGTGGGAGAAACAAGTACGGATGTCATCATACCGAGGCTTCCGAAAGCTGTTGCCACCATATCGGACATTACATCGCCGTCATAATTCTTGCAAGCCCAGATATATCCGCCCTCAGAACGTACAACTCTTGCTACAGCGTCATCAATCAGTGTATAGAAGTATGTGATACCTGCGGCATCAAACTTTTCCTTGTATTCATTATCGAATATTTCCTGGAAAATATCCTTGAATGTATGGTCGTACTTCTTGGAAATAGTATCCTTGGTCGCAAACCAGAGATCCTGCTTTGTGTCGAGCGCAAAGTTGAAGCAGGCTCTTGCGAAGCTGGCGATACTTGCGTTTATGTTGTGAAGTCCCTGAATGATGCCGTCAGAACCGCTGAACTTGTGGATAAGCTGTCTTGTTTCGTTTCCGTCCTTATCTGTCACAACAAGCTCTGCTGTACTGCCGTCGGCAACCTTCATCTCGGAATTTTTGTAAACATCGCCGTAAGCGTGACGTGCAATGGTTATCGGCTTTTTCCAGCCGGGCAACAGAGGAGTGATACCCTTTACGATAATGGGGGCTCTGAATACGGTACCGTCAAGGATAGCACGGATAGTGCCGTTCGGCGACTTCCACATTTCCTTTAAGTTGTATTCTGTCATTCTCTGTGCGTTGGGAGTGATTGTTGCACACTTTACCGCTACACCGTATTTCTTTGTAGCGTTTGCGGAATCAATCGTTACCTGATCGTTTGTTTCGTTTCTGTGAACAAGACCGAGATCGTAATAATCTGTCTTTAAGTCAACATACGGGCAGATAAGTATATCCTTGATCATCTTCCAGATAATTCTGGTCATTTCGTCGCCGTCCATCTCAACGATGGGGGTGGTCATCTGAATCTTTGCCATTATAGCCGTTCCTTTCGATATTACTTGTTGTGCTTTGTGTAGTTAAGCAGACCGCCTGCGAGCATCATACCCTTGCCACGCTCGGATAATTCGCAGGTAACCTTGTATTCTGTACCCTTTGTTATATTCTTGACGGTTATCTCAGTACCGTTTTCTATAGCGTTTCTTATGCCGGGAAGCTCAAGAACATCGTCACGGTCGATCTTGTCATAATCAGCCTCGTCTACAAAGCACAGAGGAAGAATACCGTTGTTGATAAGGTTCTGCCTGTGGATACGGGCAAACGATTTGCAGATTATAGCCTTTACACCAAGATAAAGAGGAGCAAGTGCGGCGTGTTCTCTTGAAGAACCCTGACCGTAGTTTGCGCCGCCGACGATAATGCTCTTGCCAAGCTCCTTTGCTCTTGTCGGGAATGTTTCATCGCATACTGTAAAGCAGTATTCAGAAATTGCAGGGATGTTTGAACGCAGAGGTAATATCTTTGCGCCTGCAGGCATAATATGGTCTGTGGTGATGTTGTCGCCGACCTTGAGTGAAACCTCTGCCTTTATATCTTCCGCCAGAGGAACGTTTACGGGGAAGGGCTTTATGTTCGGTCCTCTGAGAACTTCTACATTTGGAGCTTCCTCAGGTGAAGCGGGAGGAACTACCATATTGTCGTTTATAAGGAACTTTTCGGGCATTACATAGGGAGGCATATCTCCTGCAAGTCTGGGATCTGTGAATACACCTGTGAGTGCCGAGATTGCAGCTGTTTCGGGAGATACGAGATAGATCTGACCGTCCTTTGTTCCGCTTCTGCCTAAGAAGTTTCTGTTGAAGGTACGCAGAGAGATTCCCTTTGAGTTGGGTGACTGACCCATACCTATGCACGGACCGCAGGCACTTTCAAGTATTCTTGCACCTGCACCGATAAGAATTGATAACGCACCGCAGTCTGCAAGCATATTGAATACCTGCTTTGAGCCGGGAGCTATTGAAAGGCTTACATCGGGATGTACCGTCTTGCCCTTTAATATATGAGCAACCTTGAGCATATCCTGTAATGAGGAGTTGGTACATGATCCGATACATACCTGATCTATCTTGATTGCACCGATTTCTTTTACGGTTTTTACATTGTCGGGGCTGTGAGGACAAGCTGCCATAGGAACAAGCTCGGAGAGATCAATGTTGATTTCTTCATCGTATACGGCATCGGGATCTGCACTGAGAGCAACGAAGTCTTCTTCACGATCCTGTGCCTTTAAGAAAGCAAGAGTTGTTTCATCGGAGGGGAATATAGATGTTGTAGCGCCAAGCTCCGCACCCATGTTCGTGATAGTTGCACGTTCGGGAACGCTGAGGCTCTTAACGCCTTCACCGCAGTATTCGATAACCTTGCCTACGCCGCCCTTTACGGACATTATCTGAAGTACCTTTAAGATTACATCCTTTGCGGAAACCCAGTCGTTCAGTTTTCCTGTGAGGTTTACCTTTACAACCTTGGGCATTGTTATGTAATATGCGCCGCCGCCCATTGCTACCGCAACGTCAAGACCGCCTGCACCCATAGCGAGCATACCTATACCGCCGCCTGTGGGAGTGTGGCTGTCAGAGCCGATAAGCGTCTTGCCGGGCTTGCCGAAACGCTCAAGGTGTACCTGGTGGCAGATGCCGTTACCGGGACGTGAGAAATAGATTCCGTGTTTCTTTGCAACACTGCCTATGTATCTGTGGTCATCGGCGTTTTCAAAGCCTGACTGGAGCGTGTTGTGGTCGATATAAGCGAGTGAACGCTCGGTTTTTACTCTGTCGATACCCATAGCCTCAAACTGAAGATATGCCATTGTACCGGTAGCGTCCTGTGTCAGAGTCTGGTCGATACGCAGACCTATTTCAGTGCCTTTTATCATCTCGCCGTCAATTATGTGGTTCTTGATGATTTTTTCGGTAAGGGTAAGTCCCTTGCTTTCGTTGTTTCCCATTTTTGTCCTCCTGAAAAAAAGATTACAGTTAATTATACATTATATTAAAGTAAAAGTCAAGAATTTGCAACCGTTTATGAAAGAAGGAGTGCGTGAAATTGCAAAAAATTATTTGTGGATGTTGCACAAGCGACAAAGGAGTTTATTAGAGGATTTATAGAAATTCGTTTCTGAGCGATCCGATTTTATGAAATTTGAGAAAATAAACCCGTTTCGGTTGACTTCGACAGTAGGGATATTGTATAATTTACTGTGTATCCCGTATTGACGGGAGCTTTTACGAGGCGTATTTACTGCGTGCTGAACAACATTAACGAAAGATCCGAGGAAGATATATGTCCGTAAAAAAGAAAACAGGTATAATACTGCTCACCGCAGCCGCAATGGTGATTTCAGGCGGATGCGGCAAAGCGTTGGTATTTGATAACGAACCGCAGGATACAACCGGCGGAAATATAATAAGCGGTATTCCGTTGACAGAAAGCAAGGTAAAGCCCGCACTCAGCATACCCGAACAGACAGGCTCGCATACTACGACCGCAACTACAAAAAAGAAAACAGAAACCTCACCGAAGGAAAATTCATCCGCCGATGAGCCGTCTGTCGATACGTCTTATGACGAACCGTCCGTTCCCGATGAGGAGATTCCGCCTGTGGAAACTGTGACATCGGCTGCTACAACAAAAAAAGATGTGACTGTAACATCAAAAAAGAATGATAATGTTCCCGCCGCCACCGATAATCTGCCTGTAAACAACTATACGGCACTGAATTATAACGAGGTGAAGGGCGTATGGATATGGTATTCCGAATTGTACCCGATTCTTACCGGAAAAAGCGAGTCACAGCTCAGAAGCGGAATAGGCGAGTATTACGATAACTGTCTTTCGCTTGGCATCAATACGGTCTATGTTCATGTCCGTCCCTTCGGTGACGCAATATATAAATCCGACTATTTTCCGTGGTCAAAGTACTGCACGGGATATATAGGAAAAGATCCCGGCTATGATCCGCTCAAGGTCATGATAGACGAGGCACACGCAAGAGGTATTTCTTTTCAGGCGTGGGTCAATCCTTTACGCTGTTATTACGAAGATGACGCACCTGATGTAAGCACAACGTATAAAACGGGTCAGTGGTATGACACGAAGGACGGCGACTATATAGTCAAGGTCAAATCTTACTGGTGGCTCAATCCCGCTTATAAGGAGGTTACAGACCTTATCGCAAACGGAGCGGCGGAGCTTGTTTCAAAATATGATGTAGACGGCGTACATATAGACGATTATTTCTATCCCACAACGGAAGCGTATTTTGACAGCATTGCGTTCAATGCTTCATCATATAGCAGTCTGTCACAGTTCAGGCTGGATAATTGCAGCCGTATGGTAGCGGATATGTATAAGGCTGTGAAGTCGCACAATCCTACCGCATTGTTCGGGGTCAGCGCACAGGGCAATGTTACAAACAATGAAACACAGCTTTATGCAGATGTTGAAAAATGGTCAAAAGAGGATGGCTATGTCGATTATATGGCACCTCAGATATATTACGGTTTTGATAACGGCGGTCAGCCGTTTGAACAGGTGGTCGAGCAGTGGGATAAAATGCTCGCCGGTACCGGAAAATCGCTTATACCCGGTCTTGCGGTGTACAAGATAGGCACTGAGGACGAATGGGCAGGAAGCGGAAGGTATGAATGGCAAAATGATAAAGAAATAATAAAAAGGCAGATTGTAAAATCGCAGAAAACGTCGAATTACGGCGGCGTTATTCTTTACAGCTATCAGTTCATTTTTGAGCCTGACAGCAATGTTAAAACAGCTGTTAATAAGGAAATAGCGGCATTCAAGCCGCTTCTTACGCAGTAAGTGCCGTAATAATCGGAAGGAAGAGCAGAAGATGAGAAATAAATTTATCAGAATAATGGCAGGAGTGCTGTCGGCTTTTATGCTTTTGTCACAGCTGACTGCCGTTGCTGAGGAAAAAACAAATGAAAACACATCCGCATCGGCAGAATCAGCCGAGCAGTCAAAACAGACAACTCCGCAGATAGCCGAGCCTAAGCTGACTTTATCGAACGAGCTTAAAGCAACGGTGATAAATTTAGGGGATTTTGCGGCTGAAAAGTTCGGTGAGAATTTTTCGAAAAAGCTGGATACCCTCATTGCTTACGGTATGAACGGAGTGTACATCAATCCTTACGGAAAAGACGGTACATATTATACCACAAACATGAACAAGAGCGGCGACAGGCTTGAAAAGGCTCTTGAGGCGGCTACTAAAAAAGGAATGCAGAGATATGTCTATTTCGACATTAACAAAACAATGGCGGCTTGCCCCGATGGCGAGGACTGCTACGATTATCTTGTGAGCGAGGCTCATAAATTTGCGCTCAAATACAGATGCAACGGCATAATACTTACTGGATTTTACGGTACGAACAATAACAGCGCTTATGAAGAATATATGAAGAACGGCTCGGGCATAGGCTATAAGAACTGGCTTTATGATACGGTTGAATATAAGTTCTCAACCGTGAGCGGTGTTATTCGTCTGTCGGACAATTCCATAGCGGTCGGCATTGACGCAAAGGATGTCTGGGCAAACGCTTCGAAGAATAAAAAGGGCAGTGATACATCCGCAAAGTATACAGCTTTCTATAACGGCTATGCCGATACCAAGTCTTTTGTAGAAAAGGGTCTTACGGATTTTATTGTAGTCAATGCGTCCGGTTCGCTTGACAATGAAACTGTCGGATTTGAGAACGTTTGTTCATGGTGGAGCAATGTTGCTAAATCTGCGAAGATACCGTTCTACATTGTTCATCATAACGAGAAAATAGGAACGGATGAAGACGGCTGGGGTGTTGAGGATCAGCTTCTCAAACAGCTTGCAAAAGCCGATGAGCTTGATAATTATTCGGGAAGCGTGTTCTATTCGGAGAAATCGCTTGAGGAAAACCCGATGGGAACAACAGATACCCTCACGAAGTATTTCAACGAGCAGATAAATGTTGACAGCCTTTTTGAAGACCTTGAAATGACATCGCCGTATTACACGAATTATTCGACGGATGATACATCGGTAGCGTTTATGGGTACGTTTGACGAGAATTTTGACGTATATTTTGACGGCGAAAAATTATCGCTTAACGAGGCGGGAAACTTCTACTTTGAAAAGCAGCTTGAAGTCGGAATGAACACTTTCGTTATAACACACAAAGGCAAAACCATATATTATAACATCGAACGCACAATCAACGTTCTTAAATCTATAGGTAGCTCAGTAGCAGAGGGCAAGACACTTAAGGTCGACGGAGGAATGGCGGTATCCGTGCTTGCGGTCGCCTATAAAGGCTCTTATGCTACAGCTACGCTCGGCGGCACTACAATCGAGCTTACCGAAAACGCAAAATCGGATGTTGTTGACATTAACTCATCGTATGCGGCATTTACAGGAAAAATTGTCGTTCCCGAGGGCATAGTCGATGAGGAACAGTATCTCGGAAATGTTGAAATTTCCGCTTCATATGCAGGATATTCAAGAACATATATAGGTGCCGAGGTCATTGTAAACGCAGTAAAGCTGCCCGATAAGAATATAGAGATAATCGACAAGATCCCGACAGATCAAAGCTCTTTCGGTACGGGAGAGATAGTCGGACGACTGTCTGCCGCCGTTTCGGAGGATACAAGCGTTACTTATGTAAAGCTGAACAAGAACTTTGCTTATATCTATGACGGCACAAATACCGATTCTGTCAATCCTCCGAATGTGGGTCAGCTTCCCGAAGGCACGCTCGATTATTATAAGAGCGAATGGGACGAATATTATGTCACAACATCGGGCAAGCGATTCCTTAAGGAAGATGCCGACCTTACAAGCGGTGTCGGAATGGGTGAGAATCCTCTTGTTGTCAATGCAATAGGAAATATGGGCGGAGATTCGTTCATACAGATGGCGCTGGAGGATCGCTCGTCATTTACTGTTACCCCTATCGGAAATGACTATTATTCCGGTTATGACGGCGAGTTCAACCTTGATGATTTCACGGCTACTCATATCAACATCACGTTTGATAATATAACCTCGGTTACTGCACTTCCCGATTTTGACAACTGTACAGTGTTCAGTGCGGGTGAGTGGCAGCAGGTAGACGTTGACGGCGTTATGAAGTTCCGGCTCGTGCTTAAATTAAGACAGCCGGGAGTTTATGCCGGAAACAGTGCCACATACGACAGCGAAGGCAATCTGCTGTTCAAGTTCGAGATACTTACAAACGACATCAGTAATATGACTATAGTAATTGATCCCGGTCACGGTGTGACTGAGTACGGCTATGACGATCCCGGTGCGATAGGACATATTGAAGAAGCAGGCGCAAATCTTGCGGTAGCAAAACTGGTTGAATCGAAGCTCAAGGCTCTGGGCGTAAACGTTGTAAGGCTCAAGACCGAAAGCGAATTCTACGATACAAAACGCAGACCTTATTATGCCCGTGATTACGGCTGTGATTTATACATAGCCATTCATTCAAATAAGGCGGGTTCGGAAAGTCCGAGAGGAACAGAGTGCTATTATTACACATCGTACTCTCAGCCGCTCGCCGAGTCGCTCACAAGGCACGTTTCGTCATATTTCAGCAATAATGTTTATTCCGATGGAGCAAACTGCAACAGAGGAGCGCAGTACAGCTATATGTGGACAACAAAACAGCAGGATTTCCCGTCGGTACTTATAGAAATGGGATTTGTCAGCAACTATGAGGATGCGATGGCTCTTGCAAATTCGACCGACCAGGACGGTATAGCACAGGCTATTGTGGACGGAATAAAGGAATATGTAACAAGAAGCGGCGTATCATCATATTGATATACCTGTGTTTAAAAATGCGGCAAGTTAAAATTGCCGCATTTTTAGTATACTTTCTGCAAAAGAAATAAAAAATACTTGCAATTTGCGACGGTCTTTGATATAATAACAATGTACTATGCGAAAGGACAGGTTTCCTTTGCGGATATGATACTAATTTAATTAAAAGAAATGGGGACTTCCAATGCCAGCAAATATAGTTGTAGGAACTCAGTGGGGCGACGAAGGAAAGGGTAAGATTATTGATATTATCGCTTCCAGAGCCGATGTGGTCGTTCGTTCACAGGGTGGTAACAATGCAGGACATACTGTAGTAAATGACGGTCAGACTTACAAACTCCATCTGATCCCTTCGGGCATTCTTTATAAAAATACGCCCTGCCTTATAGGTGCCGGTGTAGTGCTTGATCCTAAGGATCTTTTATCCGAGATTGATAACCTTTCACCAAGAGGCGTTTCTTTTGACAACCTCAAGATAGATCCCAGAGCGCACGTTGTTATGCCGTGGCACATTACTCTTGACGGACTTTCAGAAAAATTCAGAGGAAACTCCGATATAGGTACTACAAAGCGTGGTATAGGTCCTTGCTATATGGATAAATACGAGCGTTGCGGTATCCGTGTCTATGATCTTGTTCATCCCGAAGTTTTCGCAGAAAAGGTAAGAATGACAGGTAAACTCAAGAATAAGATAATCACAGAAGTTTACGGCGGCGAGCCTCACGATATTGAAGCTATCATAAAGGAATATACCGAATACGGCAAGCGTCTTGCAAAGTACGTTGACGATGTATCGGTAATCGTATACGAGGCTGCAAAGGCAAACAAGACGATAATGTTCGAGGGCGCACAGGCAACACTGCTTGACATCGATTTCGGTACTTATCCTTACGTTACATCTTCTCATCCGCTTTCCGCAGGTGTTTGTGTAGGTACAGGCGTAGGACCTATGATTATTTCAAACATCATAGGTGTTGCAAAGGCTTATACAACAAGAGTAGGTAAGGGTCCTTTCCCGACAGAGCTTGATGACGAGATAGGCGAAACAATCAGAAACAAGGGCGGCGAGTTCGGTACTACGACAGGCAGACCCAGAAGAACAGGTTGGTTTGACGCTGTTATTGTACGTCATTCCGTAAGAGTAAACGGACTTTCTTCACTTGCTATAAACAAGCTGGATACGCTCGGCGGCATTGGTGATTTAAAGGTGTGCGTTGCTTATAAGAAGCCCGACGGCACTGTTATTGAGAATTTCCCCGCAGCGCTTGAAGAGCTTGCCGATTGTGTACCCGTATATGAAACTCTCAAGGGCTTTGACGATGATATATCTTCCTGCCGCAGCTTTGACGAACTGCCCGAGGCGTGCAAGAAGTACATCGAAAGACTTGAAGAACTCTGCGATTGCCACATCTCTATGGTAGGTGTAGGCCCCGACAGAGAGCAGATAATCGAAAGATAACAAATACGATAACAATACTGTAGGACGTGTTTTATTGAATATACTTTTTATCGGGGATGTTGTAGGACAGAAATCCTGCGCTAATCTCAGAGAAAAATTACCGCTACTCAAAAAAGAGTATAATATTGATACCGTTATTGTGAATGGCGAAAATTCTGCTGACGGTAACGGCATTACGCCCGTTACCGCAAAATACCTTTTAGAAAGCGGAGCCGATGTTATTACTACCGGCAATCATTGTTTCCGCAGAAAAGAGATGGACGCTTTTTACGAAACGTCGGATTTTGTTATACGCCCTGCGAATTTTCCGGATGATGTTGTCGGTAAAGGTTATACGATTCTTGACCACGGGAGATATTCCGTATGCGTCATTAATCTTATGGGTGTGGTTTTCATGCAGAACCTTGAAAATCCGTTCCACTGTATCGACAGGATTCTGAGTGAAGTGAAGTCAAAGGTGATCATCGTTGATTTTCACGCTGAGGCAACATCTGAGAAAAGAGCGCTCGGACACTATCTGACGGGCAGAGTATCGGCGGTGCTTGGTACTCATACTCACGTCCAGACAGCCGATGAAGAGATTCTTGGCGGTCATACAGGTTACATCACCGATGTCGGAATGACAGGTGTAACAGATTCCGTACTGGGAATCAAAAAAGAGATTATTATCAGCAATATGATGACAGGCTATCCGCAGAGATATGAATACGCAGACGGCGACTATTTTATTTGCGGCGTTGTCGTATCTGTTGATGAAAAAAGCGGTATCTGTACCTCTATCAAGAGAATCAGATACTGAATAAATTACCGGGAGGTTTAAAATGGAAGTAGTAAAAGTTTCAGCAAAATCCGTTCCAAAGTCGGTTGCAGGCGCTATAGCAGCAGTTATTCGTGAAAACGGCGAAGTTGAAGTTCAGGCTGTAGGCGCAGGTGCTTCTAATCAGGCAGTAAAAGCTATTGCAATATCCAGAAGCTATATGGCTTTATCCGGCGTGGATCTTGTTTGCATTCCCGCTTTCACAACTGTCAGCATTGACGGTGAAGAACGCACTGCGATGAAGTTCATCGTTGAATGCAGATAAGCAATTATTATTATCGTTTTAGGTAATTAAGAGGAGAATTATTCCGGAATTCCGGAGCCGCTCTGACGTATTTTGTCAGGGCGGATTTTTTTGCATATAATACGCCTTACTGTAAATTATATTGATATAGTACGGAGGACTTTATGACGGATATAATTGTAATTGACAGTGAGGAATCACTGTCCCTGCTTATAGCGGAAACTCTTTCACGTTCATTTTCGGTACGGTTTTATAATATGAATTCAATGTATCTGTCGGGAGAGGGCGATGCTGTAAACTTGTGGCGTACCGATTCTCTGCATGGGCTTGTAACGGATGATTGCATTGTTGTAATGGGTGAAAATACTGCGGCTATTCCAAGACTTATACCCGACACGGCGGTAATAATAGCAAACGCTCTCAACAAAGAACAGATGAATACTTTGTCATATCTGACGTGTAATGTGATAACGTGCGGAAATCTAATAATGGATACGGTTTCATATACAAGTATTACAGATGAGGAAATATCGGTTTCATTCGGCAGGACGGTAACCACGCTTGACGGCGATGAAATACAGCCGTTTGAAATCCCCGTAAAGAGAAACGGTGCCGAGAGCCTGTACGAGATTATGGCAGTCACTGCTTTACGTCTGCTGACAGGCGACAATTCGATTATAGAAGAAGTGTAAAGTGCGTTGAAGAGATGAATAAAATATAGCTTATGCACTTGTATTTTTCTCGTGTCTGGTGTATAATGTATACAATAGCATTATAGTAGTTAAGTGTGCCCTTTGGCACGGATACTGTTATTTACGGTTACGCAGTGCATATTTGCCTGCGGGAAAGGCAGTTAATCTATGAATAAAAAAGTTAATAATACAGGCGCAAGTCTGAGAATATCAAATGATGTGCTTACAAAAATCGCAGAGGTTGCGGCAACCGAAATAAGAGGCGTTGCGTCTGAGGGTGAGCATCTTGTTATCTGCGACAAGAATATGGCTCAGTTTACGGGAAAAATTATGCCTCAGTCACCGGTTAAGGCAGTACTGAAAAACGATGCTGTCGAGGTTACAGTAAGCATTGTTGTGTTGCAGGGCTTTAAGGCGGAGAATGTAGCACGTTCCGTACAGGAGAGCGTAAAGTCTGCTATACAGAATATGGCAGGCATATCCGTATCTAAGGTAAATGTAAAAATTGCTGATATTATGCTTTCAAAATCAGCTGATTAAATAAAGGAAACAGATTAAATGACAGAAAGAAAACTTACACGTCACGAAATGAGAGAAGCGGCTTTGCTCATTCTCTTTCAGATGAAACTTAACCCTGAAACGCTTGACGAGATACTGGAGGACTGCAAAGAGTCCTTTGGGATGGAATACAATTCCCAGTCTGTGAAGCTTGCGAAGGGTGTTGCAGAGCATGAAGATGAGCTGAACGACATCATCGAAAGCTATTCACCATCAAGAAAGCTCGACAGAATTTCGTACATAAACCTTGCTATTATGAAAATAGCACTGTATGAAATGAAATACTGCCCGTCCGTACCCGATAAGGTAGCCATAAATGAGGCAATAGAATTTGCAAAGGAATATGCCGACAAGACAGATGTACGCTTTATAAACGGCGTTCTCAATTCATATTATAAGGACAATCCGACAAAGGAACAGCCTGATGCCTGATTTTTTTACCGTAACGGTTTCTCAGGTGACAAGACGGCTTTCGATGATAGTAAAGGGCGATAAGGCTCTGAACGATTTATATGTTTCGGGCGAGATTTCGAATTTTACCTTGCATAAAGCGTCAGGACATATGTATTTCACACTGAAGGACGAAACGGCTTCAATAAAATGCGTTATGTTTGCAGGTAATGCCCGCAGTCTTGATTTCACTCCGTACAGCGGTCAGAGCGTAATCGTTCACGGAAGCGTAAATGTTTACGAGCGTGACGGAGCTAATCAGATTTATGTCACTGATATGATCGAAAGGGGACAGGGTGAGCTTGCTCTTGCGTATGAACAGGCAAAGCGTGAGCTTGAGGCAGGCGGATATTTCAATAAAAAGCGTCCCATACCGAAACAGCCGAAAAAGGTTTGCCTTATAACCGCTGAAAAGGGTGCGGCACTTCAGGATATGCTGAATATCATTGCAAGACGAAGACCTATACTGGAAGTGGTTTTTATTCCAGTAACGGTACAGGGAGCATATGCGCCGTCAACCCTTATCAAAGCGTTGGCTCTGGCTCAGAGTACAGGCTCGGATCTTATCATTATCGGCAGGGGCGGAGGCTCGGCAGAGGACTTGTCGTGCTTTAACGATGTCGGATATGCGAAGGCACTGTACAACAGCGAGATTCCGACAATTTCCGCTGTAGGACACGAAACGGATTTTACCATTTCCGATTTCGTAGCGGATTTCAGAGCGCCAACACCGTCTGCGGCGGCTGAGATAGCTACTGCGGTTACCTGCGATGATCTTTCGGAGCATATCGAGCTTGTCTATGACAGGCTCAGCGATATTATCCACTCAAAGACAGACAGCTACGAACAGCTTATAGACAGTATACAAAGGCACATTTCAGCTTACAGCCCCGGACAAAGAATAGAAAGATCCGAAAGGGAGCTTGTGCTTATAAGCGGTAAAATCAGGACGGCAACCGACGCAGTTATTACAAAAAACAGCGTGTTGCTTGACAATTATTCGGACAAGATAGAGGCGTTAAGCCCGATAAACGTGTTGAAACGCGGATACAGTGCAGTAACCAAAAACAACAGCGCCGTAAACAGTATCGGTGACATCGAACAAAACGATACCGTTGAGATATTATTTGCGGACGGTACGGCTACAGCACAGATAAAGGAAATACACGAAAATAATAAGGAGTGTTTTAGATGAGCTTTGAAACGGCCATGAAAAGACTTGATGAAATTTCAGTGCAGATGGAACAGCCCGATATAACACTTGACAATTCGATGAAGTGTTATAAAGAAGCGGTCGAGCTTATAGCTTTTTGCCGTAAGTATATTGATGAAGCAAAGCTGACGGTACAGAAACTGGAAGAGGTTTAAAATGACAGCAGAGAAGTACACATTTCCTGCAAACTACGGCGGATTTGACGCTGTGTTCAGGGAATACCGTGCGATTTTCGAGAAGCAGCTTAGAACGGTATGTGATTCATTCTGTGATAACGGTGCAAAATACAAGGCCCTTTACGATGCGGCATCATACAGCCTTGAGGCAGGCGGAAAACGCATAAGACCCGTGCTTGCTTTTGAAATGTGCAGAGTGTGCGGCGGAGATATAAACGATGCCGTGCCTGCTGCTGTTGCCGTTGAGATGATCCATACATTCTCGCTTATTCACGACGATCTTCCTTGTATGGACGATGATGATATGAGAAGAGGCAGACCGAGCTGTCATAAGGCACACGGCGAGGCTGTGGCACTGCTGGCAGGTGACGCATTATCTGCCTATGCAGGTAAATATATCTGCGACAGCGACTTACCCGCCGAAAAAAAGACGGCGATGATAAAAGAGCTGTATGACAGGACGCTCGGCATGATAGAGGGGCAGACGATAGACACGGACGGAAAATTCGACACGCTTGACGGATTGCTGTCAATGTACGAAATGAAGACCTCCGAGCTTCTTACTGCGGCTTCTGTTATGGGATGTATAGCGGCAGGCGCAGATGAGGAAAAAATATCGGCGGCAAGAGCCTATGCGCACGATGTCGGACTTGCTTTTCAGATTGTGGACGATATTCTTGACGTTACATCTACAGCGGAAGAACTCGGTAAGCCTATAGGCAGTGACGCACAGCAGGAAAAGACTACAAGCGTTACTCTTTTAGGACTTGATAAAGCAAGGGAGCTTGCAAAAAAATATACCGAAGGGGCTGAAAATGCACTTTCGGCATTTGAAAACAACGAGTTTTTGTGCCGGCTTACCGATTTGCTTTTAAACAGAAAAAATTGACAGTGGAATATAACCCCGGAGGGTCAGACATAAATGAGAACTGATCAGATCAATGTTATCCTGCTGATTGCACTTATCAGCTGGGGTACTGCACAGATTTTAAAAACGTTGATACATTTCATAAAGACGAAGAACTTTAAAGCGGAGCGTCTTACGGGTGCGGGCGGTATGCCGTCAGCACATTCGGCTACCGTATGTGCGACAGCAATAACCACTTGCAGAGTTTGCGGAATATGCTCGCCGGAGTTTGCACTTGCTATGATACTTGCCATGGTGGTAATGTATGATGCTATGGGTGTAAGACGATCTGCAGGACTTCAGGCTAAGGAAATCAATCGTCTGAGGCGTGTCGTCAACGAGCTTGACGAGGAATTTATGGACAAGTTCGACGATAAGGTTGACGAGATTGAAGAAAAGAAGCCTGAAGAAATACACGAACTGAAGGAATTTCTCGGACATACGCCGCTTGAGGTGCTCTGCGGTGCATTGCTCGGAATACTTATAGCTATGGCTGTACCGATACAGGTGGTCGGCTGATAGAATAATATCGGGAGATACAATTTGATACTGAAAAACGATATGTCCGCCGAGTATTTGAAATCGCTTACTCCCGAACAACGAAAAAAGCTGTGTTCGGAAATAAGACAGTTACTTGTGAAAACGGTAACGGTAAACGGCGGTCATCTTGCGTCAAACCTCGGTACAGTTGAACTTACGGTGGCAATGCACACCGTGTTTGACTCTCCGAAGGATAAATTTGTTTTTGATGTAGGACATCAGTCCTATACACATAAGATAATTACGGGCAGAGCGGGAAAAATGAATACTCTGCGCTGTGAGGGCGGTATTTCCGGATTTCCGAAGGCGGAAGAATCCGAGCATGACGCTTTTATCGGCGGTCACAGCAGTATTTCTATTTCTGCGGCACTCGGTATTGCCGAGGCCATGAGGTCAGACGGCGACGATCACAGCGTTGTTGCTGTTATCGGCGACGGCGCATTAACCGGCGGGGAGGCTTACGAAGGTCTTAACAATGCCGGAAAAAGCCGTTGTAATCTGATAGTGGTGCTGAACGATAACGAGATGTCGATCTCCAAAAATACCGGTGCGCTCGCTTTGTATCTGGCACAGATACGTTCTACAAGAAAATATTACAGCACAAAGAATTCCGTAAAGAATGTTCTTGATAAAACGCCGATAATAGGAAAAGGCATCGGAAAAGCGGTAAAAGGCACTAAGCAGCTGCTGAAATATGCGATTTATCATTCAAACCTGTTTGAAGATTTAGGCTTTAAATATTTGGGACCGATAGATGGGCATAATCTTGATGAGCTGACAGAGGCACTTATGGTTGCAAAAATGATGCAGCGTCCGTGCCTTGTTCATATTTATACGAAAAAAGGTAAAGGCTATGCTCCCGCAGAGGATAATTCGGGAGAATATCACGGTTTGCCGCCTAAAAAAGACGATGATAACAATTGCAAAGGTGAGTGCTTTACAGACGCTTTCGGAAAAGCTCTGCTCTCATTTGCCGATAAAGACAACAGCATATATGCCGTTACAGCCGCTATGAAATACGGAACAGGGCTTCAGCATTTTTACAAGGCTTTTCCGGAGCGTTTCTTTGATGTCGGTATTGCGGAGCAGCACGCAGTGACTTTTTCGGCAGGACTTGCAAGTCAGGGTAAGCTGCCTGTGTTTGCGGTGTATTCTTCATTTCTTCAGCGGTCGTATGATCAGCTTATACACGATTGTGCAATAGAGAAACGTCATGTTGTGCTTGGAATAGACAGAGCAGGCTTTGTCGGCGAGGACGGTGAAACGCATCACGGCTTGTTTGATGTTGCGATGCTCACGACCGTACCCGGCGTTACCGTGTATTCCCCGTCTGATACGGCGGAGCTTTCACAGTGTCTTGAGCAGGCTCTTTACAAGGATAAAGGCGTAGTTGCCGTAAGATACCCAAGAGGGTGCGAGCTATACCGTTCAGGCACGAAGGCGTACAGCGACTTCAGGCACGTTTCAAATAAAAGCAGAAAGCTGATTTTCACATACGGCAGAATATCCGCCTACGCTTACACCATTCACGGTGTCGATGTTTTACAGGCAATAAAAATTTTCCCTATTTCCGATGAAATAATTGATATTTGTCTTGCTTATGACGAAATATATGCCTTTGAGGAAGGCGAAAGAGAGGGCGGAATTGCTCAGAAGCTGTGTACCGCTCTGGCTCTTGCCGGATATAAAGGCAGGTTTACCATAACGGCGGTTGACGGATTTGTCCGTCATGCCGATGTTGCGACACAGCTGCATAACGCAATGCTCGACGCAGACGGAATGAGAAAAATTACAGGAGAATAAGATGCAGAAACGACTGGATGTTTATCTTTCCGAAAACAACACAGTAAAAAGCCGCAGCCTTGCCGCATCGCTCATAAAGCAGGGAAGCGTTGAGGTCAACGGCAGAATATGCACAAAAGCATCGTTTGCGGTTGATGAGAACGATAATATCAGAATAATCGGAGAGATGCCGAAATATGTCGGCAGAGGCGGATTGAAGCTTGAAAAGGCATTATCCCACTACAGACTTCATCTTGACGGTTCGGTGTGTATAGATATAGGAGCGTCAACAGGCGGTTTTACCGATTGTATGATTCAAAACGGTGCGGTAAAAGTCTATTCTGTCGATGTCGGAACAGATCAGCTTGATGAAAAGCTGAGAAACGATCCCAGAGTAGTTTCAATGGAAAAGACCGATATAAGAAACTGCGTAGGTTCTTTACCTGCGGTGGATTTTATCGGTATCGACGTTTCGTTTATATCGCTGAAGCTCGTTCTTCCGTCGGCTTATGCACTGCTTAAAGACGGCGGAGAGTGCGTAGCGCTTATCAAGCCGCAGTTTGAAGCAGGAAAAAGCCATCTCAGCAAACACGGAATAGTAAGAGATTCCAAAGTACATAAAAAAGTATGCGATGATATATCGGCGTTTGCCTCAACTCTTGGGTTTGAACGGGGAGAGGTCATATCCTCGCCCATAACCGGCGGTGACGGCAATACCGAGTATCTTATATATCTCAGACGTTTATAACATATAACTTACAAAGGCAGGTGAAATATCATGAAGGTAATGATATGTGCCAATCTCGCTAAAGAACGGAGCAGAAAAGCGGCGGCAGATGCGTGTGCTAAGCTGAATGAAATAGGCTTTCTGCCCATGATAGAAAAGCAGTACGAAAATATCATAAAGGTGGATAACGCTGTATACGCTGAAACAGACAGCCTTATAACCGACTGCGATATGTTTATGACTATAGGCGGTGACGGAACTATTCTCAAGTGGGGACAGAAAGCCGCCGCCTGCAATAAGCTCCTGCTTGGAATAAATACGGGCAGACTGGGCTTCATGACTTCTATAGAGAGCGGCGAGCTTGATACACTGGAACGTCTGAAAACAGGCGAATATACAGTGAGCAGAAGAATGATGCTCGATATTGAATATGAGGGCAAAGGCAATTACAGTGCCATAAACGATGTCGTGTTCAGCAAATGCCGTTATTCAAAACTGCCTGAATTTATTGTTTCGGTAGAAGAATATGAGGTGACAAAAATCAGAGCCGACGGAATTATCTTCAGTACGCCGGCAGGCTCTACGGCATATTCTTTATCTGCAGGTGGGCCTATTATATCCCCTGATGCACAGTGCATTGAATTTACTCCGTTGTGTGCTCATTCGCTCTTCGGCAGACCTATGATATTTTCAGCAGATTCGGAAATAACGGTGCGTTTTTCCGCATATGAAGACAGCGGTGTTTCGCTCAGTATTGACGGTAATGACGATATGGATTTCAAAGAGGGCGAAATAATAAAGATAAGACGCTCGGAGCAGCAGCTTTCTATTATTGATATAAACGGCAGTAGTTTCTATAAAGCGGTACACAACAAGCTGATGAGGCCGCTCAAATAAAATCTTACAAGGGGTGATATTGTGAAAAAGAAAAGACAGGCAGAAATTCTCAGAATCATATCTTCAAACGAAGTGGAAACGCAGGAAATGTTGCTTAATCTGTTGAAGCAAAAGGGCTATGATGTGACTCAGGCGACCGTTTCCCGTGATATAAACGAACTCAATATTGAAAAAACGGTTTCTTCAAACGGTGTCAACTGCTATGCAAAAGCGGAAAAGGTACACACGGTCAAGTTTCATAATATTATTTCGGAAGCGGTTGTCAATATAGATTACGCAATGAATATAGTTTCAATAAAATGCCACAGCGGTCTTGCAAATGCCGCTTGTGCCGGTCTTGATATGATGAATCTTTCTTATGTTGTCGGAACTATCGCAGGCGATGATACGATATTTGTACTGACAAGAACGGAGGGTGATGCAAGAATGCTGACACGTCACCTGAAGGAACTGCTTTAAGATAAGGAGGTCGGCGTTTTGCTCAGAGAATTATCTATTGAAAATCTTGCTGTGATTGAAAAGGCGTCGATAGCCTTTGACGATAAGCTGAATGTGTTTACGGGTGAAACGGGTGCAGGTAAGAGTATACTTATCGGCGGCATAAATGCGATACTCGGAGGAAGGGTAAGCAAGGATATTGTAAGAGCAGGCACAGAAAAGGCTGTTGTGACCGGTCTTTTTGACGATTTGCCCGAAAGCGTCAGAACTAAACTCAGCGATAACGGTTTTGCTGTCGATGACGAGCTTTTGTTGCAGCGTGATATTCATGCGGACGGTAAAAGCACAGCAAGAATAAACGGCAGAGCAACAACAGTGGCAATACTTCGTGATATAGCGTCCGAACTTATTGATATTCACGGACAGCACGATAACCGTCTGCTTATGGACGGGGATAATCAGCGTGAGATACTCGACAGCTACGGCAAAAACAGCGGGTTGCTGTCGGAATATGCGACCGCTTTCAAGGAGTTTTCGGCTTTATCAAGGAAAATTAAAGAAGTCAGCCGTAAGAAAACCGAATCGCTTGAAAAGGCGGAGCTTCTGAGAGAACGTCTTGAGGAGCTTGACAGGTATAATTTTTCCGCAGATGAAGAAGAAACCGTAAAGCAAAAGATTGAGGAACTTCGCAATGCCGAATACATAAGCGAGAATCTGTATAATGCACAGACGGCAATATCGGGAGATGATGATACCGACGGAGCATATTCTATGCTCGAACACTGCAAAAACAGCGTTTCATCGCTCAGCGACACTATCCCCGAACTTGATAAACTGGCAGAGCGTATATCCGATATGCTGGTAGAACTTGAGGATATAAGAGAAGAAATAGTGCAGAGAATACCTGATGAAGACGAGGATACCGCAGGAATGCTCGGTGTTCTTGAAGAAAGGCTCAGCGTTATTTTGCGTCTGCAAAGAAAATACGGCACAGACCTTGCGCAGATACTTGAAAATTCGGAGAAATGGCGCAACGAACTTTACGAAATAGATAATGGCGACGATATAATAGAAGAACTTACAGAAAAGAAAAAAGAAGCAGGCGAAAAAGTAAAGCGTCTTGCCACAGAGCTTACAAACAGAAGAAAAAAAGCGGCGGATGATCTTGCAAAGCGGATTTCTGCGGAACTTACGTTTCTTGATATGCCGGATATAAGACTTGTGTTCGATATATCGCAGGATAAAGTCACACTCAGCGGAATGGATAAGGTGGAAATGCTTATATCCGTCAATAAGGGCGAAGATTTGAAGCCTATGAGCAAGATTGCTTCGGGCGGTGAGCTGTCAAGAATAATGCTTGCTGTCAAGAACGTGCTTGCCGAAACCGACAAACTCCATACCATGATTTTTGATGAAATTGATACGGGTATAAGCGGCAGAGCCGCCGCCAAGGTCGGATTAAAACTGCACGAGGCGGCGGAAAACAGGCAGATACTTTGTGTAACGCATCTTGCACAGATTGCGGCAATAGCGGATACACAGCTTCTGATAAAAAAGACCAGCGATGAAAAACGCACCTATACGGGCATTACAAAGCTGGATTTTGAAGGCAGAAAGAGAGAAATAGCAAGGATTATTTCCGGTGATGAAAACGATCCGATTTCGCTTGAAAATGCCGAAATGCTGCTGCTAAGAAAAAACGTGATATAAATTACAGAACAGTCTGAGGAAACTCAGGCTGTTTTTTTATGTCCGTATCACAAACCGACACTTTTTTACTTCCGTTTGTCCTATAATAAACGAGGGGCATAAAAATGGTTATTTATCTTGATGTGTTGATTCTGATAAATCTTTATGTTACATATTTTCAGATTCTTGCCGTATCCGTATTTACTCACAGAAAAACAGTATGGTACAGAAAGCTGTCTGCGGCAGGCATAGGTGCGGTGGCATCACTGAGTATTTTCATTCCGCAGGAAATGGTTTTGACTCTTACTTTACTTAAGATATTTCTTTGTGCTTTGATTGCTTTTGTCGCATTCGGTTATACGGGATTTCGTGCATATGCGGTGAGCGTGCTGTTTTTGATGCTTGTCAGCTTTGTCTTTTCGGGTCTGATGCTTTGTGTATGGCTGTTTGCCGCTCCTATGAAGATGCTGTTTATAAACGGTACTGTATATTTCGGTATTGATACGATGACGATAATTCTGTCTACCTGTGCGGCTTACGGCGTTGTCAGAATAATAAGATATATACTCGATAAAAACGGAAAAACCGATGGCAAGTATACTGTTATCATAAAAAATAACGGCAGGGAATGCAGGCTTTCGGCACTCGCAGACAGCGGAAACGGAATAATCGACTGTTTCAGCGGATTGCCCGTGATAGTGTGCAGACGTGATATGTGCGCCGATGTTTCACCTCCTGCAATAGATATGATTGAAAATAACAGCGATATTTCGGATATAGGCACGCAGATGATAAAGGGCGTCAGGATAATGCCGTTTTCCACAGTGGGAAAGGGTGGACTTATCTGTATGTTCAAAGCGGAAAGTGTTGTTATTAACGATGAAACGAATGAAGAAAAATATCCCGTCAATGCGCTTATCGGTATAGTGATAGGCGGAAGACAGGAATATGAAGCGATATTCAATCCGAAAATACTTGTGTGAGGTGTAAAATGCTCAAGATAATTGAAATTGTCGGCAATCTTATTTCAAAACTGCGTAATTCGGCAAACGGAAAATGCGAGTGCGATTATATAAACGGTGCGGAAACCTTACCTCCTCCGCTTTCAAAGGAAGAGGAAGCAAAAACGCTTGCAAAGCTGAACACGGACTTTGAAAACGCAAGGGAAACGTTGATCGTGCATAATCTGAGGCTGGTAGTTTATATCGCAAAAAAATTTGAAAGTACCGGTATAGGAATTGAGGATCTTATTTCCATAGGTACTATAGGGCTTATCAAGGCGGTGAACACATTCAGCGTGGAGAAAAACATAAAGCTCGCTACTTATGCCTCAAGGTGCATAGAAAACGAAATACTTATGTATCTGAGGAAAACGAATCCGCAGAAAATGGAGGTTTCAATAGATGAACCTCTTAATGTTGACTGGGACGGAAACGAATTGCTCCTATCCGATATTCTCGGAACGGATGATGATACTGTCAGCGTGGATATAGAATCTGAGGCAGAGAAAAGAATGCTTCTTGAGGCGGTGGAAAAGCTGGACGAAAGGGAAAAGCTGATAATGGAACTTCGTTTCGGGCTTAATAACCGCCCCGAAAAAACACAAAAGGAGGTCGCCGATATGATCGGGATCTCCCAGAGTTATATATCACGTCTTGAAAAGCGTATTATAAAAAGGCTCAAAAAGGAAATGGAAAGCCTGTGCAGTTAGGTGCTTTTGCCGTTCCTGCCAACCGCCGCCATTGCACATTTAAGTCCGTCCATTGCCGCTGTCACGATACCGCCGGCATAGCCTGCACCTTCGCCGCAAGGATACAAGCCTTTCACGCTGACCGATGAAAGTGTTTCATCTCTTACTATTCTCACAGGCGATGAGCTTCTTGTTTCAGGGCCTGTCATAACCGCATCAGGAGAGCCGAAACAGCTGATTTTCTCGGCAAACTGCGGTAATGCGTTTCTTAAAGCTTCGCATACGAAATCGGGCAGATATTCATCGGGCGGCACAAATGTTGTGCCTATAGGATAGGAAGGAGTTACGTTGCCGAATTTTTCGGAGGTGCGTTTACTGAGAAAGTCGCCTACAAGGCATACAGGTGCGCTGTAATTTGCTCCTGCCGCTTTAAAGGCGGCTTTTTCTATCTTGCGCTGAAATTCTATTCCTGCCGTAATACCATCATTTTCAAAATCATCCGGAGTTATTCCGACAAGGACGGCACTGTTTGCGTTTTCTCCGTTTCTTGCGTAATAACTCATACCGTTTGTGACTACCGTGTTTTCTTCGGAGGAAGATGCGGTGACCACTCCGCCCGGACACATACAGAATGTATAAACGCCTCTGCCGTTTTTGTCGTGAACCGACAGCTTATAATCTGCGGCGGGAAGTGACGGGTGACCGCTCATTTCTCCGTACATACTGCGGTCAAGGTCGGATTGCTTATGCTCGATTCTTACTCCTACGGAGAAGTTTTTGGGCTGCATAGTAACGTTGCGGTTTTTCAGCATATAGAACACATCTCTCGCACTGTGACCTATGGCAAGAATCACGTTGTCGGTTTCAATGGTGAATTCGGTGCCGTTTTTTATATAGCTTATGGCTTTAATTCTGCCGCTTTCGGTATCATAGCCGCAGAATTTTGCTCCGAATATTACCTCTCCGCCAAGCGATATAATATCGTTTCTTATGTTCTTGACGGTTTCGGATAATTTGTCTGTGCCAATGTGCGGCTTCGCCTCATACATAATTTCTTCGGGTGCGCCGTGACGGACAAATTCTTCAAATACCGTTTTTGAAAGCGGATTGTTGACACCCGTGTTTAGCTTTCCGTCTGAAAAAGTGCCTGCACCGCCCTCACCGAACTGAACGTTGCATTCTGTATCAAGTATTCCTTTTTCCCAGAACATTCTGACTTTCTCTTTACGGCTGTCAACATCAAGACCACGTTCAAGAACGATCGGACGTACTCCGCACTGTGCAAGATAGAGCGCCGCAAACATACCTGCAGGACCGAAACCGACTACCACGGGACGCTTTGACAGCTTTGCTCTTTGAGGCAAGGAATACGGTAATTCTTTATATGACGAAATGTTCTTGTTGCCTGAGTTCTTCTTTAATACTGCGTTTTCGTTTTCGCAGGCAAACGCAACGGTATAAACAAAGTGTATGTCATCCTTGTGCCGTGCATCAACGGATTTTTTTATAATTTTCAGCCGTGACGAGTCAGGCTGCGATGTTCTGAGCTTTTTGCCGATAAATGCCGTTATGTCGTTTATTGTATGCTCCGGCGGCATTTTGATATTGCTGTATTTTATCATTTTCTACTCCGATAAAGAAAGACTTGCGTTCATGCCTGCGGTATATCCGCTTTTCCACGCCCAGTCAAGATTATATCCGCCGCATTTGCCCTGGATATTGAGTATTTCACCGCACAGATACAAGCCGCTTGTTTTGAGGGATTCCAGCTTGTCGGAAACCTCGCTTGCAGGTATACCGCCGCAGGTTATCTGTGCAAGGCTCCAGTCCGATACGTTTCTTATGGGGTAGCGGCTGTCCTTTGCAAGATTACATAACACTGAAATGTCCTTATCCGATATTTCGCCGCAGGTTACAGAAAAAGAAATACCTGCTTTTTTCAGCATTGCCTGTCCTACACGTTTGTGGTATATTCCAGTGAGAAGTTCTTCACACGGCAGTGACGCTCTTATTGCGGCAGTGCTTTTTATAAGCCCGTATAACTCGTCTTTGCTGAGTGTTGGTGCGGTATCGAGTGAAATTTCACCGTTGTTTATATATTCTGCCGCTTTTGCCGACAGATTGAAAATACAGATTCCCGACAATGCACCGTCGGTAAACTGAACCTCTCCGGATTGCCTGTCTATTACCCTTCCGCCCGAGATAAGCGTAGCGTCAGCCGCCACACGAAGTCCCTTAAGCGATTTTACAAGTTCAATATCCGTTCTTACAGGCGCAAGGGCAGGAAAGAGCCTTGTCACCGAGTGACCTAAGCTCCTGCAAAGCTCATAGCCTTCGCCGCTTGAGCCGAGCGATGGAGCCGCTTTTCCTCCTGCGGCAATGATTACACGCTTTGCTTTTACCTGTGTTTCGCCGTCTGTTATGATAAAACCGTGTTTGGTTTTTGTTATTTCAGATACCGTAAAGTCGCATACTGTTCTGATGCCGGAAGAATCAGCGGCAAATCTGAGAGCGTCAAGCACAGAGGTTGCGGCATTGCTGTAGGGATATACTCTGCCGTTATCATCCGCACGGCAGATAAGCCCGAGCGAAGAAAAGAAAACCTCCGCATTGTCAATATCGGGGCTGATGTATGATAGAAGCTCCGTATCACCGGTATAATCCGCAGGAGATATATTGCGGTTGGTGAGGTTGCATCTGCCGTTACCGGTTGAAAGTATTTTCTTGCCTACTCTCTGCATTTTTTCGAGTACGGTCACATTGCCGCACCCGTAACGAGAAGCGGCGATGGCGGCGGCAAGCCCCGATGCGCCTCCGCCTATAATTGCTGTTTCGGTATCAATTATTTTCATTTCTGCTCCGTTCAAAGAAGTTAATTAAATTTATAATCTGTTAACATAAGAAGTATACCATATTATCATCGGGTAAGCAAGTGGTTTACTTGATTGAGGAATGATTGATTTTCGCAGGTAGTATGGGAAGAACTGCGAGAAATACAAAGGAGAAGAATTATGGACAACAGAATAATGAGACTTATAATAGCACTTGGTAAATTTTCCGCACAACCAAGACAGTACAGAATAATAGAAGGACTTAATGCCAGTGAAACAGGCGTTTTCTGGGCAATGACGCAGATTGTTGCGGAAAAACCCGATACCGAGTTGTTCGGACTGAGCGAGCTTAACAGCTATCTTAATTTTACCAGACCGAATCTTTCACAGACTATCAATAAGCTTGAGGACAAGGGCTATGTTGAGAGGGTCGTACTTAAGGATGACAGAAGAGTAACATATATCAGGCTCACTAAAAACGGCAAAGCAACGGCAAAAGCAAAATATGACGAGATTTTTGTAAGACTTGAAAATATAGCTAAAATACTCGGTGAAGAGGACACGGATAAGCTGATTGAGCTTGTTCTGCGTTTTGCGGACGCTTACGAAAAGTCGGCTGAACTGAAGTAAGAGAAAGGAAGCATAGTATTTGTTTAAAATATTCGGGTATCTCAAAAACAGCATACCGCAGGTCTTGCTGATAATTGTACTGCTTATAATTCAGGCTTGGGGCGACCTTACTTTACCACAATACACATCGGATATCGTGGATATAGGTATACAGAACGGCGGTATAGAAAATGCGGCGGCAGATGCGCTGAGCGTTGACGGCTATAATGCGCTTGAAGCGTTTATGAATGACGAGCAGAAAAGCATACTTTCAAAAAGCTATACTCTTGTGAAAAAAGGCGAAGCGACCGATTCTCAGAAAGACCGCTTTCCCGGGTCTGCCGATAATGACGTTTATTTTCTGAACGAACTTACGGAAGATGAAAAACAACAGCTCATTGATACTGTCGATATACCTATGACGGCGGCTGAGATGACGAAAGAGCTTTCCTTTGAAGATTTGTCATCTATGACCGAAAAGCAGGGGATTAAACTTCCTTTTACTTCTTTTGAACAGGCAGGAGAAATGCTCGGTATTTCTTCCGGAAAAGCAAATGCACTGACGATTATTACGGCACTTGCGGAAAAAGGCGGCATGGGAGATACCGATCTGTCGGCATTGTCTGACAAAATATCGGAAATGCCCGGAACTATAACAGAGCAGTCCGCAGTACGCTTTGTAAAAGACGAATATTTATCGCTGGGCGTTGATATGAACGTATTACAGCAGAACTATCTGCTGTCAGCCGGCGGAAAAATGCTGCTTATCGCACTTCTTATGATGGCGGTATCCGTGACGGTAGGTTTCTTTGCGGCGACAACAGCGGCAAAGGTCGGCAGAGATCTAAGAGCCGGAGTGTTCAGAAATGTTGTCAGCTTTTCAAGCGCCGAGATTGACAGATTTTCCACTGCCAGCCTTATCACGAGAAGCACGAACGATATACAGCAGATACAGATGGTTATTGTAATGCTGCTCAGAATGGTTATATATGCGCCTATTCTTGGCATTGGCGGTGTATTTATGGTACTGACTACCGGTACGGGTATGGCGTGGATTATCGCCCTTGCCGTAATTGTTATTCTTGCGGTGGTGCTTATTCTGATGAAGATTGCGATGCCTAAATTCAAGCTGATGCAGAAACTGGTCGATAAGCTGAACCTTGTTGCAAGGGAGATACTTACCGGTCTGCCTGTTATCCGTGCCTTCAGCCGTGAAAAATATGAAGAAGAACGTTTCGATAAAGCCAATAAGGATCTGACATCCGCAATGCTCTTCACAAACCGCACAATGACGTTTATGATGCCTCTTATGATGATGATAATGAACCTTGTAACCGTTCTTATCATATGGGTAGGTGCAGGACAGATTTCGGACGGCTCTTTGCAGGTCGGAGATATGATGGCGTTTATCACATATACGATGCAGATTGTAATGTCATTCCTTATGCTGACAATGATTTCAATAATGCTTCCGAGAGCGGCAGTTTCCGCAGAGAGAATAAACGAAGTCATTTCAGCCGAAAAGAGCATCACTGATAAGCCCAATGCGGCAACATTTGATAAAGCGTCGCTCAGGGGCGATGTTACTTTTGATCACGTTTCGTTCCGCTATCCCGATGCAAATGAAGATGTTCTGACCGATATATGCTTTACCGCAAATGCGGGTGAAACGACCGCTGTTATCGGCAGTACGGGCAGCGGTAAATCAACGCTTATAAATCTCATACCGAGATTCTTTGACGTTACCGAAGGCAGTATTACTATAGACGGAACCGACATCAGAGATGTAACACAGCATTCTCTCCATGACGTTACAGGCCTTGTGTCGCAGAAAGGCGTACTGTTCTCGGGCACGATAGACAGCAATATAAGATTCGGTGCGGAAAATGCCGATGATGAAACTATCAGACTTGCCGCAGAGATTTCGCAATCGTCTGAATTTATCGACAGCAAGCCGCAAAAATACAACGAGCCTGTTTCACAGGGCGGTACGAATGTTTCGGGAGGACAGAAACAGCGTCTGTCTATCGCCCGTGCAATTGCCAAAAAGCCTAAGATATATCTGTTTGACGACAGCTTCTCCGCACTTGATTTCAAGACAGATGTGAAGCTGAGAAAGGCACTTGCCGACAATATTCACGATTGCACGATAATAATCGTTGCACAGCGTATCAGCACGATATTGAATGCCGACAAAATAGTTGTGCTTGACGAGGGCAGAATAGCAGGAATCGGAACTCACAGTGAGCTTATGGAAAACTGTGAGGTATACAGGCAGATAGCACACTCGCAATTGTCGCAAAAAGACCTTGCGGCGATAGATAACGCAAAAGGGGGTGCTGTAAATGCGTAATTCTCACAGAGGAGGACCCGGCGCTCCTGTAGAAAAGGCAAAGGATTTCAAGGGCAGTATCGGAAAACTGGCAAGGTATATGAGCGAATATAAGATTTCGCTTGTTTTCGTTGTGATATTCGCAATTACATCAACCGTATTCAATATTATCGGTCCTAAGCTGATGGGTAATGCCACAACGGAGATTTTCAACGGCATTATCGCAAAGGTAAACGGTACGGGCGACGTTAACTTTGATGCGCTCGGTGCTATACTTCTTTTGCTTATTGGGTTTTATCTTATCAGCAGTATCTGTTCGTTTATACAGGGCTGGCTGATGACGGGCGTTTCACAGAAGGTCAGCTACAGACTCCGTAAGGAACTTATCGCAAAGATAAACCGTATGCCGATGAACTATTTTGACAAAAGCACGCACGGCGAGGCACTGTCAAGAGTAACAAATGATGTGGATACTTTGGCACAGAATCTGAATCAGAGCATTACACAGCTTGTCACCTCGATTACCACTATCATAGGTGTAATGGTAATGATGCTGTCGATAAGCCCGCTTATGACGCTTATCGCCGTTCTTATTCTTCCTGTTTCGATGGTGCTTGTGCTTTTCGTTGTAAAGATTTCTCAGAAGTATTTCAAGTCGCAACAGGAGTATCTCGGTCACATAAACGGACAGGTCGAGGAAATCTACAGCGGTCACAATATTGTCAAGGCGTTCAACCGTGAGGAACGTGTTATCGAAGATTTTAACGAGGCAAATGATATTTTATATAAGTCTGCGTGGAAGTCGCAGTTTTTCTCCGGTGTTATGATGCCTGTTATGACCTTTGTGGGAAATCTGGGATACGTTGCCGTTGCTGTTGTCGGAGGTTTACTGGCGGCAAACGGAACTATAATGGTCGGCGATATATTATCGTTTATCCAGTACGTCAAGAACTTCACACAGCCTATAACACAGCTGGCACAGGTATCAAGTATGCTTCAGTCGACCGCCGCAGCCGCCGAGAGAGTATTTGAATTCCTGGCAGAGGACGAAGAAGAGCAATGTGCAAAGGAACACGCAATGCTTACCGATACCTCAGGCAATACAAGAAATGTGACAACACTTGATATTACCGGTGATGTAACGTTTGAACACGTCCGTTTCGGCTACACCCCCGAAAAGATAATAATCAACGATTTCAGTGCAAGGGTCAGACAGGGACAGAAGATAGCTATAGTCGGACCTACCGGAGCAGGAAAAACAACCATTGTCAAACTGCTTATGCGTTTCTATGAGCTTAACGGCGGAAGGATACTTATTGACGGTTATGATATAGCAGACTTCGATAGGAGCGAGCTTAGAGAGCTTTTCGGAATGGTGCTTCAGGATACATGGCTGTTCAAGGGCAGTATTATGGAGAATATCCGATACGGAAAGCTTGATGCGACAGATGATGAAGTTATTGCTGCCGCAAAAGCGGCTCACGTAGACCATTTCATAAGGACGCTTCCCGGCGGTTATGATATGGAGTTAAACGAGGAAGCATCCAATGTATCGCAGGGTCAGAAACAGCTTCTGACAATAGCAAGAGCGATTCTTGCAAATAACAAGATACTGATTCTTGACGAGGCTACAAGCTCGGTCGATACCCGTACCGAGATACAGATACAAAAGGCTATGGATAATCTTATGAAAGGCAGAACAAGCTTTGTAATAGCACATCGCCTGTCCACGATAAAAGATGCCGACCTTATACTCGTTCTTAAGGACGGAGATATTATCGAGCAGGGTAACCACGAGGAACTTATTGCAAAGAACGGTTTCTATGCCGAGCTTTATAATTCACAGTTTGACAGCTGATACCGCAGAGGCTTGGAGATTTATTAAGAATTTGCAAAGGTGCAAAGCAGAAATGCTTTGTGCCTTTTGCTTTTTGCCCGGAGAATTAATCGCAAATCGTGCTGTTTCGCTTTATACAGCGGTAAAAGCAACACGGATATTTTGCCGTAAAATAAATTACCTGCCTTGTTGTTTCCGACCTTGACAATGAATTTAAAAGGGAATATACTTATATCAACGACAGATTTCGGAGGTGTCTATTTGTTACAGGACGTTGTATCCGTTTCACTCCCTGTGAATGAGCGGATGATGATAAAAAAGAATCATTTTGAGCCGTACAACCTTACAGGCAACGAAAAGCGTATATGTATAGTTACAGGTATTCACGGCGATGAGCTGGAGGGGCAGTACGTTTGCTATGAACTGATAAGAAAGCTCAGCGAAAACAGGCATTTGCTCAGCGGTATAGTTGATATATATCCGTCTATGAATCCGCTCGGAATGGATTCGATAAAGCGTGAGATGCCGATATTTGACCTTGATATGAATATGATATTTCCGGGCTCGGAAACCGGTGCGGTGGCTGAGCATATTGCCGCCGCTATCATGAACGATATAAAGGGTGCGGATATATGTATTGACATTCACGCAAGCAATATATTCCTGCGTGAAATTCCGCAGGTGCGTATTTCGGAAGAAACTGCACCGAAGCTGTTGCCCTATGCCAAAATGCTGAATGTTGACTTTATATGGGTACACTCCAGCGTCACTGTTATGGAGGCTACTCTCTCGCACAGCCTTAACAAAGAGGGAACACCGACACTTGTTGCTGAAATGGGTGTTGGAATGCGTATAACCAAGTCTTACGGCGATCAGCTCCTTGACGGAATATTCAACCTGATGGCTGAGATGGGAATATGGACAGGTGAAACGAAGAAGGTTTCTCATCCTATTGTTTCTACAGACGGAAACGTATCGTTCATATATTCGGATACATCCGGTATTTTTATGCCCGCAATAAAGCACTGGGCAGGGATATCCAAGGGAGATCACATAGGTGATATACTTGATCCGCTTTCGGGTGCTGTCGAGCAGGAAATATTCGCACCTTGCAGCGGTATTGTATTTACGTTGCGTGAGTACCCCGTTGTATATGAAGGCTCGTTGCTTGCAAGAATACTCGGAGGGTGCTGAAATGAATAAAGAAAACATAGTTACATTGAAATCGCCTTACCGTGATGATTTTCAGATAAACGGATACAGATTCGGTAAGGGTGAAAAAACCTGTTGTATAGTCGGTGCAATGCGTGGCAACGAGGTCCAGCAGTTATATGTATGCTCACAGATCATAAGAGCCCTTTCAAATATTGAAAAGAAGGGCGATCTGGTTTACGGTAAGCAGATAATGGTCATCCCTTCGCTGAATCCGTTTTCGATGAATATCCAGCGCCGTTTCTGGTCGGTAGATAATACAGATCTCAACAGAATGTTCCCCGGTGACGCACACGGAAAGACCACACAGAGAATAGCCGCGGGCATATTCGATTTTATAAAGGAATATCAGTACGGCATTCAGTTTACTTCATTCTATATTTCCGGTGACTTTATACCTCATGTAAGAATGATGGATACCGAGCATAAAAACATAGGACTTGCAAATTTATTCGGTCTTCCGTATATACTTCTAAGAAAGCCCAAGCCGTTTGACACGGCAACGCTGAACTTCAACTGGCAGAACTGTGATACGAGCGCATTTTCCGTATATACAAACGAAACAGAGCATATTGACGAAGAATCGGCAAATATAGCGGTAAGCGCTGTACTTCGTTTTTTGTCGAGAATGGGCGTCATAAAGTATCAGAGCCACGGCGGTTATATGGCAACTACGCTTGAAGAAGAGCATCTGATGTCGGTACACGCTAAAAGCGGCGGAATATACCGCAGGATAAAACAGCCCGGCGATGAGGTGGAGCAGGGAGATGTAATGGCAGAGATACTCGATCCGTTTGAAGGCACGGTCAAGGAAGAAATCAAGTCGCCCGCAAACGGAATTGTGTTCTTTGCGCATAAATCACCGCTCGTGCTTGAAAACTCGGTCGTTTATAAGATAATCAAAAGATTGCATATCTGAGGTGTTGCGATTATTTCAGAAAAACAGATAAAAAATGAGCCATACAGAGTAGGTATTCTCTGTATGGCTCTTTTACAGCGGCCGTGTATGTGGATGTTGGCAGATAACAGGGTGTGGCATTGAGGGTAGTTTTGATGGGAATTTGCTTTTGATTTATGCCGGATAACCTGTATATTAATAAGCACTGCTAAAAAACGACCTATATATATAACGCAGAAAGTCCGAAAATGTGACGTCATATTTGATGCTAATTTTGCATTTTGCTGATATTTTGTACACCTGCACAAAAAACGAATTTTCAACGTCTTGCTTTTATGCACAAATACAACATTTATTATTACAAAAATGTAAATAAAGAACAAGTAAAAATGTGGTTCATATTTCGGATTTATTTGGCGGAAAATAAAAACCGGGCAAAATACCCGGTTTTATAATATGATTATGATTTTGCGTTTGTAATCAACCTTGACGGTTACTGTCCGGATTTGCCGCACCGCAGTTTGAACAGAATTTCTGTCCTGCGGAATTTTTGTTTCCGCATACGCAGTACCACTCGCTGTTTTGAGAAACGTTGCTTGTCGGCTGAGCTGCCGCTTCTGTATTGCTCTGTGCGTAAGTCTGATAATTCTGCTGAGGACTGCTGTAGTTATAGTAGCCGTTCTGAAAAGAAGTATTGCAGTTATTGTAACCGGGCATATTATATGCCTGACTGCGTGCCGCCGTATTTGCCGCCGCGGCTGCCGTAAGCGTTTTGTCGGCCATTGTTTTGAAGCCGATAACGGTAGCGAATATGCCGAAAGCGGCTATAAGAATGCACACTATCATTGAAACTACAAATACCGCATTAACAACGGAAATAGCAAAATCCATCGCTTCATTTGCCGTTGCAAAATCCTCAAAATCAAGTTCTCCGCTTGCAATAGCGTCATAAAGCATCTGCCTGAAAGCGTCGCCTCCGAAAATAACGTTCATAACACCGAGAGCAACAACGCCTGTCAACTCGAAGAATGTGATTACCGCTGTAATTATTGTTGTTACAGTTATGCCTGTACGGCTGTTTGTCATCGGCTCCTGCTTATATCTGGAGCAGAGAACAAGCACAATTATAGAAAGCGCTATAAGTACCAATTTGCATATCTCCTTTGAAGAATTTATCTTATATGTCCGCAGTAAATACAGAATTTGTTGTCAGATTCGTTGTACTTACCACAGCTTGTACACTGCCATGCGGTATTTTCGGTTGTAAAGCTCTGCTGAACATTTGCGGCAGATTGTGCGTGGTATATCTGCTGTGCTCTTGCGGCGTTTACTCTCTGCTGTTCGCTGTAAGCCGCAGAGGTGAGCTCATTGTTGCTCATACACTTGTATCCCTTGATACAGGCGATGACACTCAGAGTGATAACGCCGCAGTAGTATATCACGGTTATTGCAAAGACACTTGAAGCGAACACTGACAGAATGGGGTAATAGTTTTCGCTCTCCGAACCGTAATACATCGGTAATACGCCGAACAGAAACGACATCAGTTTAATTGATGCCAGAACTGTCAGAATAATAGTCAGCACCTTGATTCCGGTAAGTTTTGAAACGATAGGACAACTCTTATAAGAACTGCATAAAACGAGTAAAGCAATAGCAATACCTATATGGAGCATACAAGTCCCTCCTTACTGACCGTTAGCGTTGCCGGAAGGCGCATTGTATTTTGGTGCGCCGCACTGCGAACAGAAATCTCCGCCTATATCCTTGTTTATTGTACCGCAAACGTTACATTTCCACGTGTTGCACTGAGGCTGCTGCATCTGCTGGGGCGGAACTGCGAAGCCTGCTCTGTACTGCTGCTGTAATGCGGCCGCTTTATCAAAGGCTTTCTTTTTAAGCTCTTTGTCAGAAAGCGTTGTATATCCTATAATACACATTATAATTCCCGCAATGACCGTTGCGATTATAACGATATAGTATGACACATATATTGCATATTCGCTTGTTCCCGGTACAAAGGAAGTGAAATTGTAGCTTGTGAAATAGTCGTAAGGGTTGCAAAGAAGCCTGAAAAAGTCAATCTTGAACAGCAGAAGAATTGAATCGAATACAGTAAGCAATACCGTTATTGCAGTAAGCGATTTTCTCTTGCCGAGCGTGGGATTTTTTCTGTATTTGGCAGTTATAATAAGCACTGTTATTATAAAAACAACAACTGCCAGATAAAAAATAAATCCGTCAAACAGACTGGACAACAATTTGTCTGTGGTCGAATTGAAATTTTCTGTGTCGTTCAGAAATCGGCTTGCAGATGTAAGTAAATTGATCATTGTGAATCCTCCTTAAAAAATAAAGCAAATTAATGTAAAAAAACTTCTACTGATGTGATTTTATCACATTATTTCCTCTTTGTCAATCAAAGTAAAAAATATTGACAATCCGCCCTTGCGGATATATAATATAAGTCAGTATAACGGTTATTTTTTTGAAAACCGTTTTGCATACAGCGTTTATAGGCTGTGGAAAGGAACATTATTATGGCAGTATTGGTAACAGGTGGAGCAGGATATATCGGCTCTCACACCTGCGTGGAGCTTCTTAACGCAGGCGAGGATATTATTGTAATAGACAACTTCTACAACTCAAAGCCGAAGGCTATTGAGGCTATCAAGGAAATCACAGGCAGAGATTTCAGATTCTATGAGAACGACTGCTGTGACAGAGAAGCTCTTGACAGGATTTTCAGAGAGAACTTCATCACAGAAGTAATACATTTTGCCGGCTACAAGGCAGTAGGCGAAAGCTGTGTAAAGCCTATAATGTATTATGAAAACAACATCAACTCAACTCTTGCACTTATCGAAACAATGCAGAAATACGGCTGTAAGAAGCTTGTATTCAGCTCGAGTGCAACGGTTTACGGCATACCCGATAAAGTGCCGGTAACAGAGGATTTCCCTTTGAGCGCTATCAATCCCTACGGTTCTACAAAGCTGATGATTGAGAATATGTGCAGAGAACTTTACGCATCAGATGATCAGTGGAGCATTATCCTTTTACGTTACTTCAACCCTATCGGTGCGCACGAGAGCGGTAAACTCGGTGAAGACCCCAACGGCATACCGAATAACCTTATGCCCCTTATTCTCCGCACAGCCTCAGGAAAAATGGCAACGCTCAGCGTATTCGGTAACGACTATCCCACTCCCGACGGCACTTGCGTAAGAGATTACATTCACGTTGTTGACCTTGCACTCGGTCATGTTGCCGCAATAAAGGCGGCAAGAGCGCATACAGGCTGTCCCGCATACAACCTCGGTACAGGTAAGGGATACTCTGTGCTTGATATTATCAACGCTTTCGAAAAGGTAAACAAGGTCAAGGTACCTTATGTTATAACAGGCAGACGTTCGGGTGACGCAGCCGCTTGCTACTCAAATCCCTCGCTTGCAAAGAAAAAGCTCGGCTGGACAGCAAAGAGAGATCTTGAGCAGATGTGCCGTGACAGTTGGAACTATATAAAGGCAAATTCCTGATAAAAACAGAATATATAAAAGCCGCTTGGCGCATAGGCTGTGCCGTGCGGCTTTTTTGTAAAACGGAGAATGATATGAGATTTACATTCTGTCCCGACTGCGGAGCAAAGCTTATCGGACGTGCAATCGGCGATGACGGTCTTGTGCCGTACTGCGGGCATTGCGACCGTCCGTGGTTTGATATGTTCTATAATTGCGTGATAGTCCTTGCAAGACGAGGAGATAAATACGCCCTTATCCGTCAGCACAGCGGTGACGGCAGTATAAGCGAGGACAGATTCGTCTGCGTGTCCGGCTACATAATGACGAACGAAACAGCCGAACAGGCGGCGGTGCGTGAGGTCACAGAAGAACTCGGACTAAAGCCGGTCAAGGTACGCCTTGTTGCAACATACACCTATCAGAAAAAGCAGATGCTGATGACGGGGTTTCTGGCTGAGCTTCCCGAGGGTGATTTCTCGCTTTCAGATGAGCTGATTGCGGCGCAGTGGTTTGATGAAGCCGAAGTCGGCGCAAGGCTTGCAGGCAGCTCTGTCGCAAAGCTGTTATTCAATGATATAAAAGGAGCAAAGCTATGAGAAAAGATCTACCGCCTATACAGCCGTATGAGCGTACCGCTCATTATTACGAAACCGACAGAATGGGCATAATACACCATTCGAATTATATAAGGTGGTTCGAAGAAACGAGAATACATTATCTTGACAAAGCAGGCTACCCCTATTCCGAAATGGAAAAGGACGGAGTTATGATACCAGTGCTTTCTGCCGAATGTACTTATAAAAATGCCGTGCGTTTTGACGAAACGGTGCTTATAGACCTTAAGATAACAGAGTTCAACGGCTTTAAAATGACAATTGATTATGTGGTAAAAGGCAAGGAAAACGGCGATGTCAAGGCAACAGGCAGAACCCGTCATTTCTTTGTGAACAGCGATTTCAAGCCGATTAGAGTGAAGGATAAATTCCCGAAAGTATATGAAGTGTTCAACAGTCGCAAGGAGGAAGAATGAAAAGGATAAACATAAACGAGAACAAAATCAACATTGTATTTGATATTGAGGATAACGGACAGATAAAGCTGATGCACTTTTCGGCGCTCCCGTTCAACGAAAACGATATATGGGACGAGATGTACGAAAAGGATCATCTCGGTTGTTTTGACATAGCTCAGGTCGAAATAGCAGGACTTGACCGTCCGTGTGAACGTCACGGCACGAAGTACATAGTAACGGCACCGGGCTACAGACTTAAGTACAAGGATTTTTCCGATACCCGTGACAATATCGGCAGGCTTATAAAAATAACGCAGTATGACGAGCCGACAGGCATAGAGGTTATCAGCACGTTCCGTTTCTATGACGGCATAAGCATAGTGCGCACCTATACGGAAGTCAGGAATACGTCTGCGACCGAAACATACACGTTGACCTATGTTTCATCGTTCAACTATCTCGGTTTTGAAAAAGAGGGCATTCTTCCTCGTGACGATAAGTTTATAATAAAGATACCGCATAATTCGTGGCAGAAGGAAATGCTGTGGCAGGACTACACCTTTGAACAGCTCGGTATGCCGCAGTCGCAGAAAGACGGCTGGGAACACTGCGGCAAGGCGATAAATGTAACGAATGTAGGTAACTGGTCAACAAACGAATATCTCCCTATGGGATATATTCAGAATACCGAAACAGGAAACGGGCTTTTCTGGCAGATAGAGCATAACGGCTCGTGGCACTGGGAGATAAGCGACCAGAGAGGACATTTTTACATTGTGCTCAGCGGACCTAACGAACAGCAATCTCACTGGTTCAAGAACCTTGCTCCCGGGGAGAGCTTTACGTCCGTTCCTGTCGCAGTCGGCGTATGCCTTGACTTTGACGAGGGTATGGGCGAGCTTACAAGATACCGCCGTGCGATACGCAGAAAGAATGCCGATAACGAAAAGCTGGCGGTTATTTTCAACGACTATATGAACTGCCTTTGGGGCGACCCTACCGAAGAAAAGGAAATGCCGCTTATAAAAGCCGCCGCAGAGGCAGGATGCGAGTATTACTGCATTGATTGCGGCTGGTATGCGGATGGTTTCTGGTGGGACAGCGTGGGAGAATGGCAGGAAAACCGCCGCCGCTTCCCGAACGGCCTTAAGAAGGTGACCGATGAAATCAGAAAATACGGTATGATACCGGGCGTATGGCTTGAGATAGAAGTTATGGGCATAAACTGCGAAATGGCAAAGAAAGTGCCTGACGAATGGTTCTTTATGCGGCACGGCAAGCGTGTATACGATCGTTCACGCTATCAGCTTGACTTTTCAAATCCCGAAGTCAGCGCTTATGCCGACAGCGTAATTGACCGCCTTGTAAAAGATTACGGTGTAGGCTACATAAAAATGGACTACAACATAGAACCTGGCATAGGCACAGAGGTAGGCTGCGACAGTGCAGGTGAAGGACTGATGCGTCACGAAAAGGCATATCTTGCGTGGCTTGACGGCGTGTTTGCACGTTACCCCGAGCTTATCATAGAAAACTGCTCAAGCGGCGGTATGAGAATAGACTATGCGATGCTCAGCCGTTATTCGATACAGTCGACGAGCGATCAGGACGATTACAGAAGATATGCTACCATAGCGGCAAACGCACCGACAGGTCTTTGCCCCGAACAGAGCGCTATATGGTCATATCCGCTGACAGACGGCGACAGGGAAGAGGTTGTGTTCAATATGGTAAACGCTATGACACAGCGTATCCATCAGAGCGGCCACCTTGCAAATCTCAGCCCCGAGCGAATGGCACTTGTAAAAGAAGCGCTTGAATGTTATAAAAGTATCCGTGATGATATCAAGAGATCTGTACCGTTCTGGCCCTTGGGATTATCTCATATTGGTGACGAGTGGGTAACACTGGGTCTTAAAGCAGGAAATAAAGCCTATCTTGCGGTATGGCGCAGACAAGGAAGCAACGAGTGCTGTAATATACCGATAAGATATGCAACAGAGAATGCAAAGGTAAGCTGTATATACCCGTCCTTTGACGAGGGTGGGCATAAATTCAATCCGCTTTCAAGGTCGCTTTCTGTAAAACTGCCCGAATGCTTCACGGCAAGGCTTTTTGAAATAGAATTGTAATAAAAAGGATAAGTGTTGACTTTTATACTTTAGAGTGATAAAATAGTAGTATTATTATAGAGGTATTTTACCTATTTGCTTTTGAGAAAGGGAAACGCAATGAACACAAAACTTGTTTCAAAGGATAAAGACGAGCTTTTCAAAGCGATAATGGAGCTTAGAAGTATTGAAGAATGCTACGACTTTTTTGAGGATTTATGCACTATAAGAGAGCTTGAATCAATGGCTCAGCGTCTGCACGTTGCAAAGCTGCTTGTAGAGGGCAGAGTGTACAGCGATATAGTCGAAGAAACAGGAGCCAGCACCGCCACGATAAGCCGTGTAAACAGGTCTTTACAGGGCGGAAATGACGGCTACTCCATCGTTTTCGACAGAATGAAGGATAACGATTGACCGAAAGGGTGATAATATGTCGGCATACGGTTGTTTTGCGGACGTTTACGACACGCTGACTTCCAATATCGACTATAAGGAGCTTGCCGGGTATTACGATAGGATAATTACTTCTCACGGCGGCAAAAGGGGTATACTTCTTGACCTCGCCTGCGGTACGGGCAGTATGTCGATGCAGTTTTCCGCTCTCGGATATGATGTTATCGGAGTGGACCTAAGCACCGAAATGCTCAGTGTGGCAAAGGAAAAACCGCACAAAAACATAGAGTATCTGTGTCAGGATATGTGCGAGCTTGATATGTACGGCACTATTGACGTTACCGTATGCGTGCTTGACAGCATAAATCATCTTGACAGCAAAGAGGATATACTGCGTTGCTTCAGCTCTGTATCGCTTTTCTGCGACCCTGAGGGACTTTTCGTATTTGACATTAATACGGTAAGAAAGCACAGAGAGGTGCTTGCGGATAACACATTTGTGTATGATATGGAAAGCGTCTATTGCGTATGGCAGAATTATCTTGACAGTGACAGCGAAGACAGCAGGGTTGATATTGCACTTGATATTTTCACTGAAAACGAGGACGGCTCTTATGAGCGTTCCTGTGAGGATTTTTCAGAGATAGCTTTACCGCTTGAAGAAATTGAAGAATTACTGCATAAGGCAGGCTTCAGAATTCTTGACAGATATAATTATATGACAACAGAAAAGGGCAGTGAGGACAGTGAAAAGGTGCTTTACTGCTGTGCAAAGGAAACAAAATAAATGGGAAAGATAGTAAGAGCTTTATCGGCAGACGGCAGTGCGCTCTGCAGTGCTGTTGACACTACCGACATCGTAAATGAAATACACAGAATACACGGCACATCCGCAACAGCGTCGGCGGCGGCAGGAAGACTTGCAACTGCGGCTTGTATTATGGGTGCGCTTATGAAAAACGAAACCGACAGACTTGAACTGAGGATAAACGGCGGCGGAAAAATCGGTACAATTACGACCGTAGCCGATTACAGAGGCAACGTAAAATGCTGTATGGATAATCCTTTTGCCGATCTGCCGCTCAACTCCAAAGGCAAACTGGATGTCGGAGGAATAGTAGGCACGGACGGTTACCTTTCGGTAATAAGAGATCTCGGTATGAAAGAGCCTTATGTAGGACAGGTGCCTATAGTGAGCGGAGAAATAGCTATAGACGTAACGCAGTATTATGCGGTAAGCGAGCAGATACCTACCGTCTGCGCACTGGGCGTACTTGTGGATACCGACCTCACAATAAAAAAGGCGGGCGGATATATGATACAGCTTGTACCGCCCGTGAACGAAGCCGCTATAGATTTTATTGAAGAAAATATAAAGGATATGCAGTCCGTTACAAAAATGCTTGAGGACGGACTTTCTCCCGAAGAAATAGCCCTCAAAGGACTTAAAGGCCTTGACGGAGAGATACTTGACAGCTGGGATGCGCAGTATTACTGCGACTGCTCAAGAGAGCGTACCGAGCAGGTTCTGATAACACTCGGCAAGGACGAGCTTGCAAAGCTTGCAGAGGAAGAGCCGGTCACGGAAGTGTGCTGTCATTTCTGCGATAACAAATATCGTTTTACATCGGAAGAACTGAAAGAACTTATCAAGAGGATATAATTTCTTATGAAAAAATGGCTTGTCAGAAATACGGACAATGCACTTGCAATGAAACTCAAGACCGACACGGGACTGCCGATGCTTTTGTGCAGTCTGCTTGTCAGCAGAGGAATATACACAGCCGAGCAGGCACAGCAGTATTTCAACGGTACGGAGCTTTCCGACCCCTTGCTTATTGCGGATATGGATAAAGCTGTGCAGGCGATAGAAGAAGCGGTTGACAATGAAGTAAAGATAACCATATACGGCGATTACGATTGCGACGGCGTTACATCTACCGTTATGCTTTTCACACATCTTGATGCAATAGGTGCTGACGTAAACTGGTACATACCCACACGTGAAGAAGGCTACGGGCTGAATGAAAATGCGATACGCAAACTGCACGAGGACGGTACGGGTCTTATAATAACGGTTGACAACGGCGTTTCAGCCGTCAACGAGGCTGAACTTATATATGAACTTGGAATGAAGCTGGTCATTACCGACCACCATCAGCTCCCTGAGATTCTGCCTAAAGCGGAGGCTATCGTAAATCCGCACAGACAAGATGACAACTCTCCCTATAAAGAACTTGCAGGCTGCGGCGTTGCGCTAAAGCTCATTATGGCTCTGGAACGTGACGTTGAAGGTGTTCTTGAGCAGTATGCCGACCTTGCGGCTATCGGCACTATAGGCGATGTTGTCGCACTGACGGGAGAAAACCGCATAATAGTAAAGCGTGGACTTCTTGAAATGCAGTACAGCGAAAATCAGGGACTTCAGGCGCTTATCAATGCGGCAGGACTTGATGCCGAAAGTATTACTTCTACAGGCATAGCGTTCGGCTTATGCCCCCGTATAAATGCCGCAGGACGTTATGACAGTCCGAAAGCGGCGGCAGAACTTCTTATGGCTCAGACCGGACAGATAGCCGAGATAAAAGCGCAGGAACTGAATGAACTGAATGCTAAGAGAAAACAGATCGAAAGCGATATTCTCGAAATGGCAAAGGCTCAGCTTATTGCCGACCCTAAAGCATTTAACTCCCGTGTGCTTATTGTTTGCGGCGAGGGTTGGAATCACGGAATTATAGGTATAGTCAGCGCAAGACTTCTTGAACTTTACGAAAAGCCCTGTATCGTCATAGGAATAGAGGGCGATGAGGCAAGAGGCTCAGCGAGAAGCATCGAAGGCTTTTCACTTTATACCGCACTTGATGCGTGCAGTGAGCATCTTACACGTTTCGGAGGTCATACGAAGGCGGCTGGCTTTTCGCTTCCGAAAGACAAGGTAGATGATTTTATAGCTCAGCTGAGAAGCTATGCGGATAAAAAATTCCCTTCAATGCCGGTTATGACAACGGAGGCTGATATTGAGCCGGAGCTGTCCGACCTTGAAATATCTTCAATCGAGAATCTTCGTCACTTACAGCCTTATGGGGAAGAAAACAACGCTCCGCTGTTTTTGATGAGAAACTGCACGATTATATCATCAAGACCGCTCAAAGACGGTAAATATACATCGTTTACCGCAGAGTATAAAGGCTCACAGTTTAAATTTCTCTGCTTCGGAACATCGTTTGATAAGTTCGGATATTATCCCGGAGATAAGGTCGATGTGCTGAGCCATATCGAAATAAACGAATATAATGATAAAAAAAGCGTCAGTGTAAGAGTAAAGGACATACGCAGAAGTGATTTTCCGCAGGATAAGTATTTTGCCGCAAGAAATTTCTATGAAAAAATCCTCAGAGGCGAAAAAACAGATTCAAGACTTCTTAAACGTATCCTGCCCGATAAGGAGAACATGAAGCTCCCGTTCGACCTTGCAAGAAAGCTGACCTCTATAGATTCAGCCGCACAGATTGCAATGTCGCACGGTATGAATTACTGCCTTTTTATGATGTGCCTTCATGTTTTTGCGGAATTCGGTCATCTTGAGCTGGACAGAATAAACGGTACGATGAATTTCATAAAAGGCGGCAGACGTATAGAGCTTGAAAACTCGGCAGTGATAAGAAGAATAATGAAATCCTGCAGCTGAAAAATTAACGATAAACGGAGGCTGTAAGCATGACATATACAATAGATATGCTTATTGACAAGATAAAGGAAGTAGGAAAGAGCTACGACCTTGATAAAATACAGGCGGCTTATGAGCTGGCGGAAAAGGCGCACGACGGTGTTTTCCGCTCGTCCGGAGAGCCTTATATTACACACCCTGTAGCAGTAGCATATATACTTGTAGAACAGTTCTGCATGGATACAGATACAATATGCGCCGCTCTCCTGCATGACGTGGTAGAAGACACAGATGTCGGTCTTGATGTGATACAGAAGAAGTTCGGCGAGGATGTCGCTCATCTTGTTGACGGCGTTACAAAGATAGGTCAGGTTCCCCTTAACACCCGTGAGGAACAGCAGGCAGAGAATATCCGTAAGATACTTATCGCAATGTCAAAGGATATTCGTGTTATTATCATAAAGCTCGCCGACAGACTTCATAATATGAGGACGCTTGCGAGCAGACCGCCCGAAAAGCAGCGCAAGACTTCTCTTGAAACGATGAACTTCTATGCACCTATAGCCCACAGGCTCGGTATCAGTGACGTAAAGGAAGAAATGGAAGACCTTGCCCTGCGTTACCTTGACCCCTATGGCTTCAAGGAGATAGAGTCGCTTCTTGATGTCCATAAGGATGAACGTGATACATTTATCGACAAGATAAAAGGTATGATAAGAGAGCGTATATCGGACATTCAGCCACCGCCGATAATCGAGGGCAGAGTAAAAAGCATATACAGTATTTACAAGAAGGTTTATGTCAAGGGAAAGGATTTTTCGGAGATATATGATATATATGCCGTGAGGATCATTCTTCAGACAGTTGTCGAATGCTACAACGTACTCGGTATCATTCACGATATGTTCCGTCCTATCCCTTATCGCTTCAAGGACTATATAGCAATGCCCAAGCCCAACCGCTACCAGTCGCTCCATACGACCGTTATCGGCAGGGAAGGCATACCCTTTGAAGTGCAGATAAGAACGCAGGAAATGCACAACACCGCTCAGTACGGCGTTGCGGCACACTGGAAATATAAAGCAGGAATATCGGGAAATGTTGCAGGTGAAAAGCGTTTCGACTGGATAAGACAGCTTCTTGAACAGCAGCAGGAAGCTGACGATGTAGAGCAGATCTCAGAGGCTATCAAGGTCGATCTCGCCCCTGACGACGTATATGTTTTCACCCCAAAGGGCGATGTTATAACACTGCCTGCAGGCTCTAACGTTATAGATTTTGCCTATGCTATTCATACGCAGGTCGGCAATAAAATGACAGGCGCAAAGGTCGGCGGCAGGATGGTGCCGTTTGACCACACACTTCACACGGGCGACATCGTTGAGATACTGACCAGCGGAAGCGATAATTACGGACCTAACCGAAACTGGAGCGAAATCGCAAAAACCAACGAAGCAAAAGCAAAAATAAGAGCGTGGTTCAAGCGTGAACGCAGAGAAGAAAATATCGAGTGCGGTAAAGCAGCATTTGAAAAAGAGATACGCAGAAATAATATTGCGGTCGATGATGAAATACTCTTGCAGACGGCACACCGTCAGCGTTTATCCTCGGTTGACGATTTATATGCGGCTATAGGCTACGGCGGTGTACAGCTATCCAAAATCATTACCCGCCTGAAAGAAGAACAGGTAAAACAGCAGAGATTAAACGCTGTTCAGACACAGCCTATCGACATAGAAAAGACTATCGCCGACAACAACAAGAGAGCACAGAAGAACGGTGTTGTGCTTGACGGAATAGAAGACTGTGCGGTAAAGTATGCGCAGTGCTGTAATCCGCTTCCCGGCGACGATATTATGGGCTTTATCACCCGTGGCTACGGCGTATCTATCCATAAAGCCGATTGCCAGAATGTAAAGATTGGTTTGCAGGGAGAAAACAAGGACAGATGGATAAAGGCGCATTGGGCAGTGAACTCAAGCAGTGCGTTCAGAGCCACGATAGATATTATCGCAGATGACAGAACTGCGCTTATCGCCGATATTACCACTGCGATAGCAAGCAATCATCTGCCTATCCACGAGATAAACGCCCACTATCTCAAGAACGGTAATGCAAATATAATTCTTACAATCGAGGTCAGCGGTATAGATCAGCTCAAGAGCATCATACTCAGACTTCAGAAGATACCCGGAGTAATCTCTGCCGAAAGGACAGGAAAACAGTAATGGAAATTAAAACGCTCACATTAGGCGAGCTTGGCACAAATTGCTATATTGTAATCAGCGCCGCAGGAAACGCCGCAGTGATAGACCCTGCGGACGATGCACAGCGTATCCTTGATACACTCGGAAAGGAAAACGCAGAACTTAAAATGATACTTCTGACGCACGGACATTTTGACCATACGGGAGCTGTTGCAGACCTTAAGAAACAGACAGGCGCAAAGGTATATATACATTCAAAGGACGAATGTATGCTCGATGATACGATAAAGAACGTGGCATATCTCTGCCCCGGTTATTCCTACAAACCTTTTACTGCGGATGTGCTTGTTTCCGACGGCGACATCATACGCCTTGATGAGATTGAATTCAGCGTTATGCATACCCCCGGACATACCGCAGGAAGCGTGGTTTATTTTGCGGATAACTGTATGTTTGCAGGCGACACCATTTTTGAAGGCTCTGCCGGCAGAACCGATTTCTATTCGGGCGACTATATCGCACAGCGAAACAGTCTTGCACGAATCGCCGCATTGCGTGAGGATTATCTTATTTATCCCGGTCACGGCAGTTCGACTACTCTTAAACAGGAAAAGAAGTTTAATCAGTTTCTCGGACAAAGCCCGGTAGATTTCTTCTGATATGATAAAATCGCTGTATTTTGATAACACGGCATATCAATATGCCTACGAGCTTGAGCGGCTGATAAGAAATTTCTCATTGCCGCACAGGCTTGAGTTTTATACCGACAAAACTCCCCACGGCACAGATTACGCATACTTCTGCGCCGATAACGGCAAATTATCCGTTACCGTATCTGATAATGATACCGTGTATAAGGAATCCTCAGACGTCTGTGAGCCGTCCGATTATGAGAATGAGCTTTGCAGGCTTCTTTGCAGATGTATGGAAAGGCACGGTCACGCTCCGCTTCCGTGGGGAATACTTACGGGAGTACGCCCCGTGAAATATATCCGAAGCATTTATGAAACCCGTGACAATGCGGAAAAATATCTTCGTAACTCCTTGCTTGTAAGCGATAAGAAGATACGGCTTGCAAACGATGTAATACGCATTCAGAAACCGGTTCTGGACTCACTTGACCTTAAGAAGATAAGCCTGTATATTTCGATCCCTTTCTGTCCGTCACGTTGCAGCTATTGTTCGTTTATCTCCGCTTCCGGCGAGGGCGCATTAAAGCTGATAGACGATTATTTCGGGCTTTTGCTGAAAGAGCTTGATATTTATGCCGATATTGTGAAACGTTTTTCGCTTAAAGTCGATACTGTGTATATCGGCGGTGGAACGCCGACCACATTATCGGCTTATCAGCTTGACCGCCTTATTGATAAACTCGGTGAATTTGATATTGCAAATATCCGTGAATTTACCGCAGAAGCAGGCAGACCCGATACCATAACTGAAGATAAGCTGAGGGCGCTTAAAAACGGCGGTGTACGGCGCATATCCATAAATCCGCAGTCGATGAACGACAGCGTACTTGAGGCGGTCGGCAGACGTCATACGGTAAAGCAGGTGTGTGAAGCGTTTGATATAGCACGAAAGGTCGGTTTCGACTGCATAAATTCCGACATAATAGCAGGACTTCCAGCCGAAACAGAGCATAGCTTTGAAGCTTCTTTGCAACAGCTTTGCAAATTATCTCCCGAAAATATCACCGTTCATACATTGAGCCTTAAACGTTCATCAGCCTTGTTCAGACAATTCGGAAACAATATCGGCAAAGGCGCAAAATATATGACCGATACGGCATACGATATGCTTTGCGAAAAAGGCTATTTTCCGTATTATCTTTACCGTCAGAAGAATATAGCCGACAACCTTGAAAACATCGGCTATTGCAAAGACGGCTGTGAAAGCATCTATAATATCTGCATTATGGAAGATGTACAGACGATACTTGCCGCAGGCTGCGGAGCATCAACAAAGCTATATGACGGCAAGAACGTTTCAAGAGTCATCAATTACAAATATCCTTATGAATATATTTCACGTTTTGCTCTGATGAATGAGCGTAAGCGTGATATTGAGAATTTCTTTGAAGAAAAATTAACTCTTGCATAATTTTTCTTATTGTGCTACAATATAAAAAAGCATTTCTGAAAGGAAACACGGCTATGGATTTTAAAGACGAATTTGATTTTATATCAGAAAAAGCAAAACAGCTTACCGATACCGGCATTCGCAAGGCAGACGAAGTTATCGGTATTTCAAAACTCAAGCTGAGATGTATTCAGCTTGACGCACTGATAAAGGCAAAGTACACCGAGCTTGGCAGAACTATGTACGGTATGGTTAAAAACGACAGCTCAGATGCCGACAGAATAGCGCAGGCTGTAATGGATATTGACCACCTTTATAAAAAAATGGCACAGTGCAACGCCAGAATTGAGCTGATGAAGAAAATCGTTACCTGCCCCGTGTGCGGTACAAAGAACAGATTCAGCAACACATATTGCACCGCTTGTATGCACAAGCTGGTATCAACAGATGAAGAGCCTGAGGATTATGCGTTTAATCCCGATGATGCCGAGAACAGATAAATTGATTTTGTAAAGAGGTACGATGAAAAAATCGTACCTCTTTTGTGCTATTTTTGCATAAAATGCGTTAATTTTGAAAAAACTGTTTACAAGCAGGATAATAAAGTTTATAATATTTCTGTAAAAACACGAGATTGCCCGAAATTGCAAATCTCGATATTTTTATTATGCTATCCTCTTAATCCATTTCCCATATATGAATACCCCTGTGTCAAATTTCACAGGGGTATTCTGTTTGCAATAATTTATAATAATACAGCCTCTCAGTTCTGATAGTTGATTTTTTCTTCTGTTATCATAGGATAAGAGATAAGCTCATTACCGTCAAGGTTTTCTTTTCTCATATCAACAGCGGAAATGCGGTGATTATCGTAAGTTGTGTAATAATAAATGCCTTTATCCGCATTACAGCACGAGGTATAGATAGTAATCTCGTATTCCTTGTCTTTTACCTCACAGCAGCCTCTCTGCTGGTCAACCGAGCCGAGTATATGGAAAAACTGGCTTACGCTTTCGGTTTCGCCTTTTCCGGAAACGGAGTTAGCCTTTACAAAAGCCACACGCACAAATCTTGATTGTGACGAAAGATCGCCCGGAAGTCCGATAGCACCCATACCTCTGCTGTAGGTTTTAAGCTCCAGCTTATCCGAGAAATTGTTCTGAGGCTGTTTTCTTGATAAATGCATATAATCGTTCAATCTGAACATCTGCTCGTCAAAGGGCGGATTGTTGGTAAGCACACCTATCGGATTATCATAAACCTTTATTCCGTCCGATACCGATTCAACGGTTATTGCGCTGTTCCTGTCCGCAATTATCCAGTGGAGCTGACCTGCAGGCATCTGCTCGTCAAAGGGCGTATCGGTTATATTGATTTTAGAAATCAGTTCTTTTGCTTCATTTACGTCTGCGCATTTTCCGAGAATATACGGAATAAATTCATACTGTGCTACGTTGTCCTTATCGGGAGCGTTTTTAAAATAACGGGCATTGCCGACAAAGTTAAGCCCTGCCATACAAAGCCCTTTTTCGTTCATTGCATCATAGAACAACGGGTAACCTTTGGCAATATGAGCCGTACCGATCACTGCATAGTGGCTTTCGCAAACTCCCATATTCAGAAATTGCAATCTGAAATTTCTCGGCATGATTGCAATTTCCTCGCCGTATGAACATTCGTAATCAAGCGTTCTGCCGAAATAGAAATCTTCTGTCTTGTATGTTGCGGCTGTACACATATTATTACCTCCGTGTTTTTTTAGTTTCTGTTATTATTCTACTACATTTTCCCCTGTAAGTAAAGAAATATTACGATAAAAAGGGCAGTGCCGAAACACTGCCCTCAGACTATCGAAAAACCTATACAATTTTTAAAAAAGGGGTCGCAGGGGCGTAGCCCCCGACAGGGTCTAGGGGCGGTAGCCCCAGTAATATAGCCCCTTTCCGGGGGAAAGGGGTTTGGGGATAGGGATAATAAATCAGAAGTTTATTTCAAAAATAGACTTTTTCTACAAGCTGAGGGCAGTGCCGAAACACTGCCCTCAGACTATTCACTTAAAAATTTCAGTCATTGAACTTAGCCATAAGCTCCTTGATAAGCTCCTGAACCTTGTCTGCGGTTTCCTCAACGGGAACTTTATATGAGAAGCTCTTATCCCTTGCGGAAATCTCACAGCAGTTGTCCTTCAGGTTTCTGGGGCTTACAACAACTCTCAGCGGTACGCCGAGAAGGTCTGCGTCAGAGAACATAACACCTGCGCTTACCTGTCTGTCGTCATAGATAACCTCGGCACCTGCGTTCTGTAAAGCGTCATACAGCTTATCTGCACAAGCCTTAACATCTGCGTCATCGGAACGTACAGCGCAGATATGAACCTGCCAAGGTGCAATAGGCATAGGCCAGATAGGACCGTAATCATCGTGGTGCGCCTCGCATACCGAAGCCGCAAGTCTGCCGACGCCGATACCGTAACAGCCCATAATAGGTGTCTTTTCCTCGCCGTTGCTGTCAAGGTAGGTCATACCCATAGTCTTTGTGTACTTTGTACCGAGCTGGAATATGTTTCCGACCTCGATACCTCTTGAAATAGAAATTGAGTGCTTGTGGCAATTGGGGCAGATGCCGCCGTCAAGAATCTTTGCAAAGTCGTGATATTCAACATTTGCACAATCACGGTCAATGTCAAGCCCCGTGTAGTGATATTCTTCCTTATTTGCGCCGCAAGAAAGGTTGTTTGTATTCTGAAGTGAAGTATCAAACAGAACGGTCATATTTTCGGGAAGACCGACAGGTCCGATATATCCTGCGTTAAGACCGCACTCTTCCGTGATTACGGCAGGGTGAATCTCACAACCTAAGAAGTTGCGGAGCTTTGTTTCGTTTACATCTATATCGCCTCTTGTGAATACGACAACATAGCTGTCGTCTGCGTTTCTCTGATATACGACAGCCTTACAGCTCTTTTCCTTGGGAGTATGCAAAAAGTCGCATATTTCTTCTATCGTATGGATATTCGGAGTATGAACAAGCTCCATAGGTGTGGAAACTTCATCTCTTGTGTTCTCGATAATGCTGTCTGCGGCTTCCATATTCGCATTGAAACCACATTCGTGACAGCTTGCGATTGTATCCTCACCTACGGGTGTAAGGAGCATGAATTCGTGTGAAATACTACCGCCCATCATACCCGAATCGGACTTGACCGAAATTACCTCGGGAACACCAGCACGTCTGAATATGTTTTCATAAGCCTTGTGGCACTTATCGTAATACTGCTCAAGATCTTCCTGCGATGTGTGGAATGAGTAAGCGTCCTTCATAGTGAACTCACGGACTCTGATAAGACCACCTCTCGGACGTGCTTCATCACGGAACTTTGTCTGTATCTGATAAATCATGAAAGGATACTTTGTGTAGCTCTTGCCGTATTCACGCACAAGATGCACAGCGGCTTCCTCGTGCGTCATACCAAGTACCATAGGCATTCTGTTGCGGTCTGTAAAACGTAACAGCTCGCTGCCGATGCTTTCGTATCTGCCTGACTCCTGCCAGAGTGAAGCGGGCATAACAACAGGAAACTGTACTTCCTGTCCGTCTATCTTGTCCATTTCTTCTCTGATGATCTGTTCGATCTTCTTTGTTATCCTCTTAGTGGGTGCGTATGACGAGAAGATGCCGTTAGCCATATACTTGATATAGCCGCCTCTCACCATAATTGCGTGGCTGTCAATCTGACAGTCCGAGGGTCTTTCCTTAAAACGGTCGCCGACCAGTTTTTCAAGCTTCATTATGTTGTCCTCCTGAATTTCGGGCATAAAAAAAGCCCGAAGCATTAAATTTGCTTAGGGCGAAACTTTGTTCCGTGGTACCACCTAAATTCGGTATAACCGCACTTGTATCTCTGTAACGGGAGAAACCGGTAACACTCATCGTGTACAGCTCAAAGACGGGTTCGATAAAACCTTGTCGGGAGCTTGCACCAACCGCTCTTTCTCTGTGACGCAGATTTATCTACTGTTTCTTGTCATAGCTTTTCTGTATGGTATTATTTTAGCACAGAGGAGAATGATTGTCAAGGGGGAAAAGGGAACACCGCAGAGCATTTCCTCTGCGGTGTTTTACGGAGTATGTTTGTTTATCTTTAAGCTGTATTCTGAATTTATGATGCAAGTGCCTTACCGAGAGCAACGCACTGCTCGGTAGCTGTGTCATCGGGAGCTTCGTTGCAGATAACGCCTTCGCCTGCCATAACTGCGCCGTCAGCGATGCACTGTTCCTCCCAGTTTCTCATCCATTCGCCGTCGCCCCAGCCGTAAGAACCGAAAAGTCCTACCTTCTTGCCTGAAAGCTTTGCTTCACAAGCGTTGAACATAGGCTCGAACTCACTGTCCTCAAGCTGTTCACTGCCCATTGAGGGACAACCGAAAGCGATAGAATCAAACTGATCTACCATATCCGCAGAGAAGTCGGTCGCTGTAAATACGCTTACCTCTGCGCCTGCGCTCTTTGCGCCCTCTGCAACCGAGCCTGCCATAGCCTCAGTGTTGCCTGTTCCACTCCAATATACTACTGCTGTTTTCATAATAAAAATCCTTTCATTCTGATATTTTTTATATTATGCAACCGTAAGCTGCACGATACTCCTGCCGTTTGCCCACATCTTTTGGTAGACAGCTCTGCACTTGTCGAATCTCGCAAAGGTGCGCATAGCCTCGCACTCGTTGCAGTATACCTTCCAACAGCCCGTGCATCTGCTGTTTTTTCCCTCGTTATCAATAAATCCGATAACATCTCCAAGCGGATAACCTAAGAACAGCCCTATCTCATGCGGAAATAAATCGCTTTTCGCCAGCTTGCCGCCAAGTACCTTAAGGCACAAATCAATATCTGTATTCTCGTATCCGTGACATTTCATAAAACGCTCAACGCCCGGTCGGCTGAAATCCTTAGCAAGACATTTTGCCCTGTATACATATATAAGTGCCGTGTTCTCACGCTTTCTCAGAACCGTTACGGTAATTCCCTTGCCGGACAGTTCCTTGTTCCAACGCTCTACAGCCTTGTTAAGCTCATCCGTACTGCTGTATCTGTAATTGAAAAGATTCGCTGTCTTTAGCGATGCAAGAGTAGGGGAGCAGTTGTCAATCAGATATTGTTCAAAACAGTATCTGTTCATATTGATGCACTTCTTTCCGCTAAAAGCTGTGATAAAGCAACCACACTGCTTGAGTGTACTCTTGCCACAGGAACGCTGTTGCGCTTAGCCTCCTGTGTTGCACTCAGCATCATCTTGTGCGATACCGTATTTGTAAACAGTATCAGTAAATCTGGAGTGCCGACCTTCTTTTTAAGCGAGCTGTTTTCCTTTACAAAGACTTTAGCCTTATCGTAACCGTAAGCCTTGCATATATCCGCATAGCGTGTTTCCATGCGCTCGTTACCGCCGATTATTACTACGCTCATATCCTGTCCTTTCTGTTTAAATGCGTTAGTTTAAACTAACCATATCCGTTTAAATAAACGGCGAAATGCCGTTTATTTGTTAAGTTGTCTTATGTAAACTGTGTTAGCATAAGCTAACTGTATATAGTTTATCATACGGTTTTCGTTTTGTCAATAGGACATCGGTAATTTTTATAGAATTTTTTTGCCTCTGTAACAAATTCAAAAGCAGGCTCGCCTTTTATCAGTTTCTTTGAATACAGCCCCAATAACACCGGTGCCAATCCGTCGATGCGGATATATTCAAGTTCGCTGTCATTCATACACGGCATCATCGGAAAAGCGGTTACCCCAAGCCCTGCCTTCGCCATAGCAAAAGCCGCCTCGCACCCGTCCGCAAGCAGTACGTTGCTGTTATTCGGCAGACCGAGCTTCATATACCCTTCCATTGCCGCATCGGGACACTTGTGCCTTTTAATAAGTATAACACGTCTGCCGTTTATATCGTTTATATTTATGCTTTTTCTTCCGCTCAGTTCATCGTCTTTCCGGCATATCAGCATAACAGGACACTCGCACAGTTCGGTAAAGCACTCTGCTTTTGCGGCTTCGTTTTCAGCCTTGATAGCGAATATGATCTGCAACTTGTTTTCCTCAAGCAGATTATCAAGCGATTTGAATGGCATCATAGTAATCTCCGGCTCAAAATTCGGATACATCTTCCCGATAATGTTCATCACCGGTACAGCCGCATCAAGCTCGTACTGATTATGAACACCGATAGCTACTGTCCGTTTTTTCTCCTTAACATTGGTACTCAGACGATGTATGGAATTCATCGCCGTCCTGACTATCGTTTCCGCATCGCCTATAAAAATCAGTCCCTCTTTTGTAAGCTGAACGCTTTTGTTCGTTCTCAGAAACAACCTCACCCCAAGCTCCGCCTCAAGCGATGAAATCTGATGGCTGACGGCAGGCTGGCTTATATTCACCATTTCTGCCGCTTTTGAAAAATTGAGGGTTTCCGCAACCGCAAGAAAGCATTCAAGCTGAGTAGTATTCATAACAAACTCCTTTTTTAATTAACGATAAATATTCTTTATTGATTATAACATATTTGTATTTTACATTCAAGACCGTTTGGTGTATTATTATCAATAGAGATAAACTGTTAGCATATTACCGGTAAGGAGGTTAACCGTTATGAATGAAACCGACATTCAGGCGATAATGATTGATAACAAGACCATAAATCAGCGTATCGAAAACAGCCTGAACGTGATTTTTGCCGATATTGACATTACTGCGGCACAGGGCAGAGTGCTTATGTATATTGCAAATTCCCCCGATAAAGATATATTCGCCGCCGACTTGCATAAACATCTTTGCATCTCAAAGCCTTCGGTTTCCGCACTTATTAAAAAGCTGAGAAAATCGGGATATATAAGCTGTACAGGCTGTGAAAGCGATGAACGCTACAAGAATCTAACAGCAACAAATAAGGGCAGACAAACAGCAGGACTTATATCCTGTCACATGAGGAATATAGAGCAGGCGGCATTCCGCAGTTTTACAGATTCCGAGCTGGATGAATTCATGCGGCTTCAGAAAAAGCTGCTGAACAATATAGACAACATAAATACAGATAACTTAAAACAGAAAGGATGACAGATTAAGTGAAAGAGCTTCTCAAACAGGTAAAGCAGTACAAGAAAGATTCTGTCTTAGCTCCCGTCTATTCGGCACTTGAGGTTGTTATGGAGGTAATAATCCCTTTCGTAATGGCGTTGCTGATCGACGAAGGCGTAGAGAAAGGCAATATGAACAAGATACAGCTTTACGGAATAATTATGATAGTCCTCGCTATGATAAGTCTTTTTGCAGGAATGATGGCAGGCAAATATGCCGCAAGTGCGTCATCGGGCTTTGCCTGTAACTTAAGAGAGGCGATGTACCGTAACATACAGCGTTTCTCATTTTCAAACATAGACAAGTTCAGTACGGCAGGACTTGTCACCCGTATGACGACAGACGTAACAAACGTTCAGAATGCATATCAGATGATAATAAGAATAGCTGTGAGAGCGCCTCTTATGCTGATAAGCAGTATGGTTATGTGCTTTGTGGTAAATGCGGATATGAGCTTTATATTCCTGGGCGCTATAGTTTTCCTTGCGGCAGTTCTTGTGATAATTATGCTCAGGGCGATGAAGATTTTCAATGTGGCATTCACAAAATATGACGATCTTAACGCAAGCGTACAGGAGAATATCTCAGGCATCAGAGTGGTGAAATCGTACGTCCGTGAGGATTATGAGAACGAAAAGTTCAAAAAAGCCTCCGGCAATCTTTACAATATGTTCAAAAAAGCCGAAAGCACCCTTGCTTTCAATAACCCTGTGATGATGCTTGTGATCTATGCCTGTATTTTGGCAATCTGCTGGTTCGGAGCTAAGTTTATCGTTGTTGACAAGACCTTGCAGATAGGCGAGCTTACATCGCTGTTCAGCTATGTAATGGGTTCACTGATGTCGCTTATGATGCTCTCGATGATATTCGTTATGATTACAATGAGCGTTGCAAGTATGCGCCGTATAACCGAAGTTCTGCGTGAACAGCCCGATCTTGCCGAGCCTTTCGCTCCCGTAGAGTTAATGTCAAACGGCAGCATAGACTTTGATAATGTGCATTTCAGATACCATAAGACAAGCGAGGAGGAGGTCCTCACCGACATAAACCTGCACATAAAGTCAGGTGAAACTATCGGCATAATCGGCGGAACGGGCTGCGGAAAGACCAGTCTTGTAAATCTTATCAGCCGTCTTTATGATGTACAGCAGGGAAGTGTAAAGGTAGGCGGCGTTGATGTAAAGGACTACGATATGAAGTTCCTGCGTGATCAGGTATCGGTAGTACTTCAGAAAAACGTCCTGTTCTCAGGCACTATACTTGATAATCTTCGCTGGGGCAACGAAAACGCCACCGAGGAAGAATGTATCGAGGCTTGTAAGTGGGCTTGCGCTGATGAATTCATCGAGCGTTTCCCCGATAAGTACAATACGGTTATCGAACGTGGCGGTACTAACGTATCCGGCGGTCAGAAACAGCGTATATGTATAGCAAGAGCACTTCTCAAAAAGCCTGCCGTGCTTATCCTTGACGATTCCACAAGCGCAGTGGATACGGCTACAGACGCAAAGATAAGAGCGGCATTCCAAAAGTGCATACCCGGTACAACCAAGATAATTATTGCACAGCGTGTATCAAGCGTTCAGGATGCGGATCGCATAGTCGTTCTTGACGACGGCAGAATAAACGGTGTCGGAACGCACGATGAGCTTGTTGCCAATAATGAGATATACAGAGATATATACGAATCTCAGACAAAGGACGGCGGCGACTTTGACCGCCCCCGGAATTAAGGAAAGGAGCGTAACGTAATGGATAAAAGAAAAATGGGACCCCGTACCGATGTTTCACCGAAGGAGCAGGTAAAACTGCTCGGCAGAATTATTAAATACACATTCAGCCACTATAAATTCTCGTGCATCTGCGTTGTCGTATGTATTCTTGTGCAGGCAGTCACAACGCTTGTCGGAATGCTTTTCATACAGTCGCTTATCGACGATTATATCAAGCCTATGATTGCAGCCAAAAGCACAGACTTCACACCTCTTGCGTTTGCAATGCTAAGACTTGCGATTGTTTACGTTGTCGGTCTTGCGGCATCTTATGCGTATAACAGGATAATGGTAAACGTAGGACAAGGTACGCTCAGAAACTTCCGTAACGACCTTTTCACCAATATGGAAAAGCTCCCGATAAAGTATTTTGACACACACCAGCACGGCGATATAATGTCGGTTTATACAAATGATATTGATACATTCAGACAGTTTATCTGTCAGAGTATACCTCAGGTGATAAACTGCGGTACTACAGTTATAATCTCACTTGTTTCTATGCTTATTATGAGCATACCGATGACGATACTTGCCGTAGGTATGGCGGCTGTGATGCTTGTTGTAACCAAGAAGCTCGCCGCAAAATCAGGTAAATATTTCGGTAAACAGCAGCACGATCTGGGCGAGGTTGATGGCTTTATAGAAGAAATGCTTGACGGTCAGAAGGTAGTAAAGGTGTTCTGTCACGAGCAGGAGGCAATAGACGATTTTGTAAAGATAAACGATAACCTAAGAAATAGTGCATATAAGGCAAACAAGTATGCGAATATCCTGATGCCGATAAACGCCAATATAGGCAACATCAGTTATGTTTTATGTGCGTTGCTCGGCGCAGTGCTTGCAACAAACGGCTTCGGCGGTCTTACTCTCGGTACTATTGTTTCATTCTGTACTCTCAACAAGAATTTCACAAACCCGATTTCACAGCTAAGCCAGCAGATGACGTTCGTGATAATGGCTTCAGCAGGTGCAAAGCGTCTGTTTGATCTTATGGATCAGAAGCCTGAACACGATGACGGTTATGTTGAGCTTGTCAATGCCGAAATTGATGAAAACGGCAATATTACGGAGGTCGATCACCGCACAGGCAAATGGGCGTGGAAGCATCCTCATAAGGCTGACGGCACAGTTTCGTATAAAAGGCAGGAGGGCGGTATCGTCTTTGACGGTGTAGACTTTGGCTACACTGACGAAAAAATGGTGCTTCACGACATAAAGCTATATGCAAAGCCCGGTCAGAAGATTGCATTTGTAGGCTCGACCGGTGCAGGAAAAACTACCATAACCAATCTTATAAACCGTTTCTACGATATTCAGGACGGTAAGATAAGATATGACGATATTAATATTAACAAGATAAAGAAGCCCGAACTGCGTAAGTCGCTCGGCATCGTTTTACAGGAAACCAATCTGTTCACAGGTACGGTAATGGATAATATCCGCTACGGCAAGCTGGACGCAACGGATGAAGAATGTATAGCCGCCGCAAAGCTTGCTAATGCCGACAGCTTTATAAGAAGACTTCCCGACGGTTATCAGACTATGCTTACAGGCGACGGCGCTAATTTAAGTCAGGGTCAGCGTCAGCTGTTATCTATAGCAAGAGCGGCGGTCGCAGATCCGCCTGTACTGATTCTTGATGAGGCTACCTCGTCAATAGATACCCGTACCGAAAAGCTTGTACAGGCGGGAATGGACGCACTTATGCACGGCAGAACAACGTTCGTTATCGCTCACAGGCTTTCAACCGTGCGCAACTCCGATTGTATTATGGTGCTTGAGCAGGGCAGAATTATCGAGCGTGGCACGCATGACGAACTTATAGAAAAGAAGGGCAAGTATTACAGCCTGTACACCGGTAACTTCTCGGAAGAAACCGCCTGAGGCAGTAAGCACCTGTTCGCTTTTCTTGAGGCAGACAGTTTGTTAACATCTTCGCAGAATCCGCTGTTTTTATAACGGCGGATTTTCTGCATTAACATATCAAAACGGGTCAAGGCGATGTTGGTTATTGCGTTATTTTAATAGAAATTATTCGCTGCCGTTTCATTCTTACCATCACACCCTATTGCCAACCGACCTTATTTATGGTATCATTATATAAAGATTTACCCGAAAGGAGAACGCTTATGAGCGATAAATTATATACCCCTTCAAACCCGAATGCACAGCAGGGTGTACGCAATGTGCTTAAATATCTGTCCGATATAACCTATGAAAAAATCATAACCGGACAGCATACGCAGACTATGGCGCAGGAAGAGCTTCATCTTATAGAAAAGGTCACAGGAAAACAGCCTGCACTTCTCGGTTTTGAACTGCTTTCATATTCACCGAATATCAACTATTCCGATACGGACGATGAATGTATGACAGAGGTCACGGAGAATTACGGCACTCTTAAAAGAGTGTGGGAGTGGGCAGAGAAAAAGGGACTTATCACTATGTGCTGGCACTGGTTTTCTCCGCTTTACGGCAGGTCAAAATCGTTTTTCAGCGAAAATACCGACTTTGACGCAAGCAAGGCTGTGATTGACGGTACACCCGAAAATAAAGCTCTGCTTTCCGATATGGATACAATGGCAGGGATACTCCGACCCTTCTGCGAAAAGGGAGTGCCGATTCTGTGGCGACCCTTTCACGAGGGCGACGGCGATTGGTTCTGGTGGGGCAAAAAAGGAGCGGATACCGTTAAAAAGCTGTTCCGCCTTATGCACAGCAGATACACGAACAGATTTCATCTTGACAATCTTATATGGGTGTGGAATTCGCAGATTCCCGAATGTTATCCGGGCGATGACGTTGTGGATATAATTTCGAGGGATATGTATCCGCCTGAACACGAGCATACCTCGCAGAGCGAAATGTACTATAACCTGTGTGAGATAACGTCTGCTAAGAAAATAACGATAATCGGTGAAACAGGTACGTTGCCGAGTCCCGAAGCGGTAGTATCCGAAAAAGTCGGCTGGTCGTCCTATATGACGTGGTCAAAACCGTTCTGCCTTACCGAAAAGTTCAATACCTTCGAACAGCTTAAAAAGGTGTATAACAGCGAATATGCCGTGACTAAGGACACGCTTCCCGATTTGTATTGAGCTATGAAGGAAAGATAGCATCGGGAGATACCCTATCAATGTTTCACCTTTGCCGGCGACTTAGATTTCGATCGGTTTGAAATCGAACATTTCCGAATATTATATTAAATACCGCAAATCCGTTTTGCTTACAGGACGGGTTTGCGGTATCGTCATATAAAACAGGAATGTGCATATATAAATTTTATATGGCAAAATCGGCATTTTGACATATTTTCGGTTAAAACAACGATACGAAAATGAGAAATAAGACAAAAGTTAAGCGATTTTTCTATTGACTTTGCCCTTTATATGTGGTACAATACTAAAATGTATCATAATGGATTGATGTGCGTTCGGGCTGAAATTCAGCAGTGTCGAAAGGTGCAGATTTTCCCTTTATTATGCGGAAAACACGAGCGTATAAATATCCGTGAATAAATTAAGGAGTGGTAAAGCCCATGGTGAATGTCAAGCAGGTAAAGCTGGGTAGAAATACCCGTATGAGTTTTTCCAAGATCAATGAAGTTCAGAAGATGCCGAACCTCATCGAAATTCAGAAGGATTCATATAAGTGGTTTTTGGACGAGGGTATAAAGGAAGTATTCAAGGATATTTCTTCTATTACCGACGCTAACGGCAAGCTGGTACTGAGTTTCGTTGATTATCGTCTCGATGAGAACCCCAAGTATTCTATAGAGGAGTGCAAAGAACGTGATACAACGTATGCGGCACCCCTTCGTGTAAAGGCACAGCTCAGAAACAACGAAACCGGAGAGGTTGTCGAGAATGAGATATTCATGGGCGACTTCCCGCTGATGACCGAAAGCGGCACATTCGTAATCAACGGTGCCGAGCGTGTCATTGTTTCACAGTTGGTTCGTTCTCCCGGCGTTTATTACGGCTTTGACTACGATAAAACGGGTAAGAAGTTATTCAAGTCAACTGTTATCCCTAACAGAGGTGCATGGCTCGAATACGAGATGGACTCAAACGACATCTTCTATGTCCGTATAGATAAAAACAGAAAGATACCGGCAACAACATTCATCCGTGCACTCGGTATCAGCAGTGACGACGACCTTATCGATCTGTTCGGCGAAGACCCCAGAATAGTTCAGACGATTCAGGAAAAGGACGCTACAAAGAACACCGAAGAGGCTTTACTTGAAGTATACAGAAAGTTAAGACCCGGTGAGCCTCCTACGGTCGATTCCGCAAATACTCATATCAACAATCTTTTCTTTGACGCAAAGAGATATGACCTTGCAAGATTCGGACGTTACAAGTACAACAAGAAGCTCGGAGTTGCTTCGAGAATTGCCGGTCATAAGGCTGCTCAGCCGATTATAGATCCTACCACGGGCGAGATTCTTGTTGACGAGAACGAGTTCATCAACGCTGAAAAGGCACAGGCTGTAGAGCAGGCAGGCGTTAAGGAATGCGTAATCTTCTCCGAGGAAAAAATAGCAAAGGTTCTCGGAAACGGAATGGTCGATATAGCCGGTTACATTCCCGAATCTATAGATGCAGAATCACTCGGTATCAACGAGAAGGTATGCTTCAGCGTACTGCGTGAGATACTTGACAAGTGCGGTGATGATGTTGAGGCACTCACAGCCGAGCTTTCAAACAGAGTAGAAGACCTTATCCCCAAGCACATCACTCTTGACGATATATTCGCAACAGTAAGCTACTTCATCAATCTTTGCGAAGGTGTCGGTGAGGTTGACGATATAGACCACCTCGGAAACAGACGTATCCGTAGCGTAGGTGAGCTTTTACAGAACCAGTTCAGAATCGGTTTTGCAAGAATGGAAAGAGTTATCCGTGAAAGAATGGGACTTCAGTCACAGGAAGGCGACAAGGTAACTCCCAACGCCCTTATCAATATCCGTCCCGTTGTTGCGGCTATCAAGGAGTTCTTCGGTTCTTCGCCGCTTTCACAGTTCATGGATCAGAACAACCCCCTTGCAGAGCTTACTCATAAGAGAAGACTTTCAGCACTCGGCCCCGGCGGTCTTTCCCGTGACCGTGCGAGCTTCGAAGTTCGAGATGTTCACTATTCCCACTACGGAAGAATGTGTCCTATCGAAACCCCCGAAGGTCCTAACATCGGTCTTATCTCTTATCTTGCTTCATTCGCAAAGATAAACAAGTACGGCTTTATTGAAGCTCCTTACCGTAAGGTTGACAAGGAAACGGGCGTTGTACTTGACGAAGTAACCTATATGACTGCCGATATGGAGGATAATTACGTTGTAGCACAGGCCAACGAACCTCTTGACGAGCAGGGAAAATTCGCAAGAAAGCGTGTAAATGCACGTTTCCGTGAAGAGATCCTTGAAGTTGACCGTGACCGTGTAGACTACATGGACGTTTCGCCTAAGATGGTCGTTTCTGTCGCTACTGCGATGATTCCGTTCCTTGAGAACGATGACGCAAACCGTGCTCTTATGGGTGCGAACATGCAGCGTCAGGCAGTACCGCTTATGGTAACACAGAATCCTATCGTAGGTACCGGTATGGAATACAAGGCAGCCGTTGATTCGGGTGCGGTTGTAGTAGCAAAGGAAGACGGCGTTGTAACAAAGTGCAGTGCCGACGAAATCGTTGTTACCGATGGCAACGGTGTTGAACACAGCTACAAGCTGATAAAGTTCAAGCGTTCAAACCAGGGCACCTGCGTAAACCAGCGTCCTGCCGTTACAAAGGGTATGGAGATAAAGGTCGGCGATGTTCTTGCTGACGGTCCCGCTACCAGCCAGGGTGAGATTTCACTCGGTAAGAATGCTCTTATCGGCTTCATGACATGGGAAGGTTACAACTACGAGGACGCCGTTCTTATAAATGAAAAACTCGTTTATAATGATGTTTACACATCAATCCATATAGAAGAATATGAGCTTGAATGCCGTGATACAAAGCTCGGACCGGAAGAGATAACAAGAGAGATCCCCAACGTTTCTGAGGACGCTCTTAAGGATCTTGACGAGCGTGGTATCATTCGTATCGGTGCCGAGGTTCACTCGGGCGATATTATGGTCGGCAAGGTTACACCTAAGGGTGAAACAGAGCTTACCGCAGAAGAAAGACTTCTCCGTGCTATCTTCGGTGATAAGGCAAGAGAAGTAAGAGATAATTCACTTCGTGTACCTCACGGCGAAAGCGGCATCATCGTTGACGTCAAGGTGTTCACAAGACAGAACTGTGATGAACTTTCACCCGGCGTAAATATGGTGGTAAGATGCTACATCGCACAGAAGCGTAAGATTTCTGTCGGCGATAAGATGGCGGGTCGTCACGGTAACAAGGGTGTCGTTTCCCGTATCTTAAAGCAGGAGGATATGCCTTTCCTTCCTGACGGTACACCGCTTGATATTGTACTGAACCCCCTCGGCGTTCCTTCACGAATGAACATTGGTCAGGTTCTCGAGGTACACCTCGGTTATGCTTGTAAGGCACTTGACTGGCAGATAATGACCCCTGTATTTGACGGCGCTCACGAGGCCGACATCAGAGCTTGCTTTGAAAAGGCTGAGGCTGAACGTGAAAACTACAAGGATAAGGATTCCGCAAGGATAGACTTCTCTAAGATTCCTATGCGTCCTGACTGCAAGACACAGCTTACAGACGGTCGTACAGGCGAGAAGTTCGACAGCCCTGTAACAGTAGGTTATATGTACTACCTCAAGCTCCACCACCTTGTTGACGATAAGATTCACGCACGTTCAACCGGTCCTTACTCATTGGTAACACAGCAGCCTCTCGGCGGTAAGGCACAGTTCGGCGGACAGCGTTTCGGTGAGATGGAAGTTTGGGCACTTGAGGCTTACGGTGCGGCTTATACACTTCAGGAAATCCTTACTGTAAAGTCGGACGATATAGTAGGACGTGTTAAAACTTACGAGGCAATCGTCAAGGGCGATCCTGTTCCTAAGGCAGGCGTTCCCGAGAGCTTCAAGGTTCTGTTCAAGGAGCTTCAGTCACTCGGTCTTGACATCAAGGTACTTGATGCGGACAAGAATGAGATTGATCTCAGACAGACTTACGAAGAAGACGATGAATACGGTCAGGCAGCAGGCGAGGATACATTTGAGTATGTAGCCGAGGACGGCTCTCTTGATGACGGTTTCACAACTAAGGATATAGACGAAGACAGCGAATTCTATGCCGATAAGGACGATGAAGATGATTTTGACATCGACTTCAACGAAAATGACGCTGACGACTCGTTTGATGAATAATCAGACGATGATTTAAGCATAGGCATTGACAGAAAAGCGTGTGTTATCACACATAAACTTCTATAGAAAGAATTGAGGTCTGTAAATTGGCATATAAAACATTTGATTCAATGAAGATCGGTCTTGCTTCTCCGGATCAGATCCGTGCATGGAGCTACGGCGTTGTTGAGCGTCCCGAAACAATCAACTACAGAACACAGAAGCCCGAAAGAGGCGGTCTGTACTGCGAAAAGATATTTGGTCCTACAAAGGACTGGGAGTGTTCCTGCGGTAAATACAAGAGAATCCGTTTCAAAGGTAAAATATGTGAGCGTTGCGGCGTTGAAGTAACACGCAACAAGGTAAGACGTGAGCGTATGGGTCACATAGAGCTCGCGGCTCCCGTATCGCATATCTGGTATTTCAAGGGTACACCCAGCCGTATCGGTCAGGTACTTGATATTTCACCCAAAAGACTTGAAGAAGTTCTTTATTTCACTAAGTATATAGTTGTCGATCCCGGCGATACTGTTCTTACAAAGAAGCAGATACTCACAGAAAAAGAGTATGCTGATATGAGAGAGCGTTATGAGGATGATTTCAGAGCCGAGATGGGCGCAGAAGCTATTAAGGAGCTTCTTTGCGAAATCGACCTTGACAAGCTGTCCGAGGAGCTTAAGAAAGAGCTTGAGGATACTCAGCAGGGTCAGAAGAGAGTCAAGTTATTAAAAAGACTTGATGTTGTTGAGGCATTCAGACTCAGCGGTAACCGTCCCGAATGGATGATACTCGACTGCATACCCGTAATTCCTCCGGATCTGCGTCCTATGGTTATGCTGGACGGCGGCAGATTCGCCACTTCCGACCTTAACGATCTGTACAGACGTGTTATCAACAGAAACAACCGTCTTACAAAGATGAAGGAGCTTCACGCACCCGACATTATCATCAGAAACGAAAAGAGAATGCTTCAGGAGGCTGTTGACGCACTTATCGACAACGGCAGACACGGCAGAGCGGTTACAGGCCCTTCAAACCGTCCTCTGAAATCTCTTTCGGATATGCTTAAGGGTAAGCAGGGACGTTTCCGTCAGAACCTTCTCGGTAAGCGTGTTGACTATTCAGGACGTTCAGTTATCGTAGTAGGCCCCGATCTTAAGATGGATCAGTGCGGTCTTCCCAAAGAAATGGCTATCGAGCTGTTCAAGCCCTTTGTAATGAAGGAGCTTGACAAGCGTGGTATCGCTAACAATATAAAGAGTGCAAGAAAGATGGTAGAGCAGGCTAAGGATCCTGCTGTATGGGATGCTCTTGAAGAAGTTATCAAGGATCACCCCGTACTGCTCAACCGTGCGCCTACACTGCACAGACTCGGTATTCAGGCATTTATGCCGGTACTGGTCGAGGGTCGTGCAATCAAGCTGCATCCGCTGGTTTGTACAGCGTTCAACGCAGACTTTGACGGTGACCAGATGGCAGTGCATCTTCCTCTGTCTGAGGAAGCACAGAACGAGGCAAGAACACTTATGCTTGCCGCAAAGAACCTGCTGAAACCTTCAGACGGCCGTCCTGTTACAGTTCCTACTCAGGATATGGTACTCGGTTCTTATTATCTTACTATCGACAAGCCCGGCGAAAAGGGCGAGGGTAAAGTATTCCGTGACTTCAATGAGGCTATTATGGCTTACAATGAAGGGGATATTACAATCCACTCGGCTATCAAGGTAAGAGTTACCAAGGACGTAGGCGGAGATCATCCCGAAACAAAGATAATCGACGCTACGGTAGGACGTATTCTTTTCAACGAGCATATTCCTCAGGATCTCGGCTTTGTTGACAGAAACGACCCCGAAAAGAAGTTTGATCTCGAAATCGGCTTCAAGGTAAGAAAGAAAGAGCTTGGAAAAATCATCGACAAGTGCCTCAAGGTTCACGGAACACCTATGACAGCACAGGTTCTTGATAAAATAAAGGCAATGGGTTACAAATACTCGACAAAGGCGGCAATCACAGTAGCTGTATGCGATGCTACAATACCGCCCGAGAAAAAGGATATTCTTGCAAATGCGGATGCACAGGTTCAGGAAATCAACGAGTATTTCAACAACGGTTTCATTTCGAATGCCGAAAGAAAATCTCAGGTGCTTTCAGTTTGGAACCAGGCTACAACAGATGTTACAGTTGCACTGACAAAGGGTCTTGATGATTACAACCCCATCTACATGATGGCAGACTCAGGAGCCCGTGGTAGTACAAACCAGATAAGACAGCTTGCAGGTATGCGTGGACTTATCGCAAATACATCGGGTGAAACGATTGAAATCCCGATCAGAGCTAACTACCGTGAAGGTCTTAACATCCTCGAATACTTCATTTCTTCAAGAGGTGCGAGAAAGGGTCTTGCCGATACGGCGTTAAGAACAGCCGACTCAGGTTACCTTACAAGACGTCTTGTTGACGTATCACAGGAAGTTATCGTAAGAACCGATGACTGCGGTACTACAGACGGTATCGACATTTACGAGATTCGTGAAGGCAAGGAACTTATCGAGTCGCTTGAAGAACGTCTTACAGGCAGATACCTTGCCGAAGATTTCACTGATGACAACGGTGAAGTCCTTGTTTCAAAGGATAAGCTGATAACGGAAGCTGATGCCAAGATGATAGTTGCATCGGGCGTAAAGACCGTTAAAATTCGTTCAGTTCTTACCTGTCATGCAGAACACGGAGTCTGCGCAAAGTGCTACGGTTCTTCACTTGCTAACGGCAAGAAGATTACAATCGGCGAAGCAGTCGGTATCATAGCAGCACAGTCTATCGGTGAGCCCGGTACACAGCTTACTATGAGAACGTTCCATACCGGTGGTATTGCATCGGCTGAAGATATTACACAGGGTCTTCCCAGAGTAGAAGAACTGTTCGAGTCACGTCGTCCCAAGAATGCCGCAATTATGGCTAAGCATTCCGGTAAGACGAGAATCGACGAGATAAAGAAAACCAGACACGTTATCATTACAACAGCTGACGGCGAGGAGCATCCTTATCCCGTACCTTTCGGCTACAAGCTGAAAATACAGGATGGTGATTTCATCGAAGCCGGTGAAACACTTACAGAAGGAAGCGTAAATCCTCACGATGTACTTGAGGTAAAGGGCGAGGAAGCAGTTCAGAACTACATTATCGCCGAGGTACAGAAGGTATATCGTTTACAGGGTGTTGACATCAACGATAAGCATATCGAAGTTATTGTTCGTCAGATGATGAGAAAGGCTCGTGTAACCAACCCCGGCAGCAGTTATCTGCTTCCCGGCTCGGTTATTGACAAGAATGAGCTTGTCAAGGTAAACAATGAGCTTGAACAGCGTAAGGAAGCCGGCGAACAGATTGAACCCGTAGAGTGCGAAGCTGTTCTTCTCGGTATCACAAAGGCTGCACTTGCAACAGACAGCTTTATGTCTGCTGCTTCATTCCAGGAAACCACAAGAGTTCTTACCGACGCTGCAATTCACGGCAAGGTAGATCCGCTGCTCGGTCTGAAGGAAAATGTTATCATAGGTAAGCTTATTCCCGCAGGCACAGGTCTTGAGGCAATGGAGAAGGAAAAAGAAGAAAGAGAAAAGGCTGCCGAAGCTGTTGCTGAATCGGATGAAAACGAATCAGACAGTGAAGAAGTTGGCGAAACTGCACAAAATTAAGTTGTAATTCAGTCCAAAGGCGACGATTGTTACAAAGTTTTTTCGGTAAAATGAAAAGGCTTGACAATCGCCGCCTTTTTGTATATAATATTTAAATGTGTGCAGAATAAATGCGTAAAAGCGTTATTCTGTGGCATAAATTTTTAATAATTTTGCAAGGAGGTGTAACATTTGCCAACCTTTAACCAGCTCGTTCGTAAGGGCAGAGCAGTTGCAGAAAAGAAGTCTAAGGCTCCCGCACTGCAGAAGAGCATGAACACTCTGAAGAAGGAAACAGTAGATATGTCTTCTCCCCAGAAGAGAGGCGTATGCACAGCTGTTCGTACTGCTACCCCTAAGAAGCCTAACTCTGCTATGAGAAAGATTGCCAGAGTAAGACTTTCCAACGGTTATGAAGTTACTGCTTATATTCCGGGTATCGGACACAAACTGCAGGAACACAGCGTTGTACTGATCCGTGGCGGCCGTGTTAAGGATCTCCCCGGTGTACGTTACCACATCGTCAGAGGCACACTTGATGCTCAGGGTGTTGACGGAAGAATGCAGGGCAGATCAAAGTACGGAGCTAAGCGTCCGAAGGCTGGTGCGAAAAAAGCGTAACTGATGACTTTTAGCCACTTTTGTGGAGTAATATATTATATTACCTCTGCAATTGGACGGCGGGAGTTAATCGCTTTCGAGTACCGATGATTTTCATTATTTATGAAGGAGGGAAGTAAAGTGCCAAGAAGAGGTAATGTTCCTAAGCGTGATGTATTACCCGATCCTATGTACGGCTCAGAGCTCGTAACAAGACTCGTAAACAATATCATGCTCGACGGCAAGAAGGGTGTTGCTCAGAAGATCGTATACGGTGCATTTGACATCGTAGCCGAGAAGTCAGGTAAGGGCGCACTTGAAGCTTTTGAAGAAGCTATGGAAAATATCATGCCTCAGTTAGAGGTAAAGGCACGCCGTGTCGGCGGTGCCACATATCAGGTTCCTATGGAAGTTCGTCCCGAAAGAAGAAGAACTTTAGGTCTGAGATGGATTACTCTGTACGCAAGACAGAGAAACGAAAAGACAATGAAGGAAAGACTTGCAAACGAGATCCTCGACGCTATGAACGGTCAGGGCGGAGCTTGCAAGAAGCGCGATGATACACACAGAATGGCTGAAGCTAACAGAGCTTTCGCACATTACAAGTGGTAATCAATAAAACGGAGGAAATATGGCTAGAGACGTAACTCTTGAAATGACCCGTAATATTGGTATCATGGCTCACATCGACGCAGGTAAGACAACTACGACCGAGCGTATCCTGTTCTACACCGGTATCAACCACAAGATCGGTGAGACCCACGACGGTTCTGCTACGATGGACTGGATGGAGCAGGAGCAGGAAAGAGGTATCACCATTACTTCTGCTGCTACTACTGCATACTGGAAGAAGCACAGAATCAATATTATCGATACTCCCGGACACGTTGACTTTACTGTTGAAGTTGAGCGTTCGCTGCGAGTTCTTGACGGATCTGTTACAGTTTTATGTGCTAAGGGCGGTGTTGAGCCCCAGTCAGAAACTGTATGGCGTCAGGCAGACAAGTATCATGTTCCGAGAATGGCATACATCAACAAGATGGACATCATGGGTGCAGACTTCTATAATGTTGTAAGCATGATGAAGGACAGACTTAAATGTAATGCTGTTCCGATACAGCTCCCTATCGGTGCCGAAGATACATTCAGAGGTATCGTAGACCTTATCGAAATGAAAGCTGACATCTACTATGATGATCTCGGTAAGGACATGCGTGTGGAAGAAATTCCGGACGACATGAAGGAGAAGGCTCAGGAATATCACGATGCGCTCATCGAGGCTGTTGCTGAGCAGGACGAGGAACTTATGAACAAGTACCTCGAAGGTGAAGAAATCACCGTTGAAGAAATCAAGGCTGTACTCAGAAAGGCTACGATTGACAATGAGATCGTTCCTGTAACCTGTGGTACATCTTATAAGAATAAGGGCGTACAGAAGCTCCTCGATGCGATCGTTGACTATATGCCCTCACCTCTTGATGTTCCTTCTATCAAGGGTGTTAACCCCGAAACAGGCGAAGAAGTTGAAAGACACGCAGGCGACGATCAGCCGTTCTCTGCACTTGCTTTCAAGATTGCTACAGACCCCTTCGTTGGTAAGCTCTGCTTCTTCAGAGTTTACTCAGGTATCGTAGCAGCCGGTTCTACTGTTCTTAACGCAACTAAGGACAAGAAGGAGCGTATGGGACGTATTCTTCAGATGCACGCTAACCACAGAGCAGACCTCGAAGTTTGCTACTGCGGCGATATTGCAGCTGCTGTAGGTGTTAAGAACACTACAACAGGTGATACGCTGTGTGATGAGAACAATCCCGTAATCCTTGAGTCTATGGAATTCCCCGAGCCTGTTATCTCGCTCGCTATTGAACCCAAGACCAAGGCAGGTCAGGAAAAGATGGCTATTGCTCTTGCAAAGCTCGCAGAGGAAGACCCCACTTTCAGAACCTATACAAATGAGGAAACAGGTCAGACAATCATCGCCGGAATGGGCGAACTTCACCTTGAAATCATCGTAGACAGACTTCTCCGTGAATTTAAGGTTGAGGCTAATGTCGGTGCTCCTCAGGTTGCATATAAAGAGACAATCACCACTAATGCAGACGTTGATACAAAGTATGCACGTCAGTCAGGTGGTAAGGGTCAGTACGGTCACGTTAAGCTCCACGTTTACCCGAACGAGTCCGGTAAGGGCTATGAGTTCATTAACGCAATTGTCGGCGGTTCAATTCCTAAGGAATATATCCCCGCAGTTGACGCAGGTATTCAGGGCGCTTTACAGTCCGGTGTTCTTGCAGGCTATCAGACAGTAGACGTTAAGGTTGAGCTTTATGACGGTTCATACCACGAGGTCGACTCTTCTGAAATGGCATTCAAGATCGCAGGTTCAATGGCTATCAAGGAAGCATGCCGCAAGGCTAACCCCGTTATCCTTGAACCTATCATGAAGGTAGTTGTAACAGTTCCCGAAGAATACATGGGCGACGTTATCGGCGACTTAAGTTCACGTCGTGGTGAGATACAGGGTATGGAAGACAGAAACGGCGTTAAGCAGATCAATGCTTTCGTTCCTCTGTCAGAAATGTTCGGTTACTCAAACGATCTGCGTTCTAAGTCACAGGGTCGTGGTCAGTATGTAATGGAACCCAGCCACTACATTCAGGTTCCCAAGTCAATTGCAGATGGAATCATCAGCAAGAGAGCTAAGGACTAATAAAATTTTTCTGAAAGAGCAAAAAAGACTTGTTTTTTGAGAAATAATCTGATAAAATACTAAGTGTATGGAATACACATAATTAAAGGAGGAAAATTCCAATGGCAAAGCAGAAATTTGAACGTACCAAGCCCCACGTAAACATTGGTACAATCGGTCACGTAGACCACGGTAAGACTACTTTAACAGCAGCTATCACTAAGGTTCTTTCACTCAAGGGCTATGCTCAGTTCGAAGCATACGATATGATCGACAAGGCTCCCGAGGAGAGAGAGCGTGGTATCACAATCAACACAGCTCACGTTGAGTATGAGACAGACAAGCGTCACTACGCACACGTTGACTGCCCCGGCCATGCTGACTATATCAAGAACATGATTACAGGTGCTGCTCAGATGGACGGTGCTATCCTCGTTGTTGCCGGTACAGACGGTCCTATGGCTCAGACTAAGGAGCACATCCTTCTCGCTCACCAGGTAGGCGTTCCCGCAATCGTTGTATTCATCAACAAGTGCGATGACGTTGACGATCCCGAGCTTCTCGACCTCGTTGAGATGGATATCCGTGAGACACTTTCAGAGCATGACTTCCCCGGCGATGACGTTCCCGTTATCCGTGGTTCAGCTAAGGTTGCTCTTGATTGCCCCAGCAAGGACATCAACGCTCCCGAATATGCTTGCATCATAGAGCTTATGAATGCAGTTGACGATTACATTCCTACTCCTGATCGTAAGGCTGATCTCCCCTTCCTTATGCCTGTTGAGGATACTATGACAATTTCCGGTCGTGGTACAGTTGCTACAGGTAGAGTTGAGAGAGGTATCCTCAAGCTCAACGATACAGTTGAAATCACAGGTCTTACAGACGAGCCTAAGCAGACAGTTGTAACAGGTATCGAAATGTTCCGTAAGCTCCTTGACTTCGCTGAGGCTGGTGACAACATCGGTACACTTCTCCGTGGTATCCAGAGAAACGAAATCGAGCGTGGTCAGGTTCTCTGCAAGCCCGGTTCAATCCACCCCCACAAGAAGTTTAAGGGTCAGGTTTACGTATTAAAGAAAGAAGAAGGCGGACGTCATACTCCTTTCTTCTCAAACTACAGACCTCAGTTCTTCTTCAGAACAACTGACGTTACAGGTGTTATCACACTTCCCGCTGACAAGGAAATGTGCATGCCCGGCGATAACGTAACAATGGATGTTGAGCTTATCACTCCTATCGCTATCGAAGAAGGTCTCCGTTTCGCTATCCGTGAAGGCGGCAGAACTGTTGGTTCAGGCGTAGTTACAGCTATCAACGAATAATTTGAGATTTTAACATCTTATATAAGACGATATCCGCTTTCACAAGCGGATATCGTTTTTATATAATTCTTTTCGAGAGGTTTTTATGCAGCTTCCTGAATATGTTTATGAGATATTACAAAAACTTAATAACAACGGGTATGAAGCGTACTGCGTCGGTGGCTGTGTAAGAGATTATCTGCTCGGTCAATGTCCGGAAGACTATGATGTAACGACATCTGCACTGCCCGAACAGATAATAGAAGTTTTTGATGGATACCGTTTGCTGACGGTTGGATTAAAGCACGGAACCGTAACGGTAATAATCAATAAGCATCCGGTAGAAATCACAACTTACAGAATCGACGGCGAATATATCGATCACCGCCATCCTTCAAAAGTCGGATTTACTCCGAATCTTGCCGATGATCTTGCAAGAAGGGATTTAACGATCAATGCAATAGCGTATAATGATAAGGTCGGTATGGTCGATTTGTACGGCGGAGCAGAGGACCTGAAAAACGGCATTATAAGATGCGTCGGAGATCCGATGAAACGCTTTGACGAGGACGGTTTAAGGATTCTCCGTGCCTTGCGTTTTGCGTCACGCTATGGTTTTAGCATTGATAAGGCAACATCGGACGCTATTCACAGACAGAAATTCCTGCTTTCATTTATTTCTGCGGAGCGGATAAACAGTGAGTTGTGCGGAATACTTACCGGCGATTGCTATGACATTCTCCGTAATTACAGCGATGTTATCTGCGAGATTATTCCCGAGATGTATCCGTGCATAGGCTTTGAACAGCATTCAAAGTATCACGATAAGACGGTTTACGGTCATATAGTTGCTACCGTAGCTGCTGCTGAGCCTACTGTAGAAGCTCGCCTTACAATGCTTTTGCACGATATAGGCAAGCCTGACAGCTTTTTTATGAAGGATGGTGCAGGCCATTTTTACGGTCATGCCGATGTCAGCTGTAAAATTGCCGAAAAAATACTTGAAAGATTGCGTTTCAGCAATAAAATTAAAGACGAGGTATTGTTTTTAATCGAAAATCATGGTATAGTTATTAACGATGATATTCGCAGTATAAGAAGAGGCGTTGCACGTTACGGTGCGGAGCGTTTTATTAAACTGATAAAGGTGCATTATTATGACACCTGCGGAAAATCACCTGCATATTTCGGCGAAAAAGCGCTTTTTGACAGCATCGAAAAGCATACGAGGGAGTTTCTTCAAAACGAACCGCCTATGAGCCTTAAACAGCTTAAAGTCAACGGTTCCGATATTTCACGGCTTGGCTTTACGGGTAAAGAAATCGGGAAGGCTCTCAATTTTCTGCTTGAACAGGTTGTAAACGGAAATTGCAAAAATGATAAGGATAGCCTTTTGGCTTTGATAGAAAATAATTATTTGTAAACGGAAAGGATTAAGAGTATGTCTGCTACCGATATTGGAATTGATTTAGGCACGGCGAATGTTATAATTACGCTTGGAAACAAGGGCATCGTTGTCAACGAGCCGTCTGTTGTTGCTTATGATAAAAAGAAACACTGTGTTCTTGCCGTAGGAAACGAAGCGTACAAAATGATAGGCAGAACGCCCGAATATATTGTTGCGGTAAAACCGCTCAAAGACGGTGTTATCTCTGATAATGAGATGACGGAAGCAATGATAATCGAATTTATCAGAAAGGTTATCGGACGAATTGTTAAGCCGAGAATTATTCTTTGCGTCCCTTCGTCTGTTACCGATGTCGAAAACAGAGCTGTAGTTGAGGCTGCGCTTTGTGCCGGTGCAAGAAAGGTATTTATTATAGAAGAACCTATTGCTGCACTGCTCGGTGCAGGTATTGATATTTCAAAGCCTAACGGCACAATGGTTGTCGATGTCGGCGGAGGAACGGCTGATATTGCGGTTGTTTCGTTCAACGGTATTGTAAAAAGCTGTTCGCTTAAGATGGCAGGTAATAAGTTTGATGCGGCCATCATAAGAGGCGTTACGATGAAATACAAAATACTTATCGGTGAAAAGACGGCAGAGCAGGCAAAAAAAGAAATCGCCAATGTATATAATCCGACAGGCGATGTGAAAATAACCGTAAAGGGCAGACATCTTATAAAAGGCCTTCCCGAAAGCGTTGAGATCAGCGATAAGGATATGTACGATTTTCTCCATGACAGCGTAATGGAGATAGTCGATAAGATAAAGGAAGTATTTGAGCAGACCCCTCCCGAGCTTGTGGGCGATATTCTGACAAACGGCATAGTGCTGACAGGCGGCGGAGCAATGCTCAAGGGCTTCACGGATCTTGTAACAGAAGCAGTGGGAGCACCGTGCTATGTTGCGGACGATCCGATAGAATGTGTTGCAAAGGGTGTTGCGAAGGCATTCGATTATACAGATGATCTTCTTGACGGCTTTGAGAAGATTTCGCTGTACAGATATAAATAAGATATATACTTAAGCACGGAAATACGTTTCCGTGCTTTTGAAATAACTCGGAAATAACGATTTTGGCGTTCAGCCTGACTTTTAGATTGATGTAACAGATAAAATGTGCTATTATATTAATGTCAGACGGAGGTATTTTTATGTCGCAGATTGATATACGTTTCTTTTCACGGTCGCTCAACCGTTATACTTCATTCAAAATGTATATTCCCGATGATAAGCGCAATTATGGTGGGGTTTATGATAAGCAGAATATGAAAACACTGTTCATTCTGCATGGTTACACACAGGACGGCTACAACTGGATACCGGAATATATTTCGGAAAAATACAATTTTGCCGTAGTGATTCCTCACGGCGAAAACTCATTCTGGCTTGACGGATTATCTACAGGGCATAAGTATTGCACTTATGTCGGTGAAGAGCTTATCGACTATATACGAAATACATTCGGTCTTGCACAGACTGCAGAAGATACTGCAATAATGGGATATTCAATGGGCGGCTTCGGTGCGCTTCATACTGCATTCACTTATCCCGATACATTCGGTAAGGTGTGCGCAATGTCATCCGCACTTATTGTTCATGAAATAGCAGGTATGAAGGACGGCGGTGACAATGGGGTGGCAAATTACGCATACTACCATGAATGCTTCGGAAACCTTGACGAAGTTGTCGCAAGCGATAACAATCCTGAAATTCTTGTAAAGCGGCTTTCACAAGAAAATAAGAAAATACCGCAGATATATACGGCTTGCGGCACAGAGGACTTTCTGCTTGAAAACAACAGGCAGTTTCACAGATTCCTTGACAGTAATAATATACCTCACGTTTACCTTGAAAGCGGCGGCGGTCACGATATGACATTCTGGAGCGAGTATGTAGTTAAATTTACTGATATGATGTTCGGAAAATAAGCAAAAATTATACCCACAAGCGATATTTTCGCCTGTGGGTACATTTTTTTCAGACATCTTCCATCTGTTTTCCGAAATACATTGCGGCGGCTTCGACAAGAGCCTTTGTTTTGTCGTCAACAGCCGAATTTTCCTTATCCGACAGCATGATGACCGCTCCGTTGACATCTCCGTCTGCCATTATCGGCGCACAGGCAACAGCAAAGCGATCTACACCTTCAATGGGGTTCATTTTTACACCGTCTGCTGTACGGTAAAGAGATTTCCTTTGCTCGATAAGGTCTTCAAGTGAGCTTGATACCCTGCGTTCAAGCACTTCTTTTTTCTGAATGCCGGATGCGGCTATAACGTGGTCACGGTCGCATATAACTGTAGGCATCCCTCCGACTTTGTACAATACATCTGCGTACTGATCCGCTATACCTGAAATTTCTCCGACAGGGGAGTATTTACGGAAAATTACTTCTCCGTCTACACTTGTATATATTTCAAGCGGTGTGCCTTCTCTTATTCTCATTGTTCGCCTTATCTCTTTAGGTATGACGACTCTTCCGAGGTCGTCAATACGTCTTACTATTCCCGTAGCTTTCATTATATAGTCATTCCTTTCTGAAGAAACGGTTTTTGATCCTGCAAACATATTATTCCTTGCCGTGTGTCAATTATTCAGAAATTTGTCACATATTGAAATTTATGCTCGCAAGCAGGGAACCCGGACTTTCAAAGAGAATTACTTTTAATATTGATTTTAAACTCTTTTTGTAGTATAATTAAAAACGTATGATTATCTTCCGGAGGTGTTACTGTGACTGCTGATGAAGAATATATGACTCTCTGTATCGAACTCGCAAAAAAGGCGGCGGAAAAAGGTGAGTGTCCTGTAGGCGCTATCGTAGTTGACAAGGACGGGAGAATAATCGGTGAAGGGTATAATATGCGTGAAGCCGAGCAGATGCCGACAGCTCATGCGGAAATAATCGCAATAGAACAAGCCGCCAAAGCTATGAACTCGTGGCGGCTTACGGAATGTACATTATATGTTACTCTTGAACCTTGTCCTATGTGTGCGGGCGCTATAATCAATTCCCGTATAAAAAGGCTGGTTTACGGTGCTTTTGATGAAAAGGGCGGGGCTTGCGCCTCGCTCATGGAAATGTTCGATTATCCGTTCAACCATCGTCCGATGGTGAGAAGCAGAGTTTTGCAGGATGAATGTGCAAAGCTGCTTACGGAATTCTTTAAAGACCTCAGGACCTGAAATTGTCCGTAGCTGCGGACATTCCCGACAGGGCTTTTTTGTACAGCTTGTCGATTATAACAGCTAAGGCTGTTACTGTCACAGATAACGCTATGATTACGGAAACGATTTTTTTCATATAAAGTCCCTTTCTGCAGTGGTGTTAATCTGTATTTATACGGTCTAAACGCTTTTCTGCGTTCTTGATAAGGCTTAAAAGCGCTGTTCCTTGTTTGTCGTATTCGGCTTCTATCGAATTTGTCGTTATTGACGGTGCATTGTCTGCATCGTTTGCGGCATCTGCGGCAGCACCGACTTCAAGGCAGATTGCGGAATCTATAAGATGAAGTGCGGAAGTGGGCGATACGCCGAAAAGATTATCGTCGTTCTTTCTGTTTGCATTATATGTTATCCTGAACGCTTTGTAGACGGAAAGAGTAAGCATTGACGAAACGCTCTTGCTGAGCTTTGATGATTTGATTTTCTGTAAAATCGAGAAAATCACTTCAATGCTGTTTGTTATCAGCTTTTTGTTAAGCGCAAGCATAATATCGCCCGATTTTGAATCACCGGACGAGTTTCCGTCGGGAATATCGCTTTCTGTAATTATACCTCCGTTGGAAACGGGCGAACGACCGAGCAGATAGTCAGTAGAAACGTTATAGTAGTCAGCCGCTTTTACAAGGAACTCAAGACCACATTCACGTTTGCCTTTTTCATAATGTGACAGGAGTGCCTGAGCGATGCCAAGATCGGCGGCAACCTGTTTTTGTGTAAGTCCACGTTCTTTGCGGAGCAGGGAAAGTATTCTTGGAAAATCGGTATTCATTATACGATATAACCTCTCTGATTCTGACAATATTCACACAGTATATTATAACGGAGTTATTCCCTATTGTAAAGCGTGATTTTATACAAAAAATCAAGTGCTTTTTTATGTAATAACTCTATAATAAAACAAAAATCGCCGTAATCGGCATAATTATCAGTAAAAATCAATCGAAAGGAAGTAAAAAATGAAGAATTACAGACTTTATCTTATCCGTCACGGAATCACAAGCGGAAATCTTGAAGGAAAATATATAGGAACAACGGATCTGCCGCTTTGCGAAGAGGGGGAAGATGCTATATCGTCGCTTGCGGCTCTTGACGTTTACCCTAAGGTACAGAAGGTTTATTCCAGCCCTCTCAAGCGTTGCTTGCAGACCGCCGACATTATTTATCCCGAACGTCTGCTTAAGCGTATCGACGGTATCGCAGAGCTTGACTTCGGGGAATACGAAGGAAAAACGCAAGCCGAGCTTCAGAGCGATGAAAAGTATCTCGAATGGCTGAAGGGCGGATATGATGCCGCACCTCCGAATGGTGAAAGCTACGGACATTTTACATTAAGATGCCTTGAAGGTCTTGAAGAAATATTCAAGGATATGATGGCAAACGAGGTTACATCAGCCGCCGTTATCACGCATTCAGGCGTTATTATGAATCTTCTTTCGGGATACGGTCTGCCCAAGATGAAGCCTATCGACTTTGCCTGCAATCAGGGCGAGGGATTTGAAATACAGCTAAGCACGTTCCTGTGGCAGCACGGACCCGTATTTGAAATCGTAGGAAAATTATTCTGAGAAAACGGAGATAAACAATGGATATTTTAAAGCAGCTGGCGGAAGAATTCAAGATAAGAAATACGCAGGTAGAAAACACGGTAAAGCTGATAGATGACGGCAATACAATCCCGTTTATTTCTCGCTACAGAAAAGAGATGACGGGAGGACTTGACGATCAGCTTTTGCGTGAACTCAGCGAAAGACTGACATACCTTCGTAATCTTGAAAGCAGAAAAGAAGAAGTAAAGTCCCTTATCGAAAGCGGAGGAAATCTTACCGACAAGATAGTGCAGGATCTTTTAAACGCAAAGACGCTTGCTGAAGTCGAGGACATCTACAGACCCTTCAAGCCAAAGCGTAAGACAAGAGCAGGCATAGCAAAAGAAAAAGGACTTCAGCCTCTTGCCGATTTCATACTCGCTCAGACGCTCGCTTCTCCCACTGCCGAAGCTGAGATATATATAAGCGAAGAAAAGGGCGTTGAAACCGTTGACGATGCAATAAACGGAGCATTGGACATTATTTCCGAAACGGTTTCGGATGATGCGGATCTACGCAAAAAGCTGTATGCGGAGTATACGGGTCATGCACTGATAGTATCAAAAGCCACCGATGAAAAAGCTGAAACCGTTTATAAGAATTATTATGATTACAGCGAGCTTGCGTGTAAGATACCTCCGCACAGACTTCTCGCACTTGACAGAGGAGAACGTGAGGATGCGCTCAAGGTCAGCATTGAGCCGGAAGAACAGTATGTTATGAAGCATATCTACAGAGCGTATGTGAAAGCGGAAAACGATTGCGGACGGCTGGTGCGCTCAGCTTGTGACGACAGCTTCAAGCGTCTTATCCACCCTTCGCTTGAAAGACGTCTCAGAAACGAGCTTACCGAGAAAGCGTGTGACAGCAGTATACACACATTTTCGGACAACCTAAGACAGCTTCTTATGCAGCCGCCTGTGAAGAACAGCGTTGCTCTCGGCTTCGATCCCGGCTACAGAACAGGCTGTAAGGTAGCCGTTGTTGATGCTACAGGCAAGGTTCTTGACACATCGGTAGTGTATCCGACACCCCCGAAGAGCGATATTGCAGGAGCGGAAAGGATAATCAAAAACCTTATTGAAAAGCACAAGGTCGATATTATCGCTATAGGAAACGGTACGGCAAGCCATGAGAGTGAAGTGTTTATGGCGGATCTTTTAAAGAAGATTGACCGAAAGGTAAGCTATATGGTCGTATCCGAGGCAGGCGCAAGCGTATACTCGGCAAGCAAGCTGGCGGCTGAGGAATTCCCCGAATATGATGTTTCACTGCGTAGTGCCGTATCTATCGCAAGACGGCTTCAGGATCCGCTTGCAGAGCTTGTTAAGATAGACCCGAAAGCAATCGGTGTAGGTCAGTATCAGCACGATATGCCGCCCGCAAAACTGTCGGACGCTCTGGGCGGAGTAGTAGAGGACAGTGTAAACAGCGTCGGCGTGGATCTTAATACCGCCTCGGTTTCACTTCTCGGATATGTTGCAGGCATCAATTCCGCCGTTGCAAAGAACATAGTTACATACAGAGAAGAAAACGGTGTGTTCACTAACCGTAAGGAGCTTTTGAAGGTGTCGAAGCTTGGCAAGAAGGCTTACGAACAGTGTGCAGGCTTTATGCGTATACACGGCGGTAAATATCCGCTTGACAACACTTCAGTACACCCCGAAAGCTATAAGGCGGCAGAAGCACTGCTTGAAAAGTGCGGATTTAAGCTTGCAGATGTTTCTGGCGGTATTCCGTCGATAAAAGAACAGGTCAGAGCCATCGGTGTAAAGAAGCTGTCGGAAGAGCTTGGTATCGGTGAGATGACTCTGAGCGATATAGCAAACGAACTTGCAAAGCCCGGCAGAGATCCCAGAGATGAGTTACCGCCGCCCCTGCTGAGAACAGATGTGGCGGATATTAACAGCCTTAAGCCCGGTATGATACTTGACGGTACGGTTAGAAATGTTATTGATTTCGGCGTATTCGTTGATATAGGAGTTCATCAGGACGGACTTGTGCATATCTCGCAGATATGCGACAAATATATAAAGCATCCTCTTGAGGTTGTAAAGGTCGGGGATATTGTAAAGGTAAAGGTGCTTGATATTGACCCTGCCAAAAAGCGTATTTCTCTTACAATGAAGGGAGTTTGAAATGATAGAATCGGTTCTTAAATATACATCTGAAAATGTCGGTGAATTTGTAAAGTACAATATTTTCGGCAAGAGCAAAGCGTCAAAAGTATATGTAATATGCTACCTTGTCGCAATGGCGCTCATAGGAGCTGTCGGAATAGTTCTTGCTATAGTCACTCAGACGTGGTGGTTTATCTTTGCTACGGTTATCTGTACTTTGCTTATAGTTGCTACAGGACTTGTTCTTTCGGTAACGCTTAAAAAGTACACTAAGGAAATTTTTGATATCAATTCAAAGAACGGATATGACGCAATTGAGATAACGGCAAGCAGTATTGTGCTTAAAAACAGCGGTGCGGCAAAGGCTGTCGCCGAGTGGACAGCAGTAGCTTCTGTTGATTTCAATAAGTCAAACGCTTATATTGTAACTCATGACGGATATCTTTTCATTATAAATGAAAGTGATATCAAAGAGGGCTCTCTTGACGAACTCCGTCAGATAGCGGATGAGAAGCTGGTGAAGGCTGATGATTAATTATCAGCTTGAAACGGACAGGATAATCACATCGCTCGACCATGCGCCTACGCTTCTGCTTCATGCTTGCTGTGCGCCGTGTAGCAGTTATGTACTCGAATATCTTGCGGAGCATTTCAATATCACCGTGTTTTTCTACAATCCGAATATTACCGAAAAGGAAGAATACGAAAAGCGTAAAAACGAGCTGAAACGTCTGATATCCGAAAAGCCGTTCAGGTATCCCGTGAAGATGATTGACGGCGATTATTCCCCACAGATATTCTTTGATATGGCAAAGGGTATGGAGAATATCGCTGAAGGCGGGGAAAGGTGCTTTTTGTGCTATGAGATACGCTTGAGAGAAACGGCAAGGCTTGCAAAAGAACTGGACTTCGAGTATTTCTGTACCACGCTTTCGGTAAGCCCTCATAAAAATGCCGCAAAGCTGAACGAGCTTGGCGGCAGGCTCAGCGATGAATATAAAATACCGTATCTTTATTCTGATTTTAAAAAACGCAACGGATATAAGCGTTCCATAGAGCTTTCTGCACAGTACGGATTATACCGGCAGAATTACTGCGGATGTATCTACAGTCGTATTCAGGCGGAGAAAAAAGAGCAGGAAAAAAATTTTCAAAACGAAACGAAAACTGTTGTCAAACCGTAAAAAGTGTGGTAAAATAAATACGGTTATGCAATAAAACTGTCAAAAGAGGTGAAAGACGATGACTGCGGACCCCAGCGGGAAACGAATAACTGAAAAATAATACAGCACAGCAGTCGTCGCATAACGGCTTCCTGTGCAGAAAAGAGGTACGTTATGCTTAAATATTACAAGACAGTTGAAAACACAATTGTTGAGCTTGACACAATGGAGCCGGGATGCTGGGTATCTGCCGTTGCACCCACAGAAACTGAGATTTCCTCGCTTCAGGAGGAACTGAACATCGACCGTGATTTTATCCGTTCTGCACTCGATGAGGAAGAAACCTCCCGTATTGAAAGCGATGACGGTCAGACGCTCATAGTCCTTGACTATCCCGTTGCGGAAAAGGTTCAGGATAAGGATGATACGATAAGCTATTACACAATGCCTATGGGTATCATTATAACGGACAGCCACGTTGTAACGGTCTGCCTTAAAGAAAACATCATAATAGACGAATTTACAAAAGGCATAGTAAAAGGCATACAGACCCAGTTCAAAACAAGATTTGTATTCCATATGCTGCTAAGGATCGCAGGAAAGTATCTCCTGTATCTTAAGCAGATAGATAAGCTGTCGAACTATGTTGAACAGCAGCTGCACAAATCAATGAAGAACAAGGAGCTTATACAGCTTCTCGGACTTGAGAAATCACTTGTATATTTCTCAACATCGCTTAAATCTACCGAAACAGTGCTTGAAAAGATATTGAGGGGCAGAGTAATAAAGCTGTACGAGGAAGATCAGGAACTTCTTGAAGACGTACTGATCGAAGTAAAGCAGGCAATCGAGATGAGCAATATCTATTCAAACATACTTTCGGGTACAATGGACGCATTCGCAAGCGTAATATCAAACAATCTGAATATTGTAATGAAGGTGCTTACGGTTATTACGATAGTAATGTCCGTGCCAACGATGGTATTCAGCTTTTACGGCATGAATGTTCTGGATCTGCCGCTTCCGTATACCTGGTTCCCGGTTCTGATTTCCGTAATTCTTGCCGTCATTGTTGCAATACTGATAACAAAAAATAAGTTTTATAAATAAATCCCGGAGGGTATATGGAAAAAGTAAAAATATCTATAAGCGGACACGATTTTTACTTGAAAAGCGAAGATCCGAACAGAATGTACGAAACTGCGGAGAATCTTCAGAAAAGGATAGATAAACTGAGTGCGATGGCGGCGTCAATGTCACTTACCGATATTGTAATGCTTGCGGCACTCGATATAGCCGATGAAAATTACGATAACAGAAACGTTGTGATAAAGGCTCAGAAGCTTTCGCAGGAGATACAGGCAAAATCTCTTGCCTGCGAAAAAAGAGCAGAGGAGCTTGAAAAGCAGCTTTCCGATTCCGACACCGAGCTTGCATCGCTTAGAATAACTGCGTCTGAGGCACAAAGCGAGCTTGCCGCACTCAAAGAACAGCTTGCCGGAGTTGAGGCTCAGAAATCGGATATGCTTGTACTTAAATCCGAGAACGAAAGTCTGAAAGAGCAGGTCACCGCTCTTACTGCGGAAAAGGATTCGCTCACAGAAATCGGAGCTGATGAAATCGAGCGGCTCAACACACGCATAGATGAACTTACAGCCGAAAACACAGCGCTTTCCGAAAAGGCGGAAAATGCGGATAACGCATTGAAAAACGAAAATGCACAGCTGAAAAATCAAGTTGACGAGTTGAAAGCGGAAAACGAAACGCTCAGAGCCTCAAGCGAAAATGCCGATTCTTCATCGGCTGAGAACGAGGCGCTTAAATCAAGGCTGGCAGAACTTACAGAAAAGAACAGACACACAGAGGAATTGCTTGAAAAGCTGAGAACAGACCATGAAAATCTGGTTTCAAAGAGCGGTCAGGATGAGCTGTTACTGGCTCAGATCGATAAACTGCAAGGCACTGTGGATACATACGAAAAGACTTTTGACGAATACGCAAATCAGCGTAACGCAGAGGTCAAGGACCTTAACGATGAGTTATCGGCACTGAGGAAGAAATACGCCGAGCTCAGCGCACAGATGAACGAGATTGTAAACGACGGTCAGATGACATTATGAGTGAAATTTTAGCTCCGTGCGGAGCAATGGAAAGTCTGACAGCGGCAGTAAATGCCGGTGCAGACGCAGTATACCTCGGAGAAGAATATTTCTCCGCAAGAAAAAATGCAGATAACTTTACCGCAGAGCAGTTGTGCGATGCGGTACGTTTTTGTCATTACAGCGGTGTTAAGGTGTATGTTACGCTGAATACCCTTGTATTTGACAGGGAGATACCATTGCTTGCAAAAGCGATAGAAAACTGTGCAAAAGCGGACGTTGACGCATTCATAGTGCAGGATATGGGCGTTGCAAGGCTTGCCCGACAAATTGTGCCGGAGCTTCCCTTACACGCTTCAACGCAGATGACGGTCAATTCGCCCGAGGGCGCTATAATGGCGAAAGAGCTCGGATTTACCCGTGTTGTTCTGGGCAGGGAATTATCGCTTGCACAGATAAAGGCAATAACGGAAAGCTGCGACATTGAAACAGAGCTTTTCGTACACGGTGCGCTGTGCGTCTGCATTAGCGGTCAGTGCTATATGAGCAGTGTACTCGGCGGACGAAGCGGTAACAGAGGATTGTGCGCTCAGCCGTGCCGACTTGATTTTACAAGCGGCGACAGGCATAATGTTCTGTCGCTTAAGGATTTGTCATTGACGGAAAAATTGCCTGAGCTTGCGAAAGCAGGTATAACCTCGTTCAAGATTGAGGGAAGAATGAAACGTCCGGAATACGTTGCAGGTGCCGTAAATGCCTGCAGGGTGGCTCTTGACGGCGGTACGCCCGACCTTATATCGCTTAAAAACGTATTTTCGAGAAGCGGATTTACAAGCGGATATTTTGATGATGATTTCAAAAATATGCAGGGTGTCCGCACTAAAGACGATGTTACATCGGCAACGTCCAAGGTGCTTTCCGCTATGAAACAGTATTATCATAAGCCTTTCAGACGCTTTCCTGCCGATATTACCGTTAACGTAAAAAGCGGACAGCCTGTTAGTTATAAGCTGTCGGCTTGCGGCGTAAGTTCGTCCGCTGTAGGCGATATTCCCGAAAAGGCGGTAAACAGAGCGGTTACTGCGGAATATCTTGAAAATCAGTGCAGTAAGCTTGGCGGTACTGTATATTTTCCGGGAAATATCACCGTAAATGTTGATGACGGGTTATCCGTTTCGGCGGCTCAGCTTAACGAGCTTAGAAGAAAAGCAATTGAAAACGTAAGCGGAAAGATACTCGAAAAAAATTCTCATCATTACAGAATATCGCCTTATATTCCGCTTGACAGTAAGGACGGAAAGAAGATACGCCCCGAATTCAGATGCGAGATAAATACAGCCTTACAGCTTGAGCAGGTACTTCAGGAGGATGAATATTCATATATTTACGCTCCTATGGGTCTGCTTGACGAAGCTACACCTGATAAATTCAGAATAATCGTTGTTCCTCCGGTATTTCTTGCCGATTGTGAAAGCGATGTATTGAAAAAGTTGTCATTGCTTAAAAAACAGGGATACGAGCATATTGCCGTTCATACGCTTTCGCATATAGGAATAGCAAGAAAGCTCGGTATGAAGGCGCACGGTATGTCAAGACTCAATATTACAAACCGCTATTCGCTCAGAGAGTACGAAAAAATGGGACTGAGCGATACCGCACTTTCGTTTGAACTGCTTATGAGCGATGCGGTGTCACTTTGTGCAGACAGTGAGATAAAGACGGGAATAGTCGGCTACGGCAGACTTTCTCTTATGATAACAAGAAGATGTCCGATAAACAACGGCAAGCCCTGCGGAAAAATCAAAAGAGCGGATTGTCCGCATTATATAACTGACAGGCAGGGGAATAATATGCCGTGTATGTGCAGTGAGAACACTGTCGAGATATTGAATCCCGACAAGCTGTATCTCAGTGACAGACAATCTGAGCTTGCAAAGTTCGATTTCGTATTGCTTAAATTCACAGACGAAACCGATACGGGAGAAGTGCTTGAAATGTATCTTGACGATATAAAGCCGGACGGAAAGCTCACAAGAGGATTATACTACAGAGGAGTTCAATAATGTTCATAAAAGTGAAAAAGCTGAACAGCAAGGCAAAGTTACCTGAGCGTGCTACTGCGACAAGCGCAGGTGCGGATTTATGCGCCTGCATAGATGACGATGTTGTGCTGATGCCGGGCGACAGGAAGCTGATACCGACGGGACTTGCGATTGCTGTACCGACAGGATACGGCGGTTTTGTGTTCGCAAGGAGCGGACTTTCCTCAAAATTCGGCGTTTCGCTTGCAAACTGCGTCGGCGTTATCGACAGTGACTACAGAGGAGAGGTAAAGATTTCCGTTATAAATCATTCCGATGAGCCGTATACCGTTAAAAACGGAGAGCGTATTGCTCAGCTTGTCATAATGCCTGTGGATTTATGCGAGTACGGATTGTGCGATGAACTTGATGATACAGAGCGTGGCACGGGCGGATTCGGCTCTACAGGTCGGATGTAATGCAAATTGCATAAATATCCGATAAAATCGGACGATTATTTATGAATATTTAATTCGGCATTTTTGTTGTATGCTTTTTCAAAAAGTGGTATAATAAATATCGAATTGTAAATACGAAACACCCGGAGGTTTGACGAATGTTTTCAAAAGATATAGGTATAGACTTAGGCACAGCCAACACGCTTGTTTATATGAGAGGAAAGGGCATTATAATAAGAGAGCCCAGCGTTGTTGCGGTTGATGTGAAGATGGACAGAGTGCGTTATGTCGGTCAGGAGGCTAAGGACGTTATAGGCCGTACACCCGGCTCTATAGTAGCTGTAAGACCTCTTAAGGACGGCGTTATCGCTGATTTTGATATGACAACAAGTATGCTTCAGGAGTTTATCAGAAAAGCTCTTAAAGGCAGAGCCTTTGCAGGCTCAAGAGTAAGAGTTATCATCTGCATTCCTTCGGGCGTTACTGCTGTTGAACGCAGAGCGGTAAAAGAGGCAACACAGAACGCAGGCGCAAAGCGTGTTTCTATCATTGAAGAACCTATGGCGGCCGCTATAGGCGCAGGACTTCCGGTAGCCGAGCCTACAGGCAGTATGATAGTTGACATCGGCGGCGGCACAAGCGAAGTAGCGGTTATTTCGCTCGGCGGTATTGTAACATCACGTTCCGTAAGAGTAGCAGGCGATGAGTTCGATTCTTCTATCATAAACTACATCAAGAAGAAATATAACCTTCTCATCGGTGAAAGAACAGCCGAGAATATAAAGATTGCAATAGGCTCCGCATATCCCTATGCAGACAATGAGCCTTCAATGGATATAAAGGGCAGAAACCTTCTGAACGGTTTACCCGAAAACATTACCGTAACATCCGAAGAGATAAGAGAAGCGCTTTCAGAGCCCCTCAGCCATGTAATTGAGGCAATAAAGGTAACTCTTGAAAAGACGCCTCCGGAGCTTGCCGCAGATATAATAGATCAGGGAATAATGCTTGCAGGCGGCGGCGCACTGCTTAAAGGTCTTGATCTTCTTATCCACGCCGAAACCGGTATGCCGGTAAAGGTTGCCGAAAGACCCCTTGACTGCGTGGCAGACGGCACAGGTAAGGTTCTTGAGAACATTGACAAGCTGATCGACGTTCTCACAGACGACGATACAAGATATTGATTATCCGAAAATATAGTGCTTATGACTAACTGTTTTTTACAGTTAGTCATAATGTGTTATATAAACGTATTCAGACAGCACTGAAAGGTATTGTATGCGTGACTTTTTTAAAGGCTTTAAATTCAAAATAATAGTTTGCGTTTTTGCATTGGTGCTTGGCGTTGTTATTTATGCTGCAGTTTCGGGCGGTTTTTCTACCTTCCCCGAAAATGTGCTGTCAACAATAGCAAAGCCTTTTGTTTCTGTTTCAAATGCCGTATCGCAGTGGGTCGAAGGCACTTTGGACAAATTCGCAAATGCAGACAGATATAAGTCCGAGAACGAGGAGCTTAAAGACAAGCTCAACGAACAATACCGTCAGATAATCGAGCTTGAAAATGTCAAGCACGAGAACGATCAGCTTAAAGAAATACTGAAGATAAAAGAAGAAAACTCCGATTTTGAATTTTCTGCACCCTGTAATATAATCGCACATAATTCTAATGATGCGTATGCAGGCTTCACTATTGACAGAGGCTCTGATGACGGAATTTCACTTTACGACCCCGTAATGACTTCAAACGGACTTATAGGTATGGTGAGCGAAATAGCGCCAAATTACGCAAAGGTATCTACCATACTCTCCGATGAGATAAACGTAGGTGTAATGACCTTTGACAGCAAGGTTACCGGTATACTTGACAACGATATAAAGAATGCCAATGAGGGTAACTGCCTTATGAGTTATATCACTAAGGACAGCGGCATCAAGAAAGGCGAGATAGTAAAATCCGTTGCCGGTGTTGTTTTCCCGGGAAATCTTCTTATAGGAACTGTCGAAAAGGTATATGATGACGAAAACGGACTTTCCGTTCATGCGGTTATAAAGCCTGCTGTCGATGTCCGTACAATAACCGATTGTGTTGTAATAACAGATTTCAAAGGGCAGGGTGTTGTTGACTGATGAAATTCAGAATTCTCAGATATTCTGCCATGACACGCAGAGAGATTTTTAAAAGTATAGCAAAGTGGGTGCTTTTTTCACTTGTTTTGCTGGTGTCATACACAATTGAAGTGACTATGCCGTTTGCGTCATGGCAGCCCTATCTTACGCTTACGACAGCTGTGGCGGTATCATTTTTCAGCGAAGAACTGAGCGGTGTTGTCTTTGCGGCTTTTGCAGGGATGATGCACGATCTTGCGATGGGCTCGCTGTTCGGCTTTACGTCGATATGGCTGATGCCGTGTTGCCTTTTTGTTACTCTGCTTGTTGTAAACCTTATTCACAGAAATATTCTGAACTTTCTCTGGATGAATCTGACCGCAGTTATTCTGGTGCAGTCTGCGGAGCTTTTATTCAAATATATAATATGGAGAAACCCCGACATTGATGTAGTGCTGATTAATTATGTGCTTCCCGCTTTAATAGCGACCGTAATTCTGTCCGCACCGCTTTATTTGATAATCAGACAGATAAACAAAAAACTGGGAGTCGAAAATAATACCGATGATATTCTGACCGCTTTTGAAGATGTCGAAGACGATGAAGACAAAGTAAGATATTAACGGAGGGCGGAGTGAGCAAACTTAGCAGACAGATAAGAAATCTGGTTTTTGTACTTGTTGTTGTGATATTATCCTTTGCCTGCACTATTGAGCTTTTGCAGATACAGATAGTTGACGGTGAGTATTATAAAGACCAGACAGCAAACACATATACGGCAAATCAGACTGTGCAGGCGGCACGAGGTCAGATTTTTACCAAGGATGGCAAGGTAGTAAATACCAACAGACTGGTATATAAGATAATTGTGCAGAAGGCGTTCTTTAAATCAGGCACAGAAAACGATGTCATTGCAAAAACGCTGAAAATACTTCAGAATAACGATCAGAAGTGGATAGATACGCTTCCCGTCAGCAAAACTACGCCTTATAAGTTTACGGGCGATGATGACGAAATAGATACGCTGCGTTCAAAGCTGGAGCTTGGAGTTTATGCGACTGCGGAAAACTGCATGAATGCACTGTACGAAAAATTCGAGATTTCAGATTCTTACGGACAGGAAATGCGCAGGTACATTGCAGGTGTACGCTATGAAATGCTTATCCGTGATTTCTCTTATCAGAACCGTTATACTTTGGCTGAGGATGTTTCCGTTCAGACGGTAATAGAACTCAAAGAGCAGAGCTTTATGCTTGGCGGCATTGATATAATAGAAGAAGCTATACGTCAGTATGACGGCAAGGATTTCATTCCTCAGGTGGTCGGAAGAATAGGCGCTATTTCGGCGGATGAATATGCCGAATTGTCCGATAAAGGCTACAGCCTTAACGATACTACGGGTAAATGGGGCATCGAGAGCGCTATGGAAAGCACTCTCAGAGGTCAGAACGGAATACGCTCCATTACAAGAGATTCATCGGGTATGGTGGTTTCAGACGAAATAACAAAGGCGGCAACGGCAGGCAATTCCGTAAGGCTGACTATAGAAAGCGATTTCCAGAACGATGTTCAGGCGATTCTTGAAAACCATATAAAATGGCTCCATTACAATAACGATCCTACACGAGGAAACAAGGTAGACGCAGGTGGCGTAGTTGTACTTGACGCAAAGACCGGTGCCGTTCTTGCAATGGCGAACTATCCCAACTACAATATAAATAATTATATCGATCTTATCAATAATCCGAAAGACCCGAATCCGACATACAACAGATGTATATACGGTCTTTATCGTCCCGGCTCAGCCTTCAAGACAATAACGGCGACCGCCGCACTTGTTTCGGGTATTGCCAACGAGAACACGGAGGTTTACTGCGGCGGTATCTACACATATTACGACGACTATCAGCCCGGTTGTATCATGGGCTTTGTCGGCGATGTTACGGTAAGAACCGCACTGAGATATTCGTGTAATATCTATTTCTATGATATGGCTCGTCAGATGGGCATTGATTATCTTGCAAAGGTAGCGGGATGGTTCGGTGTCGGTCAGGACCTCAACCTTGAAATAGGCGGGGCGACAGGCAATATGAGTACGCCCGAATACATTGAATCACTCGGCGGAACATGGACGCCCGGCTCGACTATACAGGCAGGTATAGGACAGCTCGAAACGACCGTAACACCTCTTAATCTCGCCGTGATAGCACTTACACTCGCAAACGACGGCACACGCTATCAGCCGTATCTCGTTGACAGCGTCACAAGCTATGACGGTACAAAGACAATAAAGAAAACCGAGCCTACTGTAGCGTATAAAATAGATGCCGATAAGCATATATTTCAGGTAGTGCGTGAAGGTATGATAATGGTTGCGGACGATGTACAGTGGCCTATGGGCTCAGGTATAACACAGCTTGCGGATCTGCCCTACGGCGTAGCGATAAAAACAGGTACGCCTCAGGTAACCGCAGATACGTTCAACTCAACGATTCTCGGATATTATCCCGCTGAAGACCCTCAGATATGTTTCGGTATCGTTCTTGAAAAGGGCGAGTTCTCCAGACTTATGGTTAGAAATATCATCGAGTCATATTTCTACAATAACTATAAGCCGGTTACAAACGAAAAGGGCGATATTATTCTTCCGTGGGGCGGTCAGAGTACCAACACTCCGGGAAGACCTGCAAGGGGAGAGGCTGATAAAAACAATTCAGATACCTCAGGCAGTACAACCAACTGACAATTATTATGCAGTATGCACAAAAAAGCGAGCGTAAAACATATTGATTTAACAAATTTTGATTTTTTTCACTTAAAAGTCTTTATTTATGCTCGCTTTTATGGTACAATAATAACAATTAGAACAATGATAAGCAAATTATGCGTATCAGCGCAAGGAGAGCGAATTTTATGTCACAGATTATAGCAGTAACCGCAGGTAAGGGCGGAACAGGTAAATCCACCACTTCGGCAAACGTTGCTCGTGGGTTAGCCGCATTAGGCAAAAGAACACTTCTCGTTGAGCTCGACTTCGGATTAAGATGTCTTGATATAATGCTCGGCATCAAGGATAAGGTAAAGCATGATATAGGTGAGTACCTTGAAGGAAAGATAGACATTCTTACTGCAACAACGAAGGTTGAAACAGTAGAGAACTTATATCTTGTCTGTGCTACGAGAAACCCGTTCATGGACATAAATCCCGAAAAGATTATGGGTGTTTGCGAAGAAATGCGTCAGCATTTCGATTACATAATCATCGACACGGCAGGTGTAGGAAGCTCGGTGTTCAGCGTTATCAAGGCGGCTGAACTGATACTTATGGTTACTACGCCCGATACAGTATGTGTCCGTGACGGTGCTATTCTTTCTGACTTCTTATATGTTAAGAACTGTACAAATCAAAGACTTATCATAAATAAGGTAAGCCAGAACTTCAAGGACGAAGAAATCCTCTACGACCTTGATGAAGTTATGGACTCTGTAGGTATACAGCTTCTTGGCGTTGTGCCTGAGGACAACAATATCAAGGTGTGCGGAGCAAAGGGTATGCCTTTACCTCCGACTTGTCCCGGTGCTAAGGCTTATGCCGCTATCGCAAGGAGAATACTTGGGGAAGATGTACCGCTTACTATCAATATCAACTGATAACATCGAGGACGGTACGAAAAGTTAAGAAAAAGAGGTATAATATGAATATTGCACTAATTGCTCATGATTCAAAGAAGGAATTGATGGTTCAGTTCTGTATAGCGTATTGCGGCGTACTGAGCCGACATAATCTATGCGCTACAGGTACTACCGGCAAGCTCGTATCAGAGGCAACAGGGCTTCATATTCAGCGTTATCTCAGCGGATCTCAGGGGGGAGATCAGCAGATAGCCGCACGAATTTCATGTAATGAGATAGATGTGCTGATTTTCTTTAGAGATCCTTTAAATGCTAAAGCGTACGAGCCTAATGAAATGAATCTTTTGCGTCTTTGCGACGTTCATAATATTCCGCTTGCTACGAATATAGCTACAGCTGAAGCGCTTATTCACGCTCTTGAAAGAGGCGATCTTGACTGGCGTGAAATTGTCAGAGGATAAAGTAATTATGCAGGCGTACTTATGTACGCCTTTTTTATGCAGAAAAACGAAAGGAACAACAAAAAGATGGAGTTAGTAACCAAAAAACCCAGAGGAACAGAAGATAAACTGCCAAAGGAAATATATAAGTGGCACACTGTTGAGAAAATTGCAAGAAATGTAGCAGAGGCATACGGCTGTAAGGAGATTCGTACACCTACGTTTGAACACACCGAGCTTTTCCAGCGAGGAGTAGGCGGCACTACCGACGTTGTACAGAAGGAAATGTACACCTTCAACGATAAGAAGGGCAGAAGCATAACGCTGAAGCCTGAGGGTACAGCAGGCGCTGTCCGTGCCGTTATCGAAAACGGGCTTCTTAATGATGCGCTTCCGCTTAAAACATATTATTTCACACGTTGCTTCAGATATGAAGCTCCGCAGAGCGGCCGCCTCCGTGAATTCAATCAGGTCGGAATCGAATATTTTGGCACTGCTTCGCCTGCGGCAGATGCTGAAGTTATCGCACTTGCAAATGACATTATCAAAAGTCTTGGCGTAAAGAACATAAGCATTGAGATAAACAGCATAGGCTGTCCTAAGTGCCGTGCGGAATACCACAAGGCGCTGAAGGAATATTATTCTCAGTATAAGGATCAGCTTTGCGGCACCTGCCTTGAAAGACTTGACCGCAACCCTATGAGATTGCTTGATTGCAAGAGCGAAATATGCAGCAGCTTCAAGAAGGACGCTCCCATGATACTTGATTATCTATGCGATGATTGCAGGGAACACTTCGAAAATGTAAAGAAACGTCTTGATGTACTTGGAGTATCATATACCGTAAATCCTCTTATAGTGCGTGGACTTGACTACTACACAAATACCGTGTTTGAGTTCATCTCGAATGAGATCGGTTCGCAGGGCGCTGTATGTGCAGGCGGCAGATACAACGGACTTGTAGAAGAGATAGGCGGAAACAGCGTTCCCGGACTCGGATTCGCTATGGGTCTTGAGCGTATCATAATGGTAATGGAAAATCAGAAGCTGGAATTTGAGCCTGAAAAGAAGTGCGACCTTTATATAGCTTCATTTGACGATGAAACAAGCATATACGCAATGGAGCTTGTTCAGAAGCTCCGTGAGGAAGGCTTCTGGGCTGAGTGTGATATTTCCGGCAGAAGCTTCAAGGCACAGATGAAGTACGCAAATAAAATCGGCGCTACTTACTGTATGGTAATAGGCGGCGATGAGATGAATACCAAATCCGCAAAGCTCAAGCGTATGTCTGACGGCACGGAAACACCCGTAACGCTGGACGATAAATTCTGCGAGAAGCTCAACACTATGATACTTGAAATAGTATAATGTTCACCTTAGCTTGAAATTATGAACGATACATGGAATCCGTGGCACGGTTGCAGGAAAATCAGCGACGGATGTAAAAACTGTTACGTCTACAGACGTGACGCACAATACGATATAGACAGCACGGCAGTAGTGAAAAACAAAACGTTTTACGCTCCTGCCGAGCGTTATAAATACGGTAATTATAAAATGGTGCCGGACGGCAATATCATTTATACCTGTTTCACCTCCGATTTCTTTCTTGATGAGGCGGATAAATGGCGTGATGAGTGCTGGCAGATGATAAGACAGCGTCCTGAGGTAACATTTCTGATAATCACAAAGCGTATCCACAGATTTTCAAAGTGTATCCCTGCCGATTGGGGCGAGGGATACGACAATGTTCATATCTGCTGTACCTGTGAAAATCAGAAAATGGCAGATTTTCGCCTGCCGATATTTCTTAAAGCCCCGATAAAACACAAGTCGATCATATGCGAGCCTTTGCTCGAACATATTGATTTAAGCCCGTATCTCGATAAGTCGCAGATAACTGAGGTGGTTGTCGGCGGCGAATCCGGAAACGAAGCGAGAGAATGTAATTATGACTGGATTCTCAGCATCAGAGAGCAGTGCATAGATGCAGGCGTTGACTTTCATTTTCGTCAGACGGGCGCAAGGTTTGTCAAAGACGGCAGGCTTTACAGGATAGAAAGAAAATTTCAGCACTCACAGGCACGCAAGGCAAATATTGATGTTGTTTTCAAAACTGTTTGACATTTTGTTATTGCGGTGTTATAATTAACTTGTGTTTTTATACACTACTAAAGACCGCTCTCGTATGGCGGCTTAACGGAGGAAAAACAATGATAAAAGTTACACTGAAAGACGGCAGCGTAAAGGAACTTGAAAGTGCTTGTTCCGTATTTGACGTTGCAAAGGAAATAAGCCCTCGTCTTGCAAAGGCGGCTTGTGTTGCAAAGATTGACGGCGAGATCAAGGATCTGCGTACTGTAATTGACAGCGATTGCACACTTGAAATACTTACATTTGACGATGAAGACGGTAAGAAAGCGTTCCGTCACACTGCATCTCACATTCTGGCACAGGCTGTCAAAAGACTTTACCCTGAGGTAAAGCTGGCGATAGGTCCTGCTATAGATAACGGATTCTATTACGATTTTGATAAAGATACTCCCTTTATGCCTGAAGATCTCGAGGCTATCGAAGCAGAGATGAAGAAGATAGTAAAGGAAGATTTAAAGCTCGAACAGTTTGAAATGGCTCCTGCAGATGCTATTAAGTATCTCAAGGAGATTGACGAGCCTTACAAGGTCGAGCTTTGCGAGGAACACGCAGGCAAGAACGAGCCTATATCCTTCTATAAGCAGGGCGAATTCACAGATTTATGTGCAGGTCCTCACCTTATGTCGACAGGCTATGTAAAGGCATTCAAGCTGACAAGCTGCACAGGCGCTTACTGGAGAGGCAGTGAAAAGAACAAGATGCTCTCCCGTATCTATGCCACAGCATTCCCCAAGGCATCAGAACTTGAGGCATACCTCAATATGATTGAAGAAGCGAAGAAGCGTGACCACAGAAAGCTCGGCAAGGAGCTTGAGCTGTTCACTATTATGGACGAGGGTCCCGGATTCCCGTTCTTCTTACCTAAGGGTATGACACTCAAGAATACTCTTATTGATTACTGGCGTCAGATACACACCCGTGACGGCTATGTTGAGATTTCCACTCCTATAATGCTTAACCGTCAGCTTTGGGAAACATCGGGTCACTGGGATCATTACAAAGAGAATATGTATACTACTGTAATTGACGATACAGAGTTTGCCATAAAGCCTATGAACTGCCCGGGCGGAATACTTGTATACAAGTCAAAGCCCCGTTCATACAGAGATTTACCTATTAGAATGGGCGAACTCGGACTTGTTCACCGTCACGAAAAGTCAGGCGCACTTCACGGCCTTATGCGTGTAAGATGCTTCACACAGGACGATGCGCATATCTTTATGACTCCCGATCAGATTACGGACGAGATAAAGGGCGTTGTAAGACTTATTGACGAGGTTTACAAGCTGTTCGGATTCAAGTATCACGTTGAGCTTTCAACACAGCCCGAAGACAGTATGGGCAGTCAGGAAGACTGGGATATGGCTACAGAGGGTCTGCGTAAGGCTCTTGACAGTCTTGGACTTCCTTACGTTGTAAACGAGGGCGACGGTGCATTCTACGGTCCTAAGATTGACTTCCATCTTGAAGACTCTCTCGGCAGAACGTGGCAGTGCGGTACTATCCAGCTTGACTTCCAGCTGCCTATGAGATTTGAACTTGAATACACAGGTGCGGACGGCGAAAAGCATAGACCTATTATGATTCACCGTGTTGTATTCGGCTCTATCGAAAGATTTATCGGTATCCTGACCGAACATTTTGCAGGTGCGTTCCCGATATGGCTTGCTCCCGTACAGGTTGAGCTTATGCCTATTGCCGACCGTCACAACGAGTTTACATCAAAGGTTGCCGCAGAGCTTAAGAAGCGTGGCATAAGAGTAGAGGTTGACTGCAGAAGCGAGAAGATAGGCTTCAAGATTCGTGAAGCACAGCTTCAGAAGATTCCTTATATGCTTGTTATAGGCGATAAGGAGGTTGAAACAGAAAACGTTTCTATCCGTTGCCGCAAGCGTGGCGATATCGGTACAATGTCGGTAGCCGACTTCTGCGATATGGTAGAAAAAGAGATAAGAGAAAAGACTATCATTACAGATTGATAGCTTAAAGGAGGTCTTTTTATGGATCTTACTTCTTACATTGCGAGTATGTCTGTCAGTATGGCACAGGCAAACGTAGCACAGAGCGTTTCCACAGCAATGCTGTCAAAGAGCATCGACAGCATCGAGCAAAGCGGGGCAGAGGTAGTTGATCTTATCAACAGCGCCGATATTCCGCCTGCCGGAGTAACAGGACACGTTCTGAATATCAAAGCATAATTTTTGAAAACTGCCGATCTTTCGGCAGTTTTTCTTTTTCCCCTCTTGACATGGAGTTGACTCCATGTGATAATATAGAAGCACCGAAAGGACGTGATATATTATGACTATTTCAGAAGTCAGCAAAAAGTACGATATTTCAACCGACACGCTCCGCTACTATGAACGTATCGGCTTACTGCCCCCTGTTCCGAGAACAAAGAGCGGTCTGCGTGACTATGACGAGAATTCCTGCAAATCCGTAGAGTTTATCAAGTGTATGCGTAACGCAGGACTTCCCATTGAGGCACTTATAGAATATATGACCCTTTTCAAAGAAGGTGACTCTACCGCAGAAGCCCGTATGGCGATACTCATCGAACAGCGTGAGGCGCTTATAAACAGGATTGAAGAAATGCAGAGTACGCTTTCCCGCCTTGACAAGAAAATCGAAATGTACAAGGGTATGTGTTCGCCCGGTTGTTGCGGTAACAAGTAGGATTATAAAAACAGCGCCCGTGTAAAGCCACACGGACGCTGTTTTATATGCAGTTTAATTATTTAAATCTTCGTATCATCAAGCACTTCCTGTATCTCCTTTTCCGATACGGTGAGATACCCTTGAATAAATGAATTCAGTACGTTTCTGTACGCACCCACAGGATTGTCGAAAACCCTCTTTTCCATCTGTTCGGCGCTTTCCTTTGTCGGAGCGTAGATTTTAAGCTCCATAAGATCCGTTCCGCCCATCTCGTTTATAAACCGTATGCAAAGCTGATAGCCGCCTTGCTCGACCTTTACTATCTCGGTCTTGACGGTTTTTTCGAGCCGTGAATGTGAAGTGATTTTCTTTGCGTAGTATATCGTGTCCTCCCTTATCGAAAGGGGAATAGTGTAAGCAAGCTCGATAGCGAGATATTCACTCTTCGCCGTAGGCAGACAGGTTTCGTCATTGCCGGCTTTTTCGCAGATTATAAGACCCTTATCTTCCATATCGAAAAGACAGCAGATAAGATCGAAATACATTACAAAATCGTGGTCGACCGTGCATCGCATAAGCTCGTCTTTTGTGATACTGCCGACCTTGTACAGAATATATGCCACAAGCACCTCAATGTCCTTGCGGTCATAGAGCGTGTATTTAGGAACCGGTATACTCATATTGCTCCTCCTTTCAGATATGAACGTCAGATAACATAAGATAAAATCGCAAGGTTTGCCGCCGACTCAATGCAGGGTACAGCCCTCGGAACGATGCAGGGATCGTGCCTGCCCTTGATACCCAGCGTTTCTTCTGTCATAGTGGTATAATCAACTGTTTTCTGCGGACGGGCGATTGACGGGGTAGGTTTCATCGCAACACGGAATACTATAGGCATACCGCTTGTGATACCGCCTAAAATGCCTCCGTGGTTATTCGTCCTTGTCCTGATTTCGCCGTTTTCAATGCAGAACTCATCATTGTTGTTACTGCCGTACATATTCGCAACATCAAAGCCTGCACCGAATTCAATGCCTTTGACAGCAGGCACGCCGAATACCGCCTGTGAAATCCTGTTTTCGATGCCGTCGAACATAGGCGAGCCTATGCCTGCAGGAAGTCCGACCGCCGCATATTCGATAATTCCGCCTACCGAATCGAGCTTTGCCGCCGCACCTGCTATAACATCTCTCATCTGCTGTTCAACATTAGTATTGATAAGCGGAAGATAGCGGCTTCTGACCTGCTTTAATTGCTCGGCATTCACGTTCACAGGGTCAAAGCGTTCATCGCCTGCGTCCATTATCGACAGGATATGCGCTCCTGTGGTTATCCCCTTGCTTTCGAGTATCTGCGATGCTATCGCTCCCGCAAAAACCAGCGGTGCGGTAATTCTTCCCGAGAAATGTCCTCCGCCACGCAGATCGTTACTGCCGTTATAACGCACATATCCCGTATAATCGGCGTGACCGGGCCGTGCAAGGTGGCTCACGCTCTTATAATCAGCCGAATGCTGATCTGTATTCTGTATCACAGCGCAAAGGGGAGTGCCTGTCAGCACACCGTCCACCATTCCCGATACTACATTCGGGAAATCCTTCTCACTGCGCATTGTGCTTGTGCCGTCTTTCTTCGGCGCACGTCTTGCCATAAAGTCAAGCACAGCATCAAAGTCGATTCTGATTCCGCCTGGAAGCCCGTCTATCACAACACCGATAGCCTTTCCATGCGATTCGCCGAAGATTGAAACCGAAAGCTCTCCGAATTTAAACGCTGATGACATCTGCTATACCTCCGAGCGCCCTGAAATCATCAAAAAATCCCGGATAGGATTTGTTTGTACATTCTGCGCCTTTTATAATTACCTCGTCTGTTGATCTCGTAGCTGCAACAGCGCCTGCCATTGCTATCCTGTGATCGTTGTAATTGCGTACCGTACCGCCCTTGAACGCTTCAACAGGGAATATTTCTATGCTGTTTTCCGTAGAAATTGCTTTACCGCCTAAATCGTTTATAAGCTCTGTGGTGGCGGCAAGACGGTCGCATTCCTTGATGCGTAATCTCTCGCAGTTGATTATCCTGCACGGCTTTTCCCAGAAGCTCATCATCACCGCAATCGCAGGAACGAGGTCGGGAATATCCGATGCGTCTATTACCGACAGATCGCCGCCGTTTCTGAATTTTTCGGCAATGTCAACTATAGCCTTATCGCCCTGCACGCTGTTCAGGTTGAGATTTGTAAGCTCTATATCCGAGCCTGCACAGTTTGCCGCAAGAAAAAATGCGCTCTGCGACATATCGGCCTCCACCGTGCAATTATGCGACTGATACTTCTGACCGCCTTTTACAAAATAACCGTTCTCTGTTTCGCTAACCCCGACCCCGAACTGCTTCATGCAATCTATTGTAATATTGACATAAGGCTTCGACTCAAGACTGGTAGTAAGAATTATCTCGCTGTCCTTTGAAAGTACAGAGAGTGCGAACAGTAGCCCTGTTATAAACTGCGATGAAACACTTCCGTCAATATAATACTTTCCGCCGCTTAACTTGCCCTTGATCCTGTACGGCATCGAAAGCGTTTCGAACACAGCGCCGTTTTCTGTCATAGGCTCAATCAGCGGCGTTATAGGTCTTTCGGGGAGTTTTCCTCTGCCCGTAAATTCCGCTTCACAGCCGAAAGCCGAGAATATCGGTATCATAAATCTTAGCGTTGAGCCGCTTTCAAAGCAATCCACTGCGGCTTTTTCTGAGGGCTGAGTTATTCCCGTAATGTCATAACTGCCGTCTTTGCCGTTTATTTTTACGCCGAGTGCCGTCAATGCGTTTATTGTTGCGTGCAGATCCATACACTCAAGCAGGTTATCTATATGCGTCGTACCGTCGCAAAAAGCCGCACATATAAGCATCCTGTGAGAAATGCTCTTTGACGGCGGCACTATCAGCTTTCCGCTGAGCTTTGACGGTGTTATTTTTATATCCATTGTGTTCACCCTTGATATACGTTTATCTAATTAATAATACTATAAAACAGCCGAAAAGTCAAGAAAATCACACTCCGGTAACACAAAGCCCTCCCCGAAATCCCGGAGAGGGTAGTTGTCATTAAATTGTCTCGTATCCGATACGAGTAAATCTTAAAGCCCACATCCGATAAGATCCGATGTATAGGGCAGTGATTATCTCTTTGAGTTGGGCAAATCAATTACTCTATTGTTTCGCATCTTTGTAAATAGCGATGTTTTAGAGCAGTTGAGCAAGTAAGAAACACTCTTATTTTTTCCATCTTTACGCAGCTTTTTGTGACTTAGTTGTCCAAAAGTTGTCCAAATCAAAAAATCAGAATAGGCATATCTCTACATAATATTATGCTTCCAGGTTTGCGATTTCATTATTATATAGTAAAGCGAACGCTTGAATTGTCGGGTTACTCTTAGACAATTCAGGCAATTTTAATTTATATTGAGATATGCGACTTAAAGAGTTACCATCGAATTTCAGTTTTAGAACTTAAACAGATTCAATTTCCCGTTATGCACCGATTTATGACAATCGTGGCATAGTGAGATTATGTTATCAGTTGAAGCAGCTCCCGAAAACTGATGTTCTATGATGTGATGCCCCTCGACCATATTTTTCGAGCCGCAAGCCTGACAGGTGTATTCGTCTCGGATTTTACCGTTTTTCTGTGCACGGGTATGTGCTGATGAACGCTTTGCCATATTACTTACCTCCTATCCTTTTAGTGCCTTTCTGAAGAAGTGCACCCACGCTTGAATGCTTTCCGCTTGCTATTGTACCCCTGCCAAGAGGAGCGTATTTTTCTTTAGACCTCATAATATCCCTTGAAATCTGCGAAGCCTGATTGCTTGTCAACCCCGATATAACTGCGACAACGGCATTATCTTTTTTGCCTGCCATAATAACACTCTCCTTAGAAATTTGTGATTACAACGCCGTCAACAGTTTCTGACTGCACTGTATTGTTTCCATAGCCTATTGTTGTGATGTTTTCTGCATCAATCCATAAGCCGTTTTCGTCTTTGGCGAGGGGAACAATGTCCACCTCGCCGTTTTTTCGTTCCACTGCGATAAAATTCTCAGTTATATTGAGCACCTTGTCGCCCTTGTTCAGAATGTTGATTTTCATTTGTTTTTTCTCCTTCTTAACCTTCATTTGATGTGATTGCTCTGCCGCCTATGGCACATAAAATTAGAATTATATCATCGACAGGACCTGGACATAAATCCACAGGCGAGAGAACATAAATTAACAATAATATAACAAGCATACCTTTCATAACGCCATCCATAGTGATACCTCCCGTTATTTACGATTTGAGCCCAATATCTGCGAAGCGATGAATCCTGCGCCAAAGGCTACTGCAATTCCGACTGCTGCAACAATTGTAGAACGAGTCTTGTCGGCAGGCTTTTTGATTGACTTTGGCATTTCTGATACTTCTTCGCTTACAGTTTCCTGACAAGCTTCTTCTGTTTCAGCTTCGTAAGTATCAATGGTTTCAGAATGCATTTCATTAGCTTCCTCAAGAGTAGCCATAAGGTTTGCAAAACGATACTTGTACTGATTGACATTAATTTCCAGAGGATATGCTTCCTTGCATTCAGCATTTGATACACTTTCCATCATAGCTGAAATGTTGCTGTCGCCGTAAATCGGTTTTCCGTCATATCTCTCAATGATGTGAGGGAGATTACCAAGAAAACAGGTGGTTATGTAGTCGTATCTGTTGTCAACGTGCATTGAGCTGTTTGTAAAAACCACAAGGCTGACGATATTGGCGTTAGAATATCTTGCTGATTTGAGAGCCTCTCTGAGAAGATAAACCTTATCATTCATCTTCTCGCCGATATTACAGTCAAGGTGCATTGTATCTCCGACTCTGCAATAATTGCCACGCTCGTCGATATAAATATCACGGTGAGGATTTTTTACCTCAATGATGAAAACCGCCTTTTCTGTAAATACGATAGCATCGATTTCAGTTCTATGGTCGCCTGACTTGAATTCGATATTCTTCATCATGCTATTCTTGCATCGGAGTGTTTCAAGACTGCGGAAGGCTTTATACTCGCCAGCGTTTCCCGAAAACTCAGATTTGATTGCATTGCAGATGAATTTGCTGTCCTCCTTGAAAACTTCGAGTTCCTTGTCAGCAATATGACCGCATTCCTCGTTGAGCTTTTCAAGATGATTTTCAACATCCCAGATGCGGAGCTTTCCGTTTTCAGCGTGGCTGTCGTTGAATGTGAGGTTAATCAGTTCCTTCTGCAATTCAAGATACTCAGGAAGCAGTTCTTCCTTGTGGTATGCGTCCTTGCTGAAAGAGTGCATTGCGTTGATAATTTCCTTGATTCTGTTTTCCTTTGTCATTGTGAATTTCTCCTTGTTTTTTGGTTTGAATTTCGTTGTTTTACCTGTTAATCTCATTATACAGCTCTATTGCATAAAATTCAATATATTTCAGCACATTCGCAACTGCATATAAAATGTTGCAACAAGTGGATTATTTATGTGCTTGTGCGCAACAAAGTGACTGCATCTGCAACTGCTTATGGTTTTATATGCTCTTTTGCAACTTTTTCATCATATCTGCAACTTATAACAAAAAAATTGGCAGAAGTCTTCAAGAAACTTCCGCCTACTTTACTGCTATATTAAATTGTAGAGCCTGTCTGCTGTATCTGGACCTGTATTGCCAGTCTGAACTGCTTGCTTTTTACCTATGAAATAATTATCCGACAAACGAATGGAGAAAACTTTATATTGCTTCATCTTGTCTAAAGCGTTACGCTGAATGACATTTGCCGCTATAATTATCTCTATCTTGAGGTTATTTCGTTTTATGCTTTCAATAACACTCAGAATCGTTCTTCCAGTGTTTATAACGCTATCGACAATAATGATAAAGTTGTGTTTGGAAACATCAGGTATTTCATCTTTTGAAGGATTGTAAGGATAGAACACTCCTCCGAATTCACTGTAAAGTCCGTCTCCAAAGAAACGACCACCACGTTCCATAATAATGACTGCTGTGTTTTGAGTAGGAATTATTGTTTTGATTTCTTTTCCGAGTCGTTCTCCGAGCCTAAGATGTGCGGCGGCAAGCAATGAGCCGTTTATGCCTGAACTTGATTTGGTTATTGCAACATCGTCGCCGATAGTATCATTTAAATCATTAATAATAACTGTTGACTTATCATATATAAAATCAAGTTCAGCCAAATCAGAATCGAGAAGTGACCTGCTAATCCGTTTTCCTATGTAAAGGTAACCATTGTCAGCTTCTTTCAGCATATATAAGTCATTCTTACTATCGCCATACGCTGTGATTGTATATCCTTTTTCCCTCAGCAACTTAGTCACATAATATTTTGTATCTGCCGAAATCAGCGGATTTGCAAACACAGCTGTAAATCCGAACAAAGAGGACAACTTATCCCACAGTGCAGTTATCCCACCAGAAAGGATAATATAATTCTCGTTTTTTACTTTGTTCCAGATATCATTATTTATAGTTATAGAAGAAAGTTTTGAATAATCATATTGCAAATCTTCATTTTCTTTTGCAAAACAATATGATTGATAACCAGTGTAAAAATCGCCTTCAAAAATCTTTGTTTTATGATTACTGCATACCCTGAATGAATCTTCGATAATTGCAGTTTTATCACCATCAACAATGTGTATATGACCAGGCTCGGGATATTTCTCACAAATCTCAGAAGTAAGCTTATTAGCTAAATCAAAGGAACTATAACCGATATTTATGTGATGAATAAAAGCTGAAAGCTTGTCTGCTGTTATTTCATTGCTCTTTATAACATAAAAATCTTTGTTTCGGTTATGACATTCTTTACGAAGATTTTCAATTTCAAACTGCTGCCAATTTTCAATACGAGCTACCGATAAATCTCTGTACTTTTCATTTTTATCAGAAATCTCATAACGCCTTTTCAGAATTTCCGCATTGCAATACAGATAGATAAACACGTCATAGACGTCACCGTCCTGCTCGGTAAATACTACTTTATCAAGAAATGAATAATGACCATCAGACACTATTATTTCATCATCAAGGCTACAAAGATACTCCGTATATTTAATACGAACAGCAACTTTCTCATCTTCAGTCAGTTCTAAGAAGGTTCCGTTACATAAGCTTTTGAGGGTTTCACTTCCGTTGACTGTTTTTATGTCAGAGAGATTATTCATAAGAGTTGTTTTTCCAGCACAAGGCAGACCGTATAACGCTATTCTCATTTCAGCCCCTCCTTGTAACAAAACTGTCGGTCAAACGGCGGTATATTGAAATCTATCTCGTCAATAGGCATGTCAACTGTGTACTTTGTCGGTAAATCAACGCAGTTTCCGCATATATACACTTTGCCGTTTGCATAATACAAATTATTGATACCCGCACCGCACTTTCCGCCGTACATAGTGCAATCATATCCGCCAGTACGAACATTAAGATGTTCAGACGCTTTGTCAATAAAGGCGTTGAAATCATTCATACTAATAGAATTTGAACCTATCATTCTTGAAAAGGTGACACGGTTATCAAATTTTTTGAAGAAAGCTATGGTTTCATCTGCGTGGTCTAAAATGTCCTGCCCGACTGTACAGTTCATAGACGGATAAACACCATTAATTTTGTGATACAAGTTGATTTTTTCAAGCACTTTATCAAAAGAATTGCAACGCCATTTGTCGTGAATATCTTTAACACCGTCAATGGAAAATCCAACATTCACATTATACTCCCGAAAGAAATCAAGCATATCCTCGTTAATTAGTAAGCCATTCGTTATAGTGTATGCTGAAATAACACCATTGTTCAAGCAGTCGCCAATGTAGATGATATATTCTTTAAGCTTCGGATAGTCAAGCAGAGGTTCTCCATTGCCGACGAAACCGATTTTGAATAGTGGAATATCGTACTTTTCAATATGAGTTTTCACATTGTCAAGTATAGAATATACATTCATATCTGAACTGATTATGTGGTCGCTTTTCTCGTGAAAATGACAATACTTACAGTTTAGATTGCAAAGGTTGTTGATTGAGATGCAAATTCTGTTTACCATCTTTTATTCCTCTTAGGCGGCTTCTTTCCGCCACGTTGAAAACGTGTTCTTAATGGTCCAAATTCTAAACAATCATTATAATGGTCTTCAGCCATTTTGTCGTTGATGTCAAGAATTTTCGTATCTGCACCTGCTTTAATAAGTATATCTCGACATCTTATATTACCATTAGCACAAGCTTTGATAAGTGCCGTAAAACCATTAGCATCTTGTTGATTTATGCTTGTGCGCTCATCGTTGCAGAGTGTCTCAACAAACTTATCCTTTCCTTCCCAAGCCGCAATCATCAACGGCATATTACCTTCATTCTTTTGTCTGACTTTTCCTGAATCTTGTGGATTTCTGCTTCCGATATTAGGATTTGCTTTACACTCATCAAGAAGAAATACAAACATATCATAATCCTTCATTTGAATTGCGTGAGAAATTGGTGGGAAATATCTACGGTTACAATCTCGCTTGTTAACATCCGCACCTTGCGAAATTAACCATCGTATTTTTTCTTTTCGCTCTTCCAATGTAGCATTACGATTCCTTACTGCTGAAATAATAAGCGTGCTACCATCTGGAAGATAAGCATTAACTTCAGAATTATTGAGCAAACCTATATCGTTGTAATTGTTAGCAAAATATTCGTTAATTTCAATCAAGCGAGTCATATTGATAAGCTCTTGCTTAGTAGTCATATATTCACGCAAATGTAAAGCAGAAACATTTTCATCACTTTTGAGGTAAGCAGAATAATCAGTATCTTCAGTAATAATATCAGCTTTACAGCCATAGGTCTCCACCGCATTACGAGCAATAGAAATGATTTTACAATCTTCATTTTCGTCTGAGCAATTATCGGTATATTCCATAAGTACAGTTCTGTCACCATAACTTATGCCTCTAATAACTTCCCATGCTTTCCTACCAAGAGAGCCTACATTCGCGTTCTTTATTTTATCAAGCTCATCAACGACTATTTTAGCAATGATAACTTTCCCGTATTCTTTATTTAGTTCATCAATAAGTTGAGGATTTTTTAATAAAGCAGATGTATCTGGAACAGCAATTTTATCTCCACGTAAGAATTGGTCAATCTGTCGTTGGTCTGTCATGCCAAAAGTTTTGCAATAAGCTATAGCGTAAGAACGTGATGTTTCATCACCTAATTTTCCAGCTTCGAGTCTTGAAATAGTAGATTTAGTTGCACCAAGTTTTTTCCCAGTCTCTTCCTGATTGAGTCCGTTCTTTTCTCGTAACTCCTTCATTCTTCTACAAAGAAAAGTTATATCACTCTTTGTTTTCATTTAAAACTTCCTTTCAAATATATTTGCAGGTGATGTAAAACACATACTGCTTACTTATATTATACTAAAAAGTTGCAAAGAAGTCAATTATAAGAGCAAAAAAGCGCAACTTTGTCAACGAGGTTGCAACATAAACAAATTCGAGGTAAATACAGCAACTATTCCGCTAAAAAAGCAACCGTTATATACTGAATTTCAAATTCATAATGAAGTACCCAAATTTCTGCAACTCTTTTTATAAACAAAGCCGCCTGCAGTTTATAAATGCAAGGCGACTTCAATATTTATAGAAAAGGATATATAACACTGTAAAACAAATCAGTTGATTTCCTTTACACGCATTTTTCAATTTAGAAATGCCAAAAAATGTGGTAAAATCGTTTGAATTTGAAATTATTTCGTCTACAGGGTTTGTTTTTACGCCCTATTATTTATCTGTCATAATCGCAAGATAGTTGTTAAGCGTAGGGCGGCTGATTCCACACAGAACAGCGTATTCCGTTTTGGTAATTTGATTGCTAAGGTATCGTTCAAATATAGATTTGACTTTATCGGGGATATCATCTATTGTTAACTGAGGACGCCCAAGACGTACACCCTTTGAAAGAGCATTTGCTATGCCACTTTTAACTCGGTCAACAATCATATTACGCTCTAATTCAGCAAACACTCCTGTGTGCCATAGTATCGCCTGTATGCACAGCGTTAAGAAGCTTTACCTACTCAGGTCGATTTACTTTTGTTCCACTTTCGTATTCCATATAAATATGAGCATCTTCAACGCCCATATTTTTTAACTCTCGTCGCTGTCTATGAACATCCTGCTTTGTTTCGTTTGTGCTGCATCGACAGTATCCATATACCGTATAAATTATCATCCTCCTTCAAACTTCATATTTTTTGAACTATCTATATTATTATTTTATCACATTTTTTGGAATTTGTCAATGAAAAAGCCCGCTCATTTCTGAACAGGCTTTAGTAGCGTAAATTCCCAAAGTAAGTTCCACAGTGGAAATTCGAGTGGAACTTACTTTAATAAGAAAAACGCGTAAATTCCCAAAGTAAGTTCCACAGCGGAAATTCGAGTGGAACTTACTTTGGGAATTTACAAAAACCCTCCCCGAAATCTCGGAGAGGGTAGTTGTCATTAAATTGTCTCGCATCCGATACGAGTAAATCTTAAAGCCCACATCCGATAAGATCCGATGTATAGGGCAGTGATTATCTCTTTGAGAACTGGGGAGCACGACGTGCAGCCTTTAAGCCGTACTGCGCGAGTTTTTGAGCTGTTTTTCCTTGATATTCCGGGCTTTTCCGGCTTTCTGCTTCTCAGTTATCCGGTGTGCGGACCATAAAAAACGGCCTTTTTTCATTCAGCGATAGCCTGATGAAACGCACCATTTACTACCCCAAACAACTCCTCTGGTTTATTATACTTCACTTTTGCATAGATGTCCATAGTTGTTTTGCTGTTTTCGTGTCCGGCAAGGTATTGTACTGTCTTTGGATCAACGCCCGCATAGAGAAGATTGGTGATGTAAGTGTGACGCAGCTGATGAGGTGTCACATCAAAGTCCAGCGTATATTTGATTTGGGGTTGATTCTTCTGGGTCATACCCAGCGTTGGAGTAACCGTATATTTGATACTCTCCCCATTTACATACTTATAATAGTTCCGGGGCTTAGTGGAGCGGACAACGACATACTGCCACACTCTTTGGAACTGCGAGGCAGCCAGTGGCTCTCCTTTGCTGTCAGCGATCACATAATCTGATATGGAATTTTCTTTCGTTTCTCTCAGACAGTCCACCAAACACTTCGGTATCGGAATATCCCTTTTTGCCGCCGGAGTCTTTAGCACCGTAGAAACCACGGGTCTGTTATGCTCTGTACGCCATGCCCGCCTCACCGATAGATAAGGTGTATCCTCGTCCAGAAACACACAATCCCATTGCAGTGCAAGAATTTCTTCCCGACGCAGACCGGAATACAAACCGAGCATAATAAACAAATATGGAGGAAGCCCCTTGACTGTATCCAGAAGCACGGCTACCTGCTGATCTGTCAATGCCTCCTTCTTTTTTGTCGGTTTTCCGCCTTTACCGGATATTCCCGCACAGGGATTGTGTTCAAGAATTTGGTTTCTCTCTGCCGCATAAAAAATGCACTTGAGCAGCATATTGACCTTATTGTATAAGCCTTCCGATTTCTTTGACAATGGAACAAGAGCCAGCCGAATATCGTCAGCAGTCACTTCTTCCATATACATCTCTCCCAGAGGTTTGATGATATAGTTTGTCATATCCCTCGTATAACCTCTGAGTGTAGACGCAGACACCTTTGCCGACTGCATCAGCAGCCACTTCTCTCCATACTCAGCTACTGTCGGGTGCTGCCGGTGAAAGATAATTTCTTCCACCTTCTTCCGGGCCTCTAACTGCTTCTCATACAATTCTTCACAAGTAGCGGCATACAAACTCAACTCTTTGCCATCTGCATCCGTAATCCTGGTTCTGTAATACTGGATTCCTTTCAATGTAATGGTCCCATACTTCGGGATCTGTGTTTTCTTTTTTGCCATCTTTGATCGTCCTTTCTTGATAATGTGTAGTCTCCGTATCTACACTCTCTTTTTATCAGAAAGCCTCGATTTAATCAAAGATACGGCTGATGTAAAACAAAGAGCGAGACATCCTTGCCTCGCTCCTGCTTTACTTCCTATTTTATTATTACTGTGCTGCGTCCCAGCTTGCAAACGCGCAACTCATTGATCTGACCAGCTCATCTGGTCTGTTGTACTTAACCTTTGCATAAATGTCCATGGTAATCTTGCTGCTTTCATGGCCTGCCAGGTATTGAACCGTTTTGGGATCTACCGATGCATGAATGAGATTGGTAATGTAAGTATGCCGCAGCTGATGGGGTGTTACTTCAAAGTCCAGACTGTAAACCACTTTTCCGTTATGAGCAGCCTTTTCCCCCAAGACAGGTGTGACAGTATGCTTTACTCTTTTTCCATCTTCATACCGATAATAGCTCCGCTCCTTGACCGTCCTCGTAACAATATACTGCCAAAGTCGCTTAAACTGCGTGTAGGACAGCGGTTCGCCGTCCCGGTTTGAAACCACATACTCCGAAGTCGATGTTTCCTTTGCTGCTTTCAAACACTCAGCCAAGCAAACAGGAAGAGGGATATTTCTCTCCGCAGCCTTGGTTTTCAATTCGTCTGAGATTACCGGCCTGTTGTGTTCTGTGTGCCATGCCCGCCTTACCGTCAGATATGGAGTATCCGTATCCAGATATACTGAATCCCATTGCAGAGCAAGAATTTCTTCCCGGCGCAGCCCTGCATATAAACCAATCATGACAAAGACATAAGGCGGCAAATCTCGGATAGCATCCAAAAGGCGTGCTGCCTGTTCATCTGTCAAAGCCTGACGATCCTCTTGTGGAACACCGCCACCTTTTGTCGTGAGATAAATCGTCGGGTTATGGTCAATGATCCTGCTTTCCATCGCTGCGCGAAAGATAGATTTGTAAAGGATTACCACAGATTTATAAACCGATGCAGATTTCTTGGAAACCGGAACAAGGGCAAGCTGAATATCATCCAGGCTAACCTCACCCATCCGTTTATCTCCCAATTCCGCTATAATATGCCGCCTGACCTTTGAGGTGTAATCCGTCAAAGTAGTAGCTCGTATATGAACCGACTGCATCAGCAGCCACTTTTCACAATACTCTGCAACTGTGGGCGTTTTCCGATGAAAAGTGGCATTCTCAATCTGTTCCAACGCAAGCGTTTCTTTGTTGTATAGTTCTTCAGGTGTTTTTGCGTAGATAGCTACGAGCTTACCATTCGTGTCTTTGATTCTGGTCCTATAATATAGGACACCTCTTTTCATAACTGTGCCATATTGAGGAAGCATTATTTTCCTATTTGCCAATTCCTCCACCTCCTAAGAATATACTCCAGCGCTGTATCTATGTTTTATCAGACCATTATGATTTCGACAAGGATACGGACCGGCTCACACTCCAGCTCTGCGAGGTTTACGATAAGTTGCGTTCTTTTCTGCTGGCTTTGCTCTGTGGGTGCATTTTGCGATATACTCCTGAAGGCCCGCTGAGGTAAAGTACACACAGCCATTCTGCACATATTGCACATAAGAAATAAGACCATTGTTACGGGCCGCGTCCAGCGTTGCAATGCTGATACCCAAAATTTCTGCTGCTTCTTTTCGCGTAATAAGTTTTTCCATAAAGCATATTTCCTCCAATCCGTCAAGTTTGTCATCGTGTTTGTTCAAAATCACATGAATACGCTGGCAGCCGAAACCACCAGCGCATGGTATCTGATTTTGAACAGAAAGCGGCAAACGCTTCCTATTTATATTTCTCAGCTTTCGTCACATTTGCCACGCCCCCTGACGATGGGAACACAACAGGTCTCCGCTGGCGCGGATGTCATAACTCCGCAGCATCGTTCGTATCGTGTGCCGCAGGGTTCCCCCCAAGTCTTTGGCGGGCCGTGAGGAAGTATCTTTAAGCCCCCATGTAGTCATCGCGCCAAATCTGCCACCATTCTTTTATGAAATCGTAGATCGCTCCGAAGCAGTGCTTTCATCACCTCCCTGACTGCTCCATCCTCGCGGCGTTTCATATTCGCTCGTACATGGGTTATGTACCTGTTGTGCTGTCTATTCGATTGTCAATGTGCAGATGAAGGAGGAAAATTTGTCCTTCTTATTAACACTGACAAAAAAGGCAAAAAACAGGCGCATCAAACGAAACTTTATCAAAAATATTTTCCGAGCTGCTTTAAGCCGCGCCGGATACTGTCTCGGACACGGCTTGGGTCTACACCTTCTACCCCGGCAATTTCATTTACCGTCATTCCCAGGTAATATCGGGCATAAATCCTCTTTGCCTGTTTTTCCGGTAAATTCATCACAGCAGAATAGACCTGCTCCTGAAGCTGTTTTTCCTCCAGAATCATCCCCGGTGTTTTCGGCTTCAACAGCACCGCATTTTCAATTCCATTCTCGCAATCCAGAGAATACTGTGCTTTATAACGATACATCTTTCGCTCATACGCAGCCTCCGCACGTTCAGCTGCTCGAATAGTCTCCATTACTTCCTCTGTCACATCTACAAAAAAGTCTGTTGTATAAACATCAGGATAAAGTTCCCGAAGGTTAATTTTCTTCATTATGTACCTCCATTTCGATTCACGGGTGATTGACGAGTGAATCGAATGGAGGTGGGGAACGACACCGGTATACAGCCGGATTATCTCCGAAAAAAAGGCAACAAAAAACGCCAGATTCCCGCAATGGGAAACTGGCGCGCCAAGAACAGTCATTATTATGCTGAATCACATGGAACGATAATGCCGATGCAATGCTATACTTGCCCGGAGGAGGGGCAATGCTTTTTTTAATTGATGTAGATCATGGGAGCTTTGAAAAAGCAAAAGAGACACGGCAAATTAACCTCCAAGCGGCTACCGTGTCCCTGCAAGTCGTCATTAGTTTGTATAAACGCAAAGAAACGGCGGCTCTGATTTCTCAAAACCGCCGTTAGGGTAATAACTTAAAATGAGCGTGCAAAATCACCTGCCCCAGCCAGCGGTTTTTTTCTTTCCCCGTAGTCGGGGCAGGTTCATGCGCTATGTAATTATTCTTTCGTGATAGATTCTTTCAGTCGTTCATAGGTTTCTGCACTAATATCGTGTTCGATTCGGCAGGCATCAGCCTCCGCCGTTTCAGGATCAACACCTATGGATATGAGGTGCTTTGTTAAAAAGCAATGGCGTTCATAAATTTTTTCAGCCACATTCTGACCGAGTTCGGTCAGGTGTAGATAATGTTTTTCGTCTGTTGTCAGAAAGCCGCCCTCCCGTAAAGTCCCTACTGCGTAACATACGCTGGGTTTTGAAACCTCCATGTACCGGGCAACATCCACGGAACGCACCATACCGAGCTTCTTTTGAAGTATAAGCACGGCCTCCAAATAATCCTCTCCGGCAGTATGAAGTTTCATAGGCAGCTCCTTTCGCCATTAAGCAAGACTCCAGCCAGCCGCACTCTTTCGGATATTGACGAAATCCTGATAGATACCGGGCTGTATCAAAAGTTCCTCATGGTTTCCTTGCTGTGCAATCTGGCCGTTGTCTATAACTAAAATCTGATCAGCATTTTGGATCGTATTCAGGCGGTGAGCAATTACAAGCAGGGTCTTTCCCTTCACCAATTCGGAAATGGCCTCCTGAATATAGCTTTCATTGTCCGTATCCACACTTGCAGTAGCTTCGTCCAAAATGACGATAGGCGCATCTTTCAGAATACAGCGTGCAATCGAAATGCGCTGCTTTTCGCCGCCGGAGAGTGTCGTACCACCCTCACCAACTACCGTCTGGAATCCATCGGGCAAAGCCATAATGAAATCATAGCAGCGGGCTTTTCTGGCTGCCTCATAGACTTCTTCTTCCGTGGCATCCGGCTTTCCCATGCTGATATTGTTGTAAATGGTGTCCTGAAACAGATACACACGCTGGAATACCATGCTGATCTGATCCATCAATTCCGACAGAGGTACATTGCGAATATCCACACCCCTTATCGTCACATTGCCGGATTTCACATCCCAAAGCCGCGCCAGCAGGTTTGCAATGGTAGACTTACCGCTGCCGGACGGTCCAACCAGCGCCGTCATAGAATTTTTCTTCATGGCAAAACTGATATGATGCAGAACCTCTTTGTCCTGATAAGCAAATGTAACATCGTTGAACTGGACTTCTGGCTGTCCCGGCTGTGCCTGAGCCGGAATATGCTGCTTGCCGGTATCGGAAAGTTCTGGTTCATCTAATACCGCTTCAATGCGATCAAGAGCTGCGTTCATAACGGTCAGTCTGGAGGCTTCTCCATAGAGCGCCTTCAACGGGCCAAAAAGATCAAATACAAACAGCAGAACCCCCAACACATAAGCCAAAGAAAGCGCACCGCTCTGTTCCAACACAATAGACAGGCCAAAAATTGCCGCAATACCAATACCGTAAAGGATATTCAGCCCCATTGTCCACGGGGTCATTTTCCGTTCAAAGTCAAGCGATGTATTTCTGGAACGCTTGAAATTGCCGGACAGTTCTTCGGATTTTTCTCCAAGCAGGTTATAGCTCTTAATAACACCAATGCCCTCTACAAAAGACAGCACCGCATCGGTCAGCCGTTCGCTCTGCTCCTGACGGCCTGCTGCTTCTCGCAGAGAAACTTTGTTCATCCCCTTAGATACCAGCCATGCCAAAATAGTAACTATCGCGGCGATCAAGCCAAGCTGCCAATTCAGATAAAACATGAACGCCAGCAAAACCAGCGAGGACAGCAGATAGCTCATCATGTTTCCCAGCGTACTCATGGCAACTTCTTCAATGAACACCATGTCGGTACTAAGGACTGAACTGATCTTTCCAATATTGCCGGAAGTGAAATATCCCATGGGAAGTTTCCGCAGATGACCGCCCAATTCGATACGCTTGTCAGCAAACATCAAATATCCTGCTGCGCTTTGCAGGCTGTCACTAAGATAGTGGACGAGCATCTGAACCAGCACAACAGTAGCAAGGCCAAGTCCCACATAAAGGCAGGTCTGCCCGGTAATTGTCTTGCTTGCAAATCCGCTCAAAACCACAAAGGCCAGAAAAATCGGCATTTTTGACAGAATTGATTCCAGAAACGCACAAACAAATGCGCCCTGAATACGGCTCTTATAACGGCCAGAAAGTTTCAATATTCTTGAAAACAAAGCAAACATTTATTTCCCCTCCTTTGCAGTATGTACTTTCCACTCGGCGCTGTCCTGTGCCGCTTTCCACAACTTTTGATATTCTGGGCAGGACTGGATCAGCTCCTGATGTTTGCCCGTTGCAACCAGCTTTCCGTGATCCATAACACAAATTTGGTCTGCGTTCATAATAGCTGGTAATTTGTGTGCGATAACCACAAGGGTCTTACCTTTTACAAGCTCTGCAATAGCAGCCTCCATCTTTTCCTCGTTTTCAGGATCAGCATAGGCAGTTGCCTCGTCAAGCACCACAATAGGAGCATCCTTTAAGATTGCCCGCGCCAAAGAAATACGCTGGCGCTGACCGCCGGATAGCATTTTTCCTGCATCACCAGCCATCGAATGAATACCCTGCGGAAGTTTCTTAAGGAACTCCATGCACTGGGCTTTCTTTGCGGCCTCCACCACTTCTTCGTCTGTTGCGTTCAGCCGACCAAGCCGAATGTTTTCAAGCAGAGAGGTGTTGAACAGGTATTGATCCTGCGCCACATAGGAGATACGGCTGTTCAGTGCTTCAAGACTCATATTGCAGAGTTTCTGTCCACCGATGGAAATGCTACCTTTCTGTGGGTCATAATAGTGAATCAGCAGTTTTGCCAATGTACTCTTGCCAGAACCAGATTCACCAACAAGAGCTGTTTTCTGTCCAGCTTTTGCCGTAAAGGAAATGTCATGGAGAACTTCATCCATGGTCACCACAGGCTTTCCATCCGGGCCGGGCTGTGTGGCCTGATAACCAAAAGAAACATGGTCATAAGTAATGGTGTCATCTTTTCCGTTGAATACATCCTCTGTCTGCTGAAGCTCTGGTGCATCCAGTACCTGCTCCAATGCAGAAATTTTATAGTTGAGCTGGGGCATGGTAGGCAGGAAACCGAGGGATTTCAGTAGCGGCATACCAATGCTTAAAGAAAGACACAGCACCAAAATCAAATTAGGCAGAGTTGACCAGCCTGAGAGAACGAACCATGCGCCCACAGGCAAAGTCAGAATAATGGTGCATGGAAGCAGACTGCTGTAAATTGCCATCCACGGCCACGCCGCCTTATACCATGCCAGCGTGTAGTCTCGGTAATCTGATACATCTTTGCGGAACCGCTCATAGGAATCCGCATCCTTATTGAATACCTTGACAACTTCCATACCGTTAATGTACTCAATAATGGTATTGTTCATCTTTTGTCCGGCCATGTAGTAAGGCCCCATTTTCTTCATGCCAACGGAATACATCGTCATCATGGCAATCAGACTGATCGGAATGGATGCCAGCGACAGAAGCGCCAGTTTCCAATCCACAAAGAACATTGCCACATAAACCGCAATAGGGATCATCAGGTTTGCAATTCCCTCCGGCATGGAGTGAGCCAGCAAAACTTCCAGACTGTCTACATCATCCACGAACAGCTTTTTGACTGTGCCGGTGCCTTTATCCTGAATGACACCGAGGGGCAGCTTTTCAAACCGTTTTTGAAGTGCCGTCCGCAGACGAAGCAGCGTGTCGTAAGCGGCTTTGTGAGAAAGATTCAGTCCCCAGCCATAGAAAAGGGCTTGCAGCACCAGACACGCCAAGACAAGAACCACGCGCAAAATGATAAAGGATGCTTCAATAGATTCACCCATGACCAGCGGCGCGATCACCTGATAAGCCAGCACAAAGGGCAAGACACCCATCAGAACGCTGACCAGTACGACAACCGTGGCCACATACATATTTTTCTTATATGGCCCTGCGTACTCAAAGATTTTTTTGAACATAAGCCCTCCTTATATTGAGCCGTACTGTCTGTGCTTCAAAAACAAGAGGCCGCCAAAGTAAAGCGGCCTCTTATCATTATCTTTCTGTCCAGTCAAGTCGGCCCTGACATTCATAATTTCTAAAATTCACTGGCGGATTCGGAAAAAATCCAAAACCTTTTTACTGCCGGATTCGTCCAATGGATAGCTTTCTTTTACTTGCCCTTTTTCCATATGGACTACATACGAACATCCCGCCATCACCAACTCCGGATCATGCGTAATAACAAGAAGCGTTTTGCCCTGATCCGCGAGTGACTTCAAACTCCGCGCAACTTCCCGCATATGTTTGAGATCAAGCCCGCTGGTTGGTTCGTCAAACACAATGATCTCCCGGTTACTCACAATGGCAGACGCGATCGCTACCCGCTGTTTTTGCCCGCCGGAAAGAGAAAGCGGGTGCCTGTCTTTATATTCCAGCAGATCAAACTGTTTAAGGATTTCATCTGCAACAGTTTCATCCTCGTTGTCCATGCTCAGAAGCACTTCATCCATCACGCTTTCGGTAAATAGCTGATGGCTGGTATCCTGCATTACCATGTAGCAATGTTTGAGCCGGGCTTTCCAATCAAGGGTTTTCCCGTCAACCTGCAAAAGGCCACACTTCTTTTCCAGTCCGCAAATACAGCGGGCCAAAGTAGATTTTCCAGCGCCATTCAGGCCGATAATGGCAATCGTTTCTCCAACAGGCAGTTCTGCACTCGGAATATGGAGGCTTTCCGGCTCCCGCTTTTTATACGCAAAGCAGAAATTTTGAAATTCCATCTGTTTAGCTGTATGCGCCTGATACTGATTCGCAGGCTTCAACTTCGAGAGAGAAAACGGCCGCAGCCCCATTTCTTTTCGAGTGCTATCCGATAAACTGTCAAATTCAGCAGGCGTGTATTCCCGTTCAATCTCCCCATCTTTTACATACAGCACACGATCTGCAAGATCGTGAAGGTAGTAAAGGCGGTGTTCTGCAATCAGAATTGTTTTGCCCTGCTTTTTCCAGAGGCTCAAGACCTGCCGCAGGTCATCAATAGCAGCCATATCCAGATTAGAAGATGGTTCGTCAAGGACCATAATTCCCGGTAGCAATACACTTGATGAAGCACAGGCTATTTTTTGCTTTTCGCCCCCGGACAGAGCAAACACGCTTCGCCCCATCAAATCTTCAATATGATAATCGGAAACTGTACGGTCAATCCTTTTCAAGATATCTTCTTGGGGATAGCCTAAATTTTCACAGGCAAAGGCTAATTCACTATCCGTATCCACGTTGAAAAACTGACTTTTGGGATTCTGGAATACAGATCCCACCATAGCAGCCAAGTCATAAAGCGGCGTATCTGATACGCTTTTTCCGTCCAGAAGGACATCGCCCTCTAAATTACCTTCGTAATAATGAGGCACCAGCCCGTTTACCAAACGGGTAATCGTTGTTTTCCCGCAGCCGGATTCTCCCGTGAGTAAAACAAATTCCCCTGTGTTTATGGTGAGATTGACATTTCTAATCCCTCCGCCGCTGGATTCTTCACCATAAGAAAAAGAAACATTTTGAAAATCTATCATGGCAAAATCCCTCCTGCGGAAATTATCGGGGAAGCAATCGCCCAAAACACTACAAAGCAACAAAACAAGATCAGCACCACATCGGCAAAATTGAATTTAAGCTGGCAAATGTTTGTGCGTTTGACAGGAGCGCCGAGGCCACGGGTAATTGCCGCAGCGGAAAGTTCCTCACCGATTTTCACGGAGCAGGTAATCATCGGGATCAGCTTATACTCCAATATTTTTGAAGGTTTTTTCCCTCCAAGTTTAATCCCACGCATTTTCATAGCGTCACTGATTGCTTCTGACTCCTGAAAGACAGTTGGAAAGAAGCGGAACATGACCGTTAAGGGGATCGTCACTTCTTTAGGCATATGGATTCTTTCCATACCGGAAATCAATTCACTGACCGTTGTTGTTTTCACTGCATAGGCAGCAATCGCAACACTGGGAAGGATTCGGCAGAAGAATCCTGTTGTAAACAGAACGAGGAAATTCAATATCCCCGTAAGGTGCGGCAAAACATAAATTTGAACAGCAAAAAAAGCAGAAAACACAGCAATATAGCCCACAGCTTTTGCACATTGTTTCGAGGTAAGCAGCAATATAGCCGGAACCGTACAAAGAACAAGGCGGATCAGCCCCATAGCTTCTCCGCCTGTTCCACCCATGACAAAAATGCTTATGATGAAGATGAGCAACAGTTTTGTACGCGGATCGAGCCGTAGCCCTTGTTCTGTTTTTTTGCTGAGCAGAATTTCCCGCGCCATTATGCAATACCGGCACGCTGGAAGTGCTTTTTGCAAATGGCTTTCCCAATCATACCTCCGACAAGGCCAAACACAAAGCAGGCAACCAGCAGAATAGGCGCAATCCACATAGGCATATATGTATTAAGGGTAGCTGCATATTCAGCGCCGTATCCTTCAGTCAACATTACCATATAGCTTTCACGGTTCAGGAAAATGGGAGCAAAGTTGCCAAACACCCAGATGCTGAACACGCCGCAGGAAAGAACTGTACTCTTTGCACTTTTGTAGTCCGCCTTTTTCAGAATCACGTCGGCCAACAGGCCGCCAACAAGACCAGTTACCATAGTAAGATAGCCGTTGCCGAAGAACACCATGATTAGGCCAATCAGGAAACCCATGATTGCAGTCATCCCGAATTTTTTAGCCTTTGTAACATACAGCATATAGGGGATGCCGCCAATCAAAGGGCACAGCACCGCCATCAGCGGAATAAAAATGGGGATAAAGCCAAGCATCGCCACCAGCATAACAATCACGACATAGATGACGGTGTAGATGCCGATAGTAATTAAATCTTTTCCCTCAAGCCGGGAACTTTTTTTCTGGGAACTCATACCAGTATCCTCCTTATATCTGAGAAAATGAAAATGTGGTGTGGTTAGAGTGTTCTAACCACACCACATATAATAGCAATTTGCGCCCACGATTCCAACCCAAAACCAATTTTATTCTACCCAAAATCAGTATTTTTGCATTTATCCAATCGTAGCTTCTGCTTTATAGTTTTTCGGATTCACTCCGTATTTCCTTTTGAAGGCCGCTGCGAAATTGCTCGCTTTTGAATATCCCACCAGTATAGCCACCTGGCTGACATTCAAATTACTTTCTAACAGCAGGCTTGCCGCCTTTTCTAACCGCTGGTCGATGACATACGCATGAACCGATGTTCCGAACAGGGAGGAAAAGCCCTTCGTCAATTTTGAAGTGCTGATATTGACCTGCCGCGCCAATTCCTCGCAGCCCGGAGCCAGGGCAAGCTGGCTGTCAATAATTCGCTTTGCCTCTATGATGGAATCCCGGTCACTTCTGGAAATTGCAACGTAGGTTGACGCGAGAATACTCAGCTCCAGGACCTCGCTCAAATATACCGATAGCAGCTCAAAGACCTTGCTTTCCAGAAACAGGTATCCCAACCCGCCGCGATATTGCGTGAAGTCTTTCAGCTCCGCAAAAATGTGTTCCATATAGGGCGTGATATTCACCTTTGATATGCCGTCCAATAATTTTTTCTGATAGACCTCGATCTCACCAGCCTCAAAGTAGTCATTCAGAATCTTATAGAAATAGGATAGAGGTATTTTCACATTTTTGAAAAGGAAATCGCTCTTTTTAGAATAGCACAGATATTCCATTTTCCCGTGGCCGCGATAAATACAGGATTCACCCTTTTGTATGCTGGCACTTTGCCGGTTGTCTGCAATATTCCAGGAAACACCGTCATTGAAGCAGAACAGCATTTGTATGTATTCCTCGCTGCTCACCCCCTGCACGTTCATATCCGAAAAGTAATTCATTCTCCAGTCTGAAACAACTGCTCCCTGTTTCGTGACGATCTGCGAAATCTGACCTGTTCCCATATCAGCCGGAATATCTATTGTCACTGTCTGCGGAGAGTTGGAGAGCAGATCATGGTACAGCTTCGTCATGTATTGGTTTGTCATCGTGCGCCCTCCTTTCTTGGTTAGTCAAAGCTAATCATATAATACTGCATATTTTGGAAGCAGTCAAGGAAAGCCTACAGCAACAGAAGTCCTACGGCCTCTAAAACACATTTTTTCTTTTTTATTTATAAAATCGGTATAATCATACTCTTTAGAAAGCACGATAAGGTTATTCCTTTGTGCAAACCGGAACGATACAATATTCTTGAGGTGAACGATTATGCCGATTGATGATTTAACTGCTTTAGGGCAGAAAATGCGGGAAGCCCGAAAGAATAAAGAGCTGACACAACAAGAACTTTCTGATCTGAGCCATGTTTCTGTAAAGCAAATCGCCAATATCGAAAAAGGAAAAATGAATCCTTCCTATTTGATTTTGAGAGCATTGGCAAAGGTCCTGCACATCTCTTTAGATACGCTTATAAATCCAGATATTTCTCTGGAGGATGAGGGTGTCAATCAGATGAAAATACTTTATTCCAGCTGTCCGCCAGAAATGCGTGACACCCTGTTGCATCACACCCAGGAAACGGTGAAAGAACTTACAGAGTTGTCCGAGAAATTTGAAGCGAATTGAGCCAGTGAGTGAAATTTAACGATTCTCTCACTGGTTCTTTTCATTTTCGGAGAAAAGAGGCAAGCAATGCCTGTGTTAATACACACAGGCCCGCAGAGAAGAAAATCCCTCCGTGATTTTCCTCTCCGCTTGCTTGTTGAGGGCAGCGCCCCCAAGCCCCTTTGAACACAGAATTTCATTCTGTGGCTACGCGTTCTGCGAACGCTTTTGACCAGGACCAGCTTACCGCTGGCCGTGGTCTTTTTCTTTTTCAACATCCTGTTCTACCTCCATTTTCAGGACCCGATCCACATTGGCCTTTGCCGTTAAAAGTTCTCGCATTTCCTCACGGGAATGCCGATACTCGGCATAGGTCTTTTTCTTTTCTTCCAACAATTTCGCGTACTCTGTCTGCAACTCTTTGACCTTGGGCAGCTTCTTGACGCCCATCTCATCAAAGGCATTCTTAGCAGCCTGGTGGAGCAGAATTTCTTCCTCATGTTCTTCCCTGAATTTCTTAGAGTAACCCGCCTTGCGGTATGCCACATAGACCTCACGGGTCTTGGCATAATTTACGATGTGAGTACGCAGAACAGCGATCTCTGCCATGCGCTTTTCAGCCGCTTTGATCTGCGCCGAAAGTTCATTGTGATGTGCCGTGGCAGCCGCAGCCTTTTCTTCCAAAACCGCATACTCCAGCAGGTTGTGCTCTGACAGGTAATTCATGGTCTGCGCCATCTGCTTGAGGTTGAACACCTTAGCCCATCGAGCATAACCAGCGCCTTTTCCAGCCTGCAATTTTGCCTGAATGTCCACCAGCAGATTGATCTTTGGCGGCTCTGCCTGTGTGACTGTTTTCTTTCGCGGGGTATGTGCTTTCTTCCCGGAGAGAACTGCCCGCAAATCTTCCAATCCATATCCTTCGCCCAGACTGTCCATGCGGGCGGCTTTCTCCCAACCAGAGAGCTTCAGTCGATACGATTTTCCGCGCTTTGATACCTCACAGCCGGACTCTTGCAGCAGCTTCAGCAGCTCCTCAAAATTAGCAGGACTTTGTGATAATGCGTTGTCAATCGCCACACGAAGCAGCTCTCGGTGAGAGGGCTTTGCCTGATCTCCCATCCATTTGTTATAGCTCTTTCCATGAGGGTTCGGATTCTCTACAATGGACAGTCCGTTTTCAATGCAGATGGTATCACTTAACCTGCGAACCGCCTTGGTACTGCCCCAAAAGTTTCGGAATTTCCGGTCATATTCTAAGCTGACCGATGACCAGATAATGTGATTATGAATGTGCGACTTGTCTATGTGAGTGCAGACCACAAAGGCATGGTTGCCTTTAGTAAATCGCTTGGCAAATTCTACGCCCAGCCGGTTTGCTTCTTCCGGGGTAATCTCACCAGGGCGGAAGGACTGGCGCACATGATAGGCGATCACATCATCTGCGCCACGCACTCGTCCGGTAGCGGCAATGTACTGCCGCTTTGCCAGAAGGAACTCCGCATCCGCAGTCCGGCTGTCACACGCATAGCCGGTAATGAGCCTGCTGTTATCTGTTTTCTTTGGATTGGCCACATAGTCGATGATGTCACTGATCGCCCGACTCTCTGTGCGGCCTTTGCCGACATGAAGCGGCATGATTCTTGTAGTTGCCATAAAAAGCCCTCCTTTCAAAATATTTTCTCTGAACTCTTTGTGCCTATCGTTGAAATAAACTCTCCTTATGGGTATAATATAAAGAAACTACCAATACCTCAAAGGAGGGATTTTATGATAGAACAGCTCATTGCTGAAGCAACCGAATGTGATTTCAAAGTTGCTCTCGAAACAAAAAAGCCAAAAAGCTGGTTAAAAAGTGTCAGTGCCTTTTCCAATGGGATCGGCGGCACTCTGTTTTTCGGAGTCTCTGATGACCGGGAGCCTATCGGCTTGTCAGATGTTCAAAAGGATGCTGAAGCGATCAGCCGCTTAATCAAAGAACGAATCACACCATTACCTCAGTTCATCTTAAAACCATTACAGGAAGATGGTAAAAATCTATTAGCTCTGGAGGTTTCTCCCGGCCGCAGCACCCCATATTATTACAAGGCAGACGGCGTGATGGAAGCATATATCCGTGTTGGAAATGAAAGCGTAATTGCCCCTGATTACATTGTGAATGAACTGATCTTAAAGGGAACCAATCAGTCCTTTGATACCCTAACAACAGACGCGGTAAAAAAGGATTACAGCTTTACACTTCTGGAAGCAACCTATCTGGAACGGACCGGTCTCCGCTTTGAGCCATCCGATTATGTTTCCTTCGGTTTGACTGATAAAAATGGACTCCTGACCAATGCCGGAAAACTCATGACCGATCAGCACACGGTTTATAACTCCCGTATGTTCTGTACCCGGTGGAATGGCTTGGAAAAAGGCTCTATCTTTGATGATGCGCTGGACGATAAAGAATACGAGGGAAATTTGATTTATTTACTGAACAGCGGCAGTGAATTTATTCGCAATAATTCCAAAGTCCGTTTTGTCAAAAAGGCACAGTATCGTGTAGACAAGCCGGATTATGCTGAACGAGCTGTGACAGAGGCTCTTGTTAATGCGCTTATCCATCGTGATTATATTGTGCTTGGCAGCGAAATCCATATTGATATGTTTGATGATCGGGTGGAAATCACATCTCCGGGCGGTATGTTTGGCGGCGGCTCAATTCAGGAATACGATATTTACAGTATCCGTTCCATGCGACGAAACCCTGTGATTGCTGACCTGTTCCACCGCATGAAGTACATGGAACGCCGTGGAAGTGGCCTACGCAAAATCGTCAGTGAAACTGAAAAGCTGCCTGGATACACAGCGGCATATAAGCCTGAATTCTCCTCAACAGCGACAGATTTCAGAGTCATCTTGAAAAATGTAAACTACAACTTAGAGGGTGATGCCCACCAAGTTATCCACCAAGTTACCCACCAAGTTATTGAACTATCAACGGTATCCAAACAGATTTTGACTTTTTGCACAACACCAAAATCCAAGAAAGAGCTTGCAGTATTTTGCGGCTTCAAAGATTTAAGAAACTTCACTTTGAAACATATCAATCCGCTTTTAGAATCCGGGCAATTAGAAATGACTATTCCCGATAAACCTAAAAGTCGCAATCAAAAATATATTACAGTTCGTTCCGAATAAACAGAGAAGCAGGGCATTGGGTCTCATCTCCCATTGTCCTGCTTCTTTTTCATTCCAAATTATATTCACATCATTTACCCATACACCCAATCCTGTATCGCAAATTTCAAACTCTGCACCTTTCCCAGTAGCCAGATCGCAGCCAGCGGCAGCCCCATCGGGCTAATCAAAAATGCCATAACCAGCAAAATCACACCATTCTGCGGGGAATAGGTAATCAGCACAGCCACGCCAAGCAGAGCAATTACTGTGCTTAGTAGACCAAGCACCAGACCGGATATGTAGATCAGCCCCGTGCAGAGCCAGACAAAAAGCGTCAACACCAAAATGACCGGTGCAGTTACGATCATCAGCAGACATTTCAAAATCTTCATTTCTGTTCCTCCTTCCAACGCTCCAGATACTGTTTGCATAGGGCATCCGCTTCTCTCTCATCATCTTCCGTCACTTCCCGTTTTCCTTTGGTCAGTTCAATCTCCAGATAAGTCCGGTAATCATCGGCTAAGAGGTCGAACAGTTCCTTGGGAGTATGGCACACATCGCCAGAGCAATAGTGAAAATCTTGGTCAAATTCAACTCTTACACATCCATGGCGGCTGATATAAACTTCTATGGTCTCGTCTGCGGTTAGGTAATCCGCAAAAATCTCCAGCACCTTTTCAAAGGTCAGCATCTGTTTTCACTCCTTTGCTACGCTTCTTATTCTACTCATATTATCCGGTACGGACAGGCAAAAGACAAGGATACAGACAAAAAGAAAAAGCGGAGGAAGGTGCGGCGAAGAAACGCCGTTCCTCCCTCCGCAAATGGAGTATCTATCCCTGTTATGAAAGTTTGGAGAGTTGGGTAAGGATTTCCTTCACACCCTCCCACAGTTGTTCCTGCCGCTGGGATATATCCTCCAAGTCAGCATTATAAACCCGCCCGGTCTCATGCACTTTGCGGGTCAGCTGGTTCAAGTTGTTGCTGCTTCGGCGCATCAGGGAGACCAACTCCTTCAGCTCTGGCAGTTCCAGCTTGACCACATAACCATCCAGCGCCATTTTCCGCAGATAAGCGCTCAAATTCTCTGTCCCGTATTGCTGCATCTTTTGATGGATCAGTTCCAGTTCTTCTGCGGACACCCAAAACAAAACCGGCACATCCCGCTTGCGCTTTGCCATAGTTATCGCTCCGGCTCCCGTTTTTTCGGGGCGGCAGGCTTGCGGGCAGGCGGTTCCTGCTTGAGCTTTTGCAGGACAGAACTTTTCTGCTGTTCTTGAGCGACTTTTCGGAACTGTCTGGTGAACAGGTCGGTCAAACCGGGATTGACCTGATCTACCACCAGATAGGCACTGTGGCGGGAAGCGCCGCTGTCCTCCAGCATGGGAATGGTTTTTGCCCATGCTTTATTGTCCTGAGAGATACGCCCGTCATAGTTCTTGCGCTGGATGGTGTTGGCAAGAATAAACTGTACCCGTTCCGTCCCGAACTTTTCCAGCACATCTTTGACCGCCGTCTCCGTATCCAGCCGATTCTCTGCATAGTGGGCGCTGATGGTCTGCTCAATAACTTCTTTGCAGGCGCTGTTCGCCTGATATGAGAGGTTGTACTGTGCCATTTCCCCATGTTCTCTCGCATAGGCAGCAGAATGGGGATAGACCGGTGTTGTTCGCAGTTCCTCTTTGGCTCTGCACACATCATCGGCACGGTTCTCAATGCTGTCCCGGATCACATCCATGTGGCCGGTCTCCAGCTTTTCAAAATAGCGGTACACATCCGCCAGCGGCGAGGGAGATTCCAAAAGCGCCTTGGTCTGGGCGTCGGTCAACTCCAGTTCCTCCATTGCCATCACGATGTCCTCGCGGATGGTGTACTCATAGGCATGGTTTAAGACTTCTTCCGGGGGCTGGCTTTTCAGCCAGTCCCGGAACTTGTCCTGTTCGGCAGCCATCTTTTCATAAAGAGCTGTATTCAGATCGTTAGTATTCATGTTATCGCACCTCCTCATGCTGTTTTGGTTTCTTGTCTGTACTGCGGGGTTGCACCGGGCGTTTTAGGTTATCCAGCACCGAAGGCCGTGTGCTTTTGGCAACAACAGACTCGGTGTGTGCCTGCCCCTTTCCGTCGATGTTGAGCAGGGTATCCAGCTCCACCAGACGGGCGTTTTTGCTTCTCAGTTCTTCTTCATAAAGGAATGGCTTCCCAACTTCCTCCTTTGCGGCAGCCTGCTGCTGATAGAGGTTATCCAGCTGGGCCTTTGCCGCTTCCAAACGCTGCGGCATCTGGGCGAGGGCATTGTCGATACGGGTAAGATTTCCGCGAGGGTCTGTACCAAGGGTTGCCCTGTGGGTCATCTGTCCTTTCAGCAGGAGCGTATATTCCTGTTTCCAAGCGGAAAATTCCACGGACATGGCATAGCCCCGGTAGCTGCCGATCTGCACCGGATCGGAGGTTTTGACCTCCTTGCAGGCATCCAAAAGGGCTGCACCGGCGTTCTCCTTATCGGTCAGCAGGTCGCCCCGGATCTCCATACCGGCAAAGCCGTCCTCTGGGTGCGGGTGAGCTGCCAAAACCTCCAGGTCAGATTCAAAGCCCTTGATAAAGCCCTTGTGCTTTTCAATCTCCTCCGGGAAATATTTGAGCAGCTGGTCCTCCAGACGATACTGCTTGCTCTGGTGGTCGGCTTTCATCAGCTTCAGGCGTGATACCTCCACATCCAAATCCATACGCTCTTTGATACGGGGATCTCCGGCACACAGAGCCTTGATCTCGGCAAAACTGAGGGCGGTTTCATCCACATCATCGCAGGACCGCACCGGACTTTTGCTGGTCATGATCTGGCTGATGAATTTTTGTTTATTCTCCACCGTCTGCCAGAGGTATGCGTCAAAGGTTCCTTCGGTCACATAGCGGTACACATGGACAAGAGGATTCTGGTTGCCCTGGCGCTCGATACGGCCCTTGCGCTGGGCAAGGTCTCCCGGTCTCCACGGACAGTCCAGGTCATGAAGTGCCACCAGACGGTCCTGCACATTGGTGCCTGCGCCCATCTTGGCGGTGCTGCCCAAAAGGACACGAACCTGACCGGTACGGACCTTAGAGAACAGCTCCTTTTTCCGCACTTCGGTATTGGCTTCATGGATAAAAGCGATCTGGTCGGCAGGCATTCCCTGAGCAATGAGTTTCTGACGAATATCGTCATATACCGTAAAGACCGGTTCCTGCTCCGGCAGAGGCACAGAGCCTTCCAATGCGTGAAGCAGTGGATTATCCAGCGTTTTCGCCGCCTTGCTTGCAGGAGCTTTTGCCTGCGGTGTAGAAATGTCGCAGAACACCAGTTGGGTCAGCTTGTCAGCTTTGCCATCCCGCCAGATCTGCATGATGTTGTCCACGCACTGATTGACCTTTGTGCCAGGTTCATCCGGCAGCATCTGGTTGACGATTCTCTGGTCCAGGCCCAGCTTACGGCCATCCGAGGTAATCTTGAGCATATTGTCCTGGGACGGGTCAACGGTTCCGCTGTGTACCAGCGATGCGCGCTCCGAAAGGGTCTTGACCATTTCCTGCTGATGTTCGGTAGGCTGCGCCACGATGTTGTGGTATTCCACCTCCGGGGTGGGCAGGTTCAGTTGGTCGGCGGTCTTGATGTCCGCCACTTCTTTGAACAGGTTCATCAGCTCCGGCAGGTTGAAAAACTTGGAGAATCGAGTGCGCGCCCGATAGCCGGTTCCCTCCGGGGCCAGTTCCAGCGCCGTGACGGTTTCTCCGAAACGGCTGGCCCAGCAGTCGAAATGGGTCATGTTCAGTTCCTGCAGGCGGTCATACTGGAGATACCGCTGCATGGTGTAAAGCTCGGTCATGGAGTTGCTGACCGGGGTTCCGGTGGCAAAGATAACGCCACGGTTTCCGGTAATCTCGTCCATATAGCGGCACTTGGCAAACATATCGGAGGATTTCTGTGCATCCGATGTTGATAAGCCTGCCACATTCCGCATTTTTGTGTATAGAAACAGGTTTTTATAGTTGTGGGCCTCGTCTACAAACAAACGGTCCACACCCAGCTGTTCAAAAGTTACCACATCGTCTTTTCGCCCCTCGGCTTGCAGCTTTTCCAGTCTGGCTTCCAGAGACTTTCTGGTGCGTTCCAGCTGCTTGACAGTAAAACGCTCGCCGCCGCTGGCCTGCACCTCTGCGATGCCCTCGGTGATCTCGTCGATCTGCTCATAGAGAAGCCTTTCCTGACGCTCCCGGCTGATGGGGATACGCTCAAACTGGCTGTGTCCCATGATGATGGCGTCGTAGTCACCGGTCGCAATACGGGCGCAGAACTTCTTGCGGTTATGGGTCTCAAAGTCCTTTTTGGTTGTGACTAAGATGTTGGCAGAAGGATAGAGGCGCAGAAACTCCGATGCCCACTGCTCAGTCAGGTGGTTGGGAACCACAAAGAGAGATTTCTGGCACAAGCCCAGGCGTTTGGCTTCCATCGCAGCGGCCACCATCTCAAAGGTTTTGCCTGCGCCTACTTCGTGTGCCAACAGGGTATTTCCGCCATACAGCACATGGGCGATGGCACTTTTCTGGTGTTCCCGCAGGGTAATGGCCGGGTTCATGCCGCCAAAAGTGATATGGCTGCCATCATACTCGCGGGGACGGGTAGAGTTCATTTCTTCGTTATACTGGCGCACCAAAGTCTGGCGGCGCTCCGGGTCTCTCCAGATCCAGTCCCTAAAGGCTTCCCGGATAGCCTGCTGTTTTTGAGCAGCCAGGGTGGTCTCCTTGGCATTCAGCACGCGGCGCTCTTTTCCATCCGCGTCCTCTATGGTGTCATAGATACGGACATCCCGCAGGTTCAGACTGTCCTCCAAAATCTTATAAGCATTGGCGCGGCTGGTCCCATAGGTGGTATAAGCTGCCACATCGTTGTAGGATACGGAAGATTTCCCCTTGATCTGCCATTCAGCAGTAAAGGAAGAATAGTTGACCTCGATACTGCGCTGGAGATAAAACGGGGTGTTGAAGGTCTCGTACATAAACTGCTGGATATATTCCTTGTCGATCCAGGTGGCACCAAGGCGCACCTCGATCTCCGACGCATCCAGGTCTTGGGGCTGGGCGGCGGTAAGAGCTTCCACATTGACTGCAAAAGAAGAGTCCTGCTGTGCCGCCCGCTGCGCCTGACGCAGTTTGCGGCGTACATTGCCGGAGAGGTATTCATCAGCAGTCACATAATGGGGTGTGCCATCTTTCTCCAGCTGTCCCGGTACACGGAAGATTACGCCTTGCAGCTCTCCGGCCAGTTCTTCTTTTGTTTTTCCGGTAAGCTGGCTCATATAGTCCATATCCACGCAGGCTTTTTCCGAGATGGACACCGCCAGTGCTTCACTTGCCGTATCCACCACAGCCACCGCCTGATGGGGCTTGATGGTCCGCTTGGTGAACATATCTGCCTTGCGTTCCAGCTTTCCGTTCTCGTCGATGACTTCCAGCGCACAGAGCAGATAGTAGCTGGAATCATCGGCAAAGGCCAGCCGGTTCGCCCGGTCATTGATAAGACCATATTTTGCGGAAAAGCTGTCATAGAGCCGGTTCAGTTCAGCCTGTTTATCCTGGATGGCGCTGTCCGGTGTGGCGGCGTCCATTTGGAGATCAATGAGCTGCTGGACACATTCCCGCAGGCCCACCAGCCCTTTCACGCGGGCCTCGGCGGTGGAGTTCAGGTCTGGGCGCACCATGCGGCTGTTTTCACGGAAATACACAGTGCCGTCCACAACGGTGTAGGAGTAATTTTTCACATTGGGGTCGGCGGGAATGGAGGTGTCGATGGCTTCGCCCTCACCCAGCTCCGGCAGCTCGGCTTCCTGGTAGGTGCCGCGAATGTACTTCACGGCATCATGCAGCTGATCGGCAAGCTCCAGCCCCTCAATGGGATTCACGGTGTAGTCCATGCCATGGGCGGTGCTTTCCGGCTCCTGTCGGCCCAGCACCATTTCCGGGTGATCCAGGAAATAGCGGTTGATGGCAAAACCGTCCTCCGTCTGTCCGGTCTGGGTCCATTCCGGCACGATGTCCAGCGGGCGGTCCCGCTTTTGGAGGAAGATGATGTCCGATACCACCTCGGCACCGGCATTCTTTTTGAACGCGTCATTCGGCAGACGGATAGCTCCCAGCAGCTCAGCACGCTGGGCAAGATAGCGGCGCACGGTGGAATCCTTGGCGTCCATAGTATAGCGGGAGGTTACAAAAGCCACCACGCCGCCGGGACGCACCTGGTCCAGTGCTTTGGCAAAAAAGTAGTTGTGAATACTGAAACTCAGCTTGTTGTAGGCTTTGTCATTGACCTGATACTGACCGAAAGGTACATTGCCGATGGCAAGGTCAAAGAAGTCACGCCTATCGGTGGTCTCAAAGCCGCCTACTGTGATGTCCGCCTTGGGATAGAGCTGCTTTGCGATGCGCCCGGAAACAGGGTCCAGCTCCACGCCGTACAGACGGCTGTTTCGCATTTTCTCCGGCAGCATACCAAAGAAATTGCCCACACCCATAGACGGCTCCAGAATATTTCCGGTCTCAAATCCCATACGGTCCACCGCTTCATAGATGGCCTGAATGACCGTAGGGCTGGTGTAATGGGCGTTGAGGGTAGAGCTTCTGGCGGCGGCATATTCCTCCGGGGTCAGCAGTTCTTTTAGCTGGGCATACTCTAAAGCCCATGCCGGTTTCTCCGGGTCAAACGCATCAGAGAGACCGCCCCAGCCCACATATCGAGAAAGAACCTCCTGCTGTTCGGGGCTTGCCTGCTGTCCGGCAACTTCCAGTTCTTTCAGTAAACGAATCGCATTGACATTTGCCTGGAACTTGGCTTTCGGACCGCCTTCGCCCAAATGCTCATCGGTAATGCGGAAGTTTTTTGCATTGCGGCGCAGGTTAGCCTTGTATTCCTCATAGGAGGCTTCCTCGGCAGCTTTGGCATTGGAGAAGGTCTCCCACTGGCCATTGACCTGAATGGAAACCGGGTGTTCGTCCAGCACTTCCTCAAAGGTTTTCTCCGGCTCAGTCACAGGGGCTGGTGGCTCTGGCTCCTCGATATGCAGTCGTTCCACCACCACATCATAAGGCAGATTGTTCTTATCGCCCGGATAGACGGCCATGGTCTCGGAATGGAAGGTCGGGGATTCGGTAGCCGATTGGGGCTGTTCCTGTCCAAAGCCGTCCTGCTGACGGGCATACATCCCGCGCAGCAAAGGCGCAACCTCATCCCAGCGGAAATACAGCACAGCCAGACGCTTTTCCTCTGCATCCATGACTTCCAGCTCCATGCCCTGTGCCGTGGTACGGTAATCGGCAATATCGCCGGTCTCCAGATTCAGTGTCTCGATCTCACCGGAATAGGCTCTGCTCAGCCAGTAGGCGATCTCGCTGTTGCTCCTGCCGGATTGCAGCAGCGTGGAAATCTGCTTTTTATCCGCTTCATCCATCAGTCCATGAGCCAATACATCCCGCAAGTCCTGATCTGCCTTGTCCGGGTCAATAGGAAGAAACTCGGTATAGTAAGCATTGCGGCGGTCTGCCCGAAGCAGCTGCTCGAACTGTTCTTTGCGCTCTGCCCGGTAGATGGGATATACCATCCCGGTGGGCAGAAGCTGTACGGTGTCCTCCCGCAGCTCGGTGATCTGATAGGCGTCATCCTCGATATACACGGTATCGCCCACGGCATAGACCGGGGCGGCTGGGTCATAGGAGGTTCTTTGCGGAATTTGGCGGCGAACTGCGTCATATTCCTCATCGGAAATGGAAACTTCGGAAGTCTGCTCTGTCTCGGCATCTGCAATCTGCTCTGCATCTGACCTCACCTGTTGGATAAACGGATCATTGTCCAGTTTTTCCGGGTCTGCCACCTGGCCGTTGACAATCCCTCTTTCCTCCAGAGCTTCCCGGATGGCGATTGGGTCGATGTTGTCAAAACGATCCTGTTCTTCTTCGGTATAGAACCGTTCCTCCTGAATGAGCTGGGCAAGCCTGCGCTGTACCTTCGGCCAGGGCAGCTGCGTTTCCTCCGGGCTGCCGGCACGGACAACAAACAGGCTGTTGCTGTTACTGCCGCCGTATTCCTGAGCCAGCCATGCGGCGGTATCTTTTTCTCTTGCATGGTCTTTCATATAGCGGACAACAGCGTGTTTACTCTCAATATTGCCGTTCCATGCACAAAGGGCGGTATCAATATCCTCCTGAGAAAGAGGGCGCAGAAGCTCATGGAGCTTTGGATAGGTCTCGTCGATCACTTCCCGGTGCAGACGCTGACGGAACTCCGGCACATCGGAATAGAGCCGAATCAGCTCCATATCCTTAGAGCCAAGAACCGCACGGCGCACAGCGGCATTGCCCTCGATGACAGCATTTTCACGGTCGGAATGACCGCAGGCATTTCGATATGCCACATCCTCAGATATGGCGGCAGTCACCACAGGCTTATACTGCTCAAACTGCTCCCGAAGGGTAGGCTTTGGCGTTTCTTCCTCTATCTCCGGCTGCTGGGCATGAATGGCATCTTCTTCTGCCAGATCCTTTTCAGCCTGGATCTTGTCATACTGCGCTTGTTCCTGTTCGGTAAGATAGCGGCCTTTCTGGACAAGTGAAGTAATGCGCTTGGCAACCTTTTCCCAGTTCAAGTGAACATCCGGGCAGTCCTGCTTTTTATAGTGCAGTCCTTTCCCATCGTGATCTTCGCCGCTGTGTGTTGCGCCGGACAGGGCATGAGAGCGTCCGCCAATGCCATACTCGTCTTTAAGGAATCTCACTTTTTCCTTATCCGTATGGTTTTCCATGAAGAACGCATAGATACGGCCCTTTCCTCCGGCAAAACTGCTGCCGCCGGTCATGGCGGCGTCGATCTCATCCTCGGTAATGAAATGCTGGACGGTTGGCACTTGGGAAAGGTCCGAAGAAAAAGTTCTGCGTGGCAGGTCAAGATCCTTCAGGTTCTCCCAAATTTCCCTTGGCCTATGGTAATGAAAGCGCAACAGGTCACGGTCCTGCTGATAGGCAGTCCAGAAGGCGGCGTATTCTTCCTTGAGGGTCTGGCGGAAAGCCGGGTCACTCAGCTGCTCGGCAAGCCATGCAGTTTCTTCCGGGAACCCGGTTCTCTGAATACCGGACAGACAGGACAGATACCCGGAATCTCTGGCTTTATCGCTGAAATCGTGGTACAGATGCCAAAGTTTTTCTGCAAGGAGGGAGCGTTCATAGCCTGCCGCTTCTGCAAGCTCCACATTGGAGGCAAACTGGCCACTTTCCAAAAGTTCCCCGATGCGCTCTGCGGCACTCTCCCAGGAAATGACCTGGGCAGACCTGTCATAACGGACAGACTTCCCGTGGGAAAGATGGATGCCATCCTCGGCATACCATACGCTCACGCTGCCAAGGCCGTTGCCGCCGTGGTACAGCGTTTTCAGTATCTCGGCAATCTCAGCGGTGGTTTTCTGCTTTTCAAATGCTGCAACCACACGCTCCCTCTGACGATCTGTATTGCCTCCCAAACGCAGCACATGGTCAATATCATTTTGGGCAAAAGAAAAAGCAGAGGATGTATGCGCTACATTCTCTGCTTCATCTATGGATTGGATCTGCTCCGCTTCGGAGAGGAACAGGTTTAGGGTCAGCTGTTGATAAGCTCCGCCATCAGGATCTCCTCTGCCTGGGCTTTGCAGGTGTTCATCAGGCCCACCCACTTCATGGGATCGCTGGCTTTCAGTTCCTCGGTGGCTCCCGCTTCCTTCGCCAGCTGGAGCATCATCTGTTCCAGTCTGCTCTGGGCGGTCTCGTCGATCTCGATGAGGTGCGGGTACAGCTTCTCGCTCAGCAACATCTGGTTGTAGAGGATGGGACGGTGTTCCTTCAGGTAGGTTTTCCTCATCCTGCCGTACTTGCCCAGGGGTTTCTCCGGCTGCTGGCTCAGCTTCAGGTCGGGAATCTGATAGTCTCCGTTCTGGATGTAGGTCATGGGATTGTTCATCTTGCTTGCTCCTTTCTTGGTTGGCTTCGCGCTCTGCATTTCGGACGGTAACGCCGATCTGCCGCAGCACCTGCTGGTTGATCTGGCTGACCGCTGTTCCCAGCGCCCCGATGGTGGACGGGGTGTTGAAATCAAAGATCGCCATGAAATCTTCGTGGTCGAAGTAGCGTTCCGGCTCCAGTCCACAGCGGGACATCAAAGCGTAAGTGATGCTGACGGTGGCGGCTGCCTTGAACTGCACTCCGATGTTATACTCATCATATTCCTCCAAAAAGGAACCGTCAACGATATAGAAGAAGTCCTGCTGATGCTCCGTCCAGTATTCCTCGGCCAGTTTTCCGGCTACCTCCGTGAGCTGTCCGGCAAGATCCTCACCGGAAACATCATAGGTGCGCTCCAGCATGGCCTGCACGGAATCCAGATAGCGCTCCTCCAACTGCCACAGCCAGGGAGTGCGGGAATGTTCACGGGTTCCGGTGTCGGAAATGTCAAAGACATAACGCAGGCGAGGTCTGTCCCCGGAATCATCCACCAGAGCGATTCCCTTGGAACCGCGCCTTACATAACGGCCCATCTTTTCATTCCACAAATCGTACTCCGCACAGGCGGTGGCGTCCGGTCGCTGGGCATAGATCATCAGCTGCTCATGGAACGGGTACTTGTAAAGGCGGGAAGCAGTAGTGAGAAACCCTGCCCATTCCTGCCAGCTCCCCGTGAGCTGTGTTGCCACTTTGTCCGCCATCTGTGCATATAGTTCAGCTTTGGTTGGCATGGTATTCTGTCCTCCTTTCGGTTTTGGGGTAAAAAGGTGGGGTGGCAGATCGCCACCCCATCCCTGCGGTTATGTTGTTTACTGGTCAAAATCGGGGTACAGCTCCAACTCGGCAAAGTCCTCATCGGTCATCGCACAGAGCTTCGTAAGGGCGCTGTCGGTTAGCTCTCTCAGTTCTGTTTCCTCCGGCGAAAGCTCGCCGCGCATCTCACGCAGGCTGTCGATCAGTCCGGTGCGGCTGCCGGTATTGTAAATGCACATCAGGTTCATTTCCTCAAAAGTAAAGTTTCCCATATCAAATCTCCCTTTCCGCACTCTTTTTGGGTGCTGTCTTTTTGTGTTCCGCTTTGGGCTGGCTTTTCAGCTGATCCACAACGGATTTTTTCTTATCCCGTTCCTCCCGATGAACGGCATCAGCCAAGTCCATGAGGGAGATAGGCTGACCGCTTCGAGCCTGCTGTTCCAGCTCTGCCACCGTAGGCTCTTTTGCGCCATTGTTGATGATACCGTCGATCATGCCGTAATCGTCCTCCACGGCCATCTCTGCATTTTTCAGCGGATTTTCCGGCAGGAATCCGGGGATCTGGGTAAAACCAACACTGTCACAGTAATGACAGGATACCTTACCGTCCTGCTTGATCGCAACGATGTCACTAACACTCATAGAAGGACTGTGAAAATCCGCCGGCTTTTGCAGATTAAACTGCTCATATAGTTTTTCCAGCTGCTCCGGTACCGTGCCAGACTCCCTCAGAGGAGCTGTGTAAATGAGGTCATAATTGCTGCGGTCTATGGAAATGGCATGGGACTTTAACCAGTCCAGATTCATAAAGCGCACATTCTGCGGATCGTCACGGCTCACCTGATAGATGGCAAAGCAATCTCTGTTCTGGGATAGAAATGCCTGTTCGCGTTCCTGCTGATGTTCCTGACGCTCCATGACCTTTTCGTGGAACTGAGGGCTTTTCTCCCATTCCTCACGGTCCACGCCAAAAAGACCGCCATGATCCATGATTTCCTGCGGGTCAAACACCATGCTCTCCGTATTGTCCTCATGCAGCACATAGACGGTCAAACCGGCGGCATCCAGTTCCAGCGCCCGTTCTCTGGTAACAGGGAGCATCCCATCATAGGAGTAGCCGTATTCCTGCATATCCGGTGTGGAGACCTGCTCATCCGGCATGGGGTATTCATCCAGTGCCTGCTCCTGTGCTTCCGGCAGCTGGGAAGAAGCAGCCATCTGACTGGCCTCTGCCTGCATCTGCTGGTAGGCAGCGTCCTGCAAGGTTTCAATCATGGACAACGGTGCGTGTTTTACCGAGTCTCTGCCCAAATCGTTGTCATCACAAATCTGGAGAACTGCCTTCATGCGGGAAAGCTCTGGCATATCCAGCTGACCTCCATCCAGCTCTTTCATGGATGCGGCATCGTAAAGGGTATAGTCCCATCCGCTGTCACAGGGCTGGATATGAAGATAGGTGGCATTGTCGATCAGAAACAAAGCCTCCTGCTGATTGGCGTCTGCCCCCAGCACTTCCATTTCTGGCATTGCCGCAGCCAGTTCCTTTACCGCTTTTTGCACCAGAGGATTATCACGGTAATAGTCGATTGCCTGGATGGTGTCCAGGTCAATGGTCTGGCCGGTCAAAATCGGGAAAGGTCCTTCATAGTCGCTTCCGTCTTTCAGCTCAAAACCAATGCCCTTGATCCCGTTCATTCGTTCTGCCGGAATCTCCTGATAAATGCGGATTGCTTCCTCCAAAGACAGGTTATCGTGGTATTCTCCGAGGTTTGGAAATTCCATGCACTCTGCTACATAGTAGGTCAGATCGCCGGTCTGCTGTCTATCAGATACCTTAGCGGCATCTTCTGGCTGCTCTATCAGGGCGGGTTCCGGCTCTACCTTTGCATGAGGGTCAATTCCACGCTCTTTGCAGATTTCCTTATAGTGGCGCTCAATGTCGGAGATCAAAGTGCCGGAGGTCTTGTTGATGGTCTCCAAACTGGCTCTCAGCTCTTTCAGCTCCTTGCCCTGACTCCAGCTTGCAATATAGCCGAAGCTGTTTTCTCCGGTCTCAATGCCAAAATATTTGCAGACCGCATAGGAGATGCTTTCAGCCTCCACTTCCTCCGTGTGGCGGTCTTTCCTCTGTTCTTGCAAAAACTGGGTGAGGGTAGAAAAGCCGCCAACAAAATTCAGCCCTTCTTCCTCGGTCAGCATCAGGCGTCCATCTTCCGCCAGCTCCAGCGGCTCTGTCAGCAGAACGGAACCTGCATGGTTTACAACCACTTGTTCTTCTACACAGACCGGCTCTCCGGGGTCGTAGTCAGAACCGCGCAGGTCATAGCAATAAACGCCCTCCGGCAGATTATCACGGACAATCCGCCCATTGGAGAACAGACCGGGTTTATCAAACAGCTCGATCTCCTGATATTGCTCGTCATTGGCAATCTGAATCTTTTTCTGATTGTGGAGCTTGCTGTGGGCAATCTCGTGTACTGTGGCCGAAACCGTCTGCACCTCACTCATGCCCTGGCGAATGGCGATTTTCTGATGATCGGCAGAAAAATAGCCGTCCGTATCGGCGGCCATTGCTTCAAAAGTGATCGGCACCGGCGCACTGCGGCGCAGAGCCTCCATGAATGCCTCATAATTTGGCACATTGCCGGAAAGGGAGGAAGCAAGCTCAGGCAAAGGTTTCCCGTCGGTCTGGCTCACATCAAAGACCTTGACCGGGCGAAACATGGGGATCTCGATTTCTTTTTCCTCTGTGACGATCTTTCCGTCTTTATCCAAAATCGGAGCCTTGGTATCCGGGTCCAGTTTCTGCTCCTCGATTTTCTTCTTATATGGTGTGGGAGCAATGATGGTAATGCCATGCTCGCCCTTTTTTACATGACGCTCAAACTGGTCTTTCCACTTATTGTATCCGGCTACCAATGTAGCGTCCGGCTTCTGCATATAGATGAGCATGGTGTTGTTTACCGAATAGCGGTGGAAGCGGGACATGACGGACAGATAGCGCATATACTTTTCACTCTCAAACAGTTCCTTGATCCCCTGCTCGATGCCATCTGTGATTTCTCTTAGCCGCTCTCGGTTGGTGGGTTTGTTCTCAGCCATGATTTTCAATCTCCTTTCCAAATGTGTGATTTCTGCTGTGTGTTCTGCAATCCATGCCTTTTGTTCTTCTTCACTTTCATAAAGAAAAAGGTCCAACAGGTACTCTACATAGGTTTTCTTCTGGATTGCTTCCACAAAACGGGGGTGCGGTTCTTCCTCCGGTGTCCGGGGAGAATTGTCGGCCTCCCATTTTTTCAGCAGATAGTAGTAATCGGACAGTACGCGATAACACCGCTGCCGGTCCTCCCGAAACTTTTGTGCCTCTGTTTTCTGCCGGACATATCTCCTACGGGGAGGGGCCTGACTGTCATAGATCAGGCCAAAGTCCTGTGCCAGTTTCTCCGCCGCTTCTTTTGGGGAGAGGTCAAAGAGCTTTGCGGTAAAGTCGATCACATCCCCATCTTCACCGCAGCCAAAGCAGTGGAATCGCTGGTCTACCTTCATGCTGGGGTTCTTATCATCGTGAAAAGGACAGCAGGCCATGCCATTTCGCCTGACTTTTATCCCATAAAGCTCTGCCGCTTCTCTGGTGCTGACTGACAGCTTGACTGCTTCAAATACATTCTCTGCCATGTACCTTTAACTGCTGGACTTTCGCATAGGAGGCTGGTATCCGGCAGCTTTCGCACGCTCACTGGCAGCTTTGCGGCGTTCTGCGCTATATGGCTCCCTGACTGATACACACCGCTTGGGGACGGTAAAGTTATGGGCGTCCTTTCGGGTGATCTGGTCGGGGTGCTTTTTTGCCAGCAGATCCAGCTTCTCCATCAGACGGGGATCATGGGTATAGATCTCAGCCATTGGTTCTGCCTGATTATAGAGAAGAATGGTTTCCCGTTCCACTAAAGAGAGCTTCATCGGCTACCTCCTTTCCGCTGGTCAAATTCCAGCTTGAAGTTGGCGTACTGTCCATCGTCCTCCAAAACCACAGTGGCATCGTAGGTCTTTCCGGTTTTCTCCGAATATAGGCCCGTCACACGGACACGGCCATCGTTAAGCAGTGCAGACACCACAGCCTTAGTCGGCTGTTTTTTCTTGGCAGCCCACCATTTGTTGTTTTTCCAGATTGCAAATTTGCAAGAATCATTCTGACAGAAGAAGCCTTTTTGCAGTTCTGCAACTTCCCCGCCGCAGCGAGGGCATTTGCCCACCACCTCACGGGGCGGAGTGAACAGGTACTCAGTTCCCTTGATGACCTGATAAGTTCCCACCAGGTCTTTCAGCATGGTGCTGATCCCGTCCAAAAACTCCTCTGGGGCAAGCTGCCCGCGCTCGATCTCGCCCAGTCGGTACTCCCACTCGGCAGTCAGAAGCGGCGATTGCAGTTGTTCCGGCAGAACGGTGATCAGGGAAACTGCATCGTGGGAAGGGAGAAGCTGCACCGTTTTCCTGCTCTTTTTTCGTTCCAGAAAACCGGCAGATACCAGCTTTTCCAAAATACCGGCACGGGTGGCCGGTGTCCCCAGACCTTTTCGCTCGGCATCCTCCGGCATATCCTCTTTTCCGGCAGTCTCCATCGCGGACAACAGGGTGTCCTCCGTAAAGTGCTGGGGCGGACTGCTTTTGCCTTCTTTGACGATTGCCGCAGAAACCGAAAGGGTCTGTCCTTCGGTCAGCTCCGGCAGGGCTTTCTCTGCGCCCTCTTTTTTCGGCTCTGCATCCTTCATTCTGGCACGGTAGGCGTCCTCCAGTGCTTTCCATCCGGGGTGCTTCACCGTTTTTCCTTTGGCGGTAAACTCCCTACCGGCATACGCTGCAATCACAACGGTTTCCGAATAGATATGGGGCTGGGCCACGGCACACAGCAGACGCAGGGCCACCAGCTCCAGCACCGCTTTTTCTCCCGCAGGAAGGGCAGAAAGGTCTGCATCCTTGAGATTTCTGGTAGGGATTACTGCGTGGTGGTCGGTTACTTTCTTATCGTTGATGACTGTCTGCGGATCACAGGTAATGGCGATCCCTTTGCGAAACGGCATAGCATTGGCAACCAGATTCACCAACACCGGCAGGCTGTCTGCCATATCACCGGTCAGATAGCGGCTGTCAGTACGGGGATAGGTGCAGAGCTTCTTTTCATACAGGCTTTGCAGATAGTCCAGGGTCTGCTGGGCCGTAAATCCAAGCAGACGGTTGGCATCTCTTTGCAGGGTAGTCAGGTCATAGAGGGCAGGCGGCTTTTCGGACTTTTCCTTGCGCTCCACCTTTTTGATTGTGACATTTGCACCCTGACAGGCTTCTTTCAGCTGTTCGGCAGCAGCTTTATCCGCCATGCGCTCCCCGGATACGGTAAGACCGGGCAGCTCCAGCGCCACGGTATAAAAGGGAACCGGCTTAAAGGTGTCGATCTCAGCTTCTCGCTGGACAATGAGCGCCAGCGTTGGGGACATAACGCGCCCGATGTTGAGGGTGCGGTGGTACAGCACGGAAAAAAGCCTTGTGGCATTGATCCCCACCAGCCAGTCGGCCTTGGCACGGCAGAGAGCAGCATCCCGAAGTCCATCATAATCTACACCTGGGCGCAGGTTTGCAAAGCCCTCCCTTATGGCGGAGTCCTCCATCGAAGAAATCCAGAGTCTTTTCATCGGCTTTTGGCAACCTGCCAGCTCATAGACGCTGCGAAAGATCAGCTCGCCCTCGCGTCCGGCATCACAGGCATTTACTACCTCCGTCACATCCGGGGCGTTCATCAGCTTTTTGAGAATATCAAACTGCTTTTTCTTATCCTTTCCCACTACCATCTGCCAATGCTCCGGCAGAATAGGCAGGTCATCATATCGCCACTTGGCATACTTGGGATCATAACTGTCTGCATCCGCAAGACCGGCCAGATGGCCCACGCACCAGCTGACACGCCAGCCGTTCCCCTCCAGATAGCCGTCCTTACGAGCAGTCGCGCCGATCACGGCGGCCAGACTTTGTGCAACCGATGGTTTTTCAGCGATTACCAGTTTATATCTCATCATCTTCAGCCTCCCATTCTTCCCGCACAGGCGTGTGCAGTTTTTTCTCTATGCTGTTTTCCTCATCCAGTAGCAGGTTATAACCAAACCGGTAGTCATAGCGGTACAGTTTCCCCAGCAGGTCATTGATGATGATACGACAAGCCAAAATGACACGGGTTTTATCCACCTGCATCAGCTGGTAGCGTTGATAATTGCTGTAATATTCTTCGTGACGGCGGGTATTGCAGGCGGCATCTTCAAGTAAACTATCTACTGCATCCTGGCAACCATCTTCTTTTTCCCCTTCCATGCAGTTCAGAAGTTCCATCATCAAAGGAAAGCTCTGTTCATCCATAGGAGCTTCTACTGCAAGAAAACCGATCAGAGCGGATAAGAGCAGATGAGCCGCCGTCTGTTCTTGTTCCGTCAGCACGGCCATTGTTTTCTCCGCATTTGGCAGGATCTTTTCTTCCACAAAATCTGCCGCGTCACCGGAATAAAGCTGACGGATAGAATCTATGGACAATGAAACTGTCGTGGTATCTAAGGAGAAATCAAAGGGATCATCTTGCTTTGGCTTTCTCCAAAGTTTGTTTAACATGGTAGAAAGAATGTCGCCGCCAAAATACACGGCGATCACAAGCAGGTCAAAAACAGCAATCAGCTTGATAAATATAATCAGAACACTCATTTTTTTCGTTTCCTTTCTTTGAGCCAGCGTTCCATCTCACGATGGCAGATACCTACGCAGGGACTTCCATAACTCCCGCAACCATAGCAGGGGTGGTTGTGGGATAAAGAATGAGGACGGGAAGTTTCCCTCCCGCCCTCCGGCCTGCGTGTCATCATGCGTTCATAGGGACTGTCTGTGAAACGGGTCATTTCACACTGTCCTCATCATCTTCTTCTGTGCTGCCCCCATCAGCGTCCGGTTCGTCCGACTCCTCATCCTCGGTTTCCCATTCCTCGGAATCTTCCTCGCCATAATCATAATCGTCCAGACTGTCATTGCCCTTGGTCTTAGGCTTATTCTTAATGAGCTTCAAGTAGGCAAATACGCCACCGCCTCCAAGCAGAGCCAGCAAAAGGACTATCGCAGCCGGGTTCAGTCCGGCAGGCTTCTCTTTTTCCGGTTCCGGTGTTTCTGCCGGAGGTTCCGGTGCTTTGCCCGTACATTTACTCTTATCAGTTGCGCAGACCGGGCAAGCCGTATTGACTGCCCCTGCTTCACATTTTGTCGTGCAGCTACACACAGCAGCCGGCTCCTCTTTGACATTTTCATCTTCCATCAGTGCCATCAAATCCGCTTCATCCACCTGGTTCAGAAAGTGAACAGCAGTCTTTTTATCCTCATTAGCCCTGTCGATCAAAATGTAAAAATAGTTGCCAGCCTTGGTGGTAACGGTAATGAGCTGCTTATTGCCACCAAAATCATCCACCAGTGCCGCATTCCCCTCCGGTGTAAGTGCCGGTGCTGGTTCTGTTTCTTCCACAATCACATTGCTATCATTGGTAGAATCCTCTGCCGGTGCCGCCGGAGCCTGTTCTGACCCCTGTGCAAAAGCAGGGATCGTAAAGCCAAATGCCACAACCATTGTCAGGCAAAAGGCGGAAAGTGTTCGGAGCAATCGTTTATTCCTCATAGCTGTTTTCCTCCTGTTCGTTATTTTCATCAGCCAAACTGCCGGGAACTGTGCCACCGGACAGCATGGCGCTCAACTGGGTCGGGGTCATACGCAGGGCGCGCACCATCTGGACGATCTCCAGATTTTCTGCCTCGGTTTTCTGTACTTCCAGCGCCTTGAGCTTTTCCTGATACTCTGCGATCTTCTCGCGGACCTTTGTAATCTCCTGGTCAATGCGCTCAATTTTGTTCTTTGCCATCGTCTATCACTCCTTCTTAAAAATCTCTGTTACCAGTTCATCAGGCCGTAGCCCTTAATGCTTTGATAATTCAGGTCATAACTTTTAATCTTGCAGGCATCGCCGGAATTTCCCTCCACGGTATAAACACGGCTGCCATCCGTACCGATCACGATACCTACATGGTCTGCTGTCCCATCCAAATCCCAGTCAAAGAAAATTGCATCTCCGGGAGCCAGATTGTTATAGCCTCTTGCACCCCATTGTCCATGAGACTGGAACCACGGAACGCCCTGCCACTCACAACCTGCAAAGCGCGGTTCACTTTTTCCTGCCTGGTTATAGCACCAGGATACGAAGCAGGCGCACCATTCCACACGGGAGTCAAAGCCGTACCAGCTCCAGTAGGGATAACCGCCCACATTGCCCACCTGACGCTTGGCCAGTTCCACCAGCTGAGGATTGCCGGGGCGGGTACCGTTAATGAACTGCACACCGGACAGATCTTCCGAGCCGCTGGTATCAGGGGAGCCGCCGCCAAACAACAGCGGCTTATTGCCCATGGTCTGCCGGTAAACCTGATACATTTTCATCTGCTCCGGGGTCAGAAGTTCCGACACCACAGCGGAAATGGGCTTGCTAGCGAGTTTCACATTCAAAATGTAATACTCATAGGGAACTTCTTCTGAGGTGGTCTCGCCGGTCTCCGGGTCGGTTGAGGTCTCCGTGCGGTAGCGAATCTCCACTTCCTCAGTAAGCGTCAGCTGATACTGTGCTGCAAACACACGCGCCAGCTCTTCCTGAGCACTCTGCCGGGTGTAGCCTTGCAAGACGGCAGAGAGAAATGCTGCCAGCTCATGAGGGTCATGGCCGATCATACCAAGGTCATAGCGATACTCGTCATACCCTGGGTGACTGCTTTCAATGTTGTCGATTTCCTCCTGCAACTGGGCTTCTCTGGCTGCATAATCTGCCTCCACCGCCAGCATTTCCGGGTCATCCGACGGATAGGTGGTGCCGGAGAGAACGGAACCGATGCTCTGCGCCATCATGGAGCAGGAGGACATGGTATTCATCAGCATACAGGTAATGAGGAACAAAACCCCTGCCATCAGGAAACCCTTCTTGTGGCGCATGACGAATGCCCCTGCCTGCTGTGCCTTTTCTTTTACCGTCCTTGCGGCTTTTCCTGTTTTGGATGCAGCCTGGGCGGTATTTCCAGCAGTCTGACCGGCATGTTTGGCGGCGGCATACTGCTTTTTGATGGCCTGCTTTTGCTGCCAGCGGGAAAGTGGATTGCTGGCAAACTGGGGATTTTCCTGCAAAGATTTCTGGTACAGAACATTTACATTTGCCTTTTCCAGTTGGCGCTCTGCCTGTGCTGCTTTGCGGTACGGCTTCAGCTTGTGGCTGCGATAGCCCTCCCGCACCAGATAAGCGCCGGTCTCCACCGCTTCCTCGGACTTGTGGGCGCTTTCCACGCCCACATTGTCCTGTTCTGTTTCCCGGATCTCTTTGTGGAGCTTGCCCGCAACCAGATGGACGGGAGCTTCCTTGACCCCTTGAGAAAGTTTGGAGGGTGGCTTTTTCTTGTCCTCAAAGGTCAGCTTCGAGGTCTTTTTTCCGGTATCCGGGTTGATGACCGTCTGCCTGACCTTTTTCTTTGGGATATTGGCCTGCGCCTTATCTGCTCTGGCCGCAGCTTTCTCCGCTTTACGGATCGGCTTTTCCAGTGCAGGGTCAGACCGTTCCTCATCAGTAAAGCGCAGGCGCGGCTCCTTATTCAAACCATTCTCCCAGCATGAGGGAGGACATCATGTAGTGCAGCTCTGCATAAATGGCCATTCCCACAGGATCGTTGAACATACAACCGGACAGGTAGGCGTAAAACTGTGCCACCACATCGGACAGGATTTTCGCTTCGGTTCCTTCCAGAACCAGACCACCCATACCTTCCTTGGCACGGATGGTGCTCCAGACCTCTGCCAGACGGAGCAGCCCCACCTGACCGGTCTCATTCAGTTCGGCTGCCTGATCTGCCGCCGTGCGGCACTCACTTACCGCATCGGCCATGACCGTAAGCAGCTGGCTGCGCTGGGCATTTACCGCCCTGTCAAAAAACATCAACGGGTTTTGATTCAAAATGTTGGGGTTCATCATCATTCATCCTCCTTTTTCAGTTCCTGGGGTTTGGTGGTCATAATGCGGTACAGCTCGGTATTCTTCGGGAAGTGGTCCACGAAAGGCAGAATTGTGGAGCCATAGAACAGCAGGCCCTCGCCCTCACCGGAGTGGGTCACATAGCTAAGCTGGTGTGTGGAAATGCCCAGCTGCTTGGCAAGTATCTGACGGTCTCCGCCTGCCTGGTTGAGCATATACACGAAGTCGGAGTTTTCAAAGATGTTCTCTACCTCGCGGCTGCTCAAAAGGTCTTTGACATTCTGGGTAATACCTGTCGGAATACCGCCCCATTTACGGAATCGCTTCCAGATTTCCACCGTATAGGCAGCGGTCTGTTCCTCCTTCAAAAGCAGGTGCATCTCGTCGATATAGTAACGGGTGGACTTGTGGGCGGCACGGTTAATGGTAACACGGTTCCACACCTGATCCTGCACCACCAGCATACCGATTTTCTTGAGCTGCTTACCCAGCTCCTTGATGTCATAGCAGACAATGCGGTTGTTGATGTCCACATTGCTCTGGTGATTGAACACATTGAGGGAGCCGGTTACATAGATTTCAAGAGCCGTAGCGATATACTGGGCTTCCTTTTCCTCCTGTTCCCGAAGCAGGTTATATAGGTCCTCCAGTATGGGCATATTCTCCGGGCGCGGGTCATTGAGGTAAGTCTGATAGACCAGACGCACACAGCGGTCGATGATGGTTTTCTGCACCGGCTGCAAGCCCTCCTTTCCGCCCACGATCAGCTCACACAAGCTGAGGATAAAGTCAGACTTGAGTGACAGCGGGCTTTCATCATCCGAATAGTCCAGATTCAGATCCATCGGATTGATATAGTTGGTTGAAGTAGGTGAGATCTTGATGACCTGCCCATGCAGACGCTCAACAAGAGGTGCGTACTCCGCTTCCGGGTCACAGATAATAACATCATCACTGGTAAGCAAAAAGCAGTTGGCAATTTCTCGTTTTGCGCTGAAGGACTTACCGGAACCAGGCGTACCCAGAATCAGGCCGTTGGGGTTTTTCAGCAGCTTTCTGTCCACCATGATGAGGTTGTTGGACAGAGCATTGATGCCGTAGTACAGAGCTTCTTTCCCGTTCTGGAATAATTCCTGTGTGGTGAATGGTACAAAGATAGCCGTAGAACTGGTGGTCAGCCCTCGCTGAATCTCGATCTGATTGAGTCCCAGGGGCAGACAGCTCATCAGCCCTTCTTCCTGCTGGAAGTCCAGTCTGGTCAGCTGACAGTTATACTTCTGGGCAATAGAGCCTGCCTGAAAGATGTTGTTGCCAAGCTGACGGGGATTGTCCGCTGTGTTCAGCACCAGAAAGGTCAAAAGGAACATTCTCTCGTTGCGGCTCTGCAAATCCTGCAAGAGTTTTTTCGCTTCACTGCCGTAGGTAGCAAGGTCAGATGGAATGATGTCCATGTCGTATCCGGCACGGACTGCTTTTTTCTGTTCCTCGATCTTGCTGCGGTCAAGGTCGGTAATCTTGCGCTTTACCGTTTTGATGGCTTTCACCTGATCCACCGACTGAATGTGCATACTCACAATGAGCGAACTTTCCATATCCAGAAAATCAGCCAGCAAACGGTCATTCAGCTCCGGTGCGAGGATCTGCAAAAAAGAAACAGCCCCGTATTTCTTGCCCATACGGAACTGCTTGCCGGTGCGGAACTCAAAGGAGCTTGGTGCAATAAAATCCTTTGTGGACAGACCGGAAGGGGCCAGCCAGTCCCATTCAAACTGAAACGGGAGCTGTTCGTCCATGTGGAATACTGCATGAAGCTGAGAAAGCCTTTCTTTACCGTCCAGCGTTCTGGCAGCTACACCAAGACGCTTGAAGTTATTAAGTATATCGGTCTCAATACGCTCCAGACGGGGCTTGGCAGCTTTGATGCTGTCTGCGTCGATACCAAAAGTCAGGTATTTGGTCTTGATGAGACCGTTGTTACCTCTGGCCAGCTGATTTTGCAGCATTGTGGTGTATTCCTCGCGGATACTGTCAAAGGCATCCCTCTGGGGCGGGATGGAAATGGAGTTAGCAAAGGTCTCCTCCGATGCCGCAAGGTTCAAAAAAGACAGCTGGAAATGAATCGAGCTGTCAAAATAATTGAGGAAATCACACCAACCCTCAAAGATTGCCGTCTTATCTTCGTTTTGGGAGAGCTGATAGTTGATGTCCTGAAACTGAATGGTCTTTGTGTAGTGGCTGTCCGATATGCGGCAGATTCCGTCCGGCCACATCCGTCCATAAGGGATACTGTCCTGCGCAGATTTTCCTTTTTTGTCCGTGCGGTTGGCGCGGACAATGGCCGCTTCGATCTGCTTCTTATCGGCGCGGGACAGCTTTTTCTTTGTCTTTACCGGCTGCACAGTTTTTTCCTCGGTTTTCCCGAACATCCGATGCAGCCATTTTTTTATTGCGGTGAACAATGTCATACACCTCCTTATCGAGCATTTCCTGCCGCTTTAATACGGCATAAAAGTTATTGGTCTGGTAGGGACGCTGCTTGGGACGGATCACAGCTACTTTGAGAATGTTGCCCACGATCTTTTCCAGGGGCTGTCCATGCTTTTCGTACATAGCCATCATAAAGAATGGCAGCATAACCAGCATCATACACATAGCCGCTACACTGTTTCCGGTAGGTTTTCTGAGCAAAAAGAAAAGCGGTACGCCAATAAGCGCTCCGCCCGTGAAGCAGATAAGCTGCCGCTTGGTCAGATTGAACATGACCTTTGTTTTGACTTTTGTTAAGTCCTTGGGTACGGGTACATAAGCCAATGTGGAAACCTCCTTCCGTTTTAGTGCGCCTGAAAGACTGATTTGGCGAGACTGCCGGTTTTGAACAGCGTAAAACATAGCAGTACGGTGTAGCCCACGCAGCTCCAGATTGCCATGATGATGTCATCTTCCAGAGCGATGTTCTGCACCAGCACAGCATAAATTGCCACGCAGACGATAATGAGAAACGCCTGAAAGCCCAGCGCCAGCAGGGATCGGAGGTAATTCTGGCCCATACCGCCCCATTCTTTACCCATCATTGCAGCCATTGGAACGGGAGCCACCGAAGTCACAAGGTAGATTTCGATCATACGGCCATAAATAACGATAAAGATACAGATATATAACGCCCACATAGTAATGCCAATAAAGAGGGATTGGAACCACAGTCCGAACAGCGGTCCCAGATCCATTTCCATCAGCCTCGGTTCCAGATCGGTCATAACTGAGGAAATGTCAATGGACGCATCCGAATTGATAACCCCTGCCGCCTGCGCCACTACGCTCTGCGCCATATCAAAGACGCCCATCACGATATTCCATGTGTTTGTGACAATGAGGATGGCAGCGGCTGATTTGAACACCCACTTGAAAATCATCCAGGTGTCCACATCATGCAGGTTGTTCTTGTCTGCGATCATCTGGATCAGGTCTACGGTCATCACGATAGCCAGGATCACGCCTGCAATCGGCACCATGATGGAGTTGGACAGATTCTCAATCATGCTGAAAATATTGCCATTCCATCCCTGTGGGGTCTGGCCTACCTGTACGGATATATCCGCGACCTGCTGATTTACACTGTCAAACATCCCCGAAAGGTTGCTCATAATGCCGCCCACCAGCATTTCTTTCAGCCAATTTGTCAGGGCTTCAAGTAAGAAATCCATACGGTGTCAACCTCCTTTCCGCCGCCCCCGCAAAACTGCGGGAGCGGCAAGGATTTCATACGGAGACGCTTAGACAGAGAAAAGCCCGGAGAGCAGAGGTACAAGGACCATGCCTACCACGGCTACACCAGCACCGGCCATGAGCTGCTTCATGCCCTGGCTCTTGGCGCCGGGGTTGTCGTTGCCGTAACCTTCCAGCAGGTTGATAACGCCCCAGATACCGAGACCGGCACCGAGCGCGATAACGAGGGTCTGAAGAACGGTGATTGCCTGTTCAAAAAATGCCATATAGTTTGTTAGCCGGAATCTGATTAAAAAATAGGTTTGTCATGTTTCATAGGCATACAAAAGCCGGAACAATCTGCCGCCCGGTTTCCGGGGACATGATTCCGGCTGTCCTCCTTTTTCATTATTTTTTCTCGCGATTGTCCGCTTTGTACGCCAATGGCCCATAGAGGGCAAGTGCGGCGAATAGATAAGATCACTCCCTTCTAAAGCGGAACGAAATTAAGCGCCCTTTGTGTCTACTTCATATACATCGCAGACCTCATTGGGCTTGAGTTTCAGCCTTGCAGACAAGAATGCTTCAATGTCAAAAGCGTTCTTATCATCCGCGTCGGCAGTGTACTTGAAATTGGGGTGCTTGGTGATGTCGTACTTATCCGAAAGGAAAGGACGCACACCGCGCAGCTGGAGGATACACTTGCCTCCATCCATAACAGCAAGCTCATCCTGGCTCATCAGCTCTTTCCCCAATTTTTGATAGTTGAGTGAATGGGAGGTTTCCCTCCCACGGCTCTCTCCGGTGTTGTAGGTGTCGATGGTTTCCTTTCCCAGCACGGCAGCCAACTCTTTGAGGGTAGTCGGCTCTTTACCGCCCAGGAAGATGGATGTATCCATGTTACCGATGATGGTATCTGCGTTATCCTTATAGATCGCCTTGAGCTGACTCTGTGCCTGCAACACCAGACAGGCAGAGATCTCACGGCTTCGGATGGTGGCCACCAGCTTTTCCAGTTTCGGAATCTGCCCGATGTTAGCACACTCATCAATCAAACAGCGCACATGAACCGGAAGCCTGCCGCCATACACATCGTCGGCTTTTTCGCAGAGCAGATTGAAAAGCTGGGTATAACACATGGAGATCAGGAAGTTAAAGCTGTCATCCGTATCACTCATAATGAGGAACAGAGCAGTTTTCCTGTCTCCCAGAGTATCCAGCTCCAGCTCATCATAAGCCGTGACCTCACGCAACTCTGCAATGTCGAACACGGCAAGGCGAGCGCCGCAGGAAATCAAAATCGACTTGGCTGTTTTTCCAGCGGCCAGCTTATATTTCTTATACTGGCGCACCGCAAAGTGGTTTGGCTTCTCGGCTTCCAGTGCATCAAACATCAGGTCTACGGGGTTTTTGAACTCCTCGTCATCCTCACGGACTTCCATGGCGTTGATGAACTCAATGAGGGTGGAGAAGTTTTGTTCCTCCACCGGAGCCTCATAATGGATATAGCCAATAAGCGCGCAGTACAACAAGGTTTCTGCTTTTACCCAGAAATCGTCTCCGGCCTTGCCTTCGCCTTTGGTATTGGCGATCAGCGTTGTTACCAGCTTCAAGATGTCCTTTTCGCTATGGATATAGGCGAAAGGGTTATAGTGCATGGACTTCTTGAAGTTGATGGTATTTAGGACCTTGATTCGGTACGGCTCATAAATGACCTTGCCGTGCTTATCCTTCATGGGCTTTCCGTCCTTTCCCAGTTTGGGTGCGCCCCTTTGGAGCATTTTCCCGCACTCCACCAAAATGGTTCCCTTCGGGTCTGTGACCACATAAGAACTGTGCATCTGCATCAGATTTGGTTTGAGCCAGAAACGGGTCTTACCGGAACCGGAGCCGCCGATCACCAGCACATTTTTGTTTCTGGCGGTCTTTGGGTCCTTGGGGCGGCTGTTCATGGTCAGGCTTTCGGTTTTTGTGAGAATGACATTGTTCTGGAACACCGGGTCGATGTAGGGAGCAATATCCTCACTGGTTCCCCAACGGGCGGAACCGTATTCCATGCCGTGCCTGTACTTCTTGGCGTTCTTGCTTTTCAGGTACACAGCCAGCCGCAGGCCGCCGCCGCAGCACAGGCCCACCAGCAGGTCCAGCGGGTGCAGGCTGGGCCACCAGCTGGCCAGCGCCACCGGCAGCGTGGAGAAGAACGAGAGCATTTTTGCCGAAGCGTCCGCACCCACGGCCATCCGCCACGCTTCACCGAAGTTGGTGGAGAAAAGCCCCATCAGGATATACGGCAGATTCAGCAAAATGAGCTTTTTGATGTTCAGCTGCTTTTTCATCGTTCCAGCTCCTTCCGCTTGTTCCGGTCCACGACGGCGTGTTTTACCAGTTCTTTGAACTGGCTCAGCTTTGCCAGCACGGACGGGCGCTCGGATTTCTCCGCCTTCTTGACCTTTTTCCCGGTGTACTCGGTAAAAGCAGCGGTCAGGGCATCCGCGTCCCGACCCTTGAAAAAGATCAGGTACTTGGGTGGGGAGCTGCTGCGGTCCTTCTTCACCGCATAGTCCACGCCGTATTTCCGCGCGATCTTCTCAAACTCCTTGATGGAGGGGTCGGTGATCTCGATGTTGGAAACGCCCTGATTCTGGCCGATCAGCTGTTTCACCGTCTGCTTGCCGTGGGGAATCACGGGGGTATCCCGGCTTTTCTGCTTTTGCAGCTTCTTTTCCTTGCGGTGGGCAAGGTATTTGGTGATGGCGGCTTTCATCAACCGCCCGGTAAACTTTGTTCCGCTGACTACCAGCGTCAAAGTCCTGTTTTCCACTTCCTCCTGCATAGGTCATCGCCTCCTTTCCACGGATTTTGCAGGGGTGGCACTTGATACTAAGGCGGAACCACCAGCCGCCGCAGCAGGTATTTCAGCATGGCAGGCTCCTTTCAGCGCAGCTGGTCGGAGCGGTCATAGTACAGATGGCCCTGGCGCACTTTGGCATGGCTGAGAATCTTGATGTGGCCCTTTTCCTGGTTCTCCAGGCTTTTCTGGTATCCGGCCTCCGTCAGAAACAGGCGGGTCCGTTCACCTTTCCAGCCCACCGGGGAATCGTCGGTCAGCACATCGAAGATAATCATGTGCCGGGTGTCCTCGGCAAACCGCTCCAAATCCATGTACTCATGGCCGTGGTAGTTCTGCGCCCCGGCTTTGAGGCGCATTTCCTCCATCAGCTGGCCCACGGTCTTACGCTCAAGCATGGCGTGCGCCTCCTTTCCCGCGTCCCTGGCCCTTCACGGTCAGGATACCGTCCAGGGTGGTGGCGGTGATCCGCAGGCGCTCGGCGGTGGCAATGTCATTCTTCACGATCTCGTCGATGCCGTGGCCGCAGACCACCAGCACATGGGACCGGCGCAGGTAGTCCCGCGCCATATCCAGCCCGTCCTTGTGTTCCTGGGGAATCTCGTCTTTGAGGAAGGTAGGCAGGAACAGCACCGGGCAGATGGGCGAATACCCGGCATCGTACACCTGACGGCAGTAGGCCGCAGCGTTCTCGGCGTTCTCATACTGGCTGTTGCTCCAGGGAGCCGTAATGTAGGCAAGAGGTCGTTTCATGGCAAAATCCTTTCTCCCGGTGTTTTCGGGCAGCAGAAAAGCGGCTGTTTACCAGCCGCCTGCGTACATATCGTGGTTAACTTGTGCGGTGTAGTGGTTGCTGATCGTGGTCGGCGCATTAAACAGCACCGCAAGCAGATACTGCTTCATGTTGCGGATTTCGGTGGTATTGTTCCGCAGGCATTCCATGACAAACTCGATGTGGGAGCAATCCAGCTTCAAAAAACGGGAGCGGACCACCTCATGGGGGAAGTCGCTGCCAGCGATCCGGGTGGTTTTCCGCTTGGCACAGACGGTCTCCACCATCAGCTCCACAATCTCGTCCAGGTCCTCCCGGTAGGTGGTAAACTCCCGGCACATGTGGTCATACTCGATGCTCTCCAGAATCAAATCCCGATAACTTTCCATCTCTGAGACAGACATCGCATCCCTTCCTTTCCGTTCCGGCAGCTGTGCTGCCACTGGCTCCCGGAAGGGAATGGAATCGGTACTTGATCCATAAGTAATTGTTTTTTCTGTATTTGATTTCTCTATATTTAATTCTGCGGGCTTTTCCGTATCCGGTTTTACCATATCCGGGTTTTCCGTATCTGGTGAAGCCGTATCCGGCTGAGGCGTATCCGGGTTCTTCGGCTGTGGTTGCTCGTAGATAACATACTCGGTATCGCTGATCCGACCCTGCCGGTCTCGCAGCTGATGGCGGACAATGTACCCAGCAGTTTCCAGCTCCCGCAGCGCGCCGCCGATAGCGTCCACGCCCTCTTTGCAGATGGCGGCAAGCCCTCTGGTGGTATAGTTCCAGTCCTCCGGTAAGGACAGCATCATGGAAAGCAGCCCCTTGGCTTTCAGGGACAGTTTCCCGTTGCGTAAATGGTGATTGCTCATCACGGTATAATCTCTGGTTCGTTCAATGCGAAATACGGCCATTGACCTCACTCCTTCCAAATTTCTCAGGGTATGAAAAAAGCCACAATCCTGTAAAAAGAATTGTGGCAGTCAGCTGTTTTGTTCACTTTTTCTGCGCCGGTAGGGGCGCTTGGGAATGGGCGGTCTGTCCAACAGGTCATTTCCCTGAGAGAATGGCAGAGTTTGCAGAACACGGTCAATCTCTATAAATTCCATACCATGCTGGGAATGGCAATCCTCCCAGATTGCTTCCCGGATTTCCTTTACAGTACACATTTCAATCCTTTCCTTTCGCAGTAATGATTTGTTTATGAGTGGCGGCGGTGTTTTCCCGGTTTGAAATCGAGGATATGTCCCTCAATCACACGAGCGTAACGCTTGATCTTGATCTCCCGACGCTGCTGGCTTTGCAGGGCGGCCTGATACCCGTCCTCAGTCAAAAACAGTCGTATTTCCTCTCCGGGGCTACCGTAAGCTGTGCTGGGACGCAGGACGGAAAACTCAATCATCCAGCGGGTGTTATCCTGAAAACGCTCCACGGCAAGAATGTTGTGTCCTTTCAGCTCGCGGGCTGAAATATCCCTCATAGGCGGCTCCTTTCATCGTTCCTGATCTCTCTGGCGTTTTTTCTGCCACTGTTCCAGCAGCTTGATAATAGTTTCCTGCATCCGCTGGGGCGTGTAGCTCTTGGGAAAATATTTCCGCAGAGTGTCCGAGGTGAATGTCACCTTGTCCAGATCGCTTTTCTTTTCCTCTCCCATAATGGCCCGCATCACATCAATGGATAAATGTCCCTCCTGACTAAATTTCTTGAGCCGCTGAGCCTGGGAGAGAGAAGGGGTGGCCTGTTCGCTGTCCATTGCGTCCAAAAGCTGGGTCTGTTCCTCTTTTTTCAGGAACGACAGCTCATACGCCGGATTGAGAGCGATTTTTCGCTCATCCACCATATCCAGCAGTTCGGGAATTAGTTCGGTCAGGCGGATGTAGCGGAAAATCTGATTTTTACTCTGGCCTACCTGTTCAGCTAACAATTCGCTGGACTTCTTTCCAAAATCGTTCCCAACTTGGGAACAATTTTCTTTTGTTGGCCTACCAGCCTGCCGCTTCATAGCCTCCAGTTTCATGCGGTAGGCAAAGGCTCTTTCACTTGGGAGCAAGCTTTCTCGCTGCAAGTTGCTGTCAACCATAATGATCGTGGCGGCATCATCATCCAAATCCCGAACAATGACTGGCATGGTCTCCTTGCCTGCCAGCTCACTGGCTCTGTGCCGCCTGTGTCCGGCTACCAGCTCATAACCGCCCTCCGGGTCCGGTCGAGCAATCGCCGGAACCAGAACACCATACTGCTTGATACTGTCAGCGGTCTCCATCATGGCTTCGTCATCCTTGACTTTGAATGGGTGGTTCTTAAAGGGATGCAGTTCAGACAGCGGAATCTCCTGAATCTTTTCCAGCTTTGCATCCTGACGGCCTTCTTCGGTGGAGAACAGATCATCTACCGAGGCCAGCTCTATTTTTTTCGCGCTGCTTTTCAAGTTTCAACACCTCCTTCGTCAGTTTTCGATACCCCTCTGCCACTTTGCCGCCAGGGTCATGGGCAAAAATGCTTTTTCCCTCGGCGCTAATTTCCTTTGCCCGGACAGAATGGGGAATCTCTGTGCCGAATACTTTGATCTTGCTGCCATAGGTCTCACGCAGGAGCGCGGAGATCTCTTTGGCAAAGTTGGTTCGGCTGTCCACCATCGTCAGCAGGATACCGTCTATCTGGAGCTTGGGGTTGATCTGCCGCTTTACCTTGTTTACCGTGGAGAGCAGCTGTTCCAACCCTTTGGCGGGCAGATACTCCGCCTGAACGGGAATGATGATCCTGTTCGCAGCGGCCAGCGCATTGACCGTGAGCATCCCCAGGGAGGGCTGACAGTCGATGAGAATATGGGAGTATTGCCCCTTCAGCGTGTCCAGATATTGCCGCAAGATAGTCTCACGGCTCATGGCATTTACCAGGGATACCTCCATACCGGATAACTGGATGTCCGCAGGCATCAGGTCAATGCCTTCCGCATGATGCAGAATACCTTCTCCAGTGCGTATAGGCTGATCCATCAGAATTTTGCCCATTGCATCGGACAATGTAAATGGCAACTTGTCCGGTTGCGGATTTCCCAGGCTGATTGTCAGGCTCCCTTGTGGGTCCCCGTCGATCAGAAGGACTTTCTTTCCGGCCTGCGCCAGCCCGATTCCCAAGTTGGCACAGGTCGTTGTCTTGCCAACGCCGCCTTTCTGGTTGGCAATGGCGATGATTTGCGTGTTCATTGACTTCACCTCATTTCTAATTATTGCTGTTGCTTCTGGAAATAGAAAAAGCCGCCACTTCAAAATTAACAGTGAAGTGACGGCTCTTTCTATCGCCGGAATACGAGTTCCTGAAATGAAAAAAGCACCCAGCATTTATACTGTGTGCTACATCAAATTCATATTCAATTATTCAAATTAGCTCAAACTATGCCAAACTGCCACAGCCAAAAAACGAGGGAAAGGAGGGCTGAAAAGCACCCCAAAAATCGGCTCTCGGTTAACCACTTTGGGAACCACTTCCCCCTCTTTTCGCCCTCTTTTTGGCCAGTTAACCACTTGCGGACCACTAAAAATTGGATGAAATCGGCTCTCGTTTTGCCAAATTTGGTCAAACCATATCAGCCCGTTTAGATATAGTAAAAGCCCGGAAAACCTTGATTTTCCGGGCTTTTTGAACCATTTTGATATAGTCTGAGCAGTCGATTATCGCTTGCTGAACTGCGGAGCGCGACGGGCTGCTTTGAGACCGTACTTCTTTCTTTCCTTCATTCTGGGGTCACGAGTTAAGAAGCCTGCCTTCTTGAGTACGGGACGAAGCTCGTCGCTGTACTGAAGTAAAGCTCTTGAAAGGCCGTGGCGGATAGCGCCTGCCTGACCTGTAACACCGCCGCCTGCAACTGTGCAGACAATGTCAAACTTCTCTGTTGTTCCTGTAAGAGCGAGAGGCTGACGAACGATGAGCTTTAATGTCTCAAGACCGAAATAATCGTCGATGCCACGACCGTTTACAGTGATAACACCGCTGCCGGGATAAACACGTACTCTGGCAACTGAGTGCTTTCTTCTACCTGTTCCGTAGTAATAAGGCTTTGATTCGTACATTGTTATCCCTCCTTAATATTTGAATTCTTCGGGCTTCTGAGCGCCGTTCTTGTGCTCTGCACCTGCATAAAGACGCATTCTTGTTGCGGCCTTTCTGCCAAGTGTGTTGTTGGGGAGCATACCCTCAATTGCGAGCTGCATAGCCTTTTCGGGCTTCTCGCTCATGAGCTTGCTGTACTGTACTTCCTTAAGGCCGCCGATGTAGCCGGTGTGCCATCTGTAGTACTTGTTCTCAAGCTTGTTGCCTGTTAAAACTGCCTTTGCGCAGTTAATTATGATTACATGATCGCCACAGTCGCAGTGAGGTGCGTATGTGGGCTTGTGCTTACCACGGAGAATGTGAGCAGCCTTTGCAGCAACACGGCCGAGGGGCTTTCCTGCTGCATCGAGAATATACCACTTACGTTCAACTGTTTCAGCTTTAGGCATAAATGTTGACATTCTGATTCTTTCCTTTCAATTACTCTTGAGGTTTGACCTCTGTTTGATTATTTTCACAACGTTTAATATTATAGCCATCCGTCAGCCTTTTGTCAAACGAATTTTCACGTAAAATCTAAATATATATCTATTTCTCTTTAAATCTCTTTAAATATCGCTGTTTCTCTCTATTTCTCTCTTGCGATTTCATTTTATTTCTGCCTGTTGCAAATAAGTACGTTTTCCTTGATATTTTGTCGTTTTGCTTTTGTTTTTGCGGTAAGACTCTTTTACCGTTTCATTATCGGATGTCAGTCGGAAACGCCGGATAAAGCGCTGTAAAAACGCATTTTCGGTAATATGTAATCTCGTTTATCCCGATTCATCTTGCAATTAATGCTGTTTTGTGCTATTCTGAATGTTATAATAATAAAAGGAGCAACGCTAATGACGCAATATCACAATATTCCGCCCGTGTACGACAAAAACAGCCGTATACTTATATTAGGCTCGTTTCCGTCCGTGAAGTCACGGGAGGCACAGTTTTTCTACGGACACCCTCAGAACCGTTTCTGGAAGGTGATGTCGGCGGTTCTTGACTGCGAATGTCCTGTTACTAAAGAAGAGAAGAAGCTGATGCTGTTAAGTCATAATATCGCCGTATGGGATGTTATCGGTTCCTGTGAAATAACAGGCTCGTCCGATGCCTCTATAAGCTCGGTAGTCCCGAACGATATAGCGGGACTTGTAGCCGAAACTTCTGTTACAAGAATTTTTGCAAACGGTGCGACTTCTTATAATATGTATAAGCGATATTGCCGTGATAATGTCGGAATAGAAGCCGTAAAACTGCCGTCAACCAGCCCCGCAAACGCAGCTTTCTCGCTTGAACGGCTCATATCCGAATGGAAATCTCAGATCCTGTCGCAGTAGCTTATGGTAATATTCCGCTCCTTTGCGTTCTTTATCAGATGGTCAAGCCTTATAAGTATCGCCTTTTCTTCATAGACAATTGCCTCGATTTTTTCGGGGTCTGTTTCTATATCGAAAAGCTGACGTGTCTTTTCAAGCCTGCTTTGAAGATACTCCAGCCATGAACGCATTTCTTCGGCTTCGCTGAAAGTATGCTCCTTGCTTTCCGCTTTAAATAATCTGCATAAATTCAAGCACATAAAATGCCCGTCCTTTCAAAGAGTTTTTACATTCTATGAAAGTGACGGGCTTAAAATTACCGACAGAGCCTTTCTATTGCTTTTGCGAAAATTATCGTGTTGTCGAGAAGCTCCCCGACAGGCACGAATTCGTCCGCACCGTGTATCCTGTAATCCGTGTCGGGATGTTCAACGCCGAAGGCGACACCGCCCTCGATCCCGTGTACATAGGTTCCTCCGCCGATAGCTATACATTCGCCTTTTTTGCCGGTATGCTCTTCGTATACATCAAGAAGCGTCTTTACAAGAAAGCTGTCGGGAGAGGCATAATGAGCGTTTGTGCCTGTAAACTCCGCTATTGAAATACCCGTGCCGTCTACGGCATTTTCCAGCTTGCTTTTCAGCTGAGATAATGTCATACTCATCGGAAATCTTATGTCGGTATTAAAGTCAAGTCTGCCGTTTTCAGCGTTTATAAGGCTTAAAACGCAGGTAAGTGCACCCGATTTATCCTCGCAGACTATCCCTAATGAAGAACCGTCTGTTTCTCCGTATGGATAACGTTTCAGAATATCACCGAACAGTGTTTTGGTTTCGTCCTTAATATCGAGCATCACAAGCATTTCGAGCATTGCTGTTATTGCATTTTTCGCCCTTTGCGGAGTAGATGCGTGAGCAGATTCGCCCTTGCAGATAACTTTTATACCGTTTTCCGTCTGTTCTGCGGTAAAGCAACAGTTGTTCTTATTATTTGCAATATATGAACAAACAGCCTCCTCGTGCTTTGAAGCGAGAACTGCGTAACACTCGGCAGGAACGGCGTTTATCACCTGTCCGCCGCTGATTTCCAAAATGTCGTCATTGCTCATTTGTGCCGTGTACTGTGTCCTTGCCATACCTTTTTCGCAGTTTATAAGCGGATAGGAAGCGTCGGGAGTAAACACCATCGAAGGCATTTTGTCATTTCTGAGATAATATTCAATATCGGCAGAGCCGTTTTCCTCGTTTGTACCGAATATCAACCGTACACCCTTTGACAGCTTTACCCCAAGCTCTTTTATGCTGTACAGAGCGTAAAGTGCGGATACCGCAGGTCCTTTATCGTCGGTAACACCTCTGCCGTAGAGAATACCGTCCTTTTCTGTGACCTTAAACGGATCATACGTCCAGCCTTTTCCGGCAGGAACAACGTCAAGGTGGCACAGCACCGCAAGAGAAGGCTTGCTTTCACCGCCTGGAAGATAGTCGGCTGTTGCGTAATAATTGTCACCGTTATTTACCGTAAAGCCCATTTCTTCGGCTTTGTCAAGTATTATTCCAAGCGCCTTTGCAGGCTCTTTTCCGAAGGGAAAATTTTCTTCCGCTTTTCCTTCTATGCTCGGCACTTCTACAAGCATTGACAGCAGAGAAATAATATCTTCTTTGTTTTTCTCCGCAAAATTTCTGTATTTACTGTTATCCATTCCGACACTTCCTTTTGTTTTTTGTATCATTATTATACTACTCCGAGCCGAAAAGGTCAATTAATTCATTTGACATTTTTTGTGAAGCATGGTATACTAATTAAAATATCTAAATGCTTCAGGGAGGATACCCTATGAGTGCAAAAACCCCTATCGGCAGTAATTTAAAGCTGTTCAGAGCAAAGAAAAAACTTCTTAAGGATTTCATAACCAATGACCCTTATCTTTCGGGAGAACTGGGCAATTATAAACACGGCACACTTTTCAGACACGACATTGTATTTGTAAGCATAACCGACGGAAGTCATACCGCCGATTTGTTCACGGGAGAGGGCGAGGACTTTTTGTCGGCATTCGCCTCGGCTATGAACAGTGCCGAAAAGTACGTTTCGGATAATAACATTAATCCGCTGTGGGTAAAGGTTGACTGTGTAAACAGCTGTAAGATCTGTACCCGTGCGGAATTTGAGGAAGAAATACGCTCAAGCCGTGAATTTTTCTTCAAAAAAGGCGTCAGCTTCGATACAGGCTTTGAAACCGCACTTCTTGAAGCACAACTTAATTGCTGCGGACTTATAAACTATAAGAACGGCACTCTTGACGATAATAAAATCAGGGATTTCCTCAGCAGCCGCACCACCCTTGAATCAATCCCCGACAACGTGTTATCGTTTACAACCGTCGGATATATCTGTGACGAAAACAAAAAGCTGTACAAGCTATATCCCGATGAGGAAAACTACGGCAGAAGAATTGTGCCGGAGCTGACAAAAGACGATATTAAGCAGGTCATAGAAACGTCATCGGTATATCTTGCGAATGCTGTCAAAGATAACGGGCAGTTTGATTACGGCGTAAATCCCGTGAACGATTTTCATTTCGTTACATATAACATACTGCGTCATTCCGGTACTATCTGGAGTCTTATAATGCAGTACGACACCACAAAGGACGAGAAGCTCGTGCCGAAGATTGAAAGCACGATAGACTTCCTTATGCAGAGCATAGAATATTCCGACAGCGACCACGCCTATCTTGTGGAGCGTAAGTCGGATGAAATAAAACTCGGCGGTAACGCTATCGCTATAGTGACCTTGTCCACCTATGCCGCCGTATTTGACAGCAACAGGTATGATAAGCTGATAGCCGCTCTTGCAAACTCTGTTCTTGATATGCAGGAAGAGGACGGCAGCTATTATCACGTTTTATCCTTCCCCGATTTTCAGCGCAAGGAACGTGACAGAATCGTGTACTATGACGGCGAGGCGACATTTGCGCTTGCGAGAGCGTACAGTATCACAAAAGACAGCCGTTATCTTGATGCCGCAGAAAAAGCACTCGATTATTTCATAAAGAATGATTATACACGTTTTTGCGACCACTGGATAGCGTATGCGGTAAACGAGGTCACTATCCACGACCCGAAGGAACGCTATCTGAACTTCGGTCTTAAGAACGCAAACGATAATCTGAACAAGATTTTCAATCAGGATACGACCTTCCATACATTCCTTGAGCTTCTTATGGCGGCTTTCAGCCTTTATGAGAGGATAAAAGAGAAGAATATATATGTGTCATATATGCAGAGATTCAACTTTGAAGCATTTATAAGGACGATTTACCGACGTGCGCATTATATGCTTGGCGGCTATCTCTATCCCGAGATAGCAATGTATATGAAGGTGCCGGAATCGGTAGTATACACTTTCTGCGTGCGTCATGACAGCTACAGAATAAGAATAGACGATGTTCAGCATTATATCGGCGGTTATTATAATTTCTACAGAAATTTTGACAAGCTGAACGAATATTACAAGCAAATCACAGACAAGCCGAAAACACGGCAGAGCGAAACGCCCGTAGACAGCGAGAGAGCCTCGTTTGTCAACTGGATACTCAGCAATATCTGATTTTGAGAGGATAGCTTATGAACTTCATGCAACTTCGTGAAAGACAGCCGAAATTCCCCGTTACCGTAAAGACGGGAGAGGGAGTAGTAGAGCTTATCTGGAATAAAATTGAATATGCTGACGGCTACCGTGTGTTTGCGTCGCCTGTCGGCAAGAATCATTTTGTCGGTGTAATTAACGTAAAAGGCACTACTGCCGTGATGAAAAAACGTGCGAACGGCGTTCCTATGCAGTATAAGGTCAAGGCATTCAGAATTGCGGACGGTCCGGATAATTTTTTCGGAGAGTCCGAAATCGTCATAGCGTGTCCGCTTGAAACCCCACGCAAACTTACCGCAATAGTCGGAAGTGACGGTATATGCACATTGTCCTGGAGATACAACTCCCAGTGTGACGGATTCAAGATCTATGCCGATTCGAATGAAAGCGGAAAATACTCTTTTGTGTGCTACAGCGGAAAGAATTCCTGCAGGCTTGACAGCTTCACAAAAAGCGGTAAGGTTTCGTTTGTTGTACGCAGTTTTATAATGACCGGGCATATGGAAAAGCTGGGCGTTTCTTCTGCTCCCGCCGAAGCCGTTATTCCCAAATCCAAAGGCGCTAAGGCGGTGCAGTTCGACCATTCGATGATAAGAAAAACGGCAGGTGATTATAATGCAAGGCGCTTTGCCGGCAAGGACGGTAGGCTGTGCAACGATCACCATAAATGCACCGTGATGATAGGCGGCGATATTACCGTTTCGGCTGAAATGCAGAAAAATGCGGCAAAGGGAATGCCCGTTTTTGATGAGGCTTTTTCATCGCTCGGCGGAATATTCGGTTCGTTTGATTTTTCCGTTGCAATGCTTGATACGGATATTAACGATAAAAAGGCGTATACATTCGAGGACAGCCGTGTCATCAACTGCCCGTCCACGATTGCCGACGCTGTATGCAAGAGCGGAATAGACGCACTTGCCGTCAACGCAGGACTTCTGCAGAGAGCGCCGCAGTCGCTCGAAAAGTATCCGCTTACGGTTATAACCGAGAACGACTGCACACAGGGCGGAGAGAAGTTCAGTATAGTAAATATCAACAATATAAATGTCGGATTCATTTCTGCGACAGTGAACAAGGATATATCGCAGTATGTGTCACAGCTCAGAAAAGCAGGGGCAGAGTACATATTCTTCTTCTGCTCGTGGAATGAACGTCATACGCCTGCGGTAAAGCCTAAGTGGAGAAATCAGGCGGTAAAGGCTGCGGAGAGCGGAGCGGATATAATTATCGGCAACGGACTTAACGCCATTGCGGAATATGATGTTATAGAGTGTGCAGATGGCAGATGTGTTCCTGTGGCTTATTCGCTCGGCTCGCTTATTCCTGCTGACCCTGCGACACGCTTTGAGAAGATAGGAGCGTTACTTTGCGTAAGGCTCAAGCGTGATACCGCAACAGGTAAGGTGAATACCGACCTTTGCGGATACATTCCTTATGCGTTCAAGGATTACGGCACGGAACACAGAGCGGTGCTTTTGTCCGATGATAATGCACGTTATTTCGGGCTGTCGGTATACGATACGCTAAAAAAGCAGGTAGCAACGGCACTCGGCAGTAAAATAGAGCTTGCGAGATATGCAGAGAAGCCCGAGCAGCAATCGTTTGCACTTCTCGGCTCGGCACTGATTTCGGAGCTTTTCAAGGACGATAACGATATAGAAACCGACCGTTCACATCTGTTCATATCTCAGCTTACTATGAACGGAGCACATTGCGATGTTGATGAGAAATACTTCCGTGACGGTGTTGTGCCTCTTTACTACAACCTTTCCAAAGGCTATGACGAATACCTTGCCGAAAACAAGGCGGATGCGCTTATAACGGACCTTTATTACGCTGTTTCCACACCTGTTTACAGGCTAGGAGATTCGCTTTATTCGGCCGGAAAAGCGTTTATACAATCACGTTTCTACGAGGAAAACAAAAGTCGGCTGAAACGGCTCGATATAAAGGATGAAGCGGTGTGGAAGCCTCTGCTTGACAAGTTCATTGATTCGGTTACCGCTGTGTATGACAGGGAGAAGATTATACTTGTACGCATAACGGATCCTAAGCTGTACTATGTCAACGGACGATATGTACGCTCGACAGACCGCTCGTGCAACTTCAGGCTGCTTCTTGATATGGAGAACTACTTTATAAGACGTGTTTCTCCGAAGGTCATCGACATATCACGGTTCTATCCCGGTGTGATAAACAAAAGGGGAAGAAGCTATGCGGTATGCCGTGACGAGCATTTCCGCAATAACATTTCGTTGATTGCCAAAAGTATATGCTCCGGCAAGAAGGCAAACTATGTCAACTCGCTTGCTTACGACCCTGAAATATGGCTTACGGAAGTGGCTGAAAACTTTGATATAATCAAGGCAGGCAAGGCGGACAGCTTCTTCTTCGGCACAAACAATGCCGTAGACTACTTTATAAGCAGGCTGAGCCGTGACTTTATCTGTGCGGAATTCAAGGATATTCTCAGGCTGAAAACCAGTGAGCTTGTCACGTTCAATGAGATAAGGGCTTGCTATGATTTCGGCAGAAACGCAGTGCTGAAGCGGGTTTATAACGGCATTTGCGCTATACGCAAGGGCGATATTGCGAATGCGGATATTGATGAGATCATAAGGCTCGGATTATATGCACAAAGCGATCTTGCTAAGACGTTGGAATCATTTTACAACAAAAACGGGATTATCAGAAACTGTGTGCTTTCGACTAAGGATCTTAGCTTCTATCTCAAGTGCGCAAGGCTGTGGATGGCAGGCACAGACAAGGATGCGGTGGCACAGCTTGCCCGTAGATATTACGAAAAACACAGACCTGTGATTCTTGATGTTTTTGGCAGAGCGGACGGCGGCGACATTCCGGAGCTTGCGGACGGTACGGTAAAGGGCAGTGTGATAAGCGGTTATTCGGCTCTGACAGTGTGTTCGGAGAAACCTGCGGATATTGATTTGAGCTATATTGACGATAAGTCGGCTGTTTTTACCGAGCTTACACGCTCATACTTTGCGAATACGCACGGCGACTGGCTTTTAGTCGATTTTTCGGATATTGTAAAGCCGATTTACAGGCATAGGTCGGCGTATGTCGCATCAATTGATGAATTATGCTGTTCTATGGCTTACAGAGCCTTTATGACAGACGATGAGGTTTTCGAGCCGTTTAAGGAAAATGCTGACAGCAAATTTATTGAAAAAGCGATTTCCGATTTTGCAAGAACCGTAAAAGCAAAATACGGGAAAAACATAATATTACGGAAAACGTATCTTCCGCTTAACAGATTGGATATTACAGGAAGAATCCGTCCTTTTGACGATACGGAATTTATATCCGAGAAAGAAAATCTGATAAGCAGAGCAGAGGAGATATTTGTAAAATGCACAGATTGCTATACAATTGACTATGAAAGTCGGTATCTGCCTGTGTGCGCCGATAAAAACGCCGATATTTCCGAGCGCATGCTTGAAAGTGACTTCTATAAGGAGGCGGCAGCTGCCGTTGACCGCATAATTTCGGGAACAAGCAAAAAGACGGTAAACAATGTGGATATAGTCGGCTATCTTGAGCGGTGCGAGCGTATCAGAAAGGATAACCCCGATATGTCTGCCGAGCTTTCCAGTGAGATATTCGGCGGTGCGTCGGAGATATTCATGACAGAATAAATTTTCCGTATTTTAAAAGCCCTTTGAGGAAAACTCGGAGGGCTTTTGGTTTTAGTTGGGCTGTATTATTATGGGACGAGAGTTTCAGGCACAATACATATTATTAAAGCGGTCACAGTGAAAAAGATAACACCACATAAGGGAGTAATTTGACAGAATGGTGTGATATGAGTATATTTCGAGAAGGAGTATATTCAGAATGGAAGAATCCCTTAAAAATAAAGGGTTTCTGACGTTTTCTTATGCCTGTTTGTCGCTTATTTGTCGCTTAAATCCGCAAGCGGATACTAAAAGATACTATGTGATTTAGTTTACGCAAACCTTTTCCATGTAGCAATCAAGAAATTCTTGCGTTACTCCGTGCAGGTTTCTGTGTGTGCAAATATAATACAGTTCTTCAACAGACGAATAGGAAAAATACCTTGCGTCAAGTGAAAGAAACTGCTGTCTGTTTGCTTCTTCAACTACTTTTTCTCTGTCGTTGTCTGGAGCAACAATCACATACCGTGTATTAAAAGCTGGCATTGCGTCTTGTAGCCCTTTCATTCTTGTTAATCCAGACGTTACCCCGGTTGTGTGCTCCACTTCCATAACGGCGGGCATGAAACGATGATTTTGGAACCAGATACAATCAATGAAGCGTGCTGACGGTTCGGCACCGGGAAAAGCGGAAATGATGTTTTCTGTTCCTAATGTTGGGATAATTCCCGGTTGTTCAATCAAGGGCTTATCCTTATAAATTATTCCCTTGTCGTTTTGTGCAATCCATGTCCTGTAACCAAGCTGCAAACCGATTAAATATAGCGCAATTTGAATTTGTGTATGCCGCCGAACTACTTCAATATTCATGTCACCGCCAACAGCCATGTTGTCCGGTAATATCAGATTGTCGTATGTAACTGATTGTAGCGGTATTTCTGAAATTGCCATATTAGGAACCTGCTTTTCAGTCAAAACTCCTTGCTCATGTGGTTCATCAGGCAACCATATTAAATGCTTGTGTCCGTGCTCTATTGATGAATGCCCATCAATATCTTTAATTCTTCCGGGATAGCAATAATAAAATTCAGGCGTTAACGCCATGAGCGTTTCAAGAACCGAACGCGTATTATATGAACCGCCAAGTATTCTATCAAGGTTTATAGGCTCACCGAGATTAACTGCGTTTGCAACACGCCATATCATTTCAGACGATATGCTTTCTACACTTGAGCCAACATAGTTTTCACCTTTGCGGGGGTTCCAACGGCGTATTTGAATAGGGCCAGCAGGCAGATTTACATTCTCAATGTGAATTAGACCAGGGGTTCGCGGGTTCACATAGTTATAGTTTGTGTTCCGGGGTAAAAGGCTCACTGCCCGAACAAGATTATATGCAGTATACTTTGCCATTACTTCAAAGCCCCTTTCATAAAATCAGAAATAGTTTTTGCAATACCGCTTGAAAGCATAAACGGGACGCCATTACCTGTTGTCTTAAACTTATCAGTTAATGACATATCAGGCGGCAAGGAAAAATCTTTCGGTAAAGATTGCAACGCAAGGGCTTCTGCAACGGTCAACCGCCTTGCCTTATAAGGGTGCAAATGCACTTCGTTATTTCCATAAGCAACAGTCGGAGAATAGCGCCACCTGTGTAAACGCTTATATGATTTCTTAGAGTCGTCCCCCTCATCAACGGAAAGCATTTTTACTATTCCAGAACGCGGAACAAAACAATCTCTTCCATTCGGGTGGTTCTCAACATCATTTTTTTCAAACCAATGCTGAACGGTTAACTCTTTTGGGATATTTACGGGGCATTCAGTAATGCTGTTTTCTTCAAAAGGCGCAGTTGTAGGCCATTGTATTGCCTTGATTTCTGATAATGAATGAGTAGTGTATTTTTCCCATGGGAAAGCATCAAGGGGATTATTATTGCTATTGGGAAACAATGATTTACTCATGCCAAACAAAAGTATTCTGTCGCGGTCTTGTGGCGCGCCGAACTCTATTGCATTTGTCAAACGGTTTGTCATATAATATCCCGCGTCATGTAGCATAGTTTTTAATTCTTCGTAAAATTCTCTATGCTTTGCGGTTTTCCACAAGCCTTTAACATTTTCAAATAAGAAAAAGTCAGGGTGCTGTGCAATTATTAACTGAATATATGATAAAGACAACTTTCCGTTATCGCCGTTTCTGCCGCGCTGCTTTCCTGCAACCGAAAAATCGGGACAAGGGGGTCCGCCGATAAAGCCAACAAGGCTATTATCTTTTTTTGCGTCGGAAATGTATTCGCGTAATTCTTCAGCACGTTGTCCTAAATATTCGTTAATATCAATATTGCTATACCCGTATTTGGGGGCAGCAAGCCCCATTTGATTTCTTGAGTATTTATAAGCGTTTATGAATGCCGGGGAAAATTCATTCACAAGTTCTATGGAATACCCATTCAGTTCAAAGCCTAAGTCAAGAAACCCGCTCCCTGAAAAGAACGAAAATATTTTAAGTTTCATTCTCCAGTCCTCTTTTCGTCTGCGTTTATCTCTACAATATCGTCAAGCCCACAATGCAGGACTGTCGTAATCTTTGTGAGGATTTCCATCGCAATAGGTTCGTCCTTTCTCATTTTAGCAAGTATGTTCGTGCAGATATCAGCCTGCAAGTGCATTTGTGTTTTTGTTATGCCTTTATCTATCAACAGTGTCCATAGCCTGTTATAGTTGAAATAGCCCTCCTGTGCGTGACCACAATCAGCCATTAAAAGTATAGCACAGAAGGGCAGATTTTTCAATATTATGTCATGTTTTCGTGTTTTTTTAATCTACAATACAGTATCAATTCCTAGTTTCATCAAATATATCCCATATCGTAATAAGCAAGGAAACTGTATTGACTATTTCCGAAAATAAGAGTACGGTGTAACTAATTTTACTGAGTTACACCGTACCCAACATAAAAGCTTCCTTATTTGGCGTTGCCAAACGCTGTGACCACTTTGATTTGGTTAATGCTTTGTGTAACTCCGCCGTTCAACTAACTTTAGCTGAATCGCAACAATTCCAAAGGCAGAACTTGAAGCGGCTCACAGCCGCCTGCCGCTTAGTCGCCGAAGGATACGCCGATGCTTTTTCCTGTGATGACAAGCTCGTCATTTTCGGGAACGAACTTTGTCTTCATCGTTACATCGGACAGCTTGTTTTCGGAAATCTTACTGCCGATTTTTGCAACCGTGTAGCCGTATTTTTCCTGCTTTATAAGCATTGCGGCTCTTGCACCGAACTTTGTTGCAAGCACTCTGTCATAAGCGGAGGGCGAACCGCCCCTTAATATATGACCGGGAACAACTGTTCTTGACTCAAAGCCTGTTGCGGCTTCTATCTGCTTTGCTATGCGGTTTGTAACTGTTGTTTCACCCGCTTCGGCACGTTTTTTTGCACGTTCCTTTTTCTTCATAGCGGCTTCCGCAATATCCATTGCACCCTCTGCGACCGCAATTATAGAGAATGTCTTTCCGGACTGCGCACGTTTTTCGCAAGCGTCGATGACTTTATCAATATCATAAGGAATCTCGGGGATAAGAATAATATCCGCACCGCCTGCAATACCGGAATAAAGCGTCAGCCAGCCTGCCTTGTTGCCCATTATCTCAATTACCATAATACGTCTGTGGGAAGTAGCAGTCGTGTGGATTCTGTCAACGACCTCAGTCGCTATATCTACTGCGGTGTGGAAGCCGAATGTAACATCTGTTCCCCATATATCGTTATCTATCGTCTTGGGAAGTCCGATTATATTCAGACCCTCTTCGGAAAGAAGATTTGCGGTCTTATGAGTTCCGTTGCCGCCGAGCGTCAGTATGCAGTCGAGCTTCTGCTGTTTATAGGTGGCTTTAATTTCAGCGACCTTGTCTATGTTGTCAGCTTCTATTACCTGCATCATCTTATATGGTGTACGCTTTGTGCCGAGTATCGTTCCGCCCTGAGTGAGTATGCCGGAAAAATCCTCCGGCTTCATTATGCGGCAGTTATTATGGATCAGACCGTGGAAACCGTTGGATATGCCGACTATCTCAACGTTGTCCTCGCCGAACATGGAGTAACAGGCTTTTGCCGCACCTCTTATAGTAGCGTTAAGTCCGGGGCAGTCGCCGCCGCTTGTCAGTATACCTATTCTGCGTTTTGCCATTTGTACATCCAGCCTTTCCTGAAAGATTTGTTGTTTTCTGCTAATTAAATTATAGCATACATACTCCAAAAGTCAAGAAAATATTATAGCTCGGATTATGCAGATTATACAATTTCTGTGCGTTATACGCCTGTATATATGCCCGCGAACAGCGGCAGCATCGTTTCATTGTCAAGTATCATATACATGAACGGACGATTAAGAATTACCTGCTTTTCGGCAATTACACACCCCTCGTCAACTAATTCCACAAGAGCGGCGGCACCTGCCTTAGTACCTTTCTCGTTTACCTCAATTTTAGTCTTGTGAATGACTTTGCCGATGGATATATTGCCTACAGTTGATTTGCCGATGCCCGAAAAATCTGCATTGTTTTCGTCAAATGCCGTCGGCATACCAAGCTGTGACAAAGCGTTGTTCAGTGTGTCTGAATATTCATAGCTGAATTTCGGGAGCTTTGTTTCTACGCTGCAGCTTTCGGTACTGCTTAATATCCTGCAGAGCTTTTCTCCGGATAAGGAGGATATGAATGAGGCTATATCATTATCGGGAAGTAAAGCCGCAAAGCTGTATTTCCCGCCCTTATACTGCTTGATAAAGCCTTTACAGCCGTCGCTTTCAAGATAAATGCTTTCGGTTGAATGCATCATTGTGACATTCATCAGCTTGTCTTCGGAATTTGTGAATTTTCCGTCCGAAATGTCATTTTCCTTGTAGACATTTCCCCATTCTGCATCAAAGCTGACGGCGTTTATAAGATACATTATCGCTTCATCGGGGATGTTGTCAAGTATCTTGTCTATCATACCGTCGGTATTGTCGCTTACCCAATTGTTAATCTCTTTGCACGTTGCGTTGTCAAATGCACGCTTGTATATCGCCGCACCGAAATAATCCGCATTTTTCTGCAAAAAGTCCTTTTCAACGGTAAGTCTGTTTTCTTCATCTCTGAACCATATCGAATTTGCGTTTTTCAGCTTGAAGTCCTCGCCTGATGTAAGCGAGCCGCTGAATGATGAAAGATATTTGTTCAGTTCGTCAAGGGGCATTCCGCTCCCGAGTACCTTTTCCATTTCATCTTTGGTCTGACCGTTTGCACCGTTTGCTGTCATTGTGAGTGCGGATGATACCGACAGGGGAGAGATAAGAGTGTTTGATTTGCCGTCAAAGCATTTCTTAAGCAGTTCGACAGAGAAATTGCCGTATGCGCTCTTAAAAGCATCGTCGGGTTTTACGGTTTCGTGGCTTGCGGCTTTGATGCCTGTCATAAGATCCGTTGTTTCGAGGGATTTTTCCGACTGACAAGCCGAGAGGGTGAGAGTTGACGCGATGAGTGAACCTGCGATTATTGCTGATAAAATTCTTCTTTTCATACTATTCTCCTTTCGATAGACGGTTTATGCACCGTCATTTATCATATACCTGTATACACGCCTGCAAACAGCGGCAGCATCGTTTCGTTGTCGAGTATCATATACATAAACGGGCGGTTCAGGATTACCTGCTTGTCGCCGTCCGGAGCGGCGGACATAACCACGCCTGTTGCGGCGACAGCCCTTGTACCTTCTTCGGTAACGGATATCTTCGTTTTGTGTAGTACATCACTGATGAGAAGTTTATCACCCGAAATACCCGAAAAATCAGCACTGTCGGAAAAGGCTGTAGGCATACCGAGAGCTTTCAATGCTTCACTGAGTTCGGCGCTGTATTCGTACTCAAACTTCGGCATTTTAGCAACAACATTAGTGCTTTCGGCATTCTGTAACATTTTGAAAAGCTTATCTCCATTGAGCAAACCGACAAAATCCGATATAGAAACATTGCTGTCGGGGAGAATTGCGGCGAAACCGTACTTACCGCCTTTATATTTCTTGATAAAGCCTGTGCAGTTATCGCCGTTTATGTATTCGCTTTCTTCGGAAATCAGCATTGTGACTGACTGCTCGTTGCCGTTAGCGTCTGTGAACGTTCCGTCTTCAACAAAGTTGTCATAGTAGTAGTTTTCCCATTTGGCATCAAATGCTGTTGCGTTGATAAGTGCAATATTTGAAAGCGCATCGCCGTTGTCAAGAAGCTTGTCGATCATACCGTCTGTATGTTCACTGACCCAATTGTTGATATCGTTCACAATCTCGCTGTTATATGCACGCTTGTATATTTCGGCGTGGTAAAAGTCGGCGTTGGTCTGTAAAAACTCATTGTTCACATTGAAATTGTTGTCTTTGATAAACCATATCGAATTTGCGTTTTTCAGCTTGAAGTCCTCGCCTGATGTAAGCGAGCCGCTGAATGATGAAAGATATTTGTTCAGTTCGTCAAGGGGCATTCCGCTCCCGAGTACCTTTTCCATTTCATCTTTGGTCTGACCGTTTGCACCGTTTGCTGTCATTGTGAGTGCGGATGATACCGACAGGGGAGAGATAAGAGTGTTTGATTTGCCGTCAAAGCATTTCTTAAGCAGTTCGACAGAGAAATTGCCGTATGCGCTCTTAAAAGCATCGTCGGGTTTTACGGTTTCGTGGCTTGCGGCTTTGATGCCTGTCATAAGATCCGTTGTTTCGAGGGATTTTTCCGACCGGCAAGCCGAGAGTGAGAGTGCTGATATGAGTATTGCGCTTGTTAATGTGAAGGATGTAAATTTTCGTTTCATAAATAGTTCCTTTCGCAGTAAGCAAATCGTGTACTGTATTTGCATATAATACAATTCAAAGCGTCTGATTGTCCACGGAATAATGTATTTTCTGATTAAATTATATAATATTTTCCCTCAAAGTCAATAAAAGTTACAAGATTGTAACCATTTCATCGGCATCATGCAACCGCTTTTGCCGACCGCTGAGTTCAACGGGCGGCGGTGGCGTTTTTAATGACGATATTTCGGTTTTCTCTATTGACAAACTGCGTTGTGATGGATTATAATTATGTAAGGAGCGTGTAAGATTTTGCACGGTAAAATTCTATGAAGTTTTTTTAAAATAAGGAGAAAAGATATGGCATACATACTCGGTGTCGATATAGGTACGTCCGGTACAAAAACAGTGCTTTTCAGCGAGGACGGCACACCTGTTGCATCGGCGCTTTACGATTATCCTCTTTACACTCCCTGCAACGGCTATGCCGAGCAGGATCCTGCGGACTGGTGGAACGCCTGCGTTAACAGTATCCGTGACGTAGTTGCAAAGAGCGGAGTTCCCGCAGATGAGATAAAGGGCGTAGGCCTTTCGGGACAGATGCACGGACTTGTAATGCTCGACAAGGATAACAAGGTAATCAGAAACAGCATTATCTGGTGCGATCAGCGTACAGGAAAGGAAGTTGTCGAGATTACCGAAAAGGTAGGTCACGACAGACTTATCGCTATCACCGCAAACCCTGCTATAACAGGCTTTACAGCCGCAAAGATAATGTGGGTAAAGAATAACGAGCCTGAAAATTATGAAAAGTGCCGCCATATTCTTCTCCCCAAGGACTATATAAGATTTATGCTCACGGGCGAGTTTGCTACCGAGGTTTCAGACGCATCGGGTATGCAGCTGCTTGATATTCCCGGCAGATGCTGGTCTGACGAGGTGCTGACAAAGCTTGGCATCGACAAGTCGCTTCTTGCCAAGGTTTACGAAAGCCCTGAGATAACAGGTACCGTTACAAAGGCGGTAGCTCAGGCTACAGGTCTTAAGGAGGGTACGCCCGTAGTCGGCGGTGCAGGCGATAATGCGGCTGCCGCTGTCGGAACAGGCGTAGTAGAGGACGGTAAGGCTTTCACTACTATCGGTTCAAGCGGCGTTGTGTTTGCTCATACTTCCGATATATCTATCGACCCCAAGGGCAGAGTACATACATTCTGCTGTGCTGTGCCGGGATGCTGGCACGTTATGGGCGTTACTCAGTCCGCAGGTCTGTCGCTCAAGTGGTTCAGGGATAATTTTGCGTGGAGCGAGATGGAAACAGCCGCTTCTATGGGCGTTGACCCGTACTACCTTATGGATAAGGAAGCCGACAGTGTGCCGATAGGTGCAAACAGACTGCTCTATATGCCTTATCTCAACGGCGAGAGAACACCTCACCTTGACCCCAACGTAAGAGGTGCATTTGTAGGTCTTTCCACAATGCACAAGAAGAAGGATATGCTCAGAGCCGTTATGGAGGGCGTTTCTTATTCACTGCGTGACTGTGTTGAGGTTATGCGTGAGATGAATATAAGCATTGATGATATGATGGCTTGCGGCGGCGGCGGAACATCACCGCTGTGGAGGCAGATGCTCGCAGATCTTTATGCCTGCAACGTAAAGACTACGGCAAACAAGGAAGGCCCCGCACTCGGCGTTGCACTTCTTGCGGCAGTAGGCGCAGGAATATACAGCTCTGTTCCAGAGGCGTGCAAGGCGGTAATCAAGCCCGAAAAGATACAGGAGCCTATTGCTGAAAACAGTGCCAAGTACGAAAAGGTATATGCGCTTTACAAGAAGCTGTATCCCGCTATGAAGGCAAACTTTGACGAGCTGGCTTCGCTTGATGTATAATTTGCAATATTGTCAGTAACGGAATACGGCTTTTGTGTGTTGCCGTAATCCGTAGGAATATTATGCTAAGTCCGGTTAACCGGAAAGGAGTACCTATGAAACTTTTTATCGACACAGCCAACGTTGATGACATCAGACGTGCCAATGATATGGGCATTATCTGCGGTGTTACCACAAACCCCTCTCTTATCGCTAAAGAGGGAAGAGATTTCAAGCAGGTAGTAAAGGAAATCACAGAAATCGTAGACGGTCCTGTTTCAGCCGAAGTAATTTCGCTTGAAGCAGACAAGATGGTCGAGGAGGCTCTGCCCCTTGCCGCTATACATAAGAATATCGTTATAAAGCTCCCTATGTGCGAGGAGGGTCTTAAGGCCTGCAAGCAGCTTACAGCAAAGGGCATAAAGACAAACGTTACTCTTGTATTCTCAGCCGCTCAGGCGCTTCTTGCCGCAAGAGCAGGTGCTACATTTGTCAGCCCGTTCCTCGGCAGACTTGACGATATAGGCATGGAAGGCATGAACCTTATCGAAGAGATCGTTGACATATTCAATGCGCAGGGCATTGAAACAGAGATCATCGCCGCATCTATCCGTAACCCGATGCACGTTACACAGGCGGCAAGACTCGGATGTGATATTGCAACCGTTCCTATGAACGTACTTCTCCAGATGCTTAAGCACCCCCTTACCGACAACGGTATCGACAGGTTCCTTAAGGACTGGGAAGGATTCACTTCCAAGCAGAAGTAATTAAAGCCGCTTAAAAAGCGTGCTTAAAATAACCGAAAGGAAAAATGAAATGTACAGTAATTTAGTTGACACGATCGGCTTTCTCAAGGGAATAGATCCCGATGTTGCTGACGCAATGGACAAGGAGCTTGCACGTCAGAAAAGAAATCTTGAGCTTATTGCAAGTGAGAATATCGTTTCTCCTGCTGTTATGGCGGCTATGGGAAGCGTTCTTACGAACAAGTATGCTGAGGGATACCCCGGCAAGCGTTATTACGGCGGATGCGAGGACGTTGATATAGTTGAGAATATCGCTATTGAACGTGCCTGCAAGCTGTTCGGAGCAAAGTATGCGAATGTCCAGGCTCACTCCGGCGCACAGGCTAACACGGCGGTTTATTTTGCACTGCTGAATCCCGGCGACACGGTAATGGGTATGAGCCTTGCTCACGGCGGACACCTTACACACGGTTCTCCCGTTAACATTTCGGGCAAATACTTCAACTTCGTACCTTACGGACTTGATGAGGAAACCGGCAGACTGAATTACGACAATATACTTGCACTTGCCAAGGAGAATAAGCCCAAGATGATCGTTGCGGGTGCGAGCGCATATCCCAGAGCAATTGACTTTGAAAAGCTCTCGGCTATTGCTAAGGAAGTTGGCGCATATCTTATGGTAGATATGGCGCACATTGCAGGTCTTGTTGCAGGCGGTCAGCATATGTCGCCCGTGCCTTATGCAGACGTTGTGACTACTACAACGCATAAGACGCTGAGAGGACCTCGTGGCGGACTTATCCTTACAAATGACGAGGAGCTTGCAAAGAAGATCAACAAGGCTATATTCCCCGGCATACAGGGCGGACCTCTGATGCACGTTATCGCCGCTAAGGCTGTATGCTTCGGCGAGGCACTGAAGCCCGAATTTACCGAATATGCAAAGCAGATTGTAAAGAACGCATCCGTTCTTGCAGATTCTCTGCTTGAAAAGGGATTCAATCTTGTATCGGGCGGTACAGACAACCACCTTATGCTTGTTGACCTCCAGCCTTTCAATATCACAGGTAAAGAGCTTGAGAAGAAGCTCGACGAGGTGTATATCACAGTTAACAAGAATGCTATACCCAACGATCCTCAGAGTCCTTTCGTAACGAGCGGCGTGCGCATCGGTACACCTGCGGTTACTACAAGAGGATTAAAGGAAGACGATATGAAGCAGATTGCACAGTGCATCTATCTTACTGCGACCGACTTTGACAACAGCGCCGACAAGGTAAGAGAAACAGTAACTGAAATCTGCAGAAAGTACCCTCTGTACGAATAATTGCATATAAGCGAGAACGAGAGATTGATTCCCTCGTTTTCGTGTTGTATAAAATATCGGTTAATTGTTGAATATAGAAAGGAATTTGTAAATGACAGCATCTGCAAGAGATATTATTTTTAATCACTCGGAGAGAGTAGCTCCGCTCGGACTTATTGCTATACCCGGTTCTGAGGAGCTTGGCAAGAAGGTCAACGATTACCTTGTAACATGGTCAAGGGAAGCAGGCTACGATTATGATAATTTTCTCATTGAGAATGAATGCCCCAGATTTTCTTCCGGTGACGGTAAGGCTCTTATCAAGAACACTGTAAGAGGTTATGATGTTTATATTATTGCCGACTTCGGCAACTACAGCCTTGAATATCCGCTGTTCGGCAGAATGAACCGTATGTCGCCCGATGATCACTTCCAGAACCTCAAGCGTATCATACAGGCTATCGGCGGTAAGGCTCACCGTATCAACGTTATCACACCTATACTTTACGGCGGAAGACAGCACAGAAGAAACTACAGAGAGTCGCTTGACTGCGCTGTAGCGCTTCAGGAGCTTCAGAATATGGGCGTTTCCAATATCATTGCGTTTGACGCTCACGACCCCAGAGTATGCAACGCAGTTCCTCTGATGGGCTTTGATAATATAATCCCCACATATCAGGTACTGAAGGCTCTGTTCAAGTATGTAAATGATTTCAAGATGGATACTGATCATTTTATGGTTGTCAGCCCCGATGAAGGTGCGCTCAACAGAAATATGTACTATTCATCTGTACTGGGTGTAGATCTCGGTATGTTCTATAAAAGACGTGACTATTCTCAGGTAGTAAACGGTCGTAACCCTATCGTAGCTCACGAATATCTCGGTAACTCGGTAGAGGGCAAGGACGTTTTCATTGCGGACGATATTATTTCATCGGGCGAATCTATGCTTGATATTGCTATCGAGCTTAAGAAGCGTAACGCAAAGAGAATTTTTGCATATGCGACATATCCTATCTTCACAAACGGTCTTGAAGCGTTTGACAAGGCCTATGCCGACGGCAAGATCGACTATGTGTTCGGTACAAACCTTTCCTACAGAACGCCCGAACTGCTCAGCAGGGAATGGTTCTGCGAGGTTGACGTGTCGAAGTATCTGTCATATCTGATTATGGCTCTTAACCACGATATGTCTATCAGCAAGGTAATTGATCCTCACCAGAAGATAAGCGCTTTACTTGAAAAGCACAAGAACGACTGATAAGGTAATATGGTATTTCAGCCTCCGCTCTGTGACGGGCGGAGGCTTATATTTTACAGGAGATGAATTATGCCGTTAGCAGACAGAATACGTCCTTCGACGCTTGATGAGGTTGTTGGACAAAGGCACATCTTAGCGCAGGGAAAACCGCTTTACAATATCATCAGCAGGGGAAAGATACCCAATATGATATTCTACGGTCCGTCGGGTGTGGGCAAAACCACTGTGGCAAATATTATCGCCCAAAAAACAAGTATGAGTCTGTACAGGCTGAACGGTACTCAGGCATCGACATCGGACATAAAGGATGTTGTTGCAAATTTAGGGACATTCGGTGCGGCAGGCGGAATTCTGCTATTCCTTGACGAGATACAATATCTCAATAAAAAGCAGCAGCAGACACTGCTCGAATATATCGAGAGCGGAGAAATAACGCTGATCGCATCTACGACGGAGAATCCGTATTTCTATGTATACAGTGCCGTTCTTTCACGCTGTACCGTATTTGAATTCAAGCAGGTGACGGCGGAGGATATACTTCCTGCGGTGGAACGTGCATTCAGGCTTATGGGCGAGGAGATGCACACGCAGTTCACGCTTGAGGAAGGCGTTGTAAGCCATATTGCTTACGGCTGCGGCGGTGATGTGAGAAAGGCGGCGAATACGGTTGAGCTTTGCTGTCTTTCGAGCGAGGGCGATACGGTGACGATGGAAACCGCAAAGCTGCTTACGCAGAAGAGCAGTATGAACTACGACCGTGACGGCGATCATCATTATGATATTCTGTCGGGGCTGCAGAAGTCGATAAGAGGCTCGGATGAAAATGCGGCGCTTCATTATGCGGCACGTTTGCTTGCGGCAGGTGATATTACCTCGCTTTGCAGGCGGCTTCTTGTTATAGCAAGCGAGGATATAGGGCTTGCGTATCCTATGGCGGTGCCGATAGTGAAGGCTTGCGTTGACAGTGCGTTACAGCTTGGGCTTCCTGAGGCGAGGATACCGCTCGGTGAAGCGGTCGTCCTGCTTGCGACATCGCCGAAGTCCAACAGTGCGTATCTCGGTATAAATGCCGCTATGCAGGATGTCGAGGACGGCAAAACAGGAGATATACCCCGACAGCTTCAGAACAAGCATTATGACGGAGAGGGCAATGCGGTGAAGGGTCAGCATTATCTTTATCCGCATGACTATCCGGATCATTATGTAAAACAACAGTATCTGCCTGACGCTATAAAGGACAGGGTCTATTATACGTTCGGCGATAACAAATTTGAACAGCAGTCAAAGGCATATTGGGATAAGATAAAAGGAAAGAAGTAAAAGAATCCGACGGCGTTACTTGCTGTCGGATTTCAGTTTGTAGAAAAAGTCTTGTATTTGATGTATTTCTGTTATATCATTCAGCTTCGGCTACGATAGTAAACTACTGATAGTTCTGTTTGTCGGACAGCCGCATTGTTTTTATTTGCACTGCTATTTATTACATTTGCTATCATTTTCTCTTTTTGTAGGGGAGGCGGCTTTGTCAAGAGTACATGGTTTACACTTTGTGCAAGCACATGGTTTACATGTTATCAA